>Ga0209902_100010_pt1 | contig 707204 bp, 681 predicted proteins | sample FECB27metaG_FD_188304 | JGI IMG/M metagenome (GOLD analysis project Ga0209902, IMG submission 188304) | Cyanobacterial communities from the Joint Genome Institute, California, USA - FECB-27 (SPAdes) (version 2) | ecosystem: Environmental > Aquatic > Thermal springs > Hot (42-90C) > Microbial...
TAGGAGGGCCCCGTTTCCATTTTGGGGGTGGAACGAAATGACGGTCCAGGCCGAGCTGCTGAGCGACGAGGAAAAGCGCAAGATCGAGGAGCTCGTCGAGCAGGAAGAAGGCGGCATCCACAAGTTCGTGGGCTGGTGGGGCAAGGTCCTCACCTTCATCGCCTTCACCATGACCATCTTCCACCTCTATGCCGCGGCGTCGACGGTCGATACGCAGTCGCTGCGCGAGATCCACGTTGCTTATGCGCTGTCGCTGGTCTTCCTGCTGTTCCCTGCGGTGAAGAGCTGGCGCAATCGGGTGGCGCCCTGGGACATTGCGGCGGCCGGCCTCGTCGTCGTCGTCATTTGGTACATGATGACGGGCGGCAGCTGGACGTCCTTTGCCGAGTCCGACGACTTCCTCGATCGCTATGTTTCGCCGACCCAGACCGATCTCGTCATCGGCGGCATCCTGATCCTGCTGGTGCTGGAGTCGACTCGGCGCGCGACGGGCTGGATCATGCCGATCCTCTCCGTGCTGTTCCTGGCCTACGCGATGTGGGGCAACTACCTGCCGTCGCCGTGGAAGCACAAGGGCTATCCGCTGTCCGACCTCATCGCCGAAGAATACATGACGCTGAACGGCATCTTCGGTTCGGCCATCGACGTGTCGGCGACGCTGATCATCCTGTTCACGATCTTCGGTGCCATCCTGCAGGCCTCGGGCGCCGGCCGGTTCTTCATCGATTTCTCGCTTCGCGCCATGAAGGGCCAGCCCAATGCGGCCGGCCGCGCGGTGGTGCTGTCGTCGTTCCTGCTGGGCGGTCCGTCGGGTTCCGGCGTGGCGACCACGGTCACCATCGGTACCGTCGCCTGGCCGATCATGAAGCAGGCGGGTTACGGCAAGACGGCGGCCGGCGGCCTTCTGGCGGCCGGCGGCCTCGGCGCCATCCTGTCGCCGCCGGTGCTTGGCGCCGCGGCCTTCCTGATCGCCGAGTATCTCAAGATGTCCTATCTGGACATCGTGCGGATGGCGCTCATCCCCACCTGTCTCTACTACTTCGGCCTGCTGATGATGACCGAGATCGATTCGCGCAAGTACGGGCTGCGCGCCGTCGATCCCACGGTCGATCTCACGATGCAGCAGCTGCTGACACGCTACGGCTTCCACTTCACCTCGCTGATCTCGGTCGTGGTGCTGATGGTGTGGGGCTTCTCGGCGACCTATGCCGTGTTCTGGTCGATCCTGCTCGCGATCCTGGTCAGCTACCTGCGCGCCGACACGGCCCTGTGGCCGGACCGGCTGTTCCGCGCACTGGCCGATGGTTCGATCCAGGCGCTCGGAGTCGCCGCGACCTGTGCCTGCGCCGGCCTCATCGTCGGCGTCATCACCAAGACGGGGCTCGCGCTGAAGTTCTCGTCGATCGTCATCGACCTGGCCGGCGGTTCGGTCTTCTGGACCGCGATGTACACGGCGCTGATCGTGTGGGTGGTCGGCCTGGCCGTGCCCGTGACTGCGTCCTACATCATGTGCGCGGTCATCGCGGCCCCGGCGCTGATCAAGCTCGGCATCCCGGACTACGCCGCGCACATGTTCATCTTCTATTACGCTGTGCTGTCGGAGGTTTCGCCGCCGACCGCGCTCGCCCCGTTCGCTGCCGCGACCATCACGCGCGCCGATCCCTACGTGACCACGCTGCAGAGCTGGAAGTACGCGCTGCCGGCCTTCCTCGTGCCTTTCATCTTCGTTCTCGATCCAATCGGCGTCGGCCTGTTGCTCGAGACGCCCAAGGGCATGAGCTGGGGCTGGATCCTGTGGGTGACGCTGGGTGCCGCGGGCGGCATCGTGGCGCTCGCCGTGGCGGCGCAGGGCCATCTGTGGCGGCCCCTCGGCGTCGCCACGCGCGTGGTCTGCGGCCTGGCCGGCATCGCGCTCACCTTCCCGGGAGTCATCGACGACTGGGTCGGCGGGCTCGTCGCCGCACGCATGATCGGACTCGCCATCCTCGTGGCCGTCCTGTTGTACGAATATCGTCAGCCCCGGAGCCCGGCTCCCGCCTGACCCGCGGGCGCTACTGGAAGATCACCCGGGCTTCGCGGCCCAGCATCTGGGGAATGCTCTGCGGGTCGTCGGGTTTGATCTCGACCTCGACGAGGCGGGCGTTGGATTCGCCGAAATCGGCCTCGGACCGCTTGGTGCGCTTCACCGTGAGCGGCGTGCGCGTGATTGTGCCGACATGGACGGTACGACTGCCCTGGAAGGTGAACTCGACCTTGCCGCCAGGCTTGATGGTCCGCAGATGAAGTTCATCGACGTCGGCGAAGATCCGGATCTGGTTGAGGTCGACTATTTTCACGATGCCTCGGCCCGAGATCCGCTCGCCCTGCCGCGTGTAGATATCGACCACCACGCCGTCGAGCGGGGAGCGCACGAGTGCCAGCTCGCGCTCGACCTTGGCGTCGTCGAGCTTGGTCTCGAGGATCGCGATGCTCGACTCGGTCTGCGCAAGATCGGCCGCGAGGACTTCCTTCTGGAACTTCAGTTTGGCCTGCTCGCGCTCGAGCGTCTGCTGGGAAAGAGTCGACTGGATCTGCTTCTGGTCGGGCGGCACACTCGACCTCGAAAGTTCGAGATCCTTCAGCCGGCTCTCCTCGGCTGCGGTCTTCACCGACACTTCCTGCAGGGCGATCTCGGCCGTCCGGTATCCGGAGACCATCGTCTCGCGCTGCCGACGGGCCTTGGCGATCTCGGATTCGATCCGGCGCACCTCGACATCCGCCACGGCGTAATTGTTCAGCACGGCGATGATTTCGTCGCGCTTCACCGCCTGGCCGTTCTTGATGCGCAGCTCGCTCAGCACGCCGCCGCCGACCGGGTCGCCCGCGATGATGGCCGTTCCGGCCGGCGCATCGGTGTAGCCACGTGAAATCAACGGCCCGTGGACTTCCGAGGATTTGTTCTGGGCGCTCCCTACGGGCAGGTCCGGCAGCCCGAAGGTCATGCCAAGGGCGATCACCGCGACCGCGGCCGCGCCGGCACCGACCCATGACAATTTACTGCTTTGCGCCATCTCGGACCGTTTTTGACAACCCAACGAGAAAGGCCCGGTTTTCCCTGGACGTCAAGGAAGCGCTGGTGCTGCCGGACAGGATTGAACTGTCGACCTCCCCCTTACCAAGGGGGTGCTCTACCACTGAGCTACGGCAGCGCGCGGCCGGGGGTATGCCATAGGGCAGGGAGCGGTTCAACCGCCGCCCGCCGGCCGGAATTGGTTCGGTGCGACGACTTGCCGTGCCTTCTGCCGTCTGCCTACCATTTCGCAACAAAAAGCAGGAGGAATGGATGGACTGGCGCCCGATTTCTGCCGATTCGCACATCACCGAGCCGCCCGGCTGCTATCGCGATCACATAGAGCCGGCGTTCCGCGAGCGGGCCCCGCATGTCGTGCGCCATGACAGCATGGGCGACATATACATTGTCGACGGCATGAAAACGCCCGTGCCGATGGGGCTGATCGCCGCCGCCGGCGTGGCACCCCAGGACATCCGGATCGGCGGCGCGAAGTTCGAGGATCTGCACCGCAGCGGCTGGGATCCGTCAAGTCGGTTGCAGGATCAGGACAGGGACGGCGTCGCGGCCGAGATCATCTATCCCACGGTCGGCATGCTGATCTGCAATCATCCGGACTTCGACTACAAGAAGGCCTGTTTCGACGCCTACAATCGGTGGCTCCAGGCCTATTGCTCGCACGCACCGGAACGACTCGTCGGCATGGGTCAGACGGCCATGCGCACGGTGGCGGAAGGGATCGCCGACCTCGAGCGCATCAAGGCCATGGGCTTTCGCGGCGTGATGATGCCCGGCAATCCCGGCGAGAAGGACTACGACGATCCGAACTACGATCCGTTCTGGGAAGCCGCCATCGCGCTCGAACTTCCCTTGTCGTGGCACATCCTCACGACCTCGGGCGACAATTCGCTCTCCAAGCCGCGCGGACCGAAGATAAACGGCTTCCTGTCGATCATCCGCGGCTGCCAGGACATTATGGGAATGCTGGTCTTCAGCGGCGTCTTCGAGCGCCACCCCGCTCTGAGAGTTGTCTGCGTCGAAGCCGATGCAGGATGGGCGCCGCATTTCATGTACCGCATGGACCACGCCTACAAGCGCCATCGCTATTGGATGAAGGGCAAGGAACTTGCGCGGATGCCGTCGGAGTATTTCAGGGACAACATCGCGTTGACGTTCCAGGACGACTGGACGGCCTTCCAGTTCGCCGACCAGCTGGGGGCCGGCCAGCTCATGTGGGCCAACGATTTCCCGCACAGCGATTCCACCTGGCCCTGGAGTCAGGACGTGCTGGCAGAGCAGACGGCCCACCTGACACCGGAACTGCGCAAGCGCATCCTGCGCGACAACGTGGCGGACCTCTACAAGCTCGCTGCGTAGCCCCGCACGAGAAAGCCCGTCCCCTGCTGGTGACGGGCTTTTACGCTCCAATAATCTGAACGCCAGACCGACTGTCGCTGCCGCCCTCGATGAATGCGGCCGGCGGGATCAGCGCGTCGTGTAGACGGTCGTCGTCTGGGCGGGGACCGGCGCTGTATCGTAGACGACCGTACGCTCGGCGGTCCGGGCCGGAACGGGTTTTTCCACGACACGCTCGGTGTAGGACGCGCAGCCCGCGACGAAAGAACACGCGGCGATGGTAATAATAGCGAGTTGCTTCACAGGACCCCTCCATTGTTGAGATTGCGCACGATAACGGCGCCTATTGAAGGGGGTTGCGGCATCGATTTGCAATCCAGTCCGGCGCAAGTCAGTTCATCTGCAATTTTTTGGCATTGCCCACGCAACAGCAGTTTTGCATATTAGACGCGGCTATATGGCCATAGGGGAGAGGGGCTTATGCTCAAGAAGTTGTTTGTTCTCGCTGCTGCTGCATTCATGATCGCCGCTTGCGACGAGCCTGCGCCGGCCACCGCGCCGCCGCCGCCGCCGCCGCCGGCTCCGCAGAGCTTCATGGTGTTCTTCGATTGGGACAGCGCCAGGCTCAACACGCAGGCTGCCAACGTGGTCGGCCAGGCTGCCGGTGCCTTCAAGACCAAGGGTGGTGCGCGCATCACCGCGACCGGCCATACCGATACGTCGGGCACGCCGGCCTACAACATGGCGCTGTCGCTGCGTCGTGCCAATGCGGTCAAGGACGCGCTGGTCAAGGAAGGCGTTCCCGCGACCGCTATCGCCGTCGTCGGCCGTGGCGATCAGGGCCTGCTCGTCCAGACCGGCCCGAACGTCCGTGAGCCGCAGAACCGCCGCGTCGAGATCGTGATGGCGCAGGTCGCTACCATGCCGATGAACGACGCCGCCTACTGCGCCGCGCTGGCCCAGAAGTGGCGTGAATACAGCCGTACGGACGCGTCCGGCCCGGCGCCGCAGGCGATTGCCGCCTGCAACGCGGGCGACTACGCGACCGGAATTCCGGTGCTCGTGAAGATGCTGAACGACGCGAAGGTTCCGCTGCCGCCGCGCACCTGAGACCTCTGAATCGACAAGGAAAGGCGGCCCTCGTGGCCGCCTTTTTTTGTTCTACCTGTCCTTGGCAGGCGGGACCGGGAGGGGTGCCCACCGTGTGGGATGAAGTTCGGGATACTCGATCCACGGGCCGGTTTCCGCGAAGCCGGGGTCGAGGATACCGACATCGCTGACCCAGTATCCCAGCGAGCGGCGGTTGGCGTCGAAGCGCCAGGTACCGACGACGATTTCACGGGCGGCATTGCCGGCAAGGCCGGGGCAGAACAGAAGCAGGGGACCCTCGTCCTTCGGAGCCGTCGCGATCGGCTGCCACGTCCCGGCCGGTCCCTGGCGCAGCGCTTCGATTTCCGCAGCCGCCCGCCATCTCACGTCATTTTCGAGAGTTCCGGAAGAACCGCCCGCCGCGCCATGTTCGGCACGGCAAAGGGCACGCAGTTCATCGACCAAATCCGCCATCTCAGCTCCCGAGCGCTCACTTCCCGGCAGTCTTTCTAGCTCAGGAGTGCCGTGCTTGATGTGTCATCCAATATATTGGAAGATTGTTCCATTATGAAGGATGACATCAATCGTCGGATCGCCGCCCGCGTGCGCGACCTCAGGAGCCAATCGGGCTTGTCGCTCGAGGCGCTGGCGGATGCGTGCGGAGTCAGCCGTTCCATGATCTCTCTCGTCGAGCGGGGAGAAAGCAGTCCCACGGCCGTCGTTCTGGAGAAGCTGGCGACCGGTCTCGGAGTCTCGCTCGCGACGCTCTTCGAGGCGCCCGCCGCACCGCCTCATCCCGTGTCGCGTCGTGCCGACCAGGTCGAATGGCGCGACCCCGCGTCGGGTTATCTGCGTCGCAACGTATCGCCGGGCGGGTATCCTTCGCCGATCCAGATCGTGGAGGTCCAGTTTCCCGCCGGCGCCCGGGTCGCCTACGAGACGGCGGCGCGACCGGGGATGACGCACCAGCAGGTATGGGTGCTTCAGGGACGGATCGAGATCACACTGGGCGAAGACCGCCACGAGCTGGATGCCGGCGATTGTCTGGCCATGGTCCTCGATCGGCCGATCGCCTATCACAATCCGACGTCCAGGCCGGCGCGCTATTGCGTGGTCATCGTGGCATCGCGGCCGGGCTGAGCGATGGATCTCACCGATGTCGTCGCCGCGCTGCTGAGCGCTGTCCTGCACGCCGGCTGGAATGCCGCCGTGAAGGCCAGCCGCAATCCGACACAGGTGATGACCGCCCAGATGATCCTCGGGGCCGTGCTGGTCGTGCCGGCGCTGTTCTGGTCGGGCCTGCCGAGCCTCGCGTCCTTCGGGTGGATCGCGGCATCGACGCTCATGAACACGCTCACCGTGTTCGCCCTGCTGCGGGCCTATGAGCTGGGCGGGTTCGGGCTGGTCTATCCCGTCGTCCGATCCCTCGCGGTGCTTCTGGTGGTGCCGATGGCGGCCGTCCTGACGGGCGAGCGGCTGGGAACGGCGGGAATGGCCGGCATCCTGGTCATATCCCTGTCCCTGATCGTCCTCGCCTGGGACGCTGCGCGGGGGCAGGGGGTTACGACCCAGGCCCTGAGGTGGATCCTGGCGGCCGGGGTCGGCACCGCTGCCTACATCATGTGCGACGCGCAGGGGGTGCGCCTGTCGGGATCGCCCTGGGCTTATGGCTTCATCGTGTCGATCACCAATGCGGTGGCCATGGGGTGGCGGCAGCGGCGTGCAGGGCCGGCCTGGGCTCCCGTGGCGGCGCACTGGAAACTCGCCCTGCCGATGGCGTTGGCCTCGATGGCCTCCTACCTGCTCATTCTCTGGGTCTGGAGCCACGCGCCGATCGCGCCGGCCGCCGCCCTGCGGGACACGAGCGCGATATTTGCCCTGCTCATCGCCGTTTTCTGGCTGAAGGAACCCTTCACGCGCACGCGCATCGCCGCCGTGCTGCTGGCCGCCGCCGCCGTGCCGCTGCTGCGCTTCGGCTGAGCGGGACGGGCTTGTGCGCCGCGCAGCCGGGTGACAGCATCGGCGTTGACGACAGCGTCCCGTACCCGGCCGAGGAGACTCCCATGGAAGTCGATGGTCTTGTCACGGCGTTGGAGCGTATCGAGCACGCCACTCGTGATTTCATGCATCCGCCCGACAGCGCCGACCGGTCGGGGGCACTTCTCGACGTGCTGGCGGAATGTGGAAGGGCCCTTGGCCATCCCTATGCGATCGATCCGGGGCTCGACGATGCGCGAAGCGAAGCGTCCCGCCACTGCGCCGCGGTCCAGGAGAACCTTTCGGCGGTGCTGGAAGAGGTGCGTCAGCTTCACATGACCGTAAGCGGCCTGCTGCCCTCGCTCGTCCGGATCGCCGACCGCGAATGAGCTGACACGAAAAAGCCGGGGACGGGCCCCGGCTTTTGTCGCGTCCGATTTCGGCTCGATCTCAGCCCCCTCGATCTCAACCTTCGTCGAGGAAGCTGCGCAGCATGCGCGAGCGGCTCGGGTGCTTGAGCTTGCGCAGCGCCTTCGCCTCGATCTGGCGGATACGTTCGCGGGTGACCGAGAACTGCTGGCCGACTTCTTCCAGCGTGTGGTCGGTGTTCATGCCGATGCCGAAACGCATGCGCAGCACGCGCTCCTCGCGCGGCGTCAGCGTCGCCAGCACCCGCGTCGTGCTCTCGCGCAGATTGCCCTGGATCGCCGCTTCGAGCGGGATCACGGCGTTCTTGTCCTCGATGAAGTCGCCGAGGTGGCTGTCTTCCTCGTCACCGATCGGCGTTTCGAGCGAGATCGGCTCCTTGGCGATCTTCAGGACCTTGCGCACCTTCTCGAGCGGCATGCCGAGCTTCTCGGCCAACTCCTCGGGCTGCGGCTCGCGGCCGATCTCGTGCAGCATCTGGCGGCTGGTGCGGACCAGCTTGTTGATGGTCTCGATCATGTGGACCGGGATGCGGATGGTGCGCGCCTGGTCGGCGATCGAGCGCGTGATGGCCTGACGGATCCACCATGTGGCGTAGGTCGAGAACTTATAGCCGCGGCGATACTCGAACTTGTCGACCGCCTTCATCAGGCCGATGTTGCCTTCCTGGATGAGGTCCAGGAACTGCAGGCCGCGGTTCGTGTACTTCTTGGCGATCGAGATCACGAGGCGCAGGTTGGCCTCGATCATCTCCTTCTTCGCCCGCATCATCTCGCGCTCGCCGTCCTGGACGGTCTTGCACATGCGGCGGAACTCGAAGATCGGCGCGCCGGCGTGATCGGAAATCTCGCGAATCTCCGTCCGGATCTTCTCGATCTCCGGGCCGCGCTTCTTGGCGAAGTCCTTCCAGCCCCGGCCCGACAGCTTGCCGACCTTCTCGAGCCAGTTGGGATCGATTTCGTGCGTCAGGTAGTTGTCGAGGAAGTCCTGGCGCGAGATGCGGAAGCTTTCCGCCGTCCGCATCAGCTTGCCTTCCTGCGTCATCAGCTTGCGGTTCAGGTCGTACAGCGAGAGCTTGAGCTGCTCGATGCGCGCGGCGTTGATGTGCACGGTGCGCACCAGCTCGACGATCTTCTTGCGGTGCTTCTCGTAGCTCTTCTCGAAGTCGGCGCTGGGCTTCTGGCCGCGCGCGAGCGTCGACAGGCGCCGGTTCTGCACCTTCGACATCTCGATATAGACTTTGTAGATCTTGGTGAGGACGCGCAGGACCTCGGGCTTGAGCTTCTCCTCGAGCGCCGACAGCGACAGGGCGTTCTCTTCGTCGTCTTCGCCCCCTTCCGTGGCGGTCGCTTCACCGCCTTCGCCGTTCACCGCCGGTGCGGCAGGGCGCACCAGCTTCGGCATCATGGCAGGGCGCGGCACCGGCGGCGCAGCGGGAGCGGCGTTGGCGCCCTTGCCTTCGCCGGGGGCGCCACCGCCCTGGGTCGCTTCGAGGTCGATCACGTCGCGCAGCAGGATGCGGCCCTCGTTGATCGCGTCGCGCCAGTGCAGCAGCGCCGTGATCGTCATCGGGCTTTCGCAGATGCCGCCGATCATCTTGTCCTGGCCGGCCTCGATGCGCTTGGCGATCTCGATTTCGCCCTCGCGGCTCAGCAGCTCGACGCTGCCCATCTCGCGCAGATACATGCGGACGGGGTCGTCGGTGCGACCGAGTTCCTCGTCTTCGCCGGTCGCCTCGGCCGCGACCACGGCGGTCTTGGCGGGCTCGGCCGGGTTGGCCGTCGCGCTGTCTTCCTGCTCCTCGGCCTCGACGACGTTGACGCCGGCCTCGGACAGCATCGCCATCGTGTCCTCGATCTGCTCGGAGGACACTTCGTCGGGCGGCAGGGCAGCGTTCAGCTCGTCGTAGGTGACGTAGCCGCGCTCCTTGCCTTTCTGGACGAGCTTCTTCAGCTCGGCACCGAGCGTGTCGAGCAGAGGAGCGTCGGGACCCTCCTCGCGGGCATCGGTGGCTTCGGGTTGCGCTACGGTCGCGGTTTTGGTCGCCATTACTCAAATCCTTGGGTGCGACAAACAGGTACGACGGCCAACGGGCCGTTCATTTGGCTGCAAGAAGGGGAGGCGGGGAAGGGCGGCCCCGCGGAAACTACCCTTCTACTATATGGGGCTTCAGTGCAAGCAGCGATAGGGCCGGGCCCCGGATTCCTCGCGCTCGGGCTATCCGGCATTGGATTCCACGCTTTCGCGCCGCATTCGGTCCAAAATGGCCTGAAGTCGCCGCAAATTCTCCTCCGACATGTCCTCGGCGAGGGCTTCTTCCGCCCGTTTCAGTTCCTCGGGATCGGCCTGGAGCTGGCTCATGTGGCGCGCCGCGCGGCGCCACTGGCCGACCCAGCCATCGGCGTCCGCGGGATCGTCTCGAAACGCCTCGCGCGCCTTCTGTCGGGCCGATGCCGCCAGCCGGCCGAGCCCGGTCCGTTCGAGGTGCTGCTCGATCAATTGTGCCTCCAGAGACGTATCACCGGCGGCTTCGTCGGCTGCCGGATCGACGCCGGAGGGCACCAGCGACAGCGCGTCCAGCAGGCCGCTGCGCAGCCGAATCAGCTCGGGATTGGCGATCGGCAGGTTGGCCAGGTCCTCGGCCAGGATATGGAGCAGGGCGGGCCGCTCGATCAGCGCGCCCAGCAGCACCCGTTCCTGACGCGAGCCGTCGAGATCGTTCCCGGCCCGGCGGGCGGCCGCGCCGGCGGCGAAGGGAGCCGGCTCGGGATCGCCCGGCCGGCGAAACGGCCGGCGGGCGCCGGGCTGCCAGGCCGGAGCCTCCGGGCGGCGCATGCGGTTCAGCCGGCTGCGCATCTCGGTCCGGTAGTAGTCGCGGACGACGGGGTCGGCGATCTCCGCCACCCGCTGCTCGACGGACCGCTGCAAGCTGGCCCGGCGCTCCGGCGTGTCGGTCGATTTTCCCGCCGTTTCCATTTCCCAGACTACGTCCGACAGCGGACGGGCGAGTTCGAGGGTGCGTCGCAGCGCGTCTGGCCCGCGCGTCCGGATAAGGCTGTCGGGATCCTCCCCGGCGGGCAGGGCGAGAAAGCGCAGGCTCTTGCCGGCGCGGAGAAGCGGAAGGGCGCGTTCGGCGGCGCGCGACATCGCACGGCGCCCGGCATTGTCGCCGTCGAAGCAGAGATAGGGCTCGTCGGCGAGCTTCCAGAGTTCGGCGAGTTGGCCCTCGGTGAGCGCGGTGCCGAGCGGCGCCACGGCCCCGCCGAAGCCCGCCCCGTGCAGCGCGATCACGTCCATGTAGCCCTCGGCCACGATGACCGGCTGGTCCTTGGTCACGGCCTGGCGGGCGAGGTCGAGGCAGTAGAGGTTGGCACCCTTGTGGAAGAGCGGCGTCTCGGGCGAGTTGAGATACTTCGGCTCGCCGGGGCCCATGACGCGACCGCCAAAGGCGATGGCCCGGCCGCGGCGGTCGTTGATGACGAACATCACGCGACCGCGGAAGCGGTCGTACGGTTCGCGCCGGTCCTCGGGCTGGATGGCGAGGCCGGCCTCGACGATCTTCTCGATGGGCACGTTCTCGCGCTTCAGGGCCGCGATCACGCCGTCGCGCGAATCCGGGGCGAATCCCAGGCGGAACTGGTCGATAACGGCGTCGGACAGGCCGCGGCCGCGCAGGTAGTCCAGACCCTGACGGCCGACCGGGAGGCGAAGCTGCTTCTGATACCATTGCGCCGCCATTTCGACGACCTGCTGCAGGGTCGACGCGCGGTCGGCGCGCTCGCGCTCCGCCGGGGTCGCCCGCGGCACCGGGAGATTGACCTCGCGTGCCAGTTTTTCGACCGCCTCGGGGAACGAAAGACCCTCGGTCTTTATGACGAAATCAATGGCGCTGCCTTTTTCATGGCAGCCGAAGCAATAGAAGAACCCCTTCTTGTCGTTGACGGTGAAGGACGGCGTCTTCTCGTTATGGAAGGGGCAGAGGCCCGCATACTCGGCGCCCGAGCGACGCTTCAGCGAAACCTTCCGCCCGACGATGTCGGACAGGCTGAGGCGCGCGCGCAGTTCGTCGAGAAACCCCGGAGGGAAGGCCATGCCCTGAATATGTAAGGTGCGGTCGACATTTTATGTAGAAATATGTCGACTAGACTGGACATTCTTTCCACCGGCAGTGGATCAAGTCGTGGCTCTTCGCCAGAGAATCCGGGCGTCTCACTGGAGCGCGCCACTCCAGTGGCGCTTCATGAATTCTTGTCTTTTCTGAACCGTGCGGGCTATCGCGCCTCAGAAGGCGCTGCCGCCCGCCGCCGCCTAGCGCGGTGCCCTAGCCGGCCAATGCCTTCTTTACGGCGGCGGACGCTTTGGCGAAGTCCATCTGCCCGGCATACTTGCCCTTCAGCGCGGCCATGACGCCGCCCATGTCCTTCACCGAGGTCGCGCCGGCGGCAGCGATGGCCTCGCGGACGGCGGCTTCGACCGCGGCTTCGTCCATTTGCTGCGGCAGGAAGCGCTCAATGACGGCGATCTCGGCCTTTTCCTTGTCGGCGAGGTCGGTCCGCCCACCTTTTTCGTACAGCGAAATTGACTCGTTCCGCTGTTTGATCATGCCCTGCATCATTGAGAGGATCTTGTCGTCGGCCACGCCCTCGCGGCTGGCCTCGGTGCGGGCGGCGATGTCGACGTCCTTGAGCTTGGCCAGGATGAGCCGAATCGTGCCCAGCGCCGCCTGATCCTTGGCGCGCATGGCGTCTTTCATCGCTTCGGTCAGTTTCTCGCGCAGCATCGCTTGGGTCCCCTTGGTTCGCCCGAGGGCTAAGGGGCGGAAACTAATCATCCAGGCCGCTGTTGGCAAAGCAAATAAGTTATTGAAATAGCTTAGAAATTGGCTGCCTTGCGCGCCTTGACCCTCTGCGGCGGCTTGGTTACAAACCGCGCGGCTCGCCGATCGCCTCGCCCATGCCGGGTCCGGGGCGAGGCCGCGCGAGCCCCACGAACGGGCAAATTCATCATGACGACACCTAAGACCGCCGGCGCAACTGACGCCGCGCCGCGTTGGGCCACGGCCGCGCTGGTGCTGGCCGACGGCACGGTCTTCTGGGGCAAGGGAGTGGGCGCCGCCGGCCATGCCGTGGGCGAGGTCTGCTTCAACACCTCGATGACCGGGTACCAGGAGATCATCACCGATCCGTCCTATGCCGGCCAGATCATCACATTCACCTTCCCGCACATCGGCAACGTCGGCACCAATCTCGAGGACATCGAGACGATCACCCCAGCCGCCCGCGGCGTCGTGCTGCGCGGCGACATCACCGAGCCCGCCAACTGGCGGTCGGTGAAGCCGCTGAACGACTGGCTGAAGAGCCACAATCTGCCCGGTATCTGCGACGTCGACACCCGCGCCATCACGCGCCGCATCCGCGACGGCGGCCCGCCCAACGGCGTCGTCGTCCATGCGCCGGACGGCAAGTTCGACATCCCGAAGATGCGCCAGATCGCCCAGGACTGGCCCGGCCTCGACGGCATGGACCTCGCGCTCGAAGTCACGACCAAGCAGACCTACGCTTGGGACGAGACGACGTGGGCGCTGGGCAAGGGCTACGGCAAGCTCACCAATCCGAAGTACCATGTCGTCGCGGTCGACTACGGCGCCAAGCGCAACATCCTGCGCTGCCTCGCCAACACCGGCTGCCGGGTCACGGTCGTGCCGGCCACGGCCACGGCCGACGACATCCTGCGGCACAAGCCAGACGGCGTGTTCCTGTCGAACGGTCCCGGCGATCCGGCGGCGACGGCGGTCTATGCGTCGCCGGCCATCCAGGCCGTGCTCGACAAAAAGGTGCCGCTGTTCGGCATCTGCCTCGGCCACCAGATCCTGGCGCTGACGCTCGGCGGCAAGACCCGCAAAATGGAGCGCGGCCACCGCGGCGCCAACCAGCCGGTCAAGGACCTGACGACCGGCAAGGTCGAGATCACCTCGCAGAACCACGGCTTCTGCGTCATCCCCGAATCGCTGCCGAAGAACACCGAGGTGACACACGTCTCGCTGTTCGACGGCATCAACGAGGGCCTGCGCTGCACCGACAAGCCGGCCTTCTCCGTCCAGTATCACCCCGAAGCCTCGCCCGGCCCGACCGACAGCCATTATCTCTTCGATCGCTTCGTCGAGATGATCGACGCGAGCAAGGGCAAGTGACAGGTAATCATGCCCAAGCGCACTGACATCAAGTCCATCCTCGTCATCGGCGCTGGCCCGATCGTCATCGGTCAGGCCTGCGAGTTCGACTATTCCGGCGTCCAGGCCTGCAAGGCCCTGAAGGACGAGGGGTATCGGGTCATCCTGATCAACTCGAACCCGGCGACGATCATGACCGATCCGGGCCTGGTCGATGCGACCTACGTCGAGCCGATCACGCCCGATTTCGTGGCGCGCATCATCGAGAAGGAAAAGCCCGACGCCATCCTGCCGACGATGGGCGGCCAGACCGCGCTCAACACCGCGATGTCGCTGCATCGCGACGGGCGTCTCGAGAAGTACGGCGTCGAGCTGATCGGCGCCAACGCCGAGGCGATCGACAAGGCCGAGGACCGGCTGCTGTTCCGCGACGCCATGACCAAGATCGGGCTCGAATGCCCGAAGAGCGAGGTCGTGCACAATCGCGAGGAGGCGGCGAACGCGCTCGACCGCGTCGGCCTGCCGGCGATCATCCGCCCGTCCTTCACGCTCGGCGGCACGGGAGGCGGCATCGCCTACAACCGCGACGAATATTTCGAGATCGTGGCCGGCGGCGTCGATGCCTCGCCGGTCGGCGAGGTCCTGGTCGAGGAATCCGTGCTCGGCTGGAAAGAGTACGAGATGGAGGTCGTGCGCGACCGCAACGACAACTGCATCATCATCTGCTCGATCGAGAACATCGATCCGATGGGCGTGCATACCGGCGACTCGGTGACGGTCGCGCCGGCACTGACGCTCACCGACAAGGAATACCAGATCATGCGCGACGCCTCGATCGCGTGCCTGCGCGAGATCGGCGTCGATACCGGCGGTTCGAACGTGCAGTTCGCCGTCGATCCGGCGACCGGCCGCATGGTCGTGATCGAGATGAACCCGCGCGTCTCGCGCTCCTCGGCGCTGGCGTCGAAGGCCACGGGCTTTCCGATCGCCAAGGTCGCGGCGCGTCTGGCCGTCGGCTACACGCTCGACGAGCTGCTGAACGACATCACCGGTGAGACGCCGGCTTCGTTCGAGCCGACGATCGACTACGTCGTCACCAAGATGCCGCGCTTCGCTTTCGAGAAATTCCCCGGCGCGGAGCCGCTGCTGAACACGTCGATGAAGAGCGTCGGCGAGGCGATGTCGATCGGCCGCACCTTCCAGGAATCGCTGCAGAAGGCGCTGCGCTCGATGGAGACGGGCCTTACCGGCCTGAACGAGATCGAGATCAAGGGCGCGCCCGACAAGTCCGCCATCGTGGGCGCGCTGGCGCGGCCGACGCCCGACCGCATCCTGGTGATCGCACAGGCTTTCCGCCACGGCCTCACGGTCGAGGAGATCGCCCAGGCGTCGAAGTACGAGCCGTGGTTCCTGCGCCAGATCGAGCAGCTCGTGGCCCTCGAGGCGGACCTGCGCAAGAACGGCTTGCCGAAGGACGCCAAGGCGTTCTTCGATGTGAAGAAGAAGGGCTTCTCGGACGAGCGTCTTGCCGAGCTCACGAAGCAGAGTACCGCGGACGTCGCGAAGAAGCGCCGCGCGCTGGGTGTGCGGCCCGTCTTCAAGCGCATCGACACCTGCGCCGCCGAGTTCGAATCGCGCACGCCCTATCTCTATTCCTGCTACGAGGGCGACGGCGTGCGGCCGGCCGAGTGCGAATCGCAGCCCACGGACCGGCGCAAGATCATCATCCTGGGCGGCGGTCCCAATCGCATCGGCCAGGGCATCGAGTTCGACTATTGCTGCGTCCATGCCGTCTACGCGCTGCGCGACGCCGGCTACGAGACCATCATGGTCAACTGCAATCCCGAGACGGTGTCGACCGACTACGACACGGCCGACCGTCTCTACTTCGAGCCGCTGACCGCCGAGGACGTGATCGAACTGGTCGAGGTCGAGCGCCGCAACGGCGAGCTTCTGGGCCTGATCGTTCAGTTCGGCGGCCAGACGCCGCTGAAGCTTGCCAAGCCGCTGGAGGCCGCGGGCATCCCGATCCTCGGCACCTCGCCCGACGCGATCGACCTCGCCGAGGACCGCGAGCGCTTCCAGAAGCTGATCCACGAGCTCAAGCTGCGCCAGCCGGCCAACGGCACGGCGACGTCGGAGAAGCAGGCGATCGAGATCGCCGAGAAGATCGGCTACCCGGTCGTCATCCGCCCGTCCTACGTGCTGGGCGGCCGTGCCATGCAGATCGTCTACGACCGGCAGGCGATCGAGCGTTACATGCGCGATGCCGTGAAGGTGTCGGGCAGCAACCCCGTGCTGGTCGATTCCTATCTGCGCGATGCCATCGAGGTCGACGTCGATGCCCTGGCCGACAAGGACCAGAACGTGTTCGTCGCCGGCATCATGGAGCATATCGAGGAAGCGGGAATCCATTCCGGCGACTCGGCCTGCTCGTTGCCGCCTTACTCGCTGCCGGCCAAGATCATCGCCGAGATCGAGCGCCAGACCGAGGCGATGGCCAAGGCCCTGCACGTCGTCGGCCTCATGAACGTGCAGTTCGCCGTCAAGGACGGCGAGGTCTACGTCCTCGAGGTCAATCCGCGCGCCAGCCGCACGGTGCCGTTCGTCGCCAAGGCGACCGGCCAGCCGATCGCCAAGTTCGCTGCCCGCCTGATGGCCGGCGAGCCGCTGAAGTCGCTTGGCATCAAGAAGTCGAAGGCAAAGCACATCGCGGTCAAGGAAGCGGTGTTTCCCTTCGCGCGCTTCCCCGGCGTCGACATCATCCTCGGGCCCGAGATGCGCTCGACCGGTGAGGTCATGGGCCTCGACATGGATTTCGGCCGTGCCTTCGCCAAGTCGCAGCTCGGCGCCGGCAGCAAGGTACCGGTCGAGGGCACTGTCTTCGTCTCTGTCAAGGATTCGGACAAGCAGGCAATGGTGAAGCCGTTGAAGCGGCTGGTCGAGCTCGGCTTCAAGATCGTCGCGACCCGCGGCACGGCGGAATTCCTCGCCAAGCACTCGATCGAGGCGCTGCAGGTGAACAAGGTGCTGGAAGGCCGGCCGCACATTGTCGACCTGATGAAGGACGGCAAGGTGCAACTCGTCTTCAACACCGTCGACGGCGCCGGTGCGCTGACCGACAGTTTCACGCTCCGCCGCACGGCGCTGATGCACAAGATCGCCTACTACACGACGGTCGCTGGTGCGAAGGCGTCGGTCGAGGGCATCGCCGCGGTGAAGGAAGGCGCGCTCGAGGTTGCGCCGCTCCAATCCTACTTCAAGACGGCGTTCTAGCGCAGGCCAACGGCCGGAACGCCGCGGATTTCGACCCGTTGCCGGGTGCGTTCGGCGTTGACGGCGTACGATTGATCAAGGACGATTTGGCAATGGAACGTATTCCCATGACGGCCGAGGGGCTGCAGCGCCTCGAAGGTGAACTGAAAGTGCTGAAGAGCGTGGAGCGCCCGGCGATCATCAAGGCGATCGCGACGGCGCGCGAGCACGGCGATCTCTCCGAGAACGCCGAGTACACGTCTGCGCGCGAAAAGCAGAGTTTCATCGAGGGGCGCATCGCCGAACTCGAGGACATCATCTCGCGGACCGAGGTGATCGACTTTTCGAAGCTGACGGGCAAGATCATCAAGTTCGGCGCCACCGTGCGCCTGGCCGACGAGGATACCGACGAGAAGGTGAAGTACCAGATCGTCGGTCCCTACGAAGCCGACCTCGCCAAGGGCCGCATCTCCGTCACCTCGCCGATCGGCCGGGCTTTGATCGGCAAGACCGTCGGCGACAGGGTCGAGGTCCAGACGCCGCGCGGCGGCAAGTCCTACGAAGTGGTGGGCGTCCAGTTCAACTAGCCGCCATCATGGCGCGCGCCCGGCGGATGCCGGTCGACTTCATGACCGCGTACTGGATTGCGAACAGGCCGATCTTGCTGCCGATGGCCCATGCCGACTTCACGGCCGCCCAGGTCGTGACGTCGAGCGCGAGCGCCAGAACGATGTTGAGCACGGCAGAGAAGAACATCATTCCGGCCCAGACATAGCCGAAGGTGATGGCGAGGTCGGGCACGGTCGCCTGCGCGATCGGCGGCAGGTAGCGGGTCATCCAGCCGCGCTTCAGCATCACCAGCCCGACGACGACGTAGATGACGCTGGGCTTCAGCATGATGAAGAGCGGATCGTCGGTGATGAACGTGGCCGCGCCCGAGGACAGGATGATGACCAGGCTGAGCCACTGCAGCGCTTCCACCGGCTGCTTTTGGAAGAGCTGCCAGCCGATTTGGGCGAGGCCCAGCGCCATGCCGAGGCCGACCGCCAGGAAGAGGTTGCCGGTCGCGACATAGACGCCGAGGAAGAGGAGCGTCGAGGCGAGGTCGAGCAGCAGGACCTTCGACGCCTGGAAGAGATTCTTCACGGGGTGCCCCCTGACGCTCAAGTTTCGTGACTACGGTGTGTATTTAAAGAACGCTATCAATACACGCCGTTTCCCGCAAGGGCCGTTTCAGGTGCCGGCCGAGAGAGGCGCCCTCAGACCACGACCTTGATGTAGGTATCCTTCATGACGACCAGGCCATGGCGGAACGTATAGAGGTCGCAACCCAGCCATTCCTGACGCTCGCCGGTGCGCAGGGTGGCGATGCGATGCCACTCCGTCACGGCCCGGTCGCCATGGATGAACTCGTTGGTGTGGTTCCACTTCACGTCGCTGGCGGCCGCGAACAGGGGCTCGAAGTAGCTGCGGATCGCCGCCTTCCCCTTGAAGCTCTGGCCCCAGTAGTCAGGGCCCTTGGCATTTCGGAACTCACCGTCCTCGGCGAAGGACTCGACGATCCCGTCGACGTCGCGGCGGGCGAAGGCGTCGGCCACGCGATGGAGAATCTCGAAAGTGACGTGGTCGGCCATTCCTGCTCCTTGACTGCTGGGTGGACTTTTCGCCGCCGGGTCCCACCGCCGCCGGTCACGCCGTCGACGGCTGCTATGCTTCCGTCGAAATCGGCACGCCGGGAACCTGCTTGCCGCTGCGGAACACCATCATCGACTTCACGTGGCTGACGTTGGGCGCCGAGGTCAGCCGGGTGGTCAGGAACTTTTGGTACTCGTCCCAGGTCTCCGCGACGATCTTCAGCAGGAAATCGGCCTCGCCGGCCAGCATGTGGCACTCGCGAACCTCGTCCCACTTCTCGATCAGTTCCTCGAAGGACTTGAGGTCGGCTTCGGCCTGGCTGTTCAGGCCCACCAGGGCGAACACCGACACGCTATAGCCCAGCGCCTCGGGACTGAGTTCGGCATGATAGCCCTTGATGATCCCCGCGCGCTCCAGGGCCCTGACCCGCCGCAGACAGGGTGGCGCGGAGATGCCGGATCTTTCGGCCAGTTCCACGTTGGTCATGCGTCCGTTGGACTGCAGGTCGCTTAGAATTCGCCGGTCAATTCGATCGAGCTTGGCCCGAGCCATCGTTTTCCTCCGTTGGCCGGGGTCTATGCCAGAACCATGCCACGCACGCAATAAAGTTGCGAGAATTCGCCGGTTGGCTGTGAACAATTGCGTGTGAAATTCACATCTGCCCGTGCAACGCGGACGAGGTTTGCATATATGTGGGCGATATGCAGTTGGCGGGATGCGGAGTGGTCATGGCAGCAACTCATCGAAGCAAGGTGATGATCCTGGGCTCGGGGCCGGCGGGATACACGGCGGCGATCTACGCGGCGCGCGCCAGCCTGAGGCCGATGCTGGTGCAGGGTATCCAGCCCGGTGGACAGCTCACGATCACGACCGACGTCGAAAACTATCCGGGCTTTGCCGACGTGATCCAGGGGCCGTGGCTGATGGAGCAGATGCAGAAGCAGGCCGAGCATGTCGGCACGCAGCTGTTCTTCGACACGATCGTCGATGTCGACGTGACGCGGCGGCCGTTCGTCTGCCTGGGCGATTCCGGGGACCGTTACGAGGCCGATTCGCTCATCATCGCGACCGGCGCCACGGCGCGCTGGCTGGGCATCCCCAGCGAGGAGACGTTCCGCGGAGGCGGCGTGTCGGCCTGCGCGACCTGCGATGGCTTCTTCTTCCGCGGCAAGGATGTCGTGGTGGTCGGCGGCGGCAATACAGCCGTCGAGGAGGCGCTTTATCTCACGCATCACGCCTCCAAGGTGACGCTGGTTCATCGCCGCGACAGCTTCCGTGCCGAGAAGATCCTGCAGGATCGCCTGTTCAAGAACCCCAAGGTTACCGTGGTCTGGGATCACGTGGTCGACGAGGTGCTGGGCGAGAAGACGCCGGCCCCCATCGTCACCGGCGCGCGCCTGCGCAACGTCAAGACCGGCGCGATCCAGGACATCAAGACCGACGGTTTCTTCGTGGCGATCGGCCACTCGCCCAACACCGAGCTGTTCAAGGGCAAGCTCGACATGGACGGCGAGGGCTACCTGATCACGAAGCCCGATTCGACCGCGACGAACATCGAAGGCGTCTATGCGGCCGGCGACGTGCAGGACAAGGTCTTTCGCCAGGCCGTTACGGCGGCGGGTACCGGCTGCATGGCCGCCCTCGAGGCCGAGAAGTGGCTGGCGGCGCAGGAGGCACGTCCCGCACAGGCCGCCGAGTAGAACCGGGAGCGAGGACAGGGGAGGCATGGGAATGGACTGGGACAAGCTGCGCATATTCCAGGCCGTGGCGGACGCCGGCAGCTTCACCCATGCCGGTGAATCGCTGAAGCTCAGCCAGTCGGCGATCTCGCGCCAGATCGGCGCGCTCGAGGAGCAGCTCGGCGTCATGCTGTTCCATCGCCATGCGCGTGGCCTGATCCTCACCGAACAGGGCGAACTGCTCTATCGCACCGCACGCGACATGGCCGCCAAGGTCAACACCGCGGAGGCGCTGCTGCGCGCCAACCAGGACAAACCCGCCGGGCGGCTCAAGATCCACGCCACCGTGGGCTTCGGCTCGACGTGGCTGACCACGCAGATGCACGAGTTCATCGCGCTCTATCCCGAGATCGACGTAAGCCTCGTCCTGTCTGACAACGAGCTGGACCTCGGCATGCGCGAAGCCGACGTGGCCATTCGCATGGTCATGCCGCGCCAGCCCGGACTGGTTCAGCGCCACCTGCTGACAGTCCGCAGTCACGTCTATGCCTCGCACGGCTACGTCCAGAAGTACGGCAAGCCGGCCACCATCGAGGACCTGGACCAGCACCGTCTCATCATCTTCGGCGAGGACGCGCGGGCGCCGGTTCAGGATGTGAACTGGCTGCTGCGCGAGGGTAATGCCGACCAGAATCCGCGACTCGTGGTGCTGCGGGTAAACAATACCTACGGCATCTTCCGGGCCGTCGAGTCAGGTCTCGGGATCGCCTCGCTCCCGGATTATCTGGCGCGCGAATCCACCAAGCTCGAAATGCTCCTGCCGGACCTGAACGTGCGGACCACGGATGTCTATTTCACCTATCCGGAAGAGTTGAGGCATTCTAAGCGCATCGCGGTTTTCCGCGATTTCCTGCTGCGGAAGGTGGCGGAGACCCGTTTTTAACACTGAGATCTGCAGGATTGCATACTAAGTGCGAGGCATGCGCGCGTCGCATGCCAGTGTCCAAATCTTCACCACTACCAATCTCGCCCACGAGGCATAGGTTTACTTCAGGTTCTCGACACGAAAAGTTTAGGCTTATCGCGTTCGAAACTCGGGATCCTCATGGTCCCACGTCTCCCAGACGTGAAGCCTCCCTGTTTGACTCGCCGGGCCCTTGGGCCCGGCGTTTTTTTGACGTCGTGGGGCGATGTGCCGCTCACGTCGGGACGCCGGCTGTGCCGCCCTCAATTGATGTCGAGCAGCCGATTGCCCATATGTATCTCAGAGATGCAACGTCATGTTCTCTGAAGTCAGGCAAGGAATCCTTCCGATCGCTCTGCGCAACATCAAGCGCCGGGGCGACCTCGAACGGGCAGGGCTGCTGATCGAATCGCTGGCCAAGCACTGGCGGGACAGCAAGCCATTCGAACTGCTCATCATCGCGCCCAACCGCGATGCCGCCTTGTTGCGCAACGAACTGCCGCGCTTCCCGAACATCGACGTCAGTGTCCGCCGCGAGGGCGATTTCTTCCGGCCGTTCAGCCCGTTTTACTGGATGACCGGCTGGTACCGGCAACAGATCGTAAAGTTGCATGTGCCGGCGGTATTGGGCTTCGGCGGCTTCCTGACCCTCGATTCCGATGTCTGTTGCGTCGGCGACTTCGATTCACAGACCTTCCTCCAGCACGACCGTGCTTTGTCGCGCTGGGAGCCCAAGCAGCATCACGAATGGTGGCGCAGTGCCGCCGAGGTGATCGGTATCCCTTACGATCCGAGGGCGCATGGGCTTTCCGTCACGCCGAACATCCTGCATGGCGATCTCGCCCGGCAGACCTTGGCCCGGCTGCAAGGCCGCTATCTCGGCGCGACGACGTCTCTGCTGCTGAAGCTGGTGAGCCGGCCCGGCCATGTGCCGTGGACCGAGTACTCGCTCTACACCAGCGCGGCCGAGATAAACGGCACCCTCTACGACTATCACGCCGAGTGGGACACCTGTTACACGGCCGACGTTCACCTCTTTTCCGAGAAATCGTGTGTCTGGGGCGCCGACGACTTCGAGCGGCTGGTGCAACTGCCGAACGGAACCGATCCCGGCGGCAAGTTCATCATCGTGCAGAGCCACGCGCGCATCCCGCTCCAGCAGGTGCGCGACTACTGCCTGAGCTTTGCCGGTTAGGCTTTTCGCTCAAGTCTTGCCGTTGTGCTCGCCGATCTTCGGCGCCTTTTCCATGCCGCCGGCACGCTCGCCGTCGATGCTGAGCGGCAGGCCATGGAAAAAGGCATTCGAGCCGGCATAAGGCTGGACGAACATTGCCAGCGCCGCCACCTGCGCCAGGTCCATCACCTGCGGCACCGAGTTCAGCGGCCCGTTGGGCACGCCCAGCGCATCGAGCTTTGCCGCCCAATGGGCGCGCGGATGTTCCTTCATGATGTCGGCGATCATGCCCAGCAGCAGCTCGCGCCGCTCGGCGCGCTGGACGTTGGTCCTGAAGCGCTCCTCGTCAGGCCATTCGGGATGGCCCAGCGCCTCGGCGAACTTGCGCCACAACCGGTCGTTGCCCGGGCAGATCATCAGCGGCCCGTCGCTGCACTCGAACGCCTGGTAGGGCGTCAGAGACGGATGGCCGGTCCCCTGGCGCGGGGGCATCTTTCCGGTCACCGACCAGCCCGCGACATGGTTGGACGCCCACATCAGCCCGCTCTCGAACAGCGAGGTGTTCACCCGGCTGCCCTCGCCGGTGGCCGTCCGTTTGGCCAACGCCGCCAGCACGCCGATCGCCGTCCACATGCCGGTGGACAGGTCGATGATCGACACGCCGATGCGCGCCTCAGGTCCCGTGGGATCGCCGTTCAACGAGATCAGGCCTGCCACGGCCTGGATGATCGGCTCGTAGCCCGGCCGGTCCTTCCACGGGCCGGCATGACCGAAGGCGCCGAGATCGGCATAGATCAGGCGCGGGAAGCGTTTGGTGAGGGTGTCACCGTCGAAGCCGAACTTGGCCGGCACGTCGGCGCGCAGGTTGTGGACGAAGATGTCGGCGGCCCCGATGCGCTCGATCAAAGCCTCTCGTTGTGCCGGATCGGCGAGGTCGCAGGTGATCGACTTCTTGCCGCGGTTCAATGCGATGAAGCCGGTGGCGTCGCCCTCGACGAACGGAGGGCCCCATTTGCGGGCGTCGTCGCCCTCGGGCCGCTCGACCTTGATCACCTCGGCACCGAGGAATGCCAGGATCTGGCCGCAGTATGGACCGGCGAGGTTCTGACCGAACTCGACGACCTTGATGCCGGCAAGGGGCCCCGACACGGTGTTCATCGCAGATTGCTCCCCAGTATCTCGCGCGCGATCACCATGCGCTGCACTTCGCTCGGCCCTTCGCCAACCCTGCGGATGCGCATCTCGCGATACCAGCGCTCCAGCGGCAGGTCCTTGGTCATGCCCATGCCGCCATGGATCTGCATCGCGCGGTCGACCACGCGGCCGCCGCCTTCCGAGGCCGTGAGCTTGGCGATCGAGGCCTCGATCTTGAAGGGCAGGCCGCGCCGCGCCTTCTCGGCGGCTTCGAGGGTGAAGTGCCGGGCAGTGCGAATGTCGATCTCGTTGTCGACCAGCATCCATTGCACGGCCTGGCGGTTCGCGAGCTTTTCGCCGAACGTCGTGCGCATCTTGGCCCATTCGATCGCCATCTCGTGCGCGGCGATGGCGACGCCGATGCAGCCGGCGGCATAGGGAATGCGCTGGCGGGTCAGGCGATCGTTGGCGACGGCGAAGCCCTTGTTCACCTCGCCCAGCACCTGGTGGTCCGAGACCCAGCAATCCTTGAATTCGAGTTCGGTCGCATAGTGCGAGGAGCGCAAGGTGTGCACGACGCGGCGCACATGGAAGCCCGGCGTGTCGCTGTCGATGATGAAGCAGGTGATGCCGGCGCGGCCCTTCGACGAATCGGTGCGGGCGAAGACGATGCCGTACTGCGCCCGGTCGGCGTTGGAGATGAAGATCTTGGCGCCGTTCAGCACCCAGCCATTGTCCTTGCGCTCCGCCTTGGTCTGAATCGCGCGCGCCGGATCGCTGCCGCCCGACGGCTCGGTGAGGCCGAAGAACGCCTTCTTCTCGCCGCGCAGCGTCGGATAGAGGTAGCGCTCCTTCTGGTCGTCGTTGGCCTCGAAGATCTGCGCGAGGCCGGCGCCACCGAAGGTGCCGTAGCAGGGGACATAGAGACCGGCGCGATGCTGGGCCATTTCGATGGCGAGCAGCACGCGCGTCACGATGTCGATGTCGGGGCCACCATATTCCTTCGGAATGTCGATCCCGAACAGGCCCATCGCCTTGGTCTTCTCGACCAGCCGCGCGTGGTCGGCAGGATCGAGTTCGGAGGCATCGGGATCGAGCCCGGCCTCGAGCGGGATGATCTCCTCCCGCACGAACCGGCGCACCTGCTCGATCAGCATCTGCTGTTCTTCGTTGGGCTCGAAATCCATTTTCTCTGTCCTCTTGTTCCTCTCCCCCGCGAGGGGGAGAGGCTAGGTGAGGGGTTACACGAGGTGCGTCGCCCCCTCACCCGACCTCTCCCCCTGGCGGGGGAGAGGAGGAAGAAGGGCAAGGCTTCAAGACGGACTAAGACGTCCCAGCGGAGGCGGGTTCTTTGCATTGTCGGGCGGCAGGGTTCCGTGGTCGGCCTTGTGCACCATCAGCAGCTCGAACCAGCGCGTGCGGTACTGCTGGTTCACCTCGACGCGGAACCGGTGGCCGGCTCCACGCTCGGCGAGTTCGCGCTGCAATTCGCTGCGCAGGCCGAACGGCGCGCGGGCGCCGGCCTGGCCGATGCAAAGGATGGCGCCCGAGGCGTCGGCGATCTGGTAGACGCCAAGCTGGCCCGGCAGGCGGGCGATCTCCTCGGCCGTCAGGGGCCGCCACGGCTTGTCGAGGCGGAGCCTGATCGACATGGCCTTACTTTCCCTGGAACTTCGCGGTGCGCTTCTCCAGCCGCGCCTTCATGCCTTCCTGCGCGTCCTGGCTCTTCATCGCCGCCTGCACCAGCGCATCGACGTCGTCGTGCTTGATGCCGTCGCGGAATTCGAGCTGCTTCACCGTCAACGCCTTCATCGCCTTCAGCGATAGCGGCGCATTGGCCGCCAGCCGGTCGACGACCTTCGAGGCCTCGGCCTCGAGCTGGTCGGCGGGCACGCAGCGGGCGATCAGGCCCAGCGCATGCAGCTTGGTGGAGGGCAGGGGATCGCCCAGCAGCAGCATCTCGCGCGTCGTTACCGGGCCCAGCACTTCCATGAGCTTCTTGGCCAGGAACCAGTTGGGTGCGAGTCCGACCTGGGCCAGCGACATGCCGAAGCGGGCCTTGTGGCTCGCCACCACGAGATCGCAATGGAGCGCCAGTTCGTTGCCGCCGGCGATGGCGTCGCCATGGACGACAGCCACGACGGGCAGCGGACACAGTTCGACCGCGCGCAGCATCACCTCGATGCCGCTCGCATTGCCGCCGCCGATCGTCTCGCGCCGTTCCGCCATGTCGAGGCCGGCGCAGAACACGTCGCCCTTGCCACGGATGACGACCACGCGATCCTCGGGGGCGACCGGCGCCTGCAGCGCCTCGATCATCTCGCGCATCAGCTCGCTGTCGAGCGCGTTGCGCTTCTCCGGCCGGTTCATCCAGATGGTTTTGACCGGGCCGTTTTTCTCGATGATGACCTTGCTCATGGAGCCGCTTACTCCGGCTCGATGCCGGCGGCCTTGATCTCCTTGGTCCACCAGGCCGTTTCGGTTTTCACGTAGGCTGCGAACTCGTCGAGTGCGAGGGGAGCGATCTCCATGCGGCCCTGGGTCATGGCCTTGGCGGTGGCGGGGTCCTTCAGCGCTTCGGCGATGGCGTCGGCCAGCGCCTTCTGCACGTCCTTGGGCGTCGCGGCCGGCGCGAACACGGCCAGCCAGTAAACCAGCGAATAGCCAGGCACCGCTTCGGCGATTGCCGGCAGGTTCGGCGTGACCGTCGTGCGCTTGGGACCGGTCGTTGCGAGACCGCGAACGCGGCCGGCCTCGATCTGGGTCAGCGCCTGCGGCAGATCGGGGAACATCACCTGGACCTGGCCCGAGGCCACGTCGCCCAGCGCCTGCGGGCTCGCCTTGTAGGGGACGCGCTCGATCTTCGTGCCGGCGAGCTTGTTGAACATCTCGCCCGAAAGACGCTGCGAGGCGCTGGCTTCGGCGTAGTTCAGCTTGCCCGGGTTTTTCTTGGCGTAGTCCACCAGCTCGGCGGTGGTCTTCACCGGCAGGTCGTTGTTCACGACCAGCGCGTTGACGCCCATCACGCAACGCATGATCGGCGCGAAATCCTTGTCGATGTCGTAGCTCAGCTTCTTGAACAGGGCGCCGTTGGCGGCGTTCGTCGTGTTGGTGCCCATCAGCAGCGTGTAGCCGTCGGCCGGCGCGGTCGCGACGGCGGAGGCGCCGAGCTGGCCGCTGGCGCCCGGCTTGTTCTCGATGACGACCGGCTGCTTCAGGATGTCCTGCAGCTTCGCGCCCAGGCCGCGCGCCGTCAGGTCGGTGGCGCTGCCGGCGGCGAAGGGCACGACGATCTTGATCGGCTTGTTGGGAAATGCCTGCGCGAAGGCGGCCTTGGAGAGCGAGCCTGCGGCCATCGCGGCGGCGCCGGCCAGGGTCGTACGACGGTTGAGTTTCACGTTTCCTCCTGGGGCCTCTTCCGGCCGGGTTCCGTTTTAGCGGTCCGGCACGGCAAGGCAAAGGAGGGGGCGCTACATGAACAGCTTTTCCGCCTTGCGGTCGGCGTAGAGCCCGGCCACGAACTCACCATAGCCGTTGTAGATCTGGGTCGGGATGCGCTGGTCGCTGCCCAGCGGCTTCTCGGTCGCCTGGCTCCAGCGCGGATGGGCCACGGCCGGGTTCACGTTGGCCCAGAAGCCGTATTCGCTGGATTGCAGCCCCTCCCAGAACGTCTTGGGCTTCTTATCGGTGAACTCGACGCTGACGATCGACTTCACGTTCTTGAAGCCGTACTTCCAGGGCACCATGAGGCGCAGCGGCGCGCCGTTCTGCTTGGGGATCGGCTTGCCGTAGAGGCCGGTTGCGATGAAGGCGAGATCGTTCATCGCCTCGTCCATCGCCAGGCCCTCGGTGTAGGGCCACGGGTAGAGGAGGTCGCGCTGCTCGCGCATCACCGTGGGCTTCGACAGCGTCTTCATGACCATGAACTTGGCGCTGCCCAGCGGCTTGCAGAGCTCGACCAGCGAGCGTACCGGGAAGCCGGTCCACGGCACGATCATCGACCAGGTCTCGACACAGCGGAAGCGGTAGACACGCTCCTCCAGCTGCACCTTGGCCAGAAGATCGTCGATGCCGATCTCGAACGGCTTCTCGACCATGCCGCCGACCTTGATGGTCCAGGGCCGCACCTCGAGCTTCTGGGCGTCGCGCCAGATGCTCTTGTCGGTGCCGAATTCGTAGAAGTTGTTATAGGTCGTGGCCAGCTTCTCGGCTGTCATCGGCGTCGGCACGCCGTATTTGTCGTTGCGCTTGGCGGGATACAGTCCGGCGGACGGATCGGCCGACTTGTCCTGCGCCATCAACGGCCCCGGCAGGGCGAGCGAGGCAGCGCCGAGCCCCATCGCCCGCACCATCGCGCGACGATTGAGAAAGTGGCTCTCCGACGTCGTCTTCGACTCCGGGAGCTCCCAGCCTTTCGTGCGCCTGATCAGCATCTGCCTAACTCCTGTTACGCCGCGCCTTCTAAATGGGCCCGGCGCCGGATGGTCGCAAATCAACCCTGCTCACTGCACTGTGACGCAACGTGACGTAACGAAATACTTAAGGCTGCGAATTGGTCACGTCGAGCAGGGTCGGCCACATGACGTCGCGCCAGGCATTGTTGCCGACGGCGGTGAAGGTGATCTGGCCGTTCTGGACCAGGAAGAAGCGCGGCGTCTCGGCACCCTGCGCGATTCCCACCTCGCTCATGAGGAAGGCATCGAGCACCCAGCGAAGGTCGGTGGGCCAGCTCGCGGGCTTCAGCAGCAGCTGCGGGGTCTTGGCGAACACGACGCGATAGTCGACCTTCTGGAACACCGGTGCCTGCTTGAAGATCGGCTCCCACTGCGTGCGCCAGACCTTGCAGGCCTCCGACGTCTCGTCGCCGGCGAAAATCAGGATGGGTTTCTTGGCGCCCTGGGCGGCGGCGGCGCGCGCCAGCATCGGCGCGGCAGCCAGCATGAGACCACCCGCGATCACACTACGTCTCTTCAGCATCTAAATACGTCTCCCCTCGTGAGCAGATCCCACGAGGACAATATGGAGCAATGCCGGCCAGCCGGAAACTAGGCCTTGGTGGCCGTCACTTCCTGGATCCTGGGCCACATCCTGTCCTTCCAGCCGGCATTGCCGGTGACGGTCAGGACGACCTTGCCATCCTGAAACAGGATGAAGCGCGGCGTGGCATTGGGGCTCGTCTTGCCGTCTTCGCTCTCGAGGAAGGCAGTCCGGACCGGCCTGGCCGGAGCGGGCCAGCTTCCTTCGTCCATCACGAGGCCGGCATTGGCAGGGTAGACGACTTGATAGTCCAACTTCTTGAAGGCATCGGACTTGAGGAAATCAGGCTCTGACTGGGCACGCCAGATCTTGCAGCCGCCTCAAAGTTCGTGGCCGACGAACACCAGCGTCGGGCGCCCAGCCTGGGCATTCGCGACGCGGGTCAGTGACGATGCGGAGGCCATCACCAGGCCACCCACCATCAGAGACCGTCTCTTCAACATGAACCGTTCTCCTGTGGAACCATTCCACAGGACGAATATGAGATGCCGGTCGACGCCGGAGAAGGACGTTCGACCGGCTTCACCGCCTTGTGACCTACGCCGCCTGATGCTTCTTCGTCTCCTCCACGATGCGGTCGGCCGTGCGCCCGGCCAGTTCCTGCAGGTGATCGAACTCGGTCCGGAAGCCGCCGATCCCCTGCGTGACCGACCGGATCTCGACGATCATGTCGACGATCTCGGCCTCGGGCATCAGCGCGGACACCTCGTCCCAGCCCGGCCAGCCGGGTCGGGCGTCGTAGCCCAGGAGTTGGCCGCGCCGGCCCGAGATCAGCCGCTGCAGCCGGGGTGTCGAATCGCTCGGCCCGGTGACGGTGACCTTCAGGATGGGTTCCAGAAGCACCGGCTTGCACTTGGGCATGGCCTCGCTCATGGCGATGCGCGCGGCCATCTTGAACGACATCTCGGAACTGTCGACGGCGTGGTACTGGCCGTCGAACAGCGTTGCTTCCAGATCGACCACCGGCTGGCCCAGCGGCCCTTCCTTCAGATACTCGATCAGCCCCTGCTCGACGGCGGGGATGAAGTTGCGCGGCACGACGCCGCCCACGATCCGGTCGACGAAGCGGAAGCCCGAGCCGCGCGGCAGCGGCTTGATCTCGACCTTGATGTCGGCGAACTGGCCGTGGCCGCCGGTCTGCCGCTTGTAGCGCGCATGCTGCTGCGTGCCGGCCTGGATCGACTCGCGATAGGCGACCCTCGGCGTCGCCGTGTCGACGACGACGTTGTAGCGGCCGGCAAGCTTGTCGACCGCGACCTTGAGGTGCATCTCGCCCTGGCCCTTGAGCAACAGCTCGTGCGTCTCGCCGCGCGCCTCGAAGGACAGCGAGGGATCCTCCTCGACGATCTTGTGCAGGGCGCCGGAGAGCTTCACCTCGTCGTTCCTGTTCCGGGCGGTGACGGCGAGCGCGAAGACCGGCGCGTCGGCGGCGGGGAAGTCGGGCGAGGCAGCGATGCCTGCCGGGCCGAGCGTCTGCCCCGACGAAAGCGCCTCGACCTTGGCCAGCGCCACGATCTCGCCGGCGCGCGCTTCGGCGGTCTTGTCGAGCCGCTGGCCGAAGGGCCGCAGGATCGTGCCGATCCGCTGGCCACCGACGGACTGGCCTTCGTGCAGCGTGCCGGACCAGATGCGGCAAAGCGAAAGTTTGCCGGCGTGACTCTGGTGCAGGACCTTGAAGCACTCGGCCGTGGCGCCCTCGCTCGAGGAGAAGGCGCGCCGCCTGGCTGTCTGCTCGACGAAAGGCGTGTCATGGCGCAACGCCTTCAGCAGGCGCCGCACGCCGTTCTCGCGGTCGCCGGCGCCCAGCAGGACCGGCGCGATCTGGTCGGAGCCGAACTCGTCGTGCAGGTCGCGATAGATCAGAGACTTCTCCGGCGCGATGTCCTCGATGAGCTGCTCGAGCAGCGTATCGTCGAACTCGGAAAGGGTTTCCAGCATGTCGCGCCGCGCCTCGGTCTCGCGCGGCAGGATTTCGGCCGGCATCTCGATGAGGTCGGAGGCACCGCTGCTCCTGTAGCGATAGGCGCGCTCGCTCACGAGATCGACATAACCCACCGTCTCCTCGCTGCCGTCGGCGGCGGGACGGCGGATCGGCACTTGGCGCAGCACCAGCTTGCGCTGCGACACGGCCTGCAGCGCCGACAGCATGTCGCGCACGCGGACCTCGGCGGAATCGATCTTGTTGACGAAGATGATGTGCGGGATGTGCCGATCCTCGATGAACTTCAGGAGCGGCGTCAGCACCATGACGCGCTCGGGCGAGGGCTCGCAGACGAGGACCGCGGTGTCGCAGACCGCCAATGCCGCGAAGGCATCGTTCTGGAACTCGATCGAGCCCGGGACGTCGAGGAAGGTCCACTGGTCGCCGAGATAGTCGACGGAGGCGACGTTGATCTCGGTGCCCATGCCGCGCTTGCGCGCTTCGGCGGCTCCGTCGCCTATGGAGGTGCCCGCGCGAGTCGAGCCGCGCCGGCCGATGGCTCCCGTGGCGTAGAGAATGCTTTCGAGCAGGCTGGTCTTGCCCGACAAATACGGCCCGCACAGCGCCACCACGCGATGCGCGCCGCTGCCTGGTCTGCCGCCGGTGATGGTCTCCGTCTTGAACTCGGCCATGACAACGTCCTCCTTCTTCGCAAAAGCGCAGAAGCTCCGGACGGAAGTCTCGGATGAGGTAGCGCGTCCGAACGTTCAGCCGGAGCGAAGCTCACTTGTCATGGAAATGCTTTCACCCCCGCCCAGACGAGTCAAACGACCGGGCGGGGGTGAATTAGGTCAGTAGTGCTTACGACAGCGCGGCGCAGGCGCGCTGGATGCGGCGGCCGGCTTCCTCGAGCAGCTCCGTCGCCGTGGCGTAGGAGATGCGGAAGGCCGGGCCCTGGCCGAACGCCGAACCCTGGACCACCGAGAGGCCCTCAGCCTCGAGCAGGTAGTTCACGAAGTCGGTGTCGTCCTTGATGACCTTGCCGTCCGGCGTCTTCTTGCCGATCAGCCCGGCGACCGACGGATAGACGTAGAACGCGCCCTCGGGCCGCGGGCACTTGATGCCCTTGGACTGGTTCAGCATCGACACGACGAGGTCGCGGCGCTGCTTGAAGACCGCGACGTTCTTCGGAATGAAGTCGGTCGGGCCGTTGAGCGCGGCGACGGCGGCGGCCTGGCTGATCGAGCTGGCGTTCGACGTGCTTTGCGACTGGACCGTGATCATGGCGTTGATCAGTTCCTGCGGACCGGCGGCGTAGCCGATGCGCCAGCCCGTCATGTTGTAGGCCTTCGACACGCCGTTCATCGTCAGCGTGCGGTCATAGAGGCGCGGCTCGACCTCGGCCGGCGTGGCGAACACGAAGTCGTCGTAGACGAGCTTCTCGTACATGTCGTCGGTCAGGATGTAGACGTGCGGATGCTTCAGCAGCACGTCGCACAGGCCTCGCAGGTCGGCCTTGGAATAGGCCGCGCCCGTCGGGTTGCTGGGCGAGTTCAGGATGATCCACTTGGTCTTCGGCGTGATGGCGCGGTCGAGATCCTCCGGCGTCAGCTTGAAGCCGTTCTCTTCCCTGCACTGCACGATGACCGGCGTGCCGTCGCCGAACATCACCATTTCGGGATACGAGACCCAGTACGGCGCCGGGACGATCACCTCGTCGCCGGGGTTCAGCGTCGCCAGCATGGCGTTGAAGATGATCTGCTTGCCGCCCGAGGTGACGACGGTCTGCGACGGCTTGTAGTCGAGACCGTGGTCGCGCTTCATCTTGGCGACGATCGCCTGGCGCAGCGCCGGCGTGCCGGCAACCGCCGTGTACTTGGTGTCGTTGTCGCGGATGGCCTTGTAGGCGGCTTCCTTGATGTGGTCGGGGGTGGGGAAGTCGGGTTCGCCGGCGGCCAGGCCGATCACATCCTTGCCGGCCGCTTTCATCTCCAGGAATTTGCCCTGCGCGGCATTGGTCGGAGACGGCTTGATGCGGCTGAGACGATCGGCGATGAGAGCCATGACGAATATGCCTCCTTCAGGCATTTTTGGAGCGGCGCGAAGCTAGTCGCGACGCAGGCTTTCCGCAAGGCGACGGGCTGGTATTTATCGTCAGGCGGGCCGTACCGCCGCTAGGGCAACGAGGTCACATGAAGTTCCTGTTCGTACCGCTGCGGCCGCTGATCTCGCCGGCCTTCATTGCCCTGGTGAACGTGGCCATCCTGATCCCGATGGTGCTGACGATCATCGACGTCATGAAGAGCGTGAACCGGCACGTCGAAACCCACGAGCCGGTGACGATCACCTCGACGATCGCGCTGATCATGATCGGCTGGGGCGTGGCGCTGGAGGAGCGCGGGGTGATCCGCAAGCGGTTCGGCGTGACCGGCCGGGCGGACGAATCCTGGCAGGTCCATATCGACGAGATGTGCCACGAATACGGAGTGGCCCAGCTCGTGCTGGGCCTGTTCGCCGAAATCGCGGTGGCGATGATCAGCCTGCCCGACCGCATCGTGAACACGGTCGGCTACGAATATGCACTGCTGACGCTCGCCATCTTCCTGATCAGCGTCGGAGCCCTGATCCAGATCCGGCACGTCTTTGTGCTGATCGCGGCCCTGTGGCGCCACAAGCGCGGCGGCGACATGCCCGTCTAGTCGATCAGCCGGACCGAGGCCTCGACCGTCATCTTGGCATCGCCGAAACCGACGCGGCGACCGCTGACCGGAGCCGCGTCGCGATAGTCGAGGCCGACGGCGACACGCAGGCTGTCGCCCCGCGGGCTGATGCCGTTGGCCGGGTCGAAGCCCACCCATTCGAGCCCGGGCACCCAGGCTTCCGCCCAGGAATGGCTGGTGCGGCCGACATGCAGCTCGGGATCGTCGTTGCGAAGGTAGCCGCTGACGTAGCGCGCCGGCACGCCGAGGCGGCGGCAGCAGGCGATGAAGATGTGCGCCTCGTCCTGCGCCACGCCGGCGCCGCGCGTCAGCGCCTCGATGGCGGTGGTGTCGACCGTCGACGCACCGGTCTTGTAGGCGACGCGCTCGGAAATTCGCTTCATCAGCTCGTGCAGCACGCCGACACGCCGTGCCGGATCGGCGGCGCGACTCGCGAAGCCTTCGATCAGCGGATCGAAGCTCTCGTCGTGGCGCGCGAGGCCGGCGTTGCGCAGCCAGAAAGGCGCCGGCAGCGTCGGTTCCTCGACATAGCGCAGCCACTGGTCCGCTCCGCTGTATTCGTAGATCCCCTGCACGACGATTTCGACGCTTTCGTGCTGCCGGGCAACCGAGAAGGTCGTGACCTGGTTGCCGTGCCCGTCCTTCCATTCGGATTTCTTGCCAGGCCCGTCGATGCGCCACGACACGAGGCGCTGCGCCGCCGCCGGCTTGGGCGTGAGGCGCACGTCGTGGATCGAATGGCCCGACGGCTGGTCGAACTGGAAGCGCGTGGCGTGATGGACGGAAAAGCGCATCATTCTGCTCAATCCAGGAGGAACTGGCGGCCGATCTCGTTCGACAGCGTACCGATGTCGCCGCGCAGCTCGCCCAGGAACTTCGCCAGCCCGATGTCGAACACCTGGTCGATGCGGGCGTAGCGCAGCCGCGCGTGCAACTCGCCTGCCAGCCGGTCCGCCTCGCCGCGCGTGCCGTAGGCTTCGGCCAACTCACGCATGTTGAGGTCAACCATCCAGAGGCAGTGATGGACCGAGCGCGGCACGTCGCGTCGCAGCATCATCAGCTCGGCGACCTTCATGGGATGGAGCGAACTGCGGTAGATGCGCCGGTAGGTGCGCACGGCGCCGATGCAGGCCAGCAGCTCCGACCAGGCGAAGTAGTCGAGCCCTTCGGCGCCGGGATTGCCGTCGGGCCGCAGCAGATGAAACTTCACGTCGAGGATGCGGCCGGTATTGTCGGCCCGCTCGAGGAAGGCGCCGAGCTGCAGGAAGTTGTTGGCCTCGTCGCGCAGCAAGGTCACCTGCGCTGCGCCGAAGATCATCACCGCCTGCTTCTTCACCGACTCGATCAGCGCACCGCGATCGAGGTTGGCGCGGTTGCCGCGCAGCCGGGCGCTGAGCTCCAGCCACAGCGAGTTCAGGCTTTCCCAGACATCGACCGTGATGTTGTTGCGCTCCTCGCGGGCATTGCGCCGCGCCGCGCTGATCGAGTTCACGATCGAGGAGGGGTTGTGCTCGTCCAGGACGAGGAAGTCGATCAGGCTGGCGAGCCGCTTTCCCTGCGCCTGGCTCTGGCGGAACTCGTCCTCCATGCCGAAGATTGCCGCGACGCCCGCGGCTTCCTCGCCGCGCGACTGCAGGGCCATGCGCTGGGTCGCTTCGATCAGCCGCGCCGTCGACTTGGCGCGCTGCAGGTAGCGGCCCATCCAGTAGAGGTTCTTGGCGGTACTGCTCAGCATGGAGAGAACCTTCCTCCCCATTCAAATGGGGAGGTGGCCCCAAGGGCCGGAGGGGTCAGGAGGCTTTCGGAGATTCTGGCGATCATGACCCCTCCGTCCGCGGCGCGGACACCTCCCCATTTGAATGGGGAGGGTCTGAGGGATCCGGCGCCAGCACCCAGGTGTCCTTGGTGCCGCCGCCCTGGCTCGAATTCACCACCAGCGATCCCTCCTTGAGGGCGACGCGGGTGAGGCCGCCCGGAACGATGGTGATCTTCTTGCCCGACAGCACGAAGGGGCGGAGGTCGACATGCCGCGGCGCCACGCCCTGGTTCACGAAGGTCGGGCAGGTGGAGAGCGAAAGCGTCGGCTGGGCGATGTAGTTGTCCGGTCGTGCCTTCAGCAGCGTGCGGAATTCCTCGATCTCGGTCTTGCTCGAGGTCGGGCCGACCAGCATGCCCTTGCCGCCCGATCCGTGGATTTCCTTCACCACGATCTCGGACAGATGCTCCAGCACGTACTTGTAGTCGTCGGCCCGGTCACAGCGCCAGGTCGGTACGTTCTGCAGGATCGGCTCCTCGCCGAGATAGAAACGCACCATCTCGGGCACATAGGTGTAGGTCGACTTGTCGTCGGCCACGCCATTGCCCAGAGCGTTCACGATGTTTACGCGACCGGCGCGGAGCGCGCCCAGCAGGCCGGCGACGCCGAGGAACGAGTCGGGGCGCATCGCCAGCGGATCGAGGAAGGCGTCGTCGACACGGCGGTAGATCACGTCGACCCGCTGCGGTCCGCGCGGCGTGCGCATGAAGACGCGGCTTTCGTCGACGAAAAGGTCGGAGCCCTTCACCAGCTCGATCCCCATCTCGTCGGCCAGGAAGGCGTGCTCGAAATAGGCGCTGTTGTAGTGGCCGGGCGTCAACAGGACGACATTGGGCTCGTGTCCGTCGCTGAAGGATACCGAGCGGAGCGTCGCCAGCAGCTCCTCCGAATAGTCGGCGACGGGCAGGACGCTCACCGCGGCGAACAGCTCGGGGGCCAGACGCATCATCACTTCGCGGTTCTCGAGCACGTAGGAGACGCCGGAAGGAGTCCGTACGTTGTCCTCGAGCACGTAGAAGTCCTTCTCGCCGACGCGCACGAGGTCGATGCCGGCGATATGGGCGTGCACGCCGCCGGGCAATTGCAGGCCCTGCGCCATGGCGACGAACTCGCCGTTCATCAGGATCTGCTCTTCCGGAATGATGCCCGCCCGGCAGATTTCGCGCTGTCCGTAGGCGTCGCTCAGGAAAGCGTTGAGGGCGCGCACGCGCTGTGACAGGCCCTTGTGGAGGTACTGCCACTCGTCGTGGGCGATGACGCGCGGGATGATATCGAAGGGGATGGTGGTTTCGGAACCCTCGGCCGCGCCATAGGCGCCGAAGGTGATGCCGTGCCGCCGATAGAAGAGATCGACTTCGGCGCGCGTGGCCGCCACCCGTTCGGGCGAGGTACGCGCCAGCCAGTCGGCGACGCCACGATAGGGTACCCGGACAGAGCCGTCCGTACCCGAATTCATTTCATCGAATGCCTTGATCGCCATCCGGCATTTCACCCCCTGTCAAATCACCATATAAGCAATCGACGGGCCAACAAAGTGCTCGTGACCATCGGGCGGAGGCGCGGCATGAAGCAGGTGCTGATCGATCGGTATGGGACGCCGTGGGACGTGGCGCGCTGCGCCGACGTCCCCGACGTGGGTGAACCGGCGGCCGATGAGGTCGTATTCGACGTGCTGGCCTTCCCCATCAATCCCGCCGACATGTGGTTCTGCAAGGGAAGTTACCGGCTGAAGCCGCCGCTGCCGGCGACGCCCGGGGCCGAATGCGTGGGGCGCGTCACCGCGGTCGGCTCGGCCGTGAAGCACGTCGCCAGGGGCGACCTGGTCATCAACCTGCAGCGCGAGAACTGGACGCAGAAACGTCGCGTAAAGGGCGACGATGCCATCCCGCTGCCCGCGGGGATCGACCTGCGCCAGGCGGCGATGGTGCGCATCAACCCGCCGACGGCACGGCTCATGTTGTCGGACTTCGTCGATCTCGCGCCCGGCGAATGGGTCATCCAGAACGTCGCCAACTCGGCGGTCGGCCGCCTGCTGATCGTGCAGGCCCACCAGCGCGGCCTGCGCACCGTCAACGTCGTGCGTCGTGCCGAACTGGCTGGCGAGTTGAAGGCGCTCGGCGCCGATGTCGTGCTGGTCGACGGCGACGATCTCGCCGAGCGGATTGCCGGGGCGACCGGCAAGGCCGCGATCCGGCTCGGCGTCGAGGCGATCGGCGGCGCCGCGACCGGCCGCCTCGTCGACTGCGTCGCGACCGAGGGCACGGTGGTGCATTACGGCTCGATGAGCGGCGAGGATCCCAGGGTGGGGCGCAGCAACCTCATTTACCGCGGCATCAAACTGACGGGGTTCATGCTGGGCCGTGGTCTCGCCAGGCGGGACGCGGCGAAGATCCGCCAAATCTATGCCGAGCTTGCGGCGCAGGTGATGGCGGGTACGTTGTACGCCCCGGTGGACACGGTCTATCCGATCGAGAAGATCAAGGATGCGCTGGCGCATGCCGACAAGGGCGGGCGCAACGGGAAGATCCTGGTGGCGCCCAACGGCGCGATTTGAACGAGGGAGAAAACAGATGAATTCCGACGTCGCGGCGATCGAGAAGGTGCTTCAGGTCTATTTCGACGGCCTCTACGAGGGCGACACGAAGAAGCTCGGCGAGGCGTTCCATCCGGCCTCGCACCTCTACAGCGCCGGCCCCGACGGCAAGGCCGCGGACATGCCGCGCGCCGACTGGTTCAAGATGGTGGAGAGCCGCAAGTCGGCCAAGGACAGCGGCAGCGAGCGCCGCGACCGCATCGTGTCGATCGACTTTTCCGGCCCGGCGACGGCCTTCGCCAAGGTCGAGTGCCAGATTCCGCCGCGCTATTTCACGGACTATCTGACGCTTCTAAAAGTAGAAGGCCGTTGGCAAGTCATTGCCAAGGCCTTCCACACTGTTACCAAATAGATGTCCGAGCCGGACGCGGGGAGCCTAGCTCTTCGCGTCCGCCGCGACCTGGACCTTGATCATCTTGTCCGGCGGAGCGGACACGGCGCCCGAACCCGGCGCGCCCTTCTTGATCTTGTCCACGAACTCCATGCCGGACGTGACCTTGCCCCAGACGGTGTATTGGCCGTCGAGGAAGTTCGAGTCCTTGAAGACGATGAAGAACTGGCTGCGGGCGCTGTTCGGGTCGTTGGTGCGGGCCATCGAAACCGAGCCGCGGACGTGCGGCTCCTTCGAAAACTCGGACTTGAGCAGCTCGCCCATGCCGCCGCTGCCGGTGCCGGTCGGGTCGCCGGTCTGCGCCATGAACCCGTCGATCACGCGGTGGAAGACGACACCGTCGTACTTGCCCTCGCGCGCCAGCTTCTTGATCTGGGCGACGTGCTTGGGGGCGAGGTCGGGGCGCATCTCGATGACGACACGGCCGTCCTTGAGGTCGATGTAGAGGGTGTTTTCCTTATCCATGGCGGAGGCTGCTCCTGCGAACATGAGAATGACGGCAAGGACGGGCGTCAGAATGGCGAGCCGCATGACGGTTTCCTTTGGCGAATCCACGGTCTGGCCGCGGCGGGCGGGACCTTAAAGGCCGACCGTCGAAAGACAAGCGGCAACTTCGGGGCGCCCCGGGGCTGGCAGGCCGGGTAGAATTCCACCGCGCGAGGGCCGGCTGCGACCGGCCGCCACATACCGACGGGGGCGGAAAACCCGTTACCACCCACGGCTATATCTGGTACTAACCCGTTTGAAATGCGGGGGATTTTGCGGGTCGGAAAAGCCTGCCGGGTCTTAACCGCCGAGGGGACGGATGCATGGTCGTTAAGCGCGTTTTGGGCGTTCTTGGACTGGTGGCGACAATGGCCGGGTTCGGCATCGCGGCGCCTGCCCAGGCGCAGAAGGTCATCGGTGTGCCGCACGATTGGCAGCTGAATTTCCCACCGCCCTTCACGCCGATCATGGAGCGGGTGGAAACGCTCCACGACATCCTGCTGGTGATCATCACGCTGATCTGCGTTTTCGTGCTGGCGCTGCTGCTCTACGCAATGTGGCGCTTCCATGCCTCGCGCAATCCGACGCCGTCGGCCACTACCCACCATACCGGGCTCGAGATCGCCTGGACGATCATCCCGATCCTGATCCTGGTCGTGATCGCCATTCCGTCCTTCCGCCTGCTCTATTACAGCGACAAGGCGACCGACGCGGCGCTGACCATCAAGGTCACCGGGCACCAGTGGTACTGGTCCTACAATTACCCCGACCAGGGTGATTTTACGGTCGAAAGCCGCATGCTGAGCGAAGCCGACCGCGCCAAGACCAAGCCGCAGGTGCCGCGCCTGCTGGCCGTTGACGAGGAAATGGTGATCCCGGCCAATACCGTCGTGCGCATCATCGGTACCGCCGAGGGCGGCAGCATGCACGGCTGGACCGTTCCGGGCTTCGGCATCAAGAAGACCGTGATTCCCGGTCGTCTCAACGAAGGCTGGATCAGCGTCAAGGAAGAGGGCCTCTACTTCGGCCAGTGCTCGCAGATCTGCGGCCAGAACCACACCTACATGCCGATCGGCGTCAAGGTGGTCTCCAAGGCCGACTTCGACAAATGGGTGGCAGACAAGAAGAAGGCCGCCGGGCTCGTGCCCGCGACCGATGTCGCCGCCGTCTCCACTCCCGCCACCCGCTAAGCGCTTCTCCGCAGGAGACTGATTATGGCCACCGCGCACGGCGCAGCCCACGACCACAACGCCCACGGGCACGACGACCACCACACGCCGACCGGCATCAGGCGGTGGCTGTACAGCACCAACCATAAGGACATCGGCACGATGTACCTTATCTTCTCGATCATGGCGGCGCTGATCGGGGCGGGGTTCTCGGTCTACATGCGCCTCGAGCTGATGCAGCCGGGCGTGCAGTACTTCAACGGCGCCGACGGCACGCCGGACGGCCATTTCTGGAACACGATCGTGACGGCGCACGGCCTGATCATGGTGTTCTTCGTGGTCATGCCGGGCCTGATCGGCGGCTTCGGCAACTGGTTCGTGCCGCTGATGATCGGAGCGCCCGACATGGCGTTCCCGCGCATGAACAACATCAGCTTCTGGCTGCTGCCGCCGGCCTTCATCCTGCTGCTGATGTCCGCCCTGATCGGCGGCGGCGTGGGCACCGGCTGGACAATCTATCCGCCGCTCACGCTCAACCAGGGCGCGGGCATGGATCTCGCGATCTTCTCGCTGCACATCGCGGGCGCCTCGTCGATCCTGGGTGCGATCAACTTCATCACGACCATCCTGAACATGCGCGCCCCGGGCATGACCCTGCACCGCATGCCGCTGTTCGCCTGGTCGATCCTGGTCACCGCGTTCCTGCTGCTGCTGGCCCTGCCGGTCCTCGCCGGCGCCATCACGATGCTGCTGACCGACCGCAACTTCGGCACCTCGTTCTTCAAGGCCGAGGGCGGCGGCGATCCGACGCTGTTCCTGAACCTGTTCTGGTTCTTCGGTCACCCCGAAGTCTACATCATGATCCTGCCGGCCTTCGGCATCATCAGCCACATCATCTCGACCTTCGCCAAGAAGCCGATCTTCGGCTACCTCGGCATGGCCTACGCGATGGTGGCGATCGGCGTCGTCGGTTTCGTCGTGTGGGCGCACCACATGTACACGGTCGGCATGGACGTCGACACGCGCGCCTACTTCGTGGCCGCGACGATGGTCATCGCCGTCCCGACGGGCGTGAAGATCTTCTCGTGGATCGCGACCATGTGGGGCGGCTCGATCCGTCTCACCATCCCGATGCTGTGGGCGATCGGCTTCATCTTCCTGTTCACCGTCGGTGGCGTCACCGGCGTGGTCCTGGCCAATGCCGGCGTCGACTACTCGCTACACAACACCTACTACGTGATCGCGCACTTCCATTACGTGCTGTCGCTCGGTGCGGTGTTCGGCATGTTCGCCGGCTTCTACTACTGGATCGGCAAGATGTCGGGCCGGCAGTATCCGGAGTGGGCGGCCCAGATTCACTTCTGGCTGACCTTCGTGGCCGTCAACCTGACCTTCTTCCCGATGCACTTCTCGGGCCTGGCCGGCATGCCGCGCCACTACGTCGACTATCCCGATGCGATGTCGCATTGGAACTACCTGTCGTCGATCGGTGCGTTCATGTCTTTCGGGGCGACCATCTTCTGGCTGATCTTCGTCGTCTTCGGGACGCTGATGTTCGGCCGCAAGGTCGGCGCCAACTACTGGGGCGAGGGCGCCACGACGCTGGAATGGACGGTCGACTCGCCGCCGCCGTTCCACACGTTCGAGGAACTGCCGCACATCTCGCCGACGGCACACCACTAGGAACGGAGCGGAGGCGCCCCAAGAAGGCGCCTTCGCCTTGAAGGGCACATGAGCGACACCGCGCATACTCTCACAGGCAGGATCGACGGCGACGTCGCGCCTGCGCGCGTGCGCGACTACATCGACCTGCTGAAGCCGCGCGTGATGTCGCTGGTGGTCTTCACCGGCTGGATCGGCGTGGTGATCGCTCCGGTGCACATCCATCCGTTCAAGACGCTGCTGGCGGTGATCGCGATCGCGCTGGGCTCTGGCGCGGCCGGCTGCATCAACATGTGGTACGAGCGCGATCTCGACGCCCTGATGGCTCGCACGCGCAACCGCCCGCTGCCGGCCGGCCGCGTGGCGCCCGACGATGCGCTGGGCCTCGGCGTGCTGCTGTCGTTCTTCTCGGTGCTGCTGATGGCGGTGTCGACGAACCTCGTGGCGGCCGCGCTGCTGGCCGTGGCGATCCTGTTCTACGTCTTCATCTACACGATCTGGCTGAAGCGCCGGACACCGCAGAACATCGTGATCGGCGGCGCCGCCGGTGCCTTCCCGCCGATGATCGGCTGGGCCGCCGCGACCGGCGATGTCTCCTCCGTCGGCATCGCGCTCTTCCTGCTCGTCTTTCTCTGGACGCCGCCGCATTTCTGGGCGCTCGCACTCTATCGCAGCGAGGATTATCGCCGCGCCGGCGTGCCGATGCTGCCGGTGGTGGCCGGTCCGCGAGAGACCAAGCGCCAGATGCTGATCTACACGCTGCTGCTCCTGCCCGTCGCCCTGGCGCCGACGTTGCTGGGCGCGGTCGGCTGGATCTACGGCACGGTTGCCCTGGCGCTCAGCCTCGGCTTCATCGGTCACGCGATCGCCGTGTGGCGCACGGCCGACGACGAGACCGCCTTCGGTGCTGCGCGTAGAATGTTCCGCTATTCGCTGATCTATCTCGCCGCGCTGTTCGCGGCGTTGCCGGTCGATCTGGTCGTGAGCCGGATCGCGGGATGAGCACGGCCATGGCACAGGACCGTCGTCCCGGCGATACCGACATGCACCGCCGCCAGCGGGGCAAGAACCTGTTCATCGCGGGCTTCCTGATTGTCCTCGCGATCATGTTCTTCGCGCTCACGATCGTGCGCATGGGTGGCTACGGATGAGCGATCCCAAAGCCGACATGGCCGCCCGGAACAAGAAGGTCGCGCGCCGCCTGTTCCTCACGACGGCCGGCATGGGCGCCTTTGCCTATGCTTCGGCGCCTCTCTACGACCTGTTCTGTCGCACTACGGGCTTCGGCGGCACCCCGGTGGTGGCCCAGGCGGGCGACCGGCCGATCCTCGATCGCACCGTCAACGTGCGCTTCGATTCCAACGTCGACACGGCGCTGCCCTGGAAGTTCCAGCCGCTGCAGCGCGAGGTGAAGGTCCGGCTGGGCGAGGAGTATCTCGCCTATTACCGCGTGACCAATCTCTCGCAGCGCGCGGCCGTCGGCACCTCGACCTACAACGTCACGCCCGAAACAGCCGGCGGGTGGTTCAACAAGCTCCAGTGCTTCTGCTTCACCGAGCAGTTGCTGCTGCCCGGGCAGTCCGTGGACATGCCCGTGATCTTCTTCGTCGATCCCGAGTTGGACAAGGATCGGCGCTACGACAACATCCGGACCATCACGCTCTCGTACACTTTCTTCGAGGCGAAGACGGAACGGGCCAGGACCTTGCTCGGCGGCGTGCCGGGCAACGATATCGGAAAGGGTGGATGAACATGGCCGGCGGTACTCCCAAGCATCCCTATCATCTGGTCGACCCCAGCCCGTGGCCGGCCTTGGGTTCGTTCGCCGCGCTCCTGCTGGCGCTGGGCTTCGGGCTCGCGCTTCATCCGGGCATGCTGGGCTCCGGTATCGAGACCGTCATGAAGGCGGTCCACTGGTGGGCGCTCGCCCCCGGCCTGCTGCTGGTGCTGGGCGTCATGTACTGGTGGTGGAGCGACGTCATCGCCGAGTCGCGCGTCTATCACACCGCCGTGGTCCAGCTCGGCCTGCGCTACGGCATGATCCTGTTCATCGCCTCGGAAGTGCTGTTCTTCGCGGCCTTCTTCTGGGCGTTCTTCGACGCCGCGCTCTATCCCGGCGCGCCCAACATGCCGGTCCGCGCGGAAGCGACCGGCGGCATCTGGCCGCCGAAGGGCATCAGCATCATCGCGCCGTTCGACCTGCCGCTGATGAATACGCTGATCCTGCTGCTGTCGGGCACCACCGCGACCTGGGCGCATCACGCGATCATCGAGGGCAACCAGAAGGACGCCGTCCGCGGCCTGCTGTGCACCGTCCTCCTCGGCATGATCTTCACGGGCGTCCAGGCCTACGAATACCTGCACGCGCCGTTCACGTTCAGCCAGGACATCTATACGTCGACCTTCTTCATGGCGACGGGCTTCCACGGCTTCCACGTCCTGGTCGGCACGATCTTCCTGATCGTCTGCCTGATCCGCGCGTCGAAGGGCCAGTTCAAGCCCAAGCAGCATTTCGGCTTCGAGGCCGCTGCCTGGTACTGGCATTTCGTCGACGTGGTCTGGCTGTTCCTGTTCTTCTGCATCTACTGGTGGGGCGCCGGCAAGGCACCGATCGCCCTGCACTGACGCGGGACTACGGACTATCTTGGAACCGCCGGGTGCTCCCCGGCGGTTCGCATTTGGGAGAGGCACTTGTCAGACTGGCCACGCCAATCGCCGTTCGACGTCGCCCTGCGCGGCGCCTGTCCGCGCTGCGGCAAGGGCAGGCTGTTCGCAGGCCTGCTGAACGTCGTGGATCGCTGTGCCGTGTGCGACCTCGACCTGCGCGGCAACGATGCCGGCGACGGGCCCGCGGTCTTCGTCATCCTTGGGCTGGGCGCCATCATCATGATGCTCGTCTTCTGGGTGGAGTTCCGCTACGAGCCGCCCTGGTGGATGCATGTCCTGATCTGGTTGCCGCTCACTTTCGCGCTGGCGGTCTTGATGTTGCGCTTCCTGAAGGCCCTGCTGGTCGCCCAGCAGTTCGTCCACCGCACGACCGAACTCGATGATTAGGCGAACCCGACGGTTGGAGGAGAAACGATGATCCGGTTGAGGCCCGCGTTCTGGCCCACGCTCGTCTCGCTGCCGATCCTGGTGCTCTCGCTGGGCCTCGGCCTGTGGCAGATGGAGCGTCGCGAATGGAAGCAGGACATCCTCGATCGCATCGCCACCAACCAGGCGGCGGCGCCGATGACGCTCGACCAGCTGCTGGCTGGCAACCCGCTTCGCCATGAATACGGACGCGTGAAGGTCGCGGGCACGTTCGAGCATGGCCACGAATACTTCCTCGCCGCGCGGAGCCTGAAGAACAAGGTCGGGCTGCAGGTGATCGTGCCCCTCAAGACCGACGACGGGCGCGTGGTGCTGTTCGATCGCGGTTGGGTGCCGGACCGTGCGGCCGCGACGCAGGCCATCACCAGGACGACGGGGCGTGTCGAGGTCACCGGTCTCGTCCGCCGCTCGCAGATCCGGGCGCGCTTCGCGCCCGAGAACGTTCCCGACAAGAATGTCTGGTTCCAGGCCGACGTGCCGCTGATGCGCAAGCTGGCGGGCGCGCCGCCCGATCCCAAGCTCGACACGTTCTTCCTCGATGCCGATGCCACGCCCAATCCGGGCGGCGTGCCGGTCGGCGGCCAGACGCGGCTCGAGATTCCCAACGATCATCTCCAGTACGCCATCACCTGGTTCCTGCTCGCGCTGGCGCTGGCCGGAGTCTATCTCGCCTATCACTGGGAGAATGGGCGGCTGGAGATCAACGGCCGCGGAAAGACGAAATGATCGCCAACGATCCCTATGCCGAGCTCGAGCGCCGCTTCGCGAGGATGAGCGACGTCGGCCGCGCGGCGGCGATCCTGAACTGGGATCGTTCGACCATGATGCCCGACGGGGCCAGCGGCGATCGCGCCGACCAGCTCGCGACGCTGGGCGTGATCGCCCACGAAATGATCGCCGCGCCGGAGATGCCCGATCTCCTGTCGCGCGCCGAGGAGGGCAGGGCGTCGCTCGACCCCTGGCAGGCCGCGAACCTGCGCGAAATGCGCCGCGCCTGGGTGCATGAAAGCGCCCTGCCGGCCGACCTTGTCGAGGCCCGCACGCGGGCCTGCTCGGCCTGCGAGCTGGCCTGGCGTTCGGCGAAGAAAAATGCCGACTTCAAGTCGCTGCTGCCGACGCTCACCGAAGTCCTGAACATCATGCGCCGCGTCGGCGAGGCCAAGGCCGCCGCGCTCGGCACCTCGCTCTACGACGCGCTGCTCGACGAGTTCGAGCCGGGCGGGCGTTCCGCGCGCATCGACACCCTGTTCGACGAACTGAATGGCTTCCTGCCCGATCTGCTGGGGCATGTGATCGAGCGCCAGAAGAGCCGGCCCGATCCGCTGCCGCTGGAAGGCCCGTTCCCGGTCGAGGCGCAGCGCCGGCTGGGCGAGGAACTGATCCGCCTGATCGGTTTCGACTTCCATCACGGCCGCCTCGACGTTTCGGCGCATCCCTTCACCGGCGGTACCGCGGACGATGTCCGCATCACGACGCGCTACGACGAACAGGATTTCGCCCGCGCCCTCATGGGTGTGCTGCACGAAACTGGCCACGGCCTCTACGAGGCCGGCCTGCCCAAGGCCTGGCGCCGCCAGCCGGTCGGTAATGCCCGCGGCATGACCCTGCACGAGAGCCAGTCGCTGCTGATGGAGATGCAGGCCTGCCGCAGCGACGCCTTCGTTGCCTTTGCAGCACCACGCATGCGGGCCGCCTTCGGCAAGGATGGGCCGGGCTGGACCGAGGAGAACATCCACCGGATCTACACGCGCGTGGCGCCGGGCTTCATCCGCGTCGATGCCGACGAGGTCACCTATCCGCTGCACATCATGCTGCGCTACCGGCTGGAGCGCGCGATGCTGGCGGGCGACCTCGCGCTCGCCGACCTGCCGGGCGCCTGGAACGACGGCATGCGCGAGCTTCTGGGCATCGTGCCGCCGGACGATTCGCTGGGCTGCCTGCAGGACATCCATTGGCCGGACGGCGGTTGGGGGTATTTCCCCACCTACACGCTGGGGGCGCTCGCCGCGGCCCAGCTCTTCGCCGCCGCCCGCCGGGCCAATCCGGGCCTGATGGACGCGATCGGCCGCGGAGACTTCGCGCCGCTGCTGGGCTGGTTGCGAGCCAATGTGCACGGCAAGGGCTCGATCGCCACGACCGACGAGATCCTGACCGGGGCGACCGGGGCGCCACTGGGGGCGGCGGCCTTCAAAGCGCATCTGGAAAGCCGCTACCTCCCGGCGTAAGAGGGAAGCATGCTCGACCTCCGCCCCAACTGCGAATGCTGCGACAAGGACCTGCCCAACGGCGCGTCCGATGCCCTGATCTGCACTTTCGAGTGCACGTTCTGCGCCGACTGCGCGCAAACCCGGTTGGGCGGACATTGCCCGAACTGTGGTGGCGATCTGGTCAAGCGCCCGACCCGCCCCGAAAAGGCGCTGGCCAAGTTCCCGGCCTCCACCAAACGGGTCCGCAAGGATCATGAGGCCTGTCGGCAGGTCGCCTGATTTGTCATCTCGACCGGAGCGAAGCGGAGTGGAGAGATCTTTTCCGTGCCTCGTTGAAAAGAGGCCTCTCGGCCGCGTTCGGAGCAATCGTTAATGCGTTACATCAGCACGCGCCACGGCTCGCAGGGCTCCCCTGCGCCGCTCGGCTTCGAGGACATCATGCTTGCGGGCCTCGCCCGCGACGGCGGCCTCTATCTGCCCGCCGAATGGCCGAAGTTTAGCAAGGAAGAGATCGGCGCCCTGAAGGGCCTGAGCTACACCGAGCTCGCCTTCCGCGTGATGCGGCCCTTCGTCGGCGCCACGTTCGACGAGGCGACCTTTCGCCGCCTGATCGGCGAGGCCTATGCCTCGTTCGAGACGCCGGAGGTGGCGCCGCTCAAGCCGCTGGGCGATTCGGGCCTGCACCTGCTCGAACTGTTCCATGGCCCGACGCTCGCCTTCAAGGACGTGGCGCTGCAACTGCTCGGGCGCATGCTCGACCAGACGCTGACGGCGCGCGGCCAGCACGCGACCATCGTCGGCGCCACTTCCGGCGATACCGGCTCGGCTGCCATCGAGGCGGTGCGCGACCGTAAGACCATCGACATCTTCATGCTGTTCCCCAAGGGCCGGGTGAGTGAGGTCCAGCGGCGGCAGATGACGACGGTGCTGGCGGCCAACGTCCACAACATCGCGGTGCAGGGCACGTTCGACGACTGCCAGGACCTCGCCAAAGCCTGCTTCAACGATCTCGCGTTCCGCGATCGTCATGCGCTGACCGCCGTGAACTCGATCAACTTCGCCCGCGTGATGGCGCAGATCGTCTATTACTTCTGGGCGGCGCTGAAGCTCGGCGCGCCGGAACGTCCCGTGGCGTTCAGCGTGCCCAGCGGGAATTTCGGCAACGTCTACGCGGGCTACGCCGCGAAGCAGATGGGCCTGCCGATCTCGCATTTCGTGGTCGGCGCCAACAGCAACGACATCCTCGCGCGCTTCTTCGAAAGCGGCACGATGACGACGTCCGAGGTCGTGCCGACGCTGAGCCCGAGCATGGACATCCAGATCTCGAGCAACTTCGAGCGCCTTCTGTTCGACCTCTACGACCGCAACGGCGTGGCACTCGCGGAGGCGATGACCTCCTTCCGCGCGACCGGCACGCTCGAGGTCGGCGGCAACGTCCTCGCGGGAGTGCGCGAACTCTTCGACGCCGGCCGTCTCGACGATGCCGGCACGCTTGCCGCCATGGCAGACTGCCTGAAGCGGTACGGCGAGACGATCGATCCGCACACCGCCGTGGGCTATGCGCTGGCGCAACAGCATCGGCGCGATCCCGCCATTCCCATGGTCGTGCTGGCGACGGCGCATCCCGCCAAGTTTCCCGACGCCGTCGAGAAGGCGACCGGCCAGCGGCCGCGCCTGCCGGCCCGCCTCGCCGACCTGCTGGAGCGCACCGAGCGCTCGGACGGCCTGCGCAACGACGTCGAGGCCCTGAAAACCATGATCGATGAACGCCGGGAAATGGCCACGGCGCCGGCAGGCCGGGAAAAGGTGCGCTCGTGAGCAACGTCAAGGTCACCACGCTCGACAACGGCCTGCGCGTGGCGGTGGATCCTATGCCCGAGGTCGAATCGGCTTCGCTCGGCATCTGGGTCGCCTGCGGCACGCGTCACGAATCGGCCGAACTGAACGGCATGGCCCACATGCTGGAGCACATGGCGTTCAAGGGCACGCGGACCCGCAGCGCCCGCGCCATTGCCGAGGAGATCGAGAATGTCGGCGGCAGCCTGAACGCCTATACCGGCCGCGAGATCACCGCCTATCACGCCTCGGTCCTGAAGGAAGACGTGGCGCTGGGCGTCGAGATGGTCTCCGACATCCTGCGCAATTCGGTGTTCGATCCCGACGAGCTGCAGCGCGAGCGTGGCGTGATCCTGCAGGAGATCGGTCAGGCGCTCGACACGCCCGACGACATCATCTTCGACCAGTTCCAGGAAACCGCGCTGCCGGGCCAGCCGCTCGGCCGGCCGGTGCTCGGGACCGCGACCTCGGTCGAGGCGATCGGCCGCGACGATCTCTTCGCCTATCTGGCGCGTCACTATACGGCGTCGAACATGGTCCTGTCGGCCGCCGGCCGCGTCGAGCACGACCAGATCGTCGACCTCGCCGAGAAGCACTTCGGTTCCGTACCGCGCACGCCGGCCGGTGCCGAGCGGCCGGTGCCGCTTGCTTATGTCGGCGGCGACGGCCGCGAGCAGCGTGTGCTCGAGCAGGCGCATCTGGTGCTGGGCTGCGAAGGCATCGGCTATCGCGATCCGGATTACTTCGCGCTGGCCATCTATTCGACGCTGTTCGGCGGCGGCATGTCCTCGCGCCTGTTCCAGCGCATCCGCGAGGATCGCGGCCTGGTCTACGGCATCCACTGCTTCAACACCGCCTACGCCGATGGCGGCCTGTTCGGCATCTATGCCGGCACGGGCGAGGACGATCTGGCGGAGCTGATCCCGGCGGTGTGCGAGGAATTCGTGGGTGTTGCCGACACGCTGAACGAGCAGGAACTCGTGCGTGCCCGCAACCAGATCAAGGCCGGCACGCTCATGGCGCTGGAATCGAGCGGTTCGCGCTGCGAGCAGGCGGCGCGCCACCTGATCGTCCACGGTCGCACGATTCCCTACGAGGAGATCGTGTCGCGCATCGAGGCCGTCGACCAGAACGCCGTTCGCCGGGTCGCGCACCGTCTCCTGCAAGGCAAACTCACGCTCGCCGCCTTGGGTCCCATCGACGGCCTGGAGTCGCTCGACAGAATTGCCGCCCGCCTCGCGGCTTAGTCATTGGAGCGCGCCACTCCAGTGGCGCTCTCAATCTATTCTGCCGCCTGACGGCGAATATGACTCCAAGGCCAATCCTCAGCGACGCCGACGAGGCCCGCTTTGACAGGATTGTTCTCGATGTAGCCGACTGTGGATTCGAAATGCCGCTCGTCGCGAATGTACGTATCCCAGTAGTCGTCCTGCCAGAACGGCCCTGACCGTCCGATCATGTTATTGGCAGCTCGAGCCGAGAACCGCTTCCATGAGCTGACGATCGATCCGAGCGAGTACTGACCGAAGAGTTGGATGAGGACATGGACGTGATTGGGCATGATCGTCCAGGCAATCAGCCGATAGCGTTCGCCATCGAAATGTAGAAGGGCGTCTTCCACGATCTCCGCAATCTCTGGCCGCTTGAGCCAGCATGCGCCCGATCCTGCATCGAGGAAGGCATCGCGTTCGGCAGCGGTGATTGCTCTCGCTGCAGCACGGAGTTTCTCGATCGCTTCCACCGGGAGGCTATCGACCAGTCGAAACGTTACGAACTGCAGTGTTTCGGGTGAGTCGAAATGCGGCAGGTATCCGCGAGAGTGCCAGCCTTTAGGGCTCATTGGAGCGCGCAACTCCAGTTGCGCTCTTCTCATGAATCCTGAGCGCAACTGGAGTTGCGCGCTCCATTTAGGCAGCTTTGTCTAACTGGATTTGCGCCGTGCGCGGGGGGACGCCGATGGAGGCGCGTTTGATGACGGTCTTCACCTCGGTGCTGCGGCGGACAATGTTGTAGCGCAGGCCGGTGTAGAGGTTCACCGGGAAGGGCATCGTGGCGTTGAAGTCGATGATCAGCACGACGCGCGTCTCGTCGGTCTGGTTCTTCACCCAGTGCTCGCGCGTGTCGTCGAACACCAGCGGCTCGCCTTCCTTCCAGAAGAAATGGTGGCCGCCGATCTCGATCCAGCACTTCTCCGGTTCTTTCGGCACGATCAACGGATAGTGAAAGCGGATGACGCCGGCGGCGGAGCCGCGGTGCGGCTCGATCTCGGCGCGGCCGGCCAGGATGCTGAACAGAGCCGAATGGACGCCCGGGATCCTGGCGATCGCGGCCATCGTGTCCGGCACCGCCGCGGCATTCTCCGTCACCTCGTGGCCCCACAGCTTCAGGATGAAGGTGCGCCAGGCGCGGCCCGGCACGTAGAGGTCGCGCGGATGCACCTCGTGCAGGGCGGGAATCTCCTCGTGATGGCTGAGGAGGTAGTTGAGGTCGGCCTTGATCTTGTCGTGACTCTTCTTGAGTTCGGCCAGGACGGGAAAGGTCTTCAGCGCGTCCTCGCCGCCCAGCGGCAGCTTCGGCATGTTCCGCAGGATCACGTCGGAGAGCTTCAGGTTGAAATCCTCCAGCGGCTGCTGGGGAAGCCAGATGTGCTTGGTCAGATAGAATCTGCCCTTTTCGCCGACATTTGGTTTGTTCGCGGATTCCATGACCGATGTGCCTCAAGGACTTTCAACCGATGGAGTGTAGTACGACGATTTGGCCAAACAGCGGCGCCTCATTTGACGCTGCGAGGCGCGGCGGACCGTCTCAATTTCCTACGCCAAAGCCCGGAAAACATGCAAGAATTCCGAATAACCGCTAGTATAGCCCAAGATGTTCCGTTTTGCCGACGTCCCGTTGTCGCTGTCAGGGATGACCCGGATCGCCGGGAAGCGCGTATTTCTGCGTGCGCCCAGCATGGACGACTGGCCGGAATGGGCCGAATTGCGCGCCCGCAGCCGGGCTTTCCTAACCCCCTGGGAGCCGACCTGGCCCGAGGACTCGCTGGCCCGGGACCATTTCCGTCGCCGCCTGCGCCAGCAGGCCAAGGAATGGCGGGCAGGCGAGGCCTATGGCCTGTTCGTCTTCACCAACGAAGGGCGTCGCCTGGTGGGCGGCATCAACCTCAGCAATGTCCGCCGCGGCGTCGCCCAGACGGCCTCGGTCGGCTACTGGATGGGTCAGCCCTATGCCGGCCAGGGGCTGATGACCGACGGGCTGCGTGCCACCCTGCCGTTCGTCTTCGACGACCTTCGCCTGCACCGGCTCGAGGCGGCCTGCCTGCCGCACAACGAGCCCTCGAAGGGCGTGCTGACGAAAGTCGGTTTCCACGAAGAGGGGCTGGCGCGGCAGTATCTCCGGATCAACGGCCAGTGGGCCGACCATCTTCTTTTCGCGCTGCTGCGCGCCGACTACGACGCCTTGCTGCGGGCGCCGCGTTAGCGGGCCGGACTAAGCCCGGCCTCCAGGAGCGTTCATGCGCAATCTCACCCCGACTTCGATCACGCAGGCTTTTGCCGACTATGCCCGCAACGCGCCGTCGGAGCGGGCGCGGACGCTGCTGGTCTCGCTCGCCGGGCATCTGCACAGTTTCGTGCGCGACAACAAGGTGACGCAGGCGGAGTGGGGCGCGGCCATCGATGCCCTGACCCGCGCCACGAAGTTCACCGACGACAAGCGCAACGAGTACATCCTGTTCTCCGATCTGCTCGGCGTCTCGTCCCTGGTCGACATGGTGAATGCCGCGAAGGGCGGCACGCCGTCGTCGGTCCTCGGTCCGTTTCATATCGAAGGCGCGCCCGAACTGCCGAATGGCGGCGACCTGTGGCGCGGTCAGGTCGGCGAGCCGCTGGTCGTGAGCGGCCGCGTCGTCGACCAGAAGGGCGCACCCGCCGCGGGGACCGTGCTGGCGCTCTGGCAGAATGCCGGCAACGGCCTCTATGCCCAGCAGGACACCACGCAGTCGCCGACCAACTATCATGCGCGCCTCACCGTGCCGGCCGACGGCACCTTCTCCTTCACCACCGTTCGACCGGTTTCCTACAAGGTGCCGGACGACGGCCCGGCCGGCGACATGCTGAGGGTGCTCGGCCGCGACGCCTGGCGGCCGGCCCATCTCCACATGATCGTGCAGGCGCCGGGCCATGCACCGCTGATCACCGAGTTCTTCCCCGAGGATGACGAGCATCTCGACGGTGATGCCGTGTTCGGCGTCCGTGCCGGCCTCGTCCTGCCTTTCTCGAAGGTGACGGACCGAGCGGCGTTGCCGGCCAATCTCGCCGCGCGCGATACGTTGCCGATGCCGGTCTGGGCCGCCCGTCTCGACCTGACGCTGCCTCCGGGCTGATGCCGCTCGTCCGCGTCCGCGACGTCTCCAGGGTTTTCGCAAACGGCGTCGAGGCTCTGGGCGGTGCTTCGCTCGACATCGGCGCCGGCGAATTCCTGAGCGTGCTGGGCCCGTCGGGCTGCGGAAAATCCACTCTGTTGCGCCTGATCGCCGGTCTCGCCGAGCCGAGCGCCGGTACGATCGACTGGCCGCAGGGCCGGCCCGATATCGGCTTCGTGTTCCAGGAGCCGACCCTGATGCCGTGGACGACGGCGCTGGGCAACGTGGCACTGCCGCTGAAGCTGCGCGGGCAGGCGCGATCCGAGCGCGAGGCGCGCGCCGCCGAGGCGCTCGCGGGCGTGGGGCTCAAGGGCTTCGAGAAGAGCTATCCGCGCGAACTGTCGGGCGGCATGAAGATGCGCGTCTCGATCGCCCGCGCGCTGGTTACCGCGCCCAAATTGCTGCTGATGGACGAGCCCTTCGCCGCGCTCGACGAGATCACGCGGCGCAAGCTCAACACCGACCTGCTGGAACTGTGGGAGCGCACGCGCTTCACCGCGGTGTTCGTGACGCATTCGGTCTTCGAATCGGTGTTCCTGTCGCAGCGCATCGCCGTCATGAGCGCGCGCCCGGGGCGCGTCCGATCGGAACTCGCCATTCCGGCGCCCTATCCGCGCACTGAAACCTTCGGGACCTCGGCCGAATATGCCGCGCTCTGCCGGCTCGCCTCGGCGCAGCTCTCGGAAGCGATGGCGGCATGAGCAACCCTCGCTCACAGGCTCAGCCCTTAGCGACCCGTCGTCTCGACCGGAGCGCACAGCGCGGAGTGGAGAAGCCTTTCTTCCAGTTAATGCCGTTAAAGCGAGGAGGAGAGGTCCCTCCACTCCGCTGCGCTCCGGTCGGGAAGACGGCTAAGTGGGCCGAATGCGATAGCCTTGCCCTATCGGGCGACAAGTGTGCCTCGCAATGAGCGCCCGCTTCGTCGCGCCCATCTTGATGGGCTTTTTCATGCTGGCTCTCTGGGAAGGGCTGGTGCGCGCGATGGCGATCCCATCCTATATCCTGCCGGGGCCGATCCTCGTGGCGAAGACGCTGGTATCGGACTGGAGCACGCTCTGGCCGGCGCTCCTCGTGACGCTGCGCATCACCCTCCAGGCGCTGGTGGCGGCCGTGGTGGTCGGTGTGTCGCTGGCGCTGTTGTTCTCGCTGTCGCGCTGGATCGAGCTGTCGCTCTTTCCCTACGCCATCATCCTGCAGGTGACGCCGATCGTGGCCATCGCGCCGCTGATCATCGCCTGGGTCGACGACGTCAACGTCTCGCTGCTGATCTGCGCCTGGCTGGTGGCCTTCTTCCCGATCCTGTCGAACACGGTGCTGGGCCTGCGCTCGGTCGATCGCAATCTCCTCGACCTGTTCGAACTCTACGGCGCGAGCCGCTGGCGCACCCTGATCGACCTGCGGCTGCCCGCGGCGCTGCCGTATTTCCTGGGTGGCTTGCGCATTTCAGGCGGGCTGGCGCTGATCGGCGCCGTGGTCGCCGAGTTCGTGGCGGGTTCGGGTGGCCGGGAGTCGGGACTGGCCTACCGCATCCTCGAATCGGGTTATCAGCTCAAGATCCCGCGCATGTTCGCGGCCCTGGTCCTGATCTCGCTCGCAGGCATCGGCATCTACCTGCTGCTCTCGCTAGTCTCGCATCTTCTGCTGAGGCGCTGGCACGAGAGCGCGCTGTCCGAAGACTGAGCGGACCTCAGCGCAGCGCCGCGCGACCGAGGAAGTACGAGGCTGTTGCCACGCCCGCGGCCAGCAGGAGATAGCCCGCCTCATAGACGCCGGTAATGGCCAGCACGGTGCGGAACAGGAGCGGCGAGAGCAGGGCGCCGCAGAAAACGAACAGCTGCGTCGCGCCGGTGAATTCGGCGGCGCGCCCCGGCGGCGCCCGCGAGGCGCTTTCGGCGATGAACACGCCGTTCCAGCCGACGGCGGTACCACCCAGGATCGTGCAGACGATATACACCGCCGTCGTGGGCCAGGCCGGCGTGGAGAAGGACATTACCGTAGCGGCGACTGCGATGATGGCGCCGATGCCGGCCAGCACGGCGGATGGCCGACGCAACAGGTCGGCCAGCGCGCCCCAGAAGATGCGACCGAAAGCGCCGGCGACCGTCGCGGCCGACAGCAACGCCCCCGCCAGCACGTAGGACATTTTCAGACCGTCAACGGCGTAGACGACGGTGAAGTTCACGACGATCGCCTGCGTGGCCGAGAACAGCATGCCGATGAAGCACATCGGCCGCAGGATCGGATCGCGCCAGGCGAGCTGCAGCGGCTCGAAGATTTCGGCCAGCGTCGGCAGGCGCGCGGCGCCACCGACGCGCTCGTCGTCGTAGAAAGCGCGCAACGGCTGAATGGCGATCGCCGCGGCAATCGTCAGGAAGCCGACGGAAGCGGCCGCCCAGCGCCAGCCGAAATCGAGAGCGAGGGTCGGCAGTACCGCGCCGCAGATCGCAAAGCCCACCGGCACGCCGCTCTGCTTCAACGAGAAGGTGACGTTGGCCAGGCGGGGCGGCGAGACGCGGGCCAGGATGTGCGAACTCGCAATGGTGAGAGGACCGGAGCCAAGGCCGACGATGAAGGCGGAGAGGGCGGCCATTGCCAGGCCGCCTGTGGCCAAGACGAAGGAGCCCAGTGCCGCGATGGCAAGGCCGCTCTGGATGAAGCGGATCGGTCCCAGCCGGCGGGTGATCGTGCCGCCGCCCACGGTCGAGATCATCGCCGCGAGATACACGATCGACACATAGTAGGCGATGTCCGCCGCGGCGACGCCGAACTCGGCTGCGGCGGCCGGCGCCAGCACCGACGCCTGGTTGAACACCATCGTCGAGACGACCTGCACGAGGGTCAGGGAGGTGAGGGCGACGAGATAGCGGCGAAGATCGGTCGGGGCGGCGGGCATGGCGCCGCGACTATAGCGACCTACCTCAGTCCGGCGAGGAAACTCTCGACGAGAGGAGACCAGACGGAATTGCCGTTGCTCGCGCCGGCGAGACTGTGTCCATCGCGGCCGAACGCTCCGACCGGCTTGTACACGGCCTTGCCACCGGCGCCGTCATAGGCGTCGACCATTCGCCTGGCGAGAGACGGCTCGAAGAAGCTGTCGTTCTCGGTATAGATCCAGAGCATCGGCACCCGCGCGGTCGCGCCGTACTTTGCCGCGGCCTCGACGAGCGATCGCGGCGTGCAGTTGCCGATGCCGCCGCCCGCCAGCTTCTGGTGTCCGCCGCGACCGCCGGCGAAGTTGATCATCCCTGCCACTCCGGACGGGTTGCGGCTGGACAGCGCCACCGTCGCCCAGCCGCCGGCCGACTGGCCGACCACGATCGTGCGATCGGCGGCGACGTAGGGCTGCGTGCGCATGAAGTCGATGGTGGCCTGGATGTCGGCGGCGCCCTGGAGGCCGGCCCTGTAATAGTCGGGGGCGTCGCACATTCCATAGCCTTCGGCCCAGTCTCCGCCCGTTTCGCCGTAGCCACGCCGCAGCGGCAGGGCCACGACATAGCCGCGCGACCGGAACCACGACGACAACGCGGTGTAGCGCGGCCGTTCCATCTTGAAGCGCTGCGAGCCGTCGGCCGGCGAACCATGATTGATGACGACCAGCGGGCTCTTCGCTTCGCCCGGCGGCCGCATCACGGTGGCCACCAGCGTCGATCCGTTGGGGCCGGGCAGGCGCACCACCTGTTCGCGATCCTGTGCCGCCAGGGGCCCGATGCAGAGAAAGAAGAGAAGAACGGCGACCGGGCTGAAGCGCATCGTGATCTCCTAGCGACCGCTGCGTCGCGCGGGCTTGCCGCGCCCACCGGAGCCCGTCCGCACGCCGCGGAAGACCCTGGAATGCTGCATCTTGCCGAGATGGACGCCGACATTGGCGCTGGCGGCCTGGCCCGGCAGTTCGAGTTCGTGCGCTTCGAGGCGGCGGATCTCGTCACGCAGGCGGCCGGCTTCCTCGAACTCGAGGTCGGCCGCGGCGGCGCGCATGCGCTTCTCCAGTTCGGCGATGTGCGTCCGCAGATTGTGCCCGACCAGATGCACGTCGCCCGACACGCCGGTATCGACCGTGTAATGGTCGCGTTCGGCGGTCGACTGCAGGATCTCGGCGATGTTCTTCTTCACCGAGGCCGGCGTGATGCCGTGCTTCTCGTTGTAGGCCTTCTGCTTGGCGCGCCGGCGGTCGGTCTCGGCCATCGCGTACTTGATCGAGTCCGTCATCTTGTCGGCGTAGAGGATGACGCGGCCCTCGACGTTGCGGGCGGCGCGGCCGATCGTCTGCACCAGCGAGGTCGGCGAACGCAGGAAGCCCTCCTTGTCGGCGTCGAGAATGGCGACCAGCGCGCATTCGGGAATGTCGAGGCCCTCGCGCAGCAGGTTGATGCCGACCAGCACGTCGAAAGCGCCGAGCCGCAGGTCGCGGATGATCTCGATGCGCTCCAAGGTGTCGATGTCTGAATGCAGGTAACGGCAGCGGATGCCGGCCTCGTGCATGTACTCGACCAGATCCTCGGCCATGCGCTTGGTGAGCACGGTGACCAGCACGCGCTGGCCCTTCTTCGCGCAGTCCTTGCACTCGGCGATCAGGTCGTCGACCTGCTTCTCCACGGGACGGATAAGGACCGTCGGATCGATCAGGCCGGTCGGGCGAATGACCTGCTCGATGAAGGCGCCCTGCGTGCGCTCCATCTCCCAGTCGCCCGGCGTGGCGCTGACATAGGTCGTGCGCGGGCGCAGCGCATCCCATTCCTCGAATTTGAGTGGCCGGTTGTCGATCGCCGAGGGCAGGCGGAAGCCAAACTCCGCCAGCACGCTCTTGCGGTTGAAGTCGCCGCGGAACATGCCGCCGATCTGCGGCACCGTGACGTGGCTCTCGTCGCAGATCAGCAGCGAGTCCTGCGGGAAGTATTCGAACAAAGTTGGCGGCGGCTCGCCCGGCTTGCGGCCGGTGAGATAGCGCGAATAGTTTTCGATACCGGCGCAGGCACCCGTCGTCTCCATCATCTCGATATCGAAATTGGTGCGCTGCTCGAGCCGCTGCGCTTCGAGCAGACGGCCGGCGCGGTTGAATTCCTCGAGCCGCTGCTTCAGGTCGGTCTTTATCTGCTCGATCGCCTTTTGCAATGTCGGCTTGGGCGTCACGTAATGGCTGTTGGCGTAGACGATGATGTCGTTGAGGGACAACGTCTTGTCCCCGGTCAGCGGATCGAATTCGGTGATCGATTCGATCTCGTCGCCGAACATCTCGAAGCGCCAGGCACGGTCCTCGTAATGGGCCGGGAACAGATCGATCGTGTCGCCGCGCACGCGGAAGGTGCCGCGCTGGAAGGCATTGTCGTTGCGCTTGTACTGCTGCTCGACGAAGCGGCGGAGCAGGGTGGAGCGGTCGAGCTTCTGGCCCTTGTGCAGGCGGAAGGTCATCGCCTGGTAGTTCTCCAGCGGACCGATGCCGTAGATGCAGGAGACCGATGCGACGATGATGACGTCGTCGCGTTCCATCAGCGCGCGCGTCGCGGAGTGGCGCATCCGGTCGATCTGCTCGTTGATCGACGAATCCTTCTCGATGAAGGTGTCGGTGCGCGGCACGTAGGCTTCGGGCTGGTAGTAATCGTAATACGACACGAAGTACTCGACGGCGTTCTCCGGGAAGAACCCCTTCATCTCGGAATAGAGCTGCGCCGCGAGCGTCTTGTTGGGCGCCATCACCAGCGCCGGGCGGCCCTGGCTCGCGATGACGTTGGCCATGGTGAAGGTCTTGCCCGAGCCGGTGACGCCCAGCAGAACCTGGTCGCGCTCGCCTGCCTCGACGCCGGCGATGAGTTGCTTGATCGCTGTGGGCTGGTCGCCGGCCGGCGTGTAGTCCGACACGAGCTTGAAGGGCTTGGGCGTGACGCCTTCGAGCTCCGGCCGCCGCTGGATGTACGGCATCAGGAGCGGGATGGCTGGAACCGCAAGATTCTTTGAGGGCATGACCTCCATTATATGATGCGCACCTGCCACTCCGGCAATGCTAGCGTCCGGCCCGCGATGCCCGACCTGTTGAGCGCTCCCTTCCTTATCTGTGCCGCCGTTGCCTGCATTGCAGGCATGGTGCGAGGCTTTGCCGGTTTCGGCGCGGCGATGCTGATGACGCCGATCTTTTCGGCCCTTTACGGGCCGGCGGTGGGCATCGCGCTCTGCCTGCTGCTGGAGATCGCGGTGGCGTTGCCGCTGGTGCCGCGCGTCTTGCCGCTCGTCGACTGGCGGCGGATCGGCCTGCTGCTGCTGGCGGCCGCCGTCGGCGTGCCTTTGGGCAATCTCGTGCTGACGGCCGTCGAGCCCGAGCCGATGCGCTGGGCGATCTCGGCCATCATCCTGAGTGCCGTCGCCATGCTGGCCAGCGGCTGGCGGTTTTCCGGCCGTCCGAACGCCGGCACGACGCTCGCGGCCGGCGCCACCAGCGGCTTCCTGAACGGACTATCAGGCATGGCGGGGCCGCCGATCGCTTTCTATTACCTTGCGGGTACGGATTCGGCGGCGTCGGTGCGCGCCAATCTCACGACCTATTTCGTGTTCGTCGACCTGTTGGCGCTGACGGCCTTCGTGTCGCGCGACCTGATCGGCTGGAGCACCGGCGTGCAGGCCCTGTTCCTGGCGCCTGCAATCGTCCTGGGTGGACTCATCGGCGAGCGCCTCTTTCCGCTCGCCAGCGAGGCCTTCTATCGTCGGCTCGCCTTGCTGCTTCTCGTGGGCGTCGCGATCGGTTCATTGGTGATATAAGGCGATCATGAAAGTCTGGGACAGAATCGTGGAAGGCATGAACGGGCTCGGCATCGCCGAGCTGTTAGGCCTGTCCTCGCCGCCGGCCGACGATGGCGGGCATCCCGGATTGCGCCAGATCGGCTTCACGATCGGCGTGATCGCGCTCGGCGCCAAGATGGCGAGGGTCGATGGTGACGTGTCGGAATCCGAGGTCGCGGCCTTCCGCGACTTCTTCCAGGTGCCTCCGGGTGAGGAGGCGAACGTCCAGCGCTTCTTCGATCTCGCCAAGCGCGATGCCGGCGGCTTCGAGACCTATGCGCGCCAGGTCGCGGCACTCTTTCCGGATGCCCCCGAAATCCTCGAGAACGTGATCGAGGGCCTGTTCAGCATCGCGCAGGCCGACGGCCGGATCGGCGCGCCGGAGGCCGACTATCTCGCGAAGGTCGCGAATATCTTCGGCCTGCCCAGTTCGCGTTTCGAGCGTGCGAAGGCCGCCGCGCTCGGCGTCGCTGAATGCGAGCCGTGCGTCGTGCTGGGCATCGATCCGCTGGCGACCGACGAGCAGATCCGCGAGGCGTGGCTGCGCCAGGTCCGCGCCAACCATCCCGACAAACTCATGGCACAGGGCCTGCCGGAAGAGGCGATCGCGATGGCGAATCGCAAGCTCGCATTGATCAACGATGCCTATGACCGGCTGCGCAGGCAGCGCGGTCTCGTGCCGGCCTGAGCGTGAACTTCGTCGACCTGCCGTCGCCCAATCATGCGCCGAGGCCCGAAGGCGAGGCCGTCGATATCCTGGTGCTGCATTACACCGAGCTACCGCTCAAGGAATCGCTCGACATATTGCGTGACGGTGCGCGCGAGCTTCGTGTCAGCTCGCACTATGTGCTCGACCTCGACGGAACCGCCTATCGCCTGGTGCCGGAGGATCGCACCGCGTGGCATGCCGGCAAATCGTGGTGGCGCGGCCGCGAGAGCTTGAACGGCACGTCGATCGGCATCGAGATCGTGAACCTGCACGGCGATCGTCACGACTATCCACGCGAACAGATCGATGCGCTGATCGAAGTCTGCCAGGAGATCGTCGCGCGCCATCCCGCGATCGTGCCGCGCAATGTCGTCGGCCATTCCGACATCGCACCCCAGCGCAAGGTCGACCCCGGCCGCCGCTTCCCGTGGAAGACGCTCGCCGATCGGGGCATCGGCCTCTGGCCCCGCGCCGGCGCGAGACCGCTCGACGGCGACTTTCACAAGGCGCTGCAGCGGTACGGCTACGCACCGCCCCTTGCCGTGCCGCCGCGGGAGATCGTGAAGGCCTTCCAGCGCCATTACCGGCCATCCAAGGTGGACGGCATGGTCGATCCCGAAACCAGTTCCCAGCTCGCCGGTCTGCTTGACCCGCTGGGACGAGCGGCTTAGTCAGGCGCCGGGTCAGACGGCTGGATGACTGCACTCGCGCGGGCAACCGTACGGGTGAGGAAAGTCCGGGCTCCACGGAGACACGGTGCCGGATAACGTCCGGCGGGGGCGACCCCAGGGAAAGTGCCACAGAAAACAGACCGCCTGCCTGGCTCGCCAGGACGGTAAGGGTGAAACGGTGGAGTAAGAGCCCACCGCGCGACCGGTAACGGAAGCGGCATGGCAAACCCCACCGGGAGCAAGACCAAATAGGGGCGGCACGCCGGGCAACCGGCAGCGGTGTTTCCGCGTCGTCGCCCGGGTCGGTCGCGCGAGGCGCCCGGTAACGGGCGTCCCAGAGGAATGGTCATCCATCGCTTTCGGGCGAGGACAGAACCCGGCTTACAGGCCGTCTGATCCCCTTTTGCTTCCCCATACGGACCACAAACACAATCCCTTGCGTTTGCATGCCGCGAGCGCACAATAGATGTTGTGGCTAAGCCTTTCAGATTCCTTGTGGATTCTTCCTTGAACTAATTGCATCCCGGACTTTCCCATGGTATCCCATTGTATCCCGTGTAACAGGCGGCGCAGGGGCGTGGGGCACCTGCAACGGGTCTAGAGGGGAGATGGGCCGTGGCATTCCGGTCCGAGATCCTGATCAAGCTGGACAAGAAAGGCCGGGTTCTGTTGCCCGCGGCTTTTCGCGACGAACTGCCTGCCGACGATCGTGGCGCGTTCGTGCTCTATCATTCCCCCACGGTGACCGGCCTCGTGAACGGCAATTCCCGCGCGGGCTTCGATGCCATGCTGGACCGTGTGCGTGCCGAAGCGCTGGGGCCGAAAGGTTCGCTGAAGGTCGCCCTCGACGACGAGGCGTTCGATCCGGCTGGATATCTGTCGGCCGGCGCGCGCACCATTTCGCTGGAGCCGGACGGCCGCTTCACGATGCCGGCCGAGTTCGTCCAGACGCTGGACGCGACCGACGGTGTCATGCTGGTCGGCAAGGTCGAGAAGTTCCAGCTGTGGAATCCTGCCAGCTGGCAGGCGCGTCGCGATGCCGAGCGCGAGAAGATGGCGGCGTTCGTGCGTGGCATGAGCGGAGGCGACGCATGATCGGCGTTCGCCACATTCCGGTGATGGCCCGCGAAGTCGTCGATGCGCTGCAGCCGCGCGACGGCGGCCGCTATCTCGACGGCACGTTCGGCGCCGGCGGTTACACGACCGCGATGCTCGATCGTGCCGATTGCGAGGTGATCGCCATCGATCGCGATCCCGATGCGATTGCCGCCGGGAAGGCGCTGGCCGAGCGCTATGCACCGCGCCTGCGCCTGATCGAGGGCCGCTTCGGCGACATGGCCGACCTCCTGTCGTCCGAAGGTGTCGAGGATGTCGACGGCGTCGCGCTCGACCTCGGCGTTTCGTCGATGCAGTTCGACCAGGCCGATCGCGGCTTCTCTTTCCGTGCGTCGGGTCCGCTCGACATGCGCATGGAAAAGAATGGGCAGTCGGCCGCGGATCTGGTGAACGATGCCGACGAAGCCGAACTCGCCGACATCATCTGGCGCTACGGCGAGGAGCGCCGCAGCCGGCGCGTCGCGCGCAGCATCGTCGAGACGCGTCGCGCCAAGCGCATCGAAACCACGGCTGAGCTGGCCGAGATCGTGCGCCGCGCGGTCGGTCCGCAGGGCAGGGACGAGAGCGATCCCGCCACGCGCACCTTCCAGGCGCTGCGCATCGCGGTGAACGACGAACTGGGCGAACTCGAGCGCGGCCTCGCCGCCGCCGAGCAGGTCCTGGCGCCGGGTGGCCGGTTCGCGATCGTGTCCTTCCATTCGCTGGAAGACCGTGCCGTGAAGGAATTCGTCCGCGCCCGCGCTGGCCGCACGCCGGGGCCGTCGCGCCATGCGCCGCCCAGCGCCGGTGGCCGCGCCGCGACGCTGCGCGATCTCTCGCGCAAGCCGGTGCTGCCGTCCGACGAGGAAGTCGCGGGCAATCCGCGCGCCCGTTCGGCCCGCCTGCGGGTGGCGGAGAAGCTTGGCGCGGGAGACCGCGCATGATCCATCGCGGCCTCCTGTTCTGGTCGGTCGCCGCCGTCGCCACGGCCGTGGGCCTGTTCACCGTGAAGTACAAGGTGCAGGACCTCGAGGAGCGGATCGACCGCACCAACCAGAAGATCATCGGGAGTCAGCAGGCGACGCATATCCTGCGCGTCGAGTGGGCTCATCTGAACGAATCCGAGCGGGTCGAACTGCTCGCCCAGAAGCATCTCAAACTCGAGTCGGCCTCCATCAAGCAGGTGGTCCGACTCGATCAACTCAAACCCGAATCTGTCCCCCCGCGGCGCGAAGCACCACTCCCTTCCCCCCCACGAACGGGCAACGACGTCCCCTCGTCGACTTTGCCCGGTGGTGCCCGCGTCGCAGCGGAGGCCGGCAGCCCCTCGCCGGCCTCCGCACCCCTTTCCAAGCGTACCCCCGGACCCACGACGCCCCCTCGACCGGCCCAGATACAAGAGCCGGCAACATCGGGTCCGGTTGGCGACGGCCAGAGCGCCGCAGTCTCCATCGATGAAATCCTCTCGCGTAAACAAGAGGGTACACGATGAGGCTGTGGCGCAAATCTGCCTCGCCTGAACCGGCCGCCGCGGAAAACGCGGCGGCCGGCGCGCGTTACACCTCGGCCAAGGAGCGGCTGAAGGGCGACGCGCAGGAGACCGCCCGGCAGCGCCTGATGATCGCCTCGGTGATCTTCGGCATTGCCTTCACGGCGGTCGGCCTGCGCATGGGCTACGTGTCGCTGCTGCGCGACGGTGCCGAGCCGACGCAGCGCGTCGCGGCCCGCGGCGGTTCGATCCAGTCCGAGCGTGCCGACATCGTGGACCGCAATGGCGCCGTGCTGGCGACGTCGGTCCCGGTCATGTCGGCGTTCGTCAATCCGCACCTGCTGCTCGACCCGCAGGAAGCCGCGCGCAAGATCGTGACGGCGCTTCCGGACCTGAAGTACGACGACGTCCGCGAGAAGCTCGAGGGCGACCGGACCTTCGTCTGGATCAAGCGCGGCCTCAGCCCGCGCGAGCACGACCGCGTCAACCGCCTCGGCATTCCCGGCCTGGAGTTCCAGGCCGAGGAGCGGCGCATCTATCCGCAGGGAACGGCCGCCGCGCATATCCTGGGTTATGCCAGCGTCGACAATACCGGCCTTGCGGGCATGGAGCGGTACTTCGACCAGCAGCTCCAGAGCGGCGAGACCGTGCAGCTATCGATCGACCTGCGCCTGCAGCGCATCGTCGAGCGGGAGCTCGCGCGCGCCGTCCAGAAATTCTCGGCGATCGGCGCCACCGCGATCGTGATGGACGTCACCAACGGCGAGGTCCTCGCCATGGCGTCGCTGCCCACCTACAATCCAAACAGCACCCGGACGCTGACCAACGAGGCGCTTTTCAATCGCGCCACGCTCGGCGTCTACGAGCAGGGTTCGACCTTCAAGATCTTCAACACGGCCATGGCGCTCGATACAGGCAAGATATCGATGACCAGCGTCTTCGATGCCACGTCGCCGATCAAGATCGACCGCTTCACCATCAACGACGACCACGCCCAGCGCCGTCCCCTGTCGGTGCCCGATATCTTCAAGTATTCGTCGAACATCGCCTCGGCCAAGATGGCGGTCGAGGTGATGGGGCCGGAGGGCCAGAGGGCCTTCTTCGACAAGATCGGCTTCCTGAAGCCGGTCACCACCCAGCTTCCCGAAGTCGCCGGCCCGCTCTGGCCGCGTCACTGGATGAAGATCAACACCATGACCATCGCCTTCGGTCACGGCATCTCGGTGACGCCGCTGCATCTGGCGATGGGTTCCGCGGCCATGATCAACGGCGGCATTCTCTACCAGCCCTCGCTGGTCAAGCGCACGGCCGCCAGCGACAAGGGCCGCCGGGTCATCCAGCAGAAGACGTCGGTCAACATGCGCCAGCTGCTGCGCCTGAACGCCGTCGAGGGAACCGGCAAGAACGCCAACGTCCCGGGCTACGAGGTCGGCGGCAAGACCGGTACGGCCGAGAAGCCGGGTCGCGGCGGCTACCGCCAGAAGGCGCTGATCAGCTCCTTCGTCGGCGCGTTCCCGATGAACGACCCGAAGTTCGTCGTCATCGTCTCGCTCGACGAGCCGAAGGGCCTGCCCGAGACGGGCGGCTATGCCACGGCCGGCTGGGTCGCGGCGCCGTCGGTCAAGGTCATCATCGAACAGATCGTGTCGCTCTACGGCATCCTGCCGGGCGATCTCAAGGAAGGCCTGCCCCCAATCGAGATCGCCTCGACCCCGGTGCCGGCTCCCGTCGTCCCGGCGCAGGTCGTGCCGGCGAGCGTGCGTCGCTCGCCCGGCGATCATCGCAAGGCCCTGCCGGTCCGCCCGGCCCCCGGTCAGACGGCGGCGGCACCCGGTTCGGGAGTGCGCCGCGTTGCGTCTGAGTGAGCTGATGCGCCGGGGCGCAGACGCAACCGCGATTTCTCCCGCGTTGCCGCGCGATCCCATTCTCGCCGGACTGACGCTCGACTCCCGCAAGGTAAAGCCGGGTTATCTCTTCGCCGCCCTGTCGGGGAGTCACCAGGATGGCGCCGCCTTCGTGACCGATGCCGTGAAGCGCGGTGCAGTCGCGATCCTCGCCGCCCCCGATGCCGCGCTGCCGCCGCTCGATCACGGCATCGTGGTCGTGCGCGACGCCAATCCGCGCCGTCGTGTGGCGTTGATGGCCTCGGCCTTTGCCGGCGCCCAGCCCGCCACCATCGCCGCCGTCACCGGCACCAACGGCAAGTCCTCGACGGTGCATTTCGTGCGCCAGATCTGGGAGCGGTTGGGGCTGAAAGCCGCCAGCGTCGGCACGTTGGGAATCGTGTCGCCCGGCCTTGTGCGCGACGGCGGCCTCACCACGCCCGATCCGGTGCAGCTTCATGAGGATCTGGCAGCGCTGGCGCGCGAGGGCGTGTCGCACCTCGCCATTGAGGCGTCGAGCCACGGCATCGACCAGTCGCGGCTCGACGGGCTGCGCCTCGCCGCGGCGGCCTTCACCAACCTCACGCACGAGCATCTCGATTACCACCGCTCGATGGATGCCTACTTCTCGGCCAAGGCGCGCCTGTTCGACGTGCTGCTGCCGTCGAACAGCACCGCCGTCGTCAACGCCGACAGCGATCGCGCTGACGCGCTGGCCGCGATCTGTCGCTTGCGCGGCATCCGCTTCTGGACCTATGGCGCGAAAGGCAGCGAGTTCCGCCTTCTGGCCGACGATCCCACGCCGACCGGCCAGCACCTCTCGCTCGAAGTCATGGGCACGCGCCACGAAGTCGACCTGCCGCTGGTCGGTGGCTTCCAGGCCTCGAACGCACTCGCGGCGCTCGGCCTCGTCGTGGCCACCGGCGGCGATCCGGCCCGCGCCGTCGCCGCGCTCGCCCATCTGACCGGCGCGCCCGGCCGGCTGCAGCTCGTCGCCCGCCATCGCACCGGCGCCGCCGTCTATGTCGACTATGCCCACAAGCCCGAGGCGCTGGAGACGGTATTGCGCACGCTGCGGCCCTTCGCGCGCGGCAAGCTCGTCGTCGTGTTCGGCTGCGGCGGCGACCGTGATCGCGCCAAGCGGCCGGTGATGGGCGAGATCGCCACGCGCCTTGCCGATCTCGCCATCGTCACCGACGACAATCCGCGCAGCGAGGAGCCGGCCGCGATCCGTGCCGAGATCGTGCGCGGCATCGCCGACGATCGCCGCAACTGGATCGAGATCGCCAACGGCCGTCACGCCGCAATTGCCGCCGGCATGGAGGCGCTGTCGAGCGCCGACGACCTGCTGCTGATCGCCGGCAAGGGCCATGAAACCGGCCAGACGATCAAGGGCGTCACGCACCATTTCGACGACGCGGAGGAAGCGCGCGCCCTGGCCGGAGGCACGGCATGAGCGCGCTCTGGACCGCCGATGAAGTGAAGGCCGCGCTCACGGCAGCGTCGATCACCGCGCCGTTCGAGGCCGAGGGCGTGACCTTCGACAGCCGCGCCGTCGGCAAGGGCGATCTCTTCTTTGCCCTGAGCGGCGAGACGACCGACGGCCACGGCTTCGTGGCCGATGCTTTGTCGCGCGGCGCCGCGGCCGCCGTCGTGTCGCGCCAAGTCGAGGGTGCCAAGGGTGCGCTGGTTCGCGTGCCCGACACGATGAAGGCGCTGGCCGAACTCGGTCGTGCCGCGCGTCGCCGCAGCAAGGCGCGAATCGCCAGCGTCACCGGCTCGGTCGGCAAGACCAGCACCAAGGACGCGTTGCGCGCGATGCTCTCGGTCCAGGCGCCGACCTCGGCCAGCGTCGCGAGCTACAACAACCATGTCGGCGTGCCGGTCAGCCTCGCGCGCCTGCCGCGCGATGCGCAGTACGGCGTGTTCGAGATCGGCATGAACCATCCCGGCGAGATTGAGCCGCTCGCCCGCCAGGTCGAGGCGCATATCGGCGTCGTGACCAATGTCGGGCCGGTCCATATCGGCCACATGGGCAGTGAGGAAGCGGTCGCCGACGAGAAGGGCTGCCTGTTCGCCGGCATGGCGGAAGGCGCAGTCGCTGTGCTCAATCGCGACAGCCATCACTACGAGCGTCTGGTCGGAAAAGCCCGTCATTTCGGTGTTTCGCGCATCGTCGGTTTCGGGCGCAGCGAGGCTGCGGATGCTCGCCTTGTCTCCTGCAACCTGCAGGATTCGGGCAGTGATGTTGCAGCCTTGCTCCACGGCCGCCGGATCGAGTATCGGCTGGGCGCGGCCGGCGAGCATTGGGTGCTGAACAGCGTCGCGGCGCTGGCGGTCGTCGAGGCGCTCGGCGCGGATGTCGTGAAGGCGTCGGCCGTCCTGGCCGGCGTGAAGGCGTCGCCGGGTCGTGGTGCGCGCCGGATGCTGAAGTTCGGCAACGGCACGATCGAGCTGCTGGACGAGAGCTACAACGCCAACCCGGTCTCGGTGAAGGCGATGCTCGCGGTCCTGGCGCGGACCGAGCCGCAGCCGGGAGGGCGCCGGATACTCGCGCTGGGCGACATGCGCGAGCTGGGCGAGGGCGCGGACGGCTACCACGCCGGTCTCGCCGATGCGGTGGCCGCGAGCGGTGCCGCGCAGGTGTTCCTGTGCGGCCCGCACATGCAGGCCCTGTGGCAGAAGCTGGCGCCCGCGCAGCGCGGCTTGCACCGGCCGGATTCGGCGGCGCTGGCGGGCGATCTTCCCGCGGTGCTCAGGGCAGGGGATGTGGTCGCGGTGAAGGGTTCGCTGGGATCGAAAATGAAGATCGTCGTGGATGCCATCGTGGCGGCCAGCGGCGGCGAGGCGGGACGCTAGGATGTTCTACAATTTTCTCTATCCGCTGGCGGACCTGTTCACGCCATTCAACCTGTTCCGCTATCTGACGTTCCGCTCCATCGCGGCCTTCCTCACGGCGCTGGTGCTGAGCTTCCTGATCGGCGGCGCGCTCATCCGCTGGCTGCGCAGCAAGCAGAAACAGGGACAACCGATCCGCGACGACGGTCCAGCCAGCCACCTGATGACCAAGAAGGGCACGCCGACGATGGGCGGGCTCCTGATCCTGATCACGCTGTCCGTCGCGACGCTGCTGTGGGCCGACCTCACCAACCGCTATGTCTGGATCGTGCTGGGCGTCACGCTGGCCTTCGGGGCGGTGGGCTTCTGGGACGACTTCCTGAAGGTCACCAAGCGCAACACCAAGGGCGTGCCGGGCAAGATCAAGCTTGCGCTCACGGTCGCCGCCTCCGGCATCGCGGTCTACCTGATCGCGCAGGCGTCGCCCGCGCCGCTGCGCTACCAGCTCGCCGTTCCGTTCCTCAAGGACGTGCTGATCCCGCTGGGCATCGTCGGCTTCATCGGCTTCGGCATCCTGGTGATCGCCGGCACCTCGAACGCGGTAAACCTCACGGACGGTCTGGACGGTCTCGCCATCGGTCCGGTCATCATGGCCTCGGCCGTGTTCGGCCTGATCGCCTATGTGGTCGGCAACACGATCCTCACCAACTACCTTTTCCTCCATCACGTCCCGCGTTCGGGCGAACTCGCCGTGCTGCTGGCAGCCCTGGTGGGCGCGGGCCTGGGCTTCCTGTGGTTCAACGCCCCGCCTGCGATGGTGTTCATGGGCGACACCGGCTCGCTCGCCATCGGTGGCGCGCTGGGAGCGGTCGCGGTCGTCACCAAGCACGAGATCGTGCTGTCGATCGTGGGCGGCCTGTTCGTGCTCGAAACGGTCTCGGTGATCGTGCAGGTGCTCTCCTACAAATGGACCGGCAAGCGGGTCTTCCGCATGGCGCCGCTGCATCATCACTTCGAGCAGAAGGGATGGGCCGAGCCCACCATCGTCTTCCGCTTCTGGATCATCGCCGCCATCCTGGCGATGGCCGGCCTCGCCACCCTGAAGCTGCGGTGAGCGCATGATCGATCTCGCCGTCCTCAAGGGTTCGTCGTTCGTCGTGCTGGGGCTCGCGCGCTCCGGCCTGGCGACCGTGCGCGCCCTGCGGGCGGCCGGGATCGACTGCGTCGCCTGGGACGACAACGCGGCGTCGCGCGACGCGGCTGAGCAGGCCGGCGCCCGCGTGGCCGATCCAGCCACCATCGACTGGTCAGGCGTCACGGCGCTGGTGATCAGCCCCGGCATCCCGAGCACCCTGCCGGTGCCGCATCCGGTCGCGGTCGCAGCGCGCGCCGCCGGCAAGCCGATCATCTGCGACGTCGAGCTGCTGGCCCGGGCCCAACCCGAAGCAACATTCGTCGCCATCACCGGGACCAACGGCAAGTCGACGACGACGGCGCTGATCGGCCACATCCTCCAGCAGGCGGGCCTGCGCTGCCAGGTCGGCGGCAATATCGGCCGCGGCGCACTCGATCTCGATGCGCTCGGCAAGGGCGGGCTCTACGTGCTTGAACTGTCTTCCTACCAGCTCGAACTGCTGCAGACCTTCCGCGCCGACATCGCGGTCTGGCTCAACATCACGCCCGACCATATCGACCGGCATGGCGACATCCCGGGCTACGTGGCCGCCAAGAAGAACATCTTCCTGCGCCAGCGCGCCGGAGACTGTGCCGTGATCGGTATCGAGGACGAGCCCTCGCGCGAAGTCGAGCGCGAGATCGCGGCGCGTCCCGGCATCGCCTGCATTCCGGTGGCGCTCGACCGGCCGGTGGCCAACGGGATCTCCTACCGCGCCGGCGTGCTGGTCGATGCCGACGGCTACACGGTCGACTTCTCCGACGTCCTGACTCTGCCCGGCGATCACAACGGCCAGAACGCGGCCTGTGCCTGGGCCGTCTGCCGCTGGCTCGACGTGCCGCGCGAGGTGATCGTTGCCGGGATGAAGACCTATGCCGGCCTGCCGCACCGTCAGGAGCGCGTCGCTGCTGTCGGCAACATCGTCTACATCAATGACAGCAAGGCCACGAACGCCGACGCCACGGCGCGCGCTCTGTCCAGCTACGACGACATCTACTGGATACTGGGCGGTCAGGCGAAGGAGGGCGGCGTCGCGCCGCTCGCTTCGTACTTCGACCGCATCCGTCATGCCTTCCTGATCGGCGAGGCGACGGAGCTGTTCGCCGGCCAGCTCGACGGCAAGCTGCCGTACAGCCGCTGCGGTGACCTGCAGTCGGCGCTCGATGCCGCGCATGCGCTGGCGCAGCGCGAGGCGCAGGGGGAGGGCAAAGGGCCGGCCGTCGTGCTGCTCTCGCCCGCCTGCGCGTCGTGGGACCAGTGGAAGAGCTACGAGCACCGGGGGGATGCGTTCCGGGCCATGGCGCGGGCGCTGCCGGGCGCTGAGATTTTGGGGAGGGCGGCGTGATCCAGGTTCCGCGCGACGATCGAAGCGTGATCGGACAATGGTGGTGGACCGTCGACCGCTGGTCGCTGGGCGCGATCCTGGCGATCATGGCCTTCGGCGTGATGCTGACGCTGGCCGCGTCGCCGCCGGCCGCCGAGCGCATCGGCGCCGACTCGTTCATCTTCGCCAAGCGGCAGTTCATGTTCCTGCCGCTGGCGCTGCTCGTCATGCTGGGGATCTCGCTGGCTTCGCCGCGGCATGTGCGACGGCTGGCACTGCTGGTCTTCTGCGGCAGCATCGTGCTCCTGGCGGCCACGTTCGTCATAGGCGTCGAAATCAAAGGTGCACGGCGCTGGATCTCCGTGCCCGGCCTGTCGAGCCTGCAGCCGTCGGAATTCGTGAAGCCGAGCCTCGCCGTGATCTCGGCCTGGCTGCTGGCGCAGAGCCGCACCGAGCGGCGCGCACCGGGTTACCTGATGTCGACGGTGCTGGTCGGCGGCGTGCTGGCCTTGCTCGTGATGCAGCCCGATCTGGGCATGAGCGTCGTCGTTGCCGCGGTATGGGGCATCCAGCTCTTCGTCGTCGGCCTGCCGATGTGGGTCGCCGGTTTCGGCGCGGTGGCCGGCGCCGCCGGCCTGGTCGGCGCGTATTTCCTGTTCAGCCACGTGCGAAGCCGCTTCGACCGGTTCCTCGATCCGACATCGGGCGACAACTATCAGGTCAACACCTCGCTCGAAGCCTTCATGAACGGCTCGCTGTTCGGTCGCGGTCCCGGCGAGGGCACGGTGAAAGCACAGCTTCCCGACGCCCATACCGACTTCGTCATGGCCGTCGCCGGCGAGGAATTCGGCCTCATCGTCTGCCTGATGATCCTCGCGCTCTTCGCCTTCGTGACCTTGCGTTCGATGTCGCGCGCCTCGAAGGAGACCAGCCTGTTCATCACCCTGGCGGCCACGGGCCTTGCGGTGCAGTTCGGGCTGCAGGCCGCCATCAACATGGCCTCGACGATCCAGCTCATCCCGGCGAAGGGCATGACGCTCCCGTTCATCTCCTACGGCGGCTCCTCGGCGCTCGCGATGGCGATCTGCGTCGGGATGCTGCTGTCGCTCACGCGTGAGCATGCCGGCTTGAGAGAGGCCGTCTGATGGCGGCAGTGCGCCCCGTGGTTCTGGCGACCGGCGGCACTGGCGGGCATGTGTTCCCAGCCGAGGCGCTGGCCGGCGAACTCGAGGCGCGCGGCGTGCCGTTCACGCTGGTCACCGATTCGCGGGGCCGCCAGTGGCAGGGCGCGCTGTCGCGCCGGCCGATCCACTACATCCATTCGGCCAGTCCGACCGGATCCATGGCGAAAAAGGTGCTGGCGTTGTTCTCGCTGGCGCTGGGCCTGTTCGACGCCTGGCGAGCCCTGGGTCGCATCGGGCCGTCCGCCGTGGTCGGCTTCGGCGGCTATGCCTCGGTTCCGACCATGCTCGCGGCCCGCCTGCGCCGCCTGCCGTCTGCGCTGCACGAGCAGAACGCGGTTCTGGGACGCGCCAATCGCCTCGTACTGGGCGGCGCGTCGCGCGTCGCCACGTCGTTTGCCCGGACGCGTTACCTCGACGGCGACGCGCGAGCCCGACTGGTCGGCAATCCGGTACGCGAGACGGTGCGTGCCCTCAGGGATCAGCCCTATCGCGCGCCGGGCGAGGGCAGGGTGATCGATCTGCTGGTCTTCGGCGGCAGCCAGGGCGCGGCGTCGTTCGGCGAAGTCATCCCGGAAGCCGTGCTGGCCCTGCCGCAAACGGTGCGGGCGCGGCTGCGCATCGTGCAGCAATGCCGACCGGAGAGCATCGACCGCGTGCGGACCAGCTACGTGAAGGCAGGCGTCGTGGCCGAACTGGCGCCGTTCTTCCAGGACCTGCCGCGCCGCATCGCGTCGGCGCATCTCGTGATCGGCCGCTCCGGTGCCTCGACCGTGGCCGAACTGGCAACGATCGGCCGGCCGTCGATCCTCGTGCCTTATCCTTATGCCGCTGACGATCATCAGACCGCCAATGCCCGCGCCTTCGAGGCGACGGGGGCCTGCATCGTGATGCCACATGCGTCTTTCACCGCCGCCGCGCTGCTCGGCCATCTCGTAGCGTTGATCGAAGCGCCGGAGCGCCTTACAGCGATGGCGTCGGCGGCGCATGGCGCCGGCCGTCCCGATGCCGCCGCGAAGCTTGCCGATGTCGTGGGCGAAATGATCTCCCTTCCTCTCTCGCCGTCAGGAGTCGCCGCATGAGGGCGCTGCCGCTCGACCTCGGACTCATCCACTTCGTCGGTATCGGCGGCATCGGCATGTCCGGCATCGCCGAGGTCCTGCACAACCTCGGCTACAAGGTGCAGGGCAGCGACGTCGCCGAGAGTGCCAACACGCGCCGCATCGCCGAACTCGGCATGAAGGTGATGATCGGCCACCGCGCCGAGAACGTCGGCAGCGCGCAGGTCCTGGTCGTGTCGAGCGCCGTCAAGAAGGACAATCCCGAGGTACTGGCCGCGCGCACACGTCACGTGCCGGTCGTACGCCGCGCCGAGATGCTGGGCGAGTTGATGCGCCTCAAATGGTCGATTGCGGTCGGCGGCACGCACGGCAAGACGACGACGACGTCGCTGGTCGCCTCGATGCTCGACGCCGGCGGTCTCGATCCCACCGTGATCAATGGCGGCATCATCAACGCCTACGGCACCAACGCCCGCCTGGGCGACGGCGACTGGATGGTCGTGGAATCCGACGAATCGGATGGATCGTTCCTGCGCCTGCCGGCCACCATCGCGGTGGTGACCAACGTCGATCCCGAGCATCTGGACCATTACGGTACCTTCGACGCGCTGCGCGATGCCTTCGTGCGCTTCGTCGAGAACATTCCCTTCTATGGTTTCGCCGTGCTTTGCTCGGACCATCCCGAGGTCCAGGCGCTGATCCCGCGTGTCGCCGACCGGCGAATCGTCACCTATGGAATCGGCGCCAATGCCGATGTGCGCGCCATCAACCTCAAGCTCGACCGCGGCGGCGCCGACTTCGACGTCATGGTCGAGCATCGCGCCACGAACGAATCGCGCACCATCACCGGAATCAGGCTGCCGATGTTCGGCCAGCACAATGTCCAGAATGCCTTGGCGGCGATCGCCGTCGCGCAGGAGATGGGCCTGCCGGACGACACGATCCGCCGCGCGCTGGCCTCGTTCGCGGGCGTGAAGCGCCGCTTCACCAAGACCGGCGAGGCGCATGGAATCACCGTGATCGACGACTACGGGCATCACCCGGTCGAGATCGCGGCGGTCCTGCGCGCTGCCCGCCAGGCCTATGGCGGCTCGGGCCGCGTCATCGCCGTCATGCAGCCGCATCGTTACTCACGTCTCGGCGCGCTGCGCGCCGAGTTCGCCACATGCTTCTCCGACGCCGATGCCGTGATCATCGCCGATGTCTATGCCGCGGGCGAAGCGCCGATCGAAGGCGTCAATCGCGACATGCTGGTCGGCCTCGTGCAGCGCGCCGGCCATCGCGACGTGGCGCCGCTCGCCGGCCCGGGCGAACTGCCGGAAATGATCTGGAAGGTGGCGCGTCCGGGCGACGTCGTGGTCTGCCTCGGTGCCGGCAACATCACGGCCTGGGCGCACGCGCTGCCCGGCCAGATCCAGCAACTCGCGGCCGAGAAGGCCGGCCCGCGCGCCATCGCCAACGATTCCGGGTCCCAAAACGGATCGGCTGCATGATGGTCCTGCCGACCCCGACCGCCCACCTGATCGACCGGCTGCCCAGGCCGCGCGGACGGCTGACCGCCGACGCAGCCCTAGGTCCGCAGACCTGGTTTCGCGCAGGTGGTCCGGCCGAGGTCCTGTTCCGGCCGGCCGATGTCGAGGATCTCGCGAGCTTCATGGCAGGCCTGCCATCCGACGTGCCCGTGACGGTACTGGGAGTCGGCTCCAACATCCTGGTACGCGACGGCGGCGTGAAGGGCGTCGTTATCCGCCTGATGCGCGGTTTCACCGGCATTTCGGTCGAAGGCAACGAGGTCGTGGCCGGCGCGGGCGCGCTCGATCTCAACGTCGCGCTGTCGGCCCGCGATCATGCACTGGCCGGTCTAGAGTTCCTGAGCGGCATTCCCGGCACGATCGGCGGTGCGCTGCGCATGAATGCCGGCGCCTACGAGGGCGATCTCGCGCAGGTTCTCCTGTCGGCCGAGGCCGTCGACCGGCAGGGCAGGGTCCATACCGTGCCGGTCGGCGCCCTGGGCTACCGCTATCGTCACAGCGACGCGCCGTCGGACTGGATTTTCACCTCGGCACGCTTGCGCGGGACGCCCGGCGACCAGCTTGCCATCGCCCGCCGCATTGCCGAGATCGACACGGCCCGCACGGATTCCCAGCCGCGCAGCCGCACCGGCGGCTCGACCTTCGTCAACCCGCCGGGCCGGCGCGCGTGGGAACTGATCGACCAGGCCGGGTGCCGCGGCCTGCGCGTCGGCGAGGCGCAGGTGTCCGAGAAGCATTGCAACTTCCTGATCAATCTCGGCGAGGCCACGGCGACCGACATCGAGGCGCTGGGCGAGGAAGTGCGCCGCCGCGTGCTGGAAAAGACCGGCGTGCAGCTCGAATGGGAAATCCGGCGCATCGGGGAACCGGCGGGGAGAGAATGATGAAGCGCGTCGCGGTCCTGATGGGCGGCTGGTCGCCCGAGCGTGAGGTCTCGCTGGTCAGCGGCAAGGCCTGCGCCGAGGGGCTGCGCGAAGGCGGGCACGAGGTCATCGAATACGACGTGAAGCGCGACTTGCGTGCCTTGGTCGATTTCCTGCGTCCGGCGGCCGGCGGCGGCCCCGACGTGGTCTTCAATGCCCTGCACGGTCGCTACGGCGAGGACGGCTGCATCCAGGGCGTCCTAGAGATCATGCGGGTGCCCTACACACATTCCGGCGTCCTGGCTTCGGCCATCGCGATGGACAAGCCGCTGGCCCGGCACATCTTTGCGTCGCTCGGCCTGCGCGTGGCGGAAGGCCGCGTGATCGAGCGCCGCTCGCTCGCCGCCGGCGATCCCATGCCGCGGCCTTATGTGGTAAAGCCCATCGATCAGGGTTCGAGCATCGGTGTCCATATCGTGCGCGACGGCGACAACCTGGCGGCGGTCGAGGCTGCGGAAGCGGCGTTCGGCGAACGCGTGCTGATCGAGAAGTTCGTGCCGGGACGCGAGCTCACGGTCGCCGTGATGGGCGACAAGCCGATCGCCGTCACCGAACTCCGCCCGCGCACCCGCTTCTACGACTACGAAGCCAAGTACACCGATGGCATCACCGAGCATCTGGTGCCGGCGCCGGTGCCGGAGGATGTCTACGAAGCCGCCAAGCAATGGGCACTGGCGGCGTACCAGGAACTCGGGTGCAGCGGCTTGAGTCGCGCCGACTTCCGCTGGGACGATTCGAAGCCCGGCACCTCCGGCCTCGTCATCCTAGAACTCAACACCCAGCCCGGCATGACGCCGCTGTCGCTGGCGCCGGAACAGGCCAAGTGGGCCGGCATCTCTTGGTCACAGCTCATGACATGGATGGTCGAGCACGCGAGGCATCCGACATGAGCGTCGCGAAGAAGACAGCCACGCCCAAGGCCGGCGCCGCGCCGAAGCGCGACTATGACCGGCGCAAGAAGCGCGGGCCGATCCGCAAGGCCGCCCGTCCGTTCTGGAAGCAGCCGGTCCTGCTCGGGGCCATCGTGCTGTTGCTGGGCTGCGGCGGCGGGGGCGGCTGGTGGGCGTGGCGCGAAGGCTGGCTGGTCGAGGCGCAAAGCCGCCTGGAGGCCATCTCGCACACCGTCGTCGGCGCCATCACGCCGTTCAAGCTCGCCGACGTCACCGTCGAAGGGCGTGACTATGTCGAGCGTGCCGATCTTCTTGCCGCCCTGAACGTCAGCCGCGGCGATTCGCTGCTCGGCATCGACCTGCAGGCTTCCCGCAAGCGGCTCGAGGCGATCGACTGGGTCGAGTGGGCGACGGTCGAGCGCCGCCTGCCGGACACGCTCTATGTCACGATGAAGGAACGCCGCGCCGTCGCGATCTGGCAGAATGGCACGGAGTACACGCTGATCGATGCCAACGGTCGCACCGTGCGGGCAAGCCGCATGCCGCCCGGTGCCGAGAAGCTCCTGCTGCTGGGCGGTCCCGGTGCGCCCGACCATGTCGGCGACCTGCTGTTGCTGCTCACCTACGAGCCGACCGTGGCGCAGCAGCTTCGCTCCGCCGTGTGGGTCGGACAGCGCCGCTGGAATCTCATCCTGAACAACGGTGTCGAGATCTGGCTGCCGGAGGAGGACGCCGTCGCGGCCCTTCAGCATCTCGCCAAGCTCGACGGGCAGCACAAGCTGCTGTCGCGTGAATTCGGCGTCGTCGATCTGCGACTGCCCGACAAACTTTACCTGAGAAAGCGCAATCCTGGCGACGTAACGCCTGGGCCAGCGTAGAATCAAAAAAACGGAAGTGTACGCGTAGACGGGGGACATCGTGGCGAAGACGAGAAATGGCGTCATTGCGGCGCTCGACATCGGCACCAACAAGGTCGTGTGCTTCGTGGCGCGGGTCGACGGCCAGGGACTTCGCGTGGTCGGTATCGGCCACCAGCCTGCTCTCGGCATGCGCTCGGGCAACATCATCGACATGGAAGCGGCCACCCGGGCGATCTCCTCGGCGGTTTCGACCGCGGAGGAAATGTGCGGCGAGCAGGTCCGCGACGTCATCGTCGGCGTCAGCGGCGGTTCGGCGGCCTCGCACAATCAGAGCCTCGAAGTGGCGATCGGCCATCACGAGATCGGCGAGCGCGACGTCCGCCGGGTCCAGCAGCACATCCAGCTTCCCGCCGAAACCGCCGACCGCGACATCATCCATTCCGCCGCCATCGGCTATACGGTCGACGGCACCCCGGTCCGCGACGCGCGCGGCATGTTCGGCGAGCGATTGGGAGTCGATGTCCATCTGGTGACTGCCGCCAGCGGCGCGATGCGCAACCTGCAGGTCTGCGTGCGCCGCGCCCATCTCGAGATCGCCGACCGCGTGGTCGCCGCGCACGCCGCGGGCCTCAGCTCGCTGGTCTCCGACGAGCGTGACCTCGGCGTGACCCTAATCGACATGGGGGCCGGCACCACTTCGATCGCCGTCTTCTATGAAGGCCACCTGGTCCACGTCGATTCGATCCCGGTCGGCGGCGAACACGTCACGCGCGACATCGCCCGTGGCCTGTCGACGCCGGTCGCGCATGCAGAGCGGATGAAAACGCAGATCGGCCGCGCCGTCATCAAGCCCAACGACGAGTACGACATCATCGACGTGCCGCTGATCGGCGAGGAAGATCGCACGCGGCCCAACCACATTCCGCGTTCGATCCTGGTCGGCATCATTCGGCCGCGAGTCGAGGAGACGTTCGAACTCGTGCGCAGCCGACTCGAAGCGTCCGGTGTGGATAAGTTGGCCGGTGGACGCGCCGTTCTGGTCGGTGGCGGCTGCCAACTCGATGGCGTCCCCGAAGTCGCCGCTGCGATTCTCAACAAGAAGGTCCGCACCGGTGCGCCCCTCAGATTGGCGGGACTCGCGGATTCGACTGGCGGGCCTGCGTTTTCCGCAGCGGCCGGACTTCTTTCCTTCGCGCTCCAGAACCACGCCGTCGCGCAGGCTCAACCGGCGTCGAGCGAAGCACCGGCGAGTCGGATCGGCCGGATTGGCAGTTGGATTAGAGAAAACTTTTAGGCAATATGTTGTGCGGGATGAGGCAAATCCCACAGGCTATAGACATAAAGACAAGAAAAAGCCGGTGGCGGTGAAGGGTTTCTAATCGAACAGGACGCCCACGCCGTTGCTCCGAGCAGATAACCCCTCGTTTGCGTGGAGAAAACCGAATGACCATCAACCTCAGTCTCCCTCAGACGGAGTCCGAGATTAAGCCGCGCATTACCGTCGTTGGTGTCGGTGGCGCGGGCGGAAACGCCGTCAACAACATGATCAGCGCCGCGCTCGAAGGCGTGGAGTTCATCGTCGCGAACACCGATTCGCAGGCGCTCAGCCAGTCGCTCGCCGACCGGCGCGTCCAGCTCGGCATCACCATCACCCAGGGTCTCGGCGCGGGCGCCCGTCCGGAAGTCGGCCGCCAGGCCGCCGAAGAGGCGCTGCCGGAGATCCTCCAGCTTCTCGACGGCGCCAACATGGTGTTTGTCACCGCCGGCATGGGCGGCGGCACCGGCACCGGTGCGGCGCCCGTCATCGCCGCTGCGGCGCGCGAGCAGGGCATCCTCACCATCGGTGTCGTCACCAAGCCGTTCCACTTCGAAGGCCGCCGCCGCATGCAGTCGGCCGAGCAGGGCATCACGGAGCTGGAGAAGGTCGTCGATACGCTGATCGTCATCCCCAACCAGAACCTGTTCAAGATCGCGAACGAGAAGACGACGTTCGCCGACGCCTTCAAGATGGCCGACGACGTGCTGCACATGGGCGTGCGCGGCGTCACCGATCTGATGGTCATGCCGGGCCTGATCAATCTCGACTTCGCCGACATCCGCACCGTCATGGGCGAGATGGGCAAGGCGATGATGGGTACGGGCGAGGCGGAAGGTCCGGATCGCAGCCGCGTCGCGGCCGAGTCGGCGATCTCCAACCCGCTGCTGGAAGATCATTCGATGAAGGGCGCCAAGGGCGTTCTCATTAACATCACCGGCGGCCTCGACATGACGCTGCATGAAGTCGACGAAGCGGCCAACCGCATCCGCGAGGAAGTCGACGGCGACGCCAACATCATCTTCGGCTCGACCTTCGATGCCGGCATGCAGGGCCGCATGCGCGTGTCGGTGGTCGCCACCGGCATCGCCGCGATGGCCGCACAGCAGCCCGCGCCGAACTACCTGTCGCTCGACATGAATCGTCCGATGCAGACGGGCCAGCCGGCACTCAGCCGTCCGGTCGCACCGCCGGTCGGTCGCGTTGCCATGCCGGCCGCCGCGATGGCTCCGGCGCCTGCGATGCCGGCGGCTCCCGTCGCGCCGCCGGTGGCCGTTGCGTCATCGGCCTTCGCGCCGGCCCCGGTCGCCGCTGCCGCTCCGGCCGCGCCGGTCATGGCCTCGATGCCGACGCCCGCGCCGGTGTACGAAGCGCCAGCCTTCGAAGAGCCTGCGATGGCCGAGCCGGTTATGGAAGCCCCGGTCGCACCGGCTCCCGCGCCGATCCCGGCCCCTGTCGCGGCCGCACCGGCTCCGGCGCCCGTCCAGGCGCCGCCGCAGGCCGCTCCGCAGCGCCCGCTGGTCGACGAGAACGACTGGCGTGTCAGCCGTCCGTCGGCTCCCAAGCCGGCGCCGGTCCGTGCCGAGGCTGTCACTCGTCCGGTCGGCGCGCGCCCCGCAACCGACAGCCGCGCGCCGAACCTGTTCCAGCGCATCACCGGTGCCTTCTCGGCGCCGAAGCCCGCGGCAACCACGCCGGCCGCCGCGCCGGCGGAACCGACAGTTGCACGCACCGCGACGGAAAACGTCGTGCCCGTGGCTCCCAAGGCGCCCGCGTCGCGCCCGGCCCCGGTCCAGACCTCGATCAGCCTCGACGTCACGGAGCGTGCGAAGCCCGCCCGTGACGACGACGATCTGCAGATTCCGGCTTTCCTGCGGCGGCAAGCCAACTGACGCAGGAATTCCGGTTATCCACGCATCTTCTCGAGGGGCCGTTGGCCCCTCTTTTTTTCGCAGGCGCGTGATATAACGCGCCGGGCCGAAGTATCACGGATGGGACATGTCGAAGTTGGTTGTGAGTAAGGGACGACGCATCATCGCCGGGCTGACGCTCTCGCTGGCGGTGCTCGGCCTGTCCGCCTGTGGCTCGGACGACGACAAGTATGTCGAGCGCCCCGTCGAGCAGCTCTACAATCGCGGCCTCGATGCGCTCGGCCAGCAGGAATACAAGACGGCGGCCAAGAACTTCGAGGAAGTCGACCGGCAGCATCCCTATTCCGTCTGGGCCACCAAGGCGCAGATCATGGCGGCCTTCGCCTATTACCAGTCGAACAAGTACGACGAGGCCATCATCGCGCTGGATCGCTTCATCCAGCTCCATCCAGGCCATCGCGACCTTCCCTACGCCTACTATCTCAAGGCGCTCTGCTTCTACGAGCAGATCTCCGACATCGGCCGCGACCAGCGCATGACCCAGCAGGCGCTCGACGCACTGGCGGAAGTCGTGAAGCGCTTCCCGGAGTCGCCCTACGCGCGCGACGCCCGCCTCAAGGTCGAGCTCTGCATCGACCATCTCGCCGGCAAGGAGATGGACGTCGGTCGCTACTACCAGAAGAACCAGCAGTATGTCGGCGCCATCAACCGCTACCGCGTGGTGATCGAACGCTACCAGACGACGACGCACGTGCCCGAGGCGCTGCATCGCCTGGTCGAAAGCTACCTCTCGCTCGGCGTGAAGAGCGAGGCGCAGGAAGCCGCCGCCGTGCTCGGTTACAATTTCCCGGGCAGCGAATGGTATCAGGACAGCTACTTCCTGATGACCGGCGAGGGCACACGGCCGCCCGACGAGAAGCGCGGCTGGTTCTCCAGCATCTTCTGACCGTCCGGCATGCTCGCCACGCTCTCGATCCGCGACTTCGTGCTGATCGAGAAACTCGACCTCGATTTCGCTCATGGCGGCGGTCTCGGCGCGCTGACCGGCGAGACCGGCGCCGGCAAGTCGATCCTGATCGACGCGCTGGGCCTGGCGCTCGGGGCCCGTGCCGAATCGGGCGTGGTCCGGCGCGGCGCGGCGCAGGCGTCGATCGCTGCCTCCTTCGACCTGCCGCGCGATCATGCGGCACGCTCGGTCTTGGCGGAACAGGGCCTCGACGGCGAGGACGTCCTGACCTTGCGCCGCATGATCGGCGCCGACGGTCGTGGCCGCGCTTTCGTCAACGACCAGCCGTCTTCGGTCGCGCTGCTGCGCCGGCTGGGCGACACGCTGGTCGAGATCCAGGGACAGATGGAGCAGCACGGGCTGCTCGACACCGCGACCCATCGTGGTTCGCTCGATGCCTTCGCCGGCCTTGAGAAGCAGGCGGCAGCCGTCGCATCGGCATGGGCGGCGTGGCGCACGGCAGAGCAGGCCCATGCCGACGCGCGGGCGACGGCCGAGGCGGCGCGGCGCGACGAGGAGTTCCTGCGACACGCGGTCAAGGAACTGGATGCCCTGGCGCCGAAGGCTGACGACGAGGAAACGCTGGCCGGCGAACGCCAGTTGATGCGTGCGGGAAGTGCATTGGGCGAGGCCGTCAGCCAGGCGCTGGACGAGCTGGAACAGGGTCGGGGCGCCGTTGCGAGTCTCAGGACGGCGCATCGACTGGTCGAACGCAACGCTGACAAGGCGGCCGGTCGTCTCGATGCGCCGCTGGCCGCACTCGACCGCGCCCTGAGCGAAGCCATGGAAGCGCAGGCCCAGCTCGAGATGGCGCGGGACGCATTGGAATTCGATCCCGCGCGTCTCGAGAAGATCGAGGAGCGCCTGTTTGCGCTGCGGGCCATGGCGCGCAAGCACAATGTCGCCGTGGCCGGGCTGGCCGCGCTCGCCGAGAAGTTCTCGGCGCAGCTTGCGGCCCTCGACGACGGCGAGGCCGGGCTGAAGAAGCTGGCCACAGCGGCGAAGGCAGCCCGCGCGACCTATGTCGCGGCCGCTGAAATCCAGGCAACCGCCCGCCGCAAGGGCGCGGCCCGGCTCGACAAGGCGGTGGCCGCCGAACTGGCGCCGTTGAAGCTGGAGCGCGCGAAGTTCGTCACCGAAGTGGCGGCGCTTCCGGAGGCCGAATGGTCCTCGGCCGGCACCGACCGTGTTCAGTTCACCGTCTCGACCAATCCCGGTGCGCCGCCGTCGCCGATCGCCAAAATCGCCTCGGGCGGCGAGCTGTCGCGCTTCCTGCTGGCCCTGAAGGTCTGTCTCGCAAAGGTTGGCGACGCACAGACCATCGTGTTCGACGAGGTCGACTCCGGCATCGGCGGCGCCACCGCGGCGGCGGTCGGCGAGCGGCTGAAGCGGCTCGCCCGGGACGTGCAGGTGCTGGTCGTCACCCATTCGCCGCAGGTCGCCGCCGTCGCCGACCGACACTGGCTGATCCGCAAGACGACCACGCGCACGGCGGCCAGCACCGATGTACTGGCGCTCGACGCCAAGGGCCGCCGCGAGGAGATCGCGCGCATGCTGTCGGGTGCTGAAGTGACGGTCGAGGCGCGGGCCGCGGCCGACCGGCTGTTGGCGACGGCGGGCTAGGGAGACGGCAATGTCCCGTGCGGCGAAGGTCGTGGCGGCGCTCGACGTCGACAAGTTGACCGAGCGGCAGGCCCGCTCCGAGCACAAGCGTCTGGCCGAGGAGATCGGCCACCACGACAAGCTCTATCACGAGAAGGACGAGCCGGAGATCTCGGACGCGGCGTACGACAAGCTGCGCCAGCGATTGAAGGCGATCGAAGCGCGCTTCCCACAGATCGTCGACATGTTCAGCCCGACGCAGCGCGTCGCGCCCACGCCGACGACGGCCTTCGCCAAGGTGACGCATCGCCGGCCGATGCTGTCGCTCGACAACTGCTTCACCGACGAGGAGCTGCAGGATTTCCTCGATCGCGTGCGGCGCGGCCTGGAACGCGAGACCAACATCGGACCCGAGGACGAGATCGCGTTCAGCTGCGAGGCGAAGATCGACGGCCTCTCGATCAGCCTGCGCTACGAGGATGGCGAGTTCGTCCAGGGCGCAACGCGTGGCGACGGCACGACCGGCGAGGATGTCACGGCGAATCTCAAGACCGTGAAGGACATTCCGCACACTTTGAAGGCGCACGGGAAGGAAGGCTTCCCGAAGTCGATCGACGTGCGCGGCGAGGTCTACATGGAGCGCTCGGCGTTCCAGGAGATGAACAAGCGGCAGGAGGAGGCGGGGGAAAAGACCTTCGCCAATCCGCGCAACGCCGCCGCGGGTTCGTTGCGCCAGCTCGATGCCGGCATCACCGCGAAGCGTCCCTTGCGCTTCTTCGCTTACGCCTGGGGCGAGGCCGAGCCCCGTTCGTGGAAGACGCACAGCGAATACCTGAAGCTTCTAAAGGCGTGGGGCTTCAAGACCAATCCATTGACCGAGCTGTGCCGGACGCCGGACGAGGTGCGCGCCTTCTACAGGCAGATCGGCGAGAAGCGGCCGTCGCTGCCCTACGACATCGACGGGGTCGTCTACAAGGTCGACCGCATCGACTGGCAGGAGCGGCTGGGGTTCGTGAGCCGCGCGCCGCGTTGGGCGACCGCCCACAAGTTCCCGGCCGAGCAGGCGCGGACGCGGCTGAACGGCATCAACATCCAGGTCGGACGCACGGGCGCGCTGACGCCGGTCGCCGATCTCGAGCCGGTGAACGTGGGCGGCGTGATGGTGGCGCGCGCGACGCTGCACAATGCCGACGAGATCGAGCGGCTCGACGTGCGGGTCGGCGACATGGTCACGATCCAGCGCGCCGGCGACGTGATCCCGCAGGTCCTGGGCTTTGTGCCCGACGAGCGCCCGAAGAACGCAAAGAAGTATCACTTCCCGACGCACTGCCCTTGTCCGCTTGAGACCGAGGTGAAGGCGGAGGAGGGCGGCGTCGTGCGGCGCTGCTCCGGCGGGCTGGAGTGCCCGTTCCAGCAGGTCGAGCGGCTGCGCTACTTCGTGTCGCGCAATTGCTTCGACATCGAAGGGCTGGGCGGCACCCATATCGAGAACTTCTTCAACGACGGCCTGCTGAAGGTGCCCGGCGACATCTTCCGACTGTCCGAGCACGAGGGCGATATCAAGAAACGCGAGGGCTGGGGCGACCTTTCCGTGCGTAACCTGCTGGCCGCCATCGAGGCCCGCCGGACCATCTCGCTCGACCGCTTCATCAACGCGATCGGCATTCCCCTGATCGGCGAGGCGACGGCCAAGATCCTCGCCCAGGAATATGGCGACGCCGATACATGGCTGGCCGAGATGCTGGCCGCCGCGAAGGAGCGCCAGGCGCATCCCGGCCCGGCGAAGAAGGAGAAGGCCGCCGAGACCGTGGGCCCGAGCTATGGCCGGCTGTGCAACGTCGAGCAGATCGGCGTCACCACGGCCGACGCGATGTGCGCGTTCTTCACCGAGGGCCATACGGTCGAGATCATCGAGGACCTGCTGAAGCAGCTCAGCGTCCAGCCGGTGCAGCGCCGGGTGATCGCGGCGGACGCCAGGCTCAAGGACAAGATCGTGGTCTTCACTGGAGAGCTCTCGACCATGACCCGCGACGCCGCCAAGGCGCGCGCCGAGGAGCTGGGCGCAAAGGTCACCGATTCGGTGTCGAAGAAGACCAGCCTCGTCGTCGTCGGCGAGAATGCCGGCTCGAAGGCCCGCAAGGCCGCCGAGCTCAAAATCGAGACGATCACCGAAGAGGAATGGGTGAAGCTCAGCGGTTAAAAGCTGTCGTCCTGAGCGCAGCGAAGGACCTAACGCAGCGGCCAGCGGACTCCCTGACTCGCGGGAGATCCTTCGCTGCGCTCAGGATGACAGTGAACGTCAGATCGCGCGCGTCGCTTGTTCGAGCCAGGTGCGCGTTTCTTCGTCGACGTTCGGCCCGACCGTCTCGCGCACGCGGCGGTGATAGTCGTTGAGCCACCGCTTCTCGGCTTCGGTCAGCAGCGACGGCTCGATGCAGGCGAGGTCGATCGGGGCGAGGGTCAGCGTCTCGAATTCGAGGTACTTGCGGTCGGCGCCCTCGATCTCGACGTCCTTCACCGCGACGAGATTCTCGATGCGGATGCCGTAGGCGCCGGTCTTGTAGTAGCCGGGCTCGTTGCTGACGATCATGCCGGGCTGCAGCGCGACCGAGTTGGGCATCTTGGAGATGCGGTGCGGGCCTTCGTGCACCGAGAGATAGGCGCCGACGCCGTGGCCGGTGCCGTGGTCGTAGTCGAGACCGACCTGCCACAGCGCATAGCGCGCCAGAACGTCGAGCTGGGATCCCGTCGTGCCGACCGGGAAGCGCGCGCTGGCCAGAGCGATGTGCCCCTTGAGGACGCGCGTGAAGCGGTCGCGCATCTCGGGCGAGGGCGTGCCGACGCCGACGGTGCGGGTGATGTCGGTGGTGCCGTCGCGATACTGGCCGCCGGAATCCACCAGGTAGAGGCTGCCGGGTTCGAGCGTGCGCTCCGTCGCCTCGGAGGCGCGGTAATGGACGATGGCGCCGTTGGCGCCGGCCCCCGAGATCGTGTCGAAGCTGAGGTCGCGCAGCTTGCCGGTTTCCTCGCGCAGCGCCTGCAGCCGGTCCGACACCTCGATCTCGCGCAAAGCGCCCGCGCTCGACGTGCGGGCGAGCCAGTTCAGGAAGCGGCTGACGGCCACTCCGTCGCGGCGATGCGCGGCCCGGATGCCTTCGAGCTCGACCGCGTTCTTGCACGCCTTGGGGAGCGAGATGGGATCGGCGTCGCGCACCATCGTCGCGCCCGCGGCCTGCAGCCGCGTCGCGGCCCAATAGGGCGCGGTCGAGATTTCGACCAGGACACGCTTGCCCAGCTTGCCCAGCAGGTCGAGGGCGCTACCCAGCTCCTCGGGCGGCGCCAGGGTCACGGCGTTGCCGAGCCACGACACGGTACGATCGGGAATCTTGCGGCGATCCATATAGAGATCGACATGACCGTCGGCGTGGATCAGCGCGAAGCCCAGTGCGAACGGGGTGCGCGGAACGTCGCCGCCCCGCACGTTCAGCAGCCAGGCGATCGAGTCCGGCGCGGTGATCAGCGCGACGTCGGCATTCCTGGCGGCCAGGGTCGCGGCAATGCGGGCGCGCTTGCTCTCGCTGGTCTCGCCGGCGAACTCGACGGGATGCGGCAGCACCGGCGCCAGCGGCGCGGGTGGACGGCCCGTCCAGACCGTGTCGACGGGATTGGATTCGACCGGCACGAAGCTGCCGCCCGCACGCTGGCAGGCGCGGGCGAAGCGGTCGTAGCCGTCGACGGTCTGGAGCCAGGGATCGAAGCCCAGCTTGCCGCCCTTGGGCAGGTTCTCTGCGATCCAGGTTTCTGCCGGCTGTTCGGGGATCTGGTGCGGCTCGAAGGCCTGCACGTCGACCTGGTCGCGGACCGCGAGCGTGTAGCGGCCATCGATGAAGATCGCCGCCTTGTCGGCCAGGACGATGGCGAGGCCCGCCGAGCCGCTGAACCCGGTCAGCCAGCCAAGCCGCTGCGAGCGCCTCGGCACGTATTCGCCCTGATGCTCGTCTGCACGCGGCACGACGAAACCGTCGAGGCCTCGCCGCTTCAGTTCGGCGCGCAGATCGGCCAGCCGGGAGGCCGGGGCGGGGCTCGCTTCCAGCCCGTCGTCGCCGGCGGCCAACGCTGCCCGCCAGGCGATCAGCGCCTTGGTCATTTCGGCATCAGGAGCCGGATCGATCAGTTCGATCCACTCCGGGCCGGACAGGCTTTCAGGAGCGGCGGCCACCCCGCGCATCAGCGCATCGAGAGCAGCCGGGTCGGCGCTGCGCCCATGCTTGTGGAGCAGGGCTAGAACGTCATCTGGAGCGGAACTCATGATTTCGCGACCCTACGCGCGACGGTCAGTACAGGCAAACTGAGCAATTTTTGTTCTTTCGCATATGCGAAATGCCAAAATATGATGCGCCATGCGCTGTATGCATATCGAACCTTCAACCTCTGCACTTATTGTTGCGGCTCAAGGCTCTATATTTGCTGAGTGCGATGCAGCATCGACTTTCGCATCGCACAATAAAGGAGAGACTCATGATGACCCAGCCGATTCGGACCTTTAAGGATCTGACCAGCGAAACTGCGCCGGCGGGGGGAAACGCGAATTCCAAGTTCGGCATCGCCGCCGATCGCCGCCTGATCGAGCTGCGTGCCCGCTATGCCCGCGCCGAAATGCTGGCGAACGGCTTCGGTGACGCAATCCTGTGGATCGGTCGTCAGTACGACCGTCTCACCGCAGGGATCAAGGCCGACCTGAAGCTGCGCGCCGCCGAGGCCCAGCTGCATCGCATGACTGACCGCGAACTGTCCGACCTCGGCCTGTGCCGGGCCGACATCGACTTCGCCGTTCGCGAGGCCGCCGAGGGCGTCACGCCGGCATTCGACCATGTCGCCGCACCGGTCACCGTGGCCAACCAGAACCTGCGCCGCGCGGCGTAGCCGACAGTAGAGTAGCGTAGCGTAAGCGTACGAGGGCCGGCGAAAGCCGGCCCTTTCGTTTGGGGCGTCAGGCCCGCCAAAGGACCAGGCTGCGCCACCAGGCGCCGCCCGTTTCCAGGTCGATGCGGCGCTCGAACACGAAGCCGCGGCGCCCGTAGGCGGCCAGGATGGTGGCCGCCTGCTCTACCAGCAGCCCGCTCAGCAGCACGCGCCCGCCCGGACGGACGGAAGCGCCGAAGGTTTCCGCAAGATCCAGCAGCGGCCCGGCCAGGATGTTGGCGACGATGAGATCGTAAGGCGCACGGCTGCCCAGCTCCCCCGCCTGCAGGCCGGAGGATACGAAGAAGGAGCAGAGGTTCGGCACGCCGTTGAGTTCGGCATTCTCCCGGGCGACGTCCACCGCCTCGGCATCGTTGTCGCCGCCGATCACCGGCCGCTTCCAGAGCTTGGCCATGGCGATGGCGAGGATGCCGCTGCCGCAGCCCACATCGACGGCTTTGACCGTCTCCGCCGGATCGAGTGTCGACAGCATCTCCAGGCAGCCGCGCGTGGTGGCGTGCGTGCCAGTGCCGAAGGCGAGGCCGGCGTCGATGCGCAGCGGCAGCAGGCCGGCGGGGCGGCCTTCGCTGACATGCGAGGGGTGCACCCAGAACGGGCCAACGGCGAAGGGCCGGAAGGAACGCTGGTTCTCGGCGACCCAGTCGATGTCAGGCAGCGCTTCCCAGCGCCAGTCCGGCACGGCCAGGCCGAGCGCCTGTGCGGCGGCCTCGATCGCGGCTTTCACCAACGCCTCGTCGCCCTCGCCGAAGACGTCGATGCGCCATGGCCCGTCGCGCGACACCTCGCAGCTCGCGACGATAAAGCCTTCCTCGCCCAGCATTTCTTCCAGCAGGGCTTCCCAGGCGGCGCGCTCGGCCGCCGGAGCGACGAAACCTGCCTTGCGAACGGTACTCATGCTGGAAGGAAAAGCATGCGCTGGGGTGGCAAGTCCACGCCCACCTTGTCGCCGACGCTGCGCAATTCGCTGCCGGACTGGAACGGCGTCTCGATCAGGATCTCGCTGGCGCCGATGCGCACCCCGTAGCGCACGGTCGCGCCCAGGAACTCGCGGTGGGTGACGGGGCCGTGCAGGGCCGCACCCTCGGCCGCCGACAGCGTCGCGTGCTGGGGACGGAACACCAGTCGCTTGCCGGCCGGCATCGGCACGCCCGATTTCTCGTCGAGGATGTTGGCGGAACCCAGGAAGTTCGCCACGAACAGGTTGGCCGGGTTCTCGTAGAGCTCCATCGGCGTGCCGACCTGCTGGACCTTGCCGCCGTCCATGACGGCGATGCGGTCGCAGATCGTGTTGGCCTCTTCCTGGTCGTGGGTCACGAAGATCGTGGTGAGGCCCAGCCGCTGCTGCAGCGACCGCAACTCCCGGCGGACGCTGACGCGCATCTTGGCGTCGAGGTTGGACAGTGGCTCGTCGAGCAGCAGCACCTTGGGCTCGATGGCGATGGTCCGCGCCACTGCCACGCGCTGCTGCTGGCCGCCCGAGAGTTGCGCGGGCCGGCGCTCGGCGTAGGCCGAGAGGCCGACCAGTTCGAGTGCTTGGGCAACCCGGCGGTCGATCTCGGCGCGGGGCAGGCGGCGCTCCTCGAGGCCGAAGGCGACGTTCTTGGCGACGGTCATGTGCGGCCACAGCGCGTAGCTCTGGAACACCATGCCGACGTCGCGCTTCCAGGGCGGCAGCGGCGCCACGTCCTGGCCGTCCAGCAGCACCTTGCCGGTCTGCGCCTGGGCAAAGCCCGCGATCAGCCTGAGAAGGGTGGTCTTGCCGCAACCGGACGGGCCGAGGAAGGCAAAGAACTCGCCGGGGTGGATCGAGAGGGCGACATCCTTCAGCACATGGGTCGACCCGTAGGAGAGGTTGACCCCCGTGATCTCGATGCCGACTGCGCGTGCTGCCTTCGCCATGGTCATGTCCGTCATATATCGAGCCCACGCGCCCGTTGCGACCGGTCGACCGCGAGCTGCGACAGCCACATGCAGATCGCGACGATCAGCACGGCGATCACGCCCAGCGCCGCGCCGGCGCCGCGTCCCGCCGGCGTCTGCATCAGCACGTAGAGCCCGTAGGCCAGCGGCGCGTCCGAATTCGATTGCACGAGGATCAGCACGGCCGACAACTCGACGGCGGCCGTGGCGAAGCTGGTGACGAAGCCCGCGAGAAGCCCGCCGGTCATCAGCGGGATCACGACCCGGCGCACCGTGCGCGCCTTGGTGGCGCCGAGATTTTCGGCGGCTTCCTCGAGCGAGATCGAGATCTGCTGCAAGGCGGCATAGGCGGCGCGCAGCGCGTAGGGCAGGCGGCGGATGGCGATGGCCAGGACGATCACGATCCAGAGGGTCGCCAGCGGCGTGCCGTCGGGCAGGTTGACGCCATAGAAGGCGCGCAGGTAGCCGATGCCCAGCACCACACCGGGCACGGCCAGCGCGGTGCTTGCGGCCCAGTCGAGCCACTGGCGTCCGGGCAGGCGCGTGCGCAGGACCAGATAGGCGATGGCGCCGCCGATCACGACGTCGATGGCGGCAGCGAGGCCGGCATAGAGCAGCGTGTTCTTGATGTAGATCGAGCTGTCGCCCAGCACGCGCGTGTAGTGGGCCAGCGTGTAGCCGTCGGGCAGCGGGCTGTAGGACCAGACCGTGGCGAACGACAGCAGCACCAGTCCGACATGAGGCGCCAGCACCAGCGCCAGGATGAAGATCACGACGGCATACGCCAGCACCTGCTCGCGCGGCCGCAGCTTGCGCCGGGCGAGGCCGCCGCCGCCGCGCTGGGTCGTGGCGTAATCCTTGCCCTTCATGACCAGAGCGGTCGCCCACATGGTCGCCACCGCGACGAGGATCAGCACGACCGAGATCACGTAGCCCATCGGATCGTCGATGCCGATCGAGGTGATGCGCAGATAGGCCTGGGGCGCCAGCATCTCCTTCACGTTGAGGAGCAGCGGCGTTGCCACGTCGTCGAACACCTTCACGAACACCAGGCTGGCGCCCGCGATATAGCCCGGCAGCGCCAGCGGCAGGGCGATGCGCCGGAACAGTCGCAGCCCGTGCGAGCCCAGGTTCTGCGCGGCCTCTTCCATGCTGCGGTCGATGTTGCGCAGCGCCGCCGACAGGTTGACGAGGATGAACGGGAAGTAATGGATGGCCTGCAGGAAGATGACGCCGTTGAGGCCTTCCATGAAGCCGATCTTGAAGTCGAACCACTCGTCGAGGAGCAGGTTCACCGAGCCGTTGCGGCCGAACAGGAGCTGCATCGCCACCGCGCCGACGAACGGTGGCATGATCAACGGCAGGAAGCCCAACGTCTGAACCAGCATGGCGCCGCGGAACTCGAAGCGCGTCGTGAGATAGGCCAGCGGGAGCGCCAGCACCGAGGCCCACACGACGGTCATCCCCGAGACGTAGACCGAGTTCCAGAACGAGCGGACGAACAGCTCGGTGCGGGCGAAGTCGAGGAAGTTGACGAGCGTCAGCCCGCCGCCGCCCTTCTCGGTGAAGGCGACGTAGACGACGGTCGCCACGGGCGCGAGCAGGAAGACGCCGAGGAAGAGGGCGATGCCGAGCGCGAGGGCGATCTGACCGGGGGAGCGGCTCATGCGCCTCCCCATTCACATGGGGAGGTGCCCCTGTAATCAGGGGCGGAGGGGTCAGAAGCCATGACCCCGAACGCGATGACCCCTCCGCCCGCGTGAGACGCGGGCACCTCCCCATTTGAATGGGGAGGCAAGTGACGAGGCTCCCGCACTAGCGCGCCAGCTTCAGCGCCTCGTCGGCCTTGGCCTTCGCCGCCGCGTACTTCTCCTTGGCGAACGCCGCCCACTGCTGCTCAAGCTCGGCCTGGCGTGAAGACTTTTCCTTCGCCCCCGTGAACGCCGCCTTGATCTCGGGCGAGGCGGCCTGCGTCTCGGTGATCGGCATCGCGGCGATCAGGTCGCGCGCTTCCCTGGCGAGAGCGCGCGCCTGCGCGTTGTCCTTCTTCTTCAGCGCCGCATCGACCTCGTGCAGCGTCTTGGTCACCGCCTTCAGCGGCTCGAGCTGGAAGGTGATGAGCTGGTCGAACAGCGTGTCGACGGCGGCGGTGCGGCCCTCGGACAGCTCGGCGTTGAAGGTCAGGAGGCCCTGGAGGTTCTTGTCCTTGAAAGGGTTGGGATAGTCGGCCGGCGCCTTGGCGTAGGTCTCGGGCCGCACCGGGAGACGGCGGATCGTCGGCTCCAGCAGCACGTCCTGGCCGGTGGGCGAGAGCAGGAACTCGATGAAGGCCTCGGCGCCCGCCTTGTTCGGCGCATTGGCGACCACGCCGACATTGGCCGGGACGAGCGTCGTCACCGACGGATAGACGAACTTCACCGGGAAGCCCGCGCCCTGCGAGGAGAAGGCGAAGAAGTCGATCACGACGCCGTAGCCGACCTGGCCCGAGTTCACGGCTTCCGGCACGCCGAACGAGCGGTCGGTCACGGTGCGCAGGTTGCCGGCGATCTCCTTGGTGGTGCGCCAGCCCTTGTCCCAGCCTTCGCCCTGCAGGATCGTCTCGATCGTGAGATGGGTCGTGCCGGAGCGCGACGGCGCGGAGATCGACACATGGTCGAAGTAGGGCGCCTGCGCGAGGTCCTGCCACTCCTTGGGCGTCGGCAGCTTGTTGGCCTTCACGTAGCGCTCGTTCCACATGATGCCGTAGCCCGAGGCGGCGAAGCCGGAATAGAAGCCGTCCTTGTCGTTCACCGGGTAGGAGCCGACCTTCTCGGCGATGCCAGTGGCCTTGGGCTTGTAGGGGCTGAGCAGCTTCTTGCCCTTCAGTACCTCGAAGGCGTCGGGCGCCGATGCCCAGAACAGGTCGACCTGGTTGTTGCCCTTGGTCTCCTCGATGAACTTCACGCCGGCATTGGTGTTGCGGTTCTGCACCTCCAGAGTGGCGCCTGGAACGGCCTTCTCGAACGCCTTCTTGATCGGGTCGGTGACGTCCTTGGAGAAAGAGGTCACCACCGTCACCTTGCCGGTCTGCGCGAAGCTCGTACCGGAGACGAGCGCAAGGCTCAGCAGTGAGCCGAAGGCGAGGGCGGAGCGGCGGAACATGGCATTTATCTCCCGTAGTTTCTGATCAGGCTGCTTCGATGAAGCTGTCGAGCACCTTTTTGGAACCGGCTTTCTCGAATTCGATGTCGAGTTTGTTGCCGTCGACGGCGACGATGCGGCCGTAGCCGAATTTCTGGTGGAAGACACGCTGGCCGACGCTGAGGTCGACCCTGTCGCCTTCAGTCGCGCGGCGATCGTCGGCGGTCTCATCGCGGTAGCGGCCGCGCCGGCCGGTAACGCCGAGGCTCTCGTATTCGAAGCCGCTGGCCTGGTCGCGCAGGCCGCCGTGATGGCCGGCGGAATAGGTGGCGTAGAGGCCGGCATCGCTGCTCTCGGCGAGCTGAGCCTGGGGCAATTCGCGCAGGAAACGCGACGGGATGGCGGCCTGCCACTGGTTGAAGACGCGGCGATTGGCGGCAAAGGATACGTAGGCTCGCTTGCGCGCACGCGTCAGGCCGACATAGGCCAGCCGCCGTTCCTCCTCGAGGCCGGCCGCGCCCTTGTCGTCGAGCGCGCGCTGGTTGGGAAACAGGCCCTCTTCCCAGCCCGGCAGGAACACGGCGTCGAACTCCAGTCCCTTGGCGGCGTGCAGGGTCATCACGCTCACCATGTCGGTGTCGTCGCGCGAGGCCATGTCGGTGAGCAGCGCGACATGCTCCATGAAGGCCGGCAGGGAATCGAATTCCTGCAGCGCGTTGATCAGTTCCTTCAGATTCTCGATCCGCCCCTCGGCTTCGGGCGAGCGGTCCAGGCGCAGCATGTCGCTGTAGCCGGATTCGTCGAGGATGGTCTCGACGACCTCGACATGGCTCATGCCGTCGAGCATCGCGCGCCAGCGCTCGAAGTTGCGGATCAGGTCGCCCAGCGACTTGCGCGGTCGCGCCTTCAATTCGTCGGTCTCGAGCGCCCGCCTTGTGGCCTCGAACAGCGAGATCTTCTGCGTGCGCTGGATCAGCCGCAGGGTGCGCAGCGCCGATTCACCCAGGCCCCGGCGCGGCGTGTTGTAGATGCGCTCGAAGGCGAGGTCGTCGTCGTGCTGGATCGTGACGCGGCAATAGGCCAGCGCGTCGCGGATCTCCTGGCGCTCGTAGAAGCGCGGACCGCCGATCACGCGGTAGGGCAGGCCCATCGTGATGAAGCGTTCCTCGAACTCGCGGGTCTGGAAGCCGGCGCGGACGAGAATGGCGATCTGCGCAAGCTTGTGTTTGTCGCGTTGCAGCGCCTCGATCTCCTCGCCGATGGTGCGCGCTTCCTCGTCGCCGTCCCAGACGCCGCGCAGCGAGATGCGCTCGCCCTCCTTGGTGTCGGTCCACAGCGTCTTTCCGAGCCGGCCCTCGTTATGGGAGATGAGGTGCGAGGCCGCGGCCAGGATGTGCGGTGTCGAACGGTAGTTGCGCTCGAGCCGGACGATCGTGGCGCCGGGGAAATCCTTTTCGAAGCGCAGGATGTTGCCGACCTCGGCCCCGCGCCAGCCATAGATCGACTGGTCGTCGTCGCCCACACAGCAGACATCCTGTGTTCCCTGGGCCAGCAGGCGCAGCCAGAGATACTGCGCCACGTTGGTATCCTGGTACTCGTCGACCAGGATGTGGCGGAAGCGCCGATGATAGATCGCCAGGATGTCGGGGTGCTTCTGCCACAGGGTCACGCAATGCATCACCAGATCGCCGAAATCGACGGCGTTCACCTCGGCGAGGCGCTCCTGGTACTGGCGGTAGATGTCGGCGGCGCGGCCGTTGGCGAACTCGCCGGCATCGTCGCCGCTTACCTTCTCCGGTGGCAGCGCGCGGTCCTTCCAGCGCTGGATGATCCCGGACAGGATGCGCGCCGGCCATTTCTTGTCGTCGATCCCCTCCGCCTGCAGGAGCTGCTTGATCAGCCGCGTCTGGTCGTCGGTGTCGAGGATCGTGAAGTTGCTCTTGAGACCGATCAGTTCGGCGTGGCGGCGCAGGACCCGCACGCCGATGGCGTGGAAGGTGCCGAGCCACATGCCGTCGGCCGCGCCGCCGATCAGGCTCGCGACGCGGTCCAGCATCTCGCGCGCGGCCTTGTTGGTGAAGGTCACGGCCAGGATCTGCGACGTGCGCGTCTGGCCGGTGAGCAGCAGATGGGCGATCCGGGTCGTCAGAACGCGGGTCTTGCCGGTACCGGCGCCCGCCAGGACCAGCAACGGTCCACCGGCATGGGTGACGGCCTGGCGCTGCTCGTCGTTCAGGCCTTCGAGATGGGCGGTGGGCATGACGGCGCGCCTCGCCGGAACCGGGTCGGCCGGAGCGGGGTCGTCGGTGATTTCGAACGGATCGGCGGGGGGCGCCATGAACCGTCATATAGCAATCGAGACGGCGGACGCCTATCTTTGAGACTGTGGACGCGCGTGGTGCGCGAGGAGGAGCGCGGATGGCCCGAGGGTTGAACGGTTCCGCAAACGGCGCGGGCCATTGGCCGCCGCCCGGCGAAGAGGGCGTGGTCGCCCGCACCCCCGGTGGTGGCTCCAACCTGCCACCCCTGGTTTCTGCCGCGCTGCCCGCGGTGGTCGGCGTAAAGACCACAATTCCCGAAAGCCGTCGCTCCGCCCAGACTTTGGGCACGGAGCGTGAAGGTCATGGGATTCTCGTCGACGACGAGGGCCTGGTCCTCACGATCGGCTATCTGATCATGGAAGCCGACACCGTCACGGTCACCGACATCGAGGGCAACGAGCTGAGTGCCCGCATCGTGGGCTACGACTACGAGAGCGGTTTCGGCCTGGTGCGCACCGAGGAGCCGATGCGCCTGAAGCCGATGCGCTTCGGCGATTCCGACTCCCTGACGTTGCGCGCGGAAGCCTTCGTCGCGGGCCTCGGCGGCGAGAAGGCGGCGCTCAAGGTCAAGGTGGCCGGACGGCGCGAATTCGCGGGTTATTGGGAGTATCTGCTCGACAGCGCCATCTTCACCGTGCCGGCCTATCCGCTGTGGGGCGGTTCGGCCCTGATCAGCCCGCAGGGCGAACTGCTGGGTGTCGGCTCGCTGCTGGTCCAGGAGGCGCTTGGCCCGGGATCGCCCGCCTTTCCCGGCAACATGTACGTGCCGATCAACCGGCTGAAGCCGATCTTCGGCGAACTCGTCGCCCATGGACGCCTTTCGACGCCGCCACGCCCCTGGCTCGGGATTTACACCGTGGAACACATGGGCCAACTCGTGGTCGGCGGCATCTCCGAAGGCGGGCCCGCCGACCGGGCGGGGCTGCAGCGTGGCGACATCCTGCATGCGCTGGACGGCGAGGTGCTCGATGACGTGGCCGACTTCTATCGCAAGCTCTGGGCGATCGGGCCGGCCGGCTCGGTGGTGAAACTCAAGATGGAACGCGATAGCGACACTTTCGATGTGACGGTCCGGACGGGCGACCGTGGCGGTTATCACAGGTACGGCGCCGACTGACCGCCCTGTGCATAGCCTCGCTTTGACTTCGCGGCTGGCCGCTGCATAGGGTCGCGCCAACAAGAATGGGGGAATAAGGATGGCCAAGGCGTTCGCCTCACAGGCGGATATGGCGGACAAGAAGATCACCTTCAGCCGTCTTTCCGAACATGCATACGCCTTCACGGCGGAGGGCGATCCGAACACGGGCATCGTGGTCGGCGACGACGCGGTCATGGTGATCGACGCGCAGGCGACGCCGAAGATGGCGGAGCAGGTGATCGAGCGCATCCGCACCGTCACCGACAAGCCCATCAAGTACGTGGTGCTCACGCACTATCACGCGGTGCGCGTGCTGGGCGCCAGCGGCTACAGTCCCGAGCACATCATTTGCAGCGAGGCCACGCGCGACATGATCGTCGAGCGCGGCGCGCAGGACTACAAGTCCGAGCTGCAGCGCTTTCCACGCCTGTTCCAGGCGGCCGAGACGATCCCGGGCCTGACCTGGCCGACCATCACCTTCGGCGACCGCATGACCCTGTGGCTGGGCAAGCTTCAGGTCGACATCATCCATGCCGGGCGCGGCCATACCAAGGGCGACACGATCGTCTGGCTGCCCGAGGAGCGCACGCTGTTCAGCGGCGATCTCGTCGAGTACGGCGCCACGCCCTATTGCGGCGACGCCCACTACAAGGACTGGCCGCAGACCTTGCAGAAGCTTCGCGACCTCAAGGCCGAGGCACTGGTGCCGGGCCGCGGCGACGCGCTGATCGGCGAGGGTCCGGTCGAGGAAGGCATTGCCGGAACGCAGGCGTTCCTGAGCGACCTCTACAAGGTGGTGGAGAAGAGCGCCGAGGCCGGCGACTCGCTGAAGCTGGCCTACGACAAGGCCATGGCGGCTCTGCAGCCACGCTACGGCAACTGGGTGATCTTCGAACACTGCATGCCGTTCGACGTGTCGCGCGCCTACGACGAGGCCAAGGGCCTCGACCATCCGCGCATCTGGACCGCCGAGCGCGACATCGAAATGTGGGCGGCGCTCGAAAAGGGCGAGTGACGATGCCGGCTTTGGAGCGCGCCACTCCAGTGGCGCATCATGAGCGCCACTGGAGTGGCGCGCTCCAATGAGTTCCTACACTTATCGCCACTATCCCTATCAACGGCCCGCTGAACTCGACGGCAGCAGCGAGCGCCGGCCGGTCGTGATCGTGGGCGCTGGCATGGCCGGGCCAACGCTGGCGCTGGCGCTGGCGCAACGCGGTGTTCGATCCGTCGTGCTCGACGAAGACGATACGGTGAGCCTCGGCAGCCGTTCGATCTGCCAGGCAAAGCACAGTCTGGAGATCTGGGACCGCTTCGGTGTCGCGTCCCGTATGGTCGAGAAGGGGATCACCTGGGAGCAGGGCGAGCTCTATCTCCGCGACAAGCCGGTGTTCCGCTTCAACCTGCAGCCCGAGCCGGGTCACAAGTTTCCGGCCTTCGTGAACCTGCAGCAATATTACGTGGAGGAGTATCTCTACGAACGCTGCCTCGCCGAGCCTCTGGTCGAGCTGCGCTTCCGCAACAAGGTGGTGGCGGTCACGCCGGGCGATGACGGCGTCGCTGTCGAAGTCGAGACGCCGGACGGGCGCTACACGCTCGACGCCGACTGGCTGGTCGCGTGCGACGGGGTGCGCAGCACCGTGCGCCACCTGATGGGTCTGCCTTATCCCGGCGAGGTCTTTCACGACCGGTTCCTGATCGCCGACATCAGGCTCCTGAGCGAGCTGCCGAAGGAGCGGCGCTTCTGGTTCTACCCGCCGTTCCATCCGACCAACTCGGTGCTGCTCCATCGCCAGGCCGACAATGTGCTGCGCGTCGACTTCCAGCTCGGTCCGGACGCCGATCCGGACGAGGAGAAGAAGCCGGAGAACATCGACAGGCGCCTGCGCCAGATGTTCGGCCCCGACGCGCGTTGGGAGCACGAGTGGACCAGCGTCTATACGTTCACCTGCCGCATGATGGAGCGCTTCGTGCACGGAAGGGCGATCTTCGCCGGCGATGCCGCGCACGTCGTCTCGCCGTTCGGCGCGCGCGGCGGCAATGGCGCGATCGCCGACGTCGACAATCTCGCCTGGAAGCTGGCGATGGTGCTCGGCAAGGCCGCGCCGGCCTCGCTTCTCGACAGCTACTGCAGCGAGCGGCGCGCGGCGGCCCGCGAGAACATCCTGAACTCGACCCGCAGCACCGACTTCATCACGCCGAAGTTTCCGGCCTCCCGGGCCTTCCGCGACGCGACCCTGGCGCTCGCCCGCGACTTCCCCTTCGCCCGCGCGCTGATCAACAGCGGCCGGCTGTCCGTACCCACGAGCCAGGCCGGTTCGCCGCTGGACACGCCGGATGGCGATACCGACTGGGCGCGCGGCCCGGCCCCGGGGCGCGCGATGCTCGATGCGCCGATGAGGGGAGAGGGCGAGGGCTGGCTGATTGACCAGTTGGGCCAGGAATTCACTGTTCTCGCCTTCGCGGACAAGGCCACGGAGATTGCCGCCCTACCGTCCGGTGCGACCGGCGTCTGCATCGTGGGGGACGGGCTCGCCCGGCAGCGCTACGATGCCCGGCCCGGCACGACCTATCTGATCCGGCCCGACCGCTACGTCGCGGCGCGCTGGCGCCGCTTCGACGCGGCCGCCATCGGGGCGGCGATCCGGCGGGCCACCGGGAACGGCTGAGGAGGCGGCGATGGCCGAAACGAAGACCGGCGCGTTGCGCCGTACGCTGAACCTTGCGCGACCCGACGACGCCTACAATGCGATCGTCGAGGCCTATCGGGATCTCGACGATGCCCAATGCCGTGCGTTCGATGCACGGCTGATCCTTCTGCTGGCGAATCATGTCGGTGACGAAGTGCTGCACGAAGCGCTCGCCGCCGCCCGCGAGACGATGGAGGACGCATGAAGGACACGCTCACCGGCCGCCTGGCCCTCGTGACGGGCGCGGGCCGCGGCAACGGCGCCGCCATCGCGCGCGGCCTCGCCGCCGCGGGCGCCCGCGTCATCGTCACGGATGTCGATCTCGATGCGGCGCGGGCCATCGCCGACAGCATCGTCAGGGAGGGCGGTGACGCGCGCGGCCATGCGCTCGATGTGACGGACGAAGACGGCTGCACGAAGCTGGCGCAGGACATTTCCCTGCTGGTCGGTCCGATCAGCATCCTGGTGAACAATGCCGGCATCTTCCTGCGCGGTGGCCTGACCGAGCCGGACGGCCGCGCGCGCTGGGAACGCACGATGGAAGTGAACGTCCAGGGCACGTTCAACGTCACCATGGCCTTCGTCGAGCAGCTCAAGCACACCAAGGGCAGCATCGTGAACATCGCCTCGATCAACTCGTTCGTGGCGCCGGCCGGCAGCGGCGTCTATCCGGTCTCGAAGGGTGCGATCGCCCAGTTCACGCGCGCGCTGGCCAGCGAACTGGCGCCCGACGGTGTGCGGGTGAACGCGCTGGCCCCCGGCATCATCGCCACGGCGATGACGGAAGTGACGCGCGCCGATCCGAAAAAGCTGGAGGGCTTCCTGGCGCACGTGCCGATGAAGCGGGTCGGTCAGCCCGAGGAACTGGCCGGGCCGGTGGTGTTCCTGTGTTCGGAGGCGGCGAGTTACATCACCGGCGCCATCCTGCCGGTCGACGGAGGATATCTTGCTGTCTGATGGGGCAAAGCTCGTGGTCCGGCCGGCGACGGTCGACGACGTCGACACGCTGCACCGCTTCTCGGTCGATCTCGCGACCTACGAGGACGAGCCCGATGCCGTCGGCTCGACGCCGCAGACGCTCGCGCGCGACGGCTTCGGCGAGAACCCGCAATTCGCGGCGCTGATCGCCGAGCGAGGGACGAAGCCGGTGGGCTTCGTCCTCTACACGTTCAACTATTCCGTCTGGACCGCTGCGCGCGGCATCTTCATCGAGGATATCTGGGTGATCCCGGAGGAACGGCGCGGCGGTGTCGCCCGCGCGCTGATGCAGGGCCTTGCCCAGGAATGCGTGGCCAAGGGCTACCGACGCATCGACCTGAACGTGCTCGACTGGAACCCGGCGCGCGGCTTCTACGAGCGACTCGGCTATCGCTGGATCCGCAACTGGCTGCCCTACCGCCTGAGCGGCGAGGCGCTGGCCGCGCTCGCTAGCTCTTCTTCGAAAGACTGATGACGCGGCCGGCCTTGGCCGGCTTGGGCAGCACCTTGTGCGTCTCCCAGATCGCGTCGAGGCGCTCGGTCACCGGCACCGGCCAGGGCGCGGAGCGGCGCGTGCCGTAGTCGATGTTCATCACGATCGTCTCGTTGGTCGCGGCCAGGTAGTCCTGATCGGCATGGTACATCTCGTGGAAGAGATGGACCTTCTTGGCATCGCGGCCAATGAGCTGGGTGGTGAAACGCAGCGGCGCGCCCTCGCGGACCTCGCGGTCGTAGGTGACGTGGGTCTCCAGCACGAAGGTCATGCCGAGCTTGCCGTCGACGTAGCGACGGCCCAGCCCCATGTTGCGCATGAACGCGCCGGAAGCCTGGTCGAAGGCAGTGACGTAGAAGGCCACGTTCATGTGGCCGTTCCAGTCGACCCATTCGGGCACCACCGTCGATCGGTGGGTGTCGAGCGGGGCGCGGGTGACGAGTTCGGGGAGTTCGTACGGCAGGGACTGAAGCATGGACGCTGTTACTTCTTCTTGATTCCGATGAGGCGGCCGGCCTGGACGGGCCGGGGGAGGGCGGCGTGGGCCGCGGCGAGCTTCTCGATACGCGCCATGGCGAAGTCCGGCCAGGGGGCGGAACGCCGCGAGGCATAGTCGATGTTCATGAGCATCAGCTCGTTGGTCGCGGCGAGATAGCCTTCCGTCGCATGGTACATCATGTGGATGTAGTGGATGCGCTTGGCGTCATGATCGAGGATCTGCGTCGTGATGCGCAGCGGATCGCCTTCCTTGACCTCGCGATCGTAGGTCACGTGCGCCTCGAGTACGAAGGTCATGCCGATCTTGTCGCGCGTGTATTCGTAGCCGCAGCCGAATTGCTGGCAGAGCGTATCCGTCGCCTTGTCGAAGGCCACGACGTAGTAGCCCACGTTCATATGGCCGTTCCAGTCGATCCAATCCGGCAGCACGGTGGCGGGATGGCGGTCGAGTGGCGCCGCGAGGTCGAGATCGATCATGGGGTACGGAGCTAATTTCATGCGATCGACCGTAGCGAAGGCGCCCGTCGCACCGCAAGTTCTGCGCAACAGAGTTGCGAGGAGCGAACATGGCGAAGAAGACGAAGGCGGTCGTGCTGGGCGTGGGCGCCGAGCGCGGCCTGGGCGCGGCGGCGAGTCGGCGCTTTGCGAAAGAGGGCTATCACGTGCTCGTGGCGGGCCGGACCGGGCCCAAGATCGACAAGGTCGTCCAGGGCATCCGCAACGCCGGCGGGTCGGCAACGCCGATCGTCGTCGACGGCACGAAGGAAGATGAGGTCGTCTCGCTGTTCGACAAGGCGATGGCCGACGATGCCGAGGGCGCGCCGGCCGACCTGCTGGTCTTCAACATGGGCAACAACGCCGCTGTCGATTTCCGCGAGATGACGGCACAGCATTTCGAGGACTCCTGGCGGGTCGGCTGCTTCGCCGGTTTCCTGTTTGGCCGGGAAGCCATGCGCCGTCTGGCGCCGCTGGGCCGCGGCACGGTGATTTTCACCGGCGCCTCGGGTTCGCTGCGCGGCCGTCCCCGCTTCGCCGCCTTCAACGCTACCAAGGGCGGGCTGCGCCTGCTGGTGCAGTCGATGGCGCGCGAGTTCGGACCTCAGGGCATCCATGTCGCGCATGCCATCATCGACGGCGGTATCGAAGGCGAACGTCTCCTGTCGCGCATGCCGGACCGTGTCGAGAAGGCAGGGCCGGACGGCCTGCTGAACATCGACGCCATCGCCGACAGCTACTGGCACCTGCACCGCCAGCACCGCAGCGCCTGGACCCACGAGATCGACCTGCGCCCTTACAAGGAGCCGTTCTAGCGACCACCGTCGTCCCGAGCTGAGCGAAGCGCAGTCGAGGGAGCTCTTTTCGTCTCGACCCATCGTGCGCCGGAAAAGAGGTCCCTCGACTGCGCCGCCCCTTGAGCGGCTTCGCTCGGGACGACGGGGTGAGCTATTTGCTGGGAATGGCCAGCAGCTCCGCGGTCACGAGATCGGGCGCGGAGATGATGCAGTTGTGGCCGGCCTCGATCGAGCGGTAGCGGACGTGCGGCATGGTCTGCACCTTCTCGTGCATGCCGGCCGACACCGGATAGCGTGGCTTGGTGCAGGCGACGTAGGTCATTGGGCGGCCGTTGCCGGCCGGATTGTGCAGCTTGATCGGCTTGGTGTAGCAGGCGACCGGATGCGGCGTGAGATGGCGGTGCGTCCAGGCGGCCAGGATCGGGTCGTCGATGATCAGGCTGCCGACGGGTGCGAAGGGCAACACTTCCGTGTCGTTGACCACCTTCATCAGCTTCTTGCGCTTGGCCACGATCTCCGGCGGGATGCGGCCGAAGATCGACTGGCCGTCGGTCGCGATGCCGCCGTCGATGATGACGAGATGGCCGATCCGCTCGGGGATGCGATCGGTGACGAGCGTGGCGATCAGGCTGCCGAAGCTATGGCCGACCAGCACGATGTCGCGCAGATCTTCCTTCTCCAGGGTGGCGATCGTCTCGGACAGGAAGACGTCGTTGTCGAGTTCGGGCGAGAGTTCCGCCGCGCGCTCACCGACGCCGCGGAACGGGAGCGCGCGGGCATCATGACCGGCGGCGCGCAGCCTTTCGACGACGAACTGAAACGACCACGCGCCCATCCAGGCGCCGGGAAGACAGACATAGGTACGGGACTTGGTCATTCAGCGCGCGCCGGCGGCCTCCAGGATCGAGGCGATCTCGCGCTGGCCGCGCTGGCGCGCGTGACCGAGCGGCGTGACGCCCTGGTTGTCGGAAAGGTTGACGTCGGCGCCGCGTGCAAGGAGCAGGCGCGTGATCTCGACATAGGGCACGCTGCCGTCGCCCAGGATCACGACCTCCAGCAGGGCGGTCCAGCCGAGCCGGTTCACGTGGTTCACGTCGATCGCGGTCTTCAGCAGTTCGCGCACCGTCTCGACATGGCCGTGATGGCAGGCCGGGATCAGCGCCGTGCCGCCATAGCGGTTGGTGCTCTTGAGGTCGGCGCCGGCCTGCAGGGTGAGTCTCAGGATCTCCAGGCGGCCCCGGGCGCCGGCCAGCAGGAAGGCGCTGTCGCGCTGCTCGTTCTGGGCATTGACGTTCGTGCCGGCGGCGATCAGGCGGCGCGCGGTCTCGACGTCGTTGCGCTGCGTCGCGTCGATCAGGGCGCGCTCGTCGGCGGTGAGGGTCTGGGCTGTCACGGCGCCGCTCCATAGCAGAGCGAGCAGGGTGAGGGCGAGGCGCAGCGTTTCTCGGGTTTTCATCGCCGTGCTAGCCTGCCGCAAACAAACGGAGGATGCCATGGCCACCAATCGTCGCGTGCTGCTGAAGTCGCGCCCGCAGGGCGAACCGACCCTCGCCAATTTCGACATCGTCGATCAGCCGATCCCCGAACCCAAGGACGGCGAGTATCTCTCGCGCACGATCTGGATGTCGCTCGATCCCTACATGCGTGGCCGCATGGCGGAGGCCAAGGGCTATGCCTCCAACGTCAATCTCGGCGACGCGATGGTGGGCGGCACGGTCGGTCAGGTCGTGAAGTCGAAGAACCCGCGCTTCAAGGAAGGCGACTATGTCGTCGAGTATGCCGGCTGGCAGAGCTACGCCGTCTCGACCGGCGACATGTCGATGAAGCTGGATCCCGACGCCGCCCCGCTGTCGACGGCGCTTTCGGTGCTGGGCATGCCGGGCATGACGGCCTGGTGGGGCCTGATGGAGATCGGCAAGCCCAAGGCCGGCGAGACCGTGGTCGTGTCGGCGGCGTCCGGCGCCGTCGGCTCGGTGGTCGGCCAGCTCGCCAAGCTCAAGGGGTGCCGCGCGGTCGGCATCGCCGGCGGCAAGGACAAGTGCGACTACGTCGTGAACGAGCTGGGCTTCGACGCCTGCGTCGACTATCGCGCGGCCGGCGGCAACCTGTTCAAGGAGCTGCGCGCGGCGGCGCCCAAGGGCATCGACGTCTATTTCGAGAACGTCGGCGGGGCGGTGCAGGCCGCCGTCGTGCCCCAACTCAACGACTTTGCGCGGGTGCCGCTGTGCGGGCTGATCTCGCAATACAACGAGATGCAGATGAGCCCTGGTCCCGACTGGCGCCTGCTGCTGATCAAGCGCGCCACCGTGACGGGCTTCATCGTATCGGATCACTTCGGCCAGATGGCCGACTTCTGGAAGGAAGTGCCGGCCGCGGTGAAGGCCGGCAAGATCAAGTATCGCGAGGATATCGTGCAGGGCATCGAGAATGCGCCCGAGGCCTTCATCGGCCTCCTGAAGGGCCGGAACTTCGGCAAGCTGCTGGTGCAGGTCGCCGACGATCCGACCCGGAAGTAGCGGCTGGATATCCCGTCGTCTCGACCGGAGCGCCGCAGGCGCGGAGCGGAGAGACCTTCTCTCCACGATTGGCCGACCATTCGTAGAGGGAAGGTCTCTCCGCTACGCCTCGTGGAGTTTACCCTGAGGTACTCGAGGGGCGAGGCTCCGGTCGAGACGACGGATTTAAACGGCGGGCCGGTTCTTCAGGGCCAGGCCCATCGTCACCCAGCCCGACCCGATGAAGATCAGGTCGATGCCGAGGAAGATGCCCAGCACGAAGAAGCTGGAGGCTGGCCACTGGGCGATGATCATCACGCCCAGCAGCAGGGTGACGAGTCCCGAGACGACGACCCAGCCCCACGGCTTGCCCGCGGTTTTCATGCTGAAGGCGAGGAAGATGCGCAGCACGCCGCCTGCCACGAGGGCGGCGCCCAGCATCAGGGTGAGGATGGTGGCGGCGGCGAAAGGATTCATGATGGCGATGAAGCCGGCGCCGACATAGAGCAGGCCGAGCAGCATCCAGACCGCGAACTTGCCCCAGCCCTTGACGCTGAAGGCCGCCACGATTTCGGCGACGCCGCCCATGATCATCATGATGCCGATGATCATCACGGCCGATGCCGTGGCCGCGACCGCGCTGCCCACCGCGATGAAGCCGGCGATCAGGAACACGACGCCCAGCGCCACGATCCATCCCCACTTGGCGCGCAGGACCTTCAGTCCTTCCGCGAGGTTCGGGGGCAGGGGCGTATTGGTGGACATCGTCATGGCGTGCTCCTTCAGAGCGGAATGGACGCTGTCAGGATACACCCGGCCATTGGCACTGTCGCCGCTTGTATGGGACACTTCGCCGTCACACGAATGCAGGAAGACATGAACGAACCGAAGAAAGAGGCGTCGCCGCCGCGTCCCGCCACCACCGTGCTGCTGCTGCGGCCGTCCCAGCCGGGCGATGCCGCCTCGCCGCTCGAAGTCTTCATGGTCGTGCGCCATCACCAGATCGATTCCTTCTCCGGCGCGCTGGTATTCCCCGGTGGCAAGCTCGAGGATGCCGACGGGGCCGCGTCGCTGCGCGCCCGCTGCGGCGGCGCCGACGCGATCGACGATGCGGAACTCAAGTTCCGCGTGGCCGGCGTGCGCGAGGCCTTCGAGGAATGCGGCGTGCTGCTGGCGCGCAAGCGCGGCCAGCGGGCGCTGATCGCCGCGGCCGACCTCAAGGGGATAGAGGAGCGCTGGCGCGCCAAGCTCGCCAAGGACGAGGCGAGCATCGTCGACATGGTCGAGGCCGAGGATCTCGAGATCGCGACCGACCTGATGACGCCCTACGCGCACTGGATCACGCCGACCTTCGTGCCCAAGCGGTTCGACACCTGGTTCTTCCTCGCCGAGGCGCCCGAGGACCAGGTCGCGCTGCACGACGGATCGGAGTCGACCGACTCGGTCTGGATCGGGCCGCAGGAGGCGATCGACGAGGCGACGGCCGGCAAGCGCACGCTGGTTCACGCCACCACGAAGAATCTGGAACTGTTGGCGGAAGGCAAGACCGTCGCCGGGGCGATCGCCGCGGCGAAGGTGCGGAAGATCGTTACCGTGCAGCCCTGGGTCGAAGCGCGGGACGGCAAGAAGTTCCTGCATATCCCCGAAGGGGCGGGCTATCGCAATCTCATCCGAGAGATGCCGCCGTCCGGTGGAGTTCCGCAGACCGGAAGATAATTTCGCGGTCGCGAACGGCATGTGTAAAAGCGGCTCGCCCGGTCCGGGCGAGCGCGCTAAGAGCGAAGTCATAAACGCTCGTTCATGAACCGACTGCGGTCGGACCAGGTGGAGGAAAAGAAGCGATGGTCGGAATCGTGGCCTATGGCGCCTATGTGCCGCGCCTTCGTCTCAACCGTCAGGCCGTCTACGACGCCAACAAGTGGTTCGCCGCGGGCCTGCGCGGCCTCGCCAAGGGCGAGCGCTCGATGGCCAACTGGGACGAGGACTCGATCACCATGGCGGTCGAGGCGTCGCGCGACTGCCTGACCAGCCACAAGGCCGAGGACGTCCGCAACATCTACTTCGCCTCGACGACGCACCCGTTCAAGGATCGCCAGAACGCCGGCGTGATCGGCACGGCATTGAACGTCGAGCAGAACCTGTCGGCCACCGACATCGGCGGCTCGCTCAAGGCGGGCACCTCGGCGCTGATCGCCGGCCTCAATGCCTCGAAGGAAGGTGCGCCCACTCTGGTCGCTGCCGCCGACAAGCGCATGGCCCGCGTCGCTTCGGCCAACGAATTGAACTATGGCGACGGTGCCGCGGCGCTGCTCTGCGGCACCGAGAACGTGATCGCCAAGCTGGTCGGCCATCATTCGGTGTCGATGGATTTCGTCGATCACTTCCGCGGCGACGAGTCGGACTTCGACTATGGCTGGGAAGAGCGCTGGATCCGCGACGAGGGCTACTCGAAGATCGTGCCGCCGGCGATCAAGGCCGGATTGGCTGCGGCCAAGCTGAAGAACACCGACATCACGCACTTCATCATGCCGAGCCCGATGCCGGCGGTGCCGAAGCAGATGGCCAAGATGGTGGGCATCGGCGAAGGCGCCGTGCGCGACCTGCTGGGCGCTTCGCTCGGCGACACGGGTGCGGCCCACGCGCTGGTCATGCTGGTCGATGCGCTCGAGGGCGCCAAGGCCGGCGACAAGATCATGGTGGTGGCGTTCGGCCAGGGCGTCGACATCCTGGTGTTCGAGGTCACGGCCGAGAAGGACAAGCTTCCCGCGCGCAAGGGCCTGTCGGGCTGGATGGCGCGCCGGAAGGAAGAGAAGAACTACATGAAGTTCCTCGCCTTCAACGAGATGCTGCCGATCGACAAGGGCATGCGCGCGGAGTTCGACAAGAAGACCGCGCTGTCGGTCCTGTGGCGCAAGCGCGACATGCTCTACGGGCTGGTCGGCGGCAAGTGCAATGTCTGCGGCACCGTCCAGTTCCCGCGCAGCCAGGTCTGCGTCAATCCCAACTGCCACGCGATGGACAGCCAGGATCCCTACGCGATGGCCGGCCTCGAATGCTCGGTGATGTCGTTCACCGCCGATTCGCTGGTCTATTCGCCGGATCCGCCGGGTTATTACGGCATGATCACCTTCGCGGAGGGCGGCCGCTTCATGGCCGACTTCACCGACAGCGACAAGGATCAGGTCAAGGTCGGCGCCAAGATGCGCATGACCTTCCGGATGCGCGACAACGACACCATGCGCGGCGGCTTCAAGCGCTACTTCTGGAAGGCGGCGCCGGCCTAGATCGCGTTCAGTCTTTCAAGCGTTCAACGTTCAACTTCCACCACCAAGGAGACCTGCAATGGCTCGTGGTATCAAAGACAAGGTCGCTATTCTCGGCATGGGTTGCTCGAAGTTCGGCGAACGCTGGGACAGCGGCGCCGAGGAGCTGATGCTCGAAGCCTACAGGGAATGCCTGAAGGATGCGGGCATCGACCAGAACCAGCTCCAGGCGGCGTGGTTCTCGACCGCCATCGACGAGGTCCATGTCGGCAAGTCCGGCATCCCGCTGTCGACGACGCTGCGCCTGCCGAACATTCCGGTGACGCATGTCGAGAACATGTGCGCTTCGGGCACCGAGGCTTTCCGCGGCGCCTGCTATGCCGTCGCCTCGGGCGCGGCCGATTTCGCGCTGGCCGTCGGCGTCGAGAAGCTCAAGGACACCGGCTACGGCGGTCTGCCGGGCGGCCGTGGCGGTCCGTTGCAGGTCCTGTGGAATGCGAGCGGTACGGCGCCGGGCAACTTTGCCCAGCTCGCCACCGCCTACATGACCGCGCACGGCGTCTCGGGTGAGGACCTCAAGAAGGCGATCGGCCACGTTTCGTGGAAGAGCCATCAGAACGGCGCCAAGAATCCGAAGGCCCATCTGCAGAAGGCCGTCGAGATGGAAACCATCCTCAACGCGCCGATGATCGCCTCGCCGCTCGGCCTGTTCGACTGCTGCGGCGTGTCGGACGGCGCGGCCGCGGCCATCGTGACGACGCCCGAGATCGCCAAGGCGCTCGGCAAGAAGGACATCGTTAGCGTCAAGGCGCTGCAGCTCTCGGTCTCGAACGGCTCGGAGTCGGGCCACAATTCGTGGGACGGCAGCTACTTCCACACCACGCGCATCGCGGCGAAGAAGGCCTACGAAGAGGCCGGGATCAAGAGCCCGCGCGACGAAGTGTCGATGTTCGAGGTCCATGACTGCTTCTCGGTCACCGAACTCGTGACCATGGAGGACCTGCACATCTCCGAAACCGGCAAGGGCTGGAAGGACGTGCTCGACGGCTTCTACGACGCCGATGGCACGATCCCCTGCCAGATCGACGGTGGCCTCAAGTGCTTCGGCCATCCGATCGGCGCCTCGGGCCTGCGCATGCTCTACGAGATGTACCTGCAGCTCCAGGGCAAGGCCGGCGCTCGCCAGCTCAAGGATCCGCGCATCGGCATGACGCACAATCTCGGCGGCGCGCCGCGCGAGAACATCTCCAGCGTCGCCATCGTCGGCCGCTACGAGTAGTCGCCAAACGCGAAGCCCTCTCTCTGGCTCGAAGGCAGTCGGGGAGAGGGCTTTTCTTTGCACACGTTCCGGAGGGAGACATTCATGGAGCTCGACAAGAAGCTCATCGGCCATGAGTTCGCGCCGTTTACCGCCGCCGTAGAGGCCGGCAAGATCAAGCTGTTCTGCAAGGCCATCGGCGAGGAAGATCCGATCTACAGCGACGAGGTCGCGGCCAAGGCCGCTGGCTATCGCGGCATCACTGCGCCGCTGACGTTCCTGCGTGCGTTGCAGGCCGACGATCCCAACAAAGGCGGCCTGCTGCGCCTGCTCAACGTCGACATCGGCCTGATCCTGCACGGCGAGCAGCACTTCGAGTACTACGCGCCGGTCGTGGTCGGCGACGTCGTCACCTGCCAGGAGAAGGTCGTCGACATCTACGACAAGAAGGGCGGCGCACTCTGGTTCGTCGTCCAGGAGATGGAGATGAAGGACCAGGCGGGCAAGCTGCTGGCCAAGGGCCGCGGCGTCACCGTCGTGCGCAACCCCGACGCCGGCAAGAAGTGAGGGAGGCAATCATGGCTACCGCAACCGCTCCGAAATTCGCGGACGTGAAGGTTGGCGACGAACTGAAGTCGCTGGTCCTGCCGCCGATCAGCCGCCACCAGCTCGCCCTCTATTGCGGCGGCTCGGGCGATCACAACCCGATCCATGTCGACATCGACTTCGCGAAGAAGTTCGGGTTCAAGGACGTGTTCGCCCACGGCATGCTGTCGATGGCTTTCCTCGGCCGCCTTGTCACGACCTGGGTGCCGCAGAAGCAGGTGCGCGGCCTCGGCACGCGCTTCACCTCGATCACCTGGGTCGGCGACGTCATCACCGTCAGCGGCAAGGTCACGGGCAAGCGCGAGAAGGACGGCGAGAAGCTGGTCGACCTCGAGGTCAAGTGCACCAACCAGAACGGCCAGGACACGCTCCAGGGCAGCGCCACGGTCGTGCTTAATTGAACAGCATCGCCTCACCCTGAGGAGCGCCGGTAGGCGCGTCTCGAAGGGTCGGCAACGTCACGACTGGGGCCCACCCTTCGAGACGCCGCGCTTCGCGCGGCTCCTCAGGGTGAGGCAAACTTGAAGGAGAACGACATGGGTCAGATGGATGGCAAGGTGGCGATCGTCACCGGCTCGGGACGCGGCATCGGCAAGGAGATCGCGTTGCGCCTGGTGCGCGACGGCGCCAGCGTCGTGATCAACGACATCGACGACGCCCCGGCGCAGGAGACCGTCGCCGAGATCATCAAGATGGGCGGCAAGGCGGTGGCCTGCAACGGCGACGTCGCCAAGCCCGACTTCGGCGATCGCATCGTCAAGACGGCGGTCGACGCGTTCGGCGACTGCCATGTCGTCGTGAACAATGCCGGCTACACCTGGGACTCGGTCATCCAGAAGATGAGCGACGAGCAGTGGTACGCCATCCTCGACGTCCACCTGACGGCGCCATTCCGGATCCTCCGGGCCTTCCAGCAGCACTTCCGCACCGCCGTCGAGAAGGAGCGGGCCGAAGGCAAGCGGGTCGTGCGCAAGGTCGTGAACATCTCCTCGACCTCGGGCGTCAACGGCAATGCCGGCCAGTCGAACTATTCGGCGGGCAAGGCGGGAATCGTCGGCCTTACCAAGACGCTGGCCAAGGAGTTCGGCCGCTACGACGTCACGGTCAACGCGGTGGCCTTCGGCTACATCCAGACGCGCCTCACCAAGCCGCTCGCCCAGGGCGAGTCCGGCGAGATCGAGGTTCAGGGTCGCACGGTCAAGATCGGCGTCCAGGGCGGCCGTCTTGCCGCGATGAACCAGATGATTCCGCTGGGCCGCGGCGGCCTGCCCGAGGAAGCGGCAGGCTCGGTCTATCTTTTCTGCAGCCCCGACAGCGACTATGTCAGCGGCCAGTGCCTGGTCGTGAACGGTGGTCTCTGATCGCCGTCCTGCGGCACGAAAGATCGAAGGGTGGCCTGCGGGCCACCCTTTTTCGTTATGCACGCTTCCCGTGTAGGATGGCCGCATGGGGTTGGGGTCCTTGGAAGTCGGTATCATAGGCTGCGGTGTCGCCGGACAGGCGGCCGCAAGCATTCTGGCGGATGCAGGCCATCGCGTTACGGTGCTGGAGCGTTTCGCGGAGCCGCGTCCCGTTGGCGCCGGACTCTTGTTGCAGCCGACCGGTCTTGCCGTGCTGCGGGCGCTTGGCCTGGAAGAGAGCGCTCTTGCGGCCGGTGCCCGGATCGACGGCCTGTTCGGCGAGAATCACAAGGGACGTCCGGTCCTCGATCTCGCTTATGGCGATCTGCATCCCGCCGCGTTCGGGCTGGGCATCCGCCGTGCTGTCCTCTTCGACTTGCTGCACCGGCAGTTGGCCGCGTCCGGTGCACGCCTCGTCACCGACGCCGAGATCGTCGATGTCGCACGTGAAGGCGCGCATGCGATTGCCATCGACTGGAAGGGCAACCGCCACGGCCCGTTCGATCTGCTGATCGTTGCCGATGGCGCGCATTCGGGTTTGCGCGACCGCCTGATGCCGGCTGCGCAGGCGCCGCTCTACCCATGGGGCTGCATCTGGGCGACGGTGGACGACACCCAGGCTTTCGGTGCGGTGGGGCTCCTGCGCCAGCGTTTTGCCGGCTCGACCGCGATGATGGGTCTCCTGCCGGTCGCGCCCGACAAGCTCACCCTGTTCTGGAGCCTTCCCGCGGCCGATCTCGCAGCGCATCGCGAACTCGACCTCGAAGTGGTTCGGGACGCGGCGCTCCGGCTCTGGCCGGAAGCGGGGCCGACGATCGAGTATGCGGTGAGGGCCGGCGACTTCTCGCGAGCGACCTACCGTCACGTGGCACTGCCGCGCTGGAACGAAGGGCCGATCCTGTTCATGGGCGACGCCGCGCACGGCACCAGCCCGCAGCTCGGGCAGGGCGCCAATCTGGGCCTTCTCGATGCCCATGCGCTCGGCCGCAGTCTTGCCGAGGCAGGCGATCTTTCCCAGGCGATGGATCTCTTCGCGCAGCGGCGTGGACCGCCCAGCCGGTTCTACCGGCGCGCCAGCCACCTCCTGACGCCGTTCTTCCAGTCCGACGGCCAGGTACTGGGCGTGCTGCGCGACGCCGTGATGCGACACGCCTGCCAGGCGCCGATCGTCCGGCCGATGATGACGACCGTCCTGGCGGGCCTGCGCCGCGGCTGGTTCGCGACCGATGCGCTCGACGCCGACGGCCGCTATCCGCTCTAGGATCTGCGCGAGAGGACGGCCCAGCGCCCGGGTGTGACGCCGAAACGGGCCGCGAAGTGTCGCGTGAGATGGCTCTGGTCGGCGAAGCCTGCGGCCGCCGCGGCTTCCGACAGGGCGACGCCTTCGACGATCATCGACTGTGCGCGCATCAGGCGTTGGCCGACCTGGAAGCGATGCGGCGAGGTGCCGAACGCCGACCGAAAGTGACGCGCCAGAGCGAATCGGTCGAGGCCGCTCACGCGCTCGAGTTCGTCGGAGCCGACGATGCGATGGGATTCGGCCACGAGGAAATCGCGGGCGCGCGTTGCTGCATGCAGCGCCACGCTGCCTCCGGAGCGGCGCGGCTTGCCGTCGCTGCGCCGTGCCATCAGGTCGGCGAGGCGTCCGGTGAGCGCGTCCACGGCGATCGGCTCGAGCGGCTGGGGAAAGTCGACGAAGGCCTCGTCGATCGCGTGGGCAGTCGCCTCGTCGTGCGCGACCACGTCGGCGACATAGGGCGGGCTGGCGCCATCGAGCGCTTCCGAGACGGCCGCCGGGTCGAGATAGAGCATACGGTAGGCGAAGGCGCCGCCCTCGCCGGCATGGCCGTCATGCGGCTCGTCCGGATGCAGAACCAGCACCTGCCCGCCATGGCTGGCCCGCAGGCTGCCCCGATAGTGGAACTGCTGTACGCCGTAGAGCGTGAGGCCGATACCGTAGGTCTCGTGCCGATGCAGATCGTAGGCATGCCCGCCGAAGCGCGCCGCCAGGCGCTGCAGGCCGGCGGTCGGTCGGTCGAGGCGGATCTGGTCGGCGTTCATTGCACGAATGTTCAAGACGGCGGTTCGCAGCATGCCCCATATGGGCGTCATGATCTACGAAACCAAGACGGCACTCGTACTTCGCAAGGACCTGGCAGCCTGGCAGATGGCTAACGTCTCTGCTTTCCTGGCCGGCGGGCTCGCCGGCACCCACGCGCACCTGATCGGCGAACCCTATCGCGACGCGGGCGGGCGCTCGTACACGGCGTTGATCCGCGAGCCGATGTTCATCTACGGCGCGACCCTGGAGGAGCTGCAGCGCACCCACCAGCGTGCTCTGTCACGCGAGCTGGTGCCTGCGATCTACATCGAGCCGATGTTCACCACGACCAACGATGCCGACAACCGCGCCGCCGTGGCCGCGGCGCCGGCCGATGCGATGAACTTCGTCGGCATCGGCGTGCACGGCCCGCGCAAGACCATCGACAAGGTCGTGAACGGCTTGAAGTTCCTGTCCTAAACCGGCCGGCGCGGTCGCATCATGATCAGTACTGCGGCCGCAATATTTAGCCCCATGCAGACGAAGAGCGGGAGTCCGTAGCCGCCCGATATGTCGCGCAGGATTCCGAGCAGGCCTGGCCCGAAGGCATAGAGGGTCTGCACGACCGCCGTCGAAAGCGCGACGATCGCCGGAAACTGATCGAGCGTATATTCGCGCTGCACGATCATCGGCGACAGGGTGATGTTGTTGCCGACCGAGAGGCCGTAGACGGCGCAGGCGGCGTAGACCACGAGCGGGACCTGCGCGTAGGCCAGCACCGCGATGGCGCCGACCTGGACCAGGAAGCAGATCGCCGAGGCGCGTCGCGGCTCGAGCCGGTCGATCACCAATCCCAGCACGACCCGGCCGACCAGCGCCATCGCGGCATTGATGCCGACGGCAAGGGCGGGATCGAAGGTCGGGCCGCCGCCGGCCGAACGGGCAGTTATCAGCGGCACGAGATGGGTGAGGAAGCCCACCTGAGAGAGCAGCACGAAGGCGAAGGGTGCCGAGATGCTCCAGAAGTGCCACTGGCGCAGCGGCGCCAGCCGGTTCACCCGCACGGTCGTCGGCTTGGGCGAGAGCGGCCCCTTGCGTACGAACAGCGCAACGGTGCCGGCGGCCAGGACGATGCCGATCAGGACCAGCAGCCGCTCGGCGTTCGCGAAGCCGTAGCGCGGGATGGCCGCGAGGAGGACCGGCGTGACGGCGAGGCCGGCGACCGTCGCGCCGCTCAGCGCGAGATTGAGGGCGAGGCCGCGCTTGCGATCGAACCATTGGCCGACCGTGGCCGCGATCGGCGCCACGCTGGTCGCGTTCCAGCCCGGCGCCATGACGATGTAGAGCACGACGAGCTGCCACGGTTCCGTGACCGACGGCAGAAGCAGCAGCGCCACGGTGGTGATCGCGAGACCGCCGAGGAAAACGCTGCGCGCGCCGAAGCGGCCGATCGCCTCGGCGATGCGTGGCAACAGGAGGGCGCCCAGTACATAGTGCGCAGTGACGACCGACGAGATGAAGCCGGTCGACCAGCCATGGGCCCGCTGCAGTTCCACGAGATAGATGCCGTGCGCATAGAAGCCGAAGCCCCAGGCGAACACGGCGGAGACGAAGCACGCGAAGACGACGCGCCACGCGGCCGGCGAGGAATCGGCGGCCGGGGTCACGGACATGCGGCGCGCGCGTTCAGGAGCGGCTGACGTGGGCGGATACGCAACGCCAGCCCTCCGGCGTCAGCTGCCAGTCGTCGGTGTACCAGCCACGGCCCGGGCTGCCGTCCGGCTTGGTGTAGCTGGTTTGGGCATGGATGATCGCGAAGTCGCCCAGCAGGCGGATCTTGACGTCGTGCTCGTGCAGCCCCGTGACCGGCGAGCCGCGACCGATCTGCGCCAGGAACGCCGCGCGGTCGATCAGCGTGCCATCGGGGTTGGTGTTGTGGAAATCCCGCGACAGGTGCCGGTCGAACCATTGGACATCGGCCTCGGCGACGGACCGCACGAAATGATGGTTGAGATCGTGAAGCACCGAGAGATGCCGGGCGGATGTGTTGTCGGTCACGATCGTTCCTCCGTCGTCCCGTCTCGAAGATGCGGGACGTAATGCGTGAGTTTCTCCAGCGACTGGCTCCAGCCTTCCTCATGCGACCGGCAGAAGTCCGGCGAATGGAAATCGGACTGAGTGAAGGCGACCTCGGTCATGCCGTCATGCTCGGCGAACGTCACGGTGACGAGGGTGGTCGGCGTCAGGGTCCCGTTGGTGCGCACCCACGCGTGGGTGAAGGCCAGGCGCTCCGGCGACCGGATCTCGCGGTAGGTGCCGACCTCTGTCTGGATCGCCCCGGTCTCGTCGGACCGGATGCGGATGCGCCAGGCGCCGCCCTCGCGCAGGTCGAGGGCGCAGGACAGGACGTGGAAGCCGCGAGGCGCCCACCATTGCTTCATGCGCTCCGGTTCGACGAAGGCGCGGAAAACCACGGGGCGCGACGCCGGCAGCAGGCGGTTCAGCGTGAATTCCCGGCGCGCCGGGAGGCGCGAGTCACCGACGCTTGCGGGCATCGGTCCTTTTCCTTTGCCGGGGCGACGGCGGTACGGCCGATTGCGCTTCCTGCAGATAGGCTTCCAGCCGGTCGAGCCGCTGTTCCCAGAAGCGGCGGTAGGTCGAGACCCAGTCGGAGACCTCCTGCAACGGTTCGGCGGCGAGGCGGCAGGGGCGGCGCTGGGCGTCGCGGCCGCGGGCGATCAGGCCGGCGCGCTCCAGAACCTTGAGATGCTTGGAGATCGCCGGAAGGGACATGTCGAAGGGCTGGGCCAGGTCTCCGACCGAGGTCTCGCCGAGGGCGAGGCGCGCCAGGATCGCCCGCCGGGTCGGATCGGCGAGAGCCGAGAAGGTCGCATCGAGCCGGTCGCTTGCCTGGGTCATCGGCGCTCCGTCTTGTTAACCATGGGGTAAAATAGAAAAGGCCGTCGGCGCGCTGTCAAGCGATGTCGCTCTACGACAGGAACAGCCGTGCGCCCACCGGCAGGGTACGGGCCTTCTCCAGACCTTCCATGGTCGTCCGGTAGCCGAGCTCGATCGCCGCGTCGAAGCTCGTCCAGTCGAGCAGGTCGATATGGGTCATCGGCGGCACGATCAGCAGTTCGGCGGCGGCCCGGTCCTCGGCCGCGCGCGAGGTGCTGGCTACCAGTGCCGAGCGCAGCAGGATGCGCACGATCGAGGGAATGGGCAGCATCTCATTGCGCTTCCACAGAAGGCGGCGGAAGAACTGCCCCGCCGACCACGGCTCCATCACGCCATCGCCCGCGGCCAGCGCGCCGCCGGTGTCGATATCGACGCCGACGGTGACGCCGCGACCCAGGCGCTGCATGGCGCGCACCGGGAAATTGTCGATCACGCCGCCGTCGACATGCACTTCGCCCGCCTCGTTGAAGGGCGGCATCACGCCGGGGATGGAGACGGACGCCCGCAGCCACCGCCACAGCCGCCCGACGGTATGGAGGTCGGCCTTGGACGTGGTGAGGTTGGCGGTCACGCAATAGTAGGGGAGGATCAGGTCCTCGATGTCGTTCTCGCCGAAGGCCATGCGCAGGAGGCGCGTGACGCGGCGGCCGGCGAACAGGGAGACCAGCGGGACCGTGTAGTCGCTGAGCGGATTGTTGTCGACGAAGGCCCTGCGGAACCGCGCATCGAGCTCCTCGTCGTTCCAGCGCGAGGCCACGCCAGCCGCGACGATGGCGCCCATGCTGGTTCCGCCCACGAGGTCGATCGGCACGCCGCACTGGCGCAGCGCCTTGACCACGCCGATATGCGTGAAGGCGCGCGCCCCGCCACCGGCCATGACCACGCCCACCGCATGGCCGGTCAGCAGCCGTGCCAGCCGGTCGATGTCGGCATGGATGTCGAGCCGGACGTGATGGTGATTGCCGTAGAGGCCGCCCGCCAGCAGGGGAGCGGTCGAGCCGGCGCGGGGATCCTGGCCTTCGTGCAGCAGCACCAGTTCACGGCGCCGGTGGAACACCGCGCCGCTCTGTGCCGTCTCGATCTCGAACGGAACCCTGGTCGGATGGTCATTGTCGGCATTGCGGATCACGACGAGGCAATCGGCCTGGCGAAGGCACAGTTCGGTCCACGGCGTCAGCGTCGGATCGGCACGATACAGAACGAACGAGGATTCCATCTCGCAGCGCGCGAACCATTCCGGCTCCTGGTCGAGGGATTCCGATCCCAGCATCTGCACCTGGGTGCCGATGCGTCCCAGCGCGTTGGCCAGCAGCACCGCGAAGCGGGCCGCCGGGATCTCGGGTCCGCTCGGCAGGATCGCGAAGGTACGCGGCTGGCGGCGGCGCTTGCCGGTGTCGACCGCGTTGCGGGAGACCACGCTGCGCATCAGCGCCGGCAACACTTCGGGGTGACTCGAGGTGAGGGCGTTGAAGCTGGTCTGGGGCAGGCGCCAGACTTCGCTGTCGCGCAGCGCCGCCACGCTGCGCGTGCGCTTGCCCTGCGACAGGAGCGACATCTCGCCGACCAGGTTGCCCGGAGGGACTTCCGCGATCAGGACCGGCTCGCGGGCCTCGCTTTCCTCTTCGTGGCGAAAGACGCCGAGGCAGCCGCTGGTGACGACGTAGACGGCATCGGCGGGTTCGCCCGCCCGGAACAGCGATGCGCCGCCCGGAAGCACCAGCAGCGTCAGCTCGTGCTCGACGCGTTTCAGGGCTTCGGCATCGAGGTCGGCGAACAGCGGCGTCTGATGCAGGACCTTCTGCAGTCGCAGCCTCGCCGTGTCCTCGCTCGGCTCGGCGAGGCTCATCCCCCGGCCATCCCCTTCAGCGCCCAGCCGATCGTCTGCTCGGCCCGCGTCCACACCATCTCCCGCCACTTGTCGCCGGCGGGAAAGAAGCGCTCCTTCATGTCGGCCTTGAGCGCACGGCCCTGCTCCGAGCCGAGATCGCCGCGATGATGCACCCAGTTGTCGGCACGCACGGCGGTTAACACCTCGGGCACCGTATAGGTGCCGTATTCCAGTGCGACGGGCGTGACCTCGGCATCGGGGAGTTCCTGCGGGAAGGCATCGGTCATGACCCCGACCACGACCGCCGAGGTCGAGGTGCCGCCTTCGGGCGAGGTCATCTCGTCGCCATACCAGGCTTTGGCGCGCGCAAAGGACTTGGCGGCGGGCGACACCGCGCAGATCAATTCGCCGTGGCCGAACGGGCCCAGGCCGGTATGGAAGTCGATAATGCCGACGCGCCTGGCCTGCGACAGCTCCTCGCGCGCGATGGCGCGCACGGTGCGGTTGCTCCAGGTCGGAGCCGTGCCGCCGAAGAAGATGCCGTCGGGATGGGTGTACTGGCCGCCGCTGATCGCGCCCTGCAGGCCGAAGGCGCCGTGCTTCTGGGCATAGGCCGCGAACACGCGCTCGGTCTCGGCCTTGCTGGCGTCGTCCCAGGTGCTGGGCAGCACGGCGTCGGCGATGGCGAGATATCCGTCGTTGTTCGGATAGCCCTTGTCGTGGTCGACGAAGTTGCGGTTGAGGTCGACATTGTCCTCGGTGACGCGGCGCGTCCACGCGAAGCCATAGGGGTTGAGGGCATGGATCAGGAGCGCGCCGGTGTTCGCTGGCAGCTTCGCCGGACCGCCGGACTTTAGCCACGCAATCTCGGCGCCCGAGCCGCAATGGCCCTCGACGCCGTGCGTGCCCGCGATCAGCACGAGCATGTTCTCGGCATCGGCTGCCCCGAAGCGCGCCGTATCCAGGAAGAGCCTCTCCCCGTTGGGACCGAGCGCCTTCGGGTTGAGCCAGGATCGAAGGGCGCCGCCGGCCTCGGCCGCGGCGGCGCAGAACTTGGGGCGCGCCTCCGCATAGGTTTCGGAGAAGCACGCGGACACTGAGAACATCTGGTTCCTCCCGCCGCCATGCTAGCCGGTTTGGCGGCGGGGCGGGAGGCCGTGCGTGCGGTCTAGCTGTCGTACTGCAACAGCGTTTCGACCGGCGGCTTCAGCTTCTTGCGACCTTCGAGGAAGGTGAGTTCGATGATGCAGGCGGCCGTCGGGACCACGGCGCCGACGGTCTCCAGCAGTTCGACGGCAGCGGCCATCGTGCCGCCCGTCGCCAGCAGGTCGTCGACCAGTACGACACGGGCGCCCTTGTGCACGGCATCCTGCTGGATCTCGATCGTGTCGGTGCCGTACTCCAGCGCATAGGTGTGGCGCACGGTCATGCCCGGCAGCTTGCCCTGCTTGCGCAGCATGATGAAGCCCGTGCCCAGCGCCAGGGCGAGCGGTGCGGCGAGCAGGAAGCCGCGCGATTCGATGCCTGCCAGCACATCGGGCTTGTGCGGCCGGATCAGGTCGGCCAGCCGCTCGATCGCGGTGTGCCAGGCCTTGGGGTGCGCGAGCAGGGTCGAGATGTCGTAGAAGAGGATGCCCGGCTTGGGGAAGTCGGGGATCGAGCGGATGTGCTTCTTGAGATCCATATCCTTGGACATTCTGCTTCCTGCGTTTAGCTGTAGGCCGGCGGCGGCTCGAAGCCGCGATATTCCTTCTCCAGCAGCTTGGCGAACTGGATGGTTTCGTAGTCGCCATACTGCCGGCCGATGATCTGCACGCCGATCGGCAGCCCGTCCTTGCTCTGGCCGATCGGGGCGGCCGTCGAGGGCAGCCAGGTGACGCCGGAGTAGCCCGCCCAGAATATCTGATCGACCACCGGCACGTGCTTGTTGTTCACGATGATCGTGCGCTTGTGGCGCAGGCCCGCCTGGTCGTGCGGGAAGGCCGCCGTCACCGCGACCGGGCAGAGCATCAGGTCGTAGTCCTGGAAGAAGGCGTCCCAGGCCCAGCGCATCTTGTGGCGCTTCTCGTTCAGCTGCAGCCAGGTGCGATGCGGCAGCGAATTGCCGCGCTGCATCCGGGCGAAGTAGCTCATGTCGTCGGCCGGCAGGCTGGCCGCGTCCTTCACGGCCTGCTCATAGACCGCATCGCTCATGCGCGCCGACGTGGCCGCGCGCAGCAGGCGAATATAGACGTCGTTCAGTTCGACCGTGTCGATGGCCGGCCGCGCCTTGTCGCTCACCTTCACCTTGTTCTTGGCCAGGAACGAGGCGAGCTTCGAAATCTGCTCCTGTACCGAATCGTCGACCTCGGCATTGGGGTCGGTCAGCAGGACCGCGACCTTGAAGTCGCGCAGCTTCGTCTTCTTCGAGCGCGGCAGGCTGAGCGTCCAGCCGCGGCCGTCGATCGAGTCGGGACCGGCCATCGCGGTCAGCGCGATTTCGAGGTCCTCGGCGCCGCGCGCCAGCGGACCGACCACGCCGATGTCGCCATACGCAACGGCGCCAGCCAGCGCATGGCCCTTGGGCGAGACCACGCCCCAGCTCGGCTTGTGGCCCCAGACGCCGCAATAGTGGGCGGGATTGCGGATCGAGGCGCCGATGTCGCTGCCCGCCTCGATGCCGGTGAGGCCGGCGGCCAGCGCCGCGCCCGACCCACCCGAGGAGCCGCCCGGCGTGCGGCCGAGGTCCCAGGGATTGTTGGTCGAGCCATAGACCTCGTTGTAGCTCTGCCAGTCGGCGAGATTCAGCGGCACGTTGGTCTTGCCGAACAGGGTGACGCCGGCGTCCAGCATGCGCTGCGTGACCAGCGAATTCTGCGTCACGGCCTCGTCCTTGAAGGCCGGATCGCCCCAGGTCGTGGGGAAGCCCGAGACGTCGAAGGATTCCTTGATCGTCATCGGCACGCCATGCAGGGGACCCAGCTTCTTGCCGGCCCTGACCGCGCGGTCGGCTGCCTTGGCGCGCTTGCGGGCGCCCTCGATGTCGGTCGCGATGATGGCGTTGAGTTCGGGATTATAAGCCTCGACCCGCTTCAGATAGAGGTCGAGCAGTTCCAGGCAGCCGATCTTCTTCTTCCGGACCGCAGCGGCGAGCTGCTTGGCGGTCTGGAACGGGAGGGCGAGGGACATGGGAGGGTTTCCGCGACGGGGATGGACGAGGCCTTAGCCCGTACCATATTGTCCGGCCCGCCGTGAAGAAACTCCCTGCCCGTACGATGCACATCGCCATGCCTCTGGCGCTGACCTTCGTGATGACCTTCCTCGTGTCCGGGATCGCCACGATCCGCGCCATCGGCTTCGAGCCGGGCATGGTCGCCCGCTGGATGGAATCGTGGATGGCGTCCTGGATGGTCGCTTTCCCGATCATGCTGTTGCTGATGCCGACGATGCGGCGCCTCCTCTCGTTCGTGATCGAGACGAAGTAGCGCGGGCCTGCGGACTTCAGTGGAAGTCGCGTGAGGCGATCCTGATCTTGGGCCGGTCGAGGGCGATGCGGTTCCGGTCGTAACCGGGTTTGGCGCCAACGCCTTGGCTCGACCGGTGACGGGTGGCGTTGGCCTCCGGAGTCTTCACCCGCCGGTCGTCGCAATCCGTACGGACGGCGTCGCCCCGGCCATGGGTCAGATGGAACAGGTCCAGTTCGGAGATTGAATCGAGATCGGCCGAGAGATCCCACACCTCGTCGGCGACGAGATGGATCACCTTGTATTCTTTCTCGCCCTCGCACTGGATGCGGCCCCGCACGCCCATCAGGCGCGCGCCCATCACGATGCGGCGATGGGCTTCGAACACCTTGGGCCAGACCACGAGGTTGGCGATGCCGAACTCGTCCTCCAGCGTGACGAACACCACGCCCGAGGCGGTGCCCGGCCTTTGTCGCACCAGCACGATGCCGGCCAGGGTGAGAAGCGCGCCATTCTTCGCCGTCTTCAAGGCTTCCGTGCTGGAGAATCCATGCTGCGCGAAGGTCGCGCGCAGCAGTTCCATTGGATGAGAGCGCAGGGAGAGGGAGAAGCTGCTGTAATCGTCCACCACCTGCTCGCCGAGGGTGAGCCTCGGCAAGGTGACGGGAGGTTCGAGGTCGCGCGCTTCCGGCTGCGTGTCGAGCAGCGGCAATTGTCCTTCCGGGAAGCCGCGCACCGCCCACAGCACGTCGCGGCGCGTCAGTCCCATGGACGCAAAGGCGTCGGCTCGGGCCAGCGCCACGATCTGCCGTTTGGTGAGGCCGCTGCGCCGCCACAGGTCGGCGGGATCTCGGTAGGGTATGGCGCCGCGGCGCGCGACCAGTTGATTGGCCGCCTCCCTGGAAAGCCCCGTCACCTGGCACAAGCCAAGGCGCAGGGCGCAGCGATTGTTCTTTCCCGGCTCCAGGGTGCAGTCTCGGTGGCTGGCATTGATGTCGGGCGGGCGTACGTCGACGTCATGTTCCCGCGCATCGCGCACCAGCTGGGCAGGCGCATAGAACCCCATCGGCTGGGAATTGAGCAGCGCCGCGGCGAAGACCTCCGGGTAGTAATGCTTCACGTAGGACGAGGCGTAGACCAGGATCGCGAAGCTCGCGGCATGGCTCTCGGGGAAGCCGTATTCGCCGAAGCCTTCGATCTGCTTGAAGCAGCGCTCGGCGAAATCTTTTTCATAGCCGTTTTCCTCCATGCCTTTGATGAAAGGTTCTTTGAACTTGTAAATGGTACCGTTGTGCCGGAATGTCGCCATGGCGCGACGCAGCCTGTCGGCTTCTTCCGGCGAGAAGCCGGCGCCCACGATGGCGATCTGCATCGCCTGTTCCTGGAACAGCGGAACGCCCAGCGTGCGTTCGAGGACCGCCTTCATTTCAGGCTTGGGATAGACGACGGCGTCGCGATTCGCCCGGTTCTTCAGGTAGGGATGAACCATGCCGCCCTGGATGGGTCCCGGCCGCACGATCGCCACCTCGACGACGAGATCGTAATATTCCCGTGGCTTCAGGCGCGGCAGCATCGACATCTGCGCCCGGCTCTCGACCTGGAAGACGCCGACCGAATCCGCCCGGCACAGCATCTCGTAGACGTGCTTGTCGTCCGGCCGCATGTCGAGGCTCAGCTTCTCTCCGTAATGCTTCTCGATGAGAGCGAAGCTCTTGCGCAGCGCCGTCAGCATGCCGAGCGCCAGCACGTCGACCTTGTAGATCTCCAGTACATCGAGATCGTCCTTGTCCCATTCGACGACGGTGCGATCTTTCATCGCTGCATTCTGGATCGGCACCAGCTCGTCGAGCCGGTCCTGGGTCAGCACGAAGCCGCCAACATGCTGGGAAAGGTGACGCGGAAAGCCGCACAGCGCCGAAGAAAGTTCGAGGGCCAGCATGATGCGAGGATCCACGGGATCGAGGCCAGCCTCGCGCACATGCTCGACCTTTATGCCGCTCGATCCCATGCCCCAGACCGTGTCAGCCATCACGCCTACCGTGTCGGGTGAAAGACCAAGCGCTTTGCCTACTTCACGAATGGCGCTGCGGCTCCTGAAGGAGATCACTGTGGCCGCCAGGGCAGCCTTCGAGCGATGCTTCTCCTCATAAATCCACTGGATGATCTCTTCGCGTCGTTCGTGCTCGAAATCGACGTCGATGTCGGGTGGCTCGTCGCGGGCATTGGACAGGAAGCGCTCGAACAGGACGTCCGTCTCATCGGGATTCACCGAGGTGATGCCAAGGCAGTAGCAGACGGCGGAATTGGCGGCCGAACCACGGCCCTGGCAGAGAATGCCGAGCTTCCGAGCCTGCATGACGATCTCATGCACCGTCAGGAAGTAGGGCGCGATCTTCTTGTGATCGATGAGCGCGAATTCCTTTCGAATCGTGCTTTTCACTTTCTCCGGAACGCCGTTTGGATAGCGCCAGTCCGCTCCTTCCCAGGTGAGCCGCATGAGCTTGTCTATCGGCATCTCGCCACCCTCGTAGAGTACGGGATACTGATAGGTGAGTTGCCGTAGCGAAAAGCCACAACGCTTTACGATCTCCTGCGTGGCGGCGATGGCGTGCGGATGACGGCGGAACAGGCGCGCCATCTCGGCGGGAGACTTGAGATGCCGCTCGGCGCTGGCGAAGCGGCGGAAGCCCAACGCCTCGACGGTGCAGCCGAGGCGGATGGCCGTCACGACGTCCTGCAGCGCCCGCCGCTCGGGTGCGTGATAGTGCACGTCGTTGGTGGCGACGAGCTTCATACCATGGCGGTTCGCAAGATCGTCGAGCAGGGCGAGGCGGCGCGCATCGTCCCCTCGATAGAGCATGGAGGCTGCGAGGTAGCATCGATCCCCGAACAGGCTTGCGAGTTTCCGCAGCCGGTCGGAGAAGACCGCTTCCTCCGGCCGGCGCGGCGGCAGCACGATCGCCAGCAGACCGTCGGCATGCTCGGCGAGGTCATCGAAGCCGATGTCGCACTGGCCTTTCCCGGTGCGCCTGTTGCCCAGGGTCAACAGGCGGGACAGTCGCTTGTAGGCGTCGAGATCGGTCGGATAGACGAGCAGGGAGTAACCGTCGCGCGTTTCGAGATGGCTGCCGACGAGTAGCCTGATCCTGTCATGCTCGGGATCCTTCGGCCTCTCTTCGTGGCGCGAGGCTGCAAAAGCCCGCACCACGCCGGCCAGCGTGTTGCGGTCGGTGATGCCGATGGCGGTATGGCCAAGCTCGATCGCCCGTTCGACCAGCTCCTGCGGATGCGAACCACCGCGCAGGAAACTGTAGTTGGTCGTGACCTGAAGCTCGGCGTAGTCCATGGCTCACGACGCGGTGAGCTCGTGGATGCGGGCGAGCGGTACGGTGCGCACGCCGATCCCCTCGCTCTCCAGCGCGTACAGGAATTCCTCGTCGGCGCTGACCAGCGGCGCCTGCGCCGATTCGGCGCAGGCAGCGTAGAAGCATTCATGCACCGGCCGGCCGCATTGCAGGGCAATGGCCAGCGCGCGATTGCGCAGTTGCGGCGATTCGACGAAGGCCGAGATAAACGACGGCAGCGCGATGTTGCGCACGATCGGCTCGGCCTGATCGGTCGTGATCTCGCCCCGCGTCGCTTTCTGCCATGCCAGCTCGGCGACGCCCGCGATCAGGATATCGGGCGCGATCACCTCGTGCCGGTCGGCCAGCAGCGAACGCGCCTGCGGCCGCAGCGGCTCCTCGACGAACCATTTGATGGCGACGCCGGGATCGACGACGACGATCACTTGCCGCCTCCCATGTGTGCGACGGCGGCCGGCGGCGTCATGGCGGCGATGCGGTCGGCCTCTTCCAGCGGATCGAGTACCAGCGGCTGGCCCGACGCATAGGTCAGCAGGTCGCGCAGGTCGGCTTCGAGCGACCGGCCCCTGGCGCGCGCATGAACCTTCAGGCGGTCGATGATCGCGATGTCGAGACCGCGAATGGTGAGCGTGATGCCGCGCTTGTTCGCGGCCGTTGCCGTTTGCATTTCCATTTCCTTCTCTCCCTCAGGCGCAGAAACCATGGAGGAACCAGCGCGCCGTCGGCTGGCCGTTGGCGGCGAGCTGATAGGGCCCGTCGCGGAACAGCCAGAAGCGGCCGCCGTCGTCGTCCTCCACGCGGTAATAGTCGCGCACCGGTGGCAGGATGCCGGCGGGCGGGCGGCTGCCGTCGGGCCGCGGTCGCCACCATTCGTCGGCGATCCGCTCCGGCCCGTCGGCGCGCACGATACGATGGGCATGCCGGCGCCAGCGGAACACCGAAGGCGGATCGTCGGGCACGAAGGCGGTGACCTCGACGAGTTCGGGCCGCTGCAGCAGGCGCGTCGGCCGCGCGTTCTTGAGATCCGCGATCCGGCGCCACGCCCCCTCGACGGCCGTCTTCGAAGAGACAGGCGCCGAGACCTGAACGCGCTCGGGGAGGTGGCTGTCGCGGGTCAGCAGCCGCACGACATTCTCCGAACCGAGGCGCAGCGCCAGCCGGTCGGCCAGATCGATCGTGCCGTCCAGGCCCGAGGCGATGCCGGGCGAGTCCTGGTCGGGGAGGGCATCCTGCGTGCCGCTCCAGGTCTCGACCTCGGGCGCGGAAAGAATCATCAACTCGACGCCGAATCCGGGATCGAGCTGGCCCAGCCTCTCCTCGAACAGCTTCATCAGCTTCGGGTTGTCGCGGTTGGGCCGGCTGGTGCCGATCGAGGTGCGGTCCACCGAACCGTCGACGCGGTAGAGCGCGATCTCGATCTGGCGCGCGCCGACGCCGGCCTGCTCGAACTGTCGGCACAGCGCTGCCAGAAGTCGACTGGTCGCGGCGGCGATGTCCTCGGCGCGGCCGATCGGCTCGGCGAAAGCGAGACGCGTGCGGAAAGCGGGCGGCAGGCGACGCGGCTCTATCGGCTCGTCGAGCCTGCCCAGCGCCTGGTCGACACGGCGCACTGGATGGTCGCCGAAGCGGCGGACGAGCGGCCCGCGCGGCATGGGATAGAGATCGCCGATGCGGCGCAGGCCGAGCTTCAGGAGGGTCTCCAGGATCGGCGCCTCGAGGCGCAATCCCTCGACCGGCAAGGTGGCGAGTGCATCGCGCTGGCTGCGGGCAGGGCAGAAGAGATCGGCCTGGCGCTCGGCGAAGCGCGCCAGCGCCCAGGCGGCGCCGGCCGTGTCGGCCATCGCGGCGCGGCAGGAAAGATCGCGGCGGGCCAGACGTGTGACCAAGTCGGCCAGCAGCGCACGTTCGCCGGCCTCGCCTTCACCGAAGAGGTGCGTGCAGCCCGTCACGTCGAGCAGCAGGCCGGCATCGCCGCCGAACCCGCCGACGCTGCAGGCGGTTTCGATGTCCGGGGCGAGCGCGCCGCCCAGAGGGTCGATCGCCACCCATGGCGTGTAGCGATCGCACCAGCTTGCGATCGCCTCGACCAGGCGAAGGTCGGCCTGCGGTTCGCCCGCCTGCGTGACGAGATCGGGCAGGAGCGCACGCGCATCGGCCAGCCGCATGCGCGGCCGGAGTCCGGCGGCCCGGGCATGAGCATTGAGGGCGGCGAGGCGCGGGCAGCCGTCGTGCCAAACGACGGTGGCGGCGGCCCTATCCGACCAGTCTTTCTTCGAAGCGCGCGCCAGCCGGTCCGTGGAGAGCTTGGGGAACCACAGCGAGACAATGCGTTTCATCGTTCCACTCCAGGAGCCAGGACGGGATTTCGTCGGCGGACGGCGTGCCGAAACGGTTGCGCCGCAATTCCACGCGCCAGCGGGCGGCGCCGACATCGGTGAGGCCCGGCGTCGAAGCCGAGGGAGCGGAGATGATCCGCCAGCGCGTCGCGCACACGCTTTGCGGCGGTCCGGGCTGCGCGCGCAGGAGCAGGGCGGGGACGCCGTTCTTTTCGGCGGCGAGAGACAGGCGGCGGCCGGCCGTGGGATCGGCCGCGCGCGTCTCGCCCAGCACGGCGGCGATGCCGGGGCAGCGCAGCCCTTCCTCCATCGCCCAGAAGAGATCCTCGTCGCGTCGCGACGTGACCATCAGCAGGCGCGCCGGATCGAACCAGGACGACAAGGCCGGCGCGTAGGGGGTGGCCTCGGAGGGGCCCGAGGCATGGCGACACCACAGGATCGTGCCCGGTCCGAAGCGGCCGAGAAGATGGGCGGCGAAACCCATGGCCGCGCCGTCGTGCGGCGCCACGCGACCGGACGGGCCGGGGCCGGCCTCGATCTCGTGCAGGGCGCCGGTCAGCAGCCCGCCCTCGGGCAGCAGGGCATCGATGGCGGGAATTCCCAGCTTCACCGAGGCGGCCCGGCCTCTCCTCTGGGCGCTGTTGGCCCTCTCGAGCCGGCGCACTTTTTCGCGCAAGGTCGCCGGTACCGACGCGGCCGCATCGTTGGCCGCAACGCCCCGGGAGACAGGGGAAGCAAAGGCACTCGGGGAAATGACCGGCATCGCCCCCTCGTCAAATTGGGTGGAATGGGCTGAAGGTTAATGTTCTTGTTTTGTTCTAGTTGCTTCACAATCGCGAGTCAACGGGACTAAGGGCTGGCATATCGAGTGCATCCGGAGAGAAGCTGCCATCCTGTTCCGGAGGCTCCATGACTCTTCGTCTGTCCCTCGTCGCCCTTTGCGCCACCGCCTTCGCCCTGTTGACGGGACCGGCCTTGGCGCGCTGCTCCAAGAACCTGGTCGAACTCGGCCCCACCCTGCAGGGACGCGGCGTGCAGATGGCCTCGCTCGACGGCGCGCGGATGGCGGCGGACACGGCGAGCCGCGCGATCGTCACGTTCCTCGGCCATGCCAGCTTCGAGATCGACACGCCGCAGGGCGTGCGCGCCATCACCGACTACAACGGGCTGAACGGCTTCGGCCGCAAGCCCGACATCGTGACGATGAACAATGCGCACTCCACGCACTACACCGACACGCCCGAGGACGGCATCACCTACGTGCTGCGCGGCTGGCCGAGCGAGAACGGCGAGACCGAGGCGCGCCACGACGTTGCGCTCAAGGATATCAAGGTCGCGAACCTGCCGACCAATGCCCGCGACTGGGGCGGCGGTTCGGCGCGCATCAACGGCAACTCGATCTTCACCTTCACCATCGGCGATCTGTGCATCGCCCATCTCGGCCATCTGCATCACCGGCTGACCAAGGACCATCTCGACGAACTCGGCCGCATCGACGTGCTGATGGTGCCGATCGACGGCGCCTACACGGTCGGCCTGCCGGTGATGGTCGAGGTCGTCCGCCAGATCCAGCCGCGCATCGTGTTGCCGATGCACTATTGGGGCCGCGGCCAGGTCGCGCGCTTCGAGGAGCTGATGCAGGACCAGGACGCCGTCTTCATCTGGCCCGACCGCCGCACCATCGAGGTGGCACACGACACGCTGCCGGAGAAGCTCACCGTCTACGTCGTCGGCGGGAATGGCGGCGACTGACCCGGCCGATCCCGCGACCTGGCTCGCGCGCTGGGGCCTCGAAGCGGATGGCAAACCGCTAAAGACCCACAGCAGCCTCCTGCTGCCGGTGCGCCGCCTTGGCGTGCCGGCCATGCTGAAGCTCGCGCATGAAAAGGAAGAGCGGCGCGGCGGCAGACTGATGGTCTGGTGGGACGGCGACGGCGCGGCCCGCGTGCTGGCTGAGGACGATGGCGTCCTGCTGCTCGAACGCGCGACCGGTCCGCGCTCGCTGGCCGCGATGGCACGGGCAGGCGGCGACAGCGACGACGAGGCCACGCGCATCCTCTGCGCGGCCACCCGGCGCCTGCACGATCATCGCGCACGGCTGCCGACCGGCCTCGTGTCGCTCGACGAGTGGTTCGAACCATTGCTGCAGACTTCGGATCGGGGCGAGCTCGTCGCCGAGGCGCGCAGCGTTGCCCGCGATCTCCTGTCGGACAAACGCGAGATCGCGGTGCTTCATGGCGACATCCACCACGAGAACGTGCTGGATGCCGGCCCGCGCGGCTGGATCGTCATCGATCCAAATGGGCTTCTCGGCGAGCGCATCTTCGACTACGTCAATCTCCTGCGAAATCCCGACGAGACGACGGCGCTGATGCCTGGCCGTTTCGCCCGTCAGGTCGAGCTGATCGCCGCAGCCGCGCAACTCAACCGCGCGCGGCTGCTGCAATGGACGCTCGCCTTTGCAGGCCTGTCAGCTGTGTGGATCCTGGGCGACGGCGACGAGCCCCGGCTCGATCTCGCTATCGCTCGCCTTGCGTCGACTGGCCTCAGATCCTGAGGTTGGTGCGCGCGAGGTCGATGAGTTCTTTCGCGCGCCCGTCCATCACCGCCCGCGTCAGGTACATGCTGAACCCATAGGCCTGCTCGAGCGTGGTCTTGGGCGGCATGACGAGTTCCTGGCGGGCGCTTACCACGTCGACCAGCACGGGACCCTTGTGGGACAGCGCTTCGCGCAGCACCCCTTCGAGCTTGGCCGGATCTTCGACCCGGAAGCCCTTGACGCCCATCGCCTCGGCCATGGCCGCGAAATTGGGATTCTTGAGCTCGACCGCGGTGTCAACGAAGCCGGCTGCCTTCATCTCCAGTTCGACGAAACCCAGCGTGCCGTTGTTCAGCACCACGACCTTCACCGGCAGGCCGAGCTGCGACAGGCTTATGAAGTCGCCCATCAGCATGGCGAAGCCGCCGTCGCCGGACATCGACACCACCTGGCGCCCCTTGTGAGACGCCTGGGCGCCGATCGCCTGCGGCATCGCGTTGGCCATCGACGCATGGTTGAACGAGCCGATCAGGCGGCGCTTGCCGTTCATCTTGAGGTAGCGGGCGGCCCAGACCGACTGGGTGCCGACGTCGCAGGTGAAGATCGCATCCTCGTCGGCCAACTCGCTGAGCAGGCGGGCGACACATTGCGGGTGGATCTGCTTGCCGTCGGTGCGGCCCTCGGCCAGCGCGTCGAGATCGGCGCGCGCCTTGCGGTAGTGGGCGAGGGCGGTATCGAGGAAACTGCGGTCGGTCCTGGCCTTGAGGCGCGGCAGCAGGGCCGCGATCGTGTCGCCGACATCGCCCACGACGCCGATGTCGAGGCGATAGCGATTGCCCAGGCTCTCGGGGCGGATGTCGACCTGCGCGACGCGGGCCTTCTCGGGATAGAACTGGCGGTAAGGAAAGTCGGTGCCCAGGAGGAGCAGCGTGTCGCACTCCTTCATCGCAGCATAACCCGACGAGAAGCCGATCAGGCCCGTCATGCCGACATCGAACGGATTGTCGTACTCGACATGCTCCTTGCCGCGCAGCGAGTGCACGATAGGGGCGTTCAGCGTGCGCGCGAGCTCGACGACGGCATCATGGGCGCCGGCGCAACCCGCACCGCACATCATGGTGACCTTGCTGCCGCCGTTGAGCAGATCGGCCAGCGCATCGAGGTCGGCGTCGGAGGGGCGGACGACCGGTGGGCCGGGCGCGAACCACTTGCCGGCCTGGACCTCGGTCTTGAGCAGGGCGACGTCGCCTGGAATCACGATGACCGCCACGCCTTTCTCGGCGACGGCGATGCGGATCGCCTTCTCCAGGACACGTGGCATCTGCTCCGGGTTGCTGACCGTCTCGACGTAGTGCGCGCACTCGGCGAACAGCTGCTCCGGATGCGTCTCCTGGAAATAGTGACCGCCGATCTCGGCACTCGGGATGTGAGCGGCAATGGCCAGCACGGGGACGCGGCTGCGGTAGCAGTCGAACAGGCCGTTGATGAGGTGCATGTTGCCGGGGCCGCAGCTTCCCGCGCAGACGGCGAGCTTGCCGGTGAGATGTGCCTCGGCGCCGGCGGCGAATGCGCCCGCTTCCTCGTGGCGCATGTGGACCCAGTCGATCTTCTTCAATCGGCGTAGCGAGTCGGTGAAGCCGTTCAGCGAGTCGCCCGCCACGCCGTAGATGCGCTCGACGCCTGCCGCCAGCAGGGTTTCGGCCATGAGATCGGCAATCGTATGCGCCATGTCGCTGCTCCACATTGACTGCGGTCCGGACCGGGAAGATCCGACCGCATCGTAGTGGACGGGCTGCTCGGGGTCTCTATCCGCGGCCCTTCTCGAAACCGCCGAGGAACTGCACGAGGTTGCGGCCGAGATCGTCGCCGAGATAGCCGCCTTCCTGGACCAGCACGGCCGGCAGGCCCATGCGCGCGATCTTTTCCGCCATGGCGTGGAAGCCCGCGCCGGTGACCTTCAGGCCCTGTAGCGGATCGCTCTCGCTGGCATCGAGGCCCAGCGCCACGACCAGTACCGTGGGCTGGAACTCCTTGATGCGCGCGAGCGCCTTGTCGCCGGCCTCGAGCCACGGCGCGTCCGGTGAACCGAGCGGCAGCGGCAGGTTCAGGTTGAAGCCCTGTCCCTTGCCCGCGCCGTGCTCGCGCGCGTGACCCCAGAAGAAGGGATAGTAATTGTCGGGATCGGCGTGGATCGAGACGGTGAGCACGTCGTCGCGCTCGTAGAAGATGCCTTGGGTGCCGTTGCCGTGATGCACGTCGACGTCGAGGATTGCCACCCGATCGTGCCGGCTGCGCAGGCGTTGCGCCGCGACCGCCGTGTTGTTCAGGAAGCAGAAGCCGCCCGCCATGTCGGCATAGGCATGGTGCCCCGGCGGCCGGCAAAGCGCGTAGACTTGGCTCTCGCCCGCCAGCACCATGTCGGCCACGGTCGCGGCGACCTCGGTGGCGGCCAGCGCCGCCTCCCAGGTGTGCGGCCCGATCGGGCAGGCCAGGTCGACCTGATGCCAGCCGGCCCGGCCGGCCAGCGCCTTCGGGTACGAAGCGTGGGCGCGCGCCGGGTGGACGTTGGGCACGACTTCGGGGCTGGCGCCCGGCAGTTTCGCCCATTCGCGCGCGGCGATCTGCAGGAAGTCGATGTACTCCGGCGTATGCACCGTGGCGGCCGGCCCGGCGCCGTAGGATTGCGGCGGCAGGATCGTGTGGCCGGCGGCTTTGGCGGCGGCCAGCAGGCGCGTCGCGCGCTCGGGCTGCTCGGCACTGCGCTGCCTGGTGCCGCGCACGACGAAGTTCTGCGGGTCGTGCTGGGCGTGCTTCTCGGAATAGACGATCTTCACGGGAGGACCTCAGGTCGTCGCGATGGCCTTCGCCGTCTTCAGGGCGGCGATCTCGTCATCGCTATAGCCCACCTCGCGCATGATCTCGACCGTGTGCTCGCCGATTCCGGGCGACTTCTGCCGCGTCTCGACGGGCGCGGCGGAGAGCTTGATCGGGTTGGCCGCCGACTTCACGGGTCCGATGCCGGGGTAGTCGATCTCCAGCACGCTGCCGCGCGCCCTGGCATGCTCGCTCGCCATCACGTCGCTCACCTTGTAGGCGGCGGAGCAGGGCATGCCGGCGGGGATCAGCTTTTCGAGCAACTCGTCCGCCGTATGCTCGAGGAAATAGGCTTCGATCATTCCTTCGAGGAGCGCCCGATGGGCAACGCGGCCGGCGTTGGTCTTGAAGCGTTCGTCGTCCAGCCAGTCCTTCCGGCCGAGCGCCGTGCAGAGCAGGCGCCAGAAGGCGTCGTTGGTGCCGGCCACGAACACCGGCTGCGTCTTCGTCGGGAAGACGCGCAGCGGGCACAGGATCGTGTTCGAGGTCCCCATGCGCTCCGGATTCTCGCCGGTGAGTCCGTGGTTGGTGATCCAGTGGCTCATCATGTGCATGCCGACGTCGAACAGCGAGAGATCGAGCCGCTGGCCCTTGCCGGTCTTGATCCGGTGCAGCAGCGCGAAGGCGATGCCGCCGGCGCAGGCGAGGCCGGTCGAATAGTCGATCGGCGCCGTGCCGACGCGGCACATCTCGCCCTGATAGGGGCCGGTCGCGTCCATCAGACCGATCTCGGCCTGGATGCACGGGTCGTAGCCGGCGCGCGGCGAGTAGGGGCCGGTCTGGCCGTAGCCCGAGATCGAGGCATAGATCGCCTGCGGATTGACCTTGGACACGGTCTCCCAGCCGAAACCCAATTTGTCGATTACGCCCGGCGTGAAGGCTTCCATGAACACGTCGGCCTTTTTGACGAGGCGCATCAGCACATCCTTGCCGCCCTCGCTGCGCAGGTCGATCGCCAGGCCGCGCTTGTTGCGGTTCATCGACGGCACCCAGGCGCCGCCGAAATGCGGCCGGAAATGCTCGCCGTTCAGAGGCTCGACCTTGATCACGTCGGCGCCCATGTCGCCCAGGATCTGGCCCGCGGTGGGACCGGCGATGACCTGCGTGAGGTCGAGAACGAGCGTGTCGGACAGCGGAAGCATGTGATGAAATTCCTCCTGGACCTAACCCATGCAAGACGACGCAGGTGCGCTCAAGCGCTTCGTTTCGCTGGCTGGCATTTGCTATGGTCGCGGCTTGTCCCGATCCGGAGTCCGTAGCCAATGACCGCCAGCGACCGCCCCAATCTCCGCGTAGATCACGACCGGCTCTGGTCGAGCCTGATGGAGCTGGGCCAGATCGGGGGCACGGAGAAGGGTGGCGTGTGCCGCATCGCGCTGACCGATCTCGACCGGCAGGGGCGCGACCTGTTCGTGCGCTGGGCGAAGGAAGCGGGCTGCACCATAAAGGTCGACCAGCTCGGCAACGTCTTCGCTCGCCGTGAGGGTCGCGACCCGTCCCGGCCGCCGGTCATGACCGGCTCCCATCTCGATACCCAGCCGACCGGCGGCAAGTTCGACGGCGCTTATGGCGTGATGGCGGGGCTGGAGGTGCTGCGCGTGCTGCACGATTCCAACTACGTCACCGAGGCTCCCATCGAAGTTGCCGTATGGACCAACGAGGAAGGCTGCCGCTTCGCGCCGGCGATGGTGGCGTCAGGCGTGTTCGGCGGCGCCTTCACGCTGGAGCATGCGCTGTCGATCAAGGATCGCGACGGCATCACCTTCGGCGAGGCGCTGAAGCAGATCGGCTATGACGGCAAGGAGCCGGTGGGCGGCCGGCCGATCGGCGCCTTCTTCGAGGCGCATATCGAGCAGGGGCCGATCCTCGAGCGTGAGAAGAAGACGATCGGCGTGGTCACGGGCGCACAGGGCCAGCGCTGGTACGAGATCAACTGGACGGGCATGGAGAGCCATGCCGGTACGACGCCGATGGAAGGCCGCCGCGATGCGCTGGTCGGCGCCGCCGAGCTGATCGTCGCTGCGCGCACCATCGGCAACCGCCCGAACGGGCGCTCGACCATCGGCGTGATCGAAAGCCTGCCGCAGGCACGCAACACCATCCCCGGCCGCGTCTTCATGACGGTCGACTTCCGTCATCCCGACGATGCTGAGCTGACGAAGATGGACGCCGAGATGCGCGCCGCCGCCGCCGACATCGCCAGGCGCCATGGGCTCGAGGTGAAGATCGAACAGATCTGGTACTTCCCGCCGTCGCCCTTCGCGAAGGAGCTGGTCGACGCGGTGCGCCGCGGCGCCGAGCAGGCGGGCTATCCGCACATGGACATCGTGAGTGGCGCCGGCCACGACGCCTGCTACGTCAACCGCGTCGCGCCGACGGCAATGGTCTTCGTGCCCTGCAAGGACGGCGTCAGCCACAACGAGATCGAGGACGCCAGCAAGGGCGACGTCGGCGCCGGCGCGCAGATCCTGCTGCAGGCGATGGTCGAGCGGGCGAATGCGTGATCTGGCGCGTGGCGGGCAATCGAGCAACCTTGTCATCCCGAGCACAGCGAGGGACCTTTCGCGGCGCCGATTGAAGGTCCCTTGCCTGCGGCTCGGAATGACAATGGTTTCGAGTCCTGCGGGTGTGCGTCCTTGAAAGCCGGTGGGCTCGTCTCCGTCGCGACCGCTGCTTTGGTCGCGACCATCGCCGGTGCGGGCGGGGCGCTGCCGGTGGTGCTGGCAGCGACGCAGGGCGTCGGCGCCACGCCCGAGCAGGCGAGTTCGTGGGTCTCGGCCCTCGGCATCGCCACGGCGGTCAGCGCGCTGATCCTGAGCGTGCGCTACCGCATGCCGATCATCGCCGCCTGGTCGACACCGGGGGCCGCGCTCATCGCATCGTCCTCCGGTGTGCCGAGCTTCGCCGCCGCGGTCGGCGCCTTCGTGCTCGCGGCACTCCTGATCCTGCTCACGGCGGCTGTGCGGCCGCTCGGGCGGTTGATCGAGCGGATCCCGGCCAGCATTGCGGCGGCCATGCTGGCGGGCGTCCTGCTGCGCCTGGTCATGGCGATGTTCGAGCATGTGCCGACAGCACCCGTGCTGGTCCTGCCGCTGCTCCTGCTATTCCTGATGGCACGCGTCTTCCTGCCGACGCTCGCGTCGCTGGTCGTCCTGGTCGCGGGCGCGCTGCTCGCCTGGTCGCTGGGCATGGTGAAGCCGCTGCCGCCGCTCGGCTTCTCGACCATGGTGTGGACGATGCCGGCCTGGGATTTCGCCACAGTCGTGGGGCTCGGCGTGCCGCTCTACCTCGTGACCATGGCATCGCAGAACCTGCCGGGATTTGCCGTGTTACGCGCCTCGGGCTATCAGCCGCCGGTCCAGCCCATCCTTGCGGTCACCGGCGCTGCGTCGCTCGGCACCGCGTTCCTGGGCGCCCACACCTCGAACCTCGCGGCGATCTCGGCGGCGATCTGCACCGGCCCGGACGCGCATCCAGATCCGGCGAAGCGCTGGATGGCGGGTCCGTTCTACGCCCTGTACTGGGGCCTGATCGCATTGTTCGGCGCGTCCGTGGTGGGCCTGTTCATGGCGCTGCCGCCGGCGCTGCTCGCGACGGTCGCGGGCACGGCCCTGCTGGGATCGACAGCGGGTGCGCTGGGATCGGCCCTCTCGGGCGATCAGGACCGGCTCGCGGCAGCAGGCACGCTCGCCGTCACCGTCTCCGGCGTCAGCCTGCTCGGCATCGGCTCCGCCTTCTGGGGCCTCGTCATCGGCCTCCTCATTTTGGCGATCGACCGGCTCGCGAGGCGGTAGGAAAACGCGCACCGTAGGCTTCGAGCGGCAGGTCGAGGGCACGGCAGAGGAAGCTGATCGTGTGGTAGTAGCCCGCGAGCGCGATGACTTCGAGGATCTGCACCTCGTCGAAATGCTCTGTGAGACTCGACCATGTCGCTTCGCTGATGGTGCGTCGGTCGACCAGATCGTCGATCGCCGCCAGCAGGGCCTGCTCGTCGGCCGACCAGCAGGGTGCATCGGCCGGACCGTGGACGGTCGCCGCGACCTCCTCCGAGCCGAAGCCGACCTTTTCCGCGAAGAAGGCGACATGGACGCCCCATTCGTATTCGGCGCCGAGCCGCGCCGTCGTGCGGTCGATCACGACCTCGCGCTGGCGCAGCGACAGCGCGCCCTTGTCCAGCAGCCCGCCGGCAAACATCCTCTCGAAGACGCGCGGATTGCGCGCCATCGTCCGGAACAGGACCAGCGGCGCCACGCCCGGCGGCATGATGCAGTCCAGGGCGGCCGCGATCTGCGGCGGATAGGGTGCTTCGGCAGGAGCGATGCGGGGCATGGCCGGTCTCCGGTGGTGATGCTACACATTCCGTAGCAACGGTGATCGCGAATCGCTACAGAAATTGTAGTAACGGAGTGAAATAGATGGTGAAGCGCGTGCGCGGCTCGACCACCGGCCGACCCATCATGGCGCTGCTCGACCTGCTGGGCCGGCGCTGGACATTGCGGATCGTCTGGGAGCTGCGCGAGGAGCCCCGGAGGTTTCGCGAGCTGCAGGACCTGATCGGCGCCAGCCCGACAATCGTGAACACGCGGCTGGCCGAACTCCGCGCGGCGAAGCTGGTCGAACTCGACGAGGCGGCGGGCTACCGGCTCACGTCCCTTGGCAACGAGCTGCTGCGGCTGTTCCTGCCGCTGCACACATGGTCGGAGAAGTGGGCGAAGGCCGTCGGCTGACTATTTCAGGAATGGATTATCCGAGCCACGGCCCTTGCGGCGTGGCGGGAAATTCTCGGCGAGATAGTCGAGGATCTCCGCGCGCTCCTCGGGTTTGACCGGGGGCATGCGATGCTTTTCCAGCATCAGGTCGAAGGTCGAGTCCCAGAGTTCGCGCGTCAGGCCCTGTGCCTTGATCAACGCCACGCCGTGGCAGGCGGTGCAGGTATAGAACGTCAGCTCTCGGTTCTTGCCCTCGGGCAGGTCCTCGACCTTGTCGTTGTGCGGCGGCGGCTTGCCCTTGTCGGGATCGACGGCAGCCGGCGCCGCCGCGACCTTGGCCGCCGGCGGTGCATAGACGTACTGGTCCTTGCGCAGTTCGCCGGCGCGGTCGAAGGCGAGCAATACGAACGTCGCCGTCAAGCCAATGACGGCGGCGTGGATGATATTGAGCTGGCTCAAGATTCGACGAGCACCCGGATGCGGTTGATCGGGTTGGCGCCGTATCCCTGCGGGTTCCAGTTGGCAGCCTGGAAGGGCTGGGTCACGCCCTTGCTGTCGGTCGCCTTGGCCCACACTTCGTAGTAGCCCGTGGTCGGCAGATCGATCGACGCGCTGAAGTTCTGCCACGCAAACTTGTTGGCCGGCGCATCGACCTTGGCGGGTTTCCAGGTGACGCCGTAGTCGGTCGAGATGTCGACGCTCTTGATGTCGAAGTCGCCGGCCCAGGCATGGCCGCGCAGGTCGAGCTTGCGCGAGGTGAGCTTCGAGCCGTCGGCCGGGAAGGTGATGACCGAGCGGACCGGCATCGATTCCAGGATCGCCATGTCCTTCTCGTTGCCCTTGCTGCCGGGCACGATCGGCGTCTTCGGCACGCGGTAGGAGAAGCCGCCCATGCCCGGACCGTCATGTTCCTTGTCGCGAACCCAGATGCGGTTCAGCCACTTGGTCGACACCGATGCGGGCCAGCCCGGGATGACGAGGCGGACCGGCGCGCCGTGGATCAGCGGCATGTCCTGGCCGTTCAGCTTGAAGGCGATCAGCGAATGCTCCTCCATCGCCTTGGCGATCGGCACGCCACGCGAGATCGAGGGCTTGTCGGTCTCGCCGGCAAGGGTCGGATCGGCGCCGTAGCTGCCGATGTAGACGGCGGAAGATTTCAGGCCGGCCGACTTCAGCACGTCGGCGAGACGCACGCCGGTCCACATCGGGCAGCCCGCGCCACCGTTGGTCCACTGGTTGCCACGGGCATCGGGCGAGAAGAAGGAACGGCCGTTGCCGCCGCACTCCAGCATGAGCTGGTAGGTGACGGCGGGGAACTTGGTCATCAGGTCGCCGACGCTGATCTCGAGCGGCGTGTTGACCTCGCCGTCGATCTTGACCTTCCACGCCTTGGGATCGCCCGTGACGTCCGGAACCTGGCCGTTGTTGCGGATGAACAGCTTGCTGGTCGGCGTGACGTTGTCGTCGAGCAACTCGGCCTGGGTTTCGGCAACGAGCGGCTTGTCGCCCAGCACCGCGAGCTTGGCCTTGCCCTCCATCTCCAGCAGTTTCGGTCCTTTCGCTGCCGGCGCGCTTTGCGCCATGGCAGCACCGACCGGTGGCAGCGAAGCACCTACAGTGGCCATACCGACCCCCTTGAGCACATTACGACGCGATGCCTTGGACGTTCCGGAGCGCAGCATTTTTTCCTCCCTGACGGAGGATTCTTAGCTCAAACTTTCCGCCGCGTCAGCCAGCCGGACAGGATCAGTGCACAGGCCGCGATCGTCACGACGATGGTCGCGAGCACGTTGATCTGCGGATCGACGCCGAGGCGTACGCTGGAATAGACGCGCATCGGAAGCGTTTGCGACTGTGCGCCGGCGACGAACTGGGTCAGGATCAGATCGTCCAGCGACAGGGTGAAGGCGAGCAGCCAACCCGAGCCGACGGCCGGTGCGATCAGCGGCAGGGTGATCGTGCGGAACGTCACCCAGGGTGTGGCGCCGAGGTCCATCGCGGCTTCCTCGAGCGCGCGGTCGAAGTCAGTGAGTCGGGCCTGCACGACGATGGCCACGAAGGCGACCGAGAAGGTCGTATGGGCGATGGCGATGGTGAGGAAGCCGCGGTCCGGGCCGCCGAACAATTGCTCCGAGCCGACGAACAGGAGCAGCATCGAGATGCCCATGACGACCTCGGGCATCACCATGGGCGCCACCACGAGGCTGCCGAACAGGGTGCGCCCGGGGAAGCGCGGCGCGCGGACCAGCGCGTAGCCGGCGGCGAGGCCGATCAGCGCGGCGGCCGTGGCGCTCACCAGCGCAATGCGCAGCGACAGCCAGGCGGCGTCCAGCATCGCCTCGTTGGCGAACAGCGCCTGCCACCATTTCAGGGAGAAGCCCGACCAGACGGTGACGAGGCGCGATTCGTTGAACGAATAGACGATCACCAGGGCGATCGGCAGGTAGAGGAAGGCATAGCCGAAGGCCAGCATGCCGAAGGCGAAGCGGGCGCGGCCTATCATGTGCCCACCCTCATGTGCGCTTCTCCAGGCTGCGCGCCTGGTTGCGCTGGAAGAGCGCGATCGGACCGACCAGCAGCACCAGCAGACAGACCGCGACCGCCGAGGCGAGCGGCCAGTCGCCGTTGGTGAAGAACTCGTCCCACAGGACCTTGCCGATCATCAGCGTGTCGGTGCCCCCCAGCAGGTCGGGAATCACGAACTCACCGACCGCCGGAATGAACACCAGCAGGCAGCCGGCGACGATGCCGGGGAGCGACAGCGGCAAGGTGACGGTGAGGAATGCCGCAAGGGGTCGCGCGCCGAGATCGGCCGCGGCTTCGAGCAGGCTGTCGTCCAGCTTCTCCAGTGTGGCGTAGAGCGGCAGCACCATGAACGGCAGGTAGGCGTAGACGATGCCGAGATGCACGGCCCATTCGGTGCCGAGGATCGTGCCGGGATTGGTCGCGAGGCCGGTCCAGCGCAGGAACTGTTCGATCAGCCCGTTGTCGGCCAGCAGGCCCATCCAGGCGTAGATGCGGATCAGGAACGAGGTCCAGAAGGGCAGCACCACCAGCATCAGGAGCAGCGGCCGCCGGTTGGGCGCGCTGCGCGCGATGGCGTAGGCCATGGGATAGCCCAGGAGCAGCGCGACCAGGGTCGAGGTCGCGGCGATCCTGATCGAGGAGAGCCAGGCGGCTAGATAGAGATCGTCGGAGAACAGGAGCGCGAAACTCTTGAAGCTCAGGCCCAACTCGACCGGCGGCACCGAATCGGGCGCGTTGGTGCCGAGCGCGATCGCCAGCACCAGCACGCAGGGCAGCAGGAAGAAGAGGCCGAGCCACAGGAAGGGCAGGCCGATGACGAAGCGCATCGCCTACGCCTCCAGCCGCTGGCCGGCCTCGTCGGCCCAGCCCAGCCACACTTGTTGGCCGCGCGCGAAGGCTCCGCCGGCGGCGCGGCTGGTGTTGGCGGTCGACACGATCATCGTGCCATGGGCCTCGGTGGCGACATGGAAGAGCGAGCGGTCACCCTCGTAGGCGAGATCGACGATCCTGCCGGCCGCGGCCCGTGGCAGGTCCGGTCGGCCGGCGGAGAGGGTGATCTTCTCCGGCCGCAGCGCCATCCAGCCGCCTTCGGGCAGGGCGAGTATGTTGGCGATGCCGATGAAGTCGGCCACGAAACGCGATGCCGGGTGCTCGTAGATCTCGTGCGGCGTGCCGATCTGGGCGATGCGGCCGGCATTCATCACGGCGAGCCGCGTCGCCATCGACATCGCCTCTTCCTGGTCGTGCGTCACCATGACGAAGGTGAGGCCGAGCTGTTCCTGCAGCCGCACCATCTCGAACCGCGTGGCCTCGCGCAGCTTGCGGTCGAGCGCGGCCAGCGGCTCATCGAGCAACAGGAGCTTCGGCCGCTTCACCAGCGCCCGTGCCAGAGCCACCCGCTGGCGCTGCCCGCCGGAAAGCTGCGAGGGCTTGCGCTTCGCGTGGTCCTGCAGATGCACCAGCTTCAGGATCTCCGCGACGCGCGTTGCGACTTCGGAGGCTTTCACCCCGTCGCGACGCAGCCCGTAGCCGACGTTCGTCGCCACATCCATGTGCGGGAACAGGGCGTAGGACTGGAACATCATATTCACCGGCCGCCGGTAGGGCGGCACGTCGGTCATGTCCTGTCCGTCGATGAACAGCCGGCCCTCGTCAGGCGTCTCGAAGCCCGCCAGCATGCGCAGCAACGTGGTCTTGCCGCAGCCCGAGCCGCCCAGCAGCGCGAACAACTCGCCGCGCGCGATCTCCAGGTCGACGCGGTCGACGGCTACGATGGGTCCGAAGCGCCTGGTCAGTCCCTCGATGCGGACGATCGGTCCTGAATTCAATTCAGCGACCCGTCTTCACCGAGGTCCACAGCCGCGTGCGTTCGCGCGTCTGCTCGGCCGTTCCGGCGGTGATGGTGTAGAAACGGGCCCGCACGGCCTGCGGCGGATAGATCAGCGGATTCTCCGAGATGTCCTTCGGCAGCAGTGCGAAGGCCGCCTTGTTGCCGTTGGCGTAGCCGGTGAGTTCCGTCGAGGCGGCTGCGACCTTGGCCTCCAGCATGAAGTCGAGGAAGCGATAGGCGTTGGCCTGGTTGGGCGCGTCCTTGGGGATGGCGACGACGTCGATCCACAGCATCGCGCCTTCCCTGGGGATCGCATACTCGATGTCGACCTTGCTGGCCGCCTTGGCGCCGCGGTCGCGCGCCTGGAAGATGTCGCCGGAGAAGCCGAAGGCGAGGCAGATGTTCCCGCCGGCCAGCGCGTTGATGTACTCCGACGAATGGAACTTGCGGACATAGGGCCGCACCGCCTTCACGACGTCGGCCGCCTTGGCGAGGTCCTCCGGCTTCTTCGAATCGGGATCGAGGCCGAGATACTTGAGCGCGGCCGGCAGCATGTCGGTGGCGCTGTCGAGCAGCATCACGCCGCAATCCTGGAACTTCGAGACGACCGCCGGATCGAAGATCATGCGCAGCGAATCGACCGGCGCATCCGGCATGCGCTTCCTGATCTCCGCCACATTGTAGCCGATGCCGATCGTGCCCCACATCCACGGCGCGGCATGGGCGTTGCCGGGATCGTAGGTGGCCAGCGCCGCCATGATCTCCGGGTCGAGGTTCTTCCAGTTCTTGAGCTTGGACTTGTCGAGCGGGAGGAAGATGTTGGCCTGGAGCTGGCGCACGAAGAACGGCGAGGCCGTCGGTACGACGATGTCATAGCCCGACTTGCCGGTGCGCAGCTTGGCGTCGAGGATCTCGTTGCTGTCATAGGTCGTGTAGTTGACCTTGACGCCAGTATCCCTGGCGAAGTCCTTGAGCTGGTCCTCGGCGATGTAGTCAGACCAGTTGTAGACGTTCACCTGGCCCTGGGCGAAAGCCGGCGGCGCAAGGGCAAAGGCGAGCAAGGAGGCAACGGCAAGCAGACGCATCGGCAACTCCGCAGGATCAGACGCCAAGATACCTGTGCTGCAGGTCCTTGTCCCCGGCCAGAGCCTGGGACGAACCGGCCCACACGACGCAGCCTTTCTCGACGATGTGGTGGCGGTCGGCGAGGGGGATGAGCGCCGAGACGTTCTTGTCGATGACGAGGATCGCCTGGCCTTCGCTCTTCAGGCGGCCGAGGCAGGACCAGATTTCCTGCCGGATCAGCGGCGCCAGCCCCTCGGTCGCCTCGTCGAGGATCAGGAGTTTCGGGTTGGTCATCAGCGCGCGGCCGATCGCCAGCATCTGCTGCTCACCGCCGGAGAGCTGGTTGCCCATGTTGCGCTGGCGCTCGGCCAGCCGCGGGAAGAACTCGAAGACGCGCGCGATGGTCCAGGGGCTGGAGCGGCCGGTGCGGTTGGCGCTGGCGGCCACGAGGTTCTCTCGGACCGAGAGGTTGGGGAAGATCTGGCGGCCTTCCGGTACGAGACCGATGCCCAGCCGCGCGATGCGGAAGGCGGGCAGTCCGTCGACCCTGTTGCCCTCGAACTCGACCGTGCCGCGTCGCGCCGGCAGCAGGCCCATGATCGTGTGTACGGTCGTGGTCTTGCCCATGCCGTTGCGGCCCATCAGGGTCACGACCTGGCCGGCCTCGATGGCCAGTTCCATGCCGAACAGCGCCTGGCTGGGACCGTAGAAAGCATCGAGGTCGCGGACCTTCAGCATCAGGCCGTCTCCTCGCCGAGATAGGCCTGGCGCACGTCCGCGTTGGCGCGGATCTGGTCGGGCGTGCCGCTGGCGATGGCGCGGCCGTAGACCAGCACGGTGATGCGGTCGGCGAGCTGGAACACTGCATCCATGTCGTGCTCGATCAGCAGCATGGCGTGCTTCTGCTTCAGTTTCCGCAGGAAGCCGATCAGGCGCTGGCTCTCCTCGACGCCCATGCCGGCCATCGGCTCGTCGAGCAGCAGCAGGGTGGGATCGCCAGCCAGCGACATTGCAATTTCAAGCTGGCGCTGCTCGCCGTGGCTGAGCGACGCAGCGAGAATGCCGGCGCGGCGGCCGAGGCCGACCCCGTCGAGCAGGCCGCGCGCAGGCCCGCGCAGGCTCTCGTCCCGGCGCGCATCGGCGAGGAAGCGGAAGGAATGGCCGGCATGGCCCTGCACGGCCAGCGCCACGTTCTCCAGCGCGGTGAACTCGCGCAGCACCGAGGTGATCTGGAAGGAACGGCCGAGGCCCAGCCGCACGCGCGCGTGGGTAGGCATGCGCGTGACGTCCCGGCCGGCGAAATGGATGGCGCCCGAATCGGGTGCGACGACGCCGGTGAGCTGATGGACCAGCGTGGTCTTGCCCGCGCCGTTCGGCCCGATCAGCGCATGGATCTCGCCCGGCCGGACGTCGATCGAGACATTGTCGGTGGCGAGCAGCCCGCCATAGCGTTTCACCAGGCCTTCGGTGCGCAGAAGGGGCTCAGTCATGTCGGCGCCCGAAGAGCGAGTCGATGCCGCCGCGCGCATAGAGCGCGATCAGGACCAGCAGCGGGCCGAACACGATCATCCAGTATTCGCCCCAGCCCTTGTGGGCGAGGTTGAGGATCGGCGGCAGCGATTCTTCCAGCACGAAGAAGGCGATGGTGCCGTAGAGCGGACCGAATAGCGTGCCCATGCCGCCCAGCACGATAATGACGATGAGATCGCCCGACTTCACCCACGACATCATGGCGGGCGAGATGTAGGCGCCCTCGTTGGCGAGCAGGATCCCCGCCAGGCCGCCGAACGCACCGGAGATGGTGAAGGCGGCCAGCCTGTAGCGGAACACCGGGAAGCCCAGCGCCGTCATGCGCAGCTCGTTGGACTTGGCGCCGCGGATCACCAGGCCGAAGCGGGAGTTGGCGTAGCGGCTGCAGAACCACAGGCTGGCGCAGAGCAGCGCGAAGCACAGCCAGTAGAAGTTCGCCTTGTCGCGCAGATCGATCAGGCCGGGAAAGCGGCTGCGGCTGATGTTGAGCCCGTCGTCGCCGCCATAGGCTTCGAGCCCGCTGCCGACGTAGTAGACGAGCTGGGCGAAGGCCAGCGTGATCATGATGAAGTAGAGGCCGCGCGTGCGCAGAGACAGCGCGCCGATCAGCCCGGCCCAGGCGGTGGCGGCCAGCAGCGCCACCGGCCACTGGATCCAGCCGCTGGAAACGCCGTGTGCCGACAGGATGCCGACCGCATAGCCACCGATGCCGAAGAACATCGCGTGCCCGAAGCTCACCAGCCCGCCATAGCCCAGGATCATGTTGAGGCTGACCGCGGCGATCGACCAGATGACGATGCGCGTGCCGATCGACAGGAGATAGCGCTGGTCGAAGGCCTGGGTGAGCAGCGGCAGGGCCGCCATCACCAGCAGGATCAGCACCGTGGCGATGCCGCGCGGCGTAAGGAGTGTGGAAACGAGGTCTCTCATTGGAGCGCGCCACTCCAGTGGCGCTCATGCGCTTGAAAAGATGCGCCACTGGAGTGGCGCGCTCCAATGAGGCGTCGTGGGTGCGAGACCATCATGTGCGCTGGCCGAAGAGGCCGGTCGGTCGCCATACCAGCACGGCGGCCATCAGCACGTAGACCAGGACCTGCGAGATCGCGGGCGCGGCGCTCGAGGCGGCGCTGGAGCTCATGAAGGTCTTCAGCATGTCCGGCAGGAAGGCGCGGCCGACGATGTCGATCTGGCCGACCACCATGGCGGCAATGAAGGCGCCCTTGATGGAACCGATGCCGCCGATGACGATGATCACCAGGGCGAGGATCAGGATGTCGTCGCCCATGCCGATCCGCACGGAGGCGATGGGCGCGGCCATCAGGCCGGCCAGCCCCGCGAACACGGCACCCAGGCCGAACACGAGGCTGAACAGCAGCTCGATGTTGACGCCGAGCGCCCCGATCATGCGGCGGTTGGAGGCGCCGGCGCGGATCAGCATGCCGAGCCGCGTGCGCGCCACCAGCCAGGCCAGCAGGATCGCCACCACGGCGCCGACCACGATGATGGCGAAGCGGTAGGCAGGGTAGGGCACGCCCGGCAGGATCTCGATGGTGCGGTTCAGGAAGGTCGGCACCGCGATGCTCTTGCCGCCGGGACCCCAGAGCGCGCGCACCAGCTCGTTGAAGAACAGGATCAGGCCGAAGGTCGCCAGCACCTGGGTGAGATGATCGCGCGCATAGAGCCGCCGGATCACGACGATCTCGACGACGACGCCCACCAGGAAGGTCGCGGGCAGCGCCAGCAGCGCGCCCAGCACGAACGAGTCCGTGACGCCGATCAGGGTCCAGGCGATGTAGGCTCCGATCATGTAGAGCGAGCCGTGCGCCAGGTTGACCAGGTCCATGATGCCCAGGGTCAGCGTCAGCCCGGCGGCGAGCAGGAACATCAGCAGGCCGAGCTGCACGCCGTTCAGTACCTGGAGCAGCAGATATTCCATCTGTTCCTCAAACAAAACGGGAGCGCGTCGCCGCGCTCCCGAATTCTTTTCCTCCCCAGTCATCTGCGGAGGTGTCAGCGTCTTCGCTGACGGAGGGTTCAGAAGACTTGACCCTCCGTCGCCGTGAGACGGCGACACCTCCCCATCTGAATGGGGAGGAAAACTATCTCACTTCATCGGGCACTTTTCGGCGAAGGGATCGACCGCATTCTTCACGGCGGTGGCGATGGTCTTCACCGTCATCATGCCCTGCGGATCCTTGACGGCTTCCTGGATGTAGAAGTTCTGGATCGGGAAGTTGTTGTTGCCGAACTTGAAGTCGCCGCGGACGGACTTGAAGTTGGCCTTCTTCATCTCGGCGCGGACCTTGTCCTTGTTCGACAGGTCGCCCTTCAGCGCCTCGGCGGCGGACGCCATCAGCATGATCGCGTCGTAGCTCTGCGCGCCGTAGTAGGACGGATAGACGCCGTGCTTCTTCTTGAAGTCCTCGACGTACTTCTTGTTGGCCTCGCCCGGCAGGTCGTTGACCCACTCCTGCGCGCCCAGGGTGCCGAGCGCCAGGTCGCCCTGCTGCGGCAGGGTGATCGCGTCGATCGAGAACACCTGGTAGAGCGGCACGGTCTTGTTGAGGCCCGACTGCGCCCACTGCTTCACGAACTGAACGCCGTGCGCGCCGGGATAGAAGATGAAGATGCCGTCCGGCTTGGCGGCGGCGATCTTGGTCAGCTCGGCCGAGAAGTCGAGCTGGTCGGGCCACTTGGTGAAGTCCTCGCTGACGATCTTGCCCTTGTAGGTGCGCTTCACGCCGGCGAGCATGTCCTTGCCGGCGGCGTAGTTGGGGCCGACCAGGTAGAGGCTCTTCACGCCCTTGGTGTTGAGATAGTCGCCCATCGCCATCGGCGTCTGGTCGTTCTGCCACGAGGTCGAGAAGAAGTTCTTGTTGCAGAGTTCGCCCGCGATCGCCGAGGGGCCGGCATTGGCCGAGATCAGGATCGTGTCGCCCTCATCGACGACGGTCTTGAGCGAGGCCAGCAGCACGTTCGACCAGATGTAGCCGGCGATGAAGTTCACCTTGTCCTGCTGGACGAGCTTCTCGGAGCGTGCCTTGCCGACGTCCGGCTTGAACTGGTCGTCCTCGTAGACGATCTCGAAGGGCTTGCCACCCATCTTGCCGCCGAGATGCTCCTTGGCCAGCTCGACCGAGCGGCGCATGTCCTCGCCGATGGCGGCCTGCGGCCCCGAAAATGTGCTGACGAAGCCGACCTTGATCGGGCTCTGGGCCATGGCCGGCAGGCTGAATGCCATCGCCGCCGCAATTGATGCGGTGCCAAACAATTTGTTTTTCATGAGCCGACGCTCCCTGTTTCCCTTGGAGCCTATAAAACCTGAAAATGTTGGGCCCAACAACGGCTTAATGGATGTTCGCGGCGGTCCGCAGGGTGGCCAGCGGAAGGGCGGAGGCGGCCGCCACATCGGCCGGCGCGCCGTCGAGGATCGCCCAGGCGAAGCCCGTGCCGGCGGCCTCCCGGCAGCTCGCGCTGGCCACGATCGTGACCTCGCCGTCGCGCGGCGCGTTGCGGCCGAATTGCTCCAGCCGGGAGGCGACGTTCACCGCCTCGCCAATCGCGGTGTAGTCGACGCGGCCCGCAAACCCGATATTGCCGACCAGCACCGTCCCCGTGTGCAGGCCGATGCGCATGCGGCAGGCATGCAGGCCGCGCGCCCTGCGCTCGATGTTGAAGGTCTCGACCTCCCTGGCGACGGCCAGCGCGCCCTGGCAGGCGATGCGCGCATGGTCGGGAATGGAATCCGGGGCACCCCAGAAGGCCATGAGGCCGTCACCGATATACTTGTCGATGGTGCCGCCGCTCGCCTCGATGGCGGGGCCGATGCGGGACAGCAGCTCGTTCAGGTACGCCGCCGTTTCGGCGGCCGGCCGATCGCGCGAATAGGCCGTGTAGCCCTCGAGATCGCTGAACAGGATGGTTACAGCCCTATCCTCGTTGACCGGCAGGCTGCCCTGTTGCGCCGTCAGCCGCGCGACGAGGGCGCGGGGCAGGTAGGTAGCGGACAGTTTGAGCCCGCGGGCCATGCGCTCAAAGGCGTGGTTTGCGCGGGTGATCTCGCGCACGCGGCTGTTCGGCAGGGTGGGGACGCTTTCGAGATCGAGGCGCTCCACCGCGCTCGCGGCACCGGCGAGCGCCAGGATGGGCTGCGCCAACTTCCTCCCGAGATAGATCGCCGCCAAGCCGGTGAGGATCATCAGCACGCCACCTGCGATCAGGATGCCGCGCACGATCCAGCGCGCCCACGCCGATTCGCGGCCGGCCTCATGATAGCCCACGATCAGCTCGGCCGGGGCGTAGGCCTCGACGTTGCGCCGTATCCAGGCGAAGGAGCGATCGCCGACCCAGTTCCAGTGGCCCTCGATGCCGGCATCGTGCCGGAACCACGACAATGGATTGGGATCGGGTGCCCAGATCGAGGCCAACACCGGATCGCCGACCTCTTCCAGCGTGACGAGGCGCGTCTGGGCGCGGGCCTCGCCGTTCAGCGTCTTGGCCAGCTTGGGGTGGGCCAGCACTTGATCGCGGCCGGCCAGGATGAACGGCGTGCGCTCGCCAGTGAGTTCGATCTCCTTGAGAAAGCGCGACAGGTCGGTGGTGCCGATCGCCGCGCCGATGACGCCGCGGAACTCGCCGCGCACGCGAACCGGAACGATGATCGGGAGGATCGGCTCGCCGACGACGAAGGACCAGACTGGCTCGCCCCAGCCCGGCGCGGTCATCGTGCGCGCCCGCTCCAGCAGCGCGTCGGCCGCGCGGATGTTCTCGCGCCGCTCCGGCCGCATGGTGCGATCGGCCCGCACGAAGCGCGACGGTTCGCCCTCTGTCGGCAGCACGACGAAACCCACGGTCTGCGGCACGGCCGCCAGCGTACCCAGCGCGAAGACGCGCCACTGCTCGCGGTCGTCGAAGTCGACGTCTCCGCGCGCGATGGCGTCGCTGAGAAAGGCGAGCTGATTGTAGACCGGGCGCAGATGCGCTTCGAGCCGGCGCTCGATGAGGTCGACCGTCAATTCGCTGCGCTGAAGCGAGGAGGATTCGAGATTGCTCTGGGCCGCGAGCCAGGCGACCCCGATCACCGGTGCGATCGAGACGAAGACGAGGCCGACCATCAACGCCGGAAGCAGCCGTGCGATCGGCCAACCGGGCGTTTTCGACTTCTTTGCGAAGATCATGTTCGCAAGTTCTTGCAGGCCAGCATGCAGTCGCATGCTTCCATGAGGAGTCGACCAAAAAGAGGCGGACCCGGCGCCTGGCCTACACGATAACTTGATTCGCCGTCGCGCCCTCCGTCAGCCGCGTAGCTTGAAGCGCTGGATCTTGCCTGTGGCGGTCTTGGGCAGTTCGGCGACGTACTCGATCCATCTTGGGTACTTGTAGGGAGCGAGCGTCTGCTTGCAGTGCGCCATCAGGGCGTCGGTGAGTGCGACGCCGGCGTCGCCCGGCTGCTTCAGGACGACGATCGCCTTGGGCTTGATCAGCGACTGCTCGTCGGCTTGGCCGATCACGGCGGCTTCGAGGACGGCCGGATGTCCGACCAGGCAGTTCTCGATCTCGACGGGCGAGCACCAGATTCCGCCCACCTTGAGCATGTCGTCGCTACGACCCTCGTAGATGAAGTAGCCGTCTTCATCCTCGCGATAGGTGTCGCCGGTATTGAGCCAGCCGTTCACCATCGTCTCGGCCGTCTTCTCGGGCTTGTTCCAGTAATACCGGGCGGCCGACTCCGCCCTGATCCACAAGCGGCCGCTCTCGCCCTTCGCAACGGGATCGCCGTTCTCGTCCAGGATGCGGGCTTCGTAGCCTGGCACCGGTTTGCCGCTGGTCCCGGGACGATGGTCGTCCAGCCGGTTGCCGATGAAGATGTGCAGCGCTTCGGTCGAGCCGATGCCGTCGAGAATGATCGTGCCGGTCTGTTCCTTCCAGCGGCGGAACATGTCGCCGGGCAGCGCCTCGCCCGCCGAGACACAGGCGCGCAGGGAGGAGAGGTCGCGCTTCTGCGTTTCCAGCGCCGCGAGCTGGGCGGCGTAGAGGGTCGGCACGCCGTAATAGATCGTCGGCTTGAAGGTCTCGATGTTCGAGAAAGTCGTGTCGGGCGTCGGCCGCCGGTCATCGAGAATCGCGGTGCCGCCTACCCAGAGCGGAAAGGTCATGCCGTTTCCCAGCCCATAGGCAAAGAAGAGCTTGGCGGCGGAGTAGCTGATGTCGTTCTCGCCGATCCCCAGCACGCGCACGCCGTAGAGTTCGCTGGTCACGACCATGTCGCGTTGCGCATGGACGGCGCCCTTGGGGCGGCCGGTCGAACCGGACGAGTAGAGCCAGAAACAGTCGTCCTCGGGCGCGGCGAGGCGGGGTTCGAGGACAGAAGAGGCCTTCGCCATCCCTGCAAGGAAGGCGTCGACCGTCATCGATTGGGGCGCCTTGGCGCCGAGCTGCTTCAGCGCCGGGTCGATCTCGCCCGCGAATTCCGCCGAATAGACGACGAGGGCGCAGCCGGAATCCTCAATCATGTAGGCGTAGTCCGGCGCGCGCAGCAGCGTGTTCGGAGGGACCGGCACGATGCCCGTCTTGATGGCTCCCCAGAAGAGATAGAAGAAGGCCGGGCAGTCCTTCACCACCATGAGCAGCCGGTCGCCGGGCGCCAGCCCACTTGCGACGAGCGCGTTGCCCGCCCGGTTCACCCGCTCGGCCAGCTCGGCATAGCTCACCGTTTCCTGCGTCGTCCGGATCGCCGCTTTCGCGCCGCGACCTTCGCCGACATGCCGGTCGATGAAGGGGACGGCCACGTTGAACCGGGCCGGCAGCTCGACCGCATGGGCCGGGGAGAAGGAAATGCCTGACGGAAGCGCCATTGGGGGGCCTGGAGCGGTTGATCGAACTCCATCGATACTAATCAGCGGGCCGACTCGCAACGCAGGGGCCGGTTCGGCGTTAAGGCAGCCAGATCCCAGGGGCCCAACACCGATGAACCAAGGTATTGCCTTCGCACTCGCTACCACCGTCCTGGTGGTGGCTGTGGCGGCTGCTCATGTGGTGGCGCCGCTGCCCGATGGCATGCAGCGCGGTGCCGCCAAGGCGGCAACCGCGGCGCAAACCCTCCAGGCTTCCTCCGGCCAGACTCCTTCGCCGAAACCGGTCCTTGGCGAGACGCGACAGGCGCCGGTGCCGCTTCTCATGCGTGAGAGGCCCCCCGTTGCGTCGCCCGTCGTCGAAACGGCCGCGGCGGGTATGCCTGCCCCGCAGGCTCCCATCGTCGATGCCGAAAAGAGCGGCTTTGCCAAGGGCGCCATTGAAGCGGACGGATACAAGTTCGTGGCGACGATTGCGCCCGGTCCCGACGGAACCTGGCGCGCGCGGGCCTTGCGCGGGAAGACCGAGGTTATCCTGACCGTCGATCGCGAGGGACGCGTGTCAGCGGATTGAGAGAAACCGATCCTCTGGACGTCGCTTTCGGCGCTTTTCGGTGCAACCGATTGACGGGGTCCACGTTCTAACGATGCAGCCTTTGGCGGTTCGAAATGACCGTCCCTCTCCCCCGAGGGGCTGCAGGAGCCCGTCCTGGTCGCCCAGGGCGGGCTTTCCATTTTCGTTGGTCGATAAAGTAAACGCCCGCCGATGCATCGGCGGGCGTTTTTCGTCGGCAATCGAGCCGCCTACTGGAAGCGGATGTCTACCCGGCGCTCCGTCGGATCGGCGACCCCGTCGCCGGTCTGGACGAGCGGCCTGGTTGGCGTGGGCCGGACCGTGATCGCTTCCGCAGGGGCGCCCTGGCGGATGAGTTCCTGTTTGACGGCGTTCGCACGATCGGCGCGTCCTTCGATCCGAATCGATGCCGAGTTCGCGGCGTCTGCGGCGCTTCGAATGGTCTCCATCGCCGACGCGGGAACATGCGTGTCGCTGGTTCCCATGAACACCATCTGATCGGAGATGGGCGGATTGGGTGCCGACGCGAGGTCCTGACTCATGGCCGTGATTGGCGTCAGGGCGAGACCCGCGAGGACGACGACAGAGCTGAGCGTTCGCATGATTTTTCTCCTTCCGTGTGCTGGTTAAACGCAAATGACACGGTGAATGTTTCGTCTGAATTTCGTGCAACGATCGGCCATCGAAAGCGTTGGGTCTGGTTGCTGACACGCATTGCATCGAAAATGAAACTGCGGGCTGATTTTTTGCCCGAGGACTACGTGCGTGTGTGCGAACCCTGCGGCGTCGTTCGGCGGGATTTGCTAAGATGAGGCATGGAGATTCTCATCATCGTGGCCGTGTGTACCTTGGGCGGCGCTGCCTGGGGATGGTGGCGGGGCACGCAAAACATCGAGAACCCTCCGGACAAGTACGACTTTCCGGGAGGGATGACGCGCCGGGAGCATCTTGGCCAGCTCAGCAAGAAGCACCGGCGGCGAAGGCTTCCCCTCACGATCGGCGCTGGTCTGGCGGCGGGGGCTGCCGCCTTCGTCGCGCTTCTGGCCTTCGCCGTCTTCAAGCGTTGAGGCGACGGAACGGTCTTCGCCGGCTTGCTGTTTCGGCCCGTGTCGCGCACCATGTGTGCTCACAGATGTAAGAGGGTGGGCGATGTCGGAAGAGCGAAAGAAAGTTTTCCAGCGCTTTCAGGAACGCTTGGCGCATCTCGAATCGGGCGCCCTGGCGGGGCCGGCGCACTGGCACATCTTTCACCTGCACAATGCATTGAAGGCGCTCCCCGACGATCACGCCGCTGCCGACCTTCACCTCGACGAGTTCGACCGCGCTGAACTGGCGAAAGAAATTCCCGAACTCGCCGTCGACCAGGCGCCCAGCGTCGCGGAAATCCGCAACCGGTTCGACATGCTGGCGGGCGGCACGCTCTAGACACTGGCCCTAAAGATCGAGGCCGGGTCCAACTGCCGCGTCAAGATCACGATCTTCCCCGCGATGCAGGTGGGCGGCGCGCCGCCGCAGCTTTGCGATCAGGCGCGCGACGGTGTCATGTTAGAAATCGCCGCATGGAGCCTCTGAAGAACTGCCCCCGCGAGACCCTGGCCGCCGTGCGCGGCGTACTGACGGACATCGACGACACGGTCTCCACCGAGGGCACTTTGTCCGCCGCTGCCTATGGCGCCCTGGAAACCCTGAAGAAGGCCGGCTTGCTGGTCGTGCCGGTGACCGGACGTCCCGCCGGCTGGTGCGATCACATCGCGCGCTTCTGGCCCGTCGATGCCGTGGTGGGCGAGAATGGTGCTTTCTGGATGTGGCACGACCACGGGCAGAAGCGGCTGCGTACGCGCTTCATCCAGTCCGACACCCAGCGCACCGAGGGCAGGGCCAGGCTGGAGCGGGTGCGGGAGGACGTACTGCGGGAGGTGCCGGGTGCCGGTATCGCGTCCGACCAGCCTTATCGCGTGGCCGACCTCGCCGTGGATTTCCGCGAAGACGTGCCGCCGCTGTCGCCCGCCGACATCCAGCGTATCGTGGAGATTTTCGAGCGCCACGGTGCCCACGCGAAGGTGAGTTCGATCCACGTCAACGGCTGGTTCGGCGACTACGACAAGCTGACGACCAGCCGGGCGATGATGCAGGAACTGTTCGGCATCGACCTGACGGCCGAACGCGGGAATTACGTGTTCGCGGGCGATTCGCCCAACGACGCCCCGATGTTCGGCTGGTTTCCCAACGCCGTCGGCGTGGCCAACGTCGCCGATTTCGCTGACCGTCTGCAGCACCGGCCGCGCTGGATCACCGTGGGCCGATCGGGCGCGGGTTTCGTCGAACTCGCCGAGGCGCTGCTCGCGGCGCGACGATAGTCAACGCGCCGGCGGTGGTGGCGGACCGATCAGCAGGGACCCGTAGTGGGCGACGCTGTCGCCCTGGCTCCACACGCCGATGGCGCCGGGCTGGACCAGCGTTCGATCGCTGATGCCGAACAGCGGCGTGCCGTCGAGCGCGACCTCGATGCGGTCGTTGGCGGCGATGACGCGCAGCGAATGCCATTTGCCGAGTTGGACCGGGGCTTCCTTGGTGCCGAGCTGGCTTCGCTTGCCCTTGTCCATTCGGTAGAGGCGCACCGAGTTGTCCCGGGCGTTCACCCGCACGACGTAGTAGTCGCTGGCGCTCTGCGCCCGGAACATGAAGCCGGCCACCTGGTCGCGGGAACCCGAGATGATCTTGAAGCGCAGTGTCGCGTCGAAGTCGCGTCCCTGCATCTGTTCGGAAATGCACAGCGGGAAGCGCTGGTCCGTGGCATCCGGCTCTTTCTCCACCAGAGCCCAGCCGTCCGGTCCATCGGGGTCGGCGACCGAACGCCAGTCGGCGGGGCGGCCGATGCCCGTCTTGCCTTGGGTGCAGGCGACGCGACCGTCCGGTGTCGTCAGCGGCACGACGAGTTGCGCCGAGGCCGGCAGGGTGGCGAACAGGAGGGGCAGCGCGAGAAACAGGGAACGCATGGGCGCAGACTAGCAAAAAATCGCGCGCGCTTGACCGAAGATGCGGGAGGGAGGAGTTTACGCCCGGCCATATTTCGGACGAATTTTTCACGGGGGAAACACATGCGTCTTTGCACCATCCTGAGCGGCGGCAGGCCGGCCGTCGGCGTCAAGCTGGGCGACGGCAAGATCGTCGATCTCAGCAAGCAGATGCCGCGCGGGCCGAAGTCGGTCGTCGAGATCCTGGCGGGCGGCAAGAAGCTGCAGCAGGCGGTGCTGAAGGCCTGCGCCAAGCCCAAGGCCGGCGCCACGGTGTCGGAGAAGTCGGCGAAGTACCTGACGCCGATTCCCGCGCCGGGCAAGATCCTCTGCATCGGCCTCAACTACCGCAAGCACGCGGAAGAGACCGGAAGCCCGATCCCGACTTACCCGGTGGTGTTCACCCGCTTCAACAACACGCTGGTCCCGCACAACGGCAAGATGCTGTCCACCACCCACTCGAAGGAATTCGACTGGGAGGCCGAGCTCACCATCGTCATCGGCAAGAAGTGCCGCAACGTGCCGAAGGAGAAGGCGCTTTCCGTGATCGCCGGCTATGCCTGCTTCAACGACGGCTCGATCCGCGATTGGCAGCGCAAGTCGGGCGGCCAGTTCACCCTTGGCAAGAACTTCGACGGCACCGGCGGCTTCGGCCCCGACATCGTGACGGCGGACGAGCTGCCCAAGGGCGCCGCGCCGCTGCGCATCTCGACCCGCGTCAACGGCGTCACCATGCAGGACAGCAACACCGACGACCTGATCTTCGACGTTCCGACGCTGGTGCACGAACTCAGCAAGTGCATGACCCTCGATCCGGGCGACATCATCATCACCGGCACGCCGTCGGGCGTGGCGATGGCCCGCAAGCCGCAGCCCTGGCTGAAGCCGGGCGACGTCTGCGAAGTCGAGATCGAGGGCATCGGCACCCTGCGCAACACCATCGCCCAGGGCGGCTGAGCACTCTCCGGAACACCGGTTCGAGATCAACGGCGGCTCCGCAAGGGGCCGCCGTTCTTGTTTTCGCGGTTAGCGTCGCGGCAGCTTGTCGAGGCCGCCGAGCATCAGGTGCGTTGCGAACTCCGCGGCCGCATCGGGGTCGACCGGGTCGCGGGCAACCATGACCATCGAAATTTCGAACGCGATGCCGGCCATGGACGCGCTGAGGTAGGAGACATCGACATTGGGCAGGATGCCCTGGGAGATGGCCGACCGGATGTCGTCGTTCAGCGCCTTGGCCAGCGCCCGCACGTCGGGCTTGTCGAGGAGCGTGCGCACGGCGGTGAAGCTCGACCGGGCCAGCGCCAGAAGTTCCGGATCCTCGGCCAGGAAGTTGAAGTAGGCGGCATAATGCAGGCGCACGAACTCCTCGGTCGAGGTCGCTTTGCCGCGGCCGTCGCGATGGCGCTGCAGCAACACGCCCGTCAACTCGCCGACGACGGCCTCGAAGATCTCGTCCTTGTCCTTGAAGTAATTGTAGAACGTGCCCGAGGCGAGATCGGTGCGGCGCACGATGTCGCGCACGCTGGCCGCGCCATAGCCCATCTCGGCGAAAACCCCGCGAGCGGCTTTCAGCAGTGCCGTGCGATTCTCCGCCTTGTTCTGCTCGCGGCGCCCGGCGCGTTCGCCGCGCGCTTCGGTTGGTGTCGTGCCGTCGCCACCCATGATCCGCCGCTCCTCCCCAGGCCTCATCATCGTCCAAGCTGCGCCAGTTCGTGACGAACGCCAGCCACCATGTCGTCCATCGCCCGGGCCGCCGCGTGGACGGCACCCCTCATGCCGATGAATCCGTGTATGAGCGTCTCGAATTCGCGATGGATCGCCTTGACCCCGGCGGCCTGCAGGCGCCCGGCATAGGCCTGTCCCTCGTCGCGCAGCGGATCGAAGCCCGCGGTGAAGATCAGGGCCGGCGCCACGCCCGAGAGATCGGGCGCACGCAACGGCGAGGCCCGCGGATCGTCCACTTCGGGGGCGCCCGGGCTGAGGTAATGCATGCGGAACCAGGCCATGTCGGCCTGGGTCAGCAGGAAGCCCTCGCCGCAGCTCTTGTGGGACGCGGTATCGCCGGCCATGTCGGTGGCCGGGTAGATCAGCCACTGCAGGCAGGGCGGATGGGGGTCGTGGCGCACGGTCTGGGCAACCACGGCGGCAAGGGCGCCTCCCGCGGAATCGCCCGCCACGACGATGCGATCGTGATCGAGCCCGAGCGAGACGGCCTCGCTCGCCAGCCAGCGATAGGAGGCGACGGCATCGTCGACCGCGGCGGGGAACTTGTGTTCCGGTGCCAGCCGATAGTCGACCGAGACGACGGCGCAGCCCGAGCGCGCGCAAAAATAGCGGCAGGCGAGATCGTAGCCCTCGAGGCTGCCGATGACCCAGCCGCCGCCGTGGAAATACAGGATGGTCGGCAGCAGGCGCGCCACGCTGCCGGCCGGCCGATAGATGCGGATGCGCATCGGACCGGCGGGGCCGGGCAGGGTGCGATCGAGGATGGAACTGACCGGTGCGGGCTTGCCGCCCAGCATCTGCATGAAGGCGTCGAAGTCCTCGCGCGCGTCCGCGACGCTCATCGTGTGCATTTCGGGCTGGCCGCCATAGGCCAGGAGCTTCAGGAACCACTGGGTGCGGCCGTCCAGGGTGCGGCCATCCACGCCGATCGGGGCCCCGGCCAGGATGTTGACCCAGGAAATCGGCATGCGCAGCGCCAGGTTGGCGACCTTGCCCTGCAGCTCCCGCGCGATCTCCTTCATCGACATGATCCAGTACCTACCACCGCCCCGGGCCGTTGTGGAGCCCGCCGGGTCTGGCTAGTTTGCGCGCGATGCCTGCCGCGGCGCCCGACTTCTTCTCCGACGCGCTCCGCCGCGAGATCATCCGCAGCGAGCGGGAGCGCATGCGCGCGCTGGCGATCATTCTCGCAGCGCTGCTTGCCCTGTCGTTGGGCGTCGTCAATCTCTTTCCGTCCTATACGTCCCGCATCTTCGCGCGGGACGTGCCCGGCTGGCTTCCGCTTGTCGGCATCGGCCCCTTCCTCCTGTACGAACTGGGTTCGCTCACGTTTCTGGGATACCGCGCGTCAAGAGGGCGGGATTTCCCGCAGATCGCGCGCTTCGGCAACGCCTTCATCGAGACGTCCCTGCCGGCGGCCATCATCGTCACGCTGAGCCACTACATGGACCCGCTGCTGGTCTTCAGCTTCTGGCCGCCGCTGCTCTATTTCATCTTCATCCTGTTATCGACCCTGCGGCTCGATTTCTGGCTGTCGGTCTGGACGGGCAGCGTCGCGGGCGTGCAGCAGATGGTGCTCGTGCTCTGGCTGCTGCCGATCGAACCCTGGGGCAGCATCCCGCAGGAAACGCTGCTCTTTCATTTCAGCCGCACGCTCGTCCTGTTCACCAGCGGCCTGGTCGCTGGGTTCGTCGCCAACAGCCTCCGCACCCAGTTCGAGCATTCCGTGCGGGCCGTGGCGGCCCGTGACCGGGTCACCAATCTGTTCGGCCAGCACGTCTCGCCGGCGGTGGTAGACCGGCTGCTGGCCACGCGCACCGATCCGCCGAGCGAGATGCGGACGGTCTGCGTGCTTTTCCTCGACATTCGTGGCTTCACGGCAATGACGCGCAAGCGCTCAGCTGAGGAAACCGTCGCCCTCCTCAACGCCTTTTTCGCCCGCATGATCGACGTGGTCGACCGCAACAACGGCATCATCAACAAGTTCCTGGGCGACGGCTTCCTGGCGCTGTTCGGCGCACCGCTCGCCGATCCCGCGGCGGCCCGCAACGCGCTGGCGGCGGCGCACGCAATGATCGACACGGTCGGGGAATGGAACGCCGCGCATCCCGGCTGGGCGCTGCGAGTCGGCATCGGCATCCATCTCGGCGAGGCGGTGACCGGCACGGTGGGCTCGCCGCAGCGCAAGGAGTACACGGTGATCGGCGACACGGTGAACCTCGCCGCCCGGCTGGAGCAGCTCACCAAGGAAATGGGGGCTCAGCTCCTGGTCTCGCAGTCGGTACTCGATGCAACCTCGTCTGAAGGGGCCGTCGATCTCGGGCCGGTCGAGATCCGGGGCTACGAGGAAAGGGTGCGGGTATGGCGGATGGCTTGACCTGGTACTTCGCCTACGGCTCCAACATGGATGCGGCGCGCCTGTTCGACCAGCGCCTGGCACCGAAGGGCGTACCACGCGGCGAACGCATCGCGGGCCGGCTCGACGGCTGGAAGCTCGTCTTCGACAAGCCTTCGCGGCTCCAGAAGGGAGGAGCGGCCGCCAACATCGTGCCGGACGCTGCCGGCGTGGTGCACGGCACGCTGAACGCCCTGCCGGACGCCGGCTTCGAGGTGTTGGACATCTACGAGGGCGTGGCCGCCGGTCACTACGAACGCCGAACGATCCGCGTCGTGCGCTCCGACACCGGCGATCAGGTCGACGCGATCGCCTATGTCGGGCTGATCCGGGGCGACGGCCTCAGCCCGCCACGCGCCTATCTCGACTGCCTGCTGGCCGGGCGGGATCTGCTGCCACCGGACTATTGGAAGCAATTGGCGAGCACGCCGACCTGCGATTGAGCAAGGATCCTTCGCTGCGCTCAGGATGACGCCTGCTTGAGTTGGCGCGCCGCGAGAATCTGGAAATTGTTGTCATCCCTAGCGTAGCGAAGGATCCTTAGTCATCCCGCGCTACGAGAGAAATCACCCGCCAAGAAGGTGTCGGCGGACGTAGCCCTTCAGCTCTTCCATCGACTGCTTCGCGGCGGCGTCGTTGGCGCCGCCGCTGACGCCCAGCGTCTTGCAGGCGGCCATGCCTTGGGCCAATGCACCGGGAACCGGCTTGCCGTTGGCCTCGAAGGTCACGATGCCACTGTCGCGCATCTTCCAGGAGCGGTCGGGCTGCTGCTGGTTCACGCACTTCGAATAGTTCTCGCCGCGCGGATTGGAATAGGGCGCGCCGTAGTCGAAGCCGTGCATGGCGCCGGGAAAGACCTTGGTCTGGATCGTGGCGCCGGCGGCCCGCAATGCCTCGCCGTAGGTCTGGCAGGGTTCGAAGCCGACATAGGTGTCGGCGCTGCCCAGCAACTGGTAGATCGGCGCGCCGGTGGTGCGCGGCTGATAGTACTGCGCGGTGCATGACGGATAGAACGGCACATGCAGCGCGTAGCGCGGTCCGCCCGGCGTGCCGCCGGCCGCGAGGACGAGCTGCTCGTGCGAGGCCATCAGGGCCGAGGTGCCACCCTTCGAGAAACCCATGATGCCGATGCGGCGGCGGTCGATGCGTGGGTTTGCAGCCAGTACCTTGAGAACGGCCAGCGCATCGAGGTTGAAATCCTGGCCGGTAACGGCGGACTGGTCGAGCACGGTCGACGTGACGCCGCGCGGCTTGAAGGAGTCGATCACTACGGTCGCGACGCCCATCGGCACGAGTTCGCGCACGTAGCGCGCCTCGCGCTCCCCGACGCCACCGCTGCCGTGATGGATGACCATCGCCGGCACCGGGCTCGTCGCATTGGCCGGCCAGGTGATCTCGGCCGTGACCTGGACGGGTTGGCCCTTCTGGCGGCTCTCGAAGGAAATGGTTTCGCGCTGCTGTGCCCGTGCCGCCGTCGAAAGAGCGGCCCAGGCGAGCAGGGCGCAGGCGGCGATGCGTGCCGCCCGCACCATCTAGGCCGGAACCTTCTGCTTCTCGGCCGTGACCTTGTTGGCCATCGGGTCGTAGCCGGCCAGTTCAGCCACGTCTTCCTCGTGCCAGAAGTTCAGCTCGATCATCACGCCGTCGGGATCGTGGACGAAAACCTGCTGCAGCGGACGGGCCGGCACCTTCTTCACCTCGAAGGCCACGCCGTCCTTCTTGATCTGGTCGAGCGTGCCGCGGATGTCGGCGCAGTTGATGGCGATATGGTCGATGGCGCCGCTGCCCTGGTCGGCGCGGCCGGTCTCCGACACGAGATGCAGGATCGCCTTCTCGCCGGCGTACATCCAGGCGCCGGGGAAGGGGAACGGCGGACGCTCGCCGTTGGTCAGGCCGACATAGCGTTCGTAGAAACGCACGGTGGCCTCGAGGTCGGTGCAGTAGATGTTGTAATGGTCGAGCGAGAGTGCGGGCATGGAGCTTCTCCCAATCTGTCAATCCGGATGGGCCCCAGCTTACAACGATCCGGCCGGGGCGGGGCAGCGGGAATCGCCGGCTTCAGCCGCTGTGCGCGACGGACCCGTCACCGGAGGTAGGACTCGAGCCTGTCGAGCGCCATGTTCCAGCCACCGCGATGATCGTCGCGCGCCTTTTCGCTGAAGAACTGCTCGTGGGTCAGGGTGAGGATCGTGCCGTCATTGTCGGGTTTCAGGTCGATCGTGACCTGCGACTCGCGCTCCGGCGTGCTCTGCCAGGCCCACGAGAAGACGAGCTTCCGGGGCGGCACGATCTCGCGATAGACGCCGCTCACGCTGTGATGCTCGTCGTCGGGTGTCCAGAACTGGACGCGGAAACGGCCGCCGACGCGAAGGTCGGTCTCGGCGATGGGCGCGCGGTGGTGGTCGGTGACGCCCCACCACCGGATCATTTTTTCCGGCTGCGTCCAGGCTTCGTAGACCTTCTCGGGCGGCGCGTTGAGGCGGCGCTTGAGGGCGAGGCTGGGCTTGCTGGCCATGTGTCTTCTTCCTCCAGGAAGGCGGCGAGGCGGTCGAATTGCTGCGTCCAATACCGCTCGTAACGGGTGAGCCAGCTCATCGCCTGCTCCATCGGCTCGGCCTTGAGCGTGCAGGTCACGGTACGCCCGGACTTCGAGCGCTCGATCAGGCCCGCGGCCGACAATACGTCGAGATGCTTCATGATGGCCGGCAGCGAGACCGGGAACGGCCTCGCCAGCTCGCTGACGGTCACGCCTTCCTCCGAGTCGAGCCGGGCCAGCAATGCGCGCCGGGTCGGGTCCGCAAGGGCTGCGAAGGTGCGGTCGAGGGCGGCGCTTTGAGAGTTAACCATATGGTTAACAGTTAGGCGCCGATCCGGTGAGAGTCAAGTCGGCGGCTAATCCAGCTTCTTGATCAACGCCTGCGCCGCCGCCGGATTGCGGACCTTGGCGCCGGAGATGAAGTAGACGAAGGCGTCGCCCTTCTTCGCCCAGGCCCTGGCGCGCTTGGCCCACTTGTCGATATCGGCGGGCTTGTAGCCGGTCTTGACCTTCTCCTCCGCCTGCATCAGGCGGGCGTAGGTGAAGTCGGCGGTCGGCTCGTCGATCTCGGGGAAGTCCTTGTCGTGGGCATAGACGATCGCGGCGTTGTACTTGCGCGCGAGATCGTAGAAGCGCTCGTCCTTGAAACTGTCGTGCCGCACTTCCAGCGCGTGGCGCAGCGGCAACTTGCCGACTTCGCGGGGCAGCAGCTTGAGAAACGCCTCGAAGTCCTCCGGATCGAACTTCTTGGTGCCCATGAACTGCCAGTTGATCGGGCCGAGGCGATCCTTGAGCTCGACCAGCCCCTGCGTCACGAAGCGCTGCACCGATTCTCCGGCATCCCCCAGAACCTTCCGGTTGGTGCAGAAGCGCGAGGCCTTCACCGCGAAGACGAAGCCGTCCGGCGTGTCGTCGCGCCATTTCGCCCAGCTCGCGGGCTTGAAGCTCGAATAGTAGGTGCCGTTGATCTCGATCGAGGTGAGCTGGCGGCTGGCATATTCCAGCTCGCGCTTTTGCGTGAGGTCGTCGGGATAGAAGACGCCGCGCCACGGCTCGAAGGTCCAGCCGCCGATGCCGACAAGGATTTTTCCAGTCATGCGCTGGAGTATAGCGCGACTTCGCGAGGACCTTCCCTGTCGAGGGTCTCGCGCAAGTCCTCAAAAAAGATCGACAATTTCGTTCTGCGATTTAATCCCCGTGATCCGCCGGCCCTTGGCGTACGTATCAACAGAACGGCCGTGGGAAGCCGTGCGTATCGGTTGGGGTGGGTGTTGACGGAAACCAGTGAAGCAGGCGCTTTGGGCCTGTCGATTCTCGTTGTCGAGAGCGACCCGGTGGCGCGGAGCGTCCTTTTGGACCATCTGCGGCGTCATGGGTTCAGGATCGTCGAAGCGGAGCATGGAGGTCCGGCCATCCGGACGGCCGTGATCGAGCCGTTCGACTACATGCTGGCGGATCTCGATTGGAACGGCGTCAGCGATGGGGCTGCGCTCGCCCGATGGGCGCGGACCAACCGCCCCGAGACGCGGGTGATTCTCTCTTCGAAGACCTTGTCGCATTGGGTTCCGTCCGACAGCGCAATGGCCGGATTGCCGATCATCAAAAAGCCTTTTGCGCAGGGCGACCTCGATCGGCTGCTGGCGCCCGTCGCGGTAACCGCGATCCCCGGATCCTGATCGTCGTCCTGCCGATTGCTAGGCCGGCAGGGGCAGATCCAGCGTCGTGGTGCGGCGCATCTCGCGGCGGTGCTTCTGGTCGTCGAACGGCCGGGCGCGGTGCATCGTGCAGCGATTGTCCCAGATCACGAAGTCATGCGGCTGCCAGATGTGGCGGTAGGTGAACTCCCGCTGCGTGGCATGGTCGCTGAGGTCGCGCAGGAGCAGCCGTCCCTCCGGCACCGGCATGTCGACGATGTGCTCGGCGTGCGAGGCGAGATAGAGCGCGCGGCGGCCCGACGTCGGGATGGTGCGGACCAGCGGATGGACAGCACCCTTCAGCTTTTCCTTCTCGTCGTCGTTGAAGTCGAAGCCCAGCACGTGCCGCGAATAGACGATCGTGTGATAGACGCGCAGCCCTTCGAGCGAGGCGCGCGTCTCCTCGTCAAGCGCGTCGTAGGCCGCCCGCATGTCGGCGAATTCGGTGTCGGCCCGAACCGGCGGCACCACGCGCGCCGAAAGCATCGAGTAGCGGCCCGGCGGATCGACGAACGAGGCATCGGTGTGCCACAGCCGGTTGCCGACGGAGGACGCGCGCATGCGGTTGCTGGCGTCGCGGATATTGCCGTCCTTGTCGACATTGGAGACGTCGGCGATCGCTTCGTTGCCGAACCGGTTGTTGCCGATCGCCGAGGAGGAGGTGCGGGCGTGCAGCGTGCCGTCGAAGCGCTGGGCGAAGTCGAGCTGTTCCTCGTTGGTGAACCGCTGGTCGCGGAACACGAGGACGGCATACTTGTCCATGCCGGCGCGGATCGCCTCGAGGGACTCGCGGTCATGGACCTGGCGCAGGTCGATCGGGCCGACTTCGCCGGCGAATACGGGCGTGAGGGGCGTGATGGTGACGGTCATGGGATGTTCCCTCCCGGAGAACCTTTGCAAGCATCCTGATTGAAGTCAGGACGCCCTCCAACACGGATTTTTCGTCAGGCGATGACCCGGTAGAGGCGCCACCGCTTCGGGACGCCCTTGAGTTGGTGCACGCCGCGATCCTCGAAGCGGACGTCGGATTCGGGCATCAGCTCCCGGACCGCGCTCGAAGCCAGAACCTCGCCCGCGCGCGCCTTGGCGGCGACCCGCGAGCCGATATGAAGGGCGAGGCCGACCGCGTCGGGCCCGCTCACCTGGTATTCGCCGGCATGCAGTCCCGCCCGGATCTCCAGGCCAAGCGTGCGCACCGAGTCGCGGATGGCATGGGCGCACTGCACCCCGGCCGCCGGTGCGGCGAAGGTCACGAGCATCCCGTCGCCCGTCGTCACGACTTCCTTGCCGCGCAGGGCCTTCAGCTCCTTCCGGACGGCCGCGTAGTAATGATTCATCACCTTCGTCCAGCGCGCATCACCCAGTCGCGCGGCCTTCTCCGTGGACTGCACGATGTCGACGATCAGGATGGTGGCCAGCGCCTGTTGGAGTGCGACGCCGCGATTGGCGGCCCGGCGGTGGATCGTGATGCTCGATGTCAACGGCTCGTAGCTGTGGCTGCGCCGCCGCGCGATCGCGCTCTTCATGTAGTCGTTAGCGGCCGTCACCGCCTTGCAGCGGATCTCCTTCTCGCGCGGCGGGACCGTCCAGTAGACCGTGCGGCCGTCGCCCACGCCTTCGACCTCGACGGCACCCCACTTCAGGAAAACCGTCGAGCCGGCCCGGCGAATGCACCATGCCTTCGACGTGTAGCCGGACACATTCGATTGATGGACGCCGATGCGAAGGAACTTGGGCATGTGCGTGCGGCGCGGCCGTTCAGGGAACTCGTAGGACAAATGTGGTCGCGCATGTCGGCGCTGGCAACATCGTTCGCAAGCTAGGTCAGCAGCCCCAGGCTCCTGAAGCTCGCGTGCCCCTTGCGGCCGATCACCAGATGGTCGTGGATCGTGATGCCGAGCGCCTCTGACGCCGCCTTGATCTCGCGCGTCATCTCGATGTCGTCGCGGCTGGGCTTGGGATCGCCGCTGGGATGGTTGTGGACCAGGATCAGCGCGGCTGCATTCAGTGCAAGCGCGCGCTTCACGACCTCGCGCGGATAGACCGGCGTGTGGTCGATGGTGCCGCGCTGCTGGACTTCGTCCGCGATCAGCACGTTCTTGCGGTCGAGGAAGAGGATGCGGAACTGCTCGGTCTTTTCGTGCGCCAGTGCGGCATGGCAATAGTCGATGAGCTGCTGCCAGTTGGTCAGGACCGGCATGTCCTTGACCTTGCGCTCGGCCAGCCGCCGTCCGACTTCGCGCATCGCCTTGAAGTGGACCAGCGTGCGCTGGTCGATCTCGAACTCGCGCAACTGCGCCGGCTCGGCAGCGAACACGTCGCCCAGGGTACCGAACCGCTCCAGCAGGGCCTTGGCCATCGGCTTGGTGTCGATCCGCTCGATCGAATAGAAAAGCAGCAGTTCCAGCAACTCGTAGTCGGCCAGCGGCTCGACGCCGGCCTTCATCACCCGCTCGCGGACCCGGCCGCGATGGCCGTGATAGTGCGGCTTGGGCGCTTCCGTCTCGCCGCTGTTGTGCCCCGTCGCCGGTGACGGGGCCGCTTCGAGCGCGGCGGCGAGCTTCCCCGTCGGATCCTCGCCGGTGAAGTCCCAGCATTGTTCGAGCCTGTTCCAGGTACCGCCCGCCTCGCGCAACAGGACGCGGTGCGGCAGGGTATTGCCGCTGACCCGCCAGTGGCCGTCGGAGGATTGCAGGCGAAGGCCCTTGGCCAACAATGCGAGCAGGGCGGCATCGGCCTCGCCGGACGGGTCCGGGGCGGCTGTCTCAGCGTCGGTCTCGAGGGGCTTCAGGCGGGGACGGGGCTTTGCCATGCGCCGCAACCTTGCCGGGTGAGAAAGGCGAAATCGCGGCAACTGGGGGTGCGTCACGCTCGCGGGGCTTGACCTGATGCGGCGGCACGACCGACAGTTGAACACGCTTGAACCACGGGGAGAGGGTCCATGCTGTTTCATCTTTTTTCGCAACATGCCAATGGCTATGTGACGTTCCCGACGAACGTAGGCCCCTTCACGATCAGCACGCAGCCAGGCCCCGGGACCGTGATGGATCTATGCCGGGACAACGGCTCCACTATCGAGCGAGGGGCGCGTTACTCCAACGATCCGAGCCGTGCCAACGAATTCGACATCGACGCCGGCAGCGGGACGCTCAACAGCGACGACAGGGTCACCGTTCGGAATCCGGCGAACAAGTATATGACGCCGAGAGACCAGCGCCTGACCGTCGATGCGCCATTTGCGGGCCATGCCCTCTTCAAGATGAAAAAACTGTCCGGTTCTCCCGGTGCGCGGATCAGGCATGGAGACCTCGTGGCCCTGGGTGCCTATCAGCCCTACGACCCCTCACGGTCGCCGAACGCCCAGCGGCTCCGGTGGCTGGAAGCCAATCCCGACGACAACGACCCGAGCACCGACCCCGTCAAGCTCGGCGGCCTGAGCATGAATCCGGGGGGCGACTCCCAGCGGTTCCGCTTTTTCGAAGCGAATCTGCTTCTGGGCGAAGCCAGGTTGAGCACGACGGATAGCAATCCGCCTCTCGAGACCGTGGCCTCCGGATCGCTGAAGATCCGGCTCGCGCACGAAGGCTTGCCCAACAGGTCGCGTGTCCTCGTGCGCTTCACATCGGTGGACGTCGGAGGCTTCACGTTCGGCGCCAACGCGACGACGGTGACGCCCATCGGCGATGCCGGCACGCTAACGGTGGAGATTCCCGAAGGCGCGCGGGAGTTCTTGGTTCCTCTCAAGTGCGTGTTTCCCAGGGCCGGCAGTCCGTGCGCGCGCGCGGCGGGTCTTGAAACGCGCAACCTCGGGTCCCTGACGATCGTCGATTCGGGGATGGCGGCCTGGTCCGCGACGGGGCGTCAGGGAACGCAGCCACGAACCGTGGGAATCGACATGGTGCGCGCCATGGACTTCCTCCGGGTCAGTTTTGGGGGCATGTCCCTCGCGGCCAATGAAGATTCGATCTTCCATGTTGCCGACGGCATGCCTGCCCGCCTCGTCATACGCTCCGGACCCACGCGGTTGCCGCCCGTGCCGCGCGGCTACGCCCTGGTCGCCTCCATCACGCCCTTTCCGGCACCCGGCTTCGCCACTACCCCCGCGACGGCGGTGCCGACACGAAGTGCGCTAATGGATCCGAGAATTTCCTTCGCCGCCGACAGATCGTTTACCTACACGATAACCTTCGATCCCCTCGTTGGCCCGGGACCCAGTCGGCTCGATCTGTTCTGCGTGACGGTCGACGTCATTCCCCTGTCCCCACAGAGAACGGTCAGGGGGGTGCAGATCCCTCCACGGCTCCGCTGCCAGTTCGGCCTCACGGTGGCCGGCTGATTGTCTGTGTGAGTCGGCGACTGTCTTGATACGATGAGGTGATGACAGTTTACGCCGAGATCGACGCAGCCTGCGCTGCGTTCGCCGAACAGCAGCAAATCCCGGGCCTTGCCGTCGGGATCGTCCAGGGGGGCCGCCTCGTCCATGAGACGGCACTCGGCCTCGCCGACCGGGAAGCCGGCCGGCGCGTGGGGGCGGGGACGGCCTTCCGCATCGCCTCGATGACCAAGAACATGACCGCTCTGGCGATCCTGTCCCTGCGCGACCGGGGCAAGCTGCAACTCGACGCGCCGCTGGAGCAGTACGTGCCGCAGTTCGCCGCGGTGAAGCCCGCGACACGGGACAGCGCGCCGGTCACCATTCGCCACCTGCTCACCCACACGGCGGGCTTCGTGACGGACGATCCCTGGGGAGACCGCGTGCTGGGCATGAGCCCGGCCGAACTCGACCAGGTGATCGCGACCGGCCACCTGTTTGCCCGCCCGCCCGGCCTTGCCTTCGAATACAGCAATCTCGGCTACGCACTGTTGGGTCGGGTGCTGACGAATGTGAGCGGCGAGCCCTACCAGGCCTACATGCGCCGCACCTTCCTCGAGCCGCTCGGCATGGTCGGCACGACCTTCGACGCGCCCGCGGCGGCCAAGGGTGACTATGCATGGGGCTATCGGCTGGATGGCGACGTGTGGTCACGCGAGCGCATCGAGCCGGACGGGGAGGTCGGCGCGATGGGCGGCCTCGCGACCACGGTGCCCGACTATGCGCGCTACGTGTCGTTCCTGCTCGACGCCTGGCCGGCGCGCGACGATCCGGAGACCGGGCCGGCCCGCCGGTCGAGTGTCCGCGAGATGGTGCTGTGGCACGCGCCGCCCTTCGTGGCCGATCCGCTGCCCGGTGCCCGAGCTCCACAGCCGAGCGCCTACGGCTACGGTCTCACTCATTCCAGCGATGCTCTGCTCGGTATGCGGATCCACCATGCCGGAGGCCTGCCGGGCTATGGCTCGCACGTGCTGATGCTGCCGGAACGCGGCTGGGGCGTCTTCGCCTTCGGCAATCGCACCTACGCGCCGATGTCGCAGCTCACTTTGCAGATATCGGAAATGCTGCACGAAGCGTCGCCGCCGCTGCCTGTCGCACCGCCATCGCCGGCGCTGGCGCGCGCCATCGATGCGGTGGTCGCGGCTTACGCCTCGGGTCGCATCGAAGGGGACGACCGGCTGTTCGCGGTGAACTTCCTGCTCGACACCCCGGCCCGCCTGCGCGACGCCGAGCTTGCGTCCCTGAAGGCGCGCCTGGGCGAGGGACGTCTCGAGCGGATCGATCCTGTCCATGCGCTGGCCGGCCGCTTCGTCATTGCCTGCGCGAAGGGCCGCCTGAACGGGACCGTCACGCTCTCGCCCGAGGCGGACGGCGGAATCCAGAAGCTGGTCCTGTCCGCTGCGGGCGTCGACTAAGAGCGGACGAGCGTCAAAAACTCGAGGAGCTGCAGGCCGCCGACGCCGCCGAGCGGCACGAGCACGGCGCGGACGAGAGGCTGCTCGAAGAAGGGAGCGAAGGCCCCACGGCGCAGCTCCTCTACCTGCTTGATGAGCGCCGGGAATTGTTCCGCGAGCGCCAGGTCATCCGGATTTGAACTGCCCTTCAGCCACAGCAGGTCCAGGCGCATGATTTCCAGCGCCCGACGCCGGGCGATCTCCGCGCCGATGTTCAGTGCCGTCGCCACGCCGACCATCCAGAGCAGGAAGCCCACAAGCACGATCATGACGACGTTGTTGGGCGACCAATTGTCGAAGATCTGCAGCCGGGCAATGAACAGTAGCCCGAGCAGGATCAGCGGAAAGAAGATCAGCTTCGAGATTCCCTCCGTGTGATCGGCCAGGAGATTGGCGTCTATCCAGGGATCGAGGATGGAGTTCCGGCCGGGCCGGCTCATGTCCTTCCGGTCGCGAGGCCGGGCGGAAATGATCTGGTCGGCGCGTATGGAAAGCTTCGAACCGAGGTCGGCTGCGAAGCGCTGCACGGTGTCGATCGGATAGACCGTGCGTTTTTCGCGAAGCACCTGGATGAACCGCCATGTTAGGATCGTGGCGTCGCTCACGAGGATCATGAGGATGATCGTCGCCGTCACGGACAGCCAGATCGTCAGCAGGAATAGCGCGCGGTCGCCCTCCCCGCGGGCGGGAACATCCGGCGGCTCCCCGCCGGCCAGCTTCATGATCGTGTGGATGACGAAGAAGGTGATGGCGAGCCACAAAATCAAACGGAGCAAGCGGGGACCGTCGGCAAGCAGGCGGAGGTAGTTCCGCCATACCTGGCTGCCGTCGATCCCACCGTCGGGGCGCGGGTCATTGGGCGGGCTTGTGACGTTCTTTCCCTCGATCAACGCCTTCGACCCGATCCAGATCTTCGCGTCGCGCTGTAGACGCTTCCAGAGCGGCTCGCGGTCGACTTCCTGAAACTGGGTACTGGGAAAATAGCGATTACCGACCTTCGCCGTCGCCACCAGGGTGCCCCTCCACGTACGATCGAGGAACCAGCCGAACAGGAGCACGGCGAGCGCGCGCAGCAACTCGGACGGCCAGCTGCTCACGCCGGCGAAGATGGAGAAGGGCTCGAAGGTGCCGGCCGGCAGCCGGTGCGGGACGAAGCCGAGCAGACATGCCACGCCGGCGGGGAACAGCAGGACCAGAGCAAGCCGCAGCTTGTAGGGCTTTGATGTGTCGGTTGGTGACGCCCTGTCGGATCCTGGTGCAGCCGGACGGTGCCAGAAGGCAATCCAGAAGACCGCCATGGCAAGAGCGGCAATGCCCAGCACGCCCCAGACCCCGATCCGCCCCGGCCTGGCGAGTTCGGTCACGACGCCCACCGCGAAGCCCCAGGAAGCGACGACCACACCGGCGATGATCATCGTCGGGAAGCTGCATGGTCCCTTGCGCCGGACGACCTTGCGAAGCGCCGGACTCGGCATGGAGACAAGGGCCACCGCGCCGAAGAGCGCAAGTAGGATGGACAGGACGAAGGCGAACCGCAGCCGGGCATTGGCCTGATCGCTCCAGATGCCGTCCAGCGTGCCGGCTGGCATCGCGAGCGCGACGACGCCCTGACCGTGACGGCCGACTTCGTGGAGATAGGCGACCTCCAGCTGTCTGGCCAACGCCGAGCGGAAGTCGGCTCGTCCTTTGCGAGCGTCCTCGGAGCTGGACCCATCCATTGCCGCATAGCGGACAGCCAGGTAGGTCGCGGTCTGATAGCTGTCCCGGAAAGGCGCGAATTCTGGCGATGACGCGACGGACGAGCGGAGGTCGCTCGGCGACAATGGAAGAGGCGACGACACTACGACGTTCCGCATGTACCTCGCCACGTCGGGATGAAACAGGCGGGCATCCATGTCGGTCGTGAAGATCGTCTGCTCGGTGAAGGCAGGCCGCAGCGCCTGGATCAGCAGCAGCTTGTCGTGGACGTCTTGGCCGATCACGCCGATGGCGCGGACGGGGGGCTTTGCGCCCTGATCCCCGCCGGTCTGGAGGTTTCTGACGAGGCGCCGGATATAGTCCCGCTGGTCCCGGTTCTCGGGCCATTCGATCTCCGGCTCCTTGTTGGAATCCTTGTCGGTGCGATTGGCGCGCGGCACCGCTCTCTGTTGCTTCGACGCGCCTTCCAGCGTCACGCCGTCAAGACCGCCGAAATAAGCATAGGTATCGACGTCCACGACACCGCCACCTTGACAGGGCAGACCTTGGCGAATCTTCTCGACGAGGCTGCGGGCGAACAGGGAATCCCACTCGTGGAGGAGCACGACACGACCGCCTTTGTGCAAACCGCGCGCGCAGAGCTCGGCCCGCAGGAGCTCGACCTGGCGGGTATCAGAACCGACTGTTCTGAGGAAGAATGGATCGGATCGATGATCGACGTGTAGCCCGAGGGCCTGGAAGATTTCTGCGAGAGTCCCGAAATTCAGGTCCTTGTGACTGCGCCGCCCGATGTCAGGGCAGTCGATAGCCGTTATTTCCTTGAGTTCCGCGGACTTTATGTCGGCGAGGACGGCTGACTTGATGAGGGCGCCTTCGTCGGCCGTCGAGAACGGACTTACAAGATTGAAAGTCTTCAGCCGGTTCCAGTTCGCGCAGAAGGAGCCCTCCTTCTGCACGATCGTCGCGAGATTGCGGATGGCCACGGCGAGTTTTTCCGACGTGTACGGGCCGACGATGGTGACTTGAGGCGCGGTGGCGGGCTTGAGCGGGTCGGCGGACGGATGTGTCTGGCCCACCAGCATTGCGATGGTCGTCAGCCAGTTCTGTCCGAGCCTGGTATCGTCCAGCCACAACACCGTCGCGCGCTTTCCGGGCGTTTTCTCCTCGGTGCTCAGGGATTCGTAGGCGATGTCCAACGAGGCTCTCGAAGCCGTCTGTTCCGTGGTTCCGGTCCCGTCGCATCCGGAGAGCGATTCGCATGTCTTGAGCGACATGAGCCCCAGCCGCGAACTGTGGTCGTGCACGAAGCCTTTCGACGCAAGCCCGGCCAGCACGGCGTAGCGAATGCGCCGGCGTTGTTCCTCGCCGCCCACGAAGCTCGACCCGGGAAGCGGGACCACGACGAGGATGTCGGCAGCAGGCAGGGCTATGCGGGCCTTGAGGTCGCCATCGCTTTCGCACAAGTCAGGTCGCCGTTTGCATTGCTTGTCGACCACATCCCTGTGCCGGACGATTGCCGCCAGCGGGTCTTCCCAGAGCCGCGCCTCTACAGGTGGCGGCTGCAGTGAGCGCTCCTGCGCCGTTTCGCCTTCGCTGAGCCGCAGCAGGTCGAACGCGTACTGGCTCAGCAGCGCCGTGGAGAAGAAGACCGCCAGCACGCCGAGAACGGCCACAGGCAAGGAGGCACCGCGATCTCCAATCATCGCCGACTACCGGATCACCGGATTGCGCTGGGACGTGCAAGTCACCGCGCGGCCGCCATTGCCAATGCTGCGTCGAGCATGCTCTTCGTCCGGTTGGTCCAACCGACGCCGAACACCTTGAAGTCTTCTTCGAGGCTCCGATAGAACTCCAGCCGCTTGACCGAGAACTCCCGGATGATCTTGTCGGGTGCGCAGGTATTGAGCCCGTTCAGCGTCACCGGCCCGATCGACCCATCCTGCTCCACGCCCAAGACGTCCTGCAGGATCTTCGCCGAACGGGCGGGGCCGGCATTCACGCCGAGATCGAAGACCAGGAGGTCGACGCCTTTCGGCAGGTCGTCGCAGCGCAGCACATTCCAGTAGCGCGAGCGATAGATCTCCTTGGCTTCCTCGATCTTCAACTCGCGTACATGGTCCGCGTTGACGATCGCGCCGGGGTCGCGACTCCGCCGCCAAGCCGCGAGCGTCTCCTGGGTTATGCCGTACTTCGTCGCGCCGCCACGGTCGCGCGGGTCGTCGACGAAGCCGCCTTCGGCGCCGAGCACCAGTGTCAGGCAGGAATCGAATGTCTCGCCCTTGGAGATCGGCGGCGCCGTCGGCTCCGCCGGTCGCTGCCGTGCCTCCTCGCTGGCGCGGACCTGGCGGGAGACGATGTCGATCTGCTGCGACGTCTGCGCGGACTGTGCCGCCTGCAGGCGCTGGTTGCTGGTGTCCTTTTCGCGGGAACCCAGGGAGGAGCCGAGCCAGTAACTGATGACGGTCGAGAAGCCTGCGACGAGCGCACCGATGCAGATGTTGATCAGTTCCTTGAACCGGTCCGTTTGGCCCTCCTTAAGGGCAGGCGGTTCGTAGAACAGCATCAGGAGGAGGGCGCCCGCGAAAAGAAGCGTAACGATGATGGAGACGGCGGCCGGCGCCCATTGGAGGGGATTGCCGGCCTTCACGAGATCCATCTGGAGCGAGCGTGCGCCGGCGGTCTGTTCCAGTGCCAGCCTGACCTGCGCCTGCTGCTCGTTGAACTGCTGGTCGCGCCGGATTCGATCCGCATCGAGCTGTGCCCGCAGGACCTCGAGCGTGTGCTGCCGTTGCGCCGCCTCCGACTGGAGCTGTGCCGCCCGCGCCGACGCCTCGCGCTCGTTCTGCAGGCGGGTTTCTTCCAGCGCGATGGTGGCCAGCTTCTCGCGCAATTGCGCCGCAAGGGCAGGATCGGCCTCGAGCAATTGCCGCGCCTGGGCGGCATCGCTTGTCCCGGTGGTGGCGGCGACGACCCTCTCCACCGTGCCGGCGATCTTTTCGGCCTTGTCGCCGGCCAGCAGCCTGATCAGGTCGGGAATGACGGTCGTGGCAATGGCGACGAGTGGCAGCATCCGACTCTCCCCCATGAACGATCGCCCGGCGAAGCCGGACAAAACCTCTAGTTGTGAACGCTTAGAGGGAGGAAGTCTTGTTACCTGCAATCTAGTTGCAAGGCTGGACGCGAGCCAATATGAATCTGCGCGATACACGCATATCTTGCCCTCCATATTTGGAGATCAAAATGCCGGCGAAACCGACATTCGAGTTCGGCCTGGTCATGGCTGGAGCCATATCGGCCGGGGCCTATACGGCCGGCGTGGTCGATTTCCTGATCGAGGCGCTGGACGCCTGGGAAGAGGCGAGGCGGCTGCCGGATTATCGCGGCCCGCAGCACAGGGCATTGCTCAAGGTGATGTCGGGCGCGTCGGCGGGAGGCATGACGTCCGCGATCGCCGGTGTCGCGCTTCAAAGCGTGGTGCAACCGGTGAGAAACGTCGATGCCCCGCCGCCGGCCGAGTACAATCGTCTTTACGACGCCTGGGTCCGGCGCATCGACGTGTCGTATCTGCTCCAGACCGGCGACCTCGCGGCCGGAATGCCCGTGAGGTCGCTGCTGGATTGCACCGAGTTGGAGAAGATTTCCCAGGACGCCCTCGTCACCTCACCCTTGCCCGTCGGGCGCGCGTATGTGGCCGATCCGCTTCCCATCTATCTGACGATCGCCAATCTGCGCGGCGTGCCGTACGCATTCGAGCTGTTCGGCGAGGGGGCGAAGCCTTACGGCATGTTCGCGCATGCCGACCACGTGGCATTCGCCATCAGCCGGACAGGCGCGTCTCTTCCGGCCACCCTTCCCCTCGATCCGGGCGACATGACGGCCGAGGGCTGGAAGAGACTGGCTGAGTCGGCACTTGCTACCGGGGCCTTCCCGATCGGGCTGCGGTCGCGAGTCCTGGGACGGCGTTTCGCGGATTTCGACGGACGATTCACGCAGAAACCCCGGTGGCCCCATCCGATGCCCGCAGACCCGTTCGAAGTACTCTGCGTCGACGGCGGGCTGATGAACAACGAGCCGCTGGAACTGGCGCGGAAGGCCCTCACGAAGGACGCCCGTGCGGAGGACGGCACGGAAGCCAGCGAGGGGGTGATCATGATCGATCCCTTCCCCAATACCGCGAGCTTCGACCCGAACTGGGTCCCGCGGGACGGGCTGCTTCCCGTGGCCGGGCAAATGTTCTCGGCGCTCATCAACCAGGCCCGCTTCAAGACCGAGGAACTCGACCTGGCGTCGAGGCCGGACATCTACAACCGCTATCTCATCGCTCCGTCGCGCCGCAGCACGACCGACGGTTCGACCCTCGAGCCTGCGATGGCATCTGCCATTCTAGGCGGCTTCGGCGGATTCCTGTCGCAATCCTTCCGGCGGCACGATTTCCAGCTCGGCCGGCGCAACTGCCAGGCTTTTCTGCGGACCCACTTCTGCCTGCCCGAGAGCAACGCCTTGTTCGAGACGTGGCCCTCCGCCGACGAGCGCGAAGATTGGTATGTCCGCGAAAACCGCGACGGCACGTTGATGAAGTTCAAGGAAGAAGACCCGCAGCGCATGCTGCCGATCATTCCACTGATGCCGCAGGTCGCGGCCGAGATCCTGCCGTACGCGGCGCCGAGAGGCGATGCCGTCGACGTCGAGGCGCTGGGCGAACGGTTGAATGCGCGGCTGAAGGCCGTGGCAGCCAACCTGATCGACACGGACCTCGCGCCCGCTCTCGGCGGTGCGTTCGTCCGGTGGATCGTTCGCCAGGGCTTCAACTGGCACGTCCGTGGCAAGCTGCTCGCCATGATGAAGGACAAGGTCGCCAAAGAACTGCGCCAGTTGCAGTGACGCGATCAGTCGCCGGCGAGGACCGTCGGCGTCGTGCCCGTTGCACCCACTGCGGTCACCGCGTCGCGCTTCACCGCCTGCAGGGTCGTGGCCTTCGGATCGGGTCGGATGAAGTCGTATCTCTCGATGCTCGCGACGCCCTGGGCGGAGACGCCGCTCACCAGAAGCTCGGCACCGGTGGTGGTGCTGGTGGTCGCCACCCGCACGCCGCCGGTTCCCTCGAACGGCGCGAAGCTCGCGATCTCGCGGAAGTCGGTATGGTGATGATGTGCGGGATTGTGCAGGTACATCGCGGGACCGCCATCGAGTGCCGATCCGCTGGAGTAGACTTTCACCTGCGCGCCGCCGGACAGTTGTCCGACGATGATGCGCTTGGCGCCGCCGAGATTGCCCGCCAGCCAGCCGGTCGCCAGCGAGACGCCGCCGCGATGGTCGTCGCCGAACGGCTTGAAGCTGACGGTGGTCGCCGGCTGCGGTGACGTGACGGGCGTGTCGCCGATCTGCTTCAGCAGCGGGAGGACGAACACCTTCACCTCCGCGGCGCTTCCCGGGCCGGGCGCCGCGACGATGCTGTTGCGACCCGTCGAGAAGTCGACGAAGCCGGTGGCGAGGGTGACGCCGGAGGAATCGCCGGCAAAGGGCGCAAAGGACGTGAAGAGCGCTGGCACCGTTCCGGGCTTGGGCAATCTGGCGCCGTAGACCTTGATCTCGCTTGCGAGGCCGGGGCCGGACCCCACGATGATGTTGTCGGATGTCTCGCCGTCGATCTGCGCGGCGGCCACGCTGATGCCGCCGCGCGCATCGGAGCCGAAGGCCTGGAAGCGCGCCAGTTCGGCCGAGTAGGCGGCCTTGCCGGCCTGCGCCTTGCCCGAGTAAGCGACGACCTCGGGCGCGTGGTCCTTGCCGGCGCCGACCACCAAGTCGAGCACGCCGTCGCCGTCGAGGTCGCCCAGCGCGACGCTGACGCTGCCTTCGTAGCCGGGGAAGGGCGTGACGGTGGCGATCGGCCTGTCGCCGTTGCCATCGAGCACGCGTACCGTGGTGGCCTTGCCGCCGCCGCCCGGCACGACGACCGCATAGGCCGAGACGGCGGGGATCACGTTGACCAGCGCCATCAGCCCGTTGTCCTCGTGATTGAGGCGATGGCAATGCATCACATAGAGGCCGATGTAGTCGTCGAAGCGCGTGCGCATCGCCATGTAGCCCGGTTCGACGACGGTCTCGTCGGGCATCATGACCGGCGCCGGTACGTTGGCGTTATCGACGAAGAACTTGTCCGGGCCGGTGCGCAGGCCAACCGTCGGGTCGTGATAGGCCGTCACCTGGAAGTCGTTCACGTGCACGTGGATCGGGTGCTCGTCGTTGTTGTGGTTCAGGAACTGCCATTCCTCGATCGAATTCAGTCGCGCCTGTATAAGCGGCATGTTGGGAAAGGCGGCGCCGTCGAAGGCGTAGGTGAATGACTTGGCGTCGGACTTGGTCACGAGGTCGTTGAGGAAGCCGCCCTTGATCAGGATCTTGCGCGTCACGTCGGCGGGCGCGCGCGAGAGGTCGGTGAAGGGCGTGCGGCCGCCCAGCTTCTGGCCCTTGGCGAACGGCACCGTCACGCCCGGCCCCGATCCTTGCGGTGCCGTCGCGCGCGCCAGCACCTGGGTCGGGAACACGAAGAATCCGTCGGCGTAGCTGATCGCCGAGGGCAGCACGGTGAGGCTGCCCAGCACTGCCGGCGGATTCTCGCTGCCGTCGTTGGTGTAGAGGATTCCGGGCATGGTCATCGTCCGGGCGCCGCCGCCGCGGTCCGGCATTTCCAGGATGAGATCGCCTTTGGCCGGCATGGTGACGGCGATGGCGAATCGGCTGGCCGGCGGAATCAGCAGCCGCGTGCCATTGTGGGTCGGCGGATGTTCCACCGCACCGTAGGGTTCGCCATCCTGGCCGACGATGGCGATCGGCGGATGACGGCCGGTCGCCGTCTCGGTGAGCTGCACGTTGATGTAGGCGATGTCGCTCACGTTGGAGAGGACCCAGATCTCGGTCTGGCCGGGCTTGCTTCGGACGACGGGCTGGAACTGACCGTTCACCGTGAACTGCATGTCGCGCTTGTCGTCGGGCAGCGCAGGATCGGCCGGCATGTCCATGTCGGTCCGCCCATCCGCCGCCTTGAAGCTCATCAGGTTGGTCGGGATGTACTGGAACGCGCCGCGCCGGTTGTTGATCGAGAGCGGGCCTGCGTACCAGATGGTCGCGTATCGCGTGCCCTTGCTCGACTCGGTGAAATTCGTGGGCGTCATAAGCGGACGATAGGTGCCCTTGGCCAGCTCGCCCTCCTTGGGCGGTGTGATCGTGCTCACGAACTGTGGCCAATACGGATTGTTGAGCTGGGCACTGCCGCCGGCGCGATCGAACACGTAATTGTACTGCAGCATCATGTTGCGGATCGGGATGCGCTTCTCGGTCACGACCGGCAGGCCGCCATCGAGACGCCCGATCGCCAGCAGGCCGACCATGCCGAAATAGACGTGCGCCGTCGTCAGCATGTGCAGGTGGCTGTGATACCAGTAGGAGCCCTGCGGGTGTGCCTTCGGGATGTCGTAGGTGAAGGTGTTCGAGGTACCCGCCGGCATGTGCAGCATCACGTTGTCGGCGTTGCCCTTGGGGCTTACGTGCAGGCCGTGCGTGTGCAGGTTGAGGGGCGACTCCGCGAGTTGCTCCGGGTAGATCGGCACCGTCTTGTCGTTGGCGACATAGGCCGGATTGTAGAAATCGCGGATGGTGAGGCCGCTCAGGCCGTTCTCGAAATGAACGATCAGGCGCTCGCCCGGAAAGACCTGCAGAGTAGGGGCGGGATAGAGGTTCTTGCCCGATTTCCGTCCGTCGGAAGCTGCCCCGCGCACGAGTTCATAGTTGAGCAGCAGGAAGTTCTTCACGGGCTGGGCGACAGTATCGAGCTTCACCTCGCCCTGGGCCGCCGAAAGCCTGACTTCGAGCACGCCGTCCCTGGAGGTCAGAACGACCGGCTCGCGCAGCTCCGCGCGCGCCGTACCCGGCGGCTTCGCCTGGGCGGGGGCCTGCGGTTGCGCCAAGGCCGGTGCTCCGGCTCCGGCGAGCAACGAGGCAGCCGCGGTGGCACCGACCAGAAGCCCGCGTCTTGGTAATTCCTGCATGAAAGTCTCCCCGAACCGGTGCGGATGCTAGGTCGGAAGAGTCCAACAGACAATGAGGACGGCGGAAGAGAGATCGCATGCATCAATGGAGCGCGCCATCCAGTGATGCTCATGCGTATTGCAGAGGTTCGAGCGCCACTGGAGTGGCGCGCTCCGATGAGGATTACGCCGTCACCGGTTGCGCCGTCTTCGTGTCGCTGAGGTCGTAGGGCGGCTTGCTGAGTTCCTTCGGCGAGAGCGTGAAGAACTCGACGCCGGTTTCGGTGATGCCCACCGAGTGTTCGAACTGCGCGGAGAGCTGCTTGTCGCGGGTCACCGCGGTCCAGCCATCGCTCAGGATCTTCACCTGCCAGGTGCCGGCATTCACCATCGGCTCGACGGTGAAGAACATGCCGGGTTTCAGCACGGGACCGGTGCCTTTCTTGCCGTAGTGCAGGATGTTCGGGGCATCGTGGAAGATGCGGCCGAGGCCATGACCCGAGAAGTCGCGCACGACCGAGAAGCGCTGCGCCTCGACATAGGTCTGGATGGCATGGCCGATGTCGCCGACGTGACCGCCGGGCTTGGCCGCCGCAATCCCGCGCATCATCGCCTCGTAGGTGACGTCGCACAGGCGCTTGGCCTTCACGCCGACGTCGCCCGCGTAATACATGCGGCTCGTGTCGCCGTACCAGCCGTCGAGGATGACGGTGACGTCGATGTTGACGATGTCGCCGTTCTGCAGCCGCTTGTCTCCCGGAATGCCATGACAGACGACATGGTTGATCGAGGTGCAGATCGACTTGGGGAAGCCGCGATAGTTGAGCGGGGCGGGGATCGCCTTGTGATCCAGGATGTAGTCGTGACAGAGCGTGTTCAACTCGTCGGTCGTCACGCCCGGCTGGACGTAGGGCGTGATGAAGTCGAGGGTCTCGGCGGCCAGGCGGCCAGCGCGGCGCATGCCGGCGAAGCCTTCCGGCCCGTGCAGCTTGATGGTGCGCTCGTCGCGGCGCCAATAGTCGGCGCTGTCGTCGACGATTTCGCGGGAATTTGTCATGCGCCCTATTTGGCATGCGATACGGCCGGTAACAAGGCCGGGCCGACAGCTTGGCCCATCGTCCCGTGTCCGCTAGGGTCCTGAAACCACACGACAATTACGCAGGCCCCGCATGTCAGATCCGGCAAAAATCGTCACCGCCTGCATCCTCGTGATCGGCAACGAAATCCTGAGCGGTCGCACCCGCGATTCCAACATCCAGTATCTCGCCACCGAACTGGGCAAGCTCGGCGTCCGCGTCATGGAGGCGAGGGTCATACCCGACGTCGAGGCGACCGTGGTGGCGACCCTGAATGAGGTGCGGGCGAAGTTCGACTATGTCTTCACCACCGGCGGCATCGGGCCGACCCACGATGACATCACGGCGGACTGCATCGCCAAGGCGTTCGGGGTCGGCATCTCCGAGCATCCGGAGGCGGTTGCCCGCATGACGAAGCACTACGGCGACCCGGCGCTCTTCACGCCGGCTCGGCGGCGCATGGCACGCGTCCCGCATGGCGGCCTGTTGGTCGACAATCCGGTCTCGGTGGCGCCGGGCTTCCAGATGGAGAACGTCTTCACCTTCGCCGGCATTCCCAAGGTCGCCGAGGCGATGTTCCAGTCGATGAAGCACCGTCTGGTCGGGGGCGTACCCGTCGTTTCGCGCACCGTGCGCACAAACCTGCCCGAGGGCATCATCGCCGAGCCGCTGGGCGCGCTGCAGAAGCGCTACGAAGACCTCGACATCGGCTCCTATCCGGCGTTCCGGAACGGCAAGCCCAGCGTCTCGCTGGTCCTGCGCGGCACGGATGATGCAAGGCTGGCCGCCGCGGCGGTCGAACTGATGGAAACGATCCGCGGCATGAACGGCGAGGCCGAGGAGTTCGTGACCTGACGATTATTCAAGGATCCTTCGCTGCGCTCAGGATGACACGGGGACTGACAGTGGCGCGGTGCGCCAATGAAAAGAACGGTGTCATCCGGAGCGCAGCGAAGGATCCTCGTCTTCTTTTCGAGACGCGAGCCGTCGAGTGAGAGTGCTCGGCCGGCACGTTGCTTCGTGGTCCGCGCTGATCGCGATCACCGTGCCGGTCACCGCATTGATGCTTTGGTTGCATGCCCCGGCGGCGCTGATGCTGGGGCCGCTGATCTCCGGGATCGTCTTCGCCTCATGGGGCGGCAAGGTGAACTATCCCGTGCCCGTGTTCGGCGTGGCGCAGGGCATCGTTGGCAGCATGATCGCGAAGATGGTGCCGCTGTCGATCGTCGGCGACATACTTGGCCATTGGGCATTGTTCGGCGTCGGGGTCGTCTCCGTGGTGGCGGCGAGCACGCTGGTCGGCTGGCTGATGACCCGCTGGCAGACCCTGCCGGGCAAGACGGCGCTGTGGGGTATAAGTCCGGGCGCCGCCTCGGTGATGACCTACATGGCGGAAGCTTATGGTGCGGATATGCGCATGGTCGCCTTCATGCAGTATCTGCGCGTCGTCATGGTCGCGGTCGTCGCAGCCGCGGTCGCCCGCTTCTTCGGCGCGGCGTCCCAGCACGCCCCCGATGCGATCGTCTGGTTTCCCGAGGTCGCCTGGCTGCCGCTCGTCGAGACCGTCGCGCTGGCCGGCGTGGGCTCCTGGCTCGCCCGCGTGTTCCGCATTCCGGCGGGCGCCTTCCTGCTACCGCTGGTGGGCGGCATCGTGCTCACCCATCTGGGCCTGCTGCGCCTCGAACTGCCGACCTGGCTGCTGGCGGTCTGCTATGCGTTGGTCGGCTGGAACGTGGGACTGCGCTTCACGGGTTCCCTGATGATCCACGTGCTGCACCAGCTTCCCGGTATTCTGCTCTGCATCTTCCTCATGCTGGCGATGTGCGGCGGCGTCGCGGCCTTCATGGTATTCGTGGCCGGCATCGATCCGCTGACGGCCTATCTCGCCACCAGTCCCGGCGGCGCGGACTCGATCGCCATCATCGCGGCGTCGACCGACGTCGACGTTTCCTTCGTGATGGCCATGCAGACGGTGCGGTTGCTCGTCGTCCTGTTCGCGGCGCCGCTTCTCACCCGATTGATCGCGGATCGGATCGGCGAAGTCCGCAGCGGCTGAGGCTGCCGTGTCGGCCTTGCTTCGAGGTCAGGTGTTCGCCGCGCGGTGCACCGTCTTGGCGCGGACCGCCAGCAGCTTGTCGATGCGGCGGCCGTCCATGTCGAGGACCTCGAAGCGCCAGCCGCTGATGTCGACGGTATCGCCTTCCTTGGGCAGGCGCCGCATCGCGGCCAGGACCATGCCGGCGGCGGTGTGGAAGTCGGCGGTGCGCTTGCCTGTGATGCCGAGCAGTTCGATGAGTTCGTCTGCGGGCATGATGCCTGCGATGAGCCAGGAACCGTCGTCACGCTCCTTTGCCTTGGGCTCCGCCGGGCCTTCGTCGGTCTGGAAGGTGCCGACGATCGCTTCCAGGATGTCGGCGGTCGTGACGATGCCCAGCAGCTCGCCGTACTCGTCCTGCACCAGGACCATGTGAGCGGGTGAGTTCTTGAGCGTATCGAGCACGTCGAACCCATCCATCGTGTCGGGCACGATGGGCGCCGGCCGGACGAGGGCGCGCGGATCGGCGCTGCCGTCGCGGATGAAGGCGTCCAGCAGGTCGTTCTTGCGGACGACGCCGGCGGCGTGATTGGCGGCCGGATCCCAGGCGACCAGACGAGAGTGCACGCTCGACTGGACGGTCTGCAGCAAGGCCTGCGGTTCGAGCGACAGGTCGACGAGGTCGAGTTCGTGCCGCGGCGTCATGATGGCACGGGCTGGTCGGTCGCCGAGCCGCATGACCGCGCTGATCATGCCGCGTTCGCGCGGCTCGATGGCGCCGGAGGATTCGCCGTCGGCGATCAGCGACTTGATCTCTTCGGCGGTGACGGCCGAGTCGCCGCTCTGCCGGCCGCCCAGCAGGCGGAGGATCGCCTTGCCCGACACGTCGAGCAGCCAAACCAACGGGGCGGAGATTCGGGCCAGCATCGTCATCGCGGGTGCGACGGAAGCGGCGACGGCTTCTGCGTTGCGCAGCGCAATCTGCTTCGGCACCAGCTCGCCGACGATCAGCGACAGGTAGGTGATGAGGGCGACGACGCCGCCATAGGCGAGCGGCTCGGCGAAACGTAGCGGCAAGCCACTGTCGACCAGCACGGTCGTGAGACGGGCGCCCAGCGTGGCGCCGGAAAAAGCGCCCGCCAGAATGCCGACAAGGGTGATGCCGATCTGCACGGTCGACAGGAAGCGGCCGGGATCTTCGGCCAGCCGCATCGCGGCTGCGGCGCCGCGCGAACCGCCATCTGCCATGGACTTGAGCCGGCCTCGCCGCGCCGAGACCACGGCCAGCTCCGACATTGCGAGGACACCGTTGACGAGGATGAGGACGAGGGCGATCAGCAGCTCGATGTAGACCATGGATTCAGTCTAACTGCGTTTCGGGTCGGAACGAAGGCGCGCATTGGCGACTGATTCGCGGCGATGCCGCCATTTACACCAGCGTCTCGATCGCCTTCCGGCCCTTCTCGATGGGCTCGATGCATGGCATGTGTCGTGAGATGGCGGATACAGTCGGAAACAAAGTGTCCCGTGTGCCTGCACTACATCTCGACGGCAGCCGGCTGCCGGCGGGGATGCGTCTTGCCGCCTTCGCCCAGATCGCATCGGGCTATACGAGCACGCAGATTTCGGAAGGCGATTTCGAGGTCGACGCGCGGGCCTGGCTGCTCGGCGAACTCATGGTCACCTCGACGCGGTTGACCGCGCTCAGGATCGAGCGGACCGCGGTTCATATCGCCGCCGACAGGCGGGACAGCTATTCCTTCATCCTGCTGCGGCGCGGCAGCTGGACCGCCGAGGTCGAGGCAGGCCACGTGCAGGTCGCCGCCGGGCAGGTCTGCGTCATGGATTTTGCCCATCCGTGGCGGGTCGAGGGCACCGAGCAGGACAACATCATGCTGGTAGTCCCGCGCGCGCTTGCGGCAGAGCTCGGGCCCGGCGCCCCGCCACTGCATGGGCGCATGATTGAGGGTGCCACCGGACGCCTGCTGGCCGATCATATGTTCGCGCTGGCCCGCCACCTGCCGGATCTCGAGATCAGAGACCTGGCGGTGGTCCAGCAGGCGACAATCGGCGTGCTCACCGCTGCATTGCAGGCGTTGCCGCAGGAGGACCCTGCTCCCTTCCGCAACCTCACTCGCGATGTCGGCAGCCGCGTGCTGGGCTACATCGAACAGCACCTGACTGATCCCGGTCTTTCGGTCGCCACCATCTGCCGCGACGTCGGGGTCAGCCGGGCTTCGCTCTATCGCTCATTCAGCGCCACCAACGGCATTGCCACCTACATCCAGCAGCGCCGCCTCGAATCCGCACACGCGCTCATCTCCGACGAAGGCGCAAAGCTCAGCATGGCCGAGATCGCTGCCCAATACTGCTTCAGCAGCCAGGCGCATTTCAGCACCGCCTTCCGCCGCATGTTCGGCTACACCCCCGTCGCTGCCCGCAATGTCAGGACCAACGTCCGCGATGTCGGTGGCGTGTTCGACGGCTGGCAGAAGATCATCGAGCGATTGCCGGTCGCGAAGGCCCCGGACTGAACGGCTGTACGGCCGATCCGCCCTGTTCGCGCCACCGCCACGAGCGGAAATGGTGTACCTTGAGGGCATGACCGCACTCCATGACATGACCGCCGGCGAGCTGCTCGCCGCTTACAAAGCCAAGACTCTGTCGCCCGTCGAGGCGACCGACGCCGTGATCGCCCGTATCGAGGCCTGGGAGCCGAAGCTGAAGGCGCTCTATGCGCCGGACTTCGAGGGCGCGCGCAAGGCCGCCAAGGCCTCCGAGGCGCGCTGGCAGAAGGGGGCACCGCAAGGGGCGCTCGACGGCGTGCCCATCACCATCAAGGAGAACATCGCCACCAAGGGCGTGCCGGTGCCGCTGGGCACCGCCGCGACCGATCTGGTGCCGGCGGCGGCCGATGCGCCGGCCTCGGCACGCGTGCGCGAGGCGGGGGCGGTGATCCTCGCCAAGACGACGATGCCCGATTACGGCATGCTCTCGTCGGGCCGCAGTTCCTTCCATCCGCTGACGCGCAATCCCTGGAACCTCGACTGGAATCCCGGCGGTTCCAGCGCCGGTGCGGGTGCCGCGGCGGCGGCCGGCTACGGACCGCTGCATCTCGGCACCGACATCGGCGGCTCGGTTCGCCTGCCCGCGAGCTGGAACGGCATCTTCACCCTGAAGCCCAGCCTCGGCCGCGTGCCCGTCGATCCGCCGTTCTTCGGTCGCGCCATTGGGCCGATGACGCGCACTGTCGCCGACTCCGCGCTGCTGATGGCCGAGCTGTCGAAGCCCGACGCGCGCGACCATATGAACCTGCCGCCGGCCGACATCGACTGGAGCGCCGCGCCACTGTCGCCCAAGGGGCTGAAGATCGGGCTGCATCTCGACGCCGGCTCCGGCCTGCCTGTCGATCACGAAGTGAAGGAAGCGATCGAAGCGGCGGCCAAGCTGTTTGCCGACGCCGGCGCGCATATCGAGCCGGTGGCGCCGTTCCTCTCGCCTGAGATGCTGCACCTGCAGGACCTGTTCTGGCGCGTGCGGAGCTGGGTCGATTTCTCGGCCCTCTCCCATGCGAAGCAGGCGAAGGTGCTGCCCTTCATCGCCGACTGGTGCCGCGGCGGCGCCGACGTCTCCGGGTCGCAGGTGATCCGCGGCGTGAACAACTACATGGCGATCCGTGCCGCCACGACGCGGGCGACGCAGCCCTTCGACTTCGTGCTGTCGCCGGTCTCGCCCGTACCGACCTATCGCGCCGAGTGGGAGACGCCCACCAACGACGTCAACCGGCCTCTGGAGCACATCTCCTTCACTATGCCCTACAACATGAGCGAACAGCCGGCCGCGTCGATCAACTGCGCCTACACGAAGGATGGCAAGCCGATCGGCCTGCAGATCTCCGGCCGCCGCTTCGACGATTCCGGCGTGATGCGGATGTCGAAGTGGTTCGAGAGCGTGCGCGGCGCCCAGAAGAAGTGGCCCGAGCCGCCGAAATAAGGCGCGCGACCGTATGGACTGCGATGTCATCGTGGTGGGTTCCGGTGCCGCGGGCCTGTCGGCGGCACTGGCCGCGGCGCATGACGGGGCGCGGGTGATCGTGCTGGAGAAGTCGCGCTGGCTGGGCGGCACCACGGCGATGTCGGGCGCCGGTACGTGGGTGCCGGGCAACCACCACATGAAGGCGGCAGGCATCGAGGATTCGCCCGAGGAGACGCTGCGCTACATCAGGGGCGTCGCCCCGCCGGGCTGGGCGGAAACCGAGGACGAGCTCTGGCAGGTGCTGGCCGAGCAGTCGGCGCCGATGCTGCGGTTTCTCGAGGACGAGACGCCGCTCCGCTTCGAACTGGTCAACCATCCCGATCCCTATGCCGACCTGCCGGGCGGCCGGCCGTTCGGCCGCATGGTCTCCACCACGCCCCTGAGCAAGTTCCTGCTGGGCCGCTGGTGGAACCGCGTGCGGGCCTCGGTGAAGACGCAGCTCTTCACCTATCGCGAGCTGGTCGACGGTGTCCTCAAGAACCCGGTGCGCGGCGCGCTGGGCATGGCGCCGACCTTGCTCTGGCGCCTGCTGACGGCACGGGTCGGCGCGGGCAATGCGCTGGTGATCGGATTGGTGCGTGGCTGTCTCGACAAGGGATGCCGCATCGAGCTCGAGGCGCCGGTTCACCGGCTGGTGATGGACGGCGATACGGTGACCGGCGTCGAGGCCACGATCGGCGGCGAACGGCAGACGATCCGGGCGGCGCGTGGCGTCGTGTTGGCGACCGGCGGCTTCGACTGGAACCGCGAGCTCATGGCTAAGCACTTCCCGGGTATCGACCTGACGGGGGCGCCCGACACCAATACCGGCGACGGCCAGGTGATGGCGGCCAAGGTCGGCGCCGAACTCGCGCACATGGACCAGGCGCTGATCTCGCCCGCGACCTTCACGACCTACGAAGGCCGCCGCCACGCCCAGCCGCTGCTCGAGACCTACGCACCGCACGTGATCCTGGTGAACCGTGATGCAAAGCGCTTCGTCAGCGAAGGCAGTCCGGCGCTCGGCGTCGCGCTCGACGAGCGCGGACCCGACGGTCGTCACCTGCATCTGCCGGCCTGGCGGATCTTCGACGCGCGCTATGCCAAGGCGATGACGCTCTCCATGCACTTCGGCTCGAAGGAGAAGGGCTTCATCCGCAAGGCCGACACGATCGAAGCGCTGGCGGGCCAGATCGGACTCGATGCCGCGGCATTGCGCGCCACGGTCGACCGCTTCAACCGCTGGTCGAAGGAAGGCGTCGATCGCGATTTCCATCGCGGCGAAACGTATTGGGAGCGCTTCTACACCAAGGACCGCGCGCTCGGCACGGTCGAGCAGGGGCCTTTCTACGCAGCACCTTTCCTCTATGTCAGCCTCGGCACCAAGGGCGGTCCGCGCACCGACCTGCATTGCCGCGTGCTACGGCCCGACCGCAGTGTGATCGGCGGTCTGTATTGCGCGGGGATCGCGATGGCGAGCCCGATCGGTACCAAGTCGGTCGGCGCCGGCACGACCATCGGCCCCTGCCTCACCTTCGGCTATGTCGCGGGCCGCGAGATCGCGAGGCGCAATGTCTGATCATCGTCCATCCGGCCCCCTGGGCATCCTGATGCTCGACACGCGGTTTCCGCGGATCGTCGGAGACGTCGGCAATGCGGCCTCGTACGACTTCCCGGTGATCTTCCGGACGATGGAAGGCATCGGCTCGGCCGATGCGGTGGCGGCGCATCCCGACCGGCCGCGCGTGCTGGCGGCGCTGAAGGCGAACGCAGAGGCCCTGGCGGCGCAAGGCGCAGTCGGGCTCGGCACGAGCTGCGGATTCCTCGCGCTCTATCAGGACGATCTTGCCGCGGTATCCCCGGTGCCGGTGGCGACCTCGGCGCTGCTGCACATCCGGAAGCTCGGCGGACGCAAGGTAGGTGTCATCACGGCGTCGGCCAAAAACCTGACGGCGGCGCATCTCGAAGCGGTCGGTGCGCCGGGCGATACGCCGGTGGTCGGATTGCCCGAGGCCAGTTCCTTTGCCGGCACCTTCCTGCGCAACGGGCTGACGCTCGATCGCGAGGCCGTGGAGCAGGAAGTCGTGGCGGCCGGCCGCGATCTCGTCGCCCGGCATCCCGAGGTGGATACGCTGGTGCTCGAATGCACCAACCTGCCGCCGTACAAGGCCGCGCTCGAAAAGGCGCTGGGCCTTCCCGTGCTCGACGTCCTCGACCTGCTGAAAGACTTCTATGCCAGCCTCACCGGGGCAGCAGGCGGCGGTAGAGCGGCTGCAGCAGGGTCGGGATGATGTAGATCGGGAACTGCACCGCGGCGATGAACAGGAAGATGTCGGGATCGGCGGTTGCCGGCAGCACCGCCATCAGGAGGGCATTGTGCCGGCCGCCCGAGCAGTAGCCCACCGTGAGCGCGGTCTTGCGGTCGAGGAAGGGCAAGGTGGCAACCGCCATTACGAGGTTGCACAGCAGCATTCCTCCGAAGGAGCCGGCTATGAAACCGGCGAGCTTCACCGGTTCCGCCATCGCGCGGGCGACCACGCCATCCATCAGCGGAATGGCGAAGACCATCAGGACCAGTACGGAGATGCCGTCGAGAGTCGTGCCCGCCTCGACGAGACGCGGGCCCAGCCAGCGGCGGATGATGAGCGCCCCGACGAGCGCCAGGGCCACGATCATGGCCAGCCTGAGGCTGAGGTCGATCAGGCCGATCTTGAGATCGAAGCCCAGCAGCCACAGCGCCAGGGGCGGCAGGGTGAAGGGCACCAGGAAATTGGTGAACAGCGACAGCAGCAGCGCGAGCGACGAGTCCAAGCGCAGGAAGGTGGCCGTGGTCGCCGCCGAGATGATGCCGGGCGCCATCGCGCTGAGGCACAGCGCGGTAACGAGGCTCGGCCACAAGCCCAGAGCCTGCCAGATCGGCCAGACGACCAGCGGCACCGCAACCAGGTTCAGGATCGCCAGCAGCAGCGCGGGGCCGGGGCGGAGCAGCAGGGCGCGCAGGCGGCCCCAGTCCATGCGCGTCAGCGCCAGCATCAGGAGGATCACTACCAGCGGCAGCAGCAGCGGTCGTGCGGCGGCGGCCAGGTCCTGGAACAGGAGGCCCAGCAGCAGCGAGAAGGGCAGCAGCGTCGTGGCGTGCCTTCCCATGCGCTGCAGCAGGACGAGCGGATTCATTGCGGCCACCCTAGCACGTGCTAGCTTGCACCCGATGAATACTCCGCGCGGCGTCTGGCTCGACGATCTCACCCGGGAGGAAGCCGCCTCCCGTCTCGCGGCCGACGCCGTCGTTCTGCTGCCGGTGGTCTGGGGCCGGCCCGTGCAGGCGCCTTCGCATCTGCCGATGAAGACGGCAACGACGATCGCCCGCGCCGTTGCACAGAAGCTCGTCGAGCGGTTGCCTGTCGTCATGGCACCTCTCCTCGACTGGGAGGGCGATGCGGGGGCCGAGGTCCCTCGGCAGATGCTTCGGGAACGACTGGAACAGTTGAGGTCGCACGGCGCCCGTCGCCTCGCGATCCTCGATCTCGGCCTGGGAGTTGCGCTCTCGGCCGACCTTTCCGCGGGCGTCCCGATACTCCGCGTCTGCAACGGCGGGGCGGCGGACGACTATGCGACGTCCTGCATGCTGGCCGTCGATCCACGGAGCGTTCGCATGCAACTGCTCCCGGACGGTCTCGGCGCCCAGGCATTCACGGGCGAACGCATGATGTCGGCGGACATCGATGCCGCAGCCGGTGCCCTCGCGGCGCTGTGGAGCGACATCCGCTAACTTTATTTGCAGGGGGCGGTGGAATTATCCTTCCGGCCTGTCAACAATGTGCGTCATGCCGCTGCACTGGATCGTCGACTCAAAGGAAAGGCTCGTGATCACGGTCGCCGATGGTCACGTCACGCGCCAGGACGTGGAGGACTATATTCGGGCGATGAACGGCGCCGGCACGCAGCCCTACCGCAAGCTGTTCGATGGTAGCGCCGGAGAAACGGACATGACGCCGGAGGACATGCTGGCGATCGGCGTGCGGCTTCGGGAACGCCATGCGACCGGCACACCCGGACCGCTCGCCGTCGTGATCCCGCCGGACAAGGCCGATCTCGTCTCGCGCGTACTCGGCATCCTCGCCGCCGCCGACCGCCCCATGCGGGTATTCTCCGAGGTCGAGCCGGCGCGCCGCTGGATCGACAGCCTGCCGAAGTAGGCGACGCACGCCGCCATCGGGTAAGGTCCCGATCCACGTGCAATCAGGAGTCTGCATGAAGCTGTTCCCAACGTCGGCCCTGGCCGGCGCGCTATTGATCGGGTCGTGGGCGGCCGCTCTTCCTGCAGGCGCGCAGACCGCCATCCAGGCGGGCGAGTGGGAGACGACCGAGACGACTTCGATGGAAGGCATGCCGCAGATGCCTTCAACCTCGAAGAAGGTCTGCCTCGCCGCCGACGAGGCCCAGCTCGAGCGTCTGCTTTTTCCGACTCCGGACGAGATCAAGCAACATGGTTGCAAGTACGAGCCGGGCGCACAGAAGGCTGGCGTGCTTGCGGCAACCCTGACCTGCCCGCCGAACGATCAGTTGCCGGGTGTCACGGCGAAGGCCGAAGTCAGCTACTCGCCGACGAGCTACCAGGGGCTGGGTCAGCTCGAGGCCGCCGACAAGTCAGGCACGACGGTGAAGGGCAAGAGCGAACTCAGCGGCAAGCGACTCGGCGACTGCCCGAAATAGGCTGAGGCACGGCGTCACGCGAAGGCGGGCATCACCTGCTCGCCGAAGCGGCGCATCGAGGCGAGATTCTGGGCGTGGTCCATCGCGCCGAAGCCGGTCTGGCAAAGCAGATGCCGTACGCCGACATCGCGAAGCTCGGCCACCTGCTCGCGAACGCGCTTAGCCGAACCGTAGAGCGAGCCTGTGCGCAGCACGAACGGCACCGCTTCGGAATCCGGGACCTTGGGATCGGTCCAGGCATTCAGCGTCGCGGGCTCCGGCTCGAAGTCGTCCGGATTATATGCCTCGCGGACATGCATCATGTGCGCACGGGTTTCGACGAGCAGAGCCGCCAGCGTGTCTTCCGCCTCGGCATCGGACTCCGCGACGTAGACGTTGCGCCAAAGCGCACTCTGCGCGAGCAGTCGCTCTTTCGTTGTGGCGTCATGGCCGCCTTCGTCGATGCCGGCGGCGTAGGTCGCCCAGCGTTCCCTGATGCGCTCGACCGGCAGGCGGGCCGTGAGGATCGGCACGCCCAGCCTGCCGCATTCCCTGAACGATCCCGGCGAGATCACGCTGCGCCACAGCGGCGGGCCGGGCTGCTGCACCGGCTTCGGCCGGATCGCGGGGACATGCAGCTTGTGGAAGCGGCCGTCGTAGTCGAGCGGCGACTCGGTCCAGGCGCGCTGCAGGATGTCGACGGTTTCCTCCATGCGCTCGCGGCTGTCGGTGCTGCGCAGGCCGTGGCCGACGAATTCGTACTCGTTGTAGGCGGTACCCTTGCCGATGCCGACGTCGATGCGGCCCTTGCTCAGATTGTCGAGCAGCGCGAGCTGCACGGCGAGTCGCACCGGATGGTGGAACGGAGTCTGCACCACCGCGAAGCCCAGCCGTACCCTGCTGGTCTTCATCGCCAGCGCCGCCGCGAACATCAACGAGTCGCAATAGACGCTTTCGCCTGTGAAATAGTGCTCGGTGAGCCAGACGTCGGAGAAGCCCAGTCGCTCGGCTTCGCAGGCTTGCGCCACGATCTGGTCGATGCGTGCGGCGTCCTCGTCGGGTGAGGGGGACATCGCAAGCGTAAGCCAACCAAACTGCATCGACCTCTCCGCGTGGTTCGGCGTGCCTTATAGCATGGCTCTCCAATCGGTGAGATCGGGCGCTTCGCTGGTTTCGACATGAGGGACGTACTAAGAGATCGAGCCGTGCCGATCCTGCTCAAGAACACGCTTCTGGTTCTGTTGTCCGTCGTGCTTTGCACGGCGGCGGCGGAAGGGCTGGTGCGCTGGCTCGATGCCGAAGCGCCGAGCGATGCGCTGAAACACCTCGGCGAGATTCCCCTGGCGGAAGGCGTTCAGCGCGCCTGGTTCGGCGAGAATCCGGAGCCGCTTCCGAACCGGCAGCCGGCAAAGCCCGAGGACGTCGAACTGATCCGGCGAGTCGAGGCGAGCGGCGTGACGGAAGGCACCCGGCGTTCGGACATGTTCAAGGCGTGGAACAGCGCCTTCGTGGGCCCCGACCCGTGCAAGCACTCGTATCTCAAGGACGCACCGGGGCAGATCTATGTCTACGACCCGGCGGACGGCCAACCCTGGCCTCGTTTCCGCTTCCTGCCCAGCAGGACGACGCCGATCGGTCTCGTGACCAACGAATACGGCTTCCGTGGCCCGCCAGTGCCGGTCGCGCGCCAGCCGAAGACGATCCGCATCGCCTTCATCGGTGCTTCGACGACGGTGGGTGCGCACGACTTCCTCTATTCGTATCCCGAGCACGTGGGTTACTGGCTCAACCGCTGGGCGGCGGCGAAGAAACTGGAACTTCGGTTCGAGGTGTTGAACGCCGGCCGTGAAAGCATCGCATCGCCCGACATCGCGGCCATCATGAAGAACGAGGTGGCGCCGCTCGCGCCCGACCTCGTGGTCTATTACGAGGGTGCCAACCAGTTCGAGTTGGAGACGCTGGTGCCCGATCTGCCGCCGCGTCGCGCCGACTTGCCGATCATGGCACGACCGAAGCCCAGCCTGTTCGGGCAGGTCCTGGAGGATCTGGGTTATACATTCGCGCTCGCCAGACGCCTGCAGAACCTGATTGCACAATATAGTCCGGGTCCTTCTGGCGCCGACACGGTTTCGGGGGGGGACGGTCGCGAATGGCCCAAGCCCGACTACACACTGGTGTGGCCCAAGGGAGTCGATGAGAAGGATCCGGACATCGCGCGGGGCGATCTGCCCGTGAGCCTTTCGACGATCCTGGCGGATCTTGGTCGCATCGACGCCATTGCGAAGAAGACCGGCGGCGAGCTGGCGATCGCTTCGTACAAATGGCTGGTCGCCGATGGCATGGTGCTCGACCCTGTGCGTCATCGCCTGATCCTCGAATACCTCAACTATGGCTATGCGCCGTTCCGCTATCGCGACCTCGAGAGGCTGGCGCTGTTCCAGAACCGCGTCCTGGAGAAGTTCGCCCGGACACACCGGATCGACTTTCTCGACGTGGCGCGGCTGATGCCCTCCGATCCGGACCTTTTCGTCGATGCCATCCACGGCACGCCCGAGGGCGAGAGGCTGCGCGCGTGGATCGTCCTGCAACTCCTCGTGCCGGTGGTCGACCGCCACATGGCCGACGGGACGTGGCCCAGGAAGACCTTCCCCGCCCAGCCGCCACCCGCGCCCTATGTGCCGCGCGTGGTCACTTTTGATTGCCGAAAGAAAAGCGGCTGAAACCTCTCTTCAACAAGCTTGCAGCTATACGGCAGTAACTTTAGGGTGCCGCCGTCATTCGGGGGAGTACGATGAAGCTTGGATTGATGGTGGTCGCTGCGGTCGCCTTCGCGGCCACGGACGTGCGGCCCGCTCTGGCTCAACAGATCACGCACGGCTGCGCCTGTCTGCACAATCAGACACAGGCCCAGGTCAGCTACCGCTACAAATGGGGCGAAGGCGAGTGGAGAACCACGTCGCTGCGGCCGGGTTACCAGACCGCCTTGTGCTGGCAGTACGCGAACGCTCAGAGGAGTTCGCCCAATCTCGTCTTCGAACTCGACGTCGACATGTCGAAGGGAAACGCCTGGACGAAATATGCCATCGCGCGCGTGCAGACGGCGGGCAACAGCTGCGCCGCCGTGGGTGGCGGCGGGCACTACAATGTGAGCTACCGGCCCAACACCAACAACGGCTTCATCCACATCACGAAGCGCAACTGAGTTCTGCGACGCGACGCGCTCGCGTTGACAGGCCGACGGCGCATCCGCAGGCTTCCGGCCAAACCGGAGGAAACGAATGGCGCGTTATGATCGCGTGATCCGCGGCGGCATGATCGTGGATGGAAGCCGGCTGCCGCGTTTTCGCGGCGACATCGGCATCAAGGACGGCCGCATCGCCGAGATCGGCCAGATCGCGGCGAGCGATGCGGACGAGGTGATCGATGCCGGCGGCCTGATCGTGGCGCCGGGCTTCGTCGACCTCCATACGCACTACGACGCCCAGCTCTTCTGGGATCCGTACTGCACGCTGTCGTCGTGGCACGGCATCACTTCGGTGGTGATCGGCAACTGCGGCTTCGGCTTCGCACCGGTGCGTCCGGCCGAACGCGAGCGCGCCATGATGTCGATGACCCGCGTCGAGGCGATCCCCATGGCCTCCATGAAGGAGGGGATGCCCTGGGATTGGGTGACCTTCCCGGAATTCCTCGACAGCGTCGATGCCGCGCCGAAGGCGGTGAACGTGCTGCCCTATGTGCCGGTGTCGCCGCTCTTGATCTGGGTGATGGGCTTCGAGGCGGCGAAGGCCGGCAAGCTGCCGACGCCCGAGCAGCATGCGGAGATGAAGCGCCTGCTCAACGAGGCGATGGATGCAGGCGCCTGCGGCTGGTCGGCGCAGCGCATGCTCCCGACCGGCCCGTCGGCGGTGCAGCGCGACTACGACGGCACGCCGATGCCGACCGACGTGATGCATGACGAGACCTGCCGCGAGTTCGCGCGCGTTCTGGCCGAGCGCAACGAGGGCTTCATGCAGATGCTGCTGATCTCGGGCGACAACGCCAAGGACCGCGCCTTCTACGAGGAACTGTCGACCCTGAGCGGCCGCCCGATGATCATGAACGTGATCCAGGCCTTCGATCACCGGCCCGAGATCCATCGCCGTGCGCTCGCCTGGCTGAAGAGCTGCCGCGAGCGCGGCATCCGCGTGGTGGGACAGGGGCTGACGACGGACGCCGGCTTCACCTTCACCTTCGAGGACTGGAACCTGTTCGACGATTCGCAGGACTGGTGCGACGCCACGACCGGCACGCGCGAGGAGCGGCTGGCCAAGCTCGCCGATCCAGCGCGCCGTGCACGCTTGCGCGAAAACCTGCCGATCACCGCCACGGGTCCGCTGCCGCAGATCGCGATCGTCGGGCCCAAGACCGAGCGCAACAAGAAGTGGCTCGACCATACGCTGGCCCATGCCGGCGAGAAGATGGGCAAGCATCCGGTCGACGTCATGCTCGACATGGCGGTCGAGGAGAACCTGGAGACCGAGTTCTTCGCGGCCCCGCCCAACGGCAGCATCGAGTACCTGAAGGAGCTGGTCGACGATCCCTACATCCTGTTCGGCGTGTCGGACGGCGGCGCCCATACCAAGTTCCTGACGGCCGGCCGTTATCCGACGGAGACGATCTGCAAGGTGGTGCGCCAGCACGGCATGCTGAGCCTCGAGGACGTGCACTGGCGGCTGTCGGCATTGCCGGCCGAGGTCGCGGGCTTCCGCGGTCGTGGCATGCTGAAGAAGGGCGCGCCGGCCGACATCGTGATCTACGACTATGACGGGCTGAAGGTCCTGCCCGACGAGATTGCGCATGATCTGCCGGGTGGCGAATGGCGCCGCGTGCAGCGGGCCTCGGGCTATAAATACATCCTGGTCAACGGCGAGGTCACGATGCGCGACGACCGGCCGACCAACAAACATTCGGGCCGCCTGCTGCGCCACGGCGCATGAGCGGCTACTGACAGGGCTGACCCTTCACCGGAACACGGAGTTTCCAGCACAGAGTCTCTCCTTCCGCCGCGCGGCCGGAATTGCAGAAGTAGACCTCTCTGTCCTTCTGCAGCCAGACACCGCCCGGAATGGCGGCCTTGATGTCGAAGCCGGTCGAGATCAGCAGCCCCGGCGACATCGCAGCCGCTTCCGAATATTGCGACACACAGGCCGGCGGCTTGCCCTGCGCGGGTTGCTGAGGCTGCGCCCAGGCCGTGCCGATCGCGAGGCAAGTGAGCAAAAGAGCCAGCAGCAGCTTCATCTCAACCCTGTTCAGTCAAAATCACTTAAGCTCTATGTTATTCAGAGGGAAGATGCAACGGACGGGCGTATTTCGTCCGTCCGATACGCGGCGCTACAGGGAACGGGTGGCTATTCGACGACAGTCGTTTCGAAGTCGGCCGGCATCGTGATCTCGATCAGTTCGAGATCGTCGGAATGGTCGATCTCCTTGTGCTTTACACCGGGCGGTTGATAGACGGTCGAACCGGCCACCAGCTTGTGCTGGCCGTACCCTTCGTATTCGAAGATCGCCCAGCCCTTCAGCACATAGACGAACTGGAACTCAAGCGCGTGACTGTGGCGCGGCGCGTCGGGATGCTGGCCAGGCACCGCGCGGATGACATGCGCGCCGACCCTGCCGCCGGTCAGTTCCTTCAGGCCGAGCGGCCTGTATTCGAAGAAGGGACGCAGCCCGTCCGTCTTGAAGGAGTCGGAACCGAGATGGCTGACGATACCGCCGGTGCCGGTCGCCGTCTCTTCCTTGAGCTTCTCCTGCTCGGCTTCGCCGGTCGTGGGAAACAGGTCGGGCATTCGATCCTCCATGATGCTTTCAGAGGAGAATGCCCTGTTCCCACTCCCGGGTCAGCAGCGCGCGACTTCGCGCATCTGCCAGCACTGCACTTCGCCTTCGACCGGCCGGCCGGAATTGCAGTAATGCAGGTCCTTGTCCTTCTGGAGCCAGAGGCCGTTCGGAACCGCCGCCTTGATCTCGTAGCCGGCGCGGATCATCGTGATCGCGGATTGGCCGGGCACGGGATTGTATTGCGTCAGGCAGGAGGCGGCCGTCTGCTGGCCCTGGCCCGGAGGTTGCGCACCCTGAACGGGGGCTGCAGGCCTTCCGGGGACCGCGCTCTGCTGCGAGTAGGCGATTGTTCCGGCAGCAACCAGCACCGCCACCGCGAGCGCCGACGCGCCCGCAAAGAGCATTTTCATTACAAGCTCCTGCGTCAATTCCAGACGTCGAACTGACGGGTCCGGCATCCCCACGCCGGCCCACCCACACACGGGTGAAAGTTAGATATATTGCACTCCGGGCGCAACCTTGAAAAACCGGCTCGGAACTACTGGCTCGCCACGGTTATGGTGAGTGTGAAGCTCGCCGCGTCCCGGCGGCTGTAGGCCATCAGCAGATAGGGCCCGGTGCGGGGCAGGGCACCGACCCAGGCGGCAGGTTCGTCGGTCGGTCCGGCATCGTGCATCGGCTTGCCGTCGAGGACCGGGGTTCCCTCCGCGTTCATCCGGACCAGCGTGCCGGGTTCCCAGAGCTGGAACACGACATTGTTGCCGGGAGAAGCGACCATGACGTTCATCGTCTCCCCCGCGCGCCCGGGCACATAGTAGAGCCCGCGGGCTCTGGTGTCGGCGAGCGTGCCGGTCACCGTCGTGCTGGCCGGCGCCGCCGATATCGAGAGGGTCCGGATGGCCGGAAGCGGCTGGGCCCGGGCAGGTACAGCAACAAGGATCGGCAGGGCGCCGAGGAGAAATCGTCGGTTCATCGACGCCATCCTAGCAGACGGTTCGGAGTCTGCAGACTATCGTCGCAGAATTCTGGGGGGATGCTCATGCCGAGGACGTTGTTCATCGATTCGACACCCGACATCGATCGCGTGTGGAAGCAGGTCCATGGCGCCGCCGACATTCCGGTCACGGTCAACATGGGACCAGTGCCGGAAGAGCAGGTGCCGGCCAAGGTCGAGGGCTACGACACGGTCATCAACGATGCGACCTATTTCAGCGAGCCGACCCTGAAGTGCTGCACCGGGCTGAAACATATCGTCTTCCTCGGCACGGGCGCGTCGAGCTTTGTCGACGTCGCGGCCGCCGAGCGGCTCGGCATCAAGGTGTCGACCATCGGCGGTTATGGCGACACCACGGTCGCCGAGCATGCGATGGGCCTGGTCTTCGCCGCGGCGCGCCACATCGCGACGATGCACGGCATCGTCCGCGGCGGCGGCTGGCGTCCGATGCAGGGCATGGAACTCAAGGGCAAGACGCTGGGCATTGTCGGCCTGGGCGGTATCGGCCGCGAGATGGCGCGCATCGCCCAGGGGATCGGACTCAAGGTAATTGTCTACAACCGCTCGCCCGTTGCGGGTGGATCGGTGCCGATCGACGACCTGCTGGCGCAGTCCGACATCGTGAGCCTGCACCTCGCGCTGAACGACGCAACGCGCGGCTTCCTCGATCGCGCGAAGCTGGAGAAGACGAAGCCGGGTGTCGTCATCGTCAATACGGCGCGGGCGGCCCTGGTCGACGAGCCTGCGCTGATCGACCTGCTGCGCTCCGGCAGGGTCGGCCACTACGCGACCGACGTTTTCGGCAAGGAGCCGACGCCGCCGGACGAGCCGCTGCTCGCGCTGGACAACGTCACGCTGACGGCCCACGCCGGCTACAACACCCCCGAAGCCGCGATGACCATGTACCGCCGCGCCATCGATCTCGCGGCGAAGGGACTCTGATTTTCTGCAGCCACCGTGGCGGGATTGGACACGGTCTTTCTTTGGTCATGCTGCCGCTGTAAGCTTCATCGCTTTCCCGCTCCCAGAGGACCGGAAAGCAGATGGCGCATATCAGACTGAACACTCATCCCAGCCAGGGCGGCCAGCCGGCTCCCCCGGTGGTCTGGGGCGCGCGCGACCCGACCGTGCGAGGTCCCGTCGTCGGGACGGTCGGCCTTGGGTCGCACCGCAACGTCATCGGCGTTCATTCCGGCAGCTACGGCATCTATCGTGCTCTCGCCATCGCGGCCCAAGAACTCAAGGCCGACCATCGGCCGGACCTCACCAACACCTCGCCGGCCGAGCGCATCGGTCCCTTCGAGGCATGGTTCGACCCCAAGAAGATCGTGTCGCTGGACCCGTGGGGCCATCTGGTTTCCGAGGTCTTCGCCGACAAGCTGGCCGCCGGCTGGGACATCCGCCCGACCATCGCCATCACCAAGGCGCATGTGAACATGCCGGAGATCATGGAGGCCCTCGCGGCCGGCCGGCTGAAGCCCGACAATGACATCCTGAGCGGCAACGGCGACGTGAAGGTGACCAAGGCGGCGATCGAGCCGGTCTGGTGGCTGCCCGGCATCGCCGAGCGTTTCGGGGTCAAGGAGACCGACCTGCGCCGCACGCTCTTCGAGCAGACCGGCGGCATGTACACCGAGCTGGTGACGCGGCCCGACCTCGAACTGTTCCTGCCGCCGATCGGCGGCGCCACGGTCTATTTCTTCGGCGACGTGTCGAAACTCGGCAAGCAGGAGACGAGGATCGCCTGCCGTCTCCACGACGAGTGCAACGGTTCCGACGTGTTCGGCTCCGATATTTGCACCTGCCGCCCCTATCTCGCGCACGGCATCGAGATCTGCATCGACATGGCCCAGCGCGGCGGCGTCGGTGTCGTCATCTACAATCGCAAGGAAGGACGGGCGCTGGGCGAGGTGACGAAGTTCCTCGTCTACAACGCCCGCAAGCGCCAGCCCGGCGGCGATTCGGCGGCGCAGTACTTCAACCGCACCGAATGCGTGGCGGGCGTGCAGGACATGCGCTTCCAGGAACTGATGCCCGACATCTTCCATTGGCTGGGTGTCAGCCGTATCGACCGCTTCGCCTCGATGAGCAACATGAAGTCCGACGCGCTGCGCGAGCAGGGCATCGAGATCGTCGAGCAGGTGCCGATCCCCGAGCACCTGATCCCCGCCGACGCGCTGGTCGAGATGGATGCCAAGAAGGCCGCCGGCTACTTCAGTCCGACCAAGCCCGGCTCCAACGAGCTGGCGCGCGCCAAGGGGCGTGGCCTCGATGAGTGATTCATTGGAGCGCGCCACTCCAGTGGCGCTCAAGCGCATGATGCGCCACTGGAGTGGCGCGCTCCATTTTTGTCATCCTGAGCGGAGCGAAGGATCCTTCGCTTCGCTCAGGATGACACCGGTTTTTGGGCAGGCATCTTGAGAAACGATCTCGCTTATCTCCGCACGCCCGTCGCCATCCGCGAGCGGGCGGCAAAGGTCCTGAAGTATGTCGTGGACGGGCAGTCGCAGTGGTTCCAGCTCGATGCGAACGGTCTGGAGGCGGCGGTGCAGGCGACGCTCGCCGTCACTCGCGAGCGCTTTCCCAATCCCGCGGCGATCCCGTTCCATTCGCGCTGGCGGCATTTCGAGGCGGGCGGTCGTGATCGCTGGAGCGCGCTGGCCGAGCGGCTGAACGGCCTGCCGCCCGAGGAGATTGCGCGCCGCCGCATGGACCTCGCGGTCGTGTCCGTCCTGCTCGACGCCGGCGCCGGACCCGGCTGGAGCTATCGCGAGCCGGGTACGGGCGAAACCTATGTCCGTTCCGAGGGGCTGGGCGTCGCCAGCCTTCACATGTTCGCCAACGGGGCCTTCAGCCGCGACGCCAAGGGCGACCCGCTGAGGGTCGATGCCGAGCGCCTGGCGACGCTCACGCCCATGGACATCGCCATGGGCTTCCAGGTGAAGGCGCACAATCCACTGCTGGGCCTCGAAGGCCGCGCCGAACTGTTGCGCAAGCTGGGCGGTGTCGGGTTGGAGCGGCCGGGCGCGCTGTTCGACATCGTGGCGAACAGTGCAACGGGCGGCGGCGAGGTGAAGGCCGAATCCATCCTGGCCGCCGTGCTCGACAGGCTCTCGCCGATCTGGCCCTCGCCGCGCGGCGACGTGTGGGAGCATCCGGTGGTTGGGCTCGTGCCCTTCCACAAGCTCTCGCAGTGGATGAGCTATTCGCTGGTCGAGCCGATCGAGGGGGCGGGTCTGAAAGTCGCGGCACTCGATGCGCTGACCGGCCTGCCGGAGTATCGCAACGGCGGGCTGCTGGTCGATGCCGGCGCACTGCGACCGAAGCAGCGCGTGCTGCTGGAGAAGAGCTTCGCGCCGGGCGACGAGGCGATCGTGGAATGGCGGGCGCTCACCGTGGCACTGCTCGACCAGATCGCCGAGCATGTCCGCCTGCATTTGGGAATGGATGCGGCCCGCCTGCCGCTGGTGAAGGTGCTGGAAGCCGGCACGTGGTTTGCGGGCCGCCGGCTGGCCGCGGAGCGCCGCCCCGGCGGCGGGCCGCCCATCACCGTCGAAAGCGACGGCACGGTGTTCTAGCATCTGAAGTGTTGCCCATCCTTCGAGACGCGGTCCAGAGGACCGCTCCTCAGGATGAGGTTGAGAGTATTGGTTTGGGATAGACCTCATCCTGAGGAGCATCGCGCAGCGATGCGTCTCGAAGGATGGGCCACGTGAGGGGAGCCTTTGATGTCATTGCCGCACTCGATCCATGTCGTGTCGCATCCGCTAGTGCAGCACAAGCTCACCAAGCTGCGCGACAAGGCGACGTCGAGCACGAATTTCCGGCGCCTGCTGCGCGAGATCGGTCTGCTGCTGGGCTACGACGCCACGCGCGATCTCCCGGTGGTGAATGCGCGCATCGAGACGCCGATCGAGGCGATGGACGCACCGATGCTCGACGGCAAGAAGCTGGTCGTGGTGCCGATCCTGCGCGCCGGGCTCGGCCTCGCCGAGGGCGTGATCGACCTGGTGCCGCTGGCCCGCGTAGGCCATGTCGGTCTCTATCGCGACCCGCGCACGCTGCAGGCGGTCGAGTATTACCTGAAGATCCCGCAGGACATTTCCGACCGCGACGTCATCGTCTGCGACCCGATGCTGGCGACCGCCCATTCGGCCATTGCCGCCGTCGACCGGCTGAAGGAGTCCGGCGCCAGGCGGATAAAGTTCATTTGCGTGCTGGGCTCGGAGCAGGGGGCGCGGACCTTCGCCGAGGTCCATCCCGACGTGCCGGTCTTCGCGGCAGCGATCGATGCAAAGCTCAACGATCACGGGTATATTGTTCCCGGGCTCGGCGATGCGGGCGACCGTCTCTTCGGGACCAAATAACAAACGGGAGAAACGCAAAATGTCTCCGGACCTGAAGTACCTCCTCCTCTCCGTGATCCTGACGTTCGTCCAGATGCTGGTGGCGGCGACGGGCGCCAACCGGGCGGTCGGGCTGCCCACGCTGGCCGGCAACCGCGAAGGCCTGCCCGAGATCAAGGGCTGGGCCGGACGCGCCAAGCGCGCCCATCTCAACATGGTCGAGAACATGGTGCTGTTCGCGGCACTGGTGCTGATTGCAGCCGTGGCCGGCAAGGCCAACGCCATGACGGCGATGGGCGCGGCGATCTTCTTCTGGGGCCGCGCCGCCTACGCCGTGATCTACGTCGCCGGCATCGCCTGGCTGCGCACGCTTGCGTGGTTCGTGTCGGTCATCGGCATGGTGCTCATCGCGATCGAGCTGCTGAAGGCGATGTAATGAACGATGGTCGGCTCTCATAGCCGACCACCAACACCGACCTCATGCTGAGGAGGCTGCGAAGCAGCCGTCTCGAAGCATGGGCACCCGCACCACGTCTGTTGCCCATCCTTCGAGACGCCGCGCTCCGCGCGGCTCCTCAGGATGAGGTCGTGCGGGATTCAAGACGGGAAGAATCTAATTCTTCCCATGCCCTTGAGGCATGGCGCCCATCGCCTCGACGTTGAGCTGGACGTCGAGGCTGCCGGCCTTCTCGAAGACGAGCGTCACCGGCACCTTGGCGTCCCTGGCGAGCGGCGCCTTCAGTTCCATGAACATGATGTGATAGCTGCCGGGCTTCAGCATGACGGAGGCGCCCGGTGGGATGTCGAGGCCCTTGGCGAGTTCGCGCATGCGCATGACGCTGCCGTCCATCTGCATCTCGTGGATCTCGACCTTGTCGGACACGGTGCTGCGGGCGGAGACCAGCCTGTCGGCCGTCGTGCCCTTGTTGGTGATGGTCATGAAACCGCCGCCGGTGCGGGCGGTCGGGGCGGTGGCGCGCGTCCACGGCGTGGTGATCTCGAGAGAGCCAAGTTTGTAGTCCTGAGCAGTAGCGGGGAGCGCGAGCAGCGACACGGCGGCGGCGATGAAGAGACGACGGGCAAACATTGAACGGACTCCTGGTGAATTGATTCGGGTGATCAGCGCTTCTTCTGGGCGTCGAGCCACGCCCGGACCTCGGCGAGATCGGCGACGCCGGAGAGCACCGTCTCCTTGCCGTCGCGGTCGATCAGCAGGGTGCGCGGCAATTCGCCGGCCCAGGCGGGATCGATCTCGTAGCGCAGTCGCTCGTTGAAGCGGTCGGTGAAGGCCCAGTTCTCTACTTTGGCGAGATCGGCACGGGCCAGCATGTCGTTCACGCGCGCGGGATCCTGCGGCAACGGATCGGCCGCCACCATCACGAGGCGCATGTCCGGACGCTCGGCGCGCAGCTTGCCCCACTCAGGCATCTCGACGAGGCAGGGAGCGCAGGTGAGGCCCCAGAAATGCACGACGGTCGGCTGGCCGTCGTGGGCCGCGCGCAGCTTGGACCAGCTTCCTCTTCCGAAGGATTGCAGATCGGAAGCCTGTGCGCCGGCCGACGTCAGCGCCAGCATGAAGGCGACGAATAGGCTGCGGATCATGGCTGGTCCTCCAGCGGGATCAGGCGATAGCCGTCGGCCTTGGTGAGCCAGGACAGATAGGCGCGACCGGCATGGGCGACGAGCAGTGGATGGTCCGAGGCATCCTCGGTGTCGGCAACGGTCCGCGGTTCGCTCCACTGGCGGCCGCTGTCCTGGCTCATCTGCCAGCGCACCATGGACTTGGTGCCGTCGAATTCCTTCCAGACGAGATGGAGCGCGGGGCCATTTGCCAGCAGATAGGGCCTCGCCGGCTGGCGCTTCGCCGTGGAGAGCGCCCGCGGTGCGCCGAACGGCGTGTCGCCATTGTCGGCGCGGGCATAAAACAGTCCCTTGCGCGCCGAGCCGGCGGTGAACCAGGCGACGTGATAGGAGCCGTCGGGCAGGATCGCGATGCTCGGGCCATGATGCGGACAGGCCTCGATCTTCCAGTCGTCGGCGCTGACGCGGCGCACCGGGCCGGGCGTCTTCTCGTCCTTGAATGTGACGACGCCGTGGTCGCGGACGGAGCCCGGGAAGATGTTGCGGAAAACCACAGCGGGCCTGCCGGGGCCGGCGAAGGCGACGCCGAGGCGGCAACACTCGCAGATATTGTCGACCGCGATGGTGGTCGGGCCGAAGCCCGCCTCGCCATCCTCCCAGGCGAATGCGAGCGCAGCACCTGGATAGGGCTTCCCGGCGGCGCGCGCCTTCGTTCCGTTGCGCTTGTCGAGCCAGGCGGCGAAGACGCGGCCCGTCGCGGGATCGACCGCCGCCGTCTCGAAGCGTTGGCTGGTCGTGTCGGCGGTGATCGGCACGGGCTTGCCGAAGGTCGCACCGTTGTCGTGCGAGCGGGAATAGAAGGCGCGGCCGTTGAAGTTGCGGTCCTTGAAGATCGCGAAGGTGACGACCAGTCCGCCCTTCGGGTCCACGACGATGCGGGCGCGCGCGTCGGGACCCCAGTCGAGGTTCATCGGCTCGGGCGTCACGGCGACCGGCTCTGAGAAGGTCTTGCCGAGATCGGTCGAGCGCACGACGACGATCCGGTCGGCCATCGCGCGCACCAGCCACAGCGTGCCGTCCGGTCCGAAGGCCGGCGTCGCGGTGAACGCCTCGGGCGTCGAGGCGGCCGGTTTGCCGTGCTGGTGCTGCGCGACGGCGGTGCCGGCAGACAACAGCAGGACAACAAAAGCGAGAAGACCGCGCATCAGAATCCTAACCCTCAGGCCTGCGGTCGCAGTCAGCGGCATGCCGAGCTGCGGGATGGACGTTGCACTCACCACCGTCTAGCCCTCGAAAGAAGTGCGTGCATAGCCCTGCGCAAGATACCGGACGTTGGTTGAGCCTGGATACTGTCATGGACATGGACATCCTTCACCGGCGACCAGCACAGGCCCAGATCGATCAGGAGCGCCCCATCGTTCAACCGGGTCTGGCTGGTGTCGTCCCGGTATTGCGGGAACGACTTGGAGGCGGCCGCAAGTACCAGGCTCCCGCAAACAGGGCGACGGCAAATGCCGCCGCGCGCCAGCCCTGCTCGGGTCGTTTGCGAACCGTGGCGAAAATGCGCACGGAAGCGAACGTTGTGGAAGGGGACAGCTTGTCGCCTTATGGTCCCGCCGCAGCTTCTCGGGGGAGAACCTACATGGGTCGAAACGACATGCCGCGAGTCATCGCGGCCTTTCTGGACAGCGGCATCGGCTGGTTCCTGGCGCGGCTGGTGCTGACCTTCGTGTTCTGGAGTGCGGGCCTCGCGCACCTGATCGAGTTCCAGCACAGCGTCGCCGAACTGAAGGTGCTCCGCCTGGAGCCCGCGGGCATCCTCAACGTGGTCCTGGTCGCGACCTTGCTGATCGGCTCGCTGATGATCCTGTTCGATCGCTGGCTGTGGCTGGGTTGCGGAATCCTGAGCGGCTTCCTCGTGGTCGCCATCCTGCTCGCCCATCCGTTCTGGACGATGCAGGAGCCCGCGCGCACGCCGCACTTCCGCGTCGCCATGGAACACATCTCGCTCATCGGCGGCCTGATGGCCTGCGCCGTCGCCGGCCGCCTGCGCGATTTGCGAGGCTAAACTCCTGCTCCTCTCCCCCTATCGGGGGAGAGGAATATGACAATCAATCCAACAACGCTGCCAGGCGCTTGTCCTTGGTCCTTCGTGCGAATGTGTGCAGCAACCACATCGTGCCGACCTGGAAGCCGTGGAAGGTGCGGCTGCCGTCGCGCAGCTCCTCCAGGAAACGGGCGAACGGGACCTCGTGGGTGACGATCACCTCGCTGTCGTCGAGCTTCGGCTCGGCGACCTTGCGGGCGTCGAGCGCCACGAAGCAGTGGACGCGATTGTTGAGGCGCGGCGCATTCGCGAAGAAGCTGCCGAGCGGATGCCACTCGTCGCTGGCGAAGCCGGTCTCCTCCAGCAGCTCGCGCTTCATGTGCTCGACCGGCGTGCCCGGTCCCTCGATGATGCCGCTGGGCAGTTCGACCACGGTCTGCGCCGCGCCGTGGCGATACTCCTCGACCAGGACGACGTTGCCGTCGTGGGTGAGGGCGATGGCCGTGCTCCAGTCGGGCTGCTCGATGACGTGGAAGGGCGACAGCACCCGGCCGTTGGGCAGCTCGACCGTGTCGGAGCGCAGGGTCAGCCAGCGGTCGCGGTAACTGTACTTCGACTCCAGAACCTTCCAGGGCGGAACGGTCGTGGGCTCCTCCGCCACTTCAGACCGCCGTCCAGCCACCGTCGACCACCAGTTCGGCGCCGGTGACGTAGGAGGATTCGTCGGACGCCAGGAACAGGATGGCGTTGGCCACTTCGTCGACCTCGCCGGCGCGGCCGAGCGGCACGCCTTTCAGCGTCTTGGCGCGCTGCACCGGATCGGCGGTGCGGCCGGAGGTGCGCATCGGCGGCATCAGGCCCGGATGCACCGAGTTTACCCGGATACCGTCCTTGCCGTGCTGCGCCGCCGCCGCCTTGGTAATCAGCCGTACGGCGCCCTTCGATGCGTTGTAGCCGACATGGATGTAGGCCTGGCCGACGATGCCCGAGATCGAGGACAGGTTGACGACCGAGCCCGGCCCGCCGGTCTTGCGGATGGCGGCGATGCCGTACTTCATGCCGAGGAAGACGCCGGTCGAGTTGATGTCCATCAGCTTGTGCCACAGCGCCGTATCGTAGAGGTCCTCGGCGGCCGAGCCGGAGATGCCGGCATTGTTCACCAGAACGTTCAGCCCGCCATGCGCCGCCACGGTCTTGTCGACCGCTTCCTGCCACTGGGCTTCGCTTGTGACGTCGAGATGCACGTAGCTGGCGGTGCCGCCGGCCTTCCTGATCTCCGAAACGACGGCCTCGCCGTCCTGGTCGAGCACGTCGGCCACGACCACCGCCCTGGCGCCCTCGCGGGCGAAAAGACGCGCGGTGGCTGCACCCATCCCGCTCGCGGCGCCGGTGACCAGCGCAACCTTGTCCTTCATTCTCATGGCTGTTTCCTCAGGCGAGCTTGAGACCGATGATGCCTGCCACGATCAGGCCGATCGAGACGATGCGGAGGGTCGAGGCGGTATCGCCGAAGGCCAGGATGCCGACGGTGAAGGCACCCACGGCGCCGATACCCGTCCAGATGGCATAGGCGGTGCCCATCGGGATGGTGCGTTGTGCCCACATAAGCAGCGCGCCGCTCACGACGATGGCAACGAGAGCGAGAAGCAACCATCCCGGCCGGGCGCCCTGGTCGGTCCAGCCGAGTTTCAGCCCCACGGGCCAGCCGATTTCGCAGAGTCCCGCCAGAAAAAGAGCTATCCAAGCCATTAAGTGTCTCCCCCGCAGCAAGTGCTGTCATTGACGGCAACGTTACAGCCTGTAACGATCAAGGATTGCACGCATCTTGCAGCATAGCGAGGGCGGCATCGGGAAGGGCATCGATCTTGGGAGTTTCGAAATGAACGAACGTGACATTCGTGGCCTCGTCGGCAAGGTGAAGGCCGGCAAGCTTTCGCGACGTGGTTTCGTGCAGGCGATGATGGCGGTGGGCATCGGAGCGCCGGTCGCCGGCCAGATCCTCGTTTCCTCGGGCGTGGCGATGGCGCAGCCGGCCTCGACCTACAAGCCGACCAAGCGGGGAGGCGGCGGCCCGCTCAAGCTGCTGTGGTGGCAGGGTCCGACCCTGTTGAACCCGCACTTCGCGGTCGGCACGAAGGACCAGGACGGTTCGCGTCTGTTCTACGAGCCGCTGGCGGCATGGGACTCCGAGGGCAACCTCAAGGCCAAGCTGGCGGCCGAGATTCCCACCAAGGAAAATGGTGGCCTCGCCGCCGACGGCATGTCGGTGACCTGGAAGCTGAAGCAGGGCGTGACCTGGCACGACGGAAAGCCGTTCACGGCCGACGACGTCGTGTTCAACTGGGAATATGCCAAGGACCCGGCCACGGCGGCCTACACGATCGCGTCTTATCAGGACGTGACGGTCACGAAGGTCGATCAGTACACCGTCAAGGTGGCGTTCAAGAAGGCGACGCCGTTCTGGGCCGACGCCTTCGTCGGAACGCGCGGCATGCTGATCCCGAAGCACTTGTTCGCCGACTATATCGGTGCCAAGTCGCGCGACGCACCCACCAATCTGAAGCCGGTCGGTACCGGCCCCTACATGTTCAAGGACTTCAAGCCGGGCGATCTGGTGACGGGCGCCATGAACCCGAACTACCACCAGGCCAACAAGCCGTACTTCGACTCGGTCGAAATGAAGGGCGGCGGCGATGCCGTCTCGGCGGCGCGCGCGGTGCTGCAGACTGGTGAGTTCGATTTCGCCTGGAATCTGCAGGTCGAGGACGAAATCCTTTCGCGTCTGGAGAAGGGCGGGAAGGGCAGCGTCTCGGTTACGCCGGGCGGCAACATCGAGTTCCTGCTCATGAACACGACCGATCCGTGGACCGAGGTCGACGGCGAACGGTCCAGCCTGAAGACCAAGCATCCGACGCTCAGCGACCCCGAGGTGCGTAAAGCGATTGCGCTGCTGGTCGACAACAAGTCGATTCAGGACCACATCTACGGCCGCACCGGCCCGGCGACTCGCAACTTCCTCTACGGTCCTCCGCGCTTCGATTCCAAGAACAACCCGATCGAGTTCAACGTCGACAAGGCCAACGACATCCTGGAGAAGGCCGGCTGGAAGAAGGGCGCCGACGGCATTCGCGCCAAGGACGGCAAGAAGCTGAAGTTCGTCTACCAGACCTCGATCAACCAGCCGCGCCAGAAGACGCAGGCCATCATCAAGCAGGCGGCGCAGAAGGCCGGCATCGACATCGAGCTCAAGTCGGTGACGGCATCGGTGTTCTTCTCGTCGGACGTGGCCAATCCGGACACGTACACGAAGTTCTACACCGACCTCGAGATGTACACGACGACCATGGGCCAGCCCGATCCGGGCACGCACATGCTTCAGTTCGTCTCGTGGGAAGCCGCTACCAAGGACAACAAGTGGCAGGGCCGCAACATCACCCGCTGGCAGAGCCCCGAGGCCGACAAGCTCTACCGCGAGACCGAGGCCGAACTCGATCCCGTCAAGCGCGCCGCCTCGTTCATCAAGTTGAACGACCTCGCCATCCAGAACCAGATCGTGATGGGCATCGTGCAGCGCCCGACGGTCTCGGCCAAGACGGCGAAGCTCAACTGCAACATCAGCGGCTGGGACAACAACACCTCGGACCTCAGCGACTGGTTCAAGGACGCGTAAATCCGCAACGCCCTCCCTGCATGAGCAGGGAGGGCTTTCTTTTTTGCAGGTCCATCGCGTGAGCAGGCAGTACGTAATCCGGAAGCTCCTGATCATGATCCCGAGTCTGCTCGGGATCAGCATCGTGCTCTTCGCCCTCCTGGCCATGGCGCCGGGAGATCCCTTCGACGAATTGGCGACAAACCCGGCGGTTCCGCCCGAGGTGCGCGCCGCGCTGCGCGCCAAGTTCGGTCTCGATGACCCGATCTGGATGCGCTACTGGCACTGGCTGTTCGCCCTCATGCAGGGCGACTGGGGCTTCTCCTTCGTCAGCCGCATGGACGTGAGCACGCTGATCATGCAGCGCCTGCCCGTGACGCTGGTCGTCATCGGCGCCTCGCAGATCCTGGCCATCGTGATCGCCATTCCGGTCGGCGTGCTGGCGGCAACGAAGCCCTATTCGCTGTTCGACCAGATCGCCAACACCTTCGCCTTCATCGGCTTCTCCCTGCCGACCTTCTTCACGGGCCTGGTGCTGATCCTGGTCTTCTCGATCCAGCTCGACTGGCTGCCCTTCGTCTACCGAGCCGACATCACGGCGACCGGCTGGGCGTTCTACTGGGAGCATATCAAGCAGTCGATCATGCCGGTGACGGTGCTCGGCCTCTTCCAGGGCGCGGCCCTGGTGCGCTTTGTGCGATCCTCGGTGCTCGACGTCATCCGCCTCGACTACGTCACCACGGCGCGGTCGAAGGGTATCGGTGAGCGCAAGGTCATCACCCGGCACGTCGTGCGCACGGCCCTGATCCCGGTGGTGACGCTCGTCGCCCTGCAGATGCCCATCGTGTTCAGCGGCGCCATCGTCACCGAGCAGATTTTCCGTGTGCCCGGCATCGGCTCGCTGCTGAGCACCTCGATGCTCTCCAACGACACACCCGTCGTCATGGGCGTCACCTTCGTCTCGGCCTGCCTGGTCGTCGTCTTCAACCTCATTGCAGATATCCTTTATGGCTGGCTCGACCCCCGCATCGCTTTCCGCTAGCGCTCCCGCCGGGAACCCGGCCGCGCGCAAGGCGCAGGGCTTCTCGCCCTGGCAGGAAGCGTGGCGCCGCTTCCGACGGCACAAGATGGCGCTGTTCTCGGCTTTCGCCCTGGGCCTGATCCTGTTCGGCGTCCTGGCCGGGCCGCTCATCTGGCGGGTGCCGATCAACGAGATCGACTTCGCCGCCAAGCTGCAGGGGCCGTCTTGGGCCCATCCGCTGGGCACCGACGATCTGGGCCAGGACCTGCTGTCACGGCTGATCTACGGCGGCCGCATCTCGATCGCGGTCGGTTTCGCGGCGATGGTCGTCGCCATCTTCTTCGGCGTGCTGGTCGGCGCCGTCGCCGGCATGTCGAGCGGACGGGTCGACGCGGCGCTGATGTGGGTCACCGACCTCTTCCTGTCGCTGCCGCAGTTGCCGCTGCTGCTGCTGGTGATCTACCTGTTCCGCGAGCCGGTGAAGGGCGTGCTGGGCGTCGAGGGTGGCGCTTTCGTGCTGATCGTCGCGGTCATCGGCGGCACGCGCTGGATGTCCGCCGCGCGCCTGGTGCGTGCGCAGTTCCTCTCCTTGCGCGAAAAGGAGTTCGTCGAGGCGGCCCGCGCGCTGGGTGCCTCGCGCATCCGCCAGGTGACCCAGCACATCCTGCCCAACGCTCTGGGCCCGGTGATCGTGGTCGCGACCATCGACGTCGCCGCGGCCATCATCGCGGAGTCGACGCTGTCGTTCCTCGGCCTCGGCTTCCCGTCGGACGTGCCGACCTGGGGCAGCGTGCTGCGCGACGCCAAGGACTATCTCGACATCGCGCCGCACTGGGCGCTGTTCCCCGGCTCGCTGATCTTCATCACGGTGCTGGCGATCAACTTCATCGGCGACGGACTGCGCGACGCGCTCGATCCGCGACGCGTTCTCTAGGACTGGTGTAGCGTGACCGAACCCCTGCTGGACATCCGTGGTCTCAAGACCTGGTTCAAGACCGACGACGGCATGGTCCGGGCCGTCGACGGGGTCGATCTCCACATCGACCGTGGCGAGACGCTGGGCGTCGTGGGCGAATCGGGCTGCGGCAAGACCGTCACGGCCCGTTCGGTGCTGAAGCTGATCGACATGCCGCCCGGCCGCTTCGAGGCCGGGCAGATCCTGTGGCAGGGACGGGACCTGATCCCGCTTCCCATGGACGAGATGGACAAGATCCGCGCCAAGGAAATCGCCATCATCTTCCAGGAGCCGATGACCTCGCTCAATCCGGTCTACACGGTGGGCGACCAGATCGCCGAGGTGATCGCGCTGCACCAGAAGCTGTCGCGCAAGCAGGCGATCGCCGGCGCCGCTGAGATGCTGCGGCTGGTCGACATTCCCAATCCGCAGCGCCGCGTGCACGACTATCCGCACCAGTTCTCCGGCGGCATGCGCCAGAGGGTGATGATCGCCATGGCGCTTTCCTGCCAGCCCAAGCTGCTGATCGCCGACGAGCCGACGACCGCCCTCGACGTCACCATCCAGGCGCAGATCCTGGAGCTGATGCAGGAGATGAAGGAGCGGTTCGGCATGGCGATCATGCTGATCACCCACGCGATGGGCGTGGTCGCCGAGACCTGCCAGCGCGTGACCGTCATGTATGCCGGCAACGTCGTCGAGGAGGCCTCTGTCGAGGCGCTGTTCGGCGATCCGCGACATCCCTACACGCAGGGCCTGATCCGCTCGATCCCGCGCGTCGATCGCTCGGCGGAGAAGAAGCAGCGGCTGGAAGCCATCGCCGGCACCGTGCCGAACCTGCTCGACCCGCCACCGGGCTGCCGCTTTGCCGCGCGCTGCAAGTTCGCCATGGATATCTGCACCCAGGCCTTGCCGCCGCTCAAGGAAGTCGGGCCCGGGCACTATGTGAGGTGCGTGCTGTGAGCGCCCCTGTTGCTTCCCAGGCGGCCGGGACGGCCCCGGAGACCGCCAAGCCGCTTCTCTCGGTCCGCGACCTGCGCAAGCACTTCGCGATCCGTGGCGGAATCCTCTCGCGCGTGGTCGACAAGGTCCATGCCGTCGACGGCGTCAGCTTCGATATCGAAGCCGGCGAGACTTTGGGCGTCGTGGGCGAGTCGGGCTGCGGCAAGTCGACGACCGGCCGCTGCATCCTGCGGCTGATCGAACCCAGTTCCGGCGAAGTCTGGTTCCAGGGCGCCAACGTCATAAAGATGGATCACAACGCGCTGCAGGCGATGCGGCGCGACATGCAGATCATCTTCCAGGATCCCTATGCGTCGCTGAACCCGCGTCTGACCGTCGGCGCGATCATCGGCGAGGCGTTGATCATCCACAAGCTGGTGAAGTCGCGCCAGGAAATGGAAGACCGCGTCGTGCAGCTCCTCGAGACGGTGGGGCTGCGGCCCGACCACATGCGCCGCTTTCCGCACGAATTTTCGGGCGGCCAGCGCCAGCGCATCGGCATCGCCCGCGCGCTTGCCGTCGAGCCCAAGCTGCTGATCTGCGACGAGCCGGTCTCGGCGCTCGACGTGTCGATCCAGGCGCAGGTGATCAACCTGCTGGAAGATCTTCAGGAGCAGTTCGGCCTCACCTATCTCTTCATCGCCCACGATCTCAGCGTGGTGGAGCACATCTCGACGCGCATCGCCGTGATGTATCTCGGCCGCGTCGTCGAGATCGCGCCGGCGGCGGAACTCTACGACACCCCGATCCATCCCTATTCGGAAGCGCTGTTGTCGGCCGTCCCGATCCCCGACCCGACGATCAAGCGCAAGCGCATCATGCTGCAGGGCGACGTGCCCAACCCGATCCGCCCGCCCTCGGGCTGCCACTTCCACACCCGCTGCCCGATCGCTCGCCCGGACTGCTCGCAGCGCGCGCCGGTGCTGGAAGAGAAGCGCCCGGGCCATTGGGCGGCCTGTCACTACCGGGATTAGGGGCACCCCCAGCAACGATCTTTCCTGATCCCTTTCGCAGATTGGGGGCGACGGCTAAAAGTCTGCGCCCAACCGCCGAGGATCCCATGGCAGAGGACAGCAAGAAGGCCGCGAGTGCGATCCTCACCGAGAACGAGGAAGCGCTCTTCCAGATCATGAAGATCGTCATTGCGACCGTTGCGGCGGGCGACCCGGTCAAGGGCAAGCAGCTGGACGATCAGCTCACCTATCTGAAGAACGCCTTTTACTCGAACGGGAAGAAGAAGGCGGCGATCATGGCCGAATCGATCCGGATCGCAGCCTTCGCCTCGAGTCGCGATGCCGCTCGTCTGGCAGGCCTGCGGGAAAGCTCGAAGGCAAATTCGTAGGACGCGCCTTGGTGCCCCCGGCCGGACTCGAACCGGCACGACCCTTACGGATCAAGCGATTTTAAGTCGCTGGCGTCTACCAATTCCGCCACGGGGGCACACGGGGGCGACCATAGTCAGGGTCGATTCCCGTGTCATCCCGTTCAGGCGTCGTCGGGCACGGTGAAGCGGGCCGGCGACAGCGAGGCTACCGTGACGCCGAGGTCGGCGACTTCGGCGGGGAGGGGCTTGCCCAGCGCCAGCGCGGCGGCGAGCTGGCCGGCCGCGTAGCCGGTCTGGATGCCATATCCGCCCTGGCCGGCCAGCCAGAAGAAGCCCTCGATCCTGGGGTCGTAGCCCGCGACGAGATTCTTGTCGTGAACGAAGGAGCGCAGGCCCGCCCACTTGTTCTTGATGCGGCGGATTTCGAGCGTGCTCGCCGTCTCGATTCGCTCGACGGCGGTGGCGACGTCGATCTCCTCGGGCTGCGCGTCGCAGGGCGGCGAGGGCGTCTCGTCGGCGAGCGAGCCCAGGAACTGACCGACCTCGGGCTTGAAATAGAAGCTTTCGTCGAAGTCGATCATCATCGGCAGCGAACCGAGATCGAGTCCCTGCGGGGCGTCGAAGGTGAAGGCGGTGCGCCGCTTCGGCACCAGGCCGATCGGAACGCAGCCGGCGAGGCCGCCCAGCACGTCGGCCCAGGCGCCGGCTGCGTCGATGACGTTGGCCGCGCGGATGGCGTCGCCGTCGCCGCGCAAGGTGATGTTCCACATCCCGTCGAGGCGCTCGAGACCCAGGACCTCGGCGTCGAGCCGCAGCACCGCGCCGGCGGCGCGCGCGCCCTTCAGGAAGCCACCGTGGATCGAGGCCACATCCATGTCGTCGGCCTCGGGCTCGAACACCGCGCCGCCGCCCGCCGCCTCGGGCCTCAGGATGGGGAGGCGGCGCAGGACCTCGGCCGGCTCCAGCCAGCGCACGGAGGGCACGAGCCGGGCATAGTCGGCGGCGGCGGCCTTCACGGCGGCCTCCTGTCCGGCATGGCCCGCGATCAGCGCGCCGCGCGGCGTGAGCAATGGATGGTCGGAGAAGCCCTGTGGCGGATTGCGGTAGAAACGGCCCGAGGCGACCGTGATGGCGCGGATCTGGGCGCTGCCGTAGGTCTCCGAGTGCAGCGCGGCGGAGCGGCCCGTCGTGTGATAGGCGGGCACGTTCTCGCGCTCGAGGATGATCACCTTCGCATGGGGTGCGAGGTGGTAGGCGACGGAGACCCCGGCAATGCCGGCGCCGACAATGGCGAAATCGAAATCCTGCATGGTCGGCACATTGCAAGGTCGATGCCGTGCCTGCAATAGTCGGCAGCCGAGGAAACAAGCCAAATGAACATCGCCCATCTGCTGCTGGGCTCCGCGCAGGAGTTCCGCGACCTGCCCGCGCTGGCGCGGGGGACGACACCGCACCTCAATTACCGCGACCTGTGGCGCAAGGTTTCGGTGATGAGCACGCATCTGGTGGGCCGCTTCGGACTGTCGCGCGGCGACCGCGTGGCCTTCGCGATGGCCAACTGCGTGGAATCGATCGAGGTCATGTACGCGATCTGGCACGCCGGCCTCTGCGCGGTGCCGATGAACGCCAAGCTGCACGCCCGGGAATTCGCGTTCATCCTGGAGAATTCGGGGGCGAAGCTGTGCTTCGTGACGCCCGACCTCGCCGACACGATCGCCGACGCCGCGAAGGAGGCGCCCGAACTGAAGGAGATCGTCGACGTCACCACGCGCTCCTACACCTTCATGGCGGTGGGCGATCCGAGCCCGATTGCCGATGCCGAGCCGACCGATCCAGCCTGGCTGTTCTACACCTCGGGCACGACGGGCCGGCCGAAGGGCGCCACGCTCACCCATCGCAATCTGCTGGCGATGACGCTCAACTACTTTGCCGATGTCGACCGGCCGCCGCCGGGTGGGTCGATCGTGCATGCCGCCCCGATCAGCCATGGCTCGGGCCTGTGGAACTTCGCCATGCTGGCGCGCGGCTCGGTGCAGGTATTCCCCGAGAGCGGCAAGTACGAGGTGCCCGAGACGGTCGAGCTGATGAACCGGTGGCCCGAATGCTCGATCTTCCTGGCGCCCACGATGGTGAAGCGGCTGATCGAGCATGGCAGCGTCTCCGAGCTGAAGCCCGATGCGCTGCGGCTCATCACCTACGGCGGCGCGCCGATGTACGTGTCGGACCTCAAGCGCGCGCTCGACCTGCTGGGCAACAAGCTGATGCAGCTCTACGGCCAAGGCGAGAGCCCGATGACCATCACCCATCTCAGCCGCGAGTATCACTGGGACCGTAGCCATCCGCGCTGGGAGCAGCGTCTCGCGTCGGCCGGGCGCGCCGATTCCTGCATGGAAGTCCGTGTCGTGGACGAGGAAGGCCGCCAGCTTCCCGTGGGTGAGGTCGGCGAAATCATCTGCAAGGGCGATCCCGTGATGACCGGCTACTGGAACAACCCGGAGGCCACGGCGCGCTCGCTGCGCGACGGCTGGCTGTGGACCGGCGATGTCGGCGCCTTCGACGAGGAGGGGCTACTGACCCTCAAGGACCGCTCGAAAGACATGATCATCTCGGGTGGCTCCAACATCTATCCGCGCGAGATCGAGGACGTGCTGAACCTCCATGCCGGGGTGGCCGAATGTTCGGTGGTCGGACGTCCGCATCCGGAATGGGGTGAGGAGGTCGTGGCCTTCATCGTGGCGCGCGGCGGGCAGCCCCTGTCGCCGGCTGAACTGGATAAGCTCTGCCTCGACAACATCGCCCGCTTCAAGCGACCGAAGGACTACAGGTTCATCGAGGCGCTGCCGAAGAACAACTACGGGAAGATATTGAAGACGGAGCTCAGAAAGCTTCTCTAGAGATTTCCCTCATCCTGAGGAGCGTCGCGCAGCGAGGCGTCTCGAAGGATGGGCAACAGGCACGGTGCGCGATCCCACCCTTCGAGACGCACGCCTTCGGCGTGCTCCTCAGGGTGAGGTCGGTGTAGAGTTAAGGACATATTGAGGAGAAAAAGACATGGGCAACCTGATCGACTTCAAGCGTCCCGACGGATCGACCTGCAAGGGCTATCTGGCCGAAGCCGGCAAGGGCAGGCCGGGGATCGTGGTGATCCAGGAATGGTGGGGCCTCAACGACCAGATCTGCGGCGTCGCGGACCGCTTCGCGCGGCAGGGCTTCAACGCGCTGGCGCCCGATCTCTACAAGGGCCGCGTGACGCAGAAGCCGGACGAGGCCAACCACATGATGAGCGGCCTCGACTTCGTCGGCGCTTCCGACCAGGACATCGCCGGCGCGGTGAAGCATCTCGCGAGTATGGGCGGCAAGGTCGGCGTGATGGGCTTCTGCATGGGCGGCGCGCTCACCATCGCGGCCTGCGCCCGCATCGGCGGCATCTCCTGCGGCGTGCCCTTCTACGGCATCCCTCCGGGACAGCTCGCCGACCCGGCGAAGATCACGGTGCCGTTGCAGGGCCACTTCGCGAACAAGGACGACTGGTGCACGCCCGCCGCCGTCGACGCGCTCGAGAAGGCGATGAAGGGTGCCGGGCATTCGCCCGAGATCTTCCGCTACGACGCCGCGCACGCTTTCTTCAGCGAACGCAGCGAGGCCTACGACGTGAAGTCGGCCAATGCGGCGTGGGAGAGGATGCTCGAATTCCTGAAGAAGCATCTGTGATCATCGGAGCGCGCCACTGCGTGCGGAGTAATCTCCGCTCCGAAGTGGCGCTCTTCTCATGACTCATGAGCGCAACTGGAGTTGCGCGCTCCAATGACGATCCGTCCCGCCTTCGGCCTCGCCATCGTCGGGTTGGGCGCGTCGCTGGCGCCGCTCGACATTGCGGTCAACGTGGCGCTGCCGGCGATCACGGCGCACTTCAAGCTGGCGCTGGGCGACGTGCAGTGGCTGGTGATCTGCTACGTGCTGGTCTACGGCTCGCTGATGCTGGTCTGCGGCAAGCTGGGCGACCTGTTCGGGCACCGGCTGATCTTCCGCATCGGCCTTGCGATCTCCGCGATCGGCTGTGCCGCCTGTGCCGCGGCGCCCGACTGGCCGCTGTTCCTGTGGGCGCGCGGCGCGCAGGGGATCGGCACGGCGCTGGCGCTGTCCTGCACGCCGGCGCTGGCCACTTCGCTGTTCCCCGAGAGCGACCGCACGAAGGCCCTGGCGGGCTTCGCCAGCACGATGGCGATCGCTGCCGCGGTCGGCCCGTTCCTCGGCGGCGTGCTGGTCGAACTGTGGGGCTGGCCCGCCGTCTATTGGGTGCGCGTGCCGATTGCGCTGGTGACGCTCGCCCTGTCGGGCCTGCTGCCGTCGCCGAAGCCGGACTCGCGGCCATTCGATGCGCTGGGCGCGGTGCTGCTGGCGGCCTGCATGAGCACGCTGCTGCTCTCGCTGGTCTTCTCCCAGCGCAAGGAGATCGCGGGCCTCTGGGCGCTGGGGATGGCCGTCGTGGCCATCGGCTTGCTGGTTGCCTACGTGCGCCGCGCCAACAGCGTGTCCGAGCCGATCATCCGACCCGCGCTCTTCGCCGATCCGCGCTTCACGATCCCCAACGTGCTGAACGCGCTGGCCAATCTCGCGGGCTTCGCGATCCTGCTGCTCACGCCCTATTACCTGGTGAACGTGCTGAAGCTCACGCCGCTCGGCGTCGGCATCGTGCTGGCGATGGCCTTCGGCGGCAGCCTGACCGGCGCGCCGCTCTCGGCCTTCCTGGTGCGTCGCATCGGCCAGCGCCCCACGGTCTTCGCCGGCATCGCCTGCGTCGGTCTCGGACTGCTGCCGCTGGGCTTCACCGGGATCAATACGCCGGTGCTCGTGGTGGCGGCGCTGCTGGTCCTCGAAGGCATGGGGCAGGGCCTGCTCACCGTCGCCTACACCGACATCGTGACGGCGACCCTGCCGCCGCGGGATCGCGGCGTCGCGGGCAGCCTGTCGCTGCTGACCCGCACCATCGGCATCGTGGCCGGTGCCTCGGTCCTGACGGCGCTGCAGGCCCACGGCGCCCAGGGCTTCATGAGCACCGCCGGTTTCCTCGCGGGCTACCGCTTCGCCTTCGTGATGGCGGGTGGCGGCCTGCTGGCCGTACTGCTCCTGTCGCTCCTCTGGCCCGGCCTTTGGGCGGCCGACTCCCGAAAACGCTGAGTCCGCTCATGGCAGCTTGATGCCGCCCTTCTGGATGATGCTGCCGAACATCGCGCTCTCGGCGCCGATCTGTGCCCGGAAGTCCGTGGGACCGAGATAGGTCACGCGCATGCCGCCGTTGTGTACTTTCTGCACGATGTCCGGTGCGCGGAGGGCGTCGGCGATGGCCCTGTCGAGGCGCGCGATCGCCTCGGGCGAGGTGCCGGCGGGGGCCAGAATGCCGAACCAGGAATCGCCACTCTCCTTGCCGTAGCCGGTCTCCTGCAGCGTCGGCACATCGGGGAAATCGGGATGTCGCACCTCCGCCAGGATCGCGAGGGCGCGCAGCTTGCCCGCCTTGATGTGCGGCAGGGTCGTCTGGTCGAACTGGGCCTGGATCTCGCCGGCCAGCAGCGCGTTGGTCGCCGGGGCGCTGCCGCGATAGGGCACGTGGGTCATCCTGATCCCGGCCTCGAGGCAGAGCATCTCGCCGAACAGGTGGGTGATGGTGGCGAGGCCGGCCGAGCCGTAGTTCAGCTTGCCGGGATTGGCCTTTGCGTAGGCCACGAACTCCGCGACCGTGTTGGCCGGCACCGACGGATGCACGGCGAAGGCGCCCCAGGAAGTCGTCATGCGCGACACGGGAACGATATCGCGCTCCGGATCGAACGGGATCGCCTGCAGATGGCGCGTGATGCAGACCATCGCCGTCGTCGTCGTCAGGAACGTGTGATGGTCGACCGGCTGGTTCTTCACGAACTCCGCGCCGATCATGCCCGAAGCGCCGGCCTTGTTGTCGAACAGCACGCCCTGGCCGAGGAGCTGCGCGGCGCGTTCCATGACGATGCGGCTCGACACGTCCGACGGGCCGCCGGGCGGATAGGGGATGACGAGACGAAGCGGCTTGCTGGGCCATTGCGGCTGCGCGAGCGCGGGTGACGCCAGCGCGGTTGCAAAGGCCGAGGCGGTGAACGCACGACGACGCATGGACGCTCCTCCGATTCTTCTTCGTTGAGAGGAGCATTTCATGGGGGCGGCCGCCTCGCCAGCCCTGCTTCGTGCTAGGCTGTGTTCAGGGCCTATGCGCCCGCGACGCGCAAGCGGTTGATGGCGCTGCGCGAAACCCTCTTCGAGGTCGCGGCCGCGACCGAGGGCGTCGGCGCACTCACAGAAACGCTGAAATGGGGCCAACCCAGCTATCTCACCGAGGAGACCGGCAGCGGCACCACCGTGCGAATCGACCGGCTGAAGGGCGATGGCGGGGGCTACGCAATCTACTTCCATTGCCAGAGCGGATTGGTCGGCCGGTTCCGCGATCTCTATCCGGACACCTTCACCTATGATGGCAAGCGGGCCATCAAGTTCGGACTTGATGAGCGGCTCTCGTTGCCCGAGCTAAGGCATTGCATCGGCCTCGCGCTGACCCATCACTTGCGCGCGAAGTAGCGGTTGCGCAGAGCCAGGCAGTCCTCCTCCAGAATGCCGGTCGTGAACTTGATGTCGGCGCCGACGAACTCCGCGAACGTCTCGACCGAATAGCGGCCGAAGTTGCGTCCGACCGTCTTGAAGCGAAGGCCCAGCACCCAGTGATCGATCTTGGCGTTCAACAAGGCGCCGGCGCACATGGGACACGGCTCCACGGTGGTGTAGAGCGTCGTGCCCGACAAATCGTCCGTACCGAGTGTGCGGCAGGCATCGGAGATCGCGTCGGTCTCGGCATGGATCAGCGAGTTTCCGGTGTGGATCCGGTTGCGGCCGCGGCCGACGATCTTGCCGTCGCGCACGATAACCGCGCCGACGCCCATGTCGCCTTCCTTGTCCGCGACGGCGGCGAGTTCAAGCGCCTGCCGCATCATCGTCTCGTGATCTTTTGTATCCATGGGCGCGATCATGGACGGGGCGTGTCGGATCGTCACCCTGATTCCGACCCGGCCGTTCATGCTAGGCTCGGTCTCAATCCTCACCGTCCACGAGGCTGGCGAGGAAAGAGGAAATGGGAGCGAAGCGGCATGTCGGGCAAATTGAAGGACAGGGTGGCGATCGTCGTCGGGGCGGGTTCGAGCGGGCCGGGTTGGGGCAACGGCAAATGCACGGCGATCACCTTCGCGCGCGAGGGCGCCAGGGTGTTCTGCGTCGACCTGAAGCGCGCGGCGGCCGAGGAGACGGTCGGGCTGATCGAGAAGGAAGTCGGCAAGGACGTTGCCGTCGCCTTCGAGGCCAACGCGTCCCACAATGCCGACGTGAAGGCCATGGTCGACGCTTGCATGGAAAAGTGGGGCCGCATCGACATCCTCGACAACAATGTCGGCATCGGCTCGCAGGGCGGGCCGGTCGAGTTGAGCGAGGACGAATGGCACCGCGTGTTCGACGTCAACGTGAAGAGCTTCTTCCTCACTGCCAAGCATGTGCTGCCGATCATGGAAAAGCAGGGCAAGGGCGCGATCGTGAACGTGAGTTCGATCGCCTCGATCCGCAGTCCCAAGGGCATCTCGTATCTCGCCTACAATGCCAGCAAGGGCGCGGTGAACTCGCTGACCATGGCGATCGCCTCGCAGTACGCGGAGAAAGGCATCCGCTGCAACGCGATCCTGCCGGGCCTGATGCATACGCCGATGATCGACTTCCTGGCCGAGCAGTACGCCAAGAGCGAGAAGGATCATAACCAGGCCTACGAGAAGATGATCGAGATCCGCGACCGCGCCTCGCCGACCGGCAAGATGGGCACCGGCTGGGACACGGCCAATGCGGCGCTGTTCCTGGCGTCGGACCAATCGTCCTATGTGAACGGCCACCTGCTGGTGGTCGACGGCGGTATCACGCTGCGGGCGTGAGAAGACACCGACCGAAACGTCCCGTCGCCTCGACCGAAGCCTCGCTCCGCGAGGCGTAGCGGAGAGACCTTCGCTCGACGATTAGCCGTCGTTCTGTTGAAAGAAGGTCTCTCCGCTTCGCGCCTGCGGCGCTTCGGTCGAGACGACGGATTTTTCTAATGATCCCGCTTCAGCAGCGTCCGGAAGAAGATCGGGCCCGTGAAGATGATCAGGAACAGCCGGAACAGGTGGTGAGTGGCCACCATCGCGATCTCGATGCCGAGCGCCAGGCCGATCAGGCTCATTTCCGCGAAACCGCCGGGCGCGTAGCTCAGGACCGTGGCATCGAGGTTGAGGCCGGTTAGCGCAACGGTGATCTTGGCGAAGATCACGGCGCAACCGATCAGGAGGAAGGCGGCACCGATCGAGGCGGCCATTTCCTTGTGCAGCTTGTCGAAGTTGGCGCCGACGAAGCGGCAGCCGATGCCGGTGCCGACCACGACCTGGGCCGCCGCGACGAGGAAGCCGGGCGGCTGCGAGTTGGTGAAGCCTCCCAGATGCGCGATGGCGCTGATGATCATCGGCCCCATCATGAAGCTGGCCGGCAGGCGCAGCAGGCGGCCGGCGACGGCGCCGACCACGCCGCAGCCGATCAGGATGGCATAGTCCTTCCAGTCGTTGCCCGTCGGGCCGTGGACCACGGTGAGCACGCTGGTCTGCGCGCCGTTCACCAGCCGGTACCAGACCGGAATGGTCAGCACGACGGTCAGGATGCGCAGCGCGTGGGCCAGCGCAATGGCGCGCTCCTCGCCGCCCATGGCGCCGCCCATGATCGTCATGTCGTTCAGGCCGCCCGGCATGGCGGCGAAGTAGCAGGTGACCTTGTCCCAGTCGGTGAAGCGCCGCAGCCAGGCGTAGCAGAGGGTGGCGCCGGTCATGGTCATGCCGGTGAGGACGCACAGGCTCACCGCCCATTCGCCCAGCCGTTGCACCAGGTCGGGCGTGAAGCCCGAGCCCAGCAGCACGCCCAGGATGATGATCATGCCCTGGCGCAGCCGCACGCGCATGCCGATGCGAAGGCCGAGGAAGGCGGCCACCGTCGAGAAGAGGCAGGCGCCCAGCATCCAGGCGAGCGGCATGCGCAGCCAGTCGAACAGGAAGCCGCCCGCCGTTCCGATGACCAGCGCCAGCCCGAGCGGCTGCCAGCCCTCGTGGCCGATGATCTTCTTCTTCTCGGGCTTGAAGGGCACGTCCTTGCCGCTCAAGGAACGAACTGCTCCTTGAGGATGCGCTCCTCGAGATCGTGCTCGGGGTCGAACAGAAGGGTGAGTCGGGTGTCGATGGCCTCCGTCACCGCGACGTGGGCGACGTTGGCGATCTCCACCGAGTCCGCCGCGGCCGCCACGGGCCGCTTCTTCGGATCGAGGATCGTGAACTCGACCCTGGAGGTGCGCGGGAGCAGCGCGCCGCGCCAGCGCCGCGGCCGGAAGGCGTTGATCGGCGTGAGCGCCAGCAGGCCGGCGCCGAGCGGCAGGATGGGCCCATGGGCGGAGAGGTTGTAGGCGGTCGAGCCGGCCGGCGTCGCCACCAGCACGCCGTCGCAGTGAAGCTCCTCCAGGCGCTTCTTGCCGTCGACGGCCACCTCGATGCGGGCGGTCTGGCGGCTGGAGCGCAGCAGGGAGACTTCGTTGATGGCCAGGACTTCGGAGCGTTTGCCGCGCGTATTGGTCGCTTCCATGCGCAGCGGCGTCAGCGTCACCTCGCGGGCCTTCTGCAGGCGCTGCAGCAGGCCGGTTTCCTTGAAGGTATTGAGCAGGAAGCCGACCGTGCCGAGATTCATGCCGTAGATCGGCTTCAGCCGGCGCATGTTGCGATGCAGGGTCTGCAGCATCAGCCCGTCGCCACCCAGCGCGACGACGATGTCGGCCTCGGCCGTGGTCGCCGTGCCATAGCGCTTTTCGAGGCTTGCCTTGGCCTCGCGCGCCGCCGGGGCGGTGGAGCAGACGAAAGCGAGGCGTGGGGCGGGTGAGGGGCGGGCGGCCATCTGGATGTCAGCAATGCTTCGGGTGCAGGAAACGTACTATAGCCCCCACCCGTGCCGTTGCGATAAAATCCCCGAACAAGGAAAACCGCGAGGAGGAACGCGATGGAACTGGTCCCGCTGGCCGATGGCTTCGGCGTCGAGGTGAAGGGTGTTTCCCTGCTCGACGTCGCGATCGATGCCCAGGCCTACACGGAAGTCCGCAAGGCCTTCGAGACGTATTCACTCCTCGTGTTCCGCGACCAGCAGATCGCCGACGACGTTCAGGTCGCTTACAGCCGCGCCTTCGGGCCTCTGGAACTGACCAAGGCGGCGTCGGTGGGCGAGAACAGCTTCTACTCGCGCCTGACCAATGTCGGTCCCCAGGGCGAGATCGTGCCGCCCGATCACCGGCAGGTGCTGGTCGCCAAGGCCAATGCGCTCTGGCACACCGATTCATCCTTCAAGAAGACGCCGGCGCTGGCCTCCGTGCTGACCGCGCGCGTGCTGCCCGACGCGGGCGGCGAGACCGAATACACCTCGACCCGGCTCGCCTGGGAGCGGCTGCCGGCCGACCTGCAGGAGAAACTGAAGCGCGCGGTGGCGACCCACTCGTATGCCAACAGCCGAGACCAGATCCACCCCGACCTGGCCAACGCGGAGGAGCGCAAGGCGCTGCCGCCGGTGCGCTGGCGGATGAACTGGCGCAATCCGAGCAACGACCGCCGGGCGCTCTACGTCGCCAGCCACGCCTACGCGATCGACGGCATGGACGATCGCGACGCCCGCCAGCTCCTGGCACAACTCCTCGACGAGGCGACGCGGCCGGAGTTCGTCTACAGCCACAAATGGCGTCAGGGCGACGCCGTCATGTGGGACAACCGCGCGATGCTCCATCGCGGCCGCCCCTGGGACTATTCGCGCGAGCGCTCGATGGTGCGCACGACGATCTCGGCGACGGAGGCGGATGGTCTCAGCGAGGTGAAGCCGCCCGTGATCCACTGACGGCTCGCCGGTCAATTTACCGGGTTCGACGAGAAGGCAGTGTGTCGGAAACTCGATCGCCGTGACCGGCGATCGAGCGGTTACTCCGCAGCGGCGAGGCGCTGCTGGTTCTGCTGGGCCGCGACCTTGGCACGGGCGAGGTCCTCGCCGCGGCGCTTGTTGACGGCCGCGCCGCCACCCGCCGTCTCGGCGAACAGCGACAGCTTGTCCATATCCTCGTCGACCACGGGCTGCAGCGCGAGGTCGGTGTATTCGAGGCGCTTCGGGTCGTTCCTGACCTTGCGGCCGATGGCGATGCCCTGGAGCGTCAGGCGCGTGTAGATCTTCAGCTTGTGCCAGAAGTTTCGCGCAACCTTGTAATGGAACACGCCGATCGGTTCGATCGGCATGCCGTGGCGGCGGTCTAGCCGGTACTTCATGCGCACCGCGCCACCCTCCAGCGGATGCACGCCCTCGGCCTCGAACATGATCTTGAACATGGTCATGAAGTGCGCGGGTTCGGCCGGATTGCGGCCGGGGATCGCACCGTGCCGGCGCGCCACCGTCTCGATATGCTCGGGCGTGTAGTAGGACTTCCAGGCTTCGCGATAGACCTGTTCGAACTCCGCGTCGCTCATCTTCGGGTGATGCACGCAGCGATGATGGACGTCGTACTTGTTGAGGTCGGGGTCCATCCAGACGCCCTGCTTCCACAGGGTCTGGTGATCCTCCGAGCCGGGCAGCGGCGTGAGCATGAACAGCTCGAGGATATCGAGCGGCAGCTCCTTCTTGATGATTTCCATGTCGCGCAGGATCGATTCGCGCGTGTCGCCCGGGAAGCCCAGGATGTAGCCGGCCCAGGTCGAGGCACCGCTGTTGTGCCACGCCTGCAGCATCTTGCGGTACTCCGTGATCTTGTTCTGGCGCTTCTTGGCGGCCAGCAGATTGTCCGGATTGACGTTTTCCAGGCCGATGAAGACGCGATAGACGCCCGCCCAGCGCGCCTTGTTGATGAAGTTCGGGATGCGATGGCACTGGGTGTCGACCTGGATGATCAGCGAGAGCTGGATGCCCTCGTTCTCCTTCAGCTCGATCAGCCGGTCGAAGAAATCTTCCCAGTGCTTGTTGCGGGCCATGTTGTCGTCGGTGATGAAGAACGACGTGATGCCCTGCTTGTAGTTCTCGCGGACGATCGCTTCGAGATCGTCGGCGGTGCGGAAACGGCTCTTGCGACCCTGCACGTTGATGATGGTGCAGAACGAGCACTGGAACGGGCAGCCGCGGCCGAGATCGAAGCTCGACATGCCGCCCTCGTTGCGCGCCAGCGCCGACGGCGGCAGATGCGGCGTGGGGGCGCCTTCGAGGCCCGGCAGATCGTCCATGTAGTTGTAGAGCGGCTTCATCGTGCCGTTCATCGCGTCGCGCAGCACGAGGTCGAAGCGGCCTTCCTCGGCCTCGCCGGCGAAGATCGAGATGCCCATGTCCATGGCTTCCTGGATCTCGGGCGGCATCACCGGCAGCATCGACAGGCAGCCCGACACGTGGAAGCCACCGATCGACACCGGCAGGCGTCCCAGCTTCAGGAACTTGCGGGCGAGGTCGACGGCGTGCGGGAACTGGTTGGTCTGGACGCCGACGAGGCAGACCAGGCCCATGCCGCCGCTGCGCTCGACCTGGGCCAGAAGCCGGTCGGGGCGGACACGCGTATTGGTCTCGTCGATCGGGTGGATGACGATGTCGACGTCGGGTCCCAGCACTTCGCGGGCGCGGCAATCCTCGCCGAGTCCATAAAGTGCGGCCAGGGTATTGGAGGGAATGTGCGAGCGCAGCCAAGTGATCGGGTAGCCGTCATCGTCGTAATGAGTCGGCTTGATCAGGATCAGATGGAATTTCTTACGCTTCACGGCACCGCTCATCGCGGACTTCTCCAAAGGCAAAACCCGCGAGCGGCCTCGAGCCTTTACACCGCTTGACGGCATTGGCTGTAACAATGCGCTGTGCCGCAACGCAACGCAACGGGGCGCGACCGATATTCACAGGCTGGATGACGCAATAGAGCCACCAAATTTGGGGTTTTGTGGGGCCGAGCCCGGCCATTAGTGCGGATGGGCCATGTTCCGGAGATTATTGCAGTCTGCCTCCTGAACGAGCAGGGTTGAGTACCCTTGGAAGCGCTGACGTCAAAAGGCGCAGGGGGAGGGAACAAAGCAAGACGTGAGCCTCATCGCGCGCGCGCCCGCACTGGCGCCATTCCGTATCCGAAGCTTTCGCTTCCAGTGGCCCTCGGACCTCCTCGCCTCCTGGGCATTCGAGATGGAGGGGGTGATCCTGGGCTGGTTCGTGCTGGTTTCGACCGGCTCGGTCCTGGCGCTGGCGGTTTTTGGCTCCCTGCAGTTCCTGGGGACCCTGATTTCGCCCCTGTTCGGCATGGCGGGCGACCGGATCGGCAACCGCAACGTCCTGCTGCTGATGCGGCTGGCGTACCTGATCCTGGCTCTCTGCCTCATGGCCCTGTTCCTCAGCGATCTGGCGACTCCTGTCCCGGTCTTCATTCTGGCCACCGTCATGGGGCTGGTGAGGCCGTCGGACATCACCATGCGCAATCTGCTGGTCGGCGAGACCATGCCTGCCGATTACCTGATGCGGGCCATGGGCGTGTCGCGCACGACCGCCGACTCCGCCCGCATCGTCGGTGCCCTGTCCGGCGCGGCCCTCGTGGCGGCCCTGGGCTCGGGCCTGGCCTATGTCGCCGTCTGCGGCGTCTATGCCGTGTGCCTCGCACTCACCTTCGGCGTTGGCATCCGCCGGCTCCGGGTCTTGAGCGAGGGCGAGACGATGCCGACGGCGCTGGGCGCCCTGCGACAGGGCTTCGCCTATGTCTGGTCGACGCCGGTCGTCCGGGCGGTGATGCTGCTGGCTTTCCTGGTGAACTTCGCGGCTTATCCGCTGACCGGCTCGCTGCTCGCCTACGTCGCCAAGGATGTCTATGGCATGGACCAGACCGGGCTCGGCTGGCTGATTGCCTGTTTCGCCGGCGGAGCCCTCACCGGCTCCATCCTCGTGTCGATGTACGGTGCCCATATCCGGCCAGGACGCACCATGATCGCGTGCACGCTGATCTGGCTGTCGCTCAACCTGGTTTTCTCGTGGCTCACCACGCCGCTCCTCGGCGAGATGGTCCTGTTCGTCTCGGGGTTTTTCCAGAGCTTCTGCATGATCCCGATGGCGGTGATCCTGCTGCGGGTCACCAATCCGGCGTTGCGCGGCTGCGTCATGGGCGTCCGCATGCTGGCGGTGTACGGCCTCCCGCTTGGCCTGCTCCTGTCCGGCCCGCTGGTCGAATGGGCCGGCTTCGCGGCCACCGGTACCTTCTACAGCGTGCTGGGGATCGTCTTCACGCTGGCAATTGCGGTGGGGTGGCGCACGGACCTCTGGGATCGCGCCGCGCCGGTAAACGTCCGGTAGGCGCAACCGGGCTCACGGCCCCGCGTTCAACGGGAATGTATAATCGCCTCGCCACGACCATCGCTGTGGCGATGGCTGCCTTTGTTGCCGTCGCCAGCCCCGCCGGGGCCCAGTCGTCTGGCCCCGACGAGACGAAGACGCCCCCCAGGCCCTCTGCGACCGAGGACGAACAGCGCAACATCTACACGTTTCAGGTGGAGAATGATGTCTTCAACCGCTTCGGCAAGTCGGACCGCGACTATACGAGCGGGGTGAGGATCGGCTGGCTGTCCCCGGCCATCATCGAGATGCCCCAAGGGATCGTCGCGATGACCACGATCCCCACTTTCCTGGGCGAGCCTGCCGCAGATTCAGTCATTCGCCGCATCGCCATCTCGGCAGGCCAGAACATCTACACGCCCGAGAACACGGACTCCTCCTATCCGATCTACAACGACCGCCCTTACGCCGCGTGGCTCTATGCGAGCTTTGCTCTCCAGTACACGTACAAGCGCCACGACCCCAAGACCGGTTTCGACGAGCCGACGCGGCTGGACACGCTGCAGGTCGATCTCGGCGTGATCGGTCCTGCCGCGGGCGGCGAATTCGTGCAGAACAACTTTCACACGCTGATCGGCGTGGCGCCAAGCTACGGCTGGGGCAACCAGCTCCATAACGAGCCGACCGTGGGTTTGACCTTCGAACGTCGCTGGCGGACTGGCCGTGCCGTGCTCATCGACAATCCAAAGCTCGAGGTGGATTTCATTCCGCGCGCGGCACTGGCGGTCGGCAATGTGGCGACCTATGGCAGCGTCGGCGGCACGGCGCGCATCGGCAAGAACCTGCGCGACGACTTCGGGCCGACCCGCGCGCGTCCGGCCCTGCCGGGATCGGACGCTTTTATCGGCGACGGCAGTTTCGGCTGGTACCTGTTCGCGGGTGTCGACGGACAGGCGGTGGCCCGCAACATCTTCCTCGACGGCAATACCGATGGATTCAGCCAGCGGGTCTCGCATCGTCCTTTCGTGGGGGAATTGCAGGCGGGTCTGGCGATCCTTTATCGCGGCATGAGGGTTTCCTACACGCAGATCCTGCGTACACCGGAGTTCTTCGAGCGCGACCGCATTGCGCAGTTCGGCTCGTTCAACCTCACCTTCCGCTACTGACGAGGCCGCGCCGCTGATTTGGCGGCCGGCCAAATAAAAAGGGGCACCCGAGGGTGCCCCTTTGTCGTCGGAAGGGCCGCTATATGCGTCCCATCACCAACAGGATGACGACGATGATGAGCACCAGTCCGATGCCGCCGCTGGGATAGTAGCCCCAGCCGCTGCTGTGCGGCCAGGTCGGCAACGCCCCGATCAGAATGAGGATCAGGACGATCAGAAGGATGGTGCCCAACATGTCTTTGCGCTCCTAGTCTAGGTTTTTCTCGGCGAACGACCAGTTCGCGAGCTTGTCGAGCCAGGCCTGTATGTGGTCCGGGCGGCGGTTCTGGAAGTCGAGGTAGTAGGCGTGCTCCCAGACGTCGGCGACGAGGAGCGGCTTGCCGCCATGCGCCATCGGGGTGTCGGCATTGGCAGTCGTCTCGATCTTGAGCTTGCCGTCGGCGCCCTTGACGAGCCAAGCCCAGCCGCTGCCGAACTGTCCGACCGCGGCGGCCTTGAAGGCCGCCTTGAAGGCGTCGAGACCGCCGAAGCTGTCGTCGAGCAACGACTTGATCTTGCCGGTCGGCTCGCCGCCCTTCGGCGTCATGCTGTTCCAGTAGAAGGTGTGGTTCCAGATCTGGCCGGCATTGTTGAAGATCGCCTTGCCCTTTTCGTCCTTGGCCGACTTCTTCACGATGTCTTCGAGAGACAGGCCTTCATAGGCCGTGCCAGGCACCAGCTCGTTCAGCTTGTCGACATAGGCCTTGTGATGCTTACCGTAGTGGAACGAGATGGTGTTGGCCGAAACGACCGGCGCGAGCGCGTCATCGGCATAGGGCAGTTTCGGAAGGGTGAAATTCGACATAACGCGAGTCCTCAAGCTGGCTGGCCCGGATCGACCCGGGCGGGCGGCGTCCGACATGAACGCACCTCACCTTATGACGTTCCAAGTTGCGATCACGCTACGTTTTTTGCGGCTGCATCCGGCGCAAAGCCCGGACTGGGTGTAGGGGATCCGAAGGGACTTGCTTGCCGGCTATCGACGGCCCGTTGAGGAGAAACGAGGCAAGTCGTTCTCACTTGCGGGGCTTCAGAGCGTTGCGCGCAGTTTTTTCAGCGAACGTTTCTCAGTCGCTCACTCTTGGGTTGCGCCCTGAGTTTCGACGGGTATCTGTAAGAGCCGACGCATTCAAAGAGGAGGTTTGCCATGAAGGGCAACCCGCAGATCATCGTCGAACTCAACAAGCTCCTGAAGAACGAGCTGACGGCGATCAACCAGTATTTCCTTCACGCCCGCATGATGAAGCACTGGGGCTTCGATCGCCTCGGTCACAAGATCTACGAAGAGTCGATCGGCGAGATGAAGCACGCCGACAAGCTCATCCAGCGCATCCTCATGCTCGACGGCCTGCCCAACCTGCAGGACATGGGCCGGATCGCGATCGGCGAGAACGTGCCCGAAGCGCTCGAAGCTGATCTGAAGCTCGAGTCGGCTGCACGCACGGCGCTCGTCGAGGCGGTGACCGCCTGCGAGGCGGCGAAGGACTATGTCAGCCGCGAGATCGCGGTCAGCATCCTCGAAGATGCCGAGGAGCATATCGACTTCCTCGAGACCGAGATCGGCCTGATCGAGAAGGTGGGCGTGCAGAACTACCTGCAGAGCCAGATGGGCGAAGGAAAGGGCCCGAGCTGACGGCTCGGGAGCGCGGCCTGCTCTAGTCGGCCGCCAGCAGCGTCTGCGGCGCCGTGCTTTCGCGGGCGATCGTATGCGCAATGCGCTCGCGCATGTCGCAGGCGCAGGAGCCACATTGCGGGCTCTTGCCGCAGGCCCGGAACACATCGGCCGGTCGCCGGGCACCTGCCCGGACGGCCTCATCGACCTCACGTTCGCGAATGGCTTTGCAGATGCAGATGTACATGCCGTGCCGGACGCTTCTTCCCGCTGTTGCGACTTACTCGCACCCGCGACGATAAGGGGCTGCTCCGAGCCGGTCAAGCGGGTCCGCAAGGATTTGGGGGGCCTACGGAGGCGCCACCATGAAGGGGCCGATCGCGACGATCGCGCAATCGGTTCCTCCGGCGTCGCGGCACGCCTGGAGGGCCATGGCGGTGGCGTCCTGTTCGCTTGCCCGGCCGCTGACGATCCCGGTTCGGCCGTTCATGGCGAGCGCCACGGCGCGCCAGTCGTTGGCGATCAGATACTGCTCCAGGGCCTTGATCTGGCCGGCGTCGAGGCCGGAAATGTCCTGCGGCGTCAGCACGTCGGTCGCGCGCATGGTCTGCGGCGTGCGGACCAGGACCTCGTTCTTAAGGGCATAGACGACGCAGGGGCGTCCCGTGAGGTGACCACAGATCTGAAGGTTGCGCCGGATCACGTCGGCATCGGTTTCGCTGGGGGTCCACCAGTCGAAGCGGGCGTGGCCAAGAACCAGGGCGCGATCGTGCTGGTTGGGCAGGTAGCGGAGGGCCAGCCGCTCGCGCGCCTGCGCCTGGAGCAGCGGCGCCGTCGCGGGATCGAACGCGATCGGCGGTGACGGCCGCGCGGCGGGCACGTAGGGCGCGGGCGGCATCGGCGGCGGGCGGAACGACCAGACGACGTCGTTCTCGACGGCATAGAGCATGCAGCGATCGTAGTCGCGCACCCTGGGCACGTCCCGCGCGACGGTCCTGTTGCATTCGTCGAGGGCGGCATGCCGGGCGGCGTCCTCGTCGACCCGGCGCGTCGCCATGGCAAAGATCCCGCGCACGTTCAGGGCCAATGCCTTGGCGCCCTCGGCGCGGGCGTAGTTCTCCAGGGCCCGCATGCGGAAATCGGGGACGAAGGGCACGTCCTTCGCCGCGAAACGGCGCGGGGCCGAATCCGCGGGTGCGGTCGCGGCAGCAGCGGCTGTGGGCGGAACGGTCCGCGGGCCGGCGGCGCCGGCGACGGTTTCCGGCAGCGGCCGGTTGACCACCGGCAGATCCGATGTGGGCTCGGCGGTTTGCAGGGACGGCGTCGGCGCGGGATGACGCAGGTAGAAAGTGCCGGCGAGAGCTGCCAGCGCCACCACCGTGGCGATACCGGCGACCAGCAGCGACCTTGCGCGCGGCATCCGACGCGCCGCGGCATGCGCGGGGTGCAACGGCCCGCCCAGGCGCGCGCCTTCGATCGTCAGGCGATAGGCATGGATGGGCCGCGGGATGTTCTTGACGTGCTGCTCGCCGATGTCTTCGGCGCCCAGCATCAGCTTGCCGACGATCTGCTCGTAGACCGAGCCGGAGATACAGATGCCGCCGGTGGCGGAAATGGATTCAAGTCGCACGGCGACGTTCACGGCGTCGCCCAGGAGATCGTCGCCGTTTTCCACCACGTCGCCCAGGTTGACGCCGATTCGGAGCGTGAGCTGGTCATCGGGACCCGCCGCGGCATTGGCGGAGCGCATGGCTTCCTGGATCTCAAGCGCCGCCCGGACGGCTTCCACGGGGCTTGCGAATTCCGCCAGGAGTCCGTCGCCCGTCATCTTGAAGACCCGTCCGCGATGCTGGCGGACCAGCGTGCCGGCCATGTCGAGGCGTGTGGCAAGCAGCCCCAGCGCATGTTCCTCGTCGCGCGCGGACATCGTGCTGAAAGCCACGACGTCGAGGGCGAGGATGGTCGTCAGCCGCCGGACGAGGTTGAGGTCTGTCATCGCAAATTTATTCCGGCGCGCAGGGTAGCATAGGGCGCGTTCGAGGACATGCTTGCGTGACTGCCCATGCTCTGCGAAGACCGAACCATGCAGTCCGCAGAGCCCCGCTACTGGGAAGACTACGAAGTCGGCCGGAAATATCCGCTCGGCTCCACCAGTTTCACGGCCGAGGAAATCATCGAATTCGCAGAGAAGTTCGATCCCCAGTCGTTCCATGTCGATGCCGAAGCCGCCAAGTCCTCGCTTTTCGGGGGCCTTTGCGCCTCGGGCTGGCATGTCGCAGCGAAGCTGATGCGGCTGTTCGTCGACAGCTACGTCGACAAGCGCACCGCGTTGGGCTCGCCCGGTGTCGACGAGCTTCGCTGGCTGAAGCCGGTGAGGCCCGGCGACACGCTGACGGCCTGGGTCGAGTGCGCCGACAAGGTGCCGTCGAAGAGTCGCCCGACGATGGGCGTCATCCACGAGCACTGGAGCGCGGTCAACCAGAACGGCGAGTTGGTCATGACCTCCAAGGGGGTCAACATGGTGCGCAGGAGGCCGGTATGAAGCGTGCGGTGACGGGACTCGACCACGTGGTGGTCATGGTCGATGGCATCGACGCGGCCGAGGCGGCCTACCGGAAGCTGGGCTTCCAGGTCCAGCCGCGCGGCTTCCACAAGAAGCTGGGCACGGCCAACCATCTGATGATCTTCGACACCGACTATTTCGAGATCCTGGGCATCGTCGAGGACACCGAGTTCAACGCCGAGCGGCGCGAATGGCTGAAGGACGGCGGCGGGCTCGCCAACGTGGCGCTGGCGACCGAGGGCGCCGACGTGGCGTTCGAGGCGTTCAAGGCCGCCGGCCTCAACCCCGATGCACCGCTGTTCTTCGACCGCGCGGTCGAGGTGGCTGGCAAGACAGAGCTGGCAAAGTTCCGAACCGTCCGCATCCCCAAGACGAACATGCCGGTGGTCGGATTCTTCGTGTGCGAGCACCTCACGCCGGAATTCGTCTATCGGCCTGAATGGGCTGCCCATCCCAACGGTGCGCGCGGCATCCTCGGGGTCACCGTGGTCGCCGAACAGCCGGCCAAGTGGATTCCCGAACTCGAGAAGTATTTCGGTTCCGACTCGGCCAAGCGCGAGGGTGACGGGCTGGTGGTCGACACCGGCACCCAGCCGATCCGCTACATGACTCCCAAGGACTACGCCGTGCGCTATCCCGGCATCACGCCGGTGCGGCCGGGCGACCATCCGGCGCTGCTCACGATCCGCGTCGAGAGCCTCGCGGCCTGCGAGGCTCTCCTGAAGAAGAACGGCGTCAATTTCCTCAAGCCCGATTCGGGCCGGCTCGTCGTGCCGCCGTCGGAAGCGGCACATCTCACCCTGGAATTCTCGGAGCTCTAGTCTTCATGGCGTTCGATCTTGCCGACCGCGGCATCTACGGATTCTCGACCACCGAAAACCTGCGCTTCGCCGACGTCGACGCCAACGGGCACATCAACAACGGCGCCTTCCTCGAATTGCTGGAGAATGCGCGCGTCTCCTATCTACGGGCCATCGTCCGGGCAGGCATGCCGCGCTTCCGGCTGGTGATCGGCCGCATCGAGGCCGACTTCAAGCGGCAGATGTTCTATCCCGGTACCGCCGTCGCCTGCGTTCGCATCATCGAGGCGCTCGACCGCAAGTGCGTGATCGGCCAGGGCCTGTTCGACGGCGAGGGCAATTGCACCGCCGTCCAGAAGGTGATCATGGTGTCGCTGAACGAGGAAACGCACCGCGCCACACCGTTCGATCCCGTGGTGCGCGCCATGCTCGACCGCCTCGCCGCTTCCAGGGATGGGCTCGATCCATGACCGCTTCCGCCCTGGTGCCCGAAGGCTTCCGCAAGCTCGATGTCCGCGACGACTTCATCTCGCTCGCGGGACCGCTCTGGTTCAAGGCGGAAGAAGACGGGCTCCGGATCGGGCTGCCGCTGGAGAAACGGCACGGCAATCCGATGGGCTGGGCGCATGGCGGCCTGCTGGTTACCGTCGCCGACATGGTGATGGGCGTCGGTTCGGGCTTCTCGACCGGCATGTTCTGGCCGCATCCCACGATCTCGCTCACCAGCGAATTCGTGCGCGGCGCGAAGCTAGGCCAGTGGCTCGAAGGCAAGGCGCGTATTGCCCGGCGCACGGTCAATTTCTGCTTCTGCAGTTGCGACCTGGTCTGCGGTGGTGAGATCGTCCTGGTGGCGTCGGGGGTCTTCAAGGTTCCGGACCCCGACAAGATCCCCGAAGCGGCGCGCGAGCTGGCGCTGTCGCCGCCGTGGAAGGCCTGAAAGCGGTTCTTTCTTCTCAGGATCTACTTCTTCAGCTTCTTCCGCCGGTAGATGCGATAGCGGTCGAAGTCCATCAGGTGTTCGTAGTTCTCGAATGCGTCTGCGAAGATGCGGTTCTGCATGAAGTAGTCGAGATAATCGAATTCCTTGCCCTGGCAGCGGGGGACGCCGGCGATGCGGTCGACGATCAGCAGGTCGGGGTGCTCGCGGGCGAAGTCCTCGCTCAACGTGTCGAACACGAACTTCTCCGAATCGCCCATCGTATCGGGCGGATTGTAGAGCGCGGGGAAGTCGTCGCAGGTCGCGTAGACGCCCTGCAGCACCCACATCGTGAGGAAGCGCGTGGTCATGCGGCCGCCGAGGTAGTTCACCATCGGCCAGAACGGGTAGATGCCCGGCGACAGGACGAGGAAGGTCCGGTTGGGGGCATTCTGTTCGATGATGTGCTGCAGCCGGCCGCCGATCGAATCCTCGAACTGGCGCTGCTTGTAGAAGGGTGGATTGTAGAGGGCCGCCTGGAAGTAGAGCAGCACCATGAACGTGGCGCAGAGAACGGCCACGGGCAGCCGGTGGGCGCTGCGGCTGATCGGCAGGTACCGGTCGACGGTCTGCGAAACGGTCAGGGCCGCTAGCAGGATGGCCGCCGAAAGAGCGGGCAGTACGTGATACGGCCAGCCCTTGGCCTGGCCGATCGCCGAAAGGGCGGCGCCGATGCCGAACACGACCAGAACGCGCGCCGCGATGGTCTTGGTGAAGACGATGGCCAGAAGCCCGAAGATCGCCAGCGCGATCAGCGTGGGGCCCAGCACGTTGCTGGTCAGCACCTCGCGCCAGCCCGAATCACCGATCGGCGCATACGCCTCGACCGCGAGCGGCAGGACGAAAAGCCCGAAGTCCGGGAACACCAGGTACATGATCGCCAGGTGCGCCACGGCCAGCAGGCCGATGGCCCATGGGATCGGATCGGTGAACGTGGGACGCCAGCCGCGACGGACCAGCAGGTAGAGCTCGACCGTTGCCGGGATGGCGAGATAGTGCGGCTTCATCGCCAGCGCGACGCCGGCCACGAGACCGACCAGGATGGAGGCGAGGCGCGACGGGTTCACGCCCTCCGCCCGCGCCATCGAGGCCACCAGGTAGGGGGCGCAGGCCACGAACATGATGTGCTCGCGCTGCCCGAAATGCTCGTTGGGCAGCACGGTGAACAGGAACAGCAGGACCGGCGGCAGCAGCGCTTCGGTGAGCGCGTGGTCGGCCGACGGCACGAGGTGGATCAGCCGCCGGCATGCCCAGAAAGAGGCAAAGATTCCGGCCACGACCCAGGCCGTGAACCAGAACGTCACCGTTCCGGGCAGCAGCTTTGCCGTCAGGACCGGCAACCCGTGCACGATGAAGGTCAGCGGCAGGTTTTCGTCCAGGACTTCGACATAGAGCTTCTCGCCGCCGATCCAGCGCGTCGAAACGTCGAGGATGGCGGCGACATCGTGGTTCAGGGGCGGGAAGAAATAGCCGGTGAGCCAGAGGATCGGCAGCGCGAACAGCGGCACGAGAAGCAGCTGCTCGACACGCGGCGGAATGGTCGGAGGTTTGGTCTGAACGGTTGGCAAGGCGGGGTGAAGATATCATAAGCGAACGGGAAGAGGAGATTTCCTAGGAGACGCATCGCTTCATGGAACGGGCCGAATACGAGCTGATGCATGCGGTCGAGGACCGCATGTGGTGGTATCGCGGCCTGCGCCGGCTGGTCGTGGACCAACTCACCCGTGCGCTCTCGAACGCCTCTGGCCCGGGGCCGGTGCTCGATGCGGGCTGCGGGACGGGAGGGATGCTGAACGCGATGGGGTCGGAAGTCGCCGGTCGGCCGACCGTCGGTCTCGAATACGATCCTGTCGCGGCCGGCATGGCGGCGAGCAAGGCGCGCAGGCCGGTCGTCTCTGGGTCGGTGAACGAAATGCCGCTGCGCGACGGTGTCCTGGCGGCCTATGTCTCGCTCGACGTGCTCTGTCATGTCAACGTGGACCCCGCGCGTGCCCTGAAAGAGGCGCATCGCTGCCTTGGGCCCGGCGCGATCGCGCTCTTCAATCTTCCGGCTTATTCATGGATGCTGTCGGCGCATGACAGGCGCGTCCACAATGCCCGCCGCTTCACGCGTGGCGAGGCCCGCGCCCTGGTCGCCGCTGCCGGCTTCCGAATTCTTCGCGCGAGTTACTGGAACACGCTCCTGTTTCCCTTGATGCTCCTCCACCGGCTGGTCGAGCGCGGCGACGCCGAGAGCGACGTCCGCGACTATCCGCGCTGGCTAGACACCATCTTCTCGACTGCGCTCGCCTTCGAGCGCGCCGTCATCGGTGCGGGGCTCAGCCTTCCGTTCGGCGGTTCCCTCATGATCGTGGCGGTACGTGATGCTTGAGACCTCGGAAACCGGGCCGGCGCTTTCGATCGTGGTCCCGGTCTACAATGGCGCCGCCACCGTGGGCGATCTGGTCGGCGCGCTGCGGGCGCTCGAGATCGAGGGTGGGCTGGAAATCGTGCTGGTGGTCGATGGCAGTCCGGACAACAGCCTCGATGTCTGCAAGCAACTGGCCGCCGAGCCCGGCGCGCCGGTGATCGTGCTGAGCCTCAGCCGCAATTTCGGCGAGCACAATGCCGTAATGGCCGGTCTGGCGCGCGCGCGCGGCGCCTATGCGATCACCATGGACGACGACCTGCAGAACCCGCCGGAGGAAGTGCGCCGCCTGTTCGAGCACGCCCGCGACGGCAGCTATGACGCGGTCTACACTTACTACGAGGAGAAGAAGCACGCGGCCTGGCGCAATCTCGGCAGCCGCTTCACCAACTGGTGTGCGGACAAGCTGATCGACAAGCCGCCCGGCCTTTACCTTTCGAGCTTCCGCTGCATGTCTAGGTTCCTGGTCGAGCGCGTCACGGCCAGCTACGAGGGGCCGTCTCCCTATGTCGACGGCCTCATTTTCCAGATCACCCAGAATGTGAGCCGGCTGCAGGTCAATCACCTGCCGCGCGCCGAGGGGCGGTCGAACTACACGCTGCGCCGCTTGCTTCGCCTGTGGCTCGCGATGTTCCTCAACTTCTCGGTGATGCCGCTCCGCGGCGCGACCATCCTCGGCCTGGTCTTCGGTGCGCTGGGGGCGCTGGCCGCCGGCATTACGATCATCGAGGCGATCATCTCCGACAAGCCGCCTCAGGGCTGGGCGTCGCTCATGGTCGCCGTGCTCGTGCTGGCGGGAGTGCAACTGCTGGTGATCGGCATGATCGGCGAATATCTCGGCAGCATGTTCCTGGCCGTCAATCGCAAGCCGCAATACCTGGTGCGCGAAGTGTTCCGGCGTGGCCCCGGACCGGGGGGGCTCGACATCGAGCGGCCGAAGGTCGATACGCGGGCGGCCGGTCAGCCTCATCGCGAGCCGCCCGGCGAGGCATCGCACGGGCCGGACTGACGGCACGGACTTCATGGGGAGAGACGGGGATGATGATCTACTACGTGGCGCTGGGGATCGGCATCCTGACCGGCATTGGCGGGCAGATGCTCCTGAAGGCGGGCGCCGATGCGCCGGATTTCGTGAGCCAGCTCCTCCGCCCCTCGACCATCATGGGGCTGGCGCTCTACGGATCGGCCGCCTTCCTCTACATCGTCGCACTTCGTAAAATTCCGGTCTCGGTCGCTTTTCCCAGCGTGTCGCTCTCCTATGCGATCGTTGCAGTGCTCGGGCACTTCCTTTTCGGCGAGCCGTTCGGCATCAAGCAGATCGGCGGCATCGCGCTGATCGTGGGCGGCGTCGTTCTCATCAACCAGGCGTGAGGGAGCGTTCCGTGGATTACGAGCAGATCAAGTACGAGACCAGGGACGGTATTCTCACCATCACGCTCAACCGGCCTGACAAGCTGAACGCCTTCACCGGCAAGATGCTGTCGGAGCTGCTCGACGCGATGGACCGGGCCGACCGCGACGACGATGTGCGCGCGGTGGTGTTCACCGGCGCCGGCCGTGGCTTCTGCGCCGGCGCGGACCTGTCGGGTGGCGCCAACACCTTCAACGCCGAGAATCGCGGACCGGTCGATCCGGGGCTCGATGGCCATCGCGACGGCGGTGGACTGTTCACCCTGCGCCTCTACGAATCGCTGAAGCCAACCATTGCCGCCTGCAACGGTCCGGCGGTCGGCGTGGGCATCACCATGCAGCTCGCCATGGACATCCGCCTCGCCTCGGAAGCGGCGCGCTACGGCTTCGTGTTCACGCGCCGCGCCATCGTCATGGAAGCCTGCTCGAGCTGGTTCCTGCCGCGCCTCGTGGGTCCGCAGCAGGCGCTGGAATGGGTGATGACCGGCCGCGTCTTCTCCGCCGAGGAGGCCCTGAACGGCCGCCTCGTGCGCTCGATCCACAAGGCCGACGATCTGTTGCCGGCGGCCTATGCGCTGGCCCGCGAGATCGCCGACAACACTGCGCCGGTCTCGGTGGCGCTCAATCGCCAGATGATCTGGAGGATGCTGGGCGCCGACCATCCGATGGAAGCCCACAAGGTCGATTCTAAGGGGATCTACTCGCGCGGCAAGTCGGACGACGTGAAGGAAGGCGTGACCGCCTTCCTCGAAAAGCGCCCGGCACGCTTCCCCATGAAGGTGAGCGACGGCATGCCGTCCTATTTCCCGTGGTGGCAGGAACGCAAGTTCAAGTAGTTCCATCCGTGCTCGGTTCGGGCGACAGGCCTTTTACTTCCCCGTGAAGCGTGCCGCGCGCTTCTCGAGATAGTGCGCGACGCCTTCCTTGAAGTCGGATGTCTGGAAGGAAAGTTCCATTTCGTGATTGGCCTGGGTCGTGGCCTCGGCCAGGGTCTGGAACTCGGCCTCCCAGAGCTGCCGCTTCATTACGGCCACCGAGCGCGGGGACACGGTGTTGGCCAACAGGGTCGCGTAGGCCCGCGCCTCGGCCAGCAGCTTGTCGTCGGGGATGACCCGGTTCACCAGCCCCATCGCGAGCGCTTCGGGCGCGCGGAACTTGCGGGCCGAGCAGAGTAGGTCGAGCGCCGTTGGCAGGCCGACAAGCCGGGGCAGCAGCCAGCTCACGCCGTGCTCGGCGATCAGGCCGCGCTGGGCGAAGGCGGTCGTGAAGACCGCGGATTCGGCGGCGAAGCGGACGTCGGCATAAAGCGGGATCACCATGCCCAACCCGGCCGCAGGGCCGTTGATGGCGGCGATGATGAATTTCGGGATCGCCGGGAAATACGAATAATTCATCCTGAATTCGGGCAGCGTGCTGCCGCCCGGCAGGCCTTCCTGGGCCTTGGTCGAACGGTCGGCCGAGGCGCCCGAACCGATCGCTTGTAGTCCGCCCATGTCGGCGCCGGCGCAGAAGCCGCGCCCCGCGCCGGTCAGGATGATGGCCCGCACTTCAGGATCGGCCCCGGCCGTATGCATGGCGTCCTTGAGGTCCAGATGCATTTGCCGGGTCCAGGCGTTGAGCCTTTCCGGGCGGTTCAGGGTGACCGTGCAGATCCGGTCCGCGACGTCGTAGAGGACTGTTTCATATGCCATCTGGGGGTCTCCTCCTGTGCATTCTTGTGAGTGGCATGATGAGCAAAAGCCCGCGACGATACAAATCCGGCGGAGCTGCTGGACGCGTGCGGACCTGCGATTCAGCGATTAATTGCATATAGAATGAAATTAATAAGTGCGAGGCGGTGAATGGCGAAGCGAGAGTTCTCCCATCCCAGCGAGATGCAGAAGCACGTGGGAGAGGAAATCGGTGTCAGCGACTGGGTCGAGATCACCCAGGAACGGATCAATATCTTTGCCGATGCCACCGGCGACCATCAGTGGATCCATGTCGATGTCGAGCGCGCCAAGAAGGACATGCCGGGCGGCAAGACCATCGCCCACGGCTTCCTGACGCTCTCGCTGATCCCGATGCTCAGCCAACAGATCTCGCACATCAACAACGTGCGCAACGGGATCAACTACGGCTGCAACAAGGTGCGCTTCACCAGCCCGGTCCAGGCCGGTTCGAAGGTGCGCGCCCGCGCCAAGCTGATCGCCGCCGATCCGATGGACAAGGGCGGCGTGCGGCTGACCAACCAGGTCACCATCGAGATCGAGGGACAGGATCGCCCGGCCTGCGTGGCCGAGACCATGTCCATCGTCTACGGCACCTGAGGGCTCGGGTTTGCTGACGCGAGAGGACCTCACGTCGGAGCGTATCGACCAGATCGTGGCCGATGCGCGTGCCGCCGGGTACCACTTCTTCCTGTCCTCGGCCGAGCGCGAAGCCAGCCTCCGGGAGACGATGATCGACTACGAGCCCGGTACCGACGTCTGGGTCTTCGCCTACGGATCGCTGATGTGGAATCCGGCGCTGGAGTATGCCGAGGTCCAGTCCTGCCAGGTCGATGGCTGGCGGCGGTCCTTCTGCTTCTGGACGCCGATGGGCCGCGGCACGCCCGAACTGCCGGGCCTGATGCTGGCGCTGGAAGAGGGCGGCGAATGCGAGGGCATCGCCTATCGCCTTGCGGCCGAGCATGTGCAGACCGAACTGGGCCTGCTGTGGAATCGCGAGATGCTGGCGGGTCTCTACAAGGCGCGCTGGGTCCCCACCCGGTTGAGGGACGGCCGAACGGTCTCGGCCATCTCCTTCGTCGTCGATCCGGCGCATTGCCAGTATTGCGGCGACCTGCCGATCGAACGGGCGGCCCATCATATTGCCTTCGCCGAGGGGCGCCGCGGCGCGTGCCGGGACTACCTGACCAACACGGCCGACCATGCGCGTTCGCTCGGCATCCACGACCCCTATATCGAGGACATGGTCGCCCGCGTCGCGCGCCTTCGCGAGCAGCCATCGCGCGACCGCGCTCCGGCAAACCTGCCGCTCCACGCGCTGGCCAAGTAGGCATCGACCGCGACCGGATTCGCCTCTCGGACTCCGGCCGTCATCCAAAGGTGCGGGCTTTCAGTGCCTGTGACATAGTCGCGGGGTGTCCTCCCTCGTCGCCCGTTGGCTCGCTTTGCCGCCGAATTTTCGCGGCATCCTCTGGGTCGCTTTTTCGGGCGTTCTGTTCGCGCTGCTCAACGTCTTCACGCTGATCCCCGCGCAGCATCTCAATCCCTACGTGATGGCGTTCCTGCGCTATTTCTTCGGCGCGCTGTTCCTCGTGCCGATCGTGATGCGGCTCGGCCTCTACCGCTCGCTACACACGAGGCGCCTGCCGCTCCACATCTCGCGCGGGGCCATCCATACCGCCGGCATGATGTTGTGGTTCGTGGCGCTGCCATTGACCACCCTGGCCGAGATCACGGCACTGGGCTTTACCGGCCCGATCTTCGTCACCATCGGCGCGGCGCTGTTTCTGGCGGAAGACGTGCGGTTGCGGCGCTGGATCGCCGTCATCGTGGGCTTCATCGGCGCCATGATCATCATCCGGCCGGGCTTCGGCGACATCCACCTCGGCGTGATCTGCATCCTGATCTCGACGCCGATCTTCTCGGCCTCGAACCTGATCTCCAAGGCGCTGGCCCGCACCGATTCGTCGACCACCATCGTGATCTGGCAGAACATCGTCATCGTGATCTGCGCGCTGCCGTTCGCGCTGTGGTTCTGGCAGACGCCGACCCTGGTCGACATCTTCTGGTTCCTGCTGGCGGGGGCGGCCGGGACGCTGGGCCATATCTGCCAGCAGCGCGGCTACCAGCTCGCCGACATTACCCTGCTGCAGCCGATCGGCTTCCTGTCGCTGATCTGGAACACGATGCTGGGCTATTTCCTGTTCTTCCAGAAGCCCGACATCTGGACCTTCGTCGGCGCGGCGGTGATCTTCGGCAGTGCCCTCTACATCTCCCACCGCGAAGCCGTCCGGCGAGCCCAGATCAAGACGGCGGGCACTCAGGCCAATCCAGAGGCTTAGGACAGAGGCTCGCGCCTTCCTAATTCCGTCGTCCTGAGCGGAGCCTCGCGCAGCGAGGCGCAGTCGAAGGACCAGTTTTCGCGTCAGCAAATCGTGCGTCGGAAGAGAGGTCCTTCGACTACGCGCCTGCGGCGCTTCGCTCAGGACGACGGGATTTTTTTAGCCGCCGGTCACGCTCATGTGGCGCGGGACGGCGGGACCGCTGTTGCGGCGATCGATGATGAAGTCGTGGCCCTTGGGCTTGCGGGCGATCGCCTCGGTGATGGCGCGGTCCAGCACCTCGTCGCTCTCCGATGCCCGCAACGGCGCGCGGAGGTCGGCCGCATCCTCCTGGCCCAGGCACATGTAGAGCGTGCCGGTGCAGGTGAGCCGCACCCGGTTGCAGCTTTCGCAGAAATTGTGGGTGAGGGGCGTGATGAAGCCCAGCCGTCCGCCGGTCTCTTCGACCCTGAAGTAGCGGGCGGGGCCGCCGGTCCGGTAGTCGGTCTCGGTCAGCGTGAAGTGGCGCGCGATCTCGGTGCGCGCCAGTGACAGGGGCAGGTACTGGTCCAGCCGTGCCGCATCGCCGATCTCGCCCATCGGCATGACCTCGATCAGGACGAGGTCCATGCCGCGGCCGTGGCTCCAGCGGATCATCTCGTCGAACTCGCCGTCGTTCACGCCGCGCAGCGCCACGGCGTTGATCTTGATGGCGAGGCCGGCCCGCTGGGCGGCATCGAGCCCGCGCATCACCTGGTCGAGATCGCCCCAGCGGGTGAGCTGGCGGAACTTGTCCGGATCGAGCGTGTCCATCGACACGTTCACGCGGCGCACGCCGATGTCGGCCAGCTCCTGGGCGTACTTGGCGAGCTGGCTGCCATTGGTGGTGAGGGTGAGCTCCTCCAGCGCGCCGCTGTCGAGATGTTTGCCCAGCCCGCGGAACAGCGACATCACGTTCTTGCGCACCAGCGGCTCGCCGCCCGTCAGGCGCAGCTTCTTGACCCCGCGGCGCACGAAGGCGGTGCACAGGCGCTCCAACTCCTCGAGCGACAGCACTTCCGCCTTGGGCAGGAAGGTCATGTCCTCGGCCATGCAATAGACGCAGCGGAAATCGCAGCGGTCCGTCACGGAGACGCGGAGGTAGGAGATATGGCGGCCGAACGGGTCGATCATGGCTCTTCGGTTACAATGTTGCCCGGATAATGGGCATGCGGCATTGCCCCTGCAAGGGGGCGTTTCCCGCCGGCGGGCTCAGGACAGGAGCCGCAGGAGATTGTCGACCGTATCGGCCTCGGCGGCCGGCTTGTCGGTCCGGATGCGGTTGATGCGCGGGAAGCGCATGGCCACCCCCGATTTGTGCCGGGTCGAGCGGGCGATGCCGTCGAAGGCGATTTCCAGCACCAGCTTCTGCTCGACCTCGCGCACCGGGCCGTAGCGGTTGGTCGTATGGTCGCGAACCCACTTGTCGAGCCAGCGCAGCTCCTCGTCGGTGAAGCCGAAATAGGCCTTGCCGACCGGCGCCAGTTCGCGGCCTTCCGCACCGTCGCGCCAGCAGCCGAAGGTGAAGTCCGAATAGAACGAGCTGCGCTTACCGTGGCCGCGCTGGGCGTACATCATCACGCAGTCCGCCAGCATCGGGTCGCGCTTCCACTTGAACCACGGACCCTTGGGACGGCCGGCGACATACGCGCTGTCGCCGCGCTTCAGCATCAGTCCCTCGATGCCGTCGGCCCGCATCTCCTCGCGCTTGACGGCAAGCTCGGCCCAGTCGGCGAAGGTCACCAGCGGCGAGAGATCGAAGCGCGGCCGTTCCTTCTGTGCGATCCAGGCTTCAAGCCGGGCGCGGCGTGCGTCGAAGCCTAAGCCGCGCAGGTCCTCGCCCTCCAGCCACAGCACGTCGTAGAGCCGGACATGGGCAGGATGCTCCTTCAGCATCTTCGCCGTCACCGTCTTGCGGTTCAGTCGCTGCTGCAGGTCGTTGAACGGCGCCACCGCCGTCTCGCGCCGCACCAGCAGCTCGCCATCGAACACGCCCTCGAAGTCGATTGCCTCGATGATGTCGGGAAAGGCGCCCGACACGTCCTCGCCGGCGCGGCTGTAGAGCCGCTTCAGCCCGCCCGAGGCGGCGACCTGCACGCGGATGCCGTCCCACTTCCACTCGGCGCGGAAATGCGCGGGATCGAGCGCGTCGAGTTCGGCCCGGTCGATCGGGTTGGCCAGCATGGCCGGCAGGAAGGCCGCACCGGCGTTGCTGCTGGGCCGCGGCGCGCCGTTCAGCAGCCAGTCGAACAACGGCCGGTAGGGCGCTTCCAGCCCGTGCCAGACCTCCTCCACTGCATCGACCGGCTGCTCGCCGATGTTGGCGACCGCCTGCTTGGCCAGCCGCGCCGAGACGCCGACCCGCAAGGCGCCGGTCAGCAGTTTCAGCAGCGCCCAGCGGCCGGTCGAATCGAGCGCGTCGAGCCAGCGTTTCAGGATCGCCGGAGTCTGCGTCCGGGTGGCGCGCTGCAGCGTTTCGACGACCTCGGCCAGCGTCGGCGGCGGGCCGGCGGCGGGATCGGTCTCCCAGATCAACGCCAGCGTTTCGGCGAGGTCGCCGACATAGTCGTAGGAGAGGGCGAACAGCTCCTCGCCGATCTTCTCCTGGCCGAAGCCGCGCAGCAGGGCGGGCTTGGCCGACGAAAAATCGAGGCCTCCGGTCAGCGCCGCCAGCGCCCAGCCGCGATCGGGATCGGGCGTCTCGCGCAGATAGGTCTCGATCAGCCGCAGCTTGGCGTTGCGCGCGGGCTGGAAGGACAGGGAGTCGAGAAGGCGCGCGAAGGCCTGCACGGATCAGGAATCCTCGTCCTCGCGGCCGGCCAGGTGCAGGGCCTCGGCATCGATGCCGATCCCGCGTGCATAGTGGACCAGCGCCTCCTCGCGGCCGTGCGTCACCCAGACCTTGGGCGCGCCGACGTCCTTCAGGGTCTGCGTGAGTTCCGGCCAGTCGGCATGGTCGGAAATCACCAGCGGCAGTTCGGCGCCACGTTGCCGGGCTCGCGCGCGCACGTTCATCCAGCCCGAGCACACCGCGGCGATCGGTTCGGCGAAGCGCCGCGACCAGCGGTCGGCAATGGCCGAGGGCGGGCAGAGCACGATGGCGCCCTTGAAGGTTTCGAGGATCGCCTCGGAGACCGGCGCCACATCACCAAGATCGACGCCATGTTCCTGGTAGAGCTTGCACAGGGACATCAGGCCGCCATGCAGCCAGATGCGCTTGTCGTAGCCCGCCTCGCGCAACAGGCGGATGACCCTCTGGCACTTGCCCAGCGCATAGACGCCCACCAGATGAGTGCGCTCGGGAAAGGTCGCGACGGAGCGCAGCAGCTTGCCGATCTCGCCGGCATCGGAGGGATGATGGAAGACCGGCAGCGCGAAGGTCGCCTCGGTAATGAACACGTCGCACGGTACGGGCTCGAACGGCGGGCAGGTCGGATCGGGCCGGCGCTTGTAGTCGCCCGACACGACGATGCGCTGGCCCTTGTATGCCAGCACTGCCTGCGCCGAGCCGAGGATGTGCCCGGCCGGAGCGAAGCCGACCTCGACGTCGCCGATCCGCACGCTCTCGCCGTACTTCAGCGCCTGCTGCTCGGTGTCGGGCATGTCCTGGAAGCGCGTGCGCATGATGGCCAGCGTCTCGGGCGTGGCCAGCGCCTTGCGATGGCCCGGTCGCGCATGGTCGCCATGACCGTGCGTGATCACCGCGCGCGGCACCGCAAACGCCGGATCGATGTAGAAATCGCCCGGTTCGCAATAGAGGCCGCGCGGCGTCGGATAGAGCCACGTACGGGGATTCAGGGTCTCGGTTGCCGTCGTGATTGCCATGGCTCCTGATGCATCCTACCCCATTGATATGGGGCTTCCCGACCTGTTTGCACGCTGGTTCGAGAGTCGCGGCTGGGCGCCGCGGCCGCACCAGCTCGCGCTGGTCGATCTCGCGCGACAGGGCAAGAGCGCGCTGCTGATCGCGCCGACCGGCGGCGGCAAGACGCTAGCGGGTTTCCTTCCGTCACTGATCGAACTCACGGAGCGGCGGCAGGCCGGCGAGGACCTGGCCTACAAGAAGGGGCAGGGCGAGCTTCACACGCTCTACATCTCGCCGCTGAAGGCGCTGGCGACCGACATCCGCCGCAACCTCGAACAGCCGATGGCGGAGATGCAGTTGCCGGTGCGCGCCGAGAGCCGGACCGGCGACACGCCGCAGAGCCGCCGCCTGCGCCAGCGCGAGCGGCCGCCGGACCTCTTGATGACCACGCCCGAATCGCTGGCGCTGCTGCTGTCCTATCTCGACGCGGCGAAGTTCTTCGCCAACCTGAAGTGCGTCATCATCGACGAACTGCACGCCTTCGCGACCAGCAAGCGCGGGCATCATCTGGCGCTGTGCCTGTCGCGGCTGGCGACGTTGGCACCGCAGGCACGCTTCGTCGGTCTCTCGGCTACGGTGGCCGATCCGCCGGCGCTCGCCGAGTTCCTGAACCTGCGCGACGGGCCGGTCGAGATCGTCATGGGCGAGCCCGGCGCGCCGCCGGTCGTGTCGATCATCGACGCGCAGGAGCGAATCCCGTGGGGCGGCCACATGGGGCGCCATGCGGTGCCGGAGATCTACAACATCATCCGGCAGCACAAGACGTCGATCATCTTCGTGAACACGCGCGCACAGGCGGAACTGGCGTTCGACGCGCTGTGGCGCCTCAACGACGAGAACCTGGCGATCGGCCTGCATCACGGGTCGCTGGCCGTCGAGCAGCGCCGCAAGGTCGAGGCGGCGATGGCGGCCGGCAAGCTGCGGGCCGTGGTCGCAACCTCGTCGCTCGATCTCGGCATCGACTGGGGCGATGTCGACCTGGTGATCCAGATGGGCGCGCCCAAGGGCGTGAGCCGCCTGATGCAGCGCATCGGCCGCGCCAACCACCGGCTCGACGAACCCAGCCGCGCCATGATCGCGCCGGCCAACCGCTTCGAGGTGCTGGAATCGCTGGCCGCGCTCGAAGCCGTCGAGGCGCGCGAGCTCGACGGCGATCCGCCGCGGCCACCCTGTCTCGACGTGCTGGCGCAGCACATCGTGGGTACCGCTTGCGCGCAGCCGATCGACCGCGAGGCCTTCTTCGCCGAGGTCCGCCGCGCGCAGCCCTATCGCGACCTGCCGCGCCAGGATTTCGACGACACGTTCGACTTCGTGGCGACCGGCGGCTATGCGCTCGCGGCCTACGATCGCTGGCACCGCTTGAAGCAGCTTCCCGACGGTCGGTGGATGCTGGCCTCGCCGCTGGTGGCCAAGCAGTTCCGCATGAATGTCGGCACCATCGTCGAGCTGCCGCTGATGAAGGTGCGGCTGCGGCGCGGGCCGGTGCTGGGGGAGGTCGAGGAGGGCTTCGTGCAGGGGCTGGTGCCGGGCGACACGTTCGTCTTTGCCGGCCGCCTGCTGCGCTTCGAGGGGGTGAAGGAGCTGGCGGCGATCTGTTCACCGGCGACCGGCGGCGATCCCAGGGTGCCGGCCTATGGCGGCGGCCGGCTGCCGCTGTCGACCTTCCTGGCGGCGAGGGTGCGCGGGATCCTGCAGGATCCGCTGAAGCATCCGAAGCTGCCGGCGGAAGTGCAGGAATGGCTGCGCATACAAGTCTTCCGCTCGATGCTGCCGCCGGCCGACAAGCTGCTGGTCGAGGGCTTCCCGCGCGGCGGCAAGCAGTTCCTGGTCGCCTACTGCTTCGAGGGCCGCAACGCGCACCAGACCTTGGGCATGCTGCTGACGCGGCGCATGGAACGCATGGGCCTGCGCCCGCTGGGTTTCGTCGCCACGGATTATGTTCTGGGCCTGTGGGGATTGCGACCGGCGTCGCCTAAGCAGATCGACGAGCTGTTCGACGAGGATATGCTGGGTGACGATCTCGAAGCGTGGATGGACGAATCGACCATGCTGCGGCGTTCGTTTCGCAACGTCGCGGTGATCGCCGGCCTGATTGAGCGGCGTTTCCCGGGCGAGGAGAAGTCGCGCCGGCAGGTCACGTTCAGTTCCGACCTGATCTACGACACGCTGCGCCAGCACGAGCCCGGCCATATCCTGCTGCGGGCCACGCGCCAGGATGCGGCGTGGCAACTCGCCGACCTCAAGCGGCTGGGCGACCTGTTGCGGCGCGCCAAGGGCCGCATCGTCTATCGCCGCCTCGATCGCATCTCGCCGCTCGCCGTGCCGGTGCTGCTGGAGATCGGCCGCGAAAGCGTGCTGGGCGGCACCGCCGAGGACGAGCTTCTGGACATCGCCGCGCAAGACCTGATCGACGAGGCGACGCGGCTCTGAGGGAGCAATCCAAGACAAGTCCGATCGAACCAGCTGAACAAATTCGAGCGTGAATATTAGATCCCGTCGTCTCGACCGGAGCACCGAAGGTGCGAAGTGGAGAGACCTTTCATCGACTTAAAGCCGGAAAATCGTCGAGAGAAGATCTCTCCACTCCGCGCGGAGTTTATCCCGAGGAACTCGAGGGGCGCTCCGGTCGAGATGACGGAGACTCTTCAAGCCACTCTCACCCTCGGACTGCTCAAGGCTCTGCCAGTCGCCGATACTTCGCTTCGAGACGCGTGAGGACGGCGAGGTTGCGCGTGGCCTCGGGGCCGGCCCAGCGGCGGTTGACGGCACTGGCCTCGCGCACCCGTTCGAGCGTACGGCGGTAAGTCTCGAGCCAGGTCGTGCTGTCGCTGGCCTGCACGCCTTCACGCATCGCCTGGCTGAGCGTCGCGTCGATGTTGATCATGCGGCAGGTGTAGCCGTAGGCCGCGAGCTTGAGGTCGGATGACGCGATCCAGGCTTCGAGTGTTGCCGGCACGTAGCGAGGGCAGTCTTCGAGCGCCTGCGCCGCGGCGGGCATGGAGAACAGCAGGGGCATCATGAAGATCGAAAGCCTGCGCATCGCGGCACTCAACGCGGTCGCGGCCGGGCGCGGGCGGTGGGCTCGGCCACCAGCGGATCGTCCGGCCAGTAGTGGCGCGGATAGCGGCCCTTCAGTTCGGACTTCACCGCCTTGTATCCATTCGCCCAGAAGCTCGCGAGATCGCGCGTCACCTGCACCGGTCGCCGGGCAGGCGACAGAAGGTGGATGGTGAGCGGCACTTTCCCGCCGGCGATGCGCGGCGTCTCGGTGAGGCCGAACATCTCCTGCAGGCGTACCGAGAGGGTCGGCTCGTCCGGATTGGTGTAGTCGATGGCGACCCTCGATCCGCTCGGCACCTCGACATGCGTCGGCAAGAGGCGGTCGAGCTCGCGTTGCTTCTCCCAGGGAACGAGAGCCTTCAGGGCGGCGCCGAGGTCGATGCGTGACAGATGATCCTTCCGCGACACGCCGTCGAGATATGGACCCAGCCACTCCGCGAGCGAAGCGAGCAGGGCGGTATCGGACAGGTCGGGCCAGTCCTCGCCGGCATGGCGGCGCAGGAAGCCGATGCGTTCGCGCCAGCGCGTGAGATCGTCGCTCCACGGCAAGGCGCCGAGCCCCAACTGGCGCACCCCGTCGAGCATCGCGGCCTGCATCTTGTCGGCATCCGGCCGGGCCAGCGGCTTGTCTTCGAGCGCCAGCGATCCCAGCCGACGGCGTCGCCGCGCCAGCACCGCGCCGTCACGGGCACTCCATTGTACGAACTGCTCGTCGAGGATGCGGTCGGCGTAGAGATCCTCGATATCGGCCGCGGTGATCGGCGCGGCCAGGAAGATCCGCGCCTCCTGGGCCGAGCCGTCGAGATCGGCGACGACGAGGAACTCCTCGTTGGCCAACGGGTCGCCCTCGGGCAACACCGCGCCCCGTCCACCCGACAGAAGGTAGCGCCCCGCCGTCCCGGGACGACGGCGGCCAATGCGATCGGGGTAGGCCAGCGCCAGCAACGGCCCGGTCATGGCAAGGTCGGTCTGCTCGTCGGCCGCGTTGCGCGGCATCAGGCGACGGGCCGCCTCCTGGATCAGGCGCAGGGCGCCGTCGCGACGGCCCGAGAGCGCGATGTCCACGCGACGGCGGAGATCGGCGTCGCGCTGGCCCGGCGGCAGGCGCAGGAAATCGCGCTCGCCCAGGATAGCGGCCAGGAGCGCGGCGATCCGGCCCTGTCCCAGTTCCCGACCCTTCAGCACCAGATGAGCGATGCGCGGATGCTGGCCGAGCCGCACCATGGCGCGCCCATGCGCCGTGATGGCGCCGGCGCCGTCGATCGCACCGAGATCGGCCAGCAGCGCGCGCGCCGTGGCGAGCGCAGCGGCGGGAGGCGACGTGAGCCAGGGCAGGCTCGTGGCATCGCTGGTCCCCCAGGCGGCAAGCTCGAGGGCGAGCGGCGCCAGGTCGGCGTCGAGGATTTCGGGCGGCGTGAAGGGCAGGAGACCGCGGTGCGATTCCTCCGTCCACAGCCGGTAGCAGATGCCCGGCTCCAGGCGGCCGGCACGGCCGCGCCGCTGGTCCGCCGAGGCCTGGCTCACCCGCACGGTTTCGAGGCGCGTCATGCCGGAGCGCGGCGAGAATTTCGGAACGCGCATCTGCCCGCTGTCGACCACGAGGCGCACGCCTTCGATGGTGAGGCTGGTTTCCGCGATCGACGTCGCCAGCACGACCTTGCGCCGGCCTGCGGGCGAGGGGGCGATGGCGCGGTCCTGCTCGGCGGGGGAGAGGTCGCCGTAGAGCGGCGCCACGTCGATCTTGGCGCCGAGGCCTTGCAGACGCTCCTCCACCCGGCGAATCTCGCCGACGCCGGGCAGGAAGACCAGCGCACTGCCGGTCTCCTCGGCGAGCGCCCGGCGCACAGTGGCGGCCACGCCATCCTCGATGCGACCGGCGGAGTCACGGTCGAGATAGCGGGTCTCGACCGGAAACATGCGGCCCGCGCTCTCGATCACGCTGGCACCGCCCAGCCGGGCCGAGACCGGGCCGGGATCGAGTGTGGCCGACATCGCGACGACGCGGAGATCCTCGCGCAGGGCGGTCTGCGCTTCACGCACGAGCGCAAACGAGAGATCGGTCTCCAGCCCCCGCTCGTGCAATTCGTCGAAGATCACGCAGCCGACCGATTCGAGCGCGGGGTCGTCCTGCAGCAGGCGCAGGAAAAGGCCGTCCGTCACGACCTCGATGCGGGTGCGCGGTCCCACCTTGCTGTCGAACCGCACGCGGTAGCCCACGGTCTCGCCGACGGCCTCGCCGAGCGACGCCGCCATGCGGCGCGCGGCAGCGCGGGCGGCCAGGCGGCGCGGCTCCTGCATGACGATCCTGCGTCCCGCGAGCCACGGCGCATCGAGCAGGGCCAGCGGCACGCGCGTCGTCTTGCCGGCGCCCGGCGGCGCCACCAGCACCGCGGCGTTGTTCCTCTCCAGCGCGGCGCGCAGCCGCGGCAACGCCTCATCGACGGGAAGTTGCTCCATCGATCCCTGTTAGCGCGCGAGTCGATGGACGGGAAGGAGGGGCCGGTCCACTGTGACGCGGCTTGGGAGTGAGGGAGTGCAATGACTGTCGTCGTCGAAGCCCTGGATCATCTCGTCATGAACGTGCGCGATGTCGAAATCGCCGCCGCCTGGTATGAGCGCGTGCTGGGCATGACGCGCAAGGTCACCGAGCCGGCGCCCGGCCGTCACGTCACGTCGATGCATTTCGGCCGCCAGAAGATCAACCTGCGGCCCGAGACCGCAACCCAGAAGCAATGGTTCACGGGCAGGACGGTGGCGCCCGGCAGCGACGATCTCTGCTTTCTCACGTCGACCGGACCGCAAGCCGTGGCCGATCACTTCCGTGCCTGCGGCGTGGAAATCGAACTCGGGCCCACCGAGAAGATTGGCGCGATGGGCACGATCGTCTCCGTCTATTGCCGCGATCCCGACGGCAACCTGATCGAGGTTTCCTCCTACAAGTAGCTGCTCTCGTGGCTAAAGCAGGAAGGTGTGCGTGCGGTCGAGGAAGTCGTGCATGTGCACGATCATCTGGTCCTCCTCGAGCAGGCAGACGCCATAGGCTGGAGGCTCGTGACTGCCGGGGATGCGGCCTTCGATGACGAAGTCGAGCGCCACCTGGTGGCTCGTTGCGCGCAGGGTCGAGAGCGGGATGCCGCGCCAGGCGCCGCAGATCGGCCGGTGGAGATGGCCGAAGAACAGGTGGCGGATGTTCCGGCGGCCCTCGATCGCCTTGATGAAATGCTGCGGGTCGAGCAGCGAGATGTCGTCCATGCGCTTCAGCCGCACCTTGAAGGGCGGGTGATGGATGAAGATCATCACCGGCCTGTCGCCCAGCCGGTCGAGCGTCGCCTTTAGCCAGGCGCCGCGCTTCTCGCAGAAGGTGCCCCACGGCTTGCCGGGCTCGTTGGTATCGAGGCAGATGCCGGTCACGCCCTCGCCCATGTCGATCGTGTATTGCACGAAGCCGTTCTCGTCGAACTTCGCCTGAGGGAAGGTCGTGCGGAAGTTTTCGCGGTCGTCGTGGTTGCCCACCAGCAGGTGGTACGGGATCACCAGCTTGTCGAACTCGCGCTTCAGCGCCGCGTAGGCTTCCATCTCGCCCTTGTGGGCCAGGTCGCCGGTGATGATGGCGAAGGCTGCGTCCGGATGGTTGCGGTTCACGTCGGCGACGCAGAGCGCCAGCCGGTCGATCGGGTTCAGGCCGTAGAGCAGGTTGCCCGGCGATACGAAATGGGTGTCGGTGATGTGAATGAATTTCTGCACGTCGTTCCTCTGACATGACGGGCGGAGCAGGGGATCCCGCTCCGCCCTCACGTTTCGTCTGGCATTATTTCGGCAGCAGCGCCTGCGTGTCCGAGGTCATCTTCTTCAGCGCATCGGCGGGCTTGGCGCTGCCGTTTACGACCGTCTGCAGATGGTCCTTGATCACGTCGGTGATCTTGAGGCCGTTTTCACCCGGAAAGGCGTACCAGGCGGTCATGCTCGGGAGCTGGCCGATGGCAACGCGGTGGTTCGGGTTCTGGGCGTAGAAGTCGCCCAGCATCTTCGGGTCCTTGGCCGGGATGGCGTTGGCCGGGAAGTAGCCGGTGCCCTTGACCATGATCGTCGCGCCGACCGGGCCGGTGGCGAACTTGATGTACTCCCAGGCGGCCTTCTGCTTGGCCGGGTCCTTGGCCAGCATCATGGCGACGTTGCCGCCGGCCGGCAGGCGCGAGTCGGCGCCGGCGCCCAGCGGGAAGGTCGCGGTGCGCAGCGGGAACACGCCCTGCGCCTGCTTGGTGACGCCGCCGAGCCGCGAGGTCGAGTGCGCCCAGATGCCGAGACGGCCCGCGACGAAGTCCTGCAGCGCGGTCGCCTGGCTCACGTCGCGCATGCCGCCGTCGGTGATCATGAGACGCAGCGTCTCGATCGCCTTCTGGCCGGGCGGCTGGTCGAAGGCCACCTTCTTCTCGTCGGCCGTCAGCATCGTGCCGCCGTTGGAGAAGACGAGGGCCTGCCACATCCAGTTGCCGGTGATGTCCCAGTCGAAGTGGAAGCCGGCGATCTTGTTGGCCGGATCGTTGATCTTCTTCGCCAGCGCGAAGATGCCTTCCCAGGTCTTGGGGAAGTTGTCGGGATCGCCGCCGGCCTTCTTCACGAGATCGGCGTTGAAATAGATGATCGGCGTCGAGAGCGAGAAGCCCATGCCGTACTGCTTGCCCTTGACCTGGCCCAGCGTCAGCAGCGCGCCGTCATAGCCGGCCTTGGCCCAGTCCTTCTCGGCGGCGATGAACGGGTCGAGCGGCTGGGCGATGCCGCGATCGGCGAGAATGCGCTGGCGGTTGAGACCCTGGAACGTGACGTCGGGGAGCTGGCCGGTGACGGCGTTGCGCAGCACCTGCTGCGTCGCGTCCTCGTACTCCTTGGTCGGCTGGGTGAACTTCACCTTGATGTTCGGGTTCGCCGCCATGAACTGCTTGGCGACCTCCTCCTGGACATCCTTGAAGATGTCGGGGATCGCGTACTGGACGGTGATCTCGGTCTGTGCCGCCGCGGGACCTGCGACGAAAGCGGCGGCGAGGGCCGCCATCCCCAAGAGTTTGCGCATGATTTCTCCCTTCGTTGAACGTTTCCTCTCATCACACGGCTATGTTGCCGTTTCCTTTCACCCCTTCATGCCGCTGAGCGTAACTCCCTCGATGAAGCGCCGCTGGGCGGCCAGGAAAAGCAGGACGAGCGGTGCGGTGATGACGACCGTACCGGCCATCAGCGGGCCGAAGTCGCTGCCGGCCTCCTCGTTGCGGAAGAAGAGCGTACCCAGGGGGGGCGTGGCAAGGTCGCCGGTCTGGATGACGATCAGCGGCCAGAAGAAATCGTTCCAGTGGGAGACGATGGAAATGACCCCGAAGGCCAGCATGGCGGGCATGGCAAGCGGCAGCATGATGCGCCACAGGATCTCGAATTCGCCCAGCCCGTCGATCCGGGCGGCATGCATCAGGTCGTCGGGCACGGTCTTGAAGAACTGCCGCATCAGGAAGATGCCGAAGGCCGAAAAGACGAACGGGATGATGAGGGCGGCGTAGCTGTCGAGCAGGCCGACTTCATACAGCATGACATAGCGCGGGATGGCCGGCGCCTGGGCCGGGATCATCAGCCCGATCAGCACCATGGTGAACAGGATGTCCCGGCCGCGGAAGCGCAGCTTGGCCAGCGCGTAGGCCGCGGGCAGGGAGACGATCAGCTGCAACAGGAAGATGCCGCCGGTCACGATCACGCCGTTCAGCAGGTAGCGCACCAGCGGTACCTTGGTGAATGCCTTGGTATAGTTCTCCGCCGCCGCCCAGTTGTTGGGCAGCAGGCTGAGCTTCGTGGAGAAGATCTCGTTGGGCGGCTTCAGCGACGTCGAGATCATCCAGACAAACGGAGTCAGCATGATCACCAGCCCGGCGATCAGCACGAGGTGACGCAGCACGTGGCCCAGGATCGAGCCGCCGGGTTTCATGCGAGGCGCCTCATCCGTAGTGCGTCCTCTTCTCGCCGGCCTTCACCTGCAGCAGCGTGAGCGCCAGCACGACGACCAGGAACACCACGGTGATCGCCGCGCCGTAACCGGTGCGGAAGAAATTGAAGGCCTCGGTGTACATCGTATAGAGCAGCACCTCGGTCGCCTTGTTCGGCCCGCCCTTGGTCAGCACCTCGACCGTGTCGAAGACCTGGAACGAGCGGATGCCCGACACGACGGTGACGAACAGGGTCGCCGGTCCCAGCATCGGCCAGGTGACGCAGCGGAAACGCTCCCAGGCCGAGGCGGCGCCGTCGATCTCGGCGGCCTCGTAGAGATCGGCGGGAATCGACTTCAGCCCCGCCATGAACAGGACCATGTTGAGGCCGGCCGACTGCCAGATGCCGATGCCGGCCAGGGTGAACAGCGCGCGGTTCGGGTTCTTCAGCCAGTCGCCGCCCTGGATGCCGACCTGCTCCAGCACCACGTTGATCAGGCCCACGCTGGGATGGAGCAGGAACTCCCAGACCACCGCCATGGCGATCAGGGTCGAGGTCACGGGCAGGAAGTAGGCGGCGCGGTAGAAGCCCCGCCCGAAAGTGGCGCCCTCGATCAGCAGCGCGAGGCCGAGCCCCAGGAACACGGAACCGGGCACGGTGACCAGACAGTAGACGGCGGTGTTGCCGAACGATTTCCAGAACACCCGGTCGGCGAAGAGCTGCTCGTAGTTGCCGAGGCCGATGAAGTTCATCGTCGGCGCGCCGAGCTGCCAGTCGGTGAGCGACAGGACGAACACGGCCAGTGTCGGGCCGGCCAGTAGCACGACGAACATCAGCCAGGCCGGCGAAACCAGCGCCAGCGCGGCGCGGCGCTCGGCAGGCGTGGCGTCGTTCGCGGTGGGCGTCGTCACCGCACGCGCCTTCCCTGGACATCGAACTTGAGGACGCGATGAGGCAGCGGCTTCAGCCCCACGGCTTCGCCACGCTGCGGATCGCGTTCGCAATGAGCGTCGATGCGGGCGATCAGAGGCGTCGGCTGCCCCTTCACCTCGACATGGACGAGGCTTTCGGAGCCCATGTGCTCGACCAGCCGGACATGGCCCGCGATCGCGCCAGCCTCGTAGGGTGCCACGAGCTGCATCGATTCCGGCCGCACGGCATGGAAGCCGCCTTCGACCGGGATGACGTTGATCTTCGGGCTGCCGACGAATTCCGCCACGGCCAGCGTTTCGGGATCGTCGTAGAGCCGGCGCGGCGGGGCCACCTGCTCGAGCTTGCCGGCCAGCATGACCGCGACCCGGTCGGACATGGTCATGGCCTCGGCCTGATCGTGCGTCACGTAGATCATCGTGGCGCCGAGTCGACGCTGCAGTTCGGTGAGCTCGGACCGCATCTGCACGCGCAGCTTGGCATCGAGATTGGACAGCGGCTCGTCGAGCAGGAAGGCCGACGGATGACGGACCATGGCGCGGCCCAGGGCGACGCGCTGCTTCTGGCCGCCGGAGAGCTGGCCGGGCTTGCGCGCGAGCAGGGGGCCGATGTCGAGGGCCTGGGCTGCCTCCGCCACGTCTTTTGCGATGGTCTTGCGGGCGGCGGCGGTCCCCGGCAGCAGCGCTCCGATCCAGGGCAGGCGCTGCCAGACGTTCATGCGGCGCATCGAGAGCGGCAGGCCGATATTCTGCGCCACCGTCATGTGCGGGTAGAGCGCGTAGCTCTGGAACACCATGGCGATGTCGCGATCGCGCGCCGGCAGTTCGTCGACCCGCCGGCCTCCGATGACGATCGAGCCGGCGTCGTTGCGCTCGAGACCCGCGACGATGCGCAGCAAGGTGGACTTGCCACAGCCCGATGGGCCGAGCAGCGTCAGGAATTCGCCGTCGGCGATCTCCAGGGAAATGTCCTTGAGTACCTCGACGGGACCGAAACTCTTTCGAATCCCGTCGATGGAAATGGTCGCCACGCGACGGTCTCTCCCCACACCTTCGCTTCAGCCTAGCCGACTATTGTTACAGTCGCCATGCGCCGGTTGTGGGGAAGAGTCGACGTTCCGCGCCTAGTAGAGACCGTACTTCTTGGGCGGCCCGGCATGGTTCACGCAGAGCATTTCGGGCGACATGATCGGGCCGAGCTTGATGCGTTCTTCCTCGCACTTCTCGTAGGTGAACGGGCCGCCGAACACTTTCGGGCCGCCGCCGACGATGATGTAGGACTTCTCGAGATACCAGCCCGGACCCTTGTAGGCTTCGCTTGCACCGGGGCCGGAACAGGCACCGATGGTTGCGGCCAGCAGCGGAGCGGCCAGCAGGGTCGCCCAGCGACCGATCGAACGTTCCGACATCAGCTCAGTATCTCCCCCGGGGCACGAACGCTGCCCGCGTGCAGCCGGCAAGGTAGGCCAAGGCGGCGATGGCTTCAATGCGTCGCTGCCGGCGACTAGGATGCGGCGCATGCGCCGCTTCTTCACCTTGCTATTCTTGGTCACTGCGGGATTTGCGCCGGGGAATGTGTCCGCGCTGGATTGTGCCGCACTCAAGAACACCGACATTCCCTTCGCCCTCACCCTCGAGGTGACGACCCGGCAGGCCGGCGAAGTCCCGACGACGAGAACCCAGCAGATCCAGGTGTTCCGCAAGGGTGCCGACGTCACGACCTATACGGTCGATTCGCCCACCGTCTTTCTCAGGACCCGTGGCCCGGATCCCTTCTTCCCTCTGCAGAGTTTCTATTCCAGCCAGCCCGACGATCCCCGCACATGGACCTACTCGGTCGCTCCCACGTCCATCTACCCCGCCGGCAAGCCGCTGCGGTACAGCGCCGACATGAAGGGAGCCGACGGCAAGGTGCGGCTGGCCGCCACGATGAGCCTCGAATACGTCGACGCCGGCACCCGGCAACTCGGCGGGTGCATTCTTGTGGTCGCCAAAATCCGCCGGACACTCGATGGCCTGGCGGACCGTCATCCGGTTTCCAACAGCAGCGAGGAGTGGTTTGCACCGGCGCTCCGGACGGTGATCGCGTCCACTCTGCGGACCGGCAATGTCGAGGTTACTTCAACCCCGACGGCAATCTCGCTGGAATTCAAGCGGGTAGAGTAACTTCCTGAAGTCGGCTATTGCGACGCAACGAGGGCTTTCGCCGGAGCCCGCGACCGGTCTAATAATGCGCCGATACACGAAAGCATCCGGGGGGATGCTGGGCCCGCTCGCGCGCCAGCAGGATAGAGTCATGGGATTGCCTGAGAAGCAGGGACTGTACGACCCACGCAACGAACACGATTCGTGCGGCGTCGGCTTTGTGGCCGACATCAAGGGGCGCAAAACCCACGACATCGTGCGACAGGGTCTGCAGATTCTGGTCAACCTCGACCATCGTGGCGCCGTCGGTGCCGATCCGCTGATGGGCGATGGCGCCGGCGCCATGATCCAGATCCCGGACGCGCTGCTGCGCGACTGGGCGCGCAAGGAAGGCGTCGACCTCCCGGAGCCGGGCCACTACGCCGTGGCCATGTGCTTCCTGCCGCCGGACGAGAAGGCAAGATCGTTTGCAATCAAGCGTTTCGAGCATTTTGTTAAAGTCGAAAAGCAGAAGCTGGTCGGCTGGCGCGACGTGCCGACCAATCTCGAGGGACTGGGCAAGGCGGTCATCGATTCCATGCCGGTCATCCGCATGGCGATCGTGGGCCGGGGCGCCAAGCTCGCCGACCAGGACGCGTTCGAGCGCAAGGTGCTGGCGATCCGCAAGCAGACCCAGAACCCGCTGGCCGACCTGGAGAAGAAGCACAAGCTGCCGGGCCTGTCGCAGCTCTACATGCCGTCCTTCTCGTCGCGGACCGTGGTCTACAAGGGCCTGCTGCTCGCCCATCAAGTTGAGAGTTTCTATGAGGACCTGAGAAATCCTCTTTGTGAATCAGCGCTTTGCCTCGTTCACCAGAGATTCTCCACGAACACTTTCCCGTCCTGGAAACTGGCGCATCCCTACCGGTTCATCGCCCATAACGGCGAGATCAACACGGTCCGCGGCAACGTCAACTGGATGTACGCCCGCCGGCGCACGATGGAATCCGACCTGATCGGCGCCGACCTCGACAAGATGTGGCCGATCATCCCGCACGGCCAGTCGGACACGGCCTGCCTCGACAACGCGCTCGAACTGCTGGTCGCCGGCGGTTATTCGCTGAGCCACGCCATGATGATGCTGATTCCGGAGGCCTGGGCCGGCAATCCGCTGATGGATGGCAGCCGCAAGGCCTTCTACGAGTATCACGCGGCGCTGATGGAGCCGTGGGACGGCCCGGCCTCGATCGCCTTCACCGATGGTCGCCAGATCGGCGCCACGCTCGACCGCAACGGGCTGCGGCCCGCGCGCTTCCTGATCACCGAGGACGACCTCGTGGTGATGTCGTCGGAGTCGGGCGTCCTGCCGATCCCGGACAACAAGATCGTGCGCAAGTGGCGCCTGCAGCCCGGCAAGATGCTGCTGATCGACCTGGAAGAGGGTCGCATCGTCGAGGACGAGGAACTGAAGCGGACGCTCGCCGAGGCCGAACCCTACGAGGAGTGGCTGAAGGAGACACAGCACAAGCTCGAAGAGCTGTCGGAGATCCCCGACGCGCCGTCGCCGGTGCCGTCGAACGATCCCTCGACCCTGCTCGATCGCCAGCAGGCCTTCGGCTACACGCAGGAAGACATCAAGTTCTTCCTCGAGCCGATGGCGAGCGAGCCCGACGATCCGATCGGCTCCATGGGCACCGATACGCCGATTGCGGTGCTCTCGAAGAAGCCGAAGCTGCTCTACAATTACTTCAAGCAGAACTTCGCGCAGGTCACCAACCCGCCGATCGATCCGATCCGCGAGGAACTGGTGATGTCGCTGGTCTCGATGATCGGGCCGCGCCCCAATCTGCTCGGCCGCCATGCCGGCATGCACAAGCGCCTCGAAGTGGCGCAGCCGATCCTGACCAATGCCGAGCTGGAAAAGATCCGCTCGATCGAGGACCTGCTCGACGGCTCGTTCCGCACCGCCACCGTCGACACGACCTGGCTGGCGTCGGAAGGCGCGGCCGGGCTCGAGAAGGCGCTCGACCGTGTCTGCGCCGAAGCGACGGACCTGGTGCTGGCCGACCGCAACATCCTGATCCTGTCGGATCGCGCGGTGTCGGCCGAGCGTGTGCCGATCCCGGCGCTGCTGGCGACCGCGGCCGTGCACCACAGCCTGATCCGCCGCGGCCTGCGCACCCAGACCGGCCTCGTGGTCGAGACGGGCGAGGCGCGCGAAGTCCATCACTTCTGCTGCCTGGCGGGCTACGGCGCCGAGGCGGTTAATCCGTACCTGGCCTTCGAGACCCTGGAGGCGCTGCGCGTCCAGAACGGCCTGCCGCTCAAGCCCTACGAGGTTCAGAAGAACTTCATCAAGGCGGTCGGCAAGGGCCTGCTCAAGGTCATGTCCAAGATGGGCATCTCGACCTACCAGTCCTACTGCGGCGCCCAGATCTTCGACGCGATCGGCCTCCACTCGGGCTTCGTCGAGAAGTACTTCACCGGCACCGCCACCACGATCGAGGGCGCGGGCTGGCAGGAGATTGCCGAGGAGACGGTGCGCCGTCATCGCAACGCCTATGGCGACAATCCGGTCTACCGCACCATGCTCGATGTCGGCGGTGACTACGCCTTCCGTCTGCGCGGCGAGGATCATGCCTGGACGCCCGAGAGCGTGTCGCGCCTGCAGCATGCGGTTCGCGGCAACTCGTCGGCCGAGTACAAGGCCTTCGCGACCACGATCAACGAGCAGAGCGAGCGGCTGCTGACCATCCGCGGCCTGATGCAGTTCAAGTGGGCCGAGGCGCCGGTTCCGATCGAGGAAGTCGAGCCAGCCGCAAACATCGTGAAGCGCTTTGCCACTGGTGCGATGAGCTTCGGCTCGATCAGCCGCGAGGCGCACACGACGCTGGCCATCGCCATGAACCGCATCGGCGGCAAGTCGAACACCGGCGAGGGCGGCGAGGAGGCGGATCGCTTCAAGCGCATGGCCAACGGCGATTCGATGCGTTCGGCGATCAAGCAGGTTGCGTCGGGCCGCTTCGGCGTCTCGGCCGAATACCTGGTCAACGCCGACGACATCCAGATCAAGATGGCGCAGGGCGCCAAGCCCGGCGAGGGCGGCCAGCTTCCCGGCCACAAGGTCGACGAGAACATCGCCCGTGTCCGCCGCTCGACGGCCGGCGTCGGCCTGATCTCGCCGCCGCCGCATCACGACATCTATTCGATCGAGGACCTTGCGCAGCTCATCCACGACCTGAAGAACGTGAACACGGCCGCGCGCGTGTCGGTGAAACTTGTCTCCGAGGTCGGCGTCGGCACGGTCGCCGCCGGCGTCAGCAAGGCGCGGGCCGACCATGTCACGATCTCGGGCTACGAGGGCGGCACCGGCGCCTCGCCGCTCACCTCGCTCACGCATGCCGGCTCCCCGTGGGAAATCGGACTTGCCGAGACGCAGCAGACGCTGGTGCTGAACGGCCTGCGCGGCCGAATCGCCGTTCAGGTCGACGGCGGCCTGCGCACCGGCCGCGACGTCGCCATCGGCGCGCTGCTGGGCGCCGACGAGTTCGGCTTCGCCACCGCGCCGCTGATTGCCGCCGGCTGCATCATGATGCGCAAGTGCCACCTCAACACCTGTCCGGTGGGCGTGGCGACACAGGATCCCGTGCTGCGCAAGCGCTTCACCGGACAGCCCGAGTACGTGATCAACTACTTCTTCTTTGTCGCCGAGGAACTGCGCGAGATCATGGCGCGGCTGGGCTTCCGCACGCTGAACGAGATGATCGGCAAGGTCGATCGGCTCGACATGCGCAAGGCCATCGACCACTGGAAGGCGGGTGGCGTCGATCTTTCGAAGCTGCTCTATCAGGCGCCCGCCCGCGAGGGCGTGGCGATCTGGAACGTCGAGCGCCAGGACCATGGGCTCGATAAGGCGCTGGATCACCAACTGATCGAGGCGGCGCGGCCGGCGCTCGACAGGGGCCAGCCTGTCCAGGTCGAACTGCCGATCACCAACGTCAACCGCACCGTCGGCGCCATGCTGTCTGGCGAGGTGGCCCGACGCACCGGTCACGCGGGCCTGCCCGAGGACACGATCTCGGTGCGCCTCACCGGCACCGCCGGCCAGAGCTTCGGCGCTTTCCTGGCGCGCGGCGTGTCGCTCGAACTATCGGGCGACGGCAACGACTATGTCGGCAAGGGCCTGTCGGGTGGCCGCGTCGTCGTGCGCCAACCGAAAGGCTGCGCCCGCGATCCGTTGAAGAACATCATCGTCGGCAACACGGTGCTCTACGGCGCCATCGCCGGCGAGGCGTACTTCGAGGGCGTCGCCGGCGAGCGCTTCGCCGTGCGCAATTCGGGCGCGGTCTGCGTCGTCGAGGGCACCGGCGACCATGGCTGCGAGTACATGACCGGCGGCGTCGTCGTCGTGCTGGGCGATACCGGCCGCAACTTCGCGGCGGGCATGTCCGGCGGCATCGCCTACGTCTACGATCCAAAGGCTCGCTTCAAGGACCTGTGCAATCCCGCCATGGTCGATCTCGAAAAGATCGCACCGGCCGGCGGCGAGAGCGACGAGGCGGGACGGCCGCGCCAGCGCGCCGCCGATGTCGAGGACAACGGAATGGGCGACGTGCTGCGCTTCGACGCGGAGCGCCTGCGCATCCTGGTCGAGCGCCATCATCTCCACACCGGCAGTGCGCGCGCGCGTGCGCTGCTGGAGGATTGGGACAATGCGCTGCAGAGCTTCGTGAAAGTGATGCCGCGCGACTACAAGCGGGCGCTGTTGCAGGCGCGCGAGCGGGCGGCGGCGAAAGCCGTTGCGGCGGAGTGACGGCCCGCGGCCGTCATCCCGAGCCCTTGCGAGGGATCTGCAAAGACATGAGCTGGAGTTACTAAAATGGGCCTAGCCACAGGCTTCCTCGAGATCGAGCGCAAGGACCGGTCCTACGAAAAGGTCGAGTCCCGACTCAAGAACTACAACGAGTTCGTGCTGCCGATGCCGCCGGCCGAGGTCTCGCGACAGGGCGCGCGCTGCATGGATTGCGGCATTCCGTTCTGTCACAACGGCTGCCCGGTCAATAACATCATCCCCGAGTGGAACGAGCTGGTCCGCCGCGACCGCTGGAAGGACGCGCTCGAAGTCCTGCACTCGACCAACAATTTCCCCGAGTTCACCGGCCGCATCTGCCCCGCGCCCTGCGAGGCCTCGTGCACGCTGAACATCGACGACAACCCGGTGACCATCAAGTCGATCGAATGCGCGATCGTCGATCGTGGCTGGGAAGAGGGCTGGATCCAGCCGGCGGTGCCGGCGCACAAGACCGGCAAGCGTGTCGCCGTCGTCGGCTCCGGGCCGGCGGGACTTTCCTGCGCCCAGCAGCTCGCGCGCGCCGGCCACGCGGTGACGCTGTTCGAGAAGGCCGATCGCATCGGTGGCCTGCTGCGCTACGGCATTCCCGATTTCAAGATGGAGAAGCATCTCATCGACCGGCGCATGCGCCAGATGGAGGCCGAGGGCGTCGAGTTCCGCACCGGCGTCGAGGTCGGCGCGACGCTCTCGATCAAGTCGCTGCTCGAAGGCTATGACGCCGTGGCACTGACGGGCGGCGCCGAGCTGCCGCGCGATCTCGAGGTCGCAGGGCGCGAGTTGAACGGCATTCATTTCGCGATGGATTTCCTGACGCAGCAGAACAAGCGCAATGCCGGCGACGACGAGTCGCGCGCCGCGCCGCGCGGCACGCTCACCGCCAAGGGCAAGCATGTCATCGTGATCGGCGGCGGCGACACCGGCTCCGACTGCGTCGGCACGTCGAACCGCCATGGCGCCGCGTCGGTGACGCAGCTCGAAGTCATGCCGCAGCCGCCGGTGCGGGAGAACAAGTCGCTGACCTGGCCGGACTGGCCCCTCAAGCTGCGCACCTCGTCGAGCCATGAGGAAGGCGCCGCCCGCGATTTCGCCGTGCTGACCAAGCGTGCGATCGGCCGTAACGGCAAGATCGAGGCGCTGGAATGCGTGCGCGTCGAGTGGGTGAAGGGGGCGGACGGCCGTATGGGCATGCAGGAAGTGGCGGGCAGCGGCTTCGAGCTCAAGGCCGACCTGGTGCTGCTGGCCATGGGCTTCCTCGGCCCGCGCAAGCCCGGCCTCGTCGAGCAGGCGGGCGTGGCGCTCGATCCGCGTGGCAACGTCGCCGCCAACGTGGTCGACTACCAGACCTCCGTGCCGAAGCTGTTCGCGGCGGGCGACATGCGTCGCGGCCAGTCGCTGGTCGTCTGGGCCATCCGAGAGGGCCGCCAGTGCGCCCGCGCGATTGACGAAAGCTTGATGGGGATTTCGACGCTCCCGCGCTGATCTGCGGAACGGATGGTTCGCGTGAGCGAACGATTGCCCTAGAGTTCGTCCTATGAAGCTGTTGCTGATCCAGGGCGCGAACATGGAGTATCTGGGCCGACGCCAGCCCGAACTCTATGGAACCACCACGGCGAAGGAACTCGACGCGATTATACGCCGGCGGGCTCGGGAACTCGGCGTGTCGGTCGAGATCCTCTACACCAACATCGAGGGTGAGGCCGTGTCGGCCATCTACAAGGCCGACCGCGCCAGGTTCGACGGCTTGTTGTTCAATCCCGCGGGCTTCCTCCATGCCGGCTATGCGCTGCGCGATTGTCTGCGATCGATCGCGATGCCCGCGATCGAAATCCACATGACGAATATCGAGAAGCGCGGGTTCGGGTCGGTCACCGCGGCAGCCGCGGTCGGCATGATCGCGGGCTTTGGAACCGATTCCTACCTGCTGGCGCTCGAAGCCATGGTGGCGCGGCTTCGCTCCGCGACGGTTTGAGCCTCGGCCTCGGTCTCGTACCTGCGGATGTAGAGGACATCCTGCCGATCGGCCTCGCTGGCCGGGGCCTGGAGCCTGTCGAGATAGGGCTCTTCCCTGGGCCGGAGCGTTTCGGCCGCACCGAGCATCAGATGTAACGCGCGAAAGCCCGCCATGTTCAGGACGGCATCGCCGACTTTGCGTTTCACGGCGCTGCGCGGCCGGGGCGTCACGTAGTAGCGCTCGCCGCCCCATTCCCGGAAAGCGGCGGCGAGCTGGGGCATGTAGCTCTGGCCGGCCGCAACGATGGACAGCCGGATCAGACTGTCCATCAAGCCGTTGCGCAGGGCTTCCGCGCAGGCCCGGTGCTCGGGATGGTCGCGCAGGATCGCCGCCCACTTCAGCCAGTAGCGCGCCGACCACAGGAGCTGGTTGGTGTCGTCGCTGGCGTGGGTGATCCGTGGCGCGGCGTGGACGCGGATGTAGTACATGCCGACTTCGCGACCGATGACGTGCAGGCCCGACAGGATGGCCCGGCCGCAGAGGTCGAAATCCTCGTAGAAGCTCAGCGTCTCGTCCCACTTCTCCGTGTCGAACAGGTGGCGCGGCCACAGGATCGTGGTGTGGGTGATGGTGCGCAGCGCCGTAGGCTCGAGAAACTGCATCAGCGTGTCGGTGTCGGACCGCTCCGCCGCCGTCCAGACCGGCGGGCCGAACACGATCTCCTTGTCCCGGACGGCGAAGTCGCGCGACCGGCCCGCGACGAGCGAGCGGGGAGGAGCTGCCAGCGTGGCCGCCAGAAGTTCCGCCAGATGCGAGGGATGCATCAGGTCGTCATCGTCGTGGAAGAATATCCAGTCCCCCGACGCGGCGGCGACACCCGCGTTGCGCGCGGCACTGGGGCCTTTCGACGAAGGGTGATGGACGACCTTCACGTCGGGAAAGGAGGTCGCGAGCATCGCAAGCGTATCGTCGGTCGAACCATCGACCACGACGACCACTTCCTTGTCCCGCAAGGTCTGTGATTGCACGCAAACCAGTGCGCGCCGCAGCAGCGACGCGCGGTTATGCGTCGGTATGACGATACTGACCCTGTTTCCCACGACTTCCCATTCCCGGACCGACATACCCTGCCAGTCTGGGAGTTGTACGGAGGAATGTGGCTACCACGTGCCCGTATGGAGCGTGCTCGGTGCAAATTCACCGAAAGTTGACCCTGAGGGAAATGCAAATCGTGTGCGCCAGACGCGCCTGACCTGCACGCGCCACAGCCGCTCCGCTCCTGCAGGCTCGCTTCCGTCCGGTTGCCAATCGATCGCGACGGTACCCTGGAGCTGCAGCAGGTCGCCGGTGTTGAAGTCGATGAACAGAAGGCCGGCCCTGGGATCGCCCAGCAGGTTGCCGAGCGTGTTGAAGAAACCGTTCCCGCGAAAGTCGGGAATGACGAGCGTGTCTCCCTGCACGGCGACGAAGCCGGGCCGTCCGCCGCGATGAGACATGTCGAAACCGCCCTCGGCACCAAGCTCGCTCCGGGCGCGACTGGCGACGAAGAACGTGTCGGCCGACTCGATGAGGTCGCGCGCGGCTTCGTCCAATCCGTCCAGTATCACAGCCGGGGATCCGCCCGCTGTGGGGGCGCTTTTGGCGGCGGTGACGGTGCGTGTCTGGATGTACTGCGGGCAATTGCCGAAGCTCTGGGCGATGTGCACCGTCAGGCCGTCGTCGCGGTTGAAGATCCGCCCGTTGGCCCGGTTGCGTCGCCGCGTGGCGAGGTCGAGACCCAGCAGGCCGATCTCGGCACCGGCCGCGAATCCCGGGGCGGCGGGATCGCCGGTGCGCGGCAGCGCGCCGATCCGCAGGGTCGCCGCATCGGGCGCGGCGACGAAGCCTGGCGGGCCCGTCAGCACCGAGGCCATCGGCCAGCCCTCGGCATCGGGCGTGGCGGTGAACAGGTAGGGCAGGAGCGCAAAGAAGGCGCGATGCTGTTCCGGCATGAATGGGCGAATGGGCGCGGTGCGGCCGGTCGCAATACCCGCGCGCCGCTGAGCGGCCCGCTCATCGGCGTTGAAAGGCAGGAAGGGTGACGGCTCGACGGGCATCACATGCCCTCCTGCTTCTCGGGCACCGCAACCTTCGGGTCGTACCAGGGCGCGGCATCGGATCTCCAGATGTGGACCTGCGGCCGGTCGCGCACCTCCGTGTCGAGGCAACCCAGTCGCAACAGGACAACGGGTTGGGCCACGCGCTCGGCCATCACGTGCGAGCCGCACGTGCCGCAGAAACGGCGGAACTTCCCGGGAGAGGATTCGATGGCGCCCAGCACATCCTCGCCGCGCAGCCAGCGGAAACTGTCGCGCGGCACGGCGGTGACGGACGAGAAGGCCGTGCCGTGTGTCTTGCGGCAGGTGCGGCAGTGGCAATGCACGATACGTTCGATATGCGCGTCGGCCTCGTAGGCGACGGCACCGCACAGGCAACTTCCCTTCAACATGCCGGTTCTCCTTTGAGCATAAGGATAAGTCCGGTTGATTGCGGCGATAACGGCATGAATGATAAAGTCATAATTCCACATATCGGAAGAATGACATGGACCGGCTCGACGAGTTCGCGATCTTCGTGCGCATCGTGGAAGAGGGAAGTCTTGTGCGAGCAGCCCGACGCCTGCGCCGGTCGCCACCCACGATCACGCGTGCGCTGGCAGCGCTCGAGGAACGGGTCGGTGCGCGCCTGGTCGACCGTACGACCCGCCGCCTCGCGCCGACGGAAGCGGGGCGCGCCCTCTATGAGCGAGCCCGCGCCGTTGTCTCCGACTACGAAGCGGCTGCCGCGGGCGTTCGGGAGGCGCCGGTCCGCGGCTTGCTGCGCATCGCCGCGCCGGTCCAGTTCGGACGCCGCCACGTCGCCCCGCTGGCCGCCCGATTTCTGGACAGCAACGCGGCCATCGAGATCGAACTGCTGCTGAACGACCGCAATGTCGATCTGATCGACGAGGGTATCGACGTGGCGGTGCGGATCGGGGCGCTGGCCGATTCCAGCCTCACGGCCCGGCCGGTCGGGCATGTGCGGCGGCAGTGGGTGGCGAGCCCGGCCTACCTCGCGCGTCACGGCGTGCCGAAAAATCCAAGCGATCTGGCGAACCACCAGGCCCTGCTGGGCACGTCACGCGGCGCGCTGGAGTGGAATTTCGCCGGACGGCGTCGGAAAGCGCCCCTGCGCCTGGAAGGCCGCTTCCGCACCGATGACATCGAAACGAGGCTTCGCGCCGTTCGCGACGGACGCGGGATCGCGCAGTTCCTGTCCTACCAGGTGGCGGACGATCTCGCGGCCGGCCGCCTCGTACGCCTGCTGCGCACCTTCGAGACGGCGCCGTTGCCGGTGCAATTGTTGACGAAGGGGCGCGCCCATCGTGCGCCGAAGGTCGATGCCTTCCTCGACTTCGCGGCAAAGCGATTGTCGGCCTTGCCCGTGCTGCGCACGGATTGACACACAATATGAAGTTGCACTATCGGATTAACCATATGGTTAAGTAGAAGGAGAATCCGATGTCCTATGTCGATGGCTTCGTTCTCGTCGTGCCGAAGAAGAAGCTGGCTGCCTACACGAAGCTGGCTCGTCTGGCCGGCAAGGTCTGGCGCGAGCACGGCGCCCTCGACTATCGCGAGTGTGTCGCCGACGATCTCAAGGTGAAATTCGGCTTGCCATTCACCAAGCTGGTGAAGGTCAAGCCGGGCGAGACGATCATGTTCTCCTACATCGTCTACAAGTCGCGATCGCATCGCGACAAGGTCAACGCCAAGGTGATGGCCGACCCGCGCATGCAGGAACCACCCAAGGACATTCCGTTCGACATGAAGCGCATGGCCTATGGTGGCTTCAAGACGATCGTCGCTTAGCGGCCTGGGATGCGACGATGACCGGACGACCGCCCTCGAGGATGATGGGCGCTGCGTCCGCGTAACCATCGCATGACGAAGATGCGAGATGCGCTCCTTGTGGGTGCAGCAATATTGATTGGGCCGGTGGTGGCGAGTGTGCCGGCGGTTGCCGACGTGCCGAGGGTCGGGATCACTTCGGCGGTCGCGGGCGATCCGACGGGCAAGCCTCCCGACGAAGTTGAACGCCTCCTGCATGTCGGCCTGGACGTTCAGGCCGGGGAGGTGATCACCACCGGCGCCGCCGATCGTGCCCATCTCCTGTTCCTCGACGGGACGGCGCTGACGATCAGCAGCCAGGCACAGGTCACGCTCGACAGGTTCGTCTACGATTCGGACAGCAAGCTGGGCGAGCTTGCGGTCACGGCCACGAAGGGCGTGTTCCGGCTGGTCGGCGGCAAGATCAGCAAGAAGACACCCGTCGTCGTCACGACGCCCTCCGGCACGATCACCATTCGCGGCGGCATCGCGATGTTCAGCGTCGAGCCGACGAAGACGACAGCGACCTTTGTCTTTGGCTACGAGATGACCCTGACAAGCCAGGGGCGCACCCGAAGCGTGACGTCGCCGGGCTTCCAGGTCAGCGCGATGCGCGGCCAGTCGCCTGGTATGGTGTCACGCGTGGAGCGGGCCGGGCTTGCCGACAGTATCGGCAGGCTGGAAGGAAACGGCGGCAGGCGCGACGGCAGCGGCGACCGCGCCGCGAAGGCGGCGGGTCTTGCGGAGGCGAATTCTGCAAAGGGTCCTAACTCGACGGGACGCCTGCAAGGTGGGCCGGCACCGGCCCCGCACGGGCCTGGCGGACCAACCCGTCCGGGCGGCTTCGATCAGGGACCCGGCCCGATGCCACCCCAACCCGTGGCGGGCGGAGGCGCGCCACGCCCCGCGCCATAGCTGCTACTTCACGGCTACCAGGCGTATGCCGCCGAGTTCGCCCTGCGTGATGAGCTCGACGAACCGAATGTAGGATTCGTGGAACGCGTCGTGGCCCATCGGCGTGCCGGCGGCGCGGGCTTCCTCGCGAAGTCGCTGATACATGGCGAGCCGTTGCTCGAGAATCGGTCCCCATGCCTCCGTCAGGTCCGTTGCCGCTTCGACCCGGAAGCCCGCAGCGCGCGCTATGGTGCCGTAGCTCGCGAGCGTTTCCAGCGGCTGGATGGCCATGCCGTCCCACATGAGCTTGGCGTCCTGCGTCGAAAGCGGCTCGTTGGCGATCCAGTCCGTCATGGCCAGGCGTCCGCCTTTCCGCAGGACCCTGAATGCCTCCGCCAAAGTCTTTTCGTGATCGGGGACGTGACAGAGGGCTTCCTGGCTCACCACGACGTCCATGCTCTCGTCCGCCAAGGGGACGTCCATCACGTTGCCCTGCCGGACGTGGGCGCGGTCCTGCAGGCCGACCAGCGCGATGAGTTCCTGCGCGGCGGCGACACGCGACGGCGTCAGCTCGATGCCGGTCACGTCGGCGCCGTAGCGGTGGGCCAGGTAGCGTACCGTGCCGCCGAGGCCGGCGCAGAAATCCGCGACCTCGGTGCCGGCCCCGATCGCCGCGGCCGCCGCCAGTGCATCTGTTGCGGCGATGCCGCCATAGTGATCCTGATCGTGCGGCCAGAGTTCCTCCGGCGCCACGCCATCGAGATGGCCACGTGCGGCACGCAGCTTCGCCTTGATGATCTCGCCCGACATCGGATGCCGGTCGTAGAAATAGATCGCCTGGGCCGTCGCGTCGTTCATGGGCTCCCCTGGCCGGAGCACCCGACCGTTGTTGTTTTGCGGGGAGCATCTTCAGGATCGCGCTTGGCGCGTCAAACGGTCAGTCCGGCGTGACGCCGAAGCGGCGCTGCCAGAAGTCGCGGGAACGTCGTTCGCCGACGTCGCAGCCCAACTCATACTCGGGGCGCACGAAGCGCGTGTAATCGTCGTCGGCCTTGACGGCGCGGCGTGCGCCGCCGGACTGCGCCAGTTCGACTCCGTCGCGCGTCGTCCCGAGATCGCCGATGTCGAAGTCGTTCAGCGGACCGATGTCGGCCACTTCCTGGAGCAGCTTCTTGCGGATGGCACGGGGAAAATCCTCGAAGCTGCGCGCGACCTCGACGAACGAGCGCGGACCACCGGTGACGCAGTGCAGGTAATACTTGTCGAGGTCGTCCTCGGCGGGGAAGCCGAACGGGTTGGGCCGGCCGTTCATGATCGGCAGCCCGTTGATGATGATGCGCTCCTTGAGGGCGTCGCGGCGTAGATCGGTGACCAGCCCGCCATCGTTGTTCGAGCCGTCACCCGAAATGTCGAGGACCCTGCGCTCGGCCTCGTACGGGATTCGGCCGTACATCGGGATGGCGTAGCGGATCGCACCGCTGATCGAGGTCCGGCGCGAGATCGAGATCGGTGCGTCCGCGAGCCGATTGGTGAAGGCCGCGATGGCGGCTTCCGAATCGAGCAGGGTCCAGTCCACGAGCAGCTTCTGGATCCAGGAATCGGACCATTCGAAATAGGCCACGGCGATGCGGCCATGATTGCCGCCGAGGATCGCCTTGACGATGACGGGATCGCGGAATGCCTCGACATAACCCTGGCGCTGCAGCCGGGCCTCGTCGGGGTCGATGCTGCCGGAGATGTCGATGGCCAGCACCAGCGCGAGGTCGACCTCCTTGCGGTCCTGCGCAGCCGCCGGCAGCGCCAGGAAAAAAAGGGCGATCAGACCAACCAGTCGGGCCACGGCGACCTCCGCGTTCGATTACGCTTTCGAGGCAAGAACCATACCGCCCGACGGAAGCCCGTGTCAGCCGCGCACTGGACGGGCCATGGCGACGGTCGCTAGCCTCGCTGGAAAGTGAAAAGGGAGCACGCTGATGGATCTGGCGCTGAGCAGGGAAGACGAAGCCTTCCAGGACGAAGTTCGCGGGTTCCTCGACGAGAACCTGACCGAGGACCTGCGGGAGGCGGGTCGCAAGACCGGCGGCGTATTCGCCGACTTTGCAGCCGGTCTGCGCTGGCACCGGATCCTGGCGCGTCGCGGCTGGTCGGCCCCGAGCTGGCCGAAGGAGCATGGCGGCACCGGCTGGAGCGCGACGCAGCGGTATATCTTCAGCCGTGAGTGCACCGCCGCCGACGCGCCGCGCATCTTCTCGATGGGCCTGCGCATGGTCGGGCCGGTGATCATGAAGTTCGGCACGCCGGAGCAGAAGGCCAAGTACCTGCCGCGCATCCTCTCGGGCGACATCACTTTCTGCCAGGGCTATTCCGAACCCGGCTCGGGCTCCGATCTCGCCAGCCTCAAGACACGCGCGGAGCGCGACGGCGACGACTACGTCATCACCGGCACCAAGATCTGGACCACTGGCGCGCATGTCGCCGACCACATGTTTTGCCTGGTGCGGACCTCGACCGAGGGCAAGCCGCAGGACGGCATCTCCTTCGTTCTGATCGATTCGATGAAGACGCCTGGCCTTTCGGTGTCGCCCATCCTGACCCTGGCCGGAGACCATGAGGTCAACCAGGTGTTCCTCGACAATGTCCGCACGCCCGTCGCCAACCGGATCGGGCCGGAGAATGCCGGCTGGACGGTCGCCAAGTATCTGCTCGAATTCGAACGCGGTGGCGATGCCTACACGCCGAACCTCCATGCCCGGCTCGACGACGTGAAGCGGATCGCAAGGGAGGAGGCGGCCGATGGATCGGGTCGATTGATCGAGGAACGCGGCTTCGTCGAGCGACTGGCGGAGACCGAGATGGAAATCCAGGCGCTGGAGATGATCGAGATGCAGGTCCTCTCCGATCTGAGCCAGGGCCGCAACCCGGGCGCCATTTCCTCGGCGATGAAGATCCGCGGCAGCGAGACGCTGCAGAAGCTCGACCATCTCGGCGTGGAGGCGCTGGCCTGGTACGCCGCCCCCTTCGAACCCGAGGCGCGGGAGCTCGGTCACAACGAGCCGACCGTGACGCCGGCCTGGGGCATCACGGCGATGCCGCTCTACCTCAACAACCGTGCCTCCACGATCTATGCCGGCTCCAACGAGATCCAGCGCAACATCATCGCAAAAGCCGTTCTGGGCCTGTGAGCCTGGACGCGAGGGGCTTGTAAGGTGGCAATTCACTTCACATCTGTAGGGCTATGACCGATCCGTATTCCGTCCTCGGCGTGCCGAAGACCGCCTCCGAGGACGACATCCGCAAGGCGTTCCGCAAGCTCGCCAAGAAACATCACCCCGACCTCAATCCCGGCGACAAGGCAGCTGAAGCCAAGTTCAAGGAGATCAGTCAGGCCAACGAAATTCTCTCCGATGCCGAGAAGCGTCGGCGTTTCGATGCCGGCGAGATCGACGGCACGGGCCAGGAAACGCCGCCGCGCGGCTTCTATCGCGATCAGGCGGGCGGCCGTGGCGGCAAGTATGAGCATGCGGCCGGTCACGACTCTTTCGTCGACATGGGCGGCGTCTTCTCCGAGATGTTCGGCGAGCGTCGCGGTGGCGGCGGCTTCGACATGGGCGGCATGCCTGTCAGCTACAGTCTGCGCGTTCCGTTCCTTTTAGCCGCGCGCGGGGGCAAGCAGCGTGTCACGCTTCCCGATGGCAAGACCCTAGACATCGACGTGCCGGAAGGCACGACCGACGGCCAGACCCTGCGGCTCAAGGGGCAGGGCATGCCGGGTTCCCAAGGCCGTCCACCGGGCGACGCCTATGTCGAAATCCACGTCGATCCGCACGCCTTCTTCCAGCCGAGAGACAACGACATTCATGTCGATCTGCCGGTCACGGTCACGGAAGCCGCGCTCGGCGGAAAGGTGAAGGTGCCGACCGTCGGCGGCGCGGTGATGCTGAACGTGCCGGCCGGTTCGAACACGGGCACGTCGCTGCGGCTCAAGGGGCGCGGCCTGCTCGACCGCAAGTCCGGCCAGCGCGGCGACCAGTATGTGAAGCTTAAGGTCGTGCTGCCCGAGATGCCGGACGAAAAACTGAAGGAGTTCCTCGCGGGCTGGGAAGCGGGTCGCAGCTACGATCCGCGCAAAGAGATGGAGCAGTTCACATGACGAGCCTGGACGACCTGCTGCGCCAGCATGGCCGCCTGACGGCCGTTCACGTCGAACGCTGGGTGGCCCGCGGCCTGCTGCGGCCGGCCGGCGGCGGCGACGGCTGGAGCTTCGAACAGATCGACGTCGCGCGCGCCCGCCTGCTGGGTGAGCTGGTCGACGAATTGGGCTTCGACGACGAGTCTGTGGAAACCGTGGTCGATCTGGTCGACCAGGTCCATACCCTGCGCCGCCAGCTCGATCTGCTGGGCCGCGCGATTGCCGAGCAGCCCGCCGCGACGCGCGAGGCTATTGCCGTCGCGCTCGACCGCCTGTCGCGGCGCTAGCCTCAGGCGGCGGCCCGGCCGAGGGCGCGAATCCTTTCGAAGTGGCGGGCCATCGCACCGGGCTTAGCCGACGCGACACCCCCCACGATCGTGTCGCGCACCGGCGCGTAGCCGACGAAGCCCAGGATGTTGCGCTTCAGGTTCTTCACTGCGTGCGCACGGAAGTACCAACGGTACACGAACGCCGGCATGCCCATGGTGACGACGATCCGGGCGCTGCGCCCGCCGAGGTTCTTCTGCGGAAAGCCGCTGGGTCGATAGGCGAAGGCGAAGCCCGGCCGCAGCGTCTGCTCGAAGAAGCCCTTGAGCAGGGCCGGCATGTCTCCCAGCCACAGGGGGAAGACGACCAGCAGGTGATCGGCCCGCCGGATCGCCTCCTGCGCCGCCGCGATGTCGGGTGGGACCGTGCCGGTCTCGAAGTCGGCCTGGGAGCGGAGCAGGCTGAATTGCAAGGTCCCGATGTCGAGCCTTTCGACCATGTGGCCGCCCGACGCAGCACCCTCGGCATAGGCGTCGGCAAGAGCGCCGCACAGACCCTTGCGGGTGGTGTCGGGATGGCCGTTGAGGATCAGGATGCGCGAGCCCATGCGTGCAACGCTCGCATGGGCAGACAATCCGTTCCTTGACGTGGATCAGACGCGTTCGTTCTGGCGTCGGCCGGTCAGGCGATCAGTTCATTCCGGCTGGACGCCGGCGCGCTTCACGGCATCGCCCCAGGCGGCGCAGCCGGTCTTCAGGATCTCGCCCATCTCCGCGGGCGTGGTGCCGGTGGCGATCAGGCCCATGTCGAGGAGCTTCTCCTTGCCCTCGGGCGTCTGGACCAGCTTGCGGATCTCCGCACTCAGCCGCTCGACGATTTCCTTCGGCGTGCCGGCCGGCGCCATGATGCCGTTCCAGCCGGTCAGGTTGATCTTGTAGCCCGCCTCCTCGAAGGTCGGGACGTTGGGCAGGCGCGGCCAGCGCTGGGCGGAGGTGACTGCGAGCGGCGTCAGCTTGCCGCCGTTGATCGCGCCGCCGCTGGCGGCCAGGTCCTGGATGGTCATCGGGATATGTCCCGCCACGACGTCCTGCACGGCAGGCCCCGCGCCCTTGTAGGGAACATGGGTCATGTCGAGCTTCTCGGCCTGGTTCAGCATCTCGCCCCAGATGTGCGAGGACGAGCCGTTGCCGAAGGAGGCGAAGTTCACCTTGCCCTTGCGCTCCTTGGCCCAGTCGACGAAGTCCTTCACCGTCTTGAGGCCCAGCGAAGGGGGCACGCTCATCGCCAGCGGGGCGAGGCCATGCTGGGTCACCGGCATGAAGTCCTTGAAGCCGTCGTAGGGGATCTTCTTGTAGACGTACGGGTTGATGCACATCATCGACGAGTTGACGTAGACGAACGTGTAGCCATCGGCCGGCAGGTTCTTGACGATCTCCATGCCGACCATCCCGTTGGCGCCGGGCTTGTTGTCGACGATGATCTGCTGGCCCAGAACGCCGGAGAGCTTCTCGGCGAAATAGCGTGACACGACGTCTGTCTGGCCGCCGGGTGGGTAGGGCGCCACCAGCTTGATGGGCTTGTTCGGCCATGCAGCTTGGGCGAACGCCGAGCCGGCGAACAGGATGAGGGCGCCCGCCAGCGCGGCGACCGATTTCTTGGACATGCGTTTCTTCTCCCTTTGGATCGACCCTAGCGGGAGCGGAACGCGCTGCCAATCGTCAGACCGTGACGAGCTTCACCGGGATGCGCAAATAACTCTGCCCATTGTCGTCAGGCGGAGGCAGATGGCCGGCGCGGATGTTGACCTGCACCGAGGGGAGCAGGAGGACCGGCGCCGCGAGCGTGGCGTCCCTCTTGCGACGCATGGCGACGAACTCCGCTTCCGACACGCCGTCATGCACATGGACGTTGCGTGCGCGCTCGTCGGCGACGCTGGTTTCCCACGCATACCGGTCGCGGCCCGGAGCCTTGTAGTCGTGGCACATGAACAGGCGTGTTTCCGCCGGCAGGGACAGGAGGCGGCGGATCGAGCGATAGAGGGTTGCCGCATCGCCACCCGGAAAGTCGGCGCGGGCGGTTCCGTAGTCGGGCATGAAGATCGTGTCGCCTACGAATACGGCATCGCCGATCCGGTAGGCGACGTCGGCCGGCGTATGGCCGGGGAGATGCATCACCTCGATCGCGAGGTTGCCGAGCGGCAGCGTCTCGCCGTCCGCCACGAGCCGGTCGAACTCGCGTCCGTCGTCGCTCACGTCCGAAGCGTTGAATACCTTCCTGAAGATCTTCTGCACGTCGCGGATGTGCTCGCCGATGACGACGCGGGCGCCGGTTCGCGACTTCAGCAGGGGGGCCGCCGTCAGGTGGTCGGCATGGGCGTGCGTTTCGAGGATCCAGTCGACGGAAGCCTGTCGTTCCGCCGCCTTGGCCAGGACGCGCTCCGCCGACTGCGTCGACGCCTTTCCTGACTTGTGGTCGTAGTCGAGGACCGGATCCACGATCGCGGCGCGCCTGGTCTCCAGGTCGGTCACCAGATAGGTGACCGTGTAGGTCGCCTCGTCGAAGAAGGCGTCGATGATCGGCTTGGTGGGCATGATTTCTCTCCTCGGCATGCTTGACAAATATATTAGCAATATCTAAATTAGCAATACCTAAAATGAAGAACACACAGAACATCGATCCCAAGGCCCTTCAGGCGAAAGCCGGCGAAGTGGCCGACATCCTCTCGGCGCTCGCCAACGACCGCCGTCTCCTCATCCTCTGCAAGCTCGTGGAGGTGGGAGAGGCAACCGTCGGCACGCTCGCGGCCGAGGTCGGCCTGTCGCAGTCGGCGCTGTCCCAGCATCTCGCGCGTATGCGGGAAGAGGGGATCGTCGCTTTCCGGCGCGAGGCGCAGACCGTCTGGTACCGGATCGGGGACACCCGGATCGAAACGCTGCTGTCGACCCTTCATCGGCTCTATTGCGCGGATTGAAGAACCGCGCCGAAAGGAATCCAGATGTCTCTGCAAACCATCGATGCCGCCACGGCCCGCCGGCTCGTCGCCGAGGGCGCCGTTCTCGTCGACGTGCGTGAGTCCGACGAACGGGCACGCGAGCATATTCCCGGTACCCGCCACGAGCCGCTCTCGGCCCTGCGTCGCGTCGAAGCGCCAGGCGCGAAGGCGGTCATCTTCCACTGTCGCTCCGGCGCACGGACCGGCGCGAATGCCGGCCGGCTGGGCGAAGCCGCCGGCTGCGAGGCCTATCTCCTGGAAGGCGGGCTCGAGGCCTGGAAGAAGGCGGGGCTCCCGGTCTCGACCGATCGCAAACAGCCGATCGAGATCATGCGTCAGGTCCAGATCGTGGCCGGAAGCCTGGTGGTGCTCGGCGTGGTGCTTGGCCTTGTACTGGCGCCGCCCTTCTTCGCGATCTCGGCCTTCGTCGGTGCCGGCCTCGTCTTCGCCGGCAGCACCGGTTGGTGCGGCATGGCCAAGCTGCTGGCGGTGATGCCCTGGAACCGCGCGGTGCGGAAGGCGCTGGCGTGATGTTCGCCCCGATCGCGGCGCTCGCCTCGGGCGGTGTGGTCGGCCTGGTGCTCGGGCTGATCGGCGGCGGCGGCTCCATTCTCGCCGTACCGCTGCTGCTCTACGTCGTCGGCATGCCGTCGGCCCACCTCGCCATCGGGACCGCCGCGGTCGCCGTTGCGGTCAATGCGGCGGCCGGGCTGGCGCTCCATGCGCGCAAGGCGCCGATCCGCTGGCCCTGCGCCATCGTGTTCAGCCTGGCCGGCGTCGGCGGCGCGTTTGCGGGCGCCGCGTTCGGCAAGGCGGTCGACGGACAGAAGCTCGTCGCCCTGTTCGGCATGTTGATGGTCGTCGTTGGCCTGATGATGCTGCGACCCAAGGACAAGGGCGGCCGGACATCGGCCTGGCTGACACGTGAGAATGCCGCACACATGCTGCCCCGCCTCGTGCTGCTGGGCGCGGGAGTGGGCCTCCTGTCGGGCTTCTTCGGGATCGGCGGAGGGTTCCTGATCGTCCCCGGCCTCATCCTGGCGACCGACATGAAGCTCGAGGACGCGACCAGTGCCTCGCTGGTTGCCGTCACCGCCTTCGGACTTTCGGCGGCGACGAGCTACGCATGGTCGGGGTTGGTCGACTGGAACGTGGCGGGTCTGCTGATTGCAGGCGGCGTCGCGGGAGCGCTGGCCGGTACGAAGGCCAACGCCATCCTGGCGCGTCGCAAGGGGGCATTGACGATGCTCTTTGCCGTCTTCGTGATCTTGGCGGGCCTCTACGTCGGAGGTCGGGGGCTTTTCGACCTCCTGCAGGGCTGATCAGCCTCGTCGTTGCAGGGCCGTCCAGACCTTGGCGGCCGTGAGCGGCATGTCGATGTGGCGGACACCGAAGGGCCGCAGGGCGTCTAGGATGGCATTCGCCACGGCCGCCGGCGCCCCGTTGGTCGGCAACTCGCCGACACCCTTGAAGCCCAGGATGTTGTTGGGCGACGGCGTCGCAATCGTCTCGACCTGGAACAGGGGCACATCGTCGGCGCGCGGCAGGGCGTAATCCATCAGCGTGCCGCTCAGGAGTTGGCCGCTTTCCTCGTCGTAGAGAGCTTCCTCCATCAGGGCATTGCCGAGCCCGTGCACGATGCCGCCATGCATCTGCCCGGCCAGCAGGCGCGGGTTCACGACCGGACCGCAGTCCGCGACGGCGACGAGCCGGTCGACCCGGGTTTCCCCGGTTTCGGGATCGACCTCCACCTCGCAGACCATCACGCCCGTCGGGAACGATTCGATCTTGTCGGCGAACCGTGCATCGCCGTCGAACGGCTTCCAGGCCGCCAGTTCGAACAGGCCGACGCGCCGGTCGGTACCCACGACCTCGAAGGCGCCATCGCGATAGGCGATGTCGGCCGGCGATGTCTCCAGTCTTTCGGCGGCGAGATCGCGACCGCGCTCGATCACCACGTCGGCCGCGCGCTTCAGCGTCGTGCCGCTGATGATGGTCGAGGACGAGCCGCCGGTCCCGCCACCGTGCGGGATGCTCCGCGTATCTCCCTGTTTGATCTCGATGCGCTCGACCGGAACGCCGAGTGCCGCGGACAGGATCTGCCCAAAGACAGTCTCGTGGCCCTGACCCTGGCTCTGCGTGCCCACGCGTGCGACCAGTCGGTCCGCCTCGACATTGACCACGACATGTTCGTCGGCGATGCCGCCGGTGCCGTGCAGGTGGCAGGACAGGCCCAGCCCTCGATACTTTCCCGCCGCTTCGCTCGTGGCGCGCCGGGCCGCGAAGCCCGGCTCATCGGCGGTCGCCAGCGCGGTCTCGAACAGCCGGTTGCAATCGGCGGCATCGTAGGTATAGCCGCTCGCGGCCGCGTAGGGCATCTCGTCGGCGCGCAACAGGTTGATGCGCCTCAATTCGACGGGGGTGCGGCCGGTCTCGTGTGCGGCGAGGTCGACAAGTCGCTCCAGCAGGAACAGCGCCTCCGGCTTGCCGGCACCGCGGATGGCATCGACCGGCACGGTGTTGGTGAAAACGCAGTCAAAATCGACGCGGATCGCGGGAATGCGATAGAGGCCGGAAATGACCTTCGCGAGTCCCGTGGTGGGGATCGTCGGCCCGAACATCGAGACATAGGCGCCGTAATTGGCCTCGGCCTTCACGCGCAGGCCGAGGAAGCGCCCCTCGACGTCCAGCGCCAGGTCCGCCTTGGCGACGAGGTCGCGCGCATGACTGTCGCTCTGGGATAGTTCGGCACGCTCGCAGCTCCAGCGCAGGCCGAGGCGGAGCTTCCGCGTGGCCCAGGCGATCAGGGTCGACTCCGCCGAGATCGGGTACTTGGGGCCGAACCCGCCGCCCACGTCCTCCGTGATGAGGCGAAGCTTGTCTTTCGGAAGGTTCAGCACGCGCTCGCACATCAGGCGGTGCGGGATCTGCACGCCCTGGGAGGAGAGGGTCACGGTCACGAGATCGTCCGCGGCCTCATAGCTCGACCAGGCCGCGCGCGTTTCCATGTAGTGCACGATCTGGCGCGGCGAGCGAATGGAGAGCGTCGAGACATGGGCCGCGCGCGCGAAGGCAGACTCCGTTGCGGTCCGATCGCCCTTGCCCCAGCGGCACATGAGATTGCCCGGAACGTCCTCGTGGACCAGCGGCGCACCAGGCGCGAGCGCCTGCGCCGCGGTGACGACCGCGGGCAGGATTTCATAGTCGATGGCGAGGGCCTCCGCGGCGTCGCGTGCCTGTTCCAGCGTTTCGGCCACGATCATGGCCACGATGTCGCCGACATGCCGGACCTTGCCGACCGGCATGGGAAGGTGGGCGGGCTCACGGTGGCGGTTACCGGCCTCGTCCTTGAGTTCGCTGATGGCGGGCAGGTGCCCCACCTTGTCGGCCACGAGATCCGTGGCCGTGAAGATTGCGGCGACGCCCGGAAGGGCCAGTGCGGGATCCTTGTCGATGCCTGCGATATGGGCATGCGCATGCGGTGAGCGCAGGAACAGGACATTCAGGGCATTGGCTGGCGCTGTGTTGGCGGCATATCGCCCGTGCCCCGTCAGGAAGCGTCGATCTTCACGACGCGTGATCGATTCGCCGAGCTTGAGCATGGAACTCATCGGGCCGATGCAGGCAAAAGGGGCGCGCGGTGCCCGGGGGGACGGCTTGTTGTAGTCTTTGCCACCAAATGCTCTCAGTCGTTTGTTAGGGAGCTTTATACACCGGTTCCGGCAAGCATCATCGACGATGAAATCTAGGTTTTGGATCAAGTCTGCTTTGGCAGTGGCCCTGGCGATACCCGGCGCCTCGTCGGTCGGCCACGCTCAGGTGCCGGCGGAGCGGACGACGCTTGGGCGGGCGATCGAACTGGTCGACGCGCACCTAGACAAGGCCCGGCAGGAGTCGAACGCCGGCCTGAAGCGGCGTCAGCAGATCGAGGGTTATCTCGCGCTCCTGTCGCTCCCCTCCAACCATCGCCAGTATGAGGCCGCGGACAGGCTGAGAGCGATCGACGAGGCGCTGGGCGACAAGCCCGTGTCGGGCGATCGCGAAGTGATCGAGGGCGGGCTGAACGTCGTGAAATCGCTGGCGGAAGAACGCGACGACCTGCAGCGCATCTTCCTGGTCGACCGGCAGTATTCCGGCCTGTCCTCGGGCGAAGGCGTCAACCAGCAGTATTTCTGGCAGCTCATGCGCGCCAACGATCCCGACGCGATGACCTGGTACTTCCAGTCGATGCAGCCGGGCGTCGTCGAAACCGCGGGCATCGTCAATCGCGGCCTGGGTATCAGCCTCTTGTGCCAGCATGGCTACAGATCGCTCGCCCGGCAGGTGGCAATCCGTCTCACGGAGCCCGAACTCGACCATACGATAGGGCCACGCCTGGCCGACCTCGGCGCCACCACCGAGGCCGAACAGCGGGCGAACCGCACCATGACGCAGACGACCCGCCGCGCGCCCGCCGGGCCGGAGATCCTGATAAGGCTCGCGGTTGCCGCAAGCCGCCGCGGCGACGGCGCGGAGGTCGAGCGTCTCGCCCGCAAGGTGATCGAGGCCGTCGAGCCGCGCCAGTTCTCGCCCGAGCGCCGGGTCTCGACGGACTACGGCGATTGCGACTGGACCGTCGGTCGCGACTTCGCGCGGCGCTGGCAGGAGCGCAGCATCTACTGGCAGTCGGCCTTCAAGTTGACGGCCGAGCCTTCCGGCACGACGCCAGGGCGTCCCTACCTGGTGGCGCTCGCCGAGTCGGTTGCCGGCGCCGGTGGAGGTGGCCGCTCCGTCGAGCTGATCGACCAGTTGATCGCCATCTTCGACAAGAGCGCCCGCGAGAACGGCATCGATCTCACCAATGCCGCGATCCTCGCCGCCGACACCGAGGGCGATGCCGCGCGCCGGGAGATCGGGCCCGTCCTCGCGTGGCACTGGACCCGTCAATCGCTGATTCTGGCGCGCGTGGCGGCCGGCGGAGCCATCGACGAGGTTGCCGCGAAGGCTCTCGGTCTGGATTGGGCGATGGGCTTTCTGGCCTCTTATCCGCATTCAGGCTTGGCTCGACGCATCGGTGAACTTTCCGAGGCGGAGCGGCAGAGCGTCGAGCGGATGAATCCCAAGCTTCTCGGCCGTCTTCAACTCTTGGCGCTGGTGCTGGAAGGCAAGACCGCCGACGCCCAGGCGCTGATCGAGTCGGATCCGGCTACTGTCGAATTCGACGGCTCGCGCATCGTGCCTCTGATCGAGGCGCAGGAGAATGCGGGCTTGCGCACGCGCGCCATCGCCGCTCTCGACGCCTATCTCGGGGTGTTTCCCGCCAAGGACCTGGCGGCACTTCGCCTGCTGCTCATGCAGGGGCAGACCGACAAGGCGAAGATCATGCTCAGGGCGTTCGTCGCCGGCGGAGCCGGAGCGTTCGGTGTCTCGGACATCTTCGTCGGCGTCATGCTGTTGCGCGAGCTGGGCGACGACACGGATGTTCCGACGCTCGTGGGCCTGCGCAAGGGCGCGGATGCACTCGAAGCGTCGCGGCGCCTGGTGGAGATCGTCGATGCGCTTGCCTGGGACGGGAAGTCGACCGAGATCGAAGCCGCGATGCGCCAGCTACCGCGCGAAGTCGCTCAACTGCCGGCAAAGGACACCGCGTGTCTGCGCGACACGTTGCAGGGCCTGCTGGCGGTCTCCCTGGCCCGGCGCGGCGCGCTGGAGGAAGGCATCCGGCTGGTCGCCGATCGCAAGCTGGAGCAACGCCAGCTCTGCTGGGCCGGCCGCGGCTACGACAGCAAGCCGATCTTCGATGTTCGCTTCCTGGTGCAGGAGTGGGTCCGGCGCGGCCACGCCGCGCCGTAACCCTTCGAAAGCCCTCAGGCGGCCAGCGCGTCGCTGATCACCTTCAGGGCGCTGTCGATGTCGCCCTTGTTGACGTCGAGATGCGTGACGGCGCGGATGCGGTTGCCGGCCGCGGTGCCCATGCCGACGCCGCGCTCCTTGCAGGCTTCGACCAGCCGCAGCGGCGTCCAGCCGGGCTTCGTCACCTCGAAGAAGACCAGGTTGGTCTCCATGCGCGGCACGTCGATCTTCACGCCCTTGATGTTGGCGAGGCCCTCGGAAAGGTGGCGGGCATTGTCGTGATCCTCGGCGAGCCGGTCCCAGTTATGCTCCAGCGCGTAGAGCGCGGCAGCGGCGATGATACCGGACTGGCGCATCGAGCCGCCCAGCATCTGCTTCTGGCGCCAGGCCTCATGGATGAATTCCTTCGATCCCGCCAGGCTGGCGCCGACCGGTGCACCCAGGCCCTTGGTGTAATCGAGCCAGAGCGAGTCGACGCAGGCGGCGTAGTCGCTCGCCTTGGTGCCGGACTGCACGCAGGCGTTGGCCAGACGCGCGCCGTCCATGTGCAGGCTGAGGCCGGCGCCCCGCGCGACCTTGGTGACGCCCTGCATGGTGGCCAGCGGCCAGACCGTGCCGCAGCCGCCGTTCGACGTGTTCTCGATCGAAACGAGACGCGAGCGCGGGGCGTTGCGGCTGTTCGGGTCGCGCAGGGCTTCCTTGACCTGCTCGCCGGTGAAGACCCCGTAGGGGCCGTCAACCATGCGGATCATGACGCCGGCATTGGCGGCGGTGCCGCCCGACTCGGCGTTGATGATGTGCGCCGTGCGGTCGGCAATCACCTCATCGCCCAGCCGGCAGTGCACGCGGATGGCGATCTGGTTGCCCATGGTGCCGCTGGGCAGAAACACCGCGTCTTCCTTGCCGAGAAGCTCGCAGATCTTGTCGCGCAGGCGGTTGACCGTGGGGTCTTCCATCTTCTGCTCGTCGCCGACTTCGGCGTCGGCCATGGCCTTCCGCATACCGGGCGAGGGCTTGGTCTTGGTGTCGCTGTAAAGGTCGATGAAACGATTTTGCATGGCGTGTTCTGATCTCCTGAGCCACCATAGCGGCAATCGCCAAAGGGAGGAAACATGAGCCAGTTTGCGGCCCAGCCCACAGCTTCGGTAATGCCGGAAGAACTGCTCTATGCCGTCGATGGTGCGATCGCGACCGTCACGCTGAATGCGCCGCAGCGCATGAACACGATTTCAGGCCCGATGCTGAAGCAGCTCACCGATGCGCTGGTGAAGGCCAACGAGGATCGCGCCGTCCGCGTCGTGATCCTGACCGGCACCGGCCGCGCCTTCTGCGCCGGCCTGAACCTCGAGGCGCAGAACAAGGGTACGGACAATCTGAGCGTCGGATCGGGTGCGACGCCGACCAACATCGACCTGCGCAACACGCCGCCGCCTGTGCTGCATGCGATGGACAAGCCGGTGATCTGCGCCCTCAACGGCTCGGCCGCCGGCTACGGGCTCGACCTGGCACTGGGCGCCGACATCAGGGTGATGGCGCAGTCGGCCAAGCTCGCGGCGTCCTACGCCAAGCGCGGTGTCCTGCCCGAATCGGGTGGCACCTGGTACCTGCCGCGCATGCTGGGCTGGGCGAAGGCGTCCGAGTTGATCTTCACCGGCCGGACATTGAGCGCGGCCCAGTCGCTGGAGATCGGTCTGGTGAACCGCGTCGTCGCGGACGGAGAGGTGTTGGGCGCGGCCCGGGAGCTGGCGCTGGAGATCGCCGCCAACGCGCCGCTCGCCATCCAGGCCGCCAAGAGGATGATGCGCATGGCCTGGAACGAACCTTTCAACGAGCATGTCCATCATGTCTTCCTGCAGCTCCTGCCGCTGATGCAGACGGAGGACATGAAGGAAGGTATCAAGGCGTTCCTGGAAAAGCGGGAGCCCAATTTCACGGGCCGATAGCACGACGATTTTCTCGACGGATTTGGTTAACTTCGCCTCCGACGACTGCCTCCACGGGAGCCCTTGATGAGCCGGACCTTTGCAGCAACCACCGTGGCCCTCCTGCTCGCCGCGGGTGCGGCTCGGGCCGAGCCGGTCGTCTACACCTGGACCGGTTACGGCACGAACGTCCCCGGCAGCGGCAAGTGCCCGACCTACAAGATGGTGGTCGACGTCACCGTCGATGGCGAGCAGGTCAAGGGCAGGTTCCAGCAGGACGGCCGGCCGGAGCGCACCTTCCAGACGAGTCTCGGCAGGAACGGCGCGATCAAGACCGCCGCCATGGTGGGCGGCGGCGGCACGATGGATGTGATCGGCCAGATCAAGGACGGCGATTCCAGGATCAAGCTCGACGGCTACTGCATCTTCGAAGGCAAGCTGACGAAGAAGTAACCCGTCAGCTCATCACGATCGCAACGCGGCCGGTGACACTGCGCTCCAGGAGGGCACGCATCGCCTGCGGCGCTTCGGGAAGGGCGAAGGTGCGGTCCACATGCGGCCGGCAGAGCCCCTGCTCGCACCAGCCGCGGATGCGCTCGGCGAGAGCGAAGGTGCGCGATGCTTCCTCGAAGCGCGCATCGTGCGGGCTCCAGCCGACATAGTAGCCGTAGTTGAAGCCCATCACGGCCAGCGTCTTCACCAGCAGGATGTTGGCCGGAATCTGCGGGATCGTGCCGCTGGCAAAGCCGATGGGGCAGATCCGTCCGCCCACCGCCATGCAGCGCAGGGATTGCGTGAAGACATCGCCGCCGACCGGATCGTAGACGCGATCGACGCCACGCCCGCCGGTGATCTTCAGGACCTCTTCCCGGAAGTCGGTCGCGTTGTAGTCGATCACGTGATCGGCACCATGTGCCTTCGCGAACTCGGTCTTGCGCGGGCCGCCCGCCGTGGCGATCACCGTCGCGCCCAGGATCTTGCCGATCTCGACCGCTGCCATGCCGACGCCGCCGGCCGCGGCGTGCACCAGCAGCGTGTGGCCGGACTGCACGTCCAGCGCCTCGGGCCAGGTGAGTGCGCCGGCCGAGGTCGGATAGGAGATGGCGAGCTGGATCGCCTCGACGAAGCCCACGTTGCGCGGCTTGGCGAAGACGTTGACCTCGTGGGCCACCGCCTCCTCGGCCAGGCCGCCCCAGTCCAGTACGGCCACCACCTCGTCGCCGACACGGACGCGCGTGCAGGCCGGATCGACTTCCGTGACGATGCCCGCGGCTTCGGTGCCGGGCGCGAAGGGGAAGGGTGGGCGGCGCTGGTACTTGCCCGCGATGATCAGGGTCGTGGCGAAGCTGACGCCGGCGGCGCGAACGCGAATGCGCACCTGGCCGCTCTTCAGGGGCGGGGACTCGATGTCCTCCAGCCGCAGGTCTTCGGGGCCGCCCCACTGGCGGCAGATCATGGCCTTCATGAGGTACTTTCTATCAGGCGCCGAGGGCGCCGACGATGGCAATGGAGCAGACGTTGCGCGCCGGAAACCCGCCGAGGTTATGGGTGAGCCCGAGACGGACGTCGGGACGCTGACGGGCGCCGGCGCGTCCCTGTAGCTGGAGATACATCTCGTAGATCATCCGGATGCCCGATGCGCCGATCGGGTGACCGAAGCATTTCAGGCCGCCGTCGATCTGGCACGGCACCTTGCCGTCCGAATCGTAGAATCCGTCGAGCACGTCCCGTACCGCCCCGCCTTCCGGTGAGATGAACAGGTCTTCCAGCGTCACAAGTTCGGTCACGGAAAAGCAATCGTGGCATTCCACCAGGCTGAGCTGCTCGCGCGGCCGATCTATACCGGCCTCGCGATAAGCGCGTTGGGCGGCGACGCGGGCCGTCGCAAAATAGCTGCCGTCCCAGCTGTTGTACTGCTCCTCGATGCCATTTGAGCCCGCGATCTGGAGCGCCTTGACCGAGACGATGTCCTTCTTGCCGAGGCTACGCGCGATCTCGGGAGTGGTGACGATGGCTGCTGCGGCGCCGTCGCTCACGCCGCAGCAATCGTAGAGGCCCAGCGGATCGGCGATAAGTGGCGCGTTCAGCACGTCGGCCTCGGTAATCGCACGTTGCAGGTGGGCCTTGGGATTCTTGACGCCATTGGCATGGCTCTTGACCGAGATGTGGGCCATTGCCCGCTTGAGATCGTCCCGGCTGACGCCATGCTTGGCGCGATAGGCCGAGGCGAGCTGGGCGAAGCTGCCGGGGGCCGTAAGGTTCGCCCACCACAGCGGCGGGGTCGATCCGGCATTGAGGCCGGGCAGACCGCCGAAGCCGGTGTCCTTCAGTTTCTCGACCCCCAGGGCCAGCGCCATGTCGCAGGCGCCGGCCGCGACGGCATAGACCGCCGACCGGAAAGCGTCGGAACCGGAGGCGCAGTAATTTTCCACGCGGCTGACGGGAATGTAGTCGAACCGCAGCGTCTCCGAGAGTGGCAGGCCCGACTTGCCGACATGGACCTCATCGAGGCATGTCGCAAGCCAGGCAGCGTCGATCTGCTTGCGCTCGATGCCGGCATCGCCGATTGCCTCCTCGAAGGCGCCGACCATCAACTCCTCGGCGCCTTTGTCCCAATGCTCGCCGAAGCGCGTACAACCCATGCCGACGATGGCGACCTTGTCGCGAATCCCAGAGGCCATGCCAATGTCTCCCTAGCCGAACTGCACGGGCAATTGCTTGACGCCGCGCAGGATGAGCGAATCGTGCCATTCCGGGTCGCCGCCGGAAAGCCGGATGTCAGGCAGTCGTTGCGCGAGCCGGGTTGTTGCAATCTGCGCCTCCAGGCGGGCGAGCGGCGCGCCCAGGCAGAAGTGGATGCCGTGACCGAAGGTGAGATGGGCATTGGGCTCGCGGCCGATATCGAACCGCTCGGGATCGACGAAGGCCTCGGGATCGCGGTTGGCCGAGTTCATGAAGGCGAAGAGCCGCTGTCCCTGGCGAATCGTCTTGCCGCCCATCTCGAGGTCAGCGGCGGCGACACGGGCAAGAGCACCCGAAGGGCCGTCGTAGCGCAGGTACTCCTCGACCGCGCGCTCGGTCAGGGACGGATCGGCAACCAGTCTCTCCCACTGATCGCGGTTCCTCATCGAGTACAGAAACCCGTTGCCGATCAGATTGGTCGTCGTTTCGTGGCCCGCGAACAGAAGCAGGATGCAGGTGCCGATGATCTCGTCGGTCGTGAGGGCATCGCGATCGTCGCGTGCCAGCACGAGATGGCTGATCATGTCGTCGCGCGGTTCGGCAGTACGATGCTCGACCAGGGTGCGGAAATAGTCCGACATGGCCTTGGCGCCGGCTTCGGCCCGCAGGTACTTGTTTCCGGCAACCTGGGCCGTGCCGATGAAGAGCGCTATGTCGTCGGACCAAACCTTCACCCGGTCTAGGTCGGCGCGCGGCACGCCCAGCAGGTCCATGATCACCGAGGCCGGCAGCGGATAGGCAAAATCGGCGATGTAGTCGACGGTCTCGCCGCGTCGGGCCTTGGCCTCCATGCCGTCGATCAGGTGGGCGACGATGCTCTCGATGCTGGGCCGCAGGTTGGATACCGAGGTCGGCGTGAAGGCCTTGTTGAACAACCGCCGCAGCCGCGTGTGGTCGGGCGGATCGCGGAACACCATCCAGTGGTTGAGGTAACGAACCAGGCTGTCGATCGAGCCGCGCTGGTACTCGGCATTGCCTTTGAAGAAAGGCGTGAGCCGGTCGGCCGAGATCTGCCTGTTGAGCGCCACCTGCTTCACATCCGCGTGACGCGTGACGATCCAGGCCTTCATGGCCGGCGACCAGTGAACGGGATCCTCGGTGCGCAGCCGCGCAAATTCGGGGAACGGGTTGGCGTTGGTCGCGGGATTGCCGAGGTCGAACACGTAAGTCATGGCCCAAGGCTAGCGCTGCCCGGTTTACCAAACAAGTGTTTGGTTGGTAGAGTAAGCCATGTCCCGTGAGACCCTTATGGCCGTCTCGGCCCGGCTGTTCGCGCGAGGTGGCTTCGACGCCACCTCGATGCGCGACATCGCGGGCGAGGCTGGCATGCTCGCGGGCTCGATGTACTATCACTTCCCATCCAAGAACGATCTGATCGCGGCCGTCTATGAAGCGGGCGTGGCCGAGATCGGCGGCGCGGTCGATGCCGCGCTCGTGGGACTGGACGAGCCGTGGGCGCGGTTGGAAGCGGCCTGCGTGGCGCACCTGAAAGCGCTGCTGGCCGACAGCGTACACGCGGCCGTCATGACGGCCGATCTCAGCCAACTCGATCCCAAGCTGCGGCGCCGGTTGGTGACGATGCGTGACGGCTACGAGAAGCGCTTCGTCGATCTGGTCGCCGACCTGCCGCTGGCGGCCGGCATCGATCGGGCTCTGTGGCGCCTGCAGTTGCTGGGCGCGCTCAACTGGACGCCGACCTGGTATCGTTCGGGCAAGAAGTCACCGGCGGCGATCGGGCGGGCCCTGGTGGCGTCGCTGCGCACTTGAAAAGCCAAGGCGACCGGTCATATCCAAGGACATGGCCCAGAAGATCGACGTCCGCGAAAAGCTGCTGACCGCCGCGCTCGAAGCCCTGCACCGGAACGGGTTCAACGCGACCGGCGTTCAGGACATCACCGACTCCGCCAAGGTACCGAAGGGCTCGTTCTACAATCACTTCCAGAGCAAGGACGCGCTTGGGGTCGAGGTGGTGGAGCGCTACGCCGCCAAGGGCGAGGAACGGCGGCAGGCGTTGGTCGGTGGGCCGGGCGCGCCGCTCGGCCGGCTGCGGGCCTATTTCAGGGCCCTCAACCAGCTGGGGCCAGCGAACGGCTTCAGCCGGGGCTGCCTGATCGGCAACTTCAGCGCCGAGCTATCAGGCCAGAGCGCCGATATCCGCGCGGCGCTGGACGAAGCGCTAACCGACTGGACCAGGGATATCGCGCAGGTGATCGCAAAGGCCCAGAAAGCGGGCGATGTGAGCCGGGACATCCCGGCTACCACGCTGGCAGCCTTCCTGCTCAATGCCTGGGAAGGCGCGGTCCTGCGGTCCCGTGTCGAGAAGAACTCGGCGCCGCTCGATGCTTTCATGTCGGTCACCTTCAACAAAATTCTCACCTGACACAGGAAAACTCGCTCGAAGAACCAGCGCGGCGCACCCAGCTAAAGACGACCGGTCATCTTGACCATTCGGAGACGTGTCTTGAAAATCCAGAACTCAGTTGCCCTCGTGACCGGCGCCAATCGCGGCCTCGGCCTTGCCTTCACGCAGGCGCTGCTCGCCGGTGGGGCCAGCAAGGTCTACGCGGCCGCGCGCGACCCCGCGTCGATCAAGCAGGAAGGCGTCCAGCCGATCCGGCTCGACGTGACCAGGCCCGAGGACGTCGCGGCCGCGGCGCGCGATCTCGGCGACGTGACGCTGGTGATCAACAATGCCGGCATCATCCGCGGGTCGGGGTTCCTCGGCGAGAATGGGGTCGAGGCGGCGCGGGCCGAGTTCGAAACCAATTTCTTCGGTCCCGTGCTCGTCAGCCGCGCTTTCGCGCCCATCCTGGGCCGCAATGGCGGTGGCGCGATCGTGAACGTGCTGTCGGCGCTGAGCTGGGTCGCCTTCCCGGCCTCGTCTACCTACGCCGCATCGAAGGCGGCGGCCTGGTCGTTCAGCAACGGCCTGCGCCATGAACTGCGCGGGCAGGGCACGCAGGTCCTGGCGCTGCATGTCGGCTTCATGGATACCGACATGGTTCGCGACGTGACGGCGCCCAAGTCGAAGCCCGAGGACGTGGCGCGGCAGGTGCTCGAGGCGCTCGAGGCCGGCAAGTCCGAGATCCTGGCCGACGAGGTGAGCCGGCGCATCAAGCAGAACCTGTCGGCCGAGCCCGGCGTCTATTTGCTGCCGCCCGCTGGCTGAGCCCACGGCCCGAAGGGCGGCATGTCCTTCGAGGGCTTCAGGGGGAAGCTGGGTGCGCGCTTCTCGAAGAACGACTTGATGCCCTCCTGCGCATCGGCGCCGGCCGCAAGATGGCCGACGCACTGCAGGTCGAGCGTCACGGCGTCGAGCGGGTCCTGGGCACCCCACATGCTCCACATCAGCCGCCGGTTGACCGCGGCGGCCACGGCGGAAGAGGTGGAGGCGGCGAACTTGGCGGCCAGCGCCTGTGCAGCCGGCAACAAATCATCGGGCGCATGAACGGAACGGGCGAGGCCGCCCTTCAGCGCCTCGTCCGCGCCGAACAGTTCGGCCGTCATCACCCATTCCTGCGCCTGCTGCATGCCGACGAGGCGCGGCAGGAACCAGCAGCTTCCGGCCTCCATCGCCATGCCGCGCTTGTTGAAGACGAAGCCGATGCGTGCCGTGCTCGACATCATGCGGACATCCATCGGCAGGCACATGGTGATGCCGACCCCGACCGCGGCGCCGTTGATCGCCGCCACGATGGGCTTGAGGCAATTGAAGATCGCCAGGGTGATCGAATCGCTGGCCTCGCGCTTCTGGGGCTTGCTGCCGTCGTTCCAGACCTGGAAGGCGGCTGTCCCGCCGGAGATGTCGGCGCCGGCGCAGAAGGCGCGGCCGGCGCCGGTGACGACGATGGCGCGGACCTCATCCATCGCATTCACGCGCTGGAAGAAGTCGATGAGTTCCTTGCTCATGGTCGTGGAGAAGGCATTGAGCTTGTCGGGCCGGTTGAGCGTCACCGTCATCACGCCGTCCGTGAGTTCGGTCAGCAAATTCTCGTATTTCATGGCTCCGATGGCCTCCCGGCTTGGTTCCGCCCAGCAAGACGGAATGTCGTTGCGCGACTCATTGGTTTGGGAAACATTCGCCGCAACGCCTGCCAATCGCAATCCCGGAGGAAGCCTGATGTCGCACCTGATCAAGACCGTCGAAGACGGTGTCATGAAGATCGTCCTGAACCGTCCCGACGCCATGAATGCGCTGAGCCGCGACATGATGCAGGCGCTTTCCGACTCGCTCGAAGAAGCGGCGGGCAGCCGCGACATCGGCTGCGTGGTCGTGCGCGGGGCGGGGGAGAAGGCCTTCTGCGCCGGCGGCGACGTGAAGTCGATGGCAGCGGGCCGCGACCATGACAAGACCTACGAGGACAAGGTCCACGACATCCGCGAGCGCATGAAGGTGTCCGAACTGCTGCACGAGATGGGCAAGCCGACGATCGCCATGGTGAACGGCGTCGCCGCCGGCGCCGGCCTGTCGCTGGCGCTCGCCGCCGACATGCGCTTCGTCGGCAAGAGCGCGCGCATGACGACGGCCTTCGCCAAGGTCGGTTTCTCGGGCGACTTCGGCTCGCACTACTTCCTGCACAAGCTGGTGGGTACGTCGAAGGCGCGCGAACTCTACTTCACCGCCGAGATCCTGAACGCCGACCAGATCGAGAAGCTCGGTCTGGCCAACCGCGTGGTCGACGACGCCAATCTCGATGCCGAGACGATGACCTTCGCCAGGAAGCTGGCGGCCGGACCGCGCGTTGCCTGGTGGCACGTGAAGAAGAACATGAAGGTTGCGGAAGAGGGCACGCTGTCCGAGGCGCTCGACAGCGAAGCCGCGCGCATGATCCGCACCGGCGAGACCGAGGATCACAAGGAAGCGGCCCGCGCCTTCGTCGAGAAGCGCGCGCCGGTGTTCAAGGGCAAATAGGCTTGTTCAGGGGCGTCTGATCTTCAGCCAGGCGGCGAGGCGGGCCAGCGCGCCCGCCAAGCCGCTCGGCATCGCGACCATGGCGGCGATCAGCAGCACGCCATAGAGCAGGGCCGAGAAGCCCTTGCCCAACCCGGCGGTGACGTCGGGGAAGAATTGCAGGAAGAGTCCGCCCAGGATCGCGCCGGCCAGCGACTGCATGCCGCCGATCACCAGGCCGAACAGCATCTGGACCGATAGCGCGAAGTTGTAGCTCCCCGGTCCCACGAACCCGAACTGCCAGGCCGAGAGGCAACCCGCGACGGCGATGTAGGTGCCGGCGATCGCCGAGGCGAGCGCGCGCACCTGCGGAACGCGGATGCCTTGCGCCTCGGCAGACATCTCGTTGTCGCGGGCGGCGCGTAACGCACGGCCCGATCGGCTGTGGATCAGGTTGTGCGCCAGCCACAGGCCGGCGCCCAGGAGCGCGAGCGACATCAGGAAGGCCCAGCGATCGTTGCTCAAAAGATCGGTGGGCGGGGTGGGGAAGTCGAGGTAGAGGCCCTGTACGCCGCCGGTCCACTGCTCGATGAGGCGCCAGCGCAGAAGCTGTGGAAAGGCGATGGCAAATGCGTAGGTGACCAGCGCCTGCGTCCAGAGGCTGTGCTTGCTGGCGACGCGACCCACGCCGTAACCGGTCGCGAAACCCAGCAGTGGCGCGAGCAGCAGGCCGGCGTAGGCCGGGAGCGACGTGTGGGCCCCCAGCATGGCCGCGCCGTAACCGCCGATGCCGAACAAGGCCGCCTGGGCGAAGGAGAACTGACCGCTGACGCCGCAGAGGATCACCAGCCCCATGAGCGCAATGGCCCAGATCGCCGCCTGCGTGAAACGGAAGACGATGAAATCCGGCAAGCAGAAGGCGAGGGCGGCCGCTGCCACGAAGCCCATGGTCCATACGGTCCGCATGGCGTTACGATAGACCACACAACGAAGGAATGGGAGCGAAGCGATGAGACTGAGGCAATGCGTCTTCGTCTGCAAAGACCTGGAGAGCTCCGCGGAGGAGCTGTGCGACATCCTCGGCATCGAGGTCGCCTATCGCGATCCGGGCGTCGCCAAGTGGGGGCTGGCCAACGTGGTCTGCCCGACCGGCCATGACTTCCTCGAAATCGTGGCACCCTTCAAGGACGGCACTTCGGCCGGCCGCTACATCGAGCGTCGCAAGGGCGATGGCGGCTACATGGTGATCCTGCAGGTGCCCGATGCGGCGGCGGAGCGCCAGCGCGTCACGGCGTTGGGCGTCCGCGCCGTGGCCGAGAAGGACCTGCCCGAGTACCAGTACACCCACTTCCATCCGTCGGACACGAACGGCGTGCTGCTGTCGATCGACACGACCTTCGCACCAAAGGGCACCGATCCGGCCCTGTGGTGGCCGCCGGCCGAAAAGGACTGGCTGAAGCATGCGCGCTCCGACGTGACGAACGGACTGGCCGGTGTCGAGATCCAGCATGACGATCCCGACGGCGCCGCCGCTTCGTGGTCGCGGATCCTGAACCGGCCGGCCGTCGACAACATCATCCGGCTCGACGGTTCGCAGATCCGCTTCGTGCCGGTCGTCGATGGACGCGGACCGGGCGTCTCGGCCTACGACGTGACCGTGGTCGATCGCGAGCGCGTGCTGGCGGCGGCCGAGAAGCGCGGCCGCAAGATGGGACCGGCTCAGGTCGAGGTCTGCGGTTGCCGCATAAACCTGGTGTGATGCACGGCGCGGCATCAGCTGGTTATGGCGTAACGGATCTGGGCCGCCTGTGGGCAGTCGAGTAAGCTCACAGGATACGAACAGGGCACATGCACGATATCCCTCCCTTTGTCTCTGCGCAGCTTGTTGCCGCAGGTGCGATCGGCGTCGTTGCCGGTGCGCAGAAAGGGTTCGGATCGGCACTGTTGACGACCGGCTTGATGTTCGGAGGAACGGCAATAAGCGTCTTGATCTCGTCGTTCATCTGGCGCCAACACAAGAAGCAGCGGGTTGGAAACTGTTCCTGGTGGCCATGTGCTGCAATCCAGTGGTCTGGTTTGCTTTGTTGATTGCCGGACTCGGGTGGCAATGCTTTCCCCGCGGAGGCGACTTTTTCGCCTGCCTTGGTCCCATGGTTGCCGCCCTGGTTGTTGTCGTTTGCGTGCTGCCGCCGTCCGTCGGTTTGCTGTGGCGCGCGTGGAAGCGGCGTGCCGCCTTTCGTGGCCGTTGATGCTGCGCATCACTCCCTTCGTCATGGGCCACCTGGTCGCCGCCCTTCTGGCAGGCGCGGGGGCAGGTGCCTTTCTCGCGGCCGAGGCCATGCTGATCGGTGGCCTTGGAATGCTGGCCGGGGCGGTGGTGAGCTCGCTGGTGTGCCAGTGGAAGCCGGGAGTAGAGGCGCCGGCCTGGCAACTCTGGGCCGTCGCCGTCCTCGCCAACCCGGTCTTCCTAGCAGCCCTCGTCTTCATGGCCCTCGACTGGAAGTGTGTCGTGGGCGTCCAGCGCGGGTGGGGCTGTCTGGTGGCCGCCATGGCGATCGTCGCCACGGCGCTCTGTTTCCTGCCGCCGATCGGCGGCCTGCTCTGGCGAGCCTGGAAGCGCTATCGCGCGCGTCGACGCTCGGTCTAGCGAGACAAAGTCCATCAACGGAGCGCGCCACTCCAGTGGCGCTCAAGCCCGGTCGACGAACGAAGACAAGAGCGCAACTGGAGTTGCGCGCTCCAATGAGACTTCCTGCGCTAGGCGGCGAGCGACTTCGCCAGACGGCCGCGGATCATCTCCTCGGCTTCGCTGACGATGCGCTCCACCAGTTCCTTGCAGGACGGGATGTCGTTGATCAGGCCCATGCAGGTGCCGGCCGACCAGATGCCGTGTTCCATGTCGCCGGTCTCGTAGACGACCTTGCCCTTGGCGCCGGCGACGATCGGGCCGATCTCCTGGATGGTCTTGCCCTCGCCTTCCATCTCGATGGTCTTCTTGGCGATGCTGTTGCCGTAGACGCGGCTGGTGTTGCGCATGGTGCGCAGGATCAGCGACGTGCTGCGCTCGTCGGAGGAGACGATCTTCTCCTTCACGTTCTGGTGGATCGGGGCTTCCTTGGTCGCCATGAAGCGCGTGCCCATGTTGATGCCCTCGCAGCCCAGCGCCAGCGCTGCCACGAGACCGCGCGCGTCGGCGAAGCCGCCCGATGCAATCATCGGAATCTTGATGACGTTGGCGGCGGCCGGCAGCAGCACGAGGTTGGGCACGTCGTCCTCGCCGGGATGGCCGGCGCACTCGAAGCCGTCCATCGAGATCGCGTCGACGCCGGCCTTCTCGGCCGAGAGGCCGTGGCGGACCGCGGTGCACTTGTGGATCACCTTGACGCCCGCTTCCTTCAGCTTGGGCAGGAAGGGCTTGGGATTGTTGCCGGCGGTCTCGACGATCTTGATGCCGGAATCGATGATGGCGTCGATGTACTCGCCGTAGGGGCGCGGCACGAGCGTCGGCAGGATGGTGAGGTTCACGCCGAACGGCTGGTCCGTCATCTCGCGGCAGCGCTTGATCTCCTTGCGAAGATCCTCCGGCGTCGGCTGGGTGAGACCGGTCAGGATGCCGAGCGCACCGGCGTTGGAGACGGCCGAGGCGAGTTCGGCGCGGCCGACCCATTGCATGCCACCCTGCACGATCGGGTGCTTGATGCCGAACATCTCGGTGAAGCGCGTCTTGATCATCTTGCCGTTCCCCCTCGGGTAAGTTTCCCAAGCATTAGCGAACCGGCGCGCCGGGGGCCAGCCCACGGACCGCATCGTGGACATGCCGCCCGCAATGCGGATCAGGTGCGGTCGATGAAGGAGATCGTGTCGTCCAGCGAGGGCGCACGCTGGCGCAGCAGCTCGGAGAAGGACCCGACGATGTCGATGTGATCGACCTCGGGATAGAGCTTGAGCTCGGCTCGTCCGCCGGCCTTGCGCCAGGCCGCCGCCAGACGTTCGCTGTTGAAGGGTTTCACCGTCGTATCGGCCGTGCCGTGCAGCAGCAGGATCGGCGGCAGCGGCGCGCGGGCATATTCGATCGGCTGGGTCTCGCGCCGGTCGCCGCCGAAGATCTCCCTCAGCCGGCGCGAGGTGAGCGGCAGGAAATCGTAGGGGCCGGCGATGCCGATCCCGCCCGGCAGTTTCATGCGTTCGACGCCGGCACCGGCCAGATAGGGCGTGTTGGCGACCATCATGATTGCAATGTAGGCGCCCGCCGAATGACCGGCGACGAACAGTTTCTCGGTGCCGACCTTTCTTGCCGCCCAGGCCGTCGCCGCCGCGCCGTCGTCGAGAAAGGTGGGGTAACGCACCTCAGGATAGACGCGATAATCCGGAATGATGGTGGTGATGCCGCGTGCCGCCAGTGCCTGGCCGACGAACAGGTAATCGCCCTTGGCGCCCGAATCCCAGGAGCCGCCGTAGAAGAAGATCACCGCCTTGCCGTCGGCACGCGGCTGCTCCGGCGTATAGACGTCGAGTTTCTGCCGCGGGTTGCTGCCGTAAGGAATGTCCGCCTCGAGCTTGTAGCCCTGTCGCGAAACGGTCGTGTTCAGGAGCGCTGCGGGAGAGCAGCCGCCGAGCAGGGCTAGAACGCTGGCGATGAGGCCTCGGCGCGCCAGCGTCATGCAGGACCGGCGAGGTCGCGCACCTGCTCGGCCAGCGCCAGCGAGGCAGTGAGGCCGGGCGATTCGATGCCGAACAGGTTGATGAGGCCGGGCACGCCATGGTCGGCGGGGCCGGTGATGGTGAAATCCTGCGCCGGCGCGCCCTGCGGCACGATCTTCGGGCGGATGCCAGCATAACCGGGCTGTAGCGAGCCATCCTTGATCCCGGGCCAGTACTTGCGCACGGCAGCATAGAATTTGTCGGCGCGATGCGGATCGACCGTGTACTCGATGCCGTCGATCCACTCGACGTCGGGCCCGAACTTCGCCTGGCCGCCCATGTCCACGGTGATGTGCACACCCAGCCCGCCCGGCACCGGGACGGGGTAGATGAGGCGGGAGAAGGGGGAGCGGCCGGTCAAGGTGAAGTAATTTCCTTTGGCGTAGTACGCGGTCGGGATGTGCTCGGATGGCATCCCGACGATTTTTTTCGCAAGCGTCGGCGCATGAAGGCCCGCCGAATTGATCAGCAGCTTGCAACGCAGGTTCATCGGCTCGGTTCCGCCGACCTCGATCTCGACGCCGCCGTCGACGACGCGGCCGCTCTTCACAGGGCTGTTGAAGGCGAACATCGCGCCGTGGCTCTCGGCGTCGCCCTGCAGCGCCAGCATGTAGGAATGGCTGTCGACGATGCCGGTGCTGGGCGAGAGCAAGGCGGCGGTGCATTGCAAGTTGGGTTCCATCGCCATCGCCTCGGCCGCGCTCAGGAAGCGCATGCCCTCGACGCCATTGGCCTCGGCGCGGCCCTTGATCTCGGCGAGCTTCTCGCTCTCGGCCTGGTTGGTCGCCACGATCAGCTTGCCGCAGTTCTGATGCGGCACGCCGTGATCCTTGCAATAGGCATAGAGCATGCGCCGGCCGGCGACGCAGGAACGGGCCATCAGGCTGCCCTTGGGATAGTAGATGCCGGCGTGGATGACCTCGGAGTTGCGCGAGCTCGTCTCGGTGCCGATGGCTTCGGCCGCCTCCACGACGATGACTTCACGGCCCGCCAGGGCAAGCGCGCGGGCGACGGCGAGGCCGACAACACCTGCGCCAATCACAACGCAGTCGACGGTTTCGAACGGGGACGAATTCATGGTCGCATGCTAGAACCGCCGCCTCTTTCAGTCACCAAGGGCGGGTGTCGCAGCATGAAAGGCGCGTTGGTCACGGGGGCGGGGGTGCGGATCGGCCGCGCGCTGGCCATGGCACTGGCGGCCGACGGCTTTTTCGTCTTCGTGCACCACAGGGATTCGGCCGTCGGGGCGCGGGAGACCGTGGCGGCCATCCGGGCGGCCGGCGGCAAGGCGATGGCGGTGAAGGCCGATCTCGCTTCCGCGCGGCAGACCGAGGCGCTGACCGGCAAGTGCCGGGCGCCCGGGGTGACGCTCACCTGCCTCGTGAACAACGCCTCGCTGTTCAAGCTCGACCGCGCGCCGACGGCGACGGCGGCCGATTTCGACCTGCACATGGCGATCAACCTGCGGGCGCCGCTGCTCCTCTCCCAGGCGCTGGCTCGCCAGCTTCCAGCGGGCGAGACCGGGCTGATCGTGAACGTGCTCGACCAGAAGCTGTTCAACCTCAATCCCGACTTCCTGACCTACACGCTCTCCAAGGTGGGGCTGCAGGGGCTGACGACACTGCTGGCGCAGTCCTTCGCACCGCGGCTGCGGGTGGCCGGCATCGCGCCGGGGCTGACCTTGCGCAGCGGCAGCCAGACCGATGCACGCTTTGCCGAGCAGCATGCCGCGAACCCCCTGGGTGTCGGCGTGACGACGGAGGATCTCGTCCGCGCGCTCCGCTTCATCGTGGCGACGCCGAGCTATACGGGCGACACGCTCATCGTCGACGGCGGCGAGCACCTGACCGGCCGTCCGCGCGACATCGCCTTCGACCAGAAAAAGAAGAAGTAACCATGGCCGCCACCTCCGAGCGCCGAATCTTCATTCGCGACCTGCGCCTGCAGGTCTCGATCGGCATCTACGATTTCGAGCTGGAGAAGCCGCAGGCCGTCGTCATCAACGTCGACCTGCTGCTGGCCGAACCGGAGCGGGCAGCCGACGACAGCATCGCCAACGTGCTGAACTACGACATCGTCCACGACGGTATCGTGGCCCTCGCCGGCAGCCGGCACTTCAACCTCCAGGAAACGCTGGTCGAGGCCATTCTCGATCTTTGCCTCGCCCAGCCGCAGGTGTCCGAGGCCCGTGTCTCGACCGAGAAGCCCGACGTCTACAAGGATTGCCGCGTCGGCTACGAGGCGGTCCGCCGTCGTTCGCCGGGCTGAGCGGCGCAGCGGTGTCTCCCTCCGTCGGTGCGCTGCGGCGCGCCTCCCTCGTGCTGTTGCTGGCGGCCCTCATCTGGGGATCGATGATCCCGGTGCTGGCGGCGCTGTCCGAGCATTACGACAACTGGCTGCTCTCCTGGTCCCGTTACATCCTCGGCCTCCCGGTCCTGTGGCTGGCCGTGCTGTTGAGCAAGCCGCCTGTGGCGCCGCCGCGGCCGCTGCAGTGGGAGCGGCTGCTGCGTCTCGGTGCGGCGATGACTGCCTTCTCGGTGCTCTACACGTTCGGCGTCGCGAACGCCCACCCCGCGACCTCGGCGATCGTGCTGATGTGCGGGCCGATCTGGGCGACGCTCCTGTCGCGCGTAATGCTGGGTTCGACCACGCCGCCCGGCTTCTTCTTCACGCTGGTCCTGGTGGTCGCCGGCGGCATCGTCGTCGTTCTGGGCACGCCTGGCCGCGCGCCTGGTTCGTTCGGCCTTCAGGGCGGCGAGGGGCTGCTCGTGATCGCCCAGCTCTGCTGGAGCTGGTACTCGATCCGCGCCCAGCAATGGCTCTCGGATCGGGGGCAAATCGCGCTGTCGGCCCTCACCTCGACTGTGGCCAGCGTGCTGCTGGGGGTGGTCTGCGCCGTCGTATGGGCACTGGGCGGCCTCGTCTGGCCGACCCGCCCGCCGACGCCGGTCGAGTGGGGCATGGTGGTGTGGATCGGCGTGCTGGGCGTGGCGGTGGCGGTCCTGCTCTGGAATACCGGCGTGTCGCTGGTCGGCGTGCCCGTCGCGTCGCTGTTCGCCAATTCCGCGCCGGTGTTCGCCATCGGTCTTGCCGCACTGATGGGACGCGAGCCGAGCTGGCTGCAGGTCGCCGGAGGCTTCGTCGTCCTGGGCGGCATCGCCCTGCACCAGATCCGCCAGACACGCGCGGCGCGGCGATGACCCAGATCTCCGGCCGCGACCGGCATCAAATGCTGGGAGCCTTCGCCGCCATGGTGTTCGTGGGCCTGAGCTGGGGCGCCAACGTGCCCGTCTCGAAGGTCATGCTCCTGCATTTCGACGTCGTTCCAATGCTGGCCGTCCGGACGCTGACGGCGGTGGCCACGCTGGTGATGGTTCTCGTCGTGGCCGAGGGTGTCGGCAGCCTCAGGATCGAGGTCGGCCTGAAGCGGTTCCTGCTGATCGGCCTGATGATGAGCGGGTTCTTCGTGATCTTCACCATCGGCATCCGCTTCAGCAATCCGATTTCGGCCGCGGCGGTACAGGTGGCGGGTCCGCTGGTGGCGGCGGCGACGGTGCGCCTCGTCACCGGGATGCGGTTCGATCCGGGATTCGGCGTGGCACTGGCGCTCACCCTCTCCGGCGGCGCGATCCTCGCGGCTGGCAGCTTGTTCGGCCAGGGAGCGCTTACCCTCGGCGGTGGCGAGATCATCGTTTTGTTGTCCAACGCGCTGTGGACGATCTACAGCCTGAAGGCGCAGGCCTGGTTCGATCGGGCGAGCCAGCTCCACCGCGCCTATGTCGCGTCGCTTTCGGCACTGGGATGGATGGTCCCGCTCAGCCTGGCCCTGGTGGCCATGGGATGGGCAAGGTCGCCGTTTGCCGTCACCGACGTCTGGGTCTGGACGCAGCTCCTGCTCGTCGCCGTGTTCGCGAGCGCCATGGGGGCCTATTTCTGGAACATCGGAGCCAGCCGGCTCGGTGTCGCAATTGCGTCCCTCTGGGTCAATCTGGTGCCGTTTTTCGCCGTATTGTGGTCAATGGCGTATGGCTTCATGCCCAACGTCTACCAGATCGTCGGCGGGCTCGTTGCCCTGAGCGGGGTCGTCTACATGCAATGGCGCAAGCTGCAATCGATGAAGCGCTGAGATAGGCTGCCGGCCTCCAATGACCCTTCCTTCGCTCAAGACCCGTCACTGCCGCTGGCTTTCCGTCCCCGGGAAAAGCGACGAACGCGGCAACATCAACTTTCTCGAGTTCGACCAGAAGCTGGGCTTCGTGCCGCGGCGCCTGTTCTGGCTGCACGGCATCGCACCCGGTCAGTGGCGCGGGCGGCACGGCCATCGCGAGTCGCACCTCGTGACGCTGGTGATGAACGGCTCCTGCAAGGTCCACCTCGACGACGGCAGCGTCAGGGAGACGGTGGCGCTCGACGATCCCGGGCGGGCGCTGCACATCCCCCCCATGGTCTGGCACGAACTCACCGACTTCGCGCCGCAGACCACCATCCTGGTGGTCGCCTCGACCCTCTACGACGAGGGCGAGTACCTGCGCGACTACGAGGCCTTCAGGCGCGAAGCTGCGAGGACTGCATGATCCCCTTCCTCGACATGAAGTCGGTCTACGCCGAGCTCAAGCCCGAACTCGATGCCGCTTACGCCCGTGTGATGGAATCGGGCTGGTTCGTGCTCGGCAAGGAGGTCGAGGCCTTCGAGGCGGAGTATGCGGCGTTCTGCGGCACGAAGCATTGCGTGGGACTGGGCAATGGCCTCGAGGCACTGGAACTCGTGCTGCGTGCCTGGAACCTGGGCGCCGGCGACGAAGTCATCGTGCCGTCCAATACCTACATCGCGACCTGGCTCGCCGTGACCGCGGTCGGGGCCAAGGTGGTGCCGGTCGAGCCGACTCCCGGCGGACCGAACATCGATCCCGACAGGATCGCCGCTGCCCTGACGTCCCGGACGCGGGCGATCATGCCGGTTCACCTTTATGGGCAGCCGGCCGACATGGACGCGATCATGGCGCTGGCCGCCAAGCATGGCCTCAAGGTCATCGAGGACGTGGCGCAGTCCCAGGGTGCGCGGGTCCGCGGGCGGCGGGCCGGTTCGCTCGGCGATGCCGGAGCGCACAGCTTTTTTCCCAGCAAGAACATCGGCGCCTTCGGAGACGGGGGCGCCGTGACGACCGATGACGCCGCACTTGCCGAACGTCTTCGCGTGCTCAGGAACTACGGCAGCCGCGTGAAGTACGTAAACCTGGAACGGGGTTTCAATTCGCGCCTGGATGAACTGCAGGCTGCGTTCCTTCGGGCGAAGTTGCCCAAGCTCGATTCCTGGAACGACCGTCGCCGGATCGTCGCCGCGCGCTATGACGACAGGCTGGCGGACATCCCGAGCCTGGCCTTGCCGAATGTCCCGCAATGGGCAGAGCCTGTCTGGCACTTGTATGTCGTCCGGACGGCCCGTCGTGCCGATCTGGTCAAAGCCCTGGAGGCGGCCGGAATCGGATCGCTGATCCATTATCCGATCCCGCCTCATCTCCAGGACGCCTACGCAGACCTCAAGCAGGGCAAGGGAAGCTATCCCCTCGCCGAAAAGCTGGCAGACACCGTGCTCAGCCTGCCGATGGGGCCACACATGCCTCTCGACGCTGTCGACGAGGTCTGCGCGGTCGTTCGTCGGACGCTCGCCTAGGGTCTTTCCGCCTCAGATTGACCCATCGACCTCATCCTGAGGAGGCGCAAAGCGCCGTCTCGAAGGATGGGCAACAAACTCGGTGCGCGCGCCCACCCTTCGAGACGCGCTCCTGCGGAGCGCTCCTCAGGGTGAGGTGGTCTTTACAGCGGGGATTCTTTCTCGACCGGAAAGACCCTAAAGTTCAGGTGCGGGGCGGCCGCCTCGGTAGTTGCGCTGGTAATCCCAATAGCCGTCATAGCCGCCGCGCTGCGGATAGGATTGCGGCTGCGCATAACTGTAGCTGTAGGAGGTCGTCCGATAGGCGTTGGGCGCGTAATAGGCGCCCGGCGACGAATAGTAGGTCGTATAGCCCGGCGCATAGGCCTGAGGGCGCTGATACCCGTAGCCGTAGTTGCTGCTGGGGCCGTAGTAGGATTCCGAGGCGCATCCCGCGACGGTCGCAGCCATCAGGGTCGCGGCGACAATTCCAGTGATGGATCTCATTGGGAATCTCCTTTGCTGCACGGGTCAACACAGGAGGCAACCGCTCGGTTGCAGCCGATTCGTCATGTCCTCCAATAAGCCACAATCGTCTCAGCCAAGGCCCAGCCGCTCTCCCCGGTAGGCGCCGCTCATCACCCGTTCCCACCAGCCGCGGTTCTCGAGGAACCAGCGCACGGTATCGCGCAGGCCGCTCTCGAAATCGTGCCGCGGCCGCCACCCGAGTTCGCTGGTTATCTTGCTCGCATCGATGGCGTAGCGGGCGTCATGGCCGGGCCGGTCGGTCACGAATTTGATCAGGGATTCGTGCGGGCGATGCGGGCTTTCCGGCGCCAACTCGTCGAGCAGCCGGCAGATGCCTCGGACGACATCGATGTTCCGTCGCTCGCTGTCGCCGCCGACATTGTAGGTCTCGCCCGGCCGTCCGTTGCGGAGGACCAGCGTCAGCGCCTCGGCATGATCCTCGACATGCAGCCAGTCCCGCACGTTCTCGCCCTTGCCGTAGACCGGCAGGCTCTCGCCGCGCAGCGCACGGATGATGATGAGGGGAATCAGCTTCTCGGGGAAATGATAGGGGCCGTAGTTGTTGGAGCAGTTGGTGGCGAGGGTCGGCAATCCGTAGGTGTGGTGCCAGGCGCGGACGAGATGGTCGGAAGCGGCCTTGCTCGCGGAGTAGGGCGAGTTGGGTGCGTAGGGCGTGGTCTCCGTGAAGCGCCCGGTCGCGCCCAGCGAACCGAAAACCTCGTCGGTCGAGATGTGCTGGAATCGGAAACGGGCCCGCGCGCCCTCGTCGAGCGTGCGCCAGTAGGCGAGGACGGCCTCGAGCAGGGTGTAGGTGCCGCCGACATTGGTCTCGATGAAGGGGGCAGCCCCGTCGATCGACCGGTCGACATGGCTTTCGGCGGCCAGGTGCAGAACGGCCTCCGGCTGGACTTCCGCGAGGACCGCGTCGACCGCGCTGCGATCGCATATGTCCACCTTGTAGTGGCGGTGGCGGTTGCTGGTAAGGGCCTCGCCCAGCGATTCGAGATTGCCGGCGTAGGTGAGCTTGTCGACGTTGGCGACGGTCCAGTCGGTGTCGCGGATGATGTGGCGTACGACCGCCGAGCCGATGAAGCCCGCGCCGCCGGTAACGAGTATCCTCATGCCCGGCCTTCTAGGCGGAGATCGGGGCGGAGCCAAGGCGGCTCCGCGGCGTCTTCAGTGGTTATGGAGGATCTGGCCGAGGAAGAGCTTGGTCCGCTCGTTCTTCGGATTGGCGAAGAACTCTTCCGGCTCGTTCTGTTCCACGATCTCGCCGCGGTCCATGAAGATCACCCGGTCGGCCACGGCCCGGGCAAAGCCCATCTCGTGGGTGACGCAGAGCATGGTCATGCCCTCGCGCGCCAGCTCGATCATGACGTCGAGCACTTCCTTCACCATCTCGGGATCGAGGGCCGAGGTCGGCTCGTCGAACAGCATGATCTTGGGGCGCATGCAGAGCGCCCGGGCGATCGCCACGCGCTGCTGCTGGCCGCCGGAGAGCTGGCCGGGATATTTCAGCGCCTGCTCCGGGATGCGCACCCGGGTCAGCAGGCTCATGGCGATCTCCTCGGCCTCCTTCTTCGGCATCTTCTTCACCCAGATCGGCGCCAGGGTGAGGTTGTCGAGGATTGTGAGGTGCGGGAAGAGGTTGAACGACTGGAACACCATGCCGACCTCGCGGCGGATGGCGTCGATGTTCTTCACGTCGTTGGACAGGGTGACCCCGTGCACGACGATGTCACCCCGTTGATGCTCCTCCAGCCGGTTGATGCAGCGGATCAGCGTCGACTTGCCGGAGCCCGACGGTCCGCAGATGACGATCTTCTCGCCTTCCTTCACGTCGAGGTTGATGTCGGTCAACACGTGGAACTGTCCGAACCACTTGTTGACGCCCTTGAGCTGGATTACCGATTCGACCTTCGAGAGATCGCGGGCGGTTGCGGCCATGATGTGCTCCCTGGCGGCGCCTAGCGCCGCGTACCCTTGTTGAGCTCGATCTCGAGGTATTTGCTGTACCGCGACATCGAGTAACAGAAGATGAAGTAGACGAAGGCGGCGAACAGGTAGACCTCGCCCGGGAAGCCTGCCCAGTTGGGATCGACCAGCGCCTGGTTGGCGGTATTCAGGAAGTCGAAGATGCCGATGATCAACACCAGCGACGTGTCCTTGAAGAAGCCGATGAAGGTGTTGATGAGCGGCGGAATCACCACCCGCAGCGCCTGCGGCAGGATGATCAGCAGCGTCTTCTGCGCATAGTTGAGGCCCATCGCGTCGGCGGCCTCGAACTGGCCCTTGGGCAGCGATTGCAGGCCGCCGCGGATCACCTCGGCGATGTAGGCGCCGGCGAACAGGATGACCGCGACCTGGGCTCGCAGGAACTTGTCGATGGTCGTGCCCGACGGCAGGAACAGCGGCAGCATGACCGAGGCCATGATCAGCAGGCTGATCAGCGGCACGCCGCGGATCAGCTCGATGAAGCCCACGCACAGGCCCTTGATCAGGGGCAGGTTGGAGCGCCGGCCCAGCGCCAGCAGGATGCCGTAGGGGAACGCGAAGGCCAGGCCATAGGTGGCCAGGATCAGCGTTACCGGGAGGCCACCCCACAGGCTGGTCTCGACGTAGCTGAGCGGCGCGATGGCGATGCTCCACTTGGGCAGGATGCCCGCGATTCGCAGGACCAGGCCCACGGCACCGATGCCGATCAGCGCGTAGTAGGCCATGCGCTCCGACGGCGCTGCCAGCGCGCTGCGCAGCGCGAGGCCGATCACGCCGCCCGCGAGGGCGACGAACAGGATGAGGCTGAGCGGGATGTGGATCTGACCGAACATCAGGATGAAGGTGATGAACGATCCGACGCCCCAGATCACCAGCAGGCGCCAGTTCCACATGCGCCGGTCGGCGCTCAGCACCAGCATGGCCAGCATGGCGATGACGGCGAACAGCGGCCGCCAATGCTGTTCGTAGGGGAAGGAGCCGAAGAAGATGTAGCGGAACTTCTCGCGGATCAGCGCCCAGCAGGCCCCCCCACCGCGACATTCGCTGCCGGTCGAGGCGGTGAAGTTGGCGGTGAACAGCGCCCATTCGAGGAACCAGTTCAGGATCCAGACAACGCCCACGATCAGCACGACCGTGGTGATGCCGTTGCCCCAACTCGAGAACAGGTTCTTGCGGGCCCAGCCGATGATGCCGGTTTCGTCGACGGGAGGGGCGATCGGCTTGCGGTCGCCGTCGTGCATGGCGTCGGTCATGCTCAGCGCTCCCTCAGAGCGATGCGTTTATTGTACCAGTTCATGAACGCCGAGATCGACAGGCTGACCGAGAGGTAGGCGGCCATGATGATCAGGATGTTCTCGATCGCCTGGCCGGTCTGGTTGATCGTGACATTGATCGAGGCGACGAGGTCGGGATAGCCGATCGCGATGGCCAGCGAGCTGTTCTTGGTGATGTTGAGATACTGGCTGGTCATCGGCGGAACGATGACGCGCAGCGCCTGCGGCAGCAGCACGAGGCGCATCGACTGGCCGCGCGACAGGCCGAGCGCCGCCGCTGCTTCGCTCTGGCCCTTGTGCAGGGCCAGGATGCCGGAGCGGACGATTTCGGCGACGAAGGCCGAAGTGTAGAGCACGAGACCGACGAGCAGCGCGGTGAACTCGGGCTGGATGACGGTGCCGCCGGCGAAGTTGAAGCCCTTCAACTCCGGCCAGCTCATATGGTGCGGCGCGCCGCCGGCCAGCCAGACGAGGGCGGGGAGACCGATGAGGATGCCGAGGCCCGCGGAGATGATGGGGAATGGCTGTCCCGTGGTTTCCTGACGTTTCTTTCCCCAGCGGGCGAGCATCCAGGTGCCCACGATGCCGACCAGGAACGCGACGCCCATCCACTTGTGGATCGGGTCGGCCATCGGCACCGGAAAATAGACGCCGCGATTGCTGAGGAAGACACTGTTCCAGAGCAGGGAGATCGCCTGCCGCGGACCGGGGAACGCCTCGCTGATCAGCTTGTAGAAGAGGAACAGCCACAGCAGCAGCGGCACGTTCCTGAAGGCCTCGACATACCAGCCGCAGATCCGGCTGAGCAGCCAGTTGGGCGACAGCCGGCCGACGCCGATCATCGTGCCCAGAAGGGTGCTGAGGAGGATGCCGAGGACGGCAACGCGCAGGGTGTTGAGGATGCCGACCCAGATCGCGCGGGCGTAGGTACTCGCCGGCGAATACTCGATCATGGTGTCGCCGATCTCGAAGCCCGCTTCCCGCTCCAGATAGTGGAAGCCGCTGGCGATCTTCTGGCGCTGGAGATTCTCGATGGTGTTGCTGACCAGATACCAGGCGAGAAACCCGACGAGACCGACCACGACGATCTGGAAAACCCAGCCGCGAATGACCGGATCGTTCCACGGAGCCACCTTCACCCGTGGCACAGAGCCGAGAGACTCGACTGCCATACGCTATTCCCCCTGCCCGATGCGGTTTGTCCGCGCGGGCCTTGATTGCCCGATATTGCCCTCAGTGTAGGTGGGAATTGCCCCGGTGCAACCGGGCAAATCCCGCCCCATCTATACCCAACTCCCCGCTTCAACGAATCGGCGGTGCGTACTGAAGACCCCCCTGGGTCCACAGCGCGTTCTGGCCGCGCGGGATCTTGAGCGGCGAGCCCATGCCGACGTTTCGATCGAAGCTCTCGCCGTAGTTCCCGACCTGCTTGACGATGTTGTAGACCCACTTCTCGTCGACCCCGAGGGCCTTGCCCATGCCCGGCGTGACGCCGAGGATGCGCTTGATGGCGGGATTGTCGCTCTTCAGCATCTCGTCGACGTTCTTCGAGGTGATGCCGTATTCCTCGGCCTCGATCATCGCGTAGAGCGCCCAGCGCACGATGTCGGCAAATTGGTTGTCGCCGTGGCGCACGACCGGTCCCAGCGGCTCCTTGGAGATGATCTCCGGCAGGATCATGTAGTCGTCGAAGGTCTGCGGCGGCGGCACATTGGCGGCGCGCGTCGCGGCCAGGCTCGACGCATCGGTCGTATAGACGTCGCAGCGGCCGGAGAAGAAGGCCGAGCGGATCTCGTCGACCTTCTCGATGACGACCGGCTTGAAGGTCATCTTGTTGGCGCGGAAGTAGTCGGCGAGGTTGAGTTCGGTCGTGGTTCCGGGTGCCACGCAGACCGTGGCGCCGTTCAGATCCTTGGCATTCTTCACGCCGAGCTTCTTCGGCACCAGGAAGCCCTGGCCGTCATAGTAGTAGACGCCGGTGAAATCGAGACCTAGCGCGGTATCGCGGGTCAGCGTGTAGGTGGCGTTGCCCATCACGATGTCGACTTCGCTCGACTGGACGGCGGTGAAGCGCTGCTGGGAGGTGAGGGGGACGTACCTGACTTTCTCGGCATCGCCGAAGATCGCGGCCGAGACGGCGCGGCAGACATCCACCGAAAGGCCCTTCCACTTGCCCTGGCTGTCAGCCAGCATGAAGCCCGCCGTACCGATGCCGACACCGCAATTCAGGGTTCCGCGGGATTTGACGGCGTCGAGATCCTTGCCCGCATGAGCGGTTCCGGCGAACCCGAGGAATGCTGCGGCCAGCCCGGCCGCGGTCGCTACGAACTTGTTTCGCATGTTACCTCCCGTTTGTTGCTTGTCCCCACAATGCCGCCTTGTTCGGGAGGCTTGCAAGCCGCAGGCCAAAACGGCCGATGGTCACCGGATCGGCGGGGCGTACAACATGCCGCCGTCGCGCCACGGGTTGTTGAGGCCACGTGGAATCTTGAGCACCGTGTTGGGCCCGAGGTTCCGATCGAAGCTCTCGCCGTAGTTCCCGACCTGCTTGATTATGTTGTAGGCCCACTTTTCATCGACGCCGAGCGCCTTGCCCATGCCCGGCGTTACCCCGAGAATGCGTTTCAGGGTCGGGTTCTCGGTTTTCAGCGCTTCATCCACGTTTCGTGAGGTGATGTCGTATTCCTCGGCCTCGATCATCGCGTAGAGAGACCAGCGCACGATGTCCGCGAACTGGTGGTCGCCGTGGCGGACCGCGAGGCCCAGCGGTTCCTTGGTGATGCCGCGCGGCAGGATCGAGTAGTCGCTGGGATTGGGCGCGTAGGCGGCTCGGGTGGCATAGAGGTTCGACAGGTCCGCCGTGAGGACGTCGCAACGGCCGGCAAAGAAGGCGGCGCGCAGGTCGTCGACATTCTCGATCGGGACCGGCTTGAAGGTCATTTTGTTCAGGCGGAAGAAATCGGCGACGTTGGCCTCGGTCGTGGTGCCCGACTGGATGCAGATCGTGGCTCCGTTGAGATCGCTCACGACACGCTTGCCCAGCTTGCGGGGGACCATGAAGCCCTGGCCGTCATAATAGTAGATGCCGGCAAAATCGGCGCCGGCATCCCGGCCGAGCGTCATGGTCGAATTGGAAGCGAGCAGATCGACCTCGCCGGCATCGAGTGCCGGGAAGCGCTTTGCGGCATCGAGAGGGATGTACTTCACCTTGCTCGCGTCACCGAACAGCGCGGCGGCCGTCGCGCGGCACATGTCGATCGAAAGCCCGCGCCAGGCGCCCTGGCTGTCGGCATGCATGAAGCCGACGATTCCGGGGTGTACGCCACAGTTGAGTTGACCCCGTGCCTTGACGGCATCGAGGACGGGTCCGGCCATGGCGCCCGTTGCTGCGAAGGCCGAGACGGCAGCGATCGTCGATAGTGCGATTTTGAGCATTGTGTCCCCCGACACTTCCCCAAACGGAGACTTCCGCATCGGAGGGGTATTTGCAATGGCCAAACAAAAACCGCCGCCCTTGCGGGCGGCGGTTGGTGGTTCTGGCCTGTCCGGCTGACTAGCGGATCGGCGGAGCGTACTGCAGGCCGCCCTGCGTCCACAGCGCGTTCTGGCCGCGGGCGATCTTGAGCGGCGAGCCGGCGCCCACGGTGCGGTCGAACACCTCGCCGTAGTTACCGACCTGCTTGATGATGTTGTAGACCCACTTCTCGTCGACCCCGAGCGCCTTGCCCATGCCCGGCGTGACGCCGAGGATGCGCTTGATGGCGGGGTTGTCGCTCTTCAGCATCTCGTCGACGTTCTTCGAGGTGATGCCGTATTCCTCGGCCTCGAGCATGGCGAAGAAGGCCCAGCGCACGATGTCGGCGAACTGGTTGTCGCCATGGCGCACGACCGGTCCCAGCGGCTCCTTGGAGATGATCTCCGGCAGGATGATGTAGTCGTCCGGCGTCGGCGCGTTCGCGGCGCGGGTGGCGTAGAGGCCCGAGGCGTCGGTCGTGAACACGTCGCAACGGCCCGCGAAGAAGGCGGCGCGGACTTCCTCGATCTTCTCGATGACGACCGGCTTGAAGGTCATCTTGTTGGCGCGGAAGTAGTCGGCGAGGTTGAGCTCGGTGGTGGTGCCCGGCTGCACGCAGACCGTGGCGCCGTTCAGCTCCTTGGCGCTCTTAACGCCGAGCTTCTTGTTCACCATGAAGCCCTGGCCATCGTAGTAGTTGACGCCCGTGAAATCGAAGCCCAGCGCGGTGTCGCGGGTCAGCGTGTAGGTCGTGGTGCGGACCAGCAGATCGACCTCGCCCGACTGGAGCGCGGTGAAGCGCTGCTGGGCGGTGGTCGGGATGAACTTCACCTTGTCGGCATCGCCGAAGATAGCGGCGGCGACGGCGCGGCAGACATCCACGTCGATGCCCGTCCACTTGCCCTGGCTGTCGGCCGACGCGAATCCCGCAACGCCGGTGCTGACGCCGCACAGGAGCTGGCCGCGCGCCTTGATGGCATCGAGATCCTTGCCCGCGTACGCCGTACCGGCGGCGCCGACCAGACCGGCGGCGAAAACGCCGGCCATGACTTTCTTGAACATTTGACTTCCCTCGTGGTTGCCTCTGACGTCCCGTCGGCTGCTGTCTGCAACCGTTCAGGATCGATGACGCAATTCCTAGGCGAACAACCGGACGCGCGCAACGGCGCCGCGCGCCGGACCATGGCGCCTCAGAGGCGGTCGGCGGAGCGCGAAGAGAAGGGGTTGGACGACCACGGCTCGGCGCCCTGCAGGCCTGGATAGCGGCTGTCGCTGCTGCTCCGGCCACGGTCGGCCGCGCGCTTGATCTCCTGCTGCCACTGGCGATAGGAGACGAGCTGCTCGCCCACGAGCGCGTGGTTGCCACCCTTTTCCGAGATGTAGGGGGCGGGATCGACGAACTGGCCGTTCACGATCACGGAGAAGTGCAGATGGGCGCCGGTCGAGCGGCCGGTCGATCCGACATAGCCGATCAGGTCGCCCTTGCGCACGCGCGAGCCGGGGCCGAAGCCGTCGGCGAAACGCGACATGTGGGCGTACAGCGTCTCGAAATTGTCGGCGTGGCTGATCTTCACCGTCCGGCCGTAGTTGAAGTACCAGCCCTGGTGATTGATGACGCCGTCGGCCGCCGCGTAGATCGGCTCGCCGGTCTTGCCCTCGAAGTCGAGGCCGTTATGGAAGGCGTTGCTGCTTTTGCGGCCGTAGTAGTGGCGCGTGCCGAACGGCGAGGACATGCGGGCGTCCGGACGCGGATTGGCCAGCGCCGTGCCGCCGAGGCGGCGGCCCTGGTCGTCGAACCAGCCTTCAGGCTGGTTGGAGGGGGCGAACCACCAGAAGGACTGCTTGGCCGCGCCGTCGCCGAGGCTGGCGACCAGGACGCGCGGGGTGCCGTCCACGGTCCGGCCCTGGACGACATCGATTTTCGCCGCGGCGGTCGAGAAGCCGGCGAGGGCCTGGGTCAGTTCCTTGAGGGCGGCCGGATTGGCGCCTGTGGGGGCGAGACTGGAGGCCAGCGTGGCGCTGCTCGTCTTCACGGTCTTCACCGAATCGGCGACCACGGAACGGGCACCGGCGCCCGACGTGGGAGCCGAGCCCGGCAGGCTGGAAACGCGCTCGTCGTCGTCTTCGGTGGCGCCGGGCGCAAGCTTGAAGCCGAACGAACCGTCTGCACTGCGGGCGAGATCGACCGCCAGGGACTTGTTGGAATAAAGCTGCAGCGAGACCAGGCGCTTGGGCTGGCCGGCGCCCTGCGGGGCGAGCACGGCGCGGCCCGAGCTGGCGGCTTTCACCTCTGGTTGGCTCAGCGCCTTGCTGACGGCATCGGCGGCCGCCTGGGCGTCGGTGGGATCGACACGCAAGATGATGAGCTGCTGGACGACGTTGCTGTCGGCCGCGATCGAAAAAGCCTGGACGTCTTCGCTGGGAACGGACGAGGGAGCGGCAGCCCTGGGCGCCGATTTCTTGAGCTGGTTCTTCGGCGGGGCCTTCACCTGGGCCATGGCGCCGGCGGCGCCGAAGATCGACGAGATTGCAAAGGTCGCTGCCACGAGGGTGCGGACGGGTCGCCAGCAATGGGCGCGTTTGGGACGCGTCATGTTGGACGTCATCAGTCGGCCTCTCCGTTCATTGAACGCTACAAATTGACGACTGAGGCGACTAGCGATTCAACGACCTCCCCCGGTCGATGCCCCCCGCGTGCCCCGCTTGAGGGTCAATGTGGCCACGGAGTATCCACAAGTCCAACAAAAAGTTGCAAAAATGCAACACCCGTGTAAACCGCCTAACATGTTGAAAATTATAAGATTTTCATCCCGGGAGGGTTTTCTTCCGTGAAAGGTCACAGTGGGCAACCTTTCAAGATTGCTGCATTTGCGAAGAGCCGGCGCCAGATTGACCGGCACGATCTTTCCGAATTAACCCGGCTTTCCGAATTACCCGGGACGCGTGGCGCAGAGGGAGAACAGCATGGCCGACCCAATCGAGCTTCTGGTCCAGGGACGGGCTCACGACCTGGGAGGCGGCTTCGCGGTTCGTCGCGTGTTGCCCAGCGTCAAGCGCCGCACGGTCGGTCCCTTCATCTTCCTCGACCATTTCGGGCCGATGGACGTGCCGCCGGGCGGCGGCATGGAAGTCCGGCCGCATCCGCACATCGGTCTGGCGACGGTCACCTATCTCTTCGACGGCGGCATCTATCATCGCGACAGTCTGGGCTACTCGCAGGCAATCCGGCCGGGCGACGTCAACTGGATGACCGCCGGCAGCGGCATCGTGCACAGCGAGCGGACGGAACCGGAGATGCGCGCCACCGGCTTCCGGATGCACGGCGTCCAGACCTGGGTGGCGCTTCCGAAGACCCACGAGGAAACCGCCCCGGCCTTTGAGCATGTCGAGAAAGCGCGCCTGCCGGCCTGGAGCGAGGGCGGCGCCGACTTGCGCCTGATCGTCGGGACCTATGCCGGCCGCACTGCGCCCACCAGCCACTTCTCCCCGATCTTCTACGTCGGCGTGGAGATGACGGCCGGTGCCGTCCTGGCCGTGACGCCCGATCATGAGGAGCGTGCGATCTACGTCGCCGAGGGCATGATCGTCGTGGGCGAGAGCCAGTTCGGCGTCGGGGATCTCGCTGTGCTGGCGCCAGGCCAGACAGTCGAGGCGCTGGCGGGTCCCGAAGGCGCGAAGGCCATGCTGCTGGGCGGCGCGCCCCTGGACGGTCCGCGTCACATCTGGTGGAACTTCGTCTCTTCCAGCAAGGAGCGGATCGAGAAGGCCAAGGAAGACTGGCGGGAGAAGCGCTTCGCCATGGTGGCAGGGGATCCCGAGTTCATCCCGCTGCCCGACCGGTGAGTTCCTAGAAAAGAAACCCGTCGTCCCGAGCGACGCTGCGCCCCGCTCAGGGCGACGGAGTGGCTACTTCTTCTCGACGTTCCAGAAGACGGTGACCGGCGACTCGATGTTGCCCGTCACGCCCTTCCGCCTTGCCATGGGCTGAAGGAACTGCCCGAGCGGGACGGTGACGCCCTGTTCGAGGATCCGCTTCTGGACCTGCTCGGCGATGGCGAACTGCTTCTTCGCATCCCCCTCGCCGACGAAGGCTACGCGCAGCCTTTCGATTTCCTCGTCGAGCGGCCAGCCGAACTGGGCGCGGTCGCCGCTCGCCTCGGCATAGTGGTTGTTGACCGGGTCGATCAGCAGCACCGCGGCGGCCGCCGTCATGGCGATGTTCCAGCCACCTTGGGTGACGGGATCCTTCTTGGTGCGCCGGGCGACCAGCGTCTGCCAGTCCATCGATTGCATGTCGACCTTGAAGCCGCCGCGCTCCAGCAGCGTCTTGGCGACCGGCGCGAGATTGGTCAGGACGGCGAGGTCGGTGGATTGCAGCAGCACAATGGGCGTGCCGTCGTAGCCGGCCTCCTTGAGGAGCCTCTTCGACTCCTCGAAGCGCGATTCCAGGATGCCGTCTGTGCCGGCCGCATTCTCGAGCGGCGTGCCGCATCCGAACATGGCCTTGCAGACCTTGTAGTAGCGAGGGTCGCCGATGACCGCCTGCAGGAAGTCCTTCTGGTTGAGCGCCACCATCGCGGCGCGCCGATAGCGGACGTCGTTGAACGGCGGCTGCTTCCAGTTGAAGCGCAGGACGTAGGTCGAGCCGAGCTGGTCGGGGATGACGATCTCGACGTTCCTGTCCTTCTCGATGACCGGGAGCAGGTCGTGCGAGGGCTGCTCGATCATGTCGATCTCGCCCTGTTGCAGGGCATTGATCGCGGTCTGCGTATCGGGGATCGACACCCACTCGACCCGGTCGACCTTGGCTATCTTGCCGCCGGCAAGGCCCGACGGCGGCTCGGAACGCGGCTTGTAGTCGGGATTGCGCAGATAGACGACCTTCTCGCCCGGCTTCCACTCGTCCTTCTTGAAGATGAACGGGCCCGAGCCGGTCGTGTCCGATATCTGCTGGGTAACCGGCGTCTCGGCGACCCGCTTGGGCATGATGAACGGCGTAATCGAGGACGGCTTGGCCAGCGTCTTCAGCATCATGCCGTAGGGCTGCTTCAGCACGATCTGGAAGGTCCGGTCGTCGACCGCCTTCATCTCCTGGGTCTGCTTGGCCAGCAGGCCGCCCAGCGTGTCCTTGTCGGTGAAACGCTTGATCGACGGCAGCACGTCCGCCGTCGTGACGGGCTGACCGTCATGCCACTTCAGCCCCTCCCGCAGCTTGAAGGTCCAGGTGAGCTGGTCGTCGCTCACCGTCCAGCTTTCGACCATCTGCGGCTGCGGCTCGAGTTTGGCATCGAGGGCGAAGAGCGTGTCGTAGATGAGATAGCCGTGATTGCGGACGATGTAGGCCGTCGTCCAGATCGGATCGATGATCTTGAGATCCGATTGCATGACGACTTTCAGCGTCTTGCTCGGCTGGGCGTGGGCGGGCACTGCGACGAGCAGCGCGGCGGCGACAATCAGGGCGCGACGCAGCATGAACGACTCCTTCAGTTGGATGCCGGAGGACTCCAGCTCGTCTCTTCGTCGAGCGGATAAACCGGCCTGGGCAATTTGGTCCAGGTGAAGTTTGCCAGCACCGGCGAGGTCAGGCCCGGACAATCGACTTCGTAGATCTGTTCTGGCTTGAAGAATTCGTCGAAGCCGCCGCGAAAATGACCGCGGCTCTTCACGACCACCGTTCGCGCCTGCGCAATGTCCAGGCCAAACATCTCGAACTGCCGCGGATCCATGCACTGGCAGCGGATGCTGATGACCACGATCTGGATGCCGCCGAGGTCGAGCAGCGCCGAGGGCCCCATGTCCGCGGAGACGTTCCTGAGCACGCCGCGCCGCCCGACATACTGGCCGTCGGACAGTTTCACGACCTTGGCCTCGCAGTCGAACGGCAGGGAGAATTCCTGGTGCTCCTGCGTGTTGAAGGAGGCGTTGAAGATCGCGCCTTCGCCCAGTTCGTGCGCCTTGGCGGCCAGCGCCGCGTCGTTGAAGACACCGAACAGGACTCCCTGCACCTTGGCGCCCCTGAGGGCGCGCAGCAGGTAGGTCGTGTTGCCGCGACCGCCGCCGCCGGGATTGTCGGCCACGTCCGCCAGGATGATGGGCTTGCGCCGCTTGTCCCTGCCGACCGAACCGGCGAGTTGCACCGCGTCGGCCAGGGTCGTCATCTCGCGTTTGAAGCGCTCCTTCATGCCCCAGGCGCGCTGGGCGATGTCGAGCGCCAGGTCGGCAGCGGCCTTGCGGTTGCCGTTGCGCGCGGTGACGACGGCGGTGAGGCCGTTCTTGGGACTGTCGCTGTAGGCGAAGCCCGCCATCACCGAGACGTTGAGGATGTCGCCGCCCACTTTGGTCTGGCCGTAATTGATCAGGTCGGCATACGGGCCCTTGGCGGTCAGCAGTGCGATCTGCGGCGGCACCAGCGGGAGCTTTACCATCTCGATCGCCGTGCGCGTGCCGGCCAGCAGTTCGCGCATGTGCTTGGCCGCCTCGACGCCACGCTCGTAGATGTCGACATGCGGGTTCTCGAGATAGCCGACGAAGACACTGAGATTGTCGATCATCCGGCGGGAGACGTTGGCGTGCAGGTCGAACACCGACACGATGGGCACGTCCGGGCCGGCGGCGCGGCGCAGGATCTCGAACAGGTCGCCGTCGGGATCGTCGGTGCCCTCGGCGAGCGCCGCGCCGTGACAGGAGACGAAGATCGCATCGACCGGCAGGACGGATTTCAGACCGGCCTCGATCTCGACGAGATAGGCCTTGAAGAATTGCTCCTCCACCGGGCCGCCGGGCTGGGCCAGTGAGACGCGCAGCGGAACGGGCGTCCAGTTGCCGGTGCGATCCATCTCGTCGAAGAAACCCGGCAGGTCCGGCATGGTGATGGACTTGCCCGAACGGGCCTCGCTCACGATGCGATTGCCGCGGATGTCGACATCGTGCTCGAAATCCTCCGCCGTCGTCACAGGCGAGAACCGGTTGCACTCGATGGCGAAGCCGAGAACGGCGATACGCGGATTGTCCTGGGACAACTAAACCTCCTGGCGCTGTCGCGCGAGGAACGCGTCGACCAGCGCATTGAATCTAGCGGCCTGCTCGAAGTAGGGCGAGTGGCCGGCATCGGAAAGGGTCTCGGCTTCGCCGCAGGGCAGGCTTGCCGCGATGGCGCTTGCCAGGAAGGGCGGAAAGACGACGTCCTCGCCGCCTGCGATCAGCAGGGTCGGCACGCGAAACGCCTTGAACTCGCCCAGGGTGCGCGTCGCGGTGCGGCGCAGGCCGGCGCGCAGCTTCTCCTTGTCGAGCGTGCCCGCCATCTCGTCGATGCTGCGATAGAGGAGATGCAGGTCGGGGAAACGCCTCGCCGCGCGCTCGCCCATCGCGGGGTGGATGCCGCGCGCCATGCCGTCGGCGATCGTCGCCTCGGCTTTCGCGAGCCAGGCATCGTAGGCGCCGCCGCCCGATGGATCGGCGCCGCGCCGGTCGATGGTGCCCGACGTCGAACTCAGCACCAGCGCCTTCACGCGGTCCTGATGCGCGAGCGCATATTCCAGCATCGTCCAGCCGCCCATCGACTGCGCGACGAGGCGGACGTCGGGAAATCCGAGGTGGTCGATCAGGGCGGCGAGGTCGCCGGCATAATCCGCGGGATCGACGCCCGATGGCTCCGGATCGGACGGCGCGAAACCGCGATGGGCAAAGGCAACGCAGGTGTAATTGGGTGCGAAGTGCGCCACCTGCTGCCACCAACTCAGGTGATTGCCCCCCAGCCCATGGGCGAAGAGCAACGCGGGCCCGCTGCCCGAGACCTCGTAGTAGAGATCGCCGAAAGGGCGCTTCAGTCTGCCGACGGTGCGGGTCGGCGCGGCGTAGGAACTCATCGGGTACGTCTCCTTCACAAGACGAAAGGGTCGGAGAGCTGGCTGCCGAGCGTGCTGGCGATGTCGCTTGCGAGCGCGTCCGGTGAGCCGGCTCCGAGGCGTGCGATCGGCCGCGGCTGGCCGAACAGCAAGACCTCCTGATCGCGCAGTCCCAGCAACTGGCCGGTAATGGGCTCGCCTGCCGGCGAGCAGAGCGCCGTTACCAGGCTCGCGACGTCGGCGGGCTGGATACCTGCGAACGGCAACACGGCGTTAACGGTGATCTGCGCGTCGGCGAGGTCCATCGCCGCGGCGCGCGTCAGGCCTAGCAGGCCGGCCTTGGCGCTGGCGTACGCGGCCTGGCCAGGAGCGCCCGAAAGGCCCGCCGACGAGACGATGTTGACGATGCGGCCTGCCTTGCCCCGGTTGCGCATGACGGCGGAGGCGGCGCTGGTCAGGTAGAAGGCCGCGGAAAGATTGGTGCGGATCACCGCATCCCAATCGGCGGGGTCGGCACTGAAGACAGGCGCGTCGCGCAGGATGGCGGCGTTGTTCACGATGATGTCGATGCCGCCGAACGTCTTCACCGCGAGGTCGACGAGCTGCCGGGCCACGCCGGGCGAGGCCACGCTCTCGGTGAAGGCCAGTGCGCTCTTTCCGCCCGCCATGTCGCTCAGCTCCCGCACGGCCGCGCGCGCCACTTCCGGATCGCAGCCGTCGCCCGCGGGCGAGGTGCCGTTGTCGGCCACGATGACCTGCGCCCCTTCAACGACCAGCGCCTCCGCGATGGCACGGCCGATGCCGCGGCCGGCGCCCGTGACGATCGCGACCTTTCCCCGGAGGAGATCGCTCACTGGTCCGCTCCCGTCTTCTTGCCCGCCGTCGCCATTTCCGCCGCCGTGTAGAAGGCGTCGGCATGTATGTCGGCGCGGCGCATCCCCCGCTGTTCCAGCATCAGCGTCGCGGCCTCGACCATGACCGGCGGACCGGCCAGATAGGCCTTGCAGCCGTCGACCTCGTCGAAATCCTGCGCGACGGCTTCGTGCACCAGCCCCTGTCGCAGGGTCGAACCGCCGCCTTCGCTCAGGACCGGCACGAAGTGCAGGTTCCTGTGCTTCTCGGCGAGCGCCGCGAAGTGATCATGCAGGTAGAGGTCGCGCTCGCTGCGGACGCCGAAATAGAAATAGATGTGCTGCGGCAATTCCTTCTGCAGGGCGCGCTCGATCACCGACTTGATCGGCGCCATGCCCGAGCCGCCGGCAACGGCGATGATCGGACCGCGATGGGACTCGCGCAGATAGGAGGGGCCGAAAGGTCCCTCGACGCGCACGCCGTCGCCCGCCTTCAGCCTTTCCGAGACATGCGCGCTGGTGGCGCCGCCGAGCGTCCGGCGGACATGGAACTCGAGCACCGGATCGCCCGGCACGTTCGCCATCGAATAGTCGCGCGGCGGACAGCCCTCGAAGGTGACCGACGCGAACTGGCCGGCGGAGAAGTCGAAAGGACCGCCCGAGACGATCTCGAGCCGGATGCGCTTGATGTCGTGCGTGGCATCGTCGATGGAGACGACCTTGCAGGCGAGAAGACGGCGTGGGTGGACGATCAGGTCGTCCTCCTCCAGCCAGGAGACTTCGCTTTCGGCGCCCGGTACGGCGCGACAGGCGAGGATCAGGCCTCGCGCCTTTTCGTCGTCGGAAAGCGCGAACTCGGAATAGCCGGCCATCGTCACCTCGCCCTTTGCGAGATGCGATTTGCAGGCGCCGCAGTTGCCGGACTGGCAGCCGAACGGATAGGAGATGCCGGCGTCGAGGGCGGCATCCAGGATGGTCGTGCCGGGCGGCACGTCGATCGTGCGGGCGGCAGAGGCGATGTGGACCTTGAAGCTCATTTTCCAGGCGTTGTACCTCATGCGAGCCAAGGTCGTCGCCCGTACTTTCGACGGCCGAAACGCGAGCCGGATAGACCTCGTCCGGAAGGTGCGGGCGCCGTCGCGTTCGCTATAGTCCGCCCCGCCATGAGCTCAGCCCATCCCGACTTCCATCACGTCCCCAAGGATTTCGTCCACGATTCGGAAATCCTGGAGATCCTGCGCGCCAACCCGCCCGAGGCGTTGAAGACGCTGAACGGCGAGTTGCTCGACATCGATTCCACGCGCGGCTATGCGCGCTTCCGCTTCGAGGTCGTGCCGGCCTTCTGCCATTCGCAGGGACGCATCTGTCAGGGCGGGTTCCTCACCGGGATGGTCGACACGGCCATGGCGAACGCCGCCATCGTCAAGGGCAAGCTCGGCGTCGCCGTGCCGACGCTGGAACTCAAGATCAGCTTCTTCGAGGCGATGGGACCGGGGATCGTCTATGCCGAGGGTCGCGTGATGCGCTGGGGTGGATCGGTCGGCTTCCTCGACGGCGACCTCAAGGACGAGAAGGGCCGCCTGATCGTTCATTCGACTTCGACGATCAAGATCGTGCGGCCGAAGGCGAAGGCTTAGAACCTCGAAGGATCGTTGCTGGGAGCGCGCCACTCCAGTGGCGCTCTTCCACGGTGTTCTTCCCGAAGATCATGAGCGCCACTGGAGTGGCGCGCTCCCAGCTATGAGGCGAACCGCGCGTTCCAGTGCTCGGCGATCTGGCGGCGGGTGGCGAACCACGCCCCACCTTTCTGCTTCATGTGAGAGACGATGCGGTCGAGCGCGGCGATGCGGCCCGGCCGGCCGATCATGCGCAGGTGCAGGCCGATCGACATCATCTTCGGCGACTTCTCGCCCTCGGCCCAAAGCGTGTCGAAGGCGTCGCTCGTATAGTCGGCGAAGTCGCGGGCGGACACGAAGCGGTGGAAGCCCTGGTGATAGTGCATGTCGTTGGTGTCGAAGCTGTAGGGCAGCACCAGGTGGGGCTTGCCCGCGACGTCGACATGAAACGGCAGGTCGTCGGAGTAATCGTCGCTGTCGTAGAGGAAGCCGCCTTCCTCGACCAGGAGGCGCCGCGTGTTGGGCGACGGCGTCGAGCGGGTGTGCCAGCCCACGGGGCGAGTCCCGGCGATCCCGGTCAGCGCCTTGACGGTGCGGGCAATGATCTCGCGCTCCTTCGCCTCCTCCATGTGGGCGTGTTTTTCCCAGCGCCAGCCGTGGCAGGAGATTTCGTGACCACGCGCCACGGCGTCGTGGATCAGCCAGGGAGACAGTTCAGCCGCGAGACCACAGGTGCTGACGGTCGCCGGCACGCCAAGCCGCTCCAGTGAGTCGGCGATGCGCCACCACGCGGCCTTGGTGCCGTACTCGAAATGCGATTCCATGCACCGGTCGGGAACGCCCACGACCTCGTCGGTGACTTCGTAGACCTTCTCGTTGTGGGCGTCGCCCGCCGACAACGACATCTCCGCGCCTTCCTCGAAATTGATGACGAAGGAGACGGCGACGCGTGCGTTGCCTGGCCACTGGGGATTGGGCGGCGTGCGGCCGTAGCCCTTGAGGTCACGCATGGTCGTTACGAATCCCTGTGGCCGATCACGTCGGCCAAAGGACCGGCGAGGCCCTTGGAATCCTTGGCCGCCGGGCGGCGATAGGTGCCTTGCGTCGCCTTGCGCGGGTTGAGGCGCACGAGACCCTCGGCCATCGTGACGGCGGCCTGGATGCCGTCGACCAGCGGCACCGGCACGCGGTCGCGGATCGTGTTGGCGAGCCCGGCGAGCGGCGCGCCCGCGAGGATCACGACGTCGGCGCCGTCGTTCTTCACCGTGGCCAGCGCGAGGTCGATCAGGGCCTGTTCCTTCTCGTGCTGCACGTCGTCGATCGAGCGGAAGCCCTCGTCCGGCGTGCGGATGGCGGCGCAGCGGCCGGACATGCCGTGCCAGTCGACGATCTCGGCAAACCAGGGTTCGAGCGCCTTGGCGAAGCTCACGATCGCGAACTTGCGGCCGAGCGTGCAGGCGACCAGCATTGCGGCCTCGGCCATGCCGACCACGGGGAAGTCGAACAGTTCGCGCGCGCCGCCGAGGCCAGGATCGCCGAAGGCCGCGACGATGGCCGCATCGAAAGTGCCGCGCCGTTCCGCCAGCATCTCCAGCATCATGGCGCTGCCGATCGCGGCTTCGGCGCGGGTGGCGATGTAGGGCACGCCACGCGGCGCGGTCATCGGCATCAGTTCCGTGCCGGGGCTGGCGACGAGCCTGCCGGCAGCCACCAGCCGGTCGGTCACACCGGCGGAGGTGTTGGGATTGGCGACGAGGATTTTCATTTGGCCGTTCCTAGAAGTCGGCGAGCTTGCGCAAGCCCACGAGCCGGTCGCCGATCACCAGCGCCACAACGGCCAGCAGCACGAGGCCGGCGGAGATGGCGGCGATGGTGGGATCGGGCCGCTCCTCGACATATTGCAGCATCTGGATGGGCAGCGTCTTGGTCCAGGCGTCGGTGAAGAACATCGAGATCGGATAATTGTCCATCGAGGCCAGGAACGCGAACATGCCCGAGGTCAGGAAGGCAGGCGCAAGCGCCGGCACCAGCACGCGCGTCAGTGCCGCCGGGTAGGAGCACCCCAGGGTGCGTGCCGCGTCGATCAGTGAGAAGTCGAACAAGGACAGGGCGCCGACCACGGTGCGCACTATGTAGGGCAGCGTGATGACCACATGGGCGATCAGCAGGCTGGCATAGACGTCGCGCAGGCCCATCGCCTTGAAGCCCTGAAGCATGGCGATGCCGATCACGAGTCCCGGCAGCATCAACGGCGACACGAGGAAAGTCGAGATCGTCTCGCGGCCGGGGAAGCGGCCGCGCACGAGGGCGATGGCGCAAAGCGTTCCCAGGACCAGGGCGACGGCCGTCGAGACGGCGGCCACCTGCAGGGAAACCACGAGCGCAGGCAGCAGGCCGCGCATGCCGGCGAGCCGCTCGTACCATCGCAGCGACCAATCGGGCGGCGGCAGGGTGAAGACCGTCGAGGAGCCGAACGACACGGCGATGGTGACGACGAGCGGCGTCATCAGGAAGACGACGGTGAAGGCCGCGATGAACCAGACGACGTATTGCGAGGCGCGTTCGAGGGCGGTCATGTGGTGCTGCCTCCGATCCGGCGTGCCAGCCAGGTGGAGCCCACGACGATGGAGACGGCGAGCACCAGCAGGATGACGGCGGTGGTCGAGCCGAGCTGCTCGTTGCGCATCAGCAGGAAGGAGCGGCCGGTCAGGGTCGACAGGGTCTGGAAGCGGTCGCCGATCAGCAGTGAGGGGATGACGAACATCGACACGCTCATCGAGAAGACGAAGGCGACGCCCGAGACGATACCCGGCAGGGTGAGCGGCAGGGTGACATGGGTGAAGCGGTAGAGCGGCGTGGCGCCCAAGGTCGCGCCGGCCTCGCTGAGCCGTGGATCGATCAGCTTCACCACTGAATAGATCGGCAGGATCATGAAGGGCAGGAAGATGTTGGCCGCACCCAGCACCAGGCCGGTTTCGGTGAACAGCAGCCGTTGCGGCTCGTCCCAGAGGCCGATCCCGACCAGGGTCTGCGAGACGATGCCATCGCGGCGCAGCACGATCTGCCAGGCGAAGGCCTTGACCACCGCGCCGACCGAGAGCGGCAGGATGATCGAGACCAGCATCACGATCTGCCAGACCGCGCCGGCACGGGCGAGGGCGAAGGCGGCGGGATAGCCGATTACGAAGCAGACGACGGTGACCCAGGCGGCAACGCGCAGCGTGTTGCCGACGACGCGCCAGTTGAAGGGATCGCTCAGGAACGAGACGTAGGGCTGGATCGTGAGGCCACCCGGTCCCGTCAGGCTCTTCATGAAAAGCCAGAGCAGCGGGAAGGCATAGACGACCAGCAGGTAGATGACGGCCGGCGCCGCCAGCAGGGCGACGGGATCCCGCCACGGCGAGGGCGCGCCTTTCGGGGTCATGATGCCGGGTAGATCAGCGTGTCGGCAACGGCCCAGCCGAGCCGCATTTCGGTGCCGGGCTGTGGCAGTCCATCGGAGAGATCGGCCGTCTCGACCATGAGATGGTCGCCGTCCCGCGCCTCGAAATGGAGCTGGACCTTCGATCCCTGGAATACGGCGTCGCGCAGGCGCGCAACCAGCGCATAGTCCCCGCCGGTGTTTATCCTGATGCGCTCGGGGCGCACGGCCAGCACCACGGAGGCTCCGGCCACGAAGCTGCCCGGCGCGCGCAGCGGGCCGTACGCGGTGTCGACGATGACGTGGTCATGGTCCTGGCCGACGACGGTGCCGGAGATACGGGAGGAGAGGCCGACGAATTCGAGGACGAAGGCAGTGGCGGGCGAGCGGTAGATCGTCGCCGGCTCGGCAAGCTGTTCGATCGCGCCGCGGTTCATCACGGCGATGCGATCGGACATTGTGAGCGCCTCGTCCTGATCGTGCGTGACGAACACGGCGGTGATGCCCAGTTCGCGCAGCAGGCGGCGCAGCTCGATCTGCATGTTCTCGCGCAGCTTGCGGTCGAGCGCGGAGAAGGGCTCGTCGAGCAGCAGCAGCTTCGGCTGTACGGCGAGCGCCCGGGCGACCGCTACGCGTTGTTGTTGGCCGCCCGACAGGGCCCGCACCGAGCGGTCGGCGAAGTCGGTCAGGTGGACGAGCGAGAGAAAGCGCCGCACCGTCGGGCCGATCTCGCCAGCGGGATGCTTTCGGGCCTTGAGGCCGAAGGCGATGTTCTCGGCGACCGTCAGGTGGGGGAACAGGGCATAGTTCTGGAAGACGACGCCGACATCCCGGCGGTGCGGCGGCCGGGCGCCGATCTCTTCACCGTCGAGCCGGATGGCGCCGCGATCGGCCGCCAGCAGACCGGCGATGATGCGCAGCAAGGTGGTCTTGCCGCATCCCGACGGGCCCAGCAGCGAGATGAACTCGCCGGCAGCGACCTGCAGGTCGACGCCGCCCAGGACGGTAACGCCACCGAAGGCCTTCTCGGCACCGGCGACATCGAGGAACGAGTCGGAGGTCACGATGCGGCCTCCCGACTACATCGCCATGTCGCGGTCCCAGCGCTTCACCCAGTCGGCGCGATTGTCGGCGACGAACTTCCAGTCGATGCCGAAGATGGTGGCATTGGTCGGCGCGCCGGGCGGCACGGGCGTGTCCTTGTTGGTCGGCAGCGAGTAGGTGGCCGTCGAGAGCTTCGCCTGGATCTCCGGCCCGATCATCTCGTTGATGTAGCCCGCGGCCAGTTCCGGCTGGGGGCCGCCCTTCACCAGTGCGACGCCGGACGGCATGGCGAAGAGGCCTTCCTTCGGCACGGCGATTTCGACCGGCGCGCCGGCCGCCTTCCGCTCCAGCGCGACCTGCGAGATTGCGCTCGAGATCATGAAGCCTTCGCCCTGTTCCAGCAGATTGTAGGCCTGCGGCATCTGCGTGTAAGCCGTGAGCAGGTTGGGCTTGATGGTGACCAGCTTCTTGAACCCGGCGTCGATGTCCTTCTGAGCCTCGGCCATCGGCTTCCCGGTGGCGAGGAAGGCCGCCATGAACAGGTTGGCAAGGCCTTCGGTGTTCTGCAGCGACGGCAGGATGACCCGGCCCTTGTACTTGGGATCGTAGACGTCGGCCCATGAGGTCGGCGCGACTTTCATGGCCTTCGGATTGTAGGCAATGCCCAGCCAGGGCTGGAGGTAGTTGCACCACATCCCGTCCATGTGGATCGTGCCCGGCTTCAGCGCGGCGAGGTTCGGCACCTTGGCGGCCGTCAGGGGATCGAGCAGCCCCTCGGCGACGGCCGGGATCATCACCGGATCGTCCATCATGACGACCGACAGGTACTGCTTGTCCTTGTTCTTCTGCATCTTCTCGAGATTGACGAGCGAGCGGGACCCCTCGAACACCACCTTGCAGGAGAATTTCTTCTCGACGACCGGGGCGATGATGGTCTCGACGAAGTTCTTGTGGCTGGCGGCACCGCCGACCACGAGCTCCTTCCCCTGGGCGCGCAGTATGCGCGGCGCGGCGAGGACGGCGGTGGCAGCGCCCGCGGCGGCAAGGATGGTACGGCGGTTGAGGATGGCAGTTGTCGACTTGTTCATCTGGTGCTCCCCCTGGTCGGAACAGGGGAAGCAAGGACTGTGCCTAAAAAGCCCCGTCGTCTCGACCGGAGCCTCGCGCAGCGAGGCGTAGCGGAGAGACCTTCTCTCTACGAATTGATGGCTTTTGGTGGAGAGAAGGTCTCTCCGCTAAGCGCCTGCGGCGCTTCGGTCGAGACGACGGGTTACTGCCCCTTCAGCCGCGCCACTTCTTCTTCCAGTTCCTTGATGCGCTGGGCGAGCCGGTCGACAGCCGGTGCGATTTCAGCCTCGCTGTAGCGCGGCACGATGTGCTGGCGGCAATTGATGTCCCAGGCCTCGATGGTGAAGGCGATCGCGCGCTGCGGTCGCGCCTTGTAGGCCGGGTCGACCAGCCGCTCCATCAGTTCCAGATCGCCCTCGATGATCCGCGCGCGGCCCCAGATCTTCAGCCGCTGCTGCGTGGCGAAGTGCAGGATGAAGATATGGGCGCGGTCGTTTTCGCGGAGATGGCCGAGCGTGATGTACTGGCGGTTGCCCGCGAAGTCGGCGAAGGCCAGCGTGTGCGTGCCGATCGGCTTCAGGAAGCCGGGAGGGCCGCCGCGATGCTGTATATAAGGTCGGCCGTCGGCGCTGGCCGTCGCGAGGAAGAACGTGTCGATGATGCCGAGGAACTGGCGGAGATCGTCGGTGATCTCCGTGTTCCAGCTCCGGCCCTCGAACTGGGCGCGCGATCCGAGACGCGTCTGCTCCGCCTTTACCGCCGGCGAGAACATCACGTCTTCGGGATCGCTCATCCCAGTCGCTCCATCGTTATCCCAGCTTCTTGCCGAGCCGCCCGGCGATTTCCTGGATGAACTGCCAGGCGACGCGGCCCGAACGCGAGCCGCGCGTGATCGACCATTCGACCGCCTGCTTGCGCAACTCGTCCTTCGGCACGTCGAGCCCGTAGAACTCGCAGTAACCTTCGATCATCGAGAAGAACGTATCCTGGTCGGCATTGTGGAAGCCCAGCCACAGGCCGAAGCGGTCCGACAGCGAGACCTTCTCTTCAACGGCTTCCGACGGGTTGATGGCCGTCGAGCGCTCGTTCTCGATCATGTCGCGCGGCATCAGGTGGCGCCGGTTCGAGGTGGCGTAGAAAACGACATTCTCCGGCCGGCCCTCGATGCCGCCGTCGAGCACGGCCTTCAGCGACTTGTAGGCGGCATCCTGCCCGTCGAACGAAAGATCGTCGCAGAACACGATGAAGCGACGGGAGGAGTCGCGAATCATGGTGAGCAGGGCGGGGAGGGAGGGGATGTCCTCGCGATGGATTTCGACCAGCGCCAGGGGACCCGGCGGGCCGCCCATCTCGCGGTTCACGTGGGCGTGCACCGCCTTCACGATCGAACTCTTGCCCGCGCCGCGGGAGCCCCAGAGCAGCGCGTTGTTGGCCGGCAGGCCCTTGGCGAAGCGTCGTGTGTTCTCGACCAGCGTCTCCTTCTGGCGGTCGATGCCGACCAGGAGATCGAGGTTCACGCGGTTGACCTTGGGCACCGCTTCCAGGCGATGGCCGGCCGCGTGCCAGACATAGGCCTCGGCTCCGTTGATGTCGGCGCCGGGAGGAAGCGGGGGCGCCAGACGGTCGAGGGCTGCCGCAATGCGTGAAATAGTGGCTTTAAGGTCTTGATCCATCGTCGCCGGCCGCTGAGAAGGGGGGCGACCATATCGTCCCCCGCTTGCGTTGCAAAGCGGGGCAAGACCGCTATAGTCCGCGCGCTTTTTCGACGGCCGGAAGATTCGGGAGCAGAAGATGTTCATATCGCAGGCGTGGGCGCAGGGTGCAGGTGGCGGTGGCGGGGATTTCCTCGTCCAGCTCTTCCCGCTGGTCCTCATCTTCGTCGTCTTCTACTTCCTGCTGATTCGTCCGCAGCAGGCCAAGGTGCGTGCCCAGCGCGAGATGCTGGCTGGCGTGAAGCGCGGCGACCGCGTCGTCACCGGCGGCGGCATCATCGGCCTGGTCACCAAGGTGATCTCCGACAACGAGGTCCAGGTGGAACTTGCCGAGGGCGTGCGGGTTCGCATCATCAAGCAGACCATCACGGACATCCTGACGCGCGGCGAATCGGTGCGCGGTCCGAAGGACAGCAACGAGGAAGACGATAAGCCCATGCTGCCGCCGCCGGCCCCCGCGCCGGAGCGCAAGAGCTTGCTGGGCAGCCTGTTCGGCGGCGGCAAGAAGTAACGAGCCCGAGAGGCTAGGTCGGCATGCTCAATCTTCCGCGCTGGCAGACGATCGTCATAGCCGGCATCACGCTGTTGTCGGCGCTGTTCGCGCTGCCGAACCTGCTGCCGTCCCGCGTGCTCGATCACCTGCCGCACTGGTATGCGACCAGCCGCATCAATCTCGGCCTCGACCTGCGAGGCGGTGCGCATTTCCTGCTGGAAGCCGATCTGCGCTCGGTTCTGAACGAGCGGCTGGCCAACCTGTCCGACTCGGTGCGCGCCGAACTGCGCAAGCAGCAGGTCCAGATCAAGGATGTCACGGTGGAGCCCGGCCGCGCGCTGGTCATCAGCCTGCGTGACGAGGCCAACCGCGCCAAGGCGCTGGAGGCGATCCGCGCCGTCGATCCGTCGCTGGCGATTTCCGGCAATGGCGACACGATCCGCGTCGCCTACTCCGACCAGGAACTCGCGAAGCGAAAGAAGGAAGTGATCGACCAGTCGATCGAGATCCTTCGCCGCCGCGTCGACGAGACCGGTACACTCGAGCCCACCATCACGCGTCAGGGCGACGAGCGCATCCTGCTGCAGGTCCCGGGCATCAAGGACACGACCGACCTCAAGCGCAAGATCAACCAGACGGCCAAGCTGACCTTCCATCTGGTCAACGAAGACGTGGCTGCGACCGGTCAGAACATCCCGCAGACCTTGCCGCCCACCACATACCTGGTGCCGACGCGCGAGGGCATGCAGGAATTGCGGCGCACCAATCCCAAGGCCTGGGAAGACATCCAGAACGCCAATCCGCGCCTGTCACCCGAGCAGGTCTGCCGACGCTACCAGCCGCAGTGCCTGCCGGTCCTGAAGCGCATCGTGGTCGGCGGCGAGGACCTCGACGATTCGAAGGCTACCTTCGAGCAGCAGCAGGGCGGCCGGCCGATCATCAGCTTCACCTTCAACTCGGCCGGCGGTCGCGCCTTCTGCGCCGCCACGCGCGCCAACATCGGCAAGCGTCTGGCCATCCAGCTCGACGGCGAGATCATCAGCGCCCCGGTCGTGCAGAGCGCGATCTGCGGCGGCAGCGGCATCATCACCGGCAGCTTCACGACGCAGCAGACCCAGGAGCAGTCGCTCCTGCTGCGCTCCGGCGCACTGCCTGCGACGCTGACGATCATCCAGGAAAGCACCGTCGGCGCCGACCTCGGCGCGGATGCCATCCAGGCCGGTACGGTGGCGGCGCTGGTCGGTACCGTCCTGGTCGCGATCTTCATGTTCGTGGCTTACGGGCCGGTGTTCGGCGGCTTCGCCAACCTCGCCATGCTGGTGAACCTGCTGATGGTGTTCGCAGGCATGTCGATCCTCGGCGCGTCGCTGACCCTGCCGGGCATCGCGGGCCTCGTCCTGACCGCCGGGCTCGCGGTCGACGCCAACGTGCTGATCTATGAACGTGTGCGCGAGGAGAAGGCCCTGGGCCGCTCGCCGTTCAGTTCGCTCGCCACGGGCTACGAGAAGGCCATGTCGGCGATCATCGACGCCAACCTCACGACCCTCATCGCCGGTGTCCTTCTGTTCGGCTTTGGCTCGGGCCCGATCCGCGGCTTCGCGACGACGCTGACGCTGGGCATCATCACCTCGATGTTCAGCTCGACGATCTTCACGCGCATGCTGCTCGCCGTCTGGGTGCGCTGGCGCCGCCCCTCCGAACTCGTGATCTGAGGCGCAGCCATGTGGAAACCCGTTCGCCTGTTCGCCTTCAAGAGGAAATTCGACTTCCTGGCTCAGCGCCGCACCGCGCTGATCCTGTCGACCCTGATCAACATCGTCTCGATCGTCGGCGTACTCACGATCGGCCTCAACTTCGGCATCGACTTCAAGGGCGGCATCGCCATCCAGGCCAAGGCCAAGGACGGCAAAGCCGAACTCGACCAGCTGCGCAACACCGTCGGCGCCCTGGGCGTCGGAGAAGTCTCGCTGCAGGAATTCGGCGATCCCAGCACGGTCCTGATCCGCGTCCAGCGCCAGGAGGGTGACAACCAGTGCGTCGCGGGCGCCCAGCGCGTGATGCAGAAGCGGGCCGGCCAGGGCTGGCAGGTGAAGCCGGGTCCCGCTGGAACCGGCGACGTCGAGTTCACGTCGCCGACGGCACTCGACGGCGCCAACTGGCGCGATGCGGTGAGCCGTGCCGGTCTCACCTTGCAGGAGCGCCAGCTTCCGCGCGGTTCGACCAATACGGCGAAGGTCGACATGTCGGTCGAGCAGCGCGCCGAATGGTGCCAGCAGGTCGCCATCAAGCTGGTCGAGGATGCGATCGGCACCAACTACGAGCTGCGCGGCACCGAATCGGTCGGTCCGAAGATCGGCGACGAGCTGATGCGCAGCGGCATCTGGGCCGTGATCGCCACGATGGTCGCGATCGCCATCTACGTCTGGGTGCGTTTCGAGTGGCAGTTCGCGATCGGTGCGCTGATCGCCATGCTGCACGACGTCATCTCGACCATCGGCATCTTCGTGCTGTTCCAGCTCGACTTCAGCCTGACGGCGCTCGCCGCCGTGCTGACGATCGCCGGCTACTCGATCAACGACACCGTCGTGATCTTCGACCGCGTGCGTGAGAACATGCGCCGCTACAAGAAGATGCCGCTGCTCGATCTCCTCAACCAGAGCATCAACGAGACGCTGTCGCGCACCATGATGACCTCGGGCACCGTCTTCGTCGCCGTGGGCGCGCTGGTGCTGTTCGGCGGTCCGGTCCTGCACAGCTTCTCGATCGCCATGCTGTGGGGCGTCATCGTCGGCACCTACTCGTCGGTCTGGGTTGCCTGCGCGGGCCTCGTCTATCTCGGCCTGCGCGCCGACCAGCTTCGTCCCGCCGAAGACAAGGCGGACAAGACCGACAAGACGGAGCAGGCCGGGGCGTGAAGCCGCCGCTCCCGGGCCCCGCCGACAAGAGCCTGCCGACACCGGACCCCAAGCAGGTCCAGTACATTCGCAGCTACGGTCCCGGCCGCTTCCTGATCAGCGAGCGCGAATGGCACTCGCCGGTCCTGGTGACGCCGCCGGTGACATATCCCTGGACCGTCTCGCGGCCCGAGGACTTCACGCTGGAAAGCCTGGCGCCCTTGCGCGAGGCGGCCATCCCGACGGAGATTCTGGTGCTGGGCTGCGGCATGCGCGCCGTATTCGTGCCGCCCGACCTGCGCGCCGCGCTGAAGGCTGCCGGCATGGGCATCGAGGTCGTCGACACGGGCTCGGCCTGCCGCATCTACAACGTGCTGCTGGCCGAAGGCCGGCGGGTGGCGGCGGCACTCATTCCGCTGTAGGGAGCGGGCATGCCGTTCGATCTCTACCTGGCCTTCGTGGCCGCCTGCATCGTCCTGATCGTCATTCCCGGTCCGAACGTCGCGCTGATCGTGGCCAACAGCGTGGCGCATGGCGCGCGGTACGGACTCATGACTGTGGCGGGAACGGCGAGCGCCATGGTCCTTCAACTCGCCCTCGTGGTGCTGGGCGCGTCGGCGCTGCTCGGCCTGCTGGCCAGCGTGTTCGACTGGCTGCGCTGGCTGGGCGTCGCCTATCTGCTGTGGCTGGGCGTGCGGACGTGGCGCGCGGCCTCGAGCGATCTTTCGGGCATTGCGGCCGAGCCGCGCTCGGCTGCCGCGATTTTCACACGCGGCTTCCTGGTATCGCTCACCAACCCCAAGACGCTGCTGTTCTACGCGGCCTTCCTGCCGCAGTTCGTGTCGGCGGAGCCGGGCGCGGCGGCTGATCAGCTTCTCCTGCTGTCGGCTACCTTCCTGGTGGTCGCGGTCCTGCTCGATGGCGCCTGGGCGCTGCTGGCGAGCCGGCTGCGTTTCCTGCTGCAGGCCCGTGCGCGCTTGCGCAATCGCCTCACGGGTGGCCTGCTGATCGGGGCGGGCGTTGGCCTGGCTCTCGCGCGACGGCCGTGAACTCGAATGAAAACGGGGCCCCGCGGGGCCCCGTTTCCTTGTCGCGTATCGATGTCGATCAGATCGGCGCGTTCTGCTGCGCCACCATGCAGTAGAGCATGCCGATCGAGAACATGGTGTTGAAGCGGCTGGCGTAGAGGGCCTTGGGGGCCGCGGCGGCCTTCTCCTCGGCGGTCGCTTCGACGAGGCCGAGGATCTTCTGCTGGTTCGGCCAGATGATGAACCAGACGTTGAAGGCCATGACCATCGCCATCCACATGCCGATGCCGATCATGACGAAGCCCGGGCGCAGGGTGAGCGCCTCGACGAGGTACCTGTTCATCGCGGCCAGCAGGAGGCCCGTGATGACCGTGGCGAGAGCAGCGTAGCGGAACCACCACAGCACGGTCGGCGCGATGAACTTGGTGATGGCCGTCCGGCTTTCGACCGGCTGGATCTTCGGCATGGTGGGCACCTGCACGAAGTTCAGGTACCAGAGCAGACCGATCCACATGATGCCGCAAACCACGTGCAGCCACCGCATGATGACCGTCGCATAAGCATGGTCGACCTTGATCGACTGGCCGGTCACCGCACCGGCGACGACCACGATCAGAATCAGGATCACGATACCTGCGGAAACGGTGCGCCCAAGAGAGGTAAACAAGGCACCCATGTTGAATATCCCCTTTTATCTTATTGAGGGGATTGGAGAATCCCCGATGGTCATATTGTAAACTCAACCTTGCCTGCGTTCAACGGTCGCACCCTGTCCTTATCCCCTATGCCCGAATCCCCGCCGCCCGAATCCCGGTCGACCCGTTACAGCGCCCCCGAGGCGTCGCACCGGTACGTGCTCGACTTGGTGCGCACTGCGGACCGCGAGCGGTTCCTCGGGGCTCTGTTCGCGCCGCAGCCGCAGCGCAGCGGCTTGCTGTCCCTGCTGGCCTTCGACCATGAGCTGGCGCGAACCCGCAGCGTGACCCGGGAACCGATGCTCGCCCGCATCCGGCTCGAATGGTGGCGCGAGGCAATTGCCGAAGCCGCCGGTGCCGCGAAGCCGCGGGCGCAGCCGATCGTCGAAGCGCTCAGCGAAACCGTGAGGCGGCATGGGCTCCAGCGTGAGGCCCTCGTCAGGCTGATCGACGCCCGGGAAGAGGAGATCGAGGGGCCGCTCGATGTGATGACGGCCGGGCACGCATTGGCCGACCTCGAACTGGCGGTGCTGGGCGTCGAGGACGCCGCTTCGCGGCAGGCCGCCCATTCGATCGGCGCAGCCTGGCTGATGGGCGAGGGGCCCGAGCGCGACCAGCTCGTGGGCGACGCGCGGGCGTTGCGCCGCAAGGTCGATCCGAAGGCGCTACCCATCCTGTTGCCGGCGCTCTCCCTTGGCCGCCCGATGGGCCCGCTGCGGCGACCGCTGGCCTATTGGTGGTCGGCAAGGCGCGGGCGATACTGACGGACAACCCCGGAGGAAGCGTGGCGAAGACGAAGGCCAATGGCATCGAGATCGAATACGAGACGTTCGGCAGGAAGGGCGACCCGGCCCTGCTGCTGATCATGGGCCTGGGGGCGCAATTGACGCTCTGGCCGGAATCGCTGTGCGAAGGGTTGGCGAGCCAGGGCTTCTTCGTCGTGCGCTACGACAACCGCGATGTCGGCCTCTCGACGGACTTCGACCAATGGGGCCTGCCCGACCTGATGGGCTCCTTCGCCAAGCTGATGAAAGGCCAGAAGGTCGACGCGCCCTACCTGTTGAGCGACATGGCCGCCGACGCGATCGGACTGCTCGACGCACTCGGCATCGATCGGGCTCACATGGTCGGCGCCTCGATGGGGGGCATGATCGCCCAGGTGATCGCCGCGACCTATCCGCAGCGCACCCGTTCGCTCGTTTCCATCATGTCGACCAGCGGCCGCATGGGCCTGCCGATGGGCAAGCCCGAGGCCGTGGCGATGCTGTCGGCACTGCCCGAGGGACCCGCCCGCGAGCAGCTCGTCGCGCACGGCATCAAGCTGCGCAGCGTGATCGGAAGTCCGGGCTATCCGACCGATCCTGCCACGATGCGCACGCTGGTCGAGCGCAACATCGACCGCCGCTATTACCCGCAGGGCGCCGCCCGGCAGTATCTCGCGATCATGGTCTCCGGCCCGCGCGTCGACCTCCTGAAGACGGTGAAGGTGCCGACGCTGGTGCTGCACGGCGACGACGATCCGCTGCTTCCGGTCGAGTGTGGCCGCGACGTGGCGAGCCTCGTGCCCGGCGCGAAGATCGAGACCTTCCCCGGCTGGGGACACGATGTCCCCGAGCAGATGGTCCCCAGGTTGATCGGGAGCATCTCCGGTTTCTGCAAGGCTGCCTGAGGAAACATTCCCATGAAGTTCGGCATCTTCTACGAGCATCAGCTTCCGAGGCCGTGGGGCGAGAAGAGCGAGTACCAGCTCCTGCAGGATTCGCTGACCCAGATCGAACTCGCCGACCGGCTGGGCTACGACTACGCCTGGGAGGTCGAGCATCACTTCCTCGAGGAGTATTCCCACTCCTCCGCACCGGAAGTGTTCCTCGGCGCCGCGAGCCAGCGCACCAAGCGCATTCGCCTCGGCCATGGCGTGATCCAGCTCACGACCAACAATCCGCACCGCGTCGCCGAGAAGGTTTCCACGCTCGACCTGCTGTCGGGCGGCCGCGTCGAACTCGGCATGGGCGAGGCGGCGGGGCCGGCCGAGCTGCATCCGTTCAACATCCGGGTGCGCGACAAGCGCGAGCGCTGGGAGGAGGCCGTGAAGGCCATCGTCCCGATGTTCTCGAAGGAGAGCTGGGAGTTTCACGGGGAGTATTACGACTTCCCGGCCCGCAACGTGATTCCCAAGCCGTTCCAGAAGCCGCATCCGCCGCTCTGGGTTGCCTGTTCGAACATCCAGACCATCGGCAAGGCCGGCGAATGGGGCATGGGCGCGCTGGGCTTTACCTTCGTGACGCCGGAAGCGGCGCGCGCGTGGGTGCACAAGTACTACAACAACCTGCTGAACAACTCGAAGAAGCTCGCCGACTATCCCAGCAATCCCAACGTCGCGATGGTGTCGGGCTTCATGTGCGCAGCCACCGACGAGGAGGCCGAGGCTAAGGCCGCCGGCTGGACCTTCTTCATCTTCGCGCTCTCCTACTATGGCCGCAAAGGCGTCGATGCGCCTGGCACCTCCAACCTATGGGACGAATACCAGGCGTGGCGCGGCGGACCGGAGGAGAAGAAAGCCCTGGAGTCGGGGCTGATCGGCTCGCCGGAAACGATCCGCAAGAAGCTGCGCCAGTTCCAGGCCAGCCGCGTCGACCAGGTGATCCTGCTGAACCAGGCCGGCAAGACCAGCCACCAGGACATCTGCGATTCGCTCGATCTCTTCGCCCGCGAAGTCATGCCGGAATTCCATGCGGCGGAGGCAGAGCACCTGGTCTGGAAGCAGAAGGTGCTGGACCGCGAGATCGTGCTCGAGGATCTGGACGTCGCGAAATACGACATCTTCAGCCACCAGAACGAGCATATCGTGCGGCTCACGCCCGAGCAGCTGAAGCAGAAGATGGCGGAGAAGGAGGCGGCGGCGAAGCGCGCCTGAGGATCGGGCCGGCGACCTGGCCGGGATTGCGGCGTAGCGTCGGGCCTCGGGATATGGCCTAATCCCTCCAAATCGCGATCCACGAAGTGGACGCAGCAGTTGCCGTCAGGGAGGCAACGCACGATGTATGGCTATATCGCGCGACGGTTGGTGTTCGGGGCGCTTACGATCATCGGCGTATCGATCATGGTGTTCGTGGTCATGCGCATCCTGCCGGGGGATCCCCTGGTGGCGATCTTCGGCGCCGAGGGCATGACCAAGCTGACGGATGCCCAGCGCGCCCACTACATGGCCGAGCTGGGGCTCAGCGATCCGCTGTGGGTTCAATACATTTCCTGGGTGAAGGACATAGCGCGCGGCGACTTCGGCCGTTCGTTCTTCCGCTCCGAAAGCGTGGCCGACATGATCCTGCGGCGCGGACCTCTCACCGCCGAGATCGCGGCGATCTCCGTCGTGCTGTCGTGGATGGTCGGCATTCCCGTGGCGATCATCAGCGCGATCAAGCCCAACAGCATCGCCGACAGCGTCGCGCGCTTCACCAGCATCCTGTTCATCGCCGTGCCGGGATTCTGGGTGAGCATGCTGATCGTGCTGGGGCTGCTCTTCTGGTTCGGCTATCGCGCGCCGATGGCCGGCGTATCGTTCCTGGCCGATCCGTGGACGAACCTGCAGATCGTCATCGGCCCGGCCGTCGTGCTCGGCCTGGGGCAGGCCGCCTACATCGCCCGCATGGGGCGGTCGAGCCTGCTGGAAGTGATCCGCGAGGATTATGTTCGGACGGCGCGGGCCAAGGGCCTGAACAACAAATGGGTGATCGCGCTTCACGCGCTGCCCAACGCGCTGCTGCCGGTGATCACCCTGTCGGGCGTGCTTCTGGGCCTGGTGCTGGCGGGGTCCATTCCGGTGGAGCGGGCGTTTGCCACGCCGGGCCTCGGCTACGCGATGTATACCGCGGTGAGCGAGCGGGACGTCTTCGTCATGCAGAACCTCGTGTTCCTCTATGCCGTCGTGTTCGTCGGCCTGAACATCCTGGTCGACGTCACCATCGCCCTGCTCGATCCGAGGATCCGGTACCAATGACGGCGACAACCACCGATCTCGTATCCGCACCACCCTCCCGGCTGCGTCGGGTCCTGCGCGGCCTCGGGTCTTTTTTCCGCCGCGCGCCGTTCTCGGCCTTCTGGGGGGTGATCGCCGCCCTGATCGTCGCGACGGCAATCGCCGCGCCCCTGATCGCTCCCTATCCGCCGCTCAAGTCGGATTTCCGGGCGATGCAGAAGCCGCCGAGCGAGAAGCACTGGTTCGGCACGGACCAGATCGGCCGCGATACGCTGAGCCGCGTGATCTACGGCAGCCGCACGTCACTCACGGTGGCGCTCGGGGCGGTGCTGTTCGGTACCACGGTCGGCGCGCTGTGGGGGCTGGCGTGCGGCTATTTCGGCGGCCGCTTCGACATGGCCAGCCAGAGATTGATCGAGTTCCTGCAATCCTTCCCGGACCTGATACTGGCGATGGCAATCGCCATGGCGCTGGGCGGAGGGTTGATGACCGTCATCGTCGCGATCGCCATCACCCGAATACCCTTCGGTGGCCGGGTCATCCGCTCCGTCGTGCTGTCGTTGAAGGAGATGCAGTACGTGGAGGCGGCGCGCGGCATCGGCGCATCGCACAAGCGCCTGATGTTCCGGCACATCCTGCCGCAATGCGTGGCGCCCTACCTCATCCTCGCGACGACCCATCTCGGCGTGGCCATCGTCATCGAGGCGTCGCTGGGGTTCCTCGGCGTCGGCATCCCGCCGCCCGAGCCGACCTGGGGGAACATGCTGGCGGACGCGCTCAATTCCGGGCTGGTGCCGCCCTGGTGGCTGGTGTTCTTCCCGGGCGCCGCGATCACGCTCACGGTCCTGTCCTTCAACCTGCTGGGCGACGGCATCCGCGACATGCTCGATCCGCGGCTCCGCGGGTCTGTCTAGAGTCTTTCCGACGTGGATTGAACTGCTGGAAATCAGGATCAATTTCTTCCCCCTTCAGAGGGGGAAGTGCCCCGTCATACGGGGCGATGGGGTTATGGGCGTTGCAGAACCTATGACCCCTCCGTCGACGTAAGACGTCGACACCTCCCCATCTGAATGGGGAGGCGATTCTACTTCGCTCGGAAAAACGCTAGGCGGCGTTCTACGACGCGGCAGCCAGCGGGAGGCGTACGGCGCCTTCGTGCAGGTGGCAGGCTGCCAAGTGCCCGGGCATGACCTCGCGCAGCGCCGGCGCCTCGATCCTGCAGCGCGCCATGGCGTAGGGGCAGCGCGTGTGGAAGTGGCATCCCGGCGGCGGATTGATCGGGCTCGGGACATCGCCCGTCAGGATCACGCGCTTGCGGCCGCGAGCACTCGACTTCGGGATGGGAACCGCCGAAAGCAACGCCTCGCTGTAGGGATGCAGCGGCGTCTCGAAAAGGTCGCGCTTGTCCGCCATCTCGACGATGCGACCGAGATACATCACGGCGACGCGGTGACTGATGTGCTCTACCACCGCGAGATCGTGGGCCACGAAGAGGTAGGAGAGCTGGAACTCGTCCTGCAGGTCCATCAGCAGGTTGATGATCTGGGCCTGGATCGAGACGTCGAGCGCCGAGACCGGCTCGTCGCCGACGATCAGTTCGGGATTGAGTGCCAGCGCGCGCGCGATCCCGATCCGCTGGCGCTGGCCGCCGGAGAACTCGTGGGGATAGGAATTGACCGCTTCCGGCCGAAGGCCGACGCGCTCGAACAGCGCCGCGACGCGCTCCTTGTGTTCCTGAGGGGCGCCGATCTCGTGTACCACCATCGGCTCGCCCACGATCTCCCCGGCGCTCATGCGCGGATTCAGCGACGCATAGGGATCCTGGTAGATCATCTGCATGCGTCGCCGGTAGGGGAGCAGCTCCTGGTTGCTGAGTTGCGTTATGTCCTGGCCGTCCACCTTGATGGTGCCGCCGGTCGGTTCCATCAACCGCAGCAGCGTTCGCCCGACCGTCGACTTGCCGCAGCCCGATTCGCCGACCAGGCCCAGCGTCTCTCCGCGCGCGATGGAGAAGGAGACACCGTCCACGGCGTAGACTTGTCCCGAGACGCGACTGAAGAAGCCCTTGTGGATCGGAAAGTGCTTCTTGAGGCCCTCGACCTCGAGCAACGCCGTCATGCGCCGGCTCCCACAGCCATGCCCGCCAACGACTTGTCGGCATGCCAGCAGGCGATCCAGTGTCCGGGCCGCTGCTCCTCGAGCGGCGGCACGACCTGGCGGCACTGATCGCTGGCGAGGCCGCAGCGGGGCGCGAAGGTGCATCCCTGGGGCAGCCTGAAGAGCGACGGCACCATGCCCTTGATCTCGTTCAGTCTCGGACGCCGCGCGCCGCTGCGCGCCGCGGTGTCGAGATGGGGGATCGAGCCCAGCAGGCCGCGTGTGTAGGGGTGCCCGGGATGGTCGAACAGGCGCGTGGCGTCGGCCTCCTCGACCTTGCGTCCCGCATACATGACGACGACCCTGTCGGCGTTCTCGGCGACCACGCCCATGTCGTGCGTGATCAGCACGATGGCCGTCCCGAAGGTCTCCTGCAGCTCCCGCATCAGGTCGAGGATCTGCGCCTGGATGGTGACGTCGAGCGCAGTGGTCGGCTCGTCGGCGATCAGCACCTTCGGGTTGCACGACAGGGCCATGGCAATCATGACCCGTTGGCGCATGCCGCCGGAAAGCTGGTGCGGGTAGGCGTGCGCCCGCCGCTCAGGCTCGGGAATATAGACACGCTTCAGCATTTCGACCGCGCGATCCCAGGCATCGCGCTTGTTCAATCCCTGGTGCAGCGCGACGGCTTCGGCGATCTGTTTGCCTACCGTGTAGAGCGGATTGAGCGAGGTCATCGGCTCCTGGAAGATCATCGAGATCTCGTTGCCGCGAATGCCCTCCATCTCGGTCTCGCTGGCCTCGAGCAGGTTCCTGCCTTCGAAGCGGACGGCGCCGCCGACGATCCGGCCCGGAGGATTTGCCACCAGACGCAGAACCGACAGCGCGGTCACGCTCTTGCCGCAGCCGGACTCGCCCACGACACCCAGCGTCTCGCCCGCCTTCAGCGCATAGGACACCCCGTCGACCGCCCGAATGGTGCCGACCGCCGTGAAAAAGTGCGTCTGGAGGTCCTCGATCTGGAGGATCGTCTTGTCCGCCATCGACTCCCCGCAACTTATGGTGTTAGCTTTGGCCCACGAGAAGATGGGCAAACCATCAGAGCACAGAGTGCTCGGTCTGCAAAAGGCCAAAAGGGAGGAACGAGATGCGAGACCATGTGTCGAAGCGTTCCCGCGTAAACAAGCTTACCAGCGTTAATCGGCGGCAGTTCATGGCGGGAGCGGCCGCAGCGGCCGGCGCGTTCGGGCTGCCATTTCATGCCTGGGCACAGGGTGTGCCCAACGAGTTCGACGGCTCGAAGTTTCAGCTCAAGGCCGCCGAACCCAATGCCAAGTCGGGCGGCGTGCTGCGCTACGGCATCACGTCCCGAGCGCCGCACTTCGACTTCCACCAGTCCGGGACGATCAACAGCCTGGGTAGCCAGGGCTGCATGTTCGACAACCTCGTGCGGCGCGATCCGCGCGACAGCGGCAAGACGATCATTCCAGATCTGGCGCACAGCTGGGAGATCTCGAAGGACAACAAGACCTACACCTTCATGCTGCGCAAGGACGTGCAGTTCCATGACGGCGCGGAATTCACGTCGGAAGACGTGAAGGCCACCTTCGATCGCATCGCCAAGCCGCCCCAGGGCATCTCGATCCCGCGCAGTACGCTGTTCGCGGCGGTCGAGGAGATCAAGGCTCCCGACAAGTACACGGTCCAGTTCAAGCTCTCCGAGCCGCGACCGGCCAACTTCATCATGTCGGCGATCGCCTCGGGCTGGAACGGCATCGTCCGCAAGAAGACGCTCGAAGACAACGGCTACAATCTGCGCCGCGTCGTCGACATTCCCGGCACCGGTCCCTTCAAGAGCCAGCGCCGCGTCGAGGCGGAAGTCTGGGTCATGGAGAAGAACAAGAACTACTGGAACAAGGGCCTGCCGTATCTCGACGGCATCGAGTTCTATCACGCCCTGCCGTTCTCTCCCGAACTGGGCTCCAGCCTGCTGTCCGGCCGCATCGACTATGCCCGCCTGCTCGATCCGGTGTCGCAGCGCAAGGTCAGGGCGACGCAAGGCATGTCGGGCGCTGACTTCTACCAGAGCGTCATCCAGGCGACCTGGATGAACAACAAGAAGAAGCCGCTCGACGATCCCCGCGTGCGCCGCGCCTTCCACCTCGTCCTCGACAAGCCGGTGCTGGTCGACGTGGTGAAGGACATCGCCCCGATGATGGTTGGCGGGTTCATCTACCCGTTCTCCGAGTTCGCCACGCCCCTGCCGGAACTCGGCAAGCGGCTCGGCTACCAGGCCGACTCGACGGCGGCGGTCAAGGAAGCCAAGGCGCTGATGAAGGCGGCGGGGTACGAGAAGGGGATCATCGGCCTCGACTATCTCGTCCGCGAAGTCGCGAGCTTCAAGCTCTGGTCGCAGGCGATCCAAGCGATGTTGCAGCAGACCATCAACGTCCAGTGCAATATCCGGCCGGCCGTCGAATCGGTCTGGTTCGACGACGTCCGCACCGGCAAGTTCGATCTCGCCATCGGTGCGATCGTCTCGACGCTGCTCGACCCGTCGGACTACTTCAACGCCTGGTACTCGAAGAACGGGCCGCAGAACTACTCGTCGTGGGACAACGCCAAATTCAACGAACTTGTCCCGCAGATCGACCGCGAGGTCGACGCCAAGAAGCGCCTGGAGCTGATTCGCCAGGCCGAGATGATCATGGAGCAGGACCCGCCGCTTCTGCCGGTGTCCTGGGAGAAGATCAACGACGGCTGGTACAATTACGTGAAGGGTCACAATCCGAAGGACTACTTCGGCATCTACGACGTCGTCCGCTTCGACACTTTCTGGCTCGACAAGTAGCCCGTCGGGACGGGAGGGCGGAGGACCGGCGCTGGATCGCCGGTCCTCCGGACTCTATCGCGCCTGCGGCACCTGCGTGCGGTACCAGTCGAGGATCTCGGCGCCCGTCCACATCACGACGCCTTCGTGACCGAGAATGTAGTCGTAGAGCATCTCGAGATACTTGATCCGGTGCGGCACGCCCGTGAGATAGGGATGGATCGAGATCGCCATCACGCGCGGGGCCGTCTTGCCGTCGAGGTAGAGCCGGTCGAACTGGTCGCGGCCACGACGGAAGATTTCGTCCGAAGGCTGCTGCTGGACAGCACTCATGACGACGTCGTTGATCTCGACCGTGTACGGGACCGAGACGATCTCGCCGGCGCGGGTCTTGAGCGGCAATGGCTGCTCGTCCATCACCCAGTCGGCGACATATTCGATGCCGGCTTCGGCCAGCAGGTCGAGCGTCTCGTCGGTCTCGGTGAGGCCGGGGCTCTCCCAGCCGCGCGGCGGCTTGCCGGTGAAGTCCCTGATGGCGCGGATCGTGTCGGCGATCGCGCTCTTCTGGTCCTCGACCTTGTGCATGGGCTTCTGCACCCAGCCATGGCCCATGAAATCCCAGCCGGCCTCGTGCGCGGCCTGGCAGGCCTCGCGATAGAGTTCGCAGGCGGTCCCGTTCACGGCAAAGGTTGCCTTGAGCTTGCGCGCGCTCAGCGTCTCCAGGAATCGCCAGAAACCGACGCGCATCCCGTATTCGTGCCACGCCCAGTTCGGCACGTCGGGCAGCAGCGGCACGCCCATCGGTGGCGGCAGGACGGTGCGCGGCATCGCCCCCGCCGGACTCCAGTTCTCGACGTTGACGATCGTCCAGACGGCGACGCGCGCATTACCCGGCAGGGTAAGTTTCGGCCGCTTGTGGATCGGCAGGTACGGCGCGCGGCCGCGGACGCTGTCTCCGGTTTCGCGCGCCATGCCCGCCTACGCCTTGTTCGGGTTGATCAGGAACTTCTCGCCGGTCGCGCGCTTGGAGTAGGCGGCGAGGTTCTGGAGGTCGAGCGCCTCCTGCAGCGAGATCGTCTTGGTGTAGTGGCTGGCGAAGGTCGTCTTGAGCGAGTTCACCACCCGCTCGCGCAGGCGCGTCTGGTCGGGACGGCCGATCTTCTGCAGGAACGGCGTCAGCAGCCAGCCGCCCACGCCCCACGCCATGCCGTAGTTGCGAGACAACTCGACCGGACCGGTGTTGAGGCCGCCATAGACATAGACCTGCTTGTGCACGGAGGAACCGTAGCGATTGTAGGTCGTCGCGGTCTTGTTGATGGCGATTTCCATGCAGGTGAGGATCTGGCTGGCGAGCTTGCCGCCGCCGATCGCATCGAAGGCGATGGTGGCGCCGGTCTCGACCAGCGCCTGCACGAGATCGTCCTGGAACGTCGCCGAACTCGAATCGACGACGTGCTTCGCGCCGATGCCCTTCAGCAGCTTGGCCTGCTCGGCGCTACGCACGATGTTCACCAGGCCGATCCCGTCCTCGTTGCAGATCTTGTTCAGCATCTGGCCGAGATTGGAGGCGGCGGCCGTGTGCACCAGAGCCTTGTGTCCCTCGCGCTTCATCGTCTCGGTCATGCCGAGCGCCGTCAGCGGATTGACGAACCATGACGCGCCCTCGGCCGCCGTGGTGCCGGCGGGCAGGGGCTGGCAGTCGCGGGCGTTCAGGACGCGATACTGCGCGTACATCGAACCGCCGACCATCGACACCAGCTTGCCTTTCAGTGCCTGTGCCGCATCGGACGAGCCCGCCTTGATCACCGTGCCGGCGCCCTCGTTGCCGACGGGCAGCGATTCACCCAGCCGGGTCGCCAGGAACGGCAGGGCCGACGCCGGCACGGGGGCCGTCACCTTGACGTTCTCCCCGCTGCCGCTCGACGTGGCCTTGCCGAGATCGGCCGGACCGGTGAGCAGGCCGAGGTCCGACGGATTGATCGGCGTCGCCTCGACCTTGACCACCACCTGGTCGGGGCCGGGCTCCGGCACGTCGACCCTGGCGAGCGACAGTTCGAGCTGGCCTTCCTTGGAGATCAGGGAGCGAAGCTGCAGTCCCGAAATCTTGTTGGTGTCGCTCATCTCAGATCTCCCATTGTTCGAATGGCGCGCACGATGCCAAGCGATCCCGGGTCGAACAAGCGTCAATCCCCGGTCTTTCGCAGCAAATATGTATCCATGATCCAGCCGTGCTTCTCGCGTGCAGCCTGCCGGCGCAGATGGATTTCCGCAGCGACGTCGGCCAGCCGGCCGGAGACCAGGATCTCGTCCGGCGTGCCGAGATAGGCGCCCCAGTAGATCTCCATGTCCTGATCGGCGAACCGCCGATAGGTGTCTTCGCCATCGAGAAGGACGGCGACGCTGTCGACGTTCTCGGGAAAACCCTCGGCAAGCTTGCGGCCCGTCGTGAGCAGCACGGGCTCGGCAATCCGGTTGAGGGGAATCCCGTGCCGCGCCGCCAGTGCCTGGACCGCGGTGATGCCCGGGATGACCTCGTACTTCACCGCATGCATACCGGCGGCGGCTATGGCCTCGATGTTGCGGATCGTGCTGTCGTAGAGCATCGGGTCGCCCCAGACGAGGATGCCGGCGGTCTCGCCCTCCGCCATGTCGGCGATCATCCGGTCGAAGACGGCCTGCTTGGCGGCGTTCAAGTCATCGACGCTGGCGCGGTAGTCGGCGGGCTGGGTATCGCGCGGCGGGCTCGGCGCCTCGACGAAACGATGGGGATGGTCGGGCGCGATGTGGCGACGGCAGATTTCCTCCCGCAACGCGCGCAACTTGGTCTTGGCCGGACCCTTGTCCAGCAGGAAGAAGACGTCGGTGCGATTGAGCGCCTTGACCGCCTGGACCGTCAGGTAGTCCGGGTCGCCGGCCCCGATACCGATGATGAGGATCGTCTTCACGCTCTGCCCCGCTTGCACCGCCTGGCGCCGGAGTTTAGCCGGTCCAGGCGCGGCGAGTCGTCGAGAAGGCGAGCACGGCCGAGAAGGCCACGATGCCCAGAGCCACGCAGATATAAAGGCCCGAGACGCCCCAGCCAAAATAGTCGAGGGCGAGCAGGCTGCCGCCGCCGGCGATGGTGATGCGGGTGATGTTGGCGCCGACCGGCCAGATCATCTCGCCGGTGCCCTGCGAGGCGAAGTAGAGCGCCATGGCGAGGCCGAAGAAGCCGTAGGCCGGACCGACGATGCTGAGATAGTGGCGGCCCGAGGCCAGCGCGCCCGGGTTGGTGGTGAAGAGGCCAAGCCACAGGTCCGGCCAGATCGCGACGATCACGCCGATGGTGGCGGCCACGGCGCCGGCCATGAGGGCGCCGGTCCAGGCCATGCGCTGGGCGCGGGCATATTGCTTCGCGCCGATGTTGGTGCCGACGAGCGCGGTCAACGTGGCGCCGATGCCGAAGCTGATCGGGATCAGCATGTATTCCAGCCGCGAGCCGATGCCGTAGCCGGCGATGGCGGCGTCTCCTTCGCGGCCGATCAGGCCGGTGACGACCAGCACCGTGCCGTTGGTCAGGATGACCACCAGACAGGCGATCAGGCCGACCTTCAGGATGTCGCGGAAGGCCCGCCAGCGGAAACCGTCGACCGGCCAGCGCAGCCGCAGCGGCGCCTTTGGGCCGATCAGCTTCGACAGCATCCAGATCGCGGCGAGGGCGAAGGCGATCACGGCGGCAATGGCAGGGCCGCGGATGCCGAAGGCGGGCAGGCCGAACCAGCCCAGCGTGAGTGCTCCCGTGAGTGGGATCTGGATGGCGGCGGTCACGACCAGGGCAAGGCCGGGCGTTTTCATGTCGCCGGTGCCGCGCAGGACCGAGGCCATGGAATTGGCGACCCAGTGGGCGATGCAGCCGGTGAAGAGGATGGTGGCGAAAGCCTCGGCGCGGTCGAGGGCGGCGCCGCTCCCGCCCAGCGCCCCGTAGATCTGGCGGCCGAAGCCCACGAACACGATGCCGAACAGCACTGCCATGCCGAGCGCGATGGCCAGGGCATGCGCCGCGGCGGCCTCGGCCCCCGCCTTGTTGCCCGACCCCAGGGCGCGGGCCACCGAGGAAGAGATGCCGCCGCCCATGGCGCCGGCCGACATCATGCCGAGCGTCATCTGGGTCGGGAACACCAGCGCCAGGGCGGCGAGGTCGATTACGCCGAGCTGGCCGATGAAATAGCCGTCGGTGATGCTGACGAGGCTCTGCATGGCCACGTTCAGCACGTTCGGGGTCGCGAGGGTGAGGATGGTGGGCACGATCGGCCCGGCCAGCATCATGTGCCGGCGTTCTGCGGGTGTCATCGCAGGCTACGTAGCACGCACCGCGCCACGTTCTCGCGAACTTATCTCATGGGCTGGGGAGTTTTGTCAGCGTCCCGCGCGCTGCGAAACGACGGCTTCGGCGAGCTGGTCGATCGTGACGATGTTGGCGGCGACGTTCATGGGGATGGTGACGTCGAACCGGTCCTCGAGCTCCATGATCACATCCATGATCGTGAGCGAATCGACGGTCAGCCCCTTGGAGATGACGGTCTGTGGGGTGATCGGCTTGCTGCCCACATTGTAGGGGGCCAGCAGTTTGAAGATCTCGCGCATCACGTCGAACTGCAGCGAGGGCGCCGTGGCGGCGTGGGTGGGGACGACCAGTTCCTGAACGGCCTGCATGTTTCGCTCCGACGAGGGGAGGGGATGAGGCATTTCAGTCCGCCGGTGCCCGCCTGTGAAATAACGTTTGGTTACCCACTGTTGCGGCACGTTACGGAATGTTTCCGTCGTTCAGGCTGCGTGAACGATGTTGAGCCGGCGCCGGGCTTCGTCGATCGGCATTTCGACGTAGGGCCAGTAGTCCCACTTGTCGGAGAGATCGGTATTCACGAGGGCGCCACGCTCGATCGCGGCGAACATCCGCTCGGCGGCGCCCGGTTCGCCCAGCACGCCGACCGTCGTGTAACCCCCGGCGGTCGGCCGGGCATTGAAACCGGCGCTGAAGATCAGCACGGCAAACAGGATCAGGTAGAAGGGGCGGGTCCGCTTGAAGCCGGCGGTGAACGAGGCGACCTGCAGTTCGCCCGCCGGATCGGTGCCGTAGCCGCCCAGCACATGGCAGAAATCGTGGTAGAGGCCAGCCTCGGGGAACCCGAACCGCTCGCCCGGCATGCCGAACCTGTTGCGCTGGAAGTATTCCCACATCGACCGGCCGACCGTGCCGTCCGGCAGCTTCTCCCAGGCGCGGTAGCGCGCAGCGAGTCCGGTGTCTTCCGTCAGGCCGCGCATGCCCAGCACGCTCCTCGCCAGGGCGACGACGCCGTGCTGGTCGAGCTGATCCCTCAGGATGTCGCCGACCTGGCTGCGGCGCAGCAGGTCGAGCTTGAAAAGTGTCGTGTGATGCTCGGCGAGCCGCCGCTGGTTGGCGAGTTCCGGCGTGGCGACGCCCAACGCCTCCGCAAAGGCCTCGACCCTGTCGACGGTTTCGCGCGAGGGCACGCCGTCCGCCAGGGCCAGCACGAGCATTCCCTGGACGAACTGGTGGCGGAGGTCGACCGACGGGAAGCCCGCGGCCAGTTCGGCCGGTGTGATCGGCGGCAGTGTGCCAATGTCGGCGTCGATGTGAAGGATCACCCGCCGGGCCGCGTCCATCAGCGCCAGTTGTGCCTTTCCCGGGGTGCCCGAGGCCGATGCCACCGTCTTCATGGCGCGCAGCCCGAGAAGAGCGGCGGCGGGCTCGGGCTGCATCAGGCGCATGATCGTCTCCGTTTCATTCTGCCGCGAGGAGCGTCGGCTTCAGCCACTCGTCGAAGTCGCGCAGCGCCCGCACCGCCATCGCCTGCTTGCGTTCCTTGCCCTTGAAGTTGCCGGCGATGGGCGGGAACAGGCCGAAGTTGATGTTCATCGGCTGGAAAGTCGCGGCGTCGGCGCCGCCGGTGATGTGTCCAAGCAATGCGCCCATCGCCGTGGTCGGCGGCGGCGCGGTCTGCGCGCGGCCCAGTCGCTCGGCCGCCGCGAACCGCCCCGTCATCAGGCCGACGGCGGCGCTCTCGACATAGCCCTCGCAGCCGGTGATCTGGCCGGCGAAACGCAGCCGCGGCATCGCCTTGAGGCGCAAGGTGCCGTCGAGCAGGCGCGGGCTGTTGAGGAAGGTGTTGCGGTGCAGGCCGCCCAGCCGCGCGAACTCGGCCTTCTCCAGCCCTGGAATGGTGCGGAAGATGCGTGTCTGCTCGCCGTGCTTCAGCTTGGTCTGGAAGCCGACGATGTTCCACAGGGTGCCGAGCGCATTGTCCTGGCGCAGTTGCACCACGGCCCACGGGCGATGCCCGGTGCGCGGGTCGCGCAGGCCGACGGGCTTCATCGGTCCGAAGCGCAGGCTTTGCGGTCCCGTGGAGGCGATGACCTCGATCGGCTGGCAGCCCTGGAAGTAGGGCGTGTTGTGCTCCCACTGCTTGAACTCCGTCTTCTCGCCGGCCAGCAGCGCCGCGACGAACGCCTCGTATTGCGGCTTGTCCATCGGGCAATTGAAGTAGTCGGCGCCGTCGCTGCCTTCGACATTGCCCGGACCGACCTTGTCGTAGCGCGACTGCTTCCAGGCGATCGACTGGTCGATACTCTCGTGGTGGACGATCGGCGCGATGGCGTCGAAGAAGGCGAGCGAATCCTCGCCGGTGAGTTTCGCGATCGCCTCGGCCAGCGCGGGCGAAGTGAGGGGGCCGGTGGCGACGATGACGCTGTCCCAATCCCCGGGCGGCAGGCCCACGATTTCCTCGCGCTCGAGCGTCACCAGCGGGTGGGCGAGCAGGGTTTCCTGCACCGCGGCCGAGAAGCCGTGCCGGTCGACGGCGAGCGCGCCGCCGGCGGGCAGCTTGTGCGCGTCGGCCGAGCGCATGATCAGCGACCCGGCGCGGCGCATTTCCTCATGGATCACGCCGACCGCGTTGTTCGCCGCATCGTCCGAGCGGAAGGAGTTCGAGCAGACCAGCTCGGCAAGAGTGTCGGTGAGATGGGCTTCCGTGCCGCGCACCGGCCGCATCTCGTGCAGCACCACCGGCACGCCCGCCTGCGCGAGCTGCCACGCCGCCTCGCTGCCCGCGAGACCGCCGCCGACGATGTGAACGGGCTTGGTGCTTGACGCCATGCTCTCCGACCTGAAACCGTGCGCCTCCCTTACAATGGAGTGCCCGGCATGACCATCAAGTTTCACAATCCCAAATCCGTCTCCGTCGCGGGCAAATACAGCCTGGGCGTCGAGGTGCCGCCGGAGGCGCGCGTGCTCCATGTGTCGGGCCAGGTCGGCGTCGATTCCGCCGGCAAGCTGCAGGACGGCATCGAGGCGCAGAGCGACCAGGTCTGGAAGAACATCGGCGAGGTACTCAAGGCCGCCGGCATGGACTTCCGCGATATCGTGAAGCTCACCGTCTTCCTGACCGACAGCCGGTTCATCCCGGCCTTCCGCGAGGTGCGCGGCAAGTATGTCGGGCAGGAGCCGTATCCGGCGTCCACTCTGCTCGTGGTGGCGGGGCTGGCCGATCCCGCGATGCTGGTCGAGGTCGAAGTGGTGGCGGCGAAGTCCTAGACCAAGCGGAGTCGGGATTGCTGCGCCTCGAGGTCGTCTCCCGCGACGCCTTTCATGCGAGCGTGAACGCGGCGTCGGAGGCGATCACGCGGGCGGGTGGCTGGATCTCCGGCCATTCGCTGCTCTCCGATGCGATGGCGGTCCTCCATTTCGAGGTACCCGGCGACCGCCTGAACGAGCTGGTGGAAGAGCTTGGCGTGCGTGGGCTGAAGACGGAGCTTCCCCTCGAAGCGTCGAACCGCGCGAAGGATGTCGCCGGACGCCTGACGCTGCACTTCAGTCGGGGCAGCGGCGACTTGCGGCGCGACGTGCCGCCGTTCCAGTAAACCTGGTTGCCGCAGAGGCGCGGTGAAGAAGGGTGGGGGGCTCGAAGCGAACGCCGGGAGCGGCCTGGTCGGGGTCTCGCCCAACTGATGCGACCCGCTGGGGCCGCTCCCGCCGTGCCGTTTGTGAGTGCCGCTATGCCGTCGCCCGAACGATTGCTCCGGCAATCCTTGCGGCACGTTGCTTGGGTGGAAGCATCTAAACCTCCCTGCTGCACGCGATGAGCGATTCACGCACCGGCGCGCGCCGCTGTCAATGCAAACCGGTGACAGCGGACTCGCTCCGTGCCGGGGCTGATGTCATTATCGGGTATCGAATGATCCAAGCAGGCGAGCGTTGATTTCCAGCACCAGGAAGCCCGTGGTCGGGATTATCGGCAATTCCGGCGTCGTGAACGACCGGCACAATGTCCAGCTCGTGGGGCAGCGAAACATGCGGGCGGTCGCCGAAGTCGCCGGCGCCCTGCCGTTGATGTTCGCCGGCACGCCGGACATCACGGACATCGAGGCCCTGTTGGGCGCGGTCGACGGTATTCTCCTCACCGGCGCACGGGCCAATGTCCATCCGACGCGCTTTGGACTGGAGCCGCATCCCGCTCACGAGCCTTACGATGAGGATCGCGATGCGATGGCGCTCGGGCTGATCGAGGCCTGCGTCGAGCGCGGCGTGCCGATCTTCGGTATCTGCCGGGGCTTCCAGGAAATGAACGTGGCGTTCGGCGGTTCGCTGCATCCCGAGATCCGGGACATTCCGGGCCGCATGAACCATCGCATGCCGCGCCTCGAGAATGGCGAGGTCCACCCCGATCCCACGGTCGTGTTTGCCGACCGCCACGAGGTGAGGCTCGCGCCGGAGGGATACTTCGCCGGTCTGCTCGGATGCGACTGCATTCGCGTCAACTCGCTGCACGGGCAGGGGATCCTCGATCCCGGCAAGCGCGTCGCGATCGAAGGTGTGGCGGAGGACGGCACGATCGAGGCGATCTGCATTGCCGACGCGTCCGCCTTCGCCGTCGGGGTCCAGTGGCACGCCGAATACGACCCGCAGACGAATCCGATCAATCGCAAGCTGTTCCAGGCATTCGGCGCCGCACTTCGCGAGCGCGCCGCGATTTAGCGATCTCTCCCTGATGTTCTGATTTGCACCGTGCATGAATTTGTGTAGCGTTGACTACAAGAACGGAATGCAAAATTCCGTCGTCCCCTAGGGGAGCAGGGGAGTTGTCGCTGGTGTTTGGGAGACGACGATGAGCAAGCTGGAGCTGCGGCGCAAAATTCGGTCTATCTCGTCACTTTCCATCCGGTCTGTCGGGTCCGCGTTGCGGCGGGAGAAGGCGCCGCGCAGGTGAGCGGGGCCGCCCCGTCGTGGAGCAGCGTGGTCGAGAACGCGCTGCGTCGCGCACAGGATGCCTGCCTACTCGTGGCGCTGCAGTGCGGCCGCCTCAAGCGCACGGAAACGGGTGAGTCCCATCTGGCCGTTCGCCTGTGGGCCGACGTTCAGATGCTGATGGTCGCGCTGAGGCAGCTTCGGCGAAGCGTCGAGCTGGCGGCTCTTTCCCCAGCGCTCCAGGACGGTCTGGTCAGGGCGCTCGCCGAGTTCGACGGTCCGCTGCCCGATCTCTGGCGCATGCGCAGCGTCGAGGAGCATTTCGAGGCCCATCCCCCGCCGGAAGCGGATGCCTGGGACGGCTGCATCTTCACCTGGGCGGGCGGCTCCTTGAACGTCGACGAAGCCCAGAAGGCGGCCGAGCGTCTGCTCGCGACGATGATCGGCGTCCGGACGGCAAATCCTGGAACCATGCCGTCGACGGGATAACCGGCGTCAGCGTCGTGCCGAGCCGAGTACCACGGGATTGACGACGTGACTCGGTGTGCCGGCGGCGTAGTCGACGATCTGGTCGAAGATATCGCTGAACTGCACTTCGTATTCGTCGCGCGACACGTAGCCGATGTGCGGCGTGGCGATGACGTTCGGCATGTTGAGCAGCGGATGGTCGGTGTCGAGCACCGGCTCCTTTTCGAAGACGTCGACGGCGGCCATGCCCGGACGTCCGGCCTGGAGCGCGGCAACCAGGGCGCCGGGCTCGATCAGGGGCGCTCGGCTCGTGTTCACCAGGATCGCGGTCGGCTTCATCTCCGCGAGATCGGCGCGGGTGACGATGCCGCGAGTCGCATCCACCAGCCGCATGTGGAGCGAGAGCACGTCGCACTCCCGGAAGAAGGTCTGCTTGTCGGGCGCCACCTCGTGGCCGTCGCGCCTGGCGTCCTCCCGCGTCTTCTCGCGCGCCCAGACTAGGACGCGCATGCCGAAGGCGCGGCCGTAGCCGGCGACCGTCGCACCGATGCGGCCGTAGCCGTAGATGCCCAGCGTCTTGCCGCGCAGCGTCGAACCGACACCCATCTGCCAGCGGCCGGTCTTCAGCGCTTCGATCTGCTGCGGCAGCAGGCGCGACGCGGCGAGCGCCAGCGCCCACGTCAATTCTGCCGCGGCATAGGAGGGCGTACCGGCATGCTGGCTCGACGACACGACGATGCCGAGCCGCGTGCAGGCATCGATGTCGATATGGGGATAGACGCTGCGCTGGCTGATCAGTTTCAAATTCGGCAGCCGCTCCAGCAGAGGCGCGCGGATCTGGGTGCGCTCGCGGAACAGGACCAGCACTTCGCTACCGGCAAGCCGCTCGGCCAGGCGATCGACGTCCTGCTCGTGATCGTTCCAGATCGTGACGTCGTGACCCGCGAGCTTCGCGAAGCAGGGCAAGGTGCGCAGCGTGTCGAAGTAGTCGTCCAGGATCGTGATCTTCATGGCATCATGCTGACCGTCGGGATACGGCGTCGTCAAATATGCAGCGGATTGCCGAGGCATACTCTCCGTATATGGAGTGTGAAGGAGAAATGCGGATGAACGCCCCTCCAAATCGCGGCACACTGACCGGGATATGACGGACACACTCAAAGTCGGATTGGCCCAGCTCAATCCCAAGGTCGGCGACGTTACCGGCAATCTGGCGAAGGTACGTGCCGCGCGTGCCGAGGCCGCCAAACAGGGTGCCGATCTGGTGCTCTTCTCCGAAATGGTGCTGGCGGGTTACTTCCCCGAGGACCTCGTCCTCAAGCCCGCCTTCCAGCAGGCCTGCCACGATGCCGTCGAGGCGCTGCGGGCCGATACGCGCGATGGCGGTCCGGCGCTGTTCGTCACCACGCCATGGCGCGAGGAGGGCAAGCTCTACAATGCTGTCGTCGCCCTCGACAAAGGTGAGATCGTCGGCAAGCGCTACAAGGTCGACCTGCCGAACTATGGCGTCTTTGACGACAAGCGCGTCTTTTCGCCCGGACCGATGCCGGGGCCGCTGGTCTTCCGCGGCGTGCGGATCGGCGTGCCGATCTGCGAGGACGTGTGGACGCCCGACGTCGTCGAGTGCATCGCCGAGACCGGCGGCGAGATCCTGCTGGTACCCAACGGCTCACCCTACGAGGCCGGCAAGACCGACATACGCGTGCAGCTCGGCGTGAAACGCGTGGTCGAAAGCGGCCTGCCGTTCGTCTACCTCAACCAGGTGGGAGGGCAGGACGAGGTCGTCTACGACGGCGCGTCGTTCGTCCTCGGCGCCGACCGGTCGCTCAAGGCCAAGCTCGCGTCGTTCGCCGAGGAAGTCGCCACGGTCGAGTTCCGCCGGGGCGGGGGTGGCTGGGAGTGCCAGCCCGGTCCTGTTGCACGCGAGCTGGATCGGCTGGAATCGATCTACCAGGCGATGGTGCTGGGCCTGCGCGACTATGTGAACAAGACGGGCTTCCCCTCGGTGGTAATCGGCCTCTCGGGAGGCGTCGACTCGGCGATCACGGCGGCCGTGGCGGCCGACGCGCTGGGGCCCGAGCGCGTGCACGCGATCATGATGCCGTCGCCCTACACCAGCCGGGAGTCGCTCGAGGACGCCGCGGCCTGCGCCCAGGCGATCGGCATTCGCTACGACGTCGTCGACATCGGCCCGGCGATGGAAGCGTTTCGCGGCATGCTGACGCCGTTGTTCGGCAACCGCGCCGAGGACGTCACCGAGGAGAACATCCAGAGCCGCGCCCGCGGAGTCACCCTGATGGCGGTGTCGAACAAGCTGGGCGGCATGGTGGTGACGACCGGCAACAAGTCGGAAATGGCCGTGGGCTACGCCACGCTATACGGCGACATGTGCGGCGGGTTCAACGTGCTGAAGGACGTCTACAAGACGACGGTGTTCGAGCTTTGCCGTTGGCGCAACGCGCACCTGCCGGCCGGCGTGCTCGGCCGGCCGGGGGCCGTGATCCCGGCGCGCATCATCGACAAGCCACCCTCGGCCGAGCTGCGGCCCGACCAGCAGGATTCGGACTCGTTGCCGCCTTATCCGACGCTCGATGCCATTCTGAAGGGCCTCATCGAACGCGATCTCGACACTGCTGCGCTGGCGAAGGAGGGGCACGATCCTGCGACCGTCGACCGGGTCTGGCGGTTGCTGGAAGGCGCCGAATACAAGCGCCGCCAAGCGCCGCCCGGCGTTAAAATCACCTCTCGCAATATCAGCCGCGAGCGGCGATATCCCATCGTGAACGGCTTCAGAGGATAGACGCGGGAGTCTCGACGTGAACGACGATCTCGGGCGGCTGGCGACCCGCGAATATGATGTGACCTTGCCCGACGGTACGCAGGGCAGGCTGGCCTTCGCCCTGTGTGACATCGCGCGGGACAACGCGCTCGCCCAGCATGCGAGGCGGCGGCAGGCGGTCGCTTTCGGCTTGCTGAGTTTCGAGGGCTTGCCGGACGCGCCGCGCAACACGCTGCTCTGGGTTCGTACGAAGGACGGGATGGAGATGACGACCGCCGACGGCGACGACCAGCCCGGCGGCGACTTGCAGCGTGTCGTGGCGCGGCACTTCATCGTGTTTTTCGACGAGATCAAGGAATTGGCGCCTGAATTGGCGTTGCTGCCTTTTCACCTCAAGGACGGCGCCCAATGACAACGCAAGGAGTTGGCATGCTGATCGTGCAGATATCCGACACGCATCTGAAGCGCAAGGGCGAGCTGCTCTACCGCCGCCTCGACACACAGGGCTATCTGGAGCGCGCCGTTGCCCATGTGAATGCGCTCGATCCGAGGCCGGACATCGCGCTGGTGACGGGCGATCTCGTCGACAGCGGCAAGCCCGAGGAATACGCGAACCTGAGGCGCGTCCTGTCGGCGCTGGCGATCCCGTTCTATCTGATCCCCGGCAATCACGATGCGCGTGACGCGCTGCGCCAGGCCTTTCCCGATCATGCCTATCTGCCCAGGGACGGCTTCCTGCACTACGTCATCGAGGACCTGCCGCTGCGGCTGATCGCACTCGACACGCTCGTCGAAGGCAAGGGGCATGGCGCGCTGTCCGACGGCCAGCTCGACTGGCTGGACGCGCGGCTGGCCGAAGGCGACCGGCCGACGCTGCTGTTCATGCATCATCCGCCATTCGACGTCGGCATCGCGCCGCTCGACGCAGCCCGTCTCCACGAGGGATCGGAGCGTCTGGCGGAGATCGTTCGGCGGCATGACAATGTTGAGCGCGTGCTGTGCGGCCACGTTCATCGCCCGATCCAGGTGCGCTGGGCCGGGACTTTGGCCTCGATCGCGCCCAGCACGGCCCATCAGGCTTCGCTCGATCTCCGCGAGGGCGCCAAGCTCTCGATGACCATGGATCCGCCCGGCGTGGCGCTGCACCTGTGGCGGCCGCCCACCGGACTCATCAGCCACGTCAGTTATGTCGGCGATTACGAGGGGCCTCGGCCGTTCGCCTGATCGAGTTGCGAATTCAGTGTGACTGAAGGCGGGGCAGCCGGCCTGCTCGTTTCCGGACAGTGCGACGGTGGATAGGAACTTGCCAGCCGGAGCCGACGTTTGCGAGGTCCATGGTGGCCACCAATACACAGGGATTGATCAAGAGGCTCGGTCCCGGTGTGATCACCGGCGCGGCCGACGACGATCCTAGCGGCATTGCCACCTATTCCCAGGCGGGCGCGCATGCGGGCTTCGGGCTTCTCTGGACGGTGGTCCTCACCTGGCCGCTGATGCTGGCGGTGCAGTCCGTCAGCGCCCGCATCGGCCGGGTCACCGGACGCGGACTTGCCGCCAACATGTGCCGGAGTTTCCCGCGCCCCGTCGTCCTGGGCGCGGTCCTGCTGCTGTTCATCGCCAATACCATCAACATCGGTGCCGACCTCGCAGCGATGGGCGCGGCGGTCGCCATGCTGGTCGGCTGGGGGCAGGTCTTCTTCACCTTCCTGTTCGCCATCGCCTCTGTCCTGGCGATCGTGTTCATCCCCTACAGCCGCTATGTCGGCTTCCTGAAGTATCTGACCTTCTCGCTGTTTGCCTATGTCGGCGTCGTCTTCACCGCGCATCTCGACTGGCGCGCGGTGGGTGTCGGTGCGCTGGTGCCCAAGTTCGCGTTCGACAAGGACACCCTGACGCTGGTGGTCGCGGTGCTGGGCACCACGATCAGCCCCTATCTCTTCTTCTGGCAGAGCTCGCAGGAGGTCGAAGAGGAGGAGGGCGACGACGAGGCCGGGCCACTCAAGGACAATCCCGAGCAGGCGCCGCGCGAGCTGACGCGGATCGGCTGGGAAACCGGAATCGGCATGGCGCTGTCGAATCTGGTGGCCTTCTTCATCATGTTGACGACTGCGGCGACACTAAACGCCAATGGCAAGACCGACATCGAGAGCACGCAACAGGCCGCCGAGGCCCTGAAGCCGATCGCGGGCGAGGCTGCCTTCCTGCTGTTCAGCCTGGGGATCATCGGCACGGGCCTGCTGGCCGTGCCCGTGCTCGCCGGATCGGCGGCCTATGCGCTGGGCGAGGTACGGCGCTGGAAGGTCGGGCTAGAGAAAGATTTTGGCGAGGCGAAGCCTTTCTATCTCACGATCGCCACCGCGATCCTCGCGGGCCTCGGCGTCGTGCTTCTGCCCATCGACCCGATCAAGGCGCTGATCTGGAGCGCGGTGTTGAACGGCGTCATCGTCGTTCCGATCATTGTGTTCATGATGATCGTGGCGTCGCGTCGCGAGATCATGGGTGAGTTCACGGCGGCTCTCTGGCAGCGCTTGCTCGGCTGGTTGACGCTTGCAGTGATGGCAGCCGCCGCCATTGGCATGTTCGTGTTGATGTAGGGCGATGAGCGCGTAAGCTCGCCGGCATGAAACTCTATTCCGGTCCTCTCAGCATGTTCGGCGCCAAAGCCGAGATCGCCCTCCGTGAGAAGGGTTTCCCCTTCGAGCTCGAGATGGTGCCTTTCGAGATGAAGACGCTCTACGAGCCGAAGCACCCGGAGGTCGTGCGCATTAACCCCAAGCGCCAGGTCCCGGTGCTGATCGATGGCGACCTCGAACTCTTCGATTCGACGCAGATCTTCGAGTACCTGGAATCGCTGAAGCGGGATCCGGCGCTGTGGCCGTCGGAGCCGCGGGCGCGCGCCCGAGCCCGTCTATTGGAGCACAAGTCCGACGAGATTTATTTCCCGCACATCATCCGCCTGATGAGCGATCCCAAGGCGCCCGGTGCGCATGACGCCGCGTCGCGCTTCTACGCGGAGATGGAGAGGACCATCGGCGGACAGGAATGGCTGGCGGGCGCCTACACCTATGCCGACATCGCCTTCTACATGGCGCAGCTCTTCGGCGAGCGGATGGGCGCGCCGATCGCGGCCGACCTCACGCGCCTGCACGCCTGGCGTGATCGCATGAGCGCGCGGCCGGCCGTGAAGCAGGTAGCCGGGACGATGGGTCGTTACCTGCTGTCGATCGGGCGGACCCTGCCGCCCTTCATGAGCAAGCTGGGACTTTGACGATGAGCAGAACCAGAATCCTGTTCCTGCCGGGCGCCGGCGGCTCGCCGCACTTCTGGAAGCCGGTCGCCACGGCCCTGCCGTCGGATTGGCCGAAGGAGCATTTCGGCTGGCCGGGCCTCGGCGCTCAGCCGCACGATCCTGCGGTGTGTGGCCTCGACGATCTCCAGAAAATGGTGACGGACCGCATGGACGGCCCGGTCGACCTGGTCGCGCAGTCGATGGGCGGTGTGCTGGCAGCGCGGATCGCGTTGGAGCACCCGGAGCTGGTGCGCCGGCTGGTCCTGTGCGTCACGTCAGGCGGCGTCGACATGGCGGGACTGGGCGCTTCGGACTGGCGTGCCGACTACCACAAGTCGTTTCCGAAGGCGGCCGCCTGGATCACCGACACAAACAGCTCGGCGCCACTCCCCGTCGAGAAGATCACCGCACCGACGCTGCTTATCTGGGGAGACAGCGACCCAGTGAGCCCCGTCGCTGTCGGCGAGCATCTCGCGGCGCGCCTGCCGAACGCGCGCCTGGAAGTCGTGCCGGGCGGCGATCACGACGTGGCCAGTACGCATGCCGACCACGTCGCGCGTCTGATTGCGAAGCATTTGGCGTAAAGAAGTATCCGTCGTCTCGACCGGAGCGCCCCTCGAGTTCCTCGGGATAATCTCCGCGCGGAGTGGAGAGACCTCGTTTCCAACCAATGCCGTCAAATCGAGGAAGAAAGGTCTCTCCACTCCACCGAGCTACGCTCGGCTCCGGTCGAGACCACGGAGTTTGTCAAGGCTTCACCGTCTTCTTCAGCACCGACTGGTAGACCTGCAGGATCACCGAGCTGTCGTCGTTGCCGAGGCCCATGCGGCGGGCCATGCGCTGGAGGTTGTGCGTGGCCGATCCCTGGGGCAATGGCACATCGAGCTCGTCGGCCAGTTCCATCGCGAGGTGGAGGTCCTTGTGCGCCAGGTTGAGCGCGAACGACGGCGGCGAGAACTTGTTCGAGAGGGCGCGCTCCGAGAAGGCCTTGAAGACCGAGGAGTTGCCGCTCGAACTGGCGATCACCTGCACCAGCTTTTGCGGATCGAGGCCGGCCGTGACGCCCAGCATCAGCCCTTCGGCGGCGGCGGCGGCGTTGCAGAAGGCCATCATGTTGTTGACCAGTTTGGCCACCGTGCCGGTGCCCAGCTCGCCCATGTGGATCACGTTGGCGCTGAACGACTGCAGGACGGGCAGGGCGTCGTCGAACACCTTCTTGTCGCCGCCGACCATGATGGCAATGGTCGCGGCTTCGGCGCCGACCGTGCCGCCGCTCACCGGCGCGTCGAGCATGGCGATGCCCTTGGCGGCCATGGCGGCGCCGATCTTCTTCACCATGGAGGGTGCATTGGTGCTGAGGTCGATATAGGTCTGGCCCTTGCTGGCATTCGCCAGGATGCCGTTGTCGCCCAGCGTGACAGCCTCGACATCGCGCGGCATCGGCAGGGAGGTCATGACGATGTCGGCGCCCTGGGTCACCTCGGCGATGGACTTGCCGGCGGTGGCGCCGAGGTCCGTGCAGGTCTTCACCGCCTCCGGGTTCAGGTCGAACACCGTGACCGAGTGATTGCTGCGCTTGATGAGGTTGCGGCACATGGGGCCACCCATGTTCCCGACACCGATATACCCGACCTTCATGCGTTCCTCCGGAAATCTGCAGTTGCCGGGACTATACGACAGAAACCCCCGTCCCTTGCTATAAGGACGTCAAGAACGGGAGGAACGACGCCTCATGGCGCGAAACAAACTGCATCCGATTCCCCATCCGCCGCGCACGCCGCTGCTGGGCAACATGCTGACCGTGGACGGCGGGGCGCCGATCCAGGACCTGATGCGGATCGCCCGCGAGCAAGGGCCGATCTTCTGGCTCGACATGATGGGCACGCCGCTCGTCGTCGTGTCAGGCGCCGACCTGGTCGCCGAGTTGTGCGACGAGAAGCGGTTCGACAAGGCGGTCCGCGGCTCGCTGCGCCGGGTGCGCATGCTGGGTGGCGACGCGTTGTTCACCGCCGAGACCCAGGAGCCGAACTGGCAGAAGGCGCACAACATTCTGCTGCCGACCTTCGCGCACCGGATGATGCAGACCTATCACGAGGGCATGCTCGACATCGCCGACCAGCTGGTGACCAAGTGGGAGCGGCTGAACGCCGACGAGGAGATCGACGTGGTGCGCGACATGACCGCGCTCACGCTCGACACGATCGGCCTGTGCGGCTTCAACTATCGTTTCAACTCGTTCTATCGCAGCGACAACCATCCCTATGTCGAGTCGCTGGTGCGCGCGCTCGAGGCCGTCATGAAGATGCGCGGCCTGCCGCTGGAGGACATCACCCAGCGCAAGAGCCGCAAGAAGCTCGAGGAAGACGTCGGTTTCATGAACGGTATCGCCGACCGCATCATCCGCGAGCGCCGCGAGGTGCCGGCCGACGACACCGCGAAACCCGACCTGCTGGGCTTCATGCTGAGCGGGCTCGACAAGCAGACCGGCGAGCGGCTTGACGACGTCAACATCCGCTACCAGATGAACACCTTCCTGATCGCCGGTCACGAGACCACGAGCGGGATGCTGTCCTTTGCCGTCTATTTCCTGTTGAACAATCCGCACGTGCTGCAGAAGGCCTACGAGGAGGTCGATCGTGTTCTCGGACGCGACGTCAACGCGAAGCCGACCGCGAGCCAGGCCAACCAGCTGGTCTATATCGGTCAGATCCTGAAGGAGTCGCTGCGCCTGTGGCCGACCGCGCCGGCTTTCGGCCTCTATCCGTACGAGAACGAGACGATCGGCGGGAAGTACAAGCTGCGCAAGCGCACCTTCGTCACCGTGCTGACTGCGATGCTCCATCGCGACAAGTCGGTCTGGGGACCGCAGGCCGAAGTCTTCAATCCGGACAACTTCGCGCCGGAGCGCGAGGCCAGGATGCCGAGCCACGCCTTCAAGCCGTTCGGCAACGGCCAGCGCGCCTGCATCGGCCGGCAATTCGCCATGACGGAGGCGACGCTGGTGCTGGGCATGATCCTGCAGCGCTTCCGGCTGGTCGATCACACGCGCTACCAGCTCAAGATCAAGGAATCGCTCACCATCAAGCCCGAGGGGTTGGTGATGAGGGTGCGGCTGCGTCCCGATGTCGTGCGCGGCAGCGGCCGGGCAGCGGTCGCCACGACGCCTGCACCGAAGAAGGCCGCGCGCAAGGCGACCGCCAGCCATGGCACCAGGCTCGCCGTGCTGTTCGGCTCCAACATGGGGACCGCCGAGGAAATCGCGCGCTCGATCGCCGAGGATGCCGAGGCCGCGGGTTTCGCCACGACCCTGGCCGGCCTCGACGATATGGCCGGCCGGCTGCCGACCGAGGGCGCCGTCGCCATCGTCTGCGCCTCCTACAACGGTGGGCCGCCCGACAATGCCGTGCAGTTCCTCGCCAGCCTGAAGGATGCCGCGCCCGGTGCGCTGCAGGGCGTGCGCTACGCCGTGTTCGGCTGCGGCAACCGCGACTGGGCTTCGACCTATCAGGCGATCCCGCGCCAAATCGACGAGCTGATGGCGGAGAAGGGTGCCGAGCGACTTCACGTGCGCGGCGAGGGCGATGCGCGCGACGACCTCGATGGCAACTTCCAGTCCTGGTACGAGCCGATGCTGCCGGCGGTGGCCGGGAAGCTCGGCGTCAAGCTGGAGGCCGACAGCGGTGCGGCCCAGGAACCGCTCTATCAGGTGCAGCCGGTCGACAAACCGCCGGTCAATCCGATCATTGGCGGCAGCGGCGCGCTGCCGATGCAGGTGCTGGTCAATCGCGAACTGCAGAATCCGCAGACGTCGGGCCGCAGCACGCGGCACATCGAGGTGCTGCTGCCTGACGGCGTGAGCTATCGCGCCGGCGATCATCTCAGTATCGTGCCTCAGAACGGCGCGGCGCTGATCGCGCGGGCGATGCGGCGCTTCGGTTTCGCGCCCGGCGCCCATGTCGAGCTGACGGCGGCCGAGGGACGGCGCGCGGCTCTGCCCACGGGTGAAGCGATCGCCGTCCATCGCCTGCTGGGCGATTATCTGGAGCTGCAGCTTCCCGCGACGCGCAAACAGATCCAGGCGATGGCGCTGCACACACGATGCCCGTTCACGCGACCGAGGCTCGAAGCGCTGCTGGAGGAAGAGAACTTCCGGGCCGAGATCCTGGCCAAGCGCAAGTCGGTGCTCGACCTGCTGGAGGAGTTCCCGGCCTGCGAGCTGCCCTTCGCGGCGTTCCTCGAAATGATGCCCCTGATGGTGCCACGCTATTACTCGATCTCCTCTTCGCCGGTCGCCGATGGCGCGCGCTGCTCGGTGACGGTCGCGGTGGTCGAGGGACCGGCGCGTTCCGGCGGGGGCGTCTATCACGGCATCTGCTCCAACCATCTCGCGCGCCAGGCCGCGGGCTCCACGGTGCAGGCTTTCGTGAAGGAAACGAAGGTCGGTTTCCGGCTGCCGGTCGATCCGGCCGCGCCGATCGTCATGATCGGCCCAGGCACCGGCCTCGCGCCGTTCCGCGGCTTCCTGCGCGAGCGCGCGGCGCTGAAGGCGCAGAACCGGGCACTTGGCCCGGCGATGCTGTTCTTCGGCTGCCGTCATCCGGACCAGGATTTCCTATACGCCGACGAACTCAAGGAACAGGCCGAAGCCGGCCTCGTTGACCTCCAGGTCGCCTTCTCGCGCCACGACGGAAAGAAGACTTACGTGCAGGACCTGCTTGCGGACAATGCCGACAAGGTCTCGGCCCTGATCGAGCAGGGCGCAATCGTTTATGTCTGCGGCGACGGCGGGCGCATGGAGCCCGACGTGAAGCGGGCACTGATTGCGATGCATCGTGCGAAGAATGGCGCCGACGAGGCGGCGGGTGAGGCGTGGATGGCCAAGCTCGCGGCCGACCATCGCTACGTGTTGGACGTGTGGGCGAGCAGCTGACCCGCGACGCCGAACGCGCCCGCTCGCTGCAGCGGGTCAAGCTCGCCGCAGCGCTGCTGCTGGTGGCGACGGCGGCGCTGTTCGTGGTGGCGCGTCACTTCGAGGCGGTCCACTGGATCTGGGGCTACGTCGCGGCCTTCGCTGCTGCCGCGACGGTTGGCGGGCTGGCCGACTGGTACGCCATTGTGGCGCTGTTCCGCCGGCCCCTGGGCCTGCCGATCCCGCACACGGCGATCGTGCCGCGCAACCATCATCGCATCGCCGAGAATCTCGGCGAGTTCATCGAGACGAACTTTCTGGCGCCCGAGCCGGTCGAGGCGCGGCTGCGCGAAGTCGACTTCGCCGCGCTCGTCGCCGACTGGCTGAACGATCGTGAGCGCAGTGCCTCGCTGGCCGGCTTCATCCTGCGTCTCGTCCCGCAGGCCCTGTCGGCCGTCGACCAGTCCGGTCTGAAAAGCTTCCTCGGCCAACGGGCGATGGCCGAGTTGCAGCGCATCGAACTCGCGCCCCTGGCAGCGGGCCTGCTGAGCGCCGTCACCGAGAAGGGACGGCACCAGCGCCTGCTCGACGAGTTGCTGGTCGCGCTGGAGCAGGTGCTGGCAAACGAGGAGACGCTGGCGGCGATGCGCGAGAAGATCCGGCAGGAATTGCCGGCGCTGTTCAACCTCTATCGCGCCGATGCCTACCTGCTGCGCAAGATCGTGGCGTCGACGACGGCCTTCATCAAGGATGCGCGCACCGACAAGAGCCATCCTTTACGACAGGAATTCGACAGTTTCGTTACCGGCTTCATCGTCCGCTTGCGTACCTCGAAGGCCTTTGCCCGCCGCGCCGAAAGCCTGAAGCAGGACCTGCTGGCGCGACCCGAGATTGCAACGATGGCGGAAGGCGCCTGGGACAGCGTACGCTCCTTCCTCGAGCAGGATTCGCGCAACGCTGACAGCCAGGTACGCCGTCAGCTCGAGGCCATGCTGGTCGATGTCGGCAGCCAGCTTGCGCGCGATCCGGCGATCCGCGCAGAGATCAATCGCGGCATGGTGCGGGTCCTTGCAGATTTCGTGCAGAGCCAGAAGAGCGGCGTCGGCCGCTTCATCGCCGATCAGGTGAAGTCGTGGGACATCGACGTGCTGATCGGCCGCATCGAGCTGACGGTCGGGCGCGACCTGCAATATATCCGTTTCAATGGCGCCATGATCGGCGGCCTCGCCGGTTTGGCCTTGCACGCGCTGGAGCAGGGGTTGAAGCTGTACCTGTAACGCACAGGAGGTTCAGATGGCCGATGCGACGCAGCCCTTCACCGACATGTTCAAGAAGCTTGGCGAGCAGCTGAAGGTGCCGGCCTTCGACATGTCGAAGATGATGGAACACCATCAGAAGAATCTCGAGGCGATGACGCGCTCCTGGCAGGCGGTGGCCGGCGGTGCGAGCGAGGTCGCGCAGAAGCAGAAGGAAATCTTCGAGGCCGCGATGAAGGACATGGCAGAGATGGCACAGTCCTACAAGCCGGGCGGCAATCCGCAGGAAGTGATGGCGAAGCAGACCGAGTTCGCCAAGAAGGCGATGGAGGCCGCCATCGCCAACACGAAGGACATTGCGGAGCTGGTCCAGAAGTCCAGCACCGAAGCCTTCAAGATCGTCCAGGACCGGATGAAGGAATCCTACGAAGAGATCCGCAGCAGCGTCGAGAAGAAGTCGTAGGGCTCACGACTCAGTAAAAGTTTCCGTCGTCTCGACCGCAGCCTCGCCCCTCGAGTACCTCGGGGTAAACTCAGCGAGGCGGAGTGGAGAGACCTTCTCTCTACGATTTGACGGCAATTGGTGGAGAGAAGGTCTCTCCACTCCGCACCTTCGGTGCTCCGGTCGAGACGACGGCTAATTGCGCCGCCAATCCGGGAAGACCAGGCTCTTCCAGCCTGAGCGATCGAACTTCTTCCACTGGCCTTCGGGCTGGGCGAGACGGTCGGCGACCGCATAGACGGCGGCCGGATGATGGCCGAGCCCGCAATGGCTGCCGTAGACCTCGATATTCTCGACCTGCTCGCTCTCCTCATTGATGCAGGTCTGCCAGGCGCAGATCCCGTCGGTGCGGCTGAACACCGACGTGGTGGGCACCGGCGGTGGCGTCGCGAGCGCGCCGGCCATCTTGTGTTCGCTGTCCTCGACGCTCTGACCCGAGGCGAACTCATAGACGCGCCAGGCGTTGGTCGCCTTCGGGCTGCCGGCGAACGGGCTGCCGAGGCTGATCACCGAACGCACCTTGTCGGGAACCATCTTGGCGATCTGGCGGGCGTAGATGCCGCCCAGGCTCCAGCCGACGAGGCTGATCTTGCGATGGCCGTAACGCTCGTGGAGTTCCTCGACCCGCTGCAGCATTGCCTCTTCGATGCCGGCGCGCAGGCCGAGATTGCGGCCCTGCTTCCAGCCGTGCGCGGCATAGCCCTGGCCCTTCAGAAACGAGCGCAGCGGCCGGGTCGACAGATCGCTGGCCAGCAGGCCGGGAAGGACAAGGACGGGATGGCCGTCGCCGCGCGGCGCGGCGGCGAGCCACGGCCGAAGCATCATGAAGGCACCGAGCTCCTGCAGGGCACGCCCTTCGAGGAACAGCAACGTCCGCGAGGGGGGACGCAGGGCTTCAGCGACAGCCGTCATTGGGGCTCCTTGTTCGTTGCCACAAGAGTCTCACATATCGGAATGGGGCGGAAGAGTTTCAACCGGGCACGACCGCCTTCTTCAGCTCCTCGGTCGCCTCGACCAGATAGTCGCCGAGGACTGCAACATCCGGAACCGCGCGCCGGTCGGCGGTGAGGCCGAAGTTCAACGCATCCATGTAGCTCTGCACGGTGATGTTGAGTGCCGCACCGTGCGCGGGAATGGAAACCGGATGCAGCGCCGTCACCTTGGCGCCGGCGCAGTAGAGCGGCATCGGCGGGCCGGGCACGTTGGAGATGGTGACGTTCATCGGCATCGGCAGCTTGTCGGCCAGGCCGCTGCGTCCGTACACCAGCATCATGAGCTGCAGCAGGATGGGCGCGCCCACGAAGGCGAAATCCTGCGGGACGGCGTCGCGGAACGTGCCGGCGATCTGCTTGGACTCGGTCGACGACTTGACGATGGCGCGCAGCCGCTCCGCGGGATCGGCGACGTTGGTGGCGAGCTGGCAGAGCATGCCGGAGACCTGGTTGTTCTGCCGCGTATCGCCGGGCTCGCGCAGGCTGATCGGCACGCCGGCGATCAGTGGCTTGTCGGGAAGCTGCCCTTTTTCCTGGAGGTAGTGCCGCAACGCACCGCTGCACACCGCCATCACGACATCGTTCAGCTTGGCGCCGCTTGCCTTGGCGATCGCCTTGGCGTCACTCAGGGAAATGGTGCGCGCGGCATAGCTGCGTTCGCGCGTGATCGTGGCGTTGAAGGGCGTCTTCGGCGCATTGAGAGTCGGCAACTGGCTGGCGAGGCTCTGCAGCGTGCCCAGCGCCTTGGGCATTTCGCCGGGCTTGCCGAGGAAGGCATCGGTCATCGAATTCATGATGTCGGGCGCGGCCTGCAGCATCTTCATTTGCTGGCGCATCATGTTGCCCATGATGTCGCTGATGCCCTTCAACGGATCGACCGCGGTGGGTGAACTGGGCGCCGCCGTCGCGCTCGCGGCCTTGGGCGGCGGCGGTGCGACCTCGCGCGGCGTCGCGCTCACATCGTACAGCGCCTTGTTGATCGCCATGCCGGCGCCGCCGTCGATCGCGGCGTGATGGACCTTGGAGTAGAGAACGCCCTGACCGTTCTGGAGACCGGTGATGACGTAGAACTGCCAGAGCGGCCGGCTGCGATCGAGCGTGTTGGCATGCAGCCGCGAGATCACTTCCTCGAGTTGTGCCTCGGTACCGGGCGCCGGTAGTGCGGTTTCGCGCAGGTGGTAGTCGAGATCGATGGTCGCCTCGTCGACCCAGCCCGGGTGATCGAGGTCATAGAGCGATGGCGCGAGGCGCTTGGAGAAGATCGGGATCGTGTGCAGCCGGCTCTCGAAGAACTTCCGGAAGTGCTGGTAGAAGCTGCCCTCGAAGCCGGCCGGCAGCTCGAAGTAGGTGAGTCCCGCCACGTGCATGGGGGTCTCCGGCGTCTCGAGATAGAGAAACGATGCGTCGATGCCGGAAAGCTGCTGCAGGTCCATTGGCGTCCTCCCACGGTCCGCCTGTTATTCGTCGTTGGACGATTTGTCCTCCGGCGGGTCCGGGGAAAGCAAGGGCCCTCCGGGTAGTTGATGATTTAAGTCATTGAAATATATGGATATTCAATTTTTTGCGCCGCAGCGCACAAATTTATGTTGCAACGCACAATAGCGATCCCATATACGCCCCATCAGCATTCGAGACCACACCAACCAATTGCAGGACCTTACGCCATGACCACCCAGACCGCTGCCATCGAGAACGTCATCGAGCACGCCAACGAGACCACCAAGGCCGCCGGCGAGCGCGTCCGTGAGTTCGCCCAGATCGGCGTCCGCAAGGCCACCGAGGGCTTCGAGAAGATCAGCCAGGCCGCGCAGACCGCGTCGGAGGAGCTGAACACGCAGTACTCGCAGGCCCGCGACGGCGCCACGAAGGCGAGCCTCAAGATCCTGGACGTCGCCAAGGAAGATGCCGACGCCGGCTTCGCCGCGATGCGCGACTTCCTGTCGGCCAAGTCGCCGCTCGAGGCGTTCGACGTCTCGGCCAAGTACTGGCGCGGCCGTCTCGAAACCCGCATCGCCCAGGCGCAGGACCTCGGCGCGTTCGTCCGCAAGTCGGCCGACGACGTCGTTCGCCCGGTCCAGGAGCGCATCGAGAAGTTCACCAAGACTGCGGCCTAAGACGCCCCAGGCTTCGATATTGAAGGCCCGTCCGCAAGGACGGGCCTTTTTTCGTGAGCCGACGCTCTAGCGGACCCCCGACCCGTTCTGGGAGGAACGACATGGACGCTTCTGGCTCGAGAGCCATCCATGGGAGCAAGATCTTCGTCGCCGTTTCGGACGTGCGGCGATCGGCGGTCCCGACAAGAGCTCGGGCGAGGCCGTGATGCTGTTCGTGGTGAGAAGGGTCCGTCCCTCATCAAGGAAGCCCTGACGTCCTACTGTCACCATCTGCTCACGGGCTACAGCGGCCCAACATCGAATTCCGCGAGGAGCTGCCCGGGACCAACGTCGGCAAGATCCTGCGGCGGGCACTGCGGGACGATGCTATGCGGAAAGCGGCCTGAATCTGTCGCAGGGAGGCTGCAACCTCTGCCGCAATTGCGCGTTCCCGTCGCCAGGAATTCCCCTGGAGGACACCCTCATGACCGTTTCCAAAATTCTGACCGTCGCTGCATTGGGCCTGTCGGCCGCCGCCTGCAGCAGCACGACTTACGAAACCCGCAAGGCCGGCCCCTATTCGGTGAGCACGTCCGAGCAGGCCTGCCTGGACTACGGCTTCCGTGTGGGCACCGATAACTACAATCGCTGCGTTTCGCGCGAGGCCTCCGCCCGCGCCCAGGGCCGCGTTCCCGTCGGTTACACGGTCGCCAACCTCGATGCCGATGCCCGCAACGCCTGCTATTCCTACGGGCTGACGCCCGGCAGCACGATGTACGATCGCTGCGTCGGCCGGGAGATCGACGCCCGCCGGTACCGCGACCAGGCTTATGTGACGCCGGCACCGGTTCCCGGCTCCTACCCGTCGCAGACCACCACCTATTACACCACCGCTCCGGCGGCCCCGACCTATTACGGGCCGGCGACGACCGTTTCGACCACCACCTACAGCACCCCGCCGGTCGCCTACCAGCCCACCCCGCCGGCCGGCGTTGAGGCCTTCCGCGACGAGTATGGTTTCCGCTATGATGGGCAGGGAAACCGGATCGACCGCAACGGCAACATCATCAGCCCGCAGTCGACCACACGATGAGGGGGCTTGATGGCTGCGAGAGCTTTGATGGTTGCGGCGCTTGGTGTGTCGCTGCTCGCAGCCTGCGACCCGCTGCCACAACCCCTCTATAGCGAAACGACGCCGCCCCCGGCTTACCGGACGCAGCCGGGCGGCGTCCGGATCGACAACGAAGGCTACCAACTCGACCCCGAGGGCTACCGCATCGACAAGAGCGGTGCCCGGGTCGGCATCATCGACGTGCCGGCCAAGACCGCGGGCGACAACTCGAATGCGGTCGCGGGCTTCTACATCAGCAATACCGGCTCCAATGCGCCAGGCCGCGTCGCTTCGAGCGACGCCATCACGACCGGTTCGAACAGCATGAACCTGCCGACGCCGTCGCAGATGCCGCAGCAGGCGCCGATCGCCCCGGCGCCGGCGAACGTGCCGCCGCCGGCTGGGTATCGTTGAGGAGCGCCGCTACTCGATCCTGATTCCGGCGGCCCGGATCACGGGCGCCCATTTCGCGATCTCGTCGTTTATGAATTTCGCCGTGAGCTGAGGCGTGGTTTCCGTCGTCGGCACGGCGGCGATGTCTTCCAGGAACTTGATGGTGGTCGGATCCTTCATCATCCGGCGCGCCGCCTGGTCGAGCACGTCGACCACGGGTTGAGGCACATTCGCCGGCCCCAGGATCAGGTTGAATGTATAGGCCTCGTAGCCTTTCACGCCGGCCTCGATCATCGTCGGGATCTCGGGCGCGATCGGCGCTCGCCTGGAGTAGGCATAAGCGAGGATGCGAACCTTCCCAGCCTTGTGAAGCTGAAGCGTCGTGCTGAACGTCTCGAACATCCAGGCCGTCTGGCCGCTCATCATGTCCTGCAGCGCCGGCGCCGACCCCTTGTAGGGGATGTGCTCGACCTCGATGCCGCCGACCTCGCGTTTGAAGTACTCGCCGGCGAGGTTGATGATCGAGCCGGCGCCGGATGAGCCGTAGGAATACTTGCCGGGATTCTTCTTCATCAGCTCGACGAGGCCCATCACCGTGTCGGGCATGTCCATGCGTGCCACCAGGACCAGTGGATTGACGCAGATCGATGCGATGGGCGTGAAGTCCTTTACCGCGTCGTAAGCCGGCTTCACGAAGGCCGTGGGATTGATGGCATGGGTGGAGGACGGGGCGCACAGCAGCGTGTAGCCGTCGGGCCGGGCGTTCTTCACGTCCACCGCGCCGATCGAGCCGGCGGCGCCCGCCTTGTTGTCGACGATGACCTGCTGGCCGAGGATCGCCGTCAGCTTCTCCGCGGCCATGCGGCCGATGATGTCGGTCGGGCCGGCCGGCGCGAAGGGGATGACGAAGCGGATCGTCCTGTCGGGGAACTTGCCCTGGGCACGGGCGGTGCTCGGGGCGGCAAAGGCCGCAGCTCCGGCGACGATCAGTTGGCGACGGTTCATTTCGATTCCTCCCTGATGTTTTCTAGTTCAGCGTCTCATTGAACAGCTCGATCATGGCGTTCCATGACCTGCGGTCGGTGGCCTCATGGTAGAAGAAGCCTTTCATGCCGCGCGAATCGGCCGCCGGGTTGGTGAAACTGTGACCGGCGCCGCCATAGAGCTGCAACCGCCAGTCCACACCGGCACTCTTCATTTCGGTCTCGAAAGCCGCACGCTGCTCGGGCGGAATGATCGGATCGTCGGCGCCGATGCACACCAGCACCTTGGCCTTGATGTTCACCGCATCCTGCGGCCGCGCCGTCGCGAGGCCGGAATGAAAACCGACGACCGCCTTCACATCGGCGCCGCTGCGCGCGATCTCCAGCGAGGTCGTGCCGCCGAAGCAGTATCCGATGGCGGAGAGCCGAGCGGGATCGACTTCCTTCTGGCTCTTGAGGACGTCGAGCGCCGCCAGCGCGCGGGTGCGGATACCCGTCGGATCGGCCATCCAGGGCTGCAGCCGCGCCATCGTCTGGCTGGGATCGGCCAGCGGCTTGCCGTCGCCATGATAGTCCATGGCGAAGGCGGCGTAGCCGAGGCCCGCCAGACGTGCCGCGATCTTCTTCGTGTGGTCGGTCAGGCCCGGCCCCTCGTGGCAGACCAGCACGCCGCCGCGGAGTCCCGGCTTGCTGTCGTCGACCACATACTGGCCGATCATGCGGACGCCGTCGGCGCGGTACTCGATATCCTCGGTGCGCATCGTCGTTCGTTTCCCCTCTTGTTGGTCGGGAGACTAGCGGAGCCGGCTTGACCCGCCAACGACCCGCCGCCACCAGTCGCCGCCATGGTCCCGCCCGCTGCGCCGTGACCTAGAAAACGTTGCGGTGGGCGCCGAATTGCGCAGCAGGAACCCATCGTATAGATTGGACTGATGTCGCAGTTCTTTCTTCCCGGCGCGTGCACCGCGCGATGTATCGAGGTCTGAGGCCCAGCGGGCCCCGGTAGCCTTCGTTCGCATTTGAGTTGGGAGAAGGGGCGATGTCCCTCGTCGTTTACAACACGCTGTCGCGCGAGAAAGAGCCGTTCGCGGCGCTCGATCCATCGCATGTCCGCCTCTATGTCTGCGGCCCGACGGTCTACGACTACGTCCATATCGGCAATGCGCGGCCGGTCGTCGTGTTCGACGTGCTCTACCGCCTGCTGAAGCGCCGCCATCCGAAGGTCACCTATGTCCGCAACATCACGGACATCGACGACAAGATCATGGTGCGCGCCGCCGAGAACAAGGAATCGATCGAGGCGCTGACCGAGCGCACGGGCGCCGCCTACCAGAGCGACATGGCCCGCCTCGGCGCGCTGTCGCCGGACGTCGAGCCGCGTGCCACGAAGTATGTCGGCGAGATGATCGCGCTGATCGAGCGGCTGGTCGCGCGCGGCCATGCCTACGCGGCCGAGGGCCATGTCCTGTTCGACGTGCCCAGCATGGAAGACTACGGCCGCCTGTCGCGCCGCTCGCATGACGAGCTGATCGCCGGCGCGCGGGTCGAGGTCGCGCCCTACAAGAAGGACCCGGCCGACTTCGTGCTGTGGAAGCCCTCGACCGATGCACAGGCCGGCTGGCCGAGCCCGTGGGGCCGCGGCCGTCCGGGCTGGCACATCGAGTGCTCGGCCATGAGCGGCGCGCTGCTCGGCGAGACGTTCGACATCCATGCCGGCGGCCTCGACCTCATCTTCCCGCACCACGAGAACGAGATCGCGCAGAGCCGCAGTGCCTTCGGTCACGCCATCATGGCGAAGTACTGGATGCACAACGGCTTCCTGAACATCTCCGGCGAGAAGATGAGCAAGTCGCTCGGCAACTTCTTCACCGTGCACGAGCTGCTTGACCAGTATCCCGGCGAGGTCATCCGCCTGCTGCTGCTGTCGGCGCAATACCGCCAGCCGCTCGACTTCACGCACGAGGGGCTTGCCCAGGCCAAGGGCACGCTCGACCGCTGGTACGGACTGCTGCGCGGCAAGGCGTTGGAGGAGAAGCCGATCCCGGCCTCGGTCGAGGATGCGCTGTCGGACGATCTCAATACCCCGCTCGCCATCGCCGCCCTGCACCAGTTGCGCGATCCGTCGGATCTGAAGGCGGGTGCGTCCGCGCTCGGCCTGCTGCAGCAGGATCCCGAGGCGTGGTTCCGCTGGACTCCGGCAGCAGCGGCCGAGGGTCCGTCCGATGCCGACATCGAGGCCGCCATCGCGGCGCGTCAGGCGGCGCGCAAGGCCAGGGACTTCAAGGAGTCCGATCGCATCCGCGACGACCTGAAAGCCCAGGGCGTGATCCTCGAGGACGGGCCGCAAGGCACGAGCTGGAAAAGGGGCTAAGTGTCATCCTGAGCGCAGCGAAGGATCCTTCGCTGCGCTCAGGATGACACCTGATTCGGCATCGGCCGCTGCGCGCCGAGCTCGTGGCACTTGATGGTGACGGACTTCGGCTTCAGGCCACGCAGTGCCTTGAGGAAGACGGCCATGTGCGGCGTTGCGAAATGGTCCTTCAGCGCCTGCTCGTCTTTCCACCATTCGCGCACGCGCATCAGGCCGGGTTCGAGCATGTCGAACGCATAGTCGTACCCGGCGCATCCTGCTTCGGCGCGCGAAGCCTCGATCATCGGACGCGCGATAGCTGCGACGTCGTCCGCCTGGGCGGCATCGAACCTCGCATCGGCAAGCACGATAAGCATGGTGTCCTCCCTCAGCGTTTCTCGAAGATGACGCTCTGCACGGCGCGGCCGAAATAGCCGTTGGCGTCGGCCAACCGCGCGGCGGCGATGCCGACCGAGTCGGGGCCCACCCAAGTTTCGGCGTCGAGCAGGACCCATTCGCCGATCGGCTCGCGCCCCAGGCTGACGCTGAGGTCGGCGTTGATGAAGGTCCAGTCCTTCATGTCGAACACCGACGAGGTGCCGTTGCAGAAGTCGGCGGCAATGACGGCGCGCATCAGCGGCGAGATCGCCGCGCCGGCCACGATGGGCCGCGTCGCGCGATACCAGACCGCGGCCGGGCCGGGGATACGGAATCCGCCCTTGGCCGTGCGCATCTCGATGCCCTTGAGGAAGGGCGTCTCGGTTGCGAAGAAGTCCGGTGGGGCGCAATGCTCCGGCATCGGCAGTTCGACCGGCGGGCCGCTGGCGATGGCCGGCATCTCCTTCGGGTCCGTGCGGATACGCAGCGCACTCGCCCGCACGACCTCGGCGCCGTCGGCCAGCAGCTTTATCGACAGGAGCTGGATCTTGCGGCCTTCGCGGACGATCTCGGTCTCGATGGTGAGCGGTGCCACCGGCACAGGCCGCATCAGGTCCACGGTGAGGCGCGCGACCCGCATCGGCACGGGCGAGGGCAGGTGTTCGACCGCCCAGCAGACCAAGGACGACGGTGCCGCGCCATGCTGCAGCCTGGGATTCCACGGGCCGCCGGCAAAGGAACTGGTCTCGGCAATCGCGCCTTCGACTCGATAGATCGATTCCATTCCTGTCACGCTCCCCCTGGCCGGCGCTTGTCATAATGGGCGACGCAATTACCGGCAATCGTTTGACGGCCATCCATATTTAACATATATGTTAAATATGGATATGCTCTCCCAGACCTTCTCCGCGCTCGCGGACCCGACCCGACGCGCGATCCTGACGCGACTTGCCGACGGCGGTGCGACGGTCGGGGAGTTGGCCGAGCCCTTCGAGATGTCGCTGCCCGCGGTGTCGCGACACTTGCGTGTTTTGACCGATGCCGGACTGATCGAGCGGCATGTCGAGGGACAGTGGCGGCGCTGCGAACTGCGCGGCGAGGGGCTGCGCGCCGCGGCGGACTGGATCGACCATTACCGCAGGTTCTGGGAGGCGAGCTTCGACAGGCTCGATGCCTTCCTGAAGGAATCCGAACCGAAAACACGGAAAGGAAAGCCGAATGCCCGACGCAAGGATCGATAACGACACGCTGCATGTCAGCCGCATCTTCGATGCGCCGCGCGAACGCGTCTTCGACGCCTGGACCAGGCAGGAGCAGTTCGTCCAGTGGATGTGCCCGCCCGGTGTGGAGATCACGCTGTGCGAGATCGATGTCCGCCGCGGCGGCGCCTGGCGGATCGATGGCCGCAACGCCGACGGAGACTTCTCGTCATCGGGCGTCTATCTCGACGTCGTTGCGCCGGAGCGGCTCGTCTTCACCTGGGCGCATCACGCCGACGGCGATTTTTCGGGCGCGCGGGGCCATGAGACGACGGTGAGGATCGAGCTGCGTGCCCTGGGCGATCGTACGCAGTTGACCCTGATCCATGGTCCCTTCGCCAACGCGGAAGATTTCCGCTGCCATCGCGAAGGTTGGGATGGCTCGTTCGACAAGCTGCAGACGCTGCTGCGGGGGACGCCATGAGCACGCATCCCGTCGTTTCGCACGAGGCCTGGCTGGCGGCGAGCCGCGCACTGCTCGCCAAGGAAAAGGAGTTCACGCGACTGCGGGACGAGCTGTCGCGCCAGCGCCGCGCGTTGCCCTGGGAGCGGGTCGAGAAGGACTATTCCTTCGAGGCAGCGGAGGGGCGCGTGGCGCTCTCCGACCTGTTCGGCGGCCGCAGCCAGCTCCTGGTCTATCACCTGATGTTCGGTCCCGACTGGACCGAAGCCTGCAAGAGCTGCTCCTTCTGGGCGGACAACTTCAACGGCATCGACGTCCATCTCGCCCATCGCGACACGGCGCTGGTCGCCGTCTCGCGGGCGCCGCTCGCCACGCTTGAAGCCTACCGCAGGCGGATGGGCTGGAGCTTTCGCTGGGTGTCGTCCGGCGCCAACGACTTCAACTTCGATTACAAGGTGAGTTCGCGGCCCGGCGAAGAGACGATGGACTACAATTTCGCGACGATGAAGGTGGGTCCGGGCGAGATGCCGGGCTTCAGCGCTTTCCGGCGGGGCGACGATGGCGCGATCTATCATACCTACTCGACCTACGCGCGCGGCGTTGACATGCTGAACGGCGCTTACCATCTGCTGGACCTGACGTCGAAAGGTCGTGACGAGAGCGACCTTGCTTTCACCATGGAGTGGGTGCGGCGACGCGACCAATACTGAAGCGAGGAGGCTCCTCATGAAGGCAACCTGGCGCGGCAAGGTGATCGCCGACAGCGATCGCACAATCGAGGTGGATGGCTACCGCTATTTTCCCCGCGATGCCGTCCGGATGGACCTGCTGAAGACGTCGCCGAAAACAGGCCGCGACCTGGAATGCCCGCACGGGGTGCAGTTCTACGACGTCGTCGAAGGCGAGGCCCACAGCCCCCGCGCGGCCTGGTCCTATGAGGCGCCCCAGGCAAAGATGAAGCCGGTCGATCGCTGGATCGGCTTCTGGGAAGACGTCAGCGTCGGCTGACGCCCCAAAAGAAAACGGCCGGCAATGCCGGCCGTTTGAATCTCGGTCGCGAGCGCCTTAGCGCGCCGGCGAGATGGCCGTGATCGTCAGCGGCGTGGTCATGCCGATCACCACATCGCCGACCTTGATCTTCTTCAGCATGTCCTGCTTGGCGATCGAGTTCGCCGAATAGGTACGGACCGCGCCGCCGCGGCCGTCGATCACCGAGACGGTGTTCTTGGCGAGGTCGACGGCAACGACCGTGAGCGTGAAGCGCCCGGCCTCGACGTCGGTCTGGTTCGTGGCACCCATCTGGTCCTTGCGGGCGAGCTGAGCGCCCGGGCCTTTCTGGCGCAGGTTCAGCATGGTGATCACCTCGGAGTAGGTGACGTTCGCCATCGAGCCGTCGTCGATCGCGGCCAGGTTCCGCACGCTGTCGGCCACCGGCAGGATCACGAGCTGGCCGGTCGGCGACGTGAACGCGACCGTGCGGCTCTCCGGATCGGCCGTCTCGATCTTGACCCGCTGCGTGACCACGTCGTTGAAGGCCACGCCCTCGCGCGGCACCGCCGTCACCTGGGCCGACGCCTGCCGCTCCGGCAGGCTCACGCCGATCGCCAGGACCGCCGCAAACAGGGAAACGCCAGCGGTCGTCTTCATCGAACGGATCGTCATTGCCGTGTACCTCGCAAAACCCCTAACGCGCCGGACAATAGCGATCCGAACCGGCGAAGCAACCACCAAGGGCGTGAGGCATTCAGGCAAAATGCTTCAAAACGGCCCGAGCGACGGCATCGGGCTGGTCGAGATAGGCCAGATGGCCGGCATTGGCGATGGTTTCGACCCGCGTGGAGCCGTTGATGCCCTTGGCGAACCTGGCCGCGTAGCTCGGCGGCAGCACGCCGTCGCGCTCGCCCCACAGGATCAGGGTCGGCACCTCGATCAGGCCCAGCCGTTTCTCCAGTTTCGTATTGCCCAAAGGCCAGAAGGCGCGGGCAGCGGCTTCCGAGGCCCGGGTCATCTCGATCGGCCACTCCACCGAATTGGCGCCGTCCGGCGCGGCGACCAGGTCGTTCCAATGGGCCGCCTCGGCGCACATCAGGCCCGGCAGGACGTCCTTGCGCTGGGCCCAGGGGTCGGCCGCGGGCTCCTTGTCGTCGAACAGGCCGAAGGGCGCGATCAGGGCCAGTTTGCCGACATGGCCGGGGAAGATCGCCGCCATCTCGGCCGCGAAGGCGCCGCCGACCGAGGCCCCCACGAGGTCGGCGCCGGCGAGGCCCGCCTTCTCGACGATCTGGCGCACCGCCAGCACCCAGTCGAGGTGCGTGTCGAGTTCGGTGTGCCCGGTCGCGCCGGGATAGCCGGGCAGGGACGGGGCGATGACCGTCCGGCTTTCGGCCAGCCGGTCGAGGAAGGGGACCCACCGTGGCAGGCCACCCAGACCGGCGAGGAAGCCGACCTTCGGGCCCTTGCCCTTGGTCCAGACCCGGCAGGGATGGCCATTGACCTCGACGGTCGTGGTCGCAGGTTGGGACACGAGGCTACTCCGCGGCGGCGGCGTGGGGACGGAAGGCGGGGACGGCGGCGCGCTGGCCCTTTTCCATCGGCTTGGGCCACCACTTGTCCTCCCACTCGCCGAACAGGTCCTTCACCTTCGGCATCACCTTCTCGGCGAACAGTCGCGTGTTGTACTTGGTCGTGTCCTTGCTCATGTTGCCGTACTGCAGCAACAGCATGAGATGGCCGACGTTCAGGCTTGTGGCGACGTGGCGGATCTGTTCCACGACCTCGTCGGGCGAGCCGATGATGACGTACCCGCCGTCGACGATGTCTTTCATATTAGTGGCCTTGAGGCTGAGCTTGCTCGAATAGCTCGCCGTATTGGCTGCCTTGCTCACCATGCTCTGGATGCCGGCGCGCTGGGTCGCCTCGGTCGTGTAGCCCGGCGGCGTCGCGAAGCGAGCGTCGACATGCAGGCAGCGGCCATAGAAATATTCCGCAGGCTCAGTATAGAGGTCGAGCGCCTGCTGGCGGCTCTCGGCGACGCCGACGAACTGCAGGAAGCCCGCGCGGTATGGATTGCGGTCCTTGCCGAGCTTCTCCATCTCGTTCCAGAAGCCCTGCATCGTCGCGAGCCCGGCCTTGTAGCCGTAGTACGAGAGATAGCAGTAGACGTAGTCCATCTCCGCGCACCACCGCCACGTCTCGACCGAGCCGCCGCCGGGAATCCAGATCGGCGGGTGCGGGTCGTTCTGGATCGGACGCGGCCAGATGTTGACGTAACGCTGCTGGTTGTAGCGGCCGTTGAAGGCGAAGGTGTCCTTCTCGGTCCAGGCGCGTTTCACCAGGTCGTGGGCCTCGAGATAGCGCTCGCGCAGCAGGCTCGGGTTCTGGCCATAGGCGTAGCAGGTATCCATCGGCGAGCCGACCGGGAAGCCGGCGATCAGCCGGCCGCCCGAGATGCAGTCGATCATCGCGAATTCTTCGGCCACGCGTGTGGGCGGATTGTAGAGCGCCAGCGAGTTGCCCATGACGCAGAGCGCCGTGTCGGTGGTGCGACGGGCCAGCGAGGAGGCGATCAGGTTGGGCGACGGCATCAGCCCGTAGCCGTTGGAATGATGCTCGTTCACGCAGACCGCGTCGTAGCCGAGCTCGGCGGCGTATTCGAGCTCGTCCATGAAGTCGTTGTACATGTGGTGCGCGCGCCTGGGGTCGAACAGCGACGAATGGATGTCGACCCAGACGGACGGGTGCTTCTTGTTGAAGTCGTCCGGGAGCTCCGTGTACGGCATCAAATGGAACCACATGAGCTTCATGGCGCCTTCTCCCTAAACTCGAGCTGCTTGGTAAACGCTCGTTTACCTCGTAACCCTGACTCGACTTTTGTGTCTCGGCAACGCGCGATTTCCGCAGGGCGTGGGTAATTTTATTGTTTTTCCCTCATGCCAATCGTTCCGAATCGTATTTTGTGCATTGCACTCTCGCGTTCGCAGCAATAGTTTCGCTGCAACGCAGGAGGATTTGCCATGTCCGTCGTCGCTTTCGCGGCTCGCCCCCATCCCACGGCCAACCAGCCGAAGAAGGATCTCTACGAAGTCGGTGAGATTCCGCCGCTCGGGCATGTTCCGAAGAACATGTACGCCTGGGTCATCCGGCGCGACCGTCACGGTCCGCCCGAGCAGTCCATGCAGCTCGAAGTGGTGCCGACGCATGCGATCGGCGAGGACGAGGTGCTGGTCCTCGTGATGGCGGCGGGCGTGAACTACAACGGCATCTGGGCGGGTCTCGGCCTGCCGATCTCACCGTTCGACGTCCACAAGCAGCCGTTCCACATCGCGGGCTCCGACGCTTCGGGCATCGTCTGGGCGGTCGGCGCCAAGGTGAAGCGCTGGAAGGTCGGTGACGAGGTCGTCATCCACTGTAACCAGGACGATGGCGACGACGAGGAGTGCAACGGCGGCGATCCGATGTTCTCCACCAGCCAGCGCATCTGGGGCTACGAGACGCCGGACGGCTCGTTCGCCCAGTTCTGCAAGGTGCAGGCGCGTCAGCTGATGAAGCGCCCGCTGCACCTCACCTGGGAGGAAAGCGCCTCCTATACGCTCACGCTCGCCACGGCCTACCGCATGCTGTTCGGCCATCGCCCGCACATCCTGCGGCCCGGCCACAACGTGCTGGTCTGGGGCGCGGCAGGCGGCCTCGGCTCGATGGCAATCCAGCTCATCGCCACGGCCGGCGCCAACGCGATCGGCGTGATCTCCGATCCGTCGAAGAAGGACTTCGTGATGTCGCTGGGCGCGCGCGGCGTCATCAACCGCAACGATTTCGACTGCTGGGGCCAGCTGCCCGACGTCGACGACCAGGCGGGCTACGCCGAATACATGAAGAAGTGCCGCAAGTTCGGCGGCGCGATCTGGGAGCACACCGGCAAGGGCAACGACGTCGACTTCGTGTTCGAGCATCCCGGCGAGCAGACCTTCCCGGTCTCGTGCTTCATCGTGAAGCGCGGCGGCATGGTCGTCTTCTGCGCCGGCACCACTGGCTTCAACCTGACGATGGACGCCCGCTTCGTGTGGATGCGCCAGAAGCGCATCCAGGGCAGCCACTTCGCCAACCTGCTGCAGGCCAGCCAGGCCAACCAGCTCGTGATCGAGCGACGAATCGATCCGTGCATGAGCGAAGTCTTCGAGTGGTCCGACATTCCCAAGGCCCATACGAAGATGTGGAAGAACCAGCATAAGCCCGGAAACATGGCCGTGCTGGTCTCCGCCAAGCGCCCCGGCCTGCGCACGCTGGAAGACGCGCTGGACGACTGACGAACCTTCCTCCCCCGCCATTGCGCCCTCTCCGCCCGCGAAGCGGGGGGAGAGGGAGGGGACCCGCGCGGAGCGCGGGGAGGGTGAGGTGGGTCCTCGAGTGCCCACATGCGCGCCGCTGCTGAACGATCCACCACCTCGCCTTCCCATTGCTGCGCAATGGACCCCGTCCTCTCCCCCCACTTCGTGGTGGAGAGGAGTTCCTGACTGGAGATGAGCCTTGCTGCTGAACGACCTTCTTTCCCTGTGCGCTGATGCCGAGGGCGCGGCCGATCGCCATGAAACCGCGGCGCGCGAAGCGGTGCGCAATCTCGTTGCGCCGCAGGGCAAGGTCGATCCGAAGCTGCTGGAGCGCGAGCAGTTCGCCGCGCACGGATATGCCTGGATCGCCACCTACGTGGCCGCTCTGCGCCAGATGCGGCGATGGGCCGAAGCGGGCGGGAACGGCGAACTGGAGAAGCTCATTCTCCAGTCGGCCTTCGGCGAGTATCTCGCGCAGCTCAAGGGCGGCATCGCGATCAGCCAGGTGGAAATCGTGCGGCCGGGCGATCTCGGTCTCGACGGTGCTGCACTGGAAACACCCGCCGTCGCGAAGCTGATCGCCGCTAACACGCCGGCGGTGCGCGGCCGCATCGCCGAGCTGATTGCCGACGGCCTCGAAACCGGCGGCTTCGGGTCGCTCGAACTGGGCGACGAGGCACTCGAGGAAGTGCGCCGCCAGTTCCGCCGCTTCGTCGACAGCGAGGTCGCACCGCACGCGCACGGCTGGCACTTGCGCGACGAGTTGATCCCGCTGCCGGTGGTGCAGCAGATGGCCGATCTCGGCGTGTTCGGCCTCACCGTGCCCGAGGAGTGGGGCGGGCTGGGCATGGGCAAGCTCGCCATGTGCGTCGTGACCGAGGAACTGTCGCGCGGCTATATCGGCGTCGGCTCGCTGGGCACGCGTTCGGAGATTGCGGCCGAGCTGATCCGCTCCGGCGGCACCGAGGCGCAGAAGAAGAAGTACCTGTCGCGCATCGCCTCGGGCGAGCTGCTGCCAACGGCGGTGTTCACCGAGCCCAACACTGGCTCGGATCTGGCGAGCCTGCGCACGCGCGCGGTGCTCGAAGGCGAGACTTACAGGATCAACGGCAACAAGACCTGGATCACCCACGCTGCGCGCGCCGACATCATGACCCTGCTGGCGCGCAGCGATGCGTCGAAGCCCGGCTACCAGGGCCTGTCGATGTTCCTGGCCGAGAAGCCGCGCGGCACCGATGCCGATCCGTTTCCCGCCAAGGGCATGAGCGGCGGCGAGATCAAGGTGCTGGGCTATCGCGGCATGAAGGAATACGAGATTGGCTTCGACGGGTTCGAGGTGCCGGCGGTCAACCTGCTGGGCGAGAAGGAAGGGCAGGGCTTCAAGCAGCTCATGGCGACCTTCGAGAGTGCGCGCATCCAGACGGCGGCACGCGCCGTCGGTGTGGCGCAAAACGCCCTCGAACTCGGCCTGCGCTATGCGAAGGAGCGCATCCAGTTCGCCAAGCCGCTCTATGCCTTCCCGCGCGTCGCCGGCAAGATCGCGTGGATGGCGGTCGAGACGATGATCGCCCGCCAGCTCACCTACTTCGCCGCGCGCGAGAAGGATTCGGATCGGCGCTGCGATATCGAAGCAGGCATGGCCAAGCTGCTCGCCGCGCGCGTCGCCTGGAGCAATGCCGACAACGCGCTGCAGATCCATGGCGGCAACGGCTATGCGATGGAGTATCCCGTCAGTCGCGTGCTATGCGATGCACGCATCCTCAACATCTTCGAGGGTGCGGCCGAGATCCAGGCGCAGGTCGTCTGTCGCGGCCTGATCGAAGGACGCAACTAGCTTCGGGAGAAATCATGAAGTCGTTCGTTGCCGCCGGCGCTATCGCAATGGTCGCCGTGTCCGGAGCTGCGCCGGCATGGGCGCAATCCATGGCGCAAAGCGTTTGCCAGCAGAACTTCGTCGTCGAGGGAACAGCGCGCGTCACGGCGATGAACTTCCGCACCTGGCGCGACTTCCCGAACCTGGCGCAGCCGACGGCGCTCAAGAACCTGCGCGCTGCCATGCTGGCCGAAGGATTCAGCAACATCGGCGTCGATGCCGAGGCAGGGGCCCTCACGGCCGTGCAGGAGACCAGCGGCTCGGGCCGGCCGCAGACATTGCGGGTCACGGCCCGCAAGACGGGCAGCGGCACGCGCGTCGATGCCGTCTTCATGATCCAGCCCGGCCAGACCGCGGACTCGAACTATGTCCGCAGCGCCCTCTGCCGCGTGGTCGACGCGGCCAACCTCTAGTAGGCTTGCTCCATCCTGCGGAGTGTCGTGTCCCATGCGACGCCGCCGTCATCTCCCCCTTGCCTGGACACGATGAAGGACCGGGGCGGGGGCGACCTTCGGCGCGTGGGTTGGGCCGGAGGCTGGTCGCGCTTGTCGGCGATCCTTTGCTTCTGCTGTCCTCGTTTGGAGAGATGATCCTCTGGCGCTTCCGTGACGTATGAGGTTCGCAACCCACGAGAAGCCGAGATGACTTTCCGTATTTCGACGATGTCCTCCGGTCGCGGCCTCGGGAGGGACTGAGGATGGACGTCCGTGTGCAGCATGCGGCGGGCATCGTCACGATGGTCGATGCCAACACGACCATCGCGTATTGCCGGTACGACGACTCTGGCGAGATCGAATATCTCTTCGTCGGTCCTGCTTTCCGGCGTCGTGGTCATGCCCGACGGATGCTCGAGCTCGTGGAAGCGCATGTGGGCACGAGGCTCCGCTTCGCCTCGCCGATCAGCCCCCTGGGGCGTTGCCTCGTCGAGGCTTACCGCCGCGATCGCGGCATCGATCCTGCGGAAACGGTGTCGCCGTTCACCCCGCCCGAGGGTGGAGCGCGGACATGAACTCAGACATGAACTCAGACGGGCGCGACGAAACCGGCGGTCCGCTCTCCAGGGACGGCATCGCCATCGTCATCGGTTCTTCGGGCGGGATCGGCCGCGCCCTGCATCAGCGTCTTTCGTCGCAGTCCCGTTTCAGTGCGGTGCTCGGTCTGGGGCGCGGAAGCTCACCGCCGCTCGACCTGACGGATGAAGACAGCATTGCCGGCGCCGCTCGCCATGTCTCCGGGCTCGAGGCGGATGTGCGCCTGATCATCGATGCCAGCGGATTCCTGCATGGCGATGGGCTCTCGCCGGAGAAGAGCTGGCGCGACCTCGACGCGGCGCACATGGCCAGGGCCTTCGCCGTGAATGCGATCGGCCCGGCGCTGTTGATGAAGCACTTCCTGCCCCTGCTGCCGCGCCAGGGGCGTTCGGTGTTCGCAACCCTGTCCGCCCGGGTCGGCAGCATCGGCGATAACCGTCTGGGCGGCTGGTACAGCTATCGCGCGTCCAAGGCGGCTCTCAACCAGTACGTCCGGACGGCCGCTATCGAACTCGGCCGGCGCCAGCCGTTCGCACTCTGCGTGGCGCTCCATCCCGGAACGGTGGCGACGCCTCTTTCGGCGCCGTTTGTAAAGGCCGGTCTCGATGTCCAGGCGCCGGAGCAGGCGGCCGCACGCCTGCTCGACACGATCGATGGCCTTGGCCCGGGCAGCAGCGGCGGCTTCTTCGATCACCGCGGCGAGCCGGTGCCCTGGTAACGGCACCGGAGAGTGGGAGCGCTTCTATTCGCGCTTGTCCGCCACCTTGATGCCCATGACCTTCTTCGCCGGGAACTTCTTGAAGGTGCCGAGATGCCCGCGCATGCCGAGTTGGAAGGCCTCGACGTAGGCGAGCTTGCGCGTCAGGTAGTTGTGCTGCTCTTTCGGGTCCAGATAGAGATTGAACAGCTTCGGATAGGCGTAACGCTCCAGCACGCCGGTGAAGCCGCCGGTGCCGAAGGCGTCCGTCGCATTGTCGCTCGTGGCCGACAGCACCATCTTGTATTCGCCGCAACGCAGGCCGGAGAAGGTCTGGCTCAGCCAGTAATAGTGGTACTTGCGGTTGGAGAGGCCGTCGGGCGCCAGCAGGAACGAGCTCTGGTCGACGCCGTCGATGTAGCGGTCCGAGGGCAACAGGTCCGAGGCGCCAGCGAGGCCGAGCGCGGTCGGCACGATGTCGTTGAAGTCGAACAGCCCGTCGCTCTGGCGGCCGGCCTCGATCGTGCCCGGCCAGTACATCAGCCCTGGCACACGCACACCGCCTTCCCAGGTCGAGCCCTTGGCGCAGCGGAACGGCGTGAAGGCGGCGTCCGGCCAGGTCTCCATGTGCGGACCGTTGTCGGACGAGATGAAGATCAGCGTGTCCTCGAGCTGGCCCGACTTGCGCAGCGCCTCGACGAGGCGGCCCATGATCTCGTCCAGCTCGAGCAGCGTGTCCTTGTAGGGATGCTTGGCCGGCGATTTGCCGAGGAACTTCTCGCCCGGATAATTGTCGAAGTGCGCGCCGCGGGTGCAGTGATAGAGCAGCCACGGCTTGTCCGACTTTGCCTGCTTCTCGATGAACGCCTCGGAATACTGGCACCACTTCTCGTCGAGTTCGGAGAGGACCGGGATCGTCACCTCCTCGACGTTGGTCAGTTCCTTGCCCTTGGTCGCGTGCACGAAGCAGCGGTTGAACGGCATGTTCTTGATCCACTCGGTGCGCGCCGCCGAATAGACGATCTCGGGGAAGAAATGCGGATCGCGCCATTCGGTGTACATGTCGGACACCGAGAGGAAGCCGTAGAAATCGTCGTAGCCGACATGCTGCGGCTGGCTTTCGACGTTCTCGCCGAGATGCCATTTGCCCACGGCCTGGGTCGTGTAGCCGGCCTGGCCCAGCAGCATCGGCAGCGTGATCTCGCCCTGCAGGCCGCCGGGTTCGCCGTACATCGGCGGACGATGCAGCCCGTGGCGGTTGGGCACGCGGCCAGTGTGGAGCGTTGCGCGCGAGGGCGAGCAGGAGGGTTCCGAATAGCAGGACGTGAGCTGCAGGCCGCCGCGGGCGATCTTGTCGAAGTTGGGAGTCGGTGCGCCCACGGCCACGCCACCGCCGTAGCAGCCGAAGTCGCCCCAGCCGACATCGTCCATCAGATAGATCAGGATGTTGGGCTTCTTCTTTCGGGCCGCGAGCTTCCGCGCCGTCGCCTCGATGTCAGCCTTGTGCACGAAGCCGGGTTCGAGATGGGCCGCCTTGCGGACGGTCTGCGTGGCAATGGCGTCGAAGCTCGTCATGTTTCCTCTCTTCGTTTGGCCGCAAGCTACTAGCTTGCGGCGTCCGTGGCGATGGCGCGTGCGAGCGCATTGAGCGGCGCGCCGAATCGCGCACCGGCTTCGGCCTCGCTCATTGCCGACCGCAGGAAGCGCATCGAGATGCAGCCCAGTACGCGGTCGCCCTTGCGAATGGCGACGGCGATGCCCTGCAGGCGTCCCGATCGCTGCAGGATTGAAAACGCATGTCCGTCGCGCCTGATGCGGCCGAAGGCGGCGGCCAGTTTCGCGTCGTAGCGCACGCCGAGATCGCGCAGGATCGCACGGCGCTCCTCGTCCGCGGAGAAAGCGAGCCAGGCGCGCCCGAGTGCTCCCGACAGGATCGGACTGCGCCGATACAGAGCGGTGCGCTCGAACGACATCGGGCTCTCGGCGGCCGTCGAATAGCGGATGGTGATCGCGCGATGACTGATCGAGCCCAGATAGAGCGGCCATCCGTGTTCTTGCGTGAAGCGCTGCATGTGCGGCGCCGCTGCATCCACGAAGCGATCGATGAAGCGGATGCCCTGCGCCAGTCCCAGCACGCGGTCGGTGAGCCGGTAACCGATCAGCCGCGACACCTGGGTCGCGTACCCCAGTTCCACCAGGGTGCCGAGCAGGCGGGCGACGGTGGGGCGGGGCAGGCCCGTTTCCTCCGCGAGCGCCGCGATCGTGCCATGCGGACGCCGGCTCAACGCCTCGAGGATCGCGAAACTGCGGCGGACGGGCTCGATCGGCATGCCGGGGACGGTATTCCGTAATACGGACTCTGTCGACTTAGCACCGGCGGGGCTTCGCGAAAGCGTCTAGCTTTGCTCCCATAAGAAACGGCGAGGAAACATGTTCGGCAGACGACAGTTCGCCAAGGCGATCGGCATCGGAGCCTTCGCGGCTCCCGCCATCGGGCGCGCGCAGAAATTTCCTTCGGGCCGCGTCACCATGGTCGTGCCGTTTCCCGCAGGCGCGGCGACGGACATCAGTGCCCGCGTCTATGCCGAACGGCTCTCGGCACTGTGGGGCCAGCCCGTTGTGATCGACAACAAGGGTGGGGGCAACGGCATTCCGGCAGCCGAATCGGTCGCGCGCGCCAGGCCGGATGGCCTGACCCTGTTCGCCACCTCGGCCATGACTCAGGTCGTCAACCCGGCGATCTACGACAAGCTGCCCTACGATCCGATCGCCGACTTCGCGCCGATCTCGCGCATGGGTACCTCGCCCTTCGTGCTGCTGGTGGACAGGAACAGTCCCATCAATACGGCGGCCGAACTGACGGCGAAGCTGAAGGCCGAGCCGGGCAAGCACAATTACGGCGCCGGCGCGCTGCCAGCCCGGGTGGCGTCGGAACTGTACAAGATGGCGGCGGGCGTCGACGCGGTCTATGTCGGCTACAAGAGCAACCCGCAGGCGATCCCCGACGTGCAGAGCGGGCTGCTCACCTTCATGATGATCGATACGGTCAACGCCAAGATCGCGATGGACCGCGGCGCGCTGAAGGGTTTGTTCGTCACCGACAGCGAACGCTACGCGGCCGTGCCCGCCATGCCGACGGCGGCGGAAGCGGGACTTCCCGACGTCCTGCTGACGACCTGGACGGGTTTCTATGCACCCAGGGGAACGCCGGCGGAGATCGTCAACCGGATCAACGCCGACCTCTACACCGTGTCCGAGATGCCTGAAGTCATCGAGCGGCTGGCGGCGCTGGGTGGAACGCCGAAGCTCATGCGACCGGCAGAATTCGCAGCCTTCGCCGGCGCCGAGAAGGAGCGCTGGGGGCAGATCATTCGTCGCGCCAACATCAAGGTTGAGTAGGAGAGACCCAATGTCAGGATCCCTGAGCGGCAACGCTGGCCCGCGCTACCGGCACAATCCGGACGAGAGCGCGCCGTACGAAACGATCACCATCGACAAGCTGACGCCGATCCTCGGCGCCGAGATCGGCGGGATCGATCTGAGCAAGCCGCTGTCCAACCGGCAGCAGGACGAGATCCATCGCGCGCTGGCGGAGAACCTGGTCATCTTCTTCCGCGACCAGCACATCAGTCAGGACCAGCACCTGGCCTTCGGCCGCCTGTTCGGCGACCTGCATACCCACCCGGCGGCGCCGAGCGAACCCGGCAAGCCGGAACTGATGATCATTCATGCCGACAAGGACTCGCCGCGCGCCAATGGCGAGGGCTGGCACACCGACGTGAGCTGCGATCTCGAGCCGCCGATGGGCAGCATCCTCTACATCAAGAAGTGCCCGCCCAAGGGCGGCGACACGCTGTTCGCCAGCATGTATGCCGCCTACGAGGCGCTGTCGGACCGCATGAAGACCTATCTCGACGGACTGACGGCAGTCCATGACGGCGAATCGGTCTATCGCGGCCTCTACAAGAATTTCAACGTCGCCGACAAGCCGGAGTATCCACGCGCCGTGCACCCTGTCGTGCGGACGCATCCTGTTACCGGCAAGAAGGGGCTCTACGTCAATCGCGGCTTCACCCGCTCGCTGGTCGGCCTGCCGCGCGACGAGAGCGACGCGATCCTGCGGTATCTCTACGAGCACATGGAAAACCCGCTCTTCCAGTGCCGATTCCGCTGGCAGGAGAATTCCATCGCCTTCTGGGACAATCGCTGCGTCCAGCATCGCGCCATGTGGGACTACTGGCCGCACACCCGCAGCGGCAACCGGGTCACGGTGGCAGGCGACAAGCCTTACTGATATCTCTGGCGGGTGCTGGTCATATTCGATTGCGACGGGGTGCTGGTCGACAGCGAGCCCCTCGCCAACACCTGCTTTGCCCGTGCGTTACAGCGCGAGGGACTCGACTGGACGGTCGAGGAGACGATGCGCCGCCTGATGGGGCGTTCGATGAAGTCCTGCGTCGAGATCGTCGAGGGCGAACTCGGCCGCGCGCTGCCGGCCGATTTCGTCGATCGCCTGCAGGCCGACACCTTGCAGGCCTTCCATGACGCGCCGCTGCAGGCAGTGCCGGGAGTCGTGGAGGCGATCGACGCGATCGAGGCGGCGGGGATCGCGACCTGCGTGGCCAGTTCCGGCGGCCTCGACAAGATGCGGGTGACGCTGGGCATCACCGGCCTTTGGGCGCGCTTCGAGGGGCGCATCTTCAGTTCGAGCCAGGTGCCGCGCGGCAAGCCGTTCCCCGATCTCTTCCTTCACGCCGCCATTCAGATGAACGAGCAGCCGTTCGCCTGCACGGTGGTGGAAGATTCGCTGCCGGGCATCCAGGCGGCGCGTTCCGCCGGCATGCGCGCGCTGGCCTATGTGGGCGCCCCGCATACCGACGCGGCTGCGTTGCAGGCGGCCGGCGGCAGGCCCTTCGAATCGATGTCTTCGCTGCCGATGCTGGCGTGGGCGCCACGGGTATGAGCCGGACCGGCTCCTGGTCGATGGGCGCTGGGACCGGCGAGCGCGTCGTCGTGGTGGGAGCCGGCATGGCCGGGCTGGTGGCGGCGAGGCTCCTTCACGATTCCGGTTTCATCGTCAGCGTGCTGGAGGCGCGCGGGCGCATCGGCGGCCGGACCTGGACCGACGATCGCGTCGGCGCACCGGTCGATCTCGGCGGATCCTGGGTGCATGGCGTCGACGGCAATCCACTCACGTCGTGGTGCCAGAAGCTGGGTATCGAGCTGGTCGAGTCGCAGGGCGAACGTCTGCTGATCGACAAGCGCGCGACCTCGCCGACCCGCGAAGGCCAGCGACGCCGCGCGGTGATGGGAAGAATGGCCTTCAAGGCCGCCATCGAATGGGCGGGCTGGAAGAGCAAGGTGCTGACGCGCGTTCGCGGGCCGCGCTCGATCTCCGTGCGGGAGGCCGTCGAGCCGCTGCTCACCGCATCGTGGCTGCCGGCAATCGACCGTCTGGTCGTGGCCACGTTCGTGGAGATGAGCGAAGGCGTGCAGAGCGCGCCCTGGGACGCGGTGGCCGCGGAGGAGTGGTTCCCGACCGAAGGGCTCGAACGCAACGCACAGCCCAGAGGCGGCTACAAGCAACTGATCGACGACGTCGCGCCCGGCCTCGACATCCGCGTCGGCACCGCGGTCGAGCGGGTGGTCTGGAGAGGCGATGGCGTGACGGCGATCCTGCAGGATCGCCAGCGCATCGAAGCAGATCGCGCGGTGATCGCCGTGCCGGTCGGTCTGCTGCGCGCGGGCCTGCCGGCGCTGGATCCCGCGCCGCCGGAGCCGCAGCGCATCGCCATCGGCCGCATCGGCTACGGCGCAGGCGTTCTGGGCAAGATCTATCTCCGCTTTCCGCGGCGCTTCTGGCCGGAGCAGCCCAAATGGTTCGGGCGCCTGCCGGACTCGCCGCAGCAGCGCGGCGGCTTCAACACCTTCGTCAGTCACCAGCAGGAGACCGGCCTGCCGATCCTGCTCAGTTTCTGCAACGGTCACACGGCGATCCATCTCGACCGCGAGGCGAGCGACGCGGAAGTGACCGCCGTTGCCATGAGGTCGCTGCGCGCGATGTTCGGCGACGACATTCCCGAGCCCGAGGCGATGGTCTTCCCGCGCTGGCTGAGCGATCCCTGGTCGCGCGGCGGCTATTCCTATCCCGGCGTGGGCAGCGATCCCGACGACTGCACCGCGCATGCGCGGCCGCTCGGCAACCGCGTCTTTTTCGCGGGCGAGGCGACCGAGCCCGTCGAATACGGCACCGTGCACGCGGCGCTCTGGTCGGCCGAGCAGACGGCCGAGACGATCTTCCGCCTGGCCACCGGCACCGATGCTTCACGCACCGCGAGGCCCTGGGCCGGCGCCCGTACTGGCGCGGGCCGGCACAATGCGGGATAAAACATCATGACCCTCGCCAACGTCCTTTTCGTCCTCGTGCTGCTGTCGGCGTTCGCCACGCTCGGCACCTTGTTCGCCGGCCTGATCAACATGAGCCGGAACCAGGACGGCAACATCGATGGCAGCCGCCGCAGCAATAAGTTCATGTGGTGGCGCGTGCGACTGCAGCTTCTCACGGTCGTGCTGATCCTCCTCTGGTATTTCGCGAGCAGGAGCTAGGCGATGGCCGTCACCCTCAACCGCATCTACACGCGCGGCGGCGACGCCGGGCAGACGTCGCTCGGCCGCGGCGAGCGCGTGCCCAAGCACGACATCCGCGTCGAAGCCTATGGCACGACCGACGAGACCAACTCGGTGATCGGTCTCGCGCGCAACGCGATCGCGCGCGCCGGCAGCAGCGATCCGCGTCTCGCCGAAGCCGATGCGATGCTCGGCCGAATCCAGAACGACCTGTTCGATCTCGGCGCCGATCTGTGCACGCCCGAGGGCAAGACGAAGCGCGACGAGCAGGCGCTGCGCATGGTGGCATCGCAGGTCGAGCGTCTCGAACGCGAGATCGATGCGATGAATGCCGAGTTGCAACCGCTTAAGTCGTTCATCCTGCCGGGCGGCAGCGAGGCCGCATCCTGGTTGCATCTGGCGCGCACCGTTTCGCGCCGCGCCGAGCGCTGCATGACCCATCTCGCGACGGAGCAGACGATCAATCCGGAGGCGATCAAATACATCAATCGGCTGTCCGATCACCTGTTCGTGCTGGCCCGCCGGCTCAACGACAATGGCGCGGCAGATGTGCTCTGGGTGCCGGGCGGTTCGCGCTAATCAACCCAAGCTGTTGAAAGATAGAGGAAAAATCTTTCACCCTGCGATTTTGTGCAGTGCGCCATAGCCTTGACATGGTCGGCTGAACAACCCTACACGAAAACCCCTTCGCCGGACGGGTCAGTCCGGCCGCAACTCACCGATAGGCGCAACGCGATGAAAGTGCTGGTCGCGGTCAAGCGGGTCATCGACTACAACGTCAAGATTCGCGTAAAGGCCGACAACACGGGTGTCGAGACGGCTAACGTCAAGATGTCCATGAACCCCTTCGATGAAATCGCCGTGGAAGAGGCGATTCGCATGAAAGAGAAGGGCGCTGCGACCGAAGTCATCGCTTTCTCTGCCGGCCCGGCCCAGTGCCAGGAGACGATCCGCACCGCGCTCGCCATGGGCGCCGACCGCGGCGTCCTCGTGCAGACCGATGCCGAGCTTCAGCCACTGGCCGTCGCCAAGCTGCTGAAGGCCGTGGTCGACAAGGAACAGCCCGGCCTGGTGATCGTCGGCAAGCAGGCGATCGACGACGACTCGAACGCCACCGGCCAGATGCTGGCCGCGCTGCTCGGCTGGTCGGTCGGCACCTTCGCCAACAAGCTCAACGTCGCCGACGGTTCGGTCGAGGTGAAGCGCGAGGTCGACGGCGGTCTCGAGAACATCAAGATCAAGATGCCGGCGGTGATCACCACCGACCTGCGCCTGAACGAGCCGCGCTACGCCTCGCTGCCGAACATCATGAAGGCGAAGAAGAAGCCGATCGAGATCCTGGCGCCGGACGCGCTGGGCGTCGACGTCGCGCCGCGCCTCAAGACGCTGAAGGTCGAGGAGCCGCCGAAGCGCAAGTCGGGCATCAAGGTGAAGACCGTCGCGGAGCTGGTCGAGAAGCTGCGCAACGAAGCGGGAGTGATCTGAGATGGCCGTCCTCGTTGTCGCCGCGCATGACGGCAAGACCGTTCGCGCCAATGTCGCCAACGCCGTAGCGGCCGCGGCCCAGATGGACCCCGAGGTTCATGTCCTGGTGGCCGGCAGCAACGCCGGCGAGGCCGCCAAGTCGGCGGCCGCGATCCAGGGCGTGGCCAAGGTGCTGCAGGCCGAGGATGCCGCCTACGCCAACTGGCTGGCCGAGGATATCGCGCCGCTGATCGTCAAGCTCGCACCGGGCTACAGCCACGTCGTGATGGCGGCCGACTCGGTCGGCAAGAACGTCGCGCCGCGCGTTGCCGCGTTGCTCGACGTCGCGCAGGTCTCCGAGGCCATCCAGGTCGTCTCGCCGGACACCTTCGTCCGTCCGATCTATGCCGGTAACGCCATGGCGACCGTGCAGAGCAGCGACAAGATCAAGATCGTCACCGTCCGTCCGACCAACTTCAAGGCGGCGGCGGGCGGCGGTTCGGCCGCGATCGAGCAGATCGCCGGCACCGGCACCGCGGGCCTTTCGTCGTTCGTCGGCGCCGAGCTCTCCAAGAGCGAGCGTCCCGAACTGACCAGCGCCAAGATCGTCGTCAGCGGCGGCCGTGGCCTGCAGAGCGGCGACAACTTCAAGATGCTCGAGACCCTGGCCGACAAGCTCGGCGCCGGTCTCGGCGCCAGCCGCGCCGCGGTCGATGCGGGTTACGTGCCGAACGACTACCAGGTCGGCCAGACCGGCAAGGTGGTCGCGCCCGACCTCTATATCGCCATCGGCATCTCCGGCGCGATCCAGCATCTCGCCGGCATGAAGGACAGCAAGACCATCGTGGCGATCAACAAGGACGAGGAAGCGCCGATCTTCCAGGTTGCCGATTACGGCATCGTGGGCGACCTGTTCCAGATCGTCCCCGAGCTCACCGCCGCGGTCGAGAAAAAGTAAGCAAACCCAAGGACACCCATCATGATCAAGCGCATCGGCGTCATCGGTGCCGGCCAGATGGGCAGCGGTATCGCCCATGTCTGCGCGTTGAAGGGCTACGACATCCGCCTCGTGGATGTCGACCAGCCCCACCTCGACAAGGGGATCGACGCGATCGAACGGAACATGGAGCGGCAGATCGGCCGCGGCATGATCCGTCCCGAGGACAAGGACGCGGCGATCGGCCGGATCTCGACCGCCACCGACTATAAGCCGCTCGCCGATTGCGACCTGATCGTCGAGGCGGCCACCGAGAACGAGGCCGTGAAGCGCGAGATCTTCAAGAAGGTCTGCGAGGGGCTGCCGGCCAACGTGCTGCTGGCCACCAACACCTCGTCGATCTCGGTGACGAGGCTCGCCTCGGTCACCGACCGGCCCGGCAAGTTCATGGGCATGCACTTCATGAACCCGGTCCCGCTGATGGGCCTGGTCGAGCTGATCCGCGGCATTGCGACGGAAGAAGAGACCTTCCGCACGGTGCGCGAGGTCGTGGTCAAGCTCGACAAGAAGCCGGTCAATGCCGAGGACTTCCCGGCCTTCATCGTGAACCGCATCCTGCTGCCGATGATCAACGAGGCCGTCTATGCGCTCTACGAGGGCGTCGGCAACGTCGAGGCGATCGACACCGGCATGAAGCTGGGCGCCAACCATCCGATGGGACCGCTCGAGCTGGCCGACTTCATCGGTCTCGATACCTGCCTGTCGGTGATGCAGGTGTTGCACGAGGGCCTGGCCGATTCGAAGTATCGTCCGTGCCCGCTGCTCGTGAAGTATGTCGAGGCCGGCTGGGTCGGCCGCAAGGTCAAGCGCGGCTTCTACGACTATTCCGGCGAACGCCCGGTTCCGACGCGCTAGCGAGGCGGACGGCGCGATGCGTATCGCCGTCCTGCAATTCGCCCATGAGACGGTGACGTTCCTTCCGAACGACACCACGCTCGCCGATTTCACCTACCCCGGCTCGCCTGCCAGCGGCGAAGCGCTGCTGGCGCACGATCCCAAGGCCTACATGGGCGGGTTCGTGAAAGTGGTGCGCGAGTACGATGGCGTCGAACTGGTCGGCATCGAATCGCCGCTGTGGCCGCGTACCGGCACCGGCTCAGGCTGGATCACGGAAGAAGCCTACGAGACCTTCCTCGGCCGTATGATCGCGGGCCTGAAGGCACAGGGACCGTTCGACGGCGTCTATCTCAGCCTGCACGGCGCGATGGGCGTGCGCGGCGTGGCGCGGCCCGAGGCCGACATCGCGCGGCGGGTCCGCGAGATCGTCGGCCGCAACGCCTTCATCGTCGGCACCTTCGATCCGCACGGCAACGAGGATGCGGAGTTCCTGGCCCAGGCCGACATGGCCTTCACGGTGAAATACTTCCCGCACTATGACAGCCACCTGCAGGGCGAACGCGCGGCGCGCATGCTGGTGCGCGCGATCCGTGGCGACTACCGGCCCGAGACCGTCACGGTGAAGGTGCCGATCATCACGCCGACCGTGCTGCAGTGGACCGGCGCCTCGCCGTGGATGGACCTGGTGCAGCGTGCGCTCGTCTGGGAAGCGCGCGAGCCCGACGTCTATGTGAACGTCTTCTTCGGCTTTCCCTTCGCCGATGTCCCGGACGTCGGCATGACCTTCCAGATCATGACCAACGGCAATGCGGCGCTGGCCCGCAAGGTCGCCGACGACATGTCGTCCTGGGCGTGGCGCCGCCGCGAGGACCTGCTCAACACCGCCCGGGTCCATCCGATCCCCGAGGGCGTGCGGCTGGCCAAGGAGGCCATGGCGCGCGGCGAGACGCCGGTCGTGCTGGCCGATCACAGCGACCGTTCGGGTTATGCGACCTGGATCCTGAAGGAAGTGATCGAGCAGGATCTGTCGGATGTGCTGATCGCGACCATCGCCGACGCCAAGTGCATCGATGCGCTGAAGGCCGGGGGCGTGAAGGTGGGCGATGCGTTCGACAGGGAGATCGGCGGGCTCGCCGACGAATCCGCCGGCCAGCCGGTGCGCGTCACCGGCAAGGTGATTGGTGCGCACGAAGCCCATGGCACCTTGTGGGTAAGCGTAGCCTTCGGGCGCGGGAACGTCGTGCTGATCAGCCGCTATCTGACGCAGATCGTCGAACCGTCGCAGCTCGCGGGTCCGGCCTTCGATCTCGCGCAGTTCAAGGCCATCGCCATCAAGTCGCGTGTGCACTTCCGCCGCGGCTTCGACGATAGCGGGTTTGCAAGGACGATCCTGCTGGTCGAGCCGATCGAACCCTTCCTCGGCACGGTGCGGCTCGATGGCCTGCCGTACCGGCACGTCGATCTGAAGAAATTCTATCCCTACGGCGACGTCGCCTTTCCATGAGCGAGAAATCCATGACCAGCCCGCTGTTTCGTCCGTTCGAGTCGAAGTCGTTGTCGCTCCCCAACCGTCTGGTGATGGCGCCGATGACGCGCTCCAAGTCGCCCGACAGCATCCCGGGCGCCGATGTCGCGGCCTACTATCGCCGCCGCGCCGAGGGCGGTGTCGGGCTGATCATCACCGAAGGCACGACGGTCGACCGGCCGGCGGCGTCCAACGACACCAACGTGCCCGACTTCCATTCGCCCGCGAGCCTCGAAGGCTGGCGGCGCGTCGTCACCGAAGTCCATGGCGCCGGCGGCAAGATCGCGCCGCAGCTCTGGCACCAGGGCATGATGCGCAAGACCGGCACCGGCCGGAATCCCGAGGCACCGTCCGACGGTCCGTCGGGCCTGGCCGCATCGGGCAAGCCGGTCGGCCCGCCGATGAGCGACGCCGACATCGCCGACACGATCGATGCCTTCGGCCGCGCCGCCGGCGTCGCCCAGGAGATCGGCTTTGACGCCGTCGAGATCCACGGTGCGCACGGCTACCTGATCGACCAGTTCTTCTGGGAGGGTGCGAACAAGCGCAGCGACGCCTGGGGCGGCGACTTCGTGCAGCGCACGCGTTTCGCGGCCGACATAGTGAAGGCGATCCGCACGCGCGTCGGTGCGGACTACCCGATCATCTTCCGCTTTTCGCAGTGGAAGCAGCAGGACTTCACGGCACGGCTTGCGCTGACGCCCGACGAACTCGCGCGTTTCCTCGAGCCGCTGACGGAAGCCGGCACCGACATCTTCCATTGCTCGACGCGCCGCTTCTGGGAGCCCGAGTTCGAGGGCTCGACGCTCAACCTCGCGGGCTGGACGAAGAAGATCACCGGCAGGCCGACCATCACCGTGGGTTCGGTCGGCCTCAAGGGCGCGGACTTCGTGCAGACCTTCCGGACGCGCGAGGATTCCGAGATCGGCGATCTCGGCGAACTGGAAGCGCGGCTGGAGAAGGGCGAGTTCGACCTCGTCGCGGTCGGGCGTGCGCTGCTGGCCGATCCGCAATGGGCCGCCAAGGTGCGCGCCGGCCGCTTCGCCGAACTGGCGCCATTCTCGGCTTCATCGCTGGCGACACTCGCGTAGTATGCGGCTCCCTGAAGGGAGTCGATGCATGCGCCAGATATTCAGACCTCTCGTCGCGGCCACCGTGCTCGCCGGCCTGCTGCTGCCGTTCGCACCGGCGCAGGCTCAATGGGTGTTCGTGGCACGCAAGGCGCTGGGCCGCATCCACCAGATGACCGAGGGCGGCAATCAGCAGAACGGCCGTGCCGGCTACGACTTCGCGACGGTGCTGCTCGACGCCCATGCCGACAAGATATTCTCCACGGCACTCGATCTCGCGCGAAAGAACCCGTCGGTGCGCATCCTGATGCAGGATCCCGGGCAGCGCCGGATCCAGATCGCCGAGGGCGACCGGACCGCGACGTTGAACGTGGTGCCGTTCAACGACGACGTTTCACAGTTGATGATCGCCGGGCACGCCGGCCCGGGCGAAGGCTCGACCGCGTCGCTGGTCGTGCAGGCCGTGCTGCGGGTCTGCAAGGAGATGGGCAAGCACTGCGAGGTCAGCAACTGATCTCACGCCTGCCAGTCGAGGCCGATGTCGAGCACGCTGGCGCTGTGGGTCAGCCAGCCGGCTGAGATGAGGTCGACGCCGCTGGCCGCGATCGCCGGCGCCGTCTGCGGCGTGATGCGGCCGGAGGCCTCGGCGATGGCGCGTCCGTCGATCATGCGGACGGCGGTGGCGAGCTGGTCGGGTGTCATGTTGTCGAGCAGGACCGCATCGACGCCCGTCGCCAGCGCCTCTTCGAGCTGATCGAGCGTATCGACCTCGACTTCGATCTTCACGAGATGGCCGACGCCGCGGCGGGCGGCCAGGATCGCTGGCCGGATGCCGCCCGCCACGGCGACATGGTTGTCCTTGATGAGAACGCCATCGTCGAGACCGAAGCGATGGTTCATGCCGCCGCCGACGCGGACGGCGTATTTCTGCAGCGCGCGCAGGCCCGGCATGGTCTTGCGCGTGCAGCAGATACGCGCCTTGTGGCCGCGCACCGCCTCGACGAGCGTGGTGGCGCCACTGGCGACGCCGCTCAGGTGGCCGAGGAAATTCAACGCGACCCGCTCGGCGGTCAGCATCCCGCGCGCCGGTCCGGTGATGGTCGCGATTCGGTCGCCGGGCTGGAGAGAGGAGCCGTCCGGCCGATCCACTACCGTTTCAATCGACGGGTCGACCAGTCGGAAGGCCATTGCCGCTGCGGCAAGCCCCGCCACGACTCCACGCTGGCGTGCGACCAGGGCGGTCTTTGCCTTTGCGGTCGCCGGCACGATCGCGTCGGTGGTGAGATCGCCGGCGCGGCCGAGATCCTCCAGGAGGGCTGCGCGGACCACCGGTTCGATGAGTAGATCGGGAAGAGGGGGGATCGTCATCGCGGGCCTCAGACTTCCAGCATGCGTTCGACCGCGCGCCGGGCCGGCTCGGCCACCGCGGGATCGATCGTCACTTCGTGCTGCATCGCTTCCAGCGCGTGGCGGATCTTCGGCAGGGTGATCTGCTTCATGTGCGGGCAGAGGTTGCACGGCCGTATGAACTCGGTGCCGGGATGCTGGACGGCGACGTTGTCGCTCATCGAGCATTCGGTCACGAGGACGACGCGCGCTGGCCGCTTCAGGCCGACATAGTCGATCATCGCCGCCGTCGAGCCCGTGAAATCGGATTCGCCCACGACCTCGGGCGGGCATTCGGGATGGGCCAGCACCACGATGCCGGGATGGCCCGCGCGCAGCTGCCGGATGTCCTGCGCCGTGAAGCGCTCGTGGACCTCGCAGTGGCCGGCCCAGGTGACGATCTCGACGCCGGTCTCGGCCGCGATGTTCTGCGCCAGATATTCGTCGGGCAGCATGATGACCTTCGGCACGCCAAGGCTCTCGACGATCTTCTTCGCGTTGCCGGACGTGCAGCAGATGTCGCTCTCCGCCTTCACGGCGGCCGACGTGTTCACATAGGTCACGACGGGAACGCCGGGATAGCGCTGGCGCAGCAGCCGCACATCGGCGGCGGTGATCGAAGCGGCCAGCGAGCAGCCGGCGCCGAGGTCGGGGATCAGCACGCGCTTGGCCGGATTGAGGAGCTTCGCCGTCTCGGCCATGAAGTGGACGCCGGCCAGGACGATCGTGCCGGCATCCACCTTCATGGCCTCCCGGGCCAGCGCCAGGCTGTCGCCCACGATGTCGGCCACGCAGTGGAAGATCTCGGGCGTCTGGTAGTTGTGCGCCAGGATCACGGCATCCCGCTCGCGCTTCAGCGCGAGGATGGCGTCGATGTCTCCGGCAAAGGCCGGCCATTCGATCGACGGGATCACCGATTTCACGCGCTCGTAGAGCGGAGCGGTACGGGCCATCAGGTCCGGCGAGAAGGCTAACGACATCTGACACCTCATTATGCTCAATGGGAGCATTAATTATTTATACTAAGAATGAGCATTAATGACGTCAAGTTTTCAGATCGAGCGGGAGAGGGGGAGTTTGGTGCCGGCGACGGCCCGTTCGAGCACGACCTCGCGGCGGAAGCGGAACAGCTTCGCGGGCCGGCCGCGAGCCTCCGAGGTACTGGCGCCCGTCGGTTCGACCAGACCCTGCAGGTCGATCAGGCGTCGGAAGTTCTGCTTGTGCATCGGCCGGCCCGCCAGCGCCTCGACGGCGCGCTGGAGCTGCAGCAGCGTGAATTCGGGCGGCATCAGCTCGAAGAAGACGGGCCGGTACTTGATCTTGGCCCTGAGCCTAGCGATGCCGGTGGCGAGGATCCGGCGATGGTCGTGGCGCATCGGCATGCCCGGCACAGGATCGGCCACGGGATCAGCCACGGGCGACTTCGCCTCGGGCACGAGGCCGGCCTCGTAGAGCAACTCGTAGCGCTGGAGGACCAGATCCTCGTTCCAGTTCTCCAGACCGTCGCCGAAGGTCATCTCGATCCGTTGCTTCCGCTCGCGCCGGCTCGCCGCGTCGCCGCCGGCCGCCCATTTCGCGAGTTGCGGCAGGATCGATTGGGCGATCAACGGCGAGGGACCCGTCCGCCAGTCCTCCCACGGAAAATAGCGGTACCAGCTTCGCCATTCCGGATCGCGCGCGCCGGCCGACAGGCGTTCGCGGGTAAGGCCGAGATAGCTGATCGACACGACGCGCTGCCGGCCATGCGAGGCCGGGCGGTTGCGGTCGGCGAAGGTGTAGAGCTGCTCGACATAGCCCAGCGGGTGGTTTGTCTGCCGCTCGACCCAGGCCCGCACGCCGCTCTGCAGGGTGGGATGTTCGGTCGCGAAGGGTCCCGAAGGCAGCAGAGCGCCGTCGTCCAGCGTGAGGACCTGCGGCTGGTCTGCCGTCAGGGCGACCAGCACCGCATTGAGTTCGATGGCAACGGCGTCGGAGGTCGCGGGAGGCGGCGTCATGTCGGCCGCATTATGCACCAACGAGACCGCGACTTCGCGCCCGTCACCCCTTGTTCTTGCTCGCGTCCTTGCCCATCGCCGCTTTCATCAGGGCGATCGATTCCGGCGTGTCCCAGTCCGCATCGCCTTCGATGCGGCCGAGCTCGCGGCCCTTGGCATCGACCAGGATCGAGGTCGGCAGCAGGGTGACGTCGAGTCCCTGCATCGTCTTGCGACCCTTGTCGAAGTAGATGCCGAGATTCGCGAGCTTCTGGTCCTTGTAGAAGGGGGCGACCTTTGGCTTCGTCGGCCCGTCGATCGACAGGGGCACGATCAGGAACTTGTCCTTCGGAAACGCGGCCTGCAGGCGGTCGAGGCTCGGCATTTCCTTGACGCAGGGCGCGCACCAGGTGGCCCAGAAGTTGAGCAGCACGACCTTGCCCTTGAGGTCGCCGAGCTTCAGCGGCTTGTCGTCGGCGCCCTGGATTTCGAGGTCGGGCAGGGGCTTGGGCGTCTTGGCGAGCTTGAAGCGCTCCATGGCGCCCTTGGCCATGTCGGGCTTCACGCCGGCCAGGCTCGGCGTGGCGGTGGCCGGGAGCGCGAGGGCCGCCAGGGCGCCGCAAAGAATGTAGCGTCGGCCAAGGAAGAAATTAGGGACAGGATGTGCCATAAGCCGCGTTCCTAAAGGATCAATGGCTTTAATTCATGGCACGGAAGAACACGACTGCGCGAGCAGCCAATCGTCGCTCCAACACGATGTGGGGCGGCCGCTACAAGCTTGGACCCGCGGAAATCATGGAGAAGATCAACGCCTCCATCGGTTTCGACCGGCGGCTCTACGCCCAGGATATCGCGGGCTCCGTCGCGCACTGTGACATGCTGGTGGCGCAGGGCATCCTGACGGCCAAGGACGGCCGCGCCATCAAGCGTGGCCTCGCCCAGGTCAAGGCCGAGATCGAGAGCGGCAAGTTCAAGTTCTCGACCAAGCTCGAGGACATTCATTTCAACGTCGAGCAGCGGCTGACCGACATCATCGGCCCGGCCGGCGGCCGGCTGCACACCGCGCGCTCGCGCAACGACCAGATCGCGCTCGACGTGCGCCTGTGGGTTCGTGACACGATCGACAAGGTCGAGCTGATGCTGCGCGACCTGCAGGCCGCGCTGATCGACCGCGCCGACCAGTATTCCGCGACGATCATGCCGGGCTTCACCCATCTGCAGACCGCCCAGCCGATCACCTTCGGCCATCACCTGATGGCCTATGTCGAGATGTTCGGCCGCGACCGCAGCCGTTTTGCCGACTGCCGAGCGCGTCTCAACGAATCGCCGCTGGGTGCCGCGGCGCTGGCCGGCTCGCCGCATCCGATCGATCCGCGCAAGACCGCGAAGGCTCTGGGCTTCGAGCGGCCGATGGCCAATTCGCTCGATGCCGTGTCGGACCGCGACTACGTGATCGAGTTCATCTCCGCCGCCTCGACGACCGCCGTTCACCTGTCGCGCCTCTCCGAGGAGATCGTGATCTGGTGCTCCGCGCCGTTCCGCTTCATCGCGCTGTCGGATGCCTTCACCACCGGTAGCTCGATCATGCCGCAGAAGCGCAACCCGGACGCTGCCGAGCTGACGCGCGCCAAGGTCGGCCGCATCGTCGGCGCCTTCGTGGCGCTCTGCACCATCCTGAAGGGCGTGCCGCTGACCTACGGCAAGGACATGCAGGAGGACAAGGAGCCGCTGTTCGATGCCGCCGACTCGCTGGAGCTGGGCATCGCGGCGATGACCGGCATGATCCGCGACCTCAAGGCCAACCCGGAGCGCATGCGCGCGGTAGCCTCGGCGGACTACTCCGTGGCGACCGATCTTGCGGACTGGCTGGTGCGCAAGATCGGCCTGCCGTTCCGCCAGGCCCATCACGTGACCGGCCGCCTGGTCGGGATCGCCGCCGACAAGGGCATCGACCTCGACAAGCTGTCGCTCGAGGAGATGCAGGCGGTCGAGCCGAAGATCGACCGCAGCGTCTATCGCGTGCTGACGGTCGAGGCTTCGGTCAACGCCCGCAAGAGCCTGGGCGGCACCGCGCCCGCGAACGTCGTGCGCGCCGTCGCCGACGCGCGTCGCCGCTTCCTCGGCAAGACCGGGGGCCGCTGACGATGAGCTTCTTCGCCTACAAGGACGGCGAGATGTACGCCGAAGGCGTTTCGCTGGCCGCCATCGCGGCCCAGGTCGGCACGCCGTTCTACTGCTATTCGGCCGCCGCGTTGCGCGCCGGCTGGAAGGAGTTCGCCGACGGCATCAAGGGCATGAACGCCAGCGTTGCCTACGCGATGAAGGCCAACAGCAGCCAGGCCGTCATCCGCCTGTTCGGCGAGATGGGCGCGGGCGCCGATATCGTGTCGGTGGGCGAGATGAAGCGGGCGCTGGCCGCCGGCATCCCGGCCGGTCGCATCATCTATTCCGGCGTCGGCAAGAAGGCGTCGGAGCTGATGGCCGCGCTCGAAGCCGGCATCGGCCAGATCAACGTCGAAAGCTCGGCCGAGCTGGAGACGCTGAACGCCGTGGCGGGACAGCTCGGCCTCAAGGCCGACATCACGATCCGCGTGAACCCCGACGTCGACGCCAAGACGCACGCCAAGATCACAACGGGGCGCAAGGAGAACAAGTTCGGCATCGACATCGACCTGGCGCGCGAGGCCTTCGCGCTGGCCGGCCGGCTGCCGAACCTGAACGTCGTGGGCGTGGCGATGCACATCGGCTCGCAGCTCACGTCGCTCACCCCCTATCGCGATGCGATCGTGCGGGTGCGCGAGCTGATCGGGCAGCTCCGCCAGGACGGCCATGCGATCGACCGGTTCGACATTGGCGGCGGCCTGGGGATTGTTTACGCCGACGAGAAGCCGCCCTCGATCTCCGACTTCATGGCGGTCGTGGCGCGCGAGACCGATGGCCTGGGCTGCGAACTGTCCTTCGAGCCGGGCCGCCGGCTGGTCGGCGAGGCGGGCGTGCTGGTGGGCGAGGTGATCCTCGTGAAGCCGGGCTCCGCGAAGACTTTCGTCATCGTGGATGCGGCGATGAACGACCTGATCCGGCCGACCCTCTACGAGGCCTGGCACGATATCCTTCCGGTCCGGCAGCCACGCCCCGATGCCGCCACGATCCGTTGCGACATTGTCGGTCCCATCTGCGAGTCCGGCGACTTCCTCGCGCAGAATCGTGATCTGCCGCCGCTGGTTGCCGGAGACCTCGTCATGATACGCTCGGCGGGCGCTTATGGGGCGGTAATGGCTTCGAGCTACAACAGCCGGCCGCTGGCGCCCGAGGTGATGGTGGATGGCACGAGGTTTGCGGTTACGCGGCCGAGGCCAACCGTCGAGGACATGATCTCCGCAGAGCGGCTTCCGCCCTGGATGGAGCCGATAAAGGCCTAACGAAAGGACGTCTATGGACGCCAGCCAGACCACCCCGACGATCCAGGCCCCAGGGCTGGGACGCAAGATCGGTTTGGCGTGGGCGGTTTTGGCGTGGGAAGGCCTGTGGCCACGCCTCGTGCCGCTGCTCGCCTTCGTGGCCCTGTTCGTCGCCGCGGCCCATCTCGACCTGTTCGCCGGTCTCGACCCCTGGGTCCATACGGGTATTCTGGGCGCTCTGGCGCTGGCCTTCGCTGGTCTCGCCTGGTGGCAGCTACGTGATTTTTCGTGGCCCGCGCGGGAAGAGGCGACCCGTCGCCTCGAACGCGACAGCGAGATCCCGCACCGGCCGCTGGCTGCAGTGCAGGACAATCTTGCCGCTGGCAACACCGACCCGATGGCTGTGGCCCTTTGGGAAGCCCATCGCCGTCGCGAGGCCGAGCGCCTCGCCAGCCTGAGCAACAAGGCAGCCCATCCGGGCCTCGCCAGTCTCGACAAGTGGGCTCTGCGCTTCGTGCCGCTGCTGGCCCTGGTCGTCGCCATTGCCGCTGCGGGCGGCTGGCGCAGCGATCGCATGGCCGCCGCCGTGACGCCGGCGTTCCCGCCGCCGCCGCCGGTCGTCGCCAACCTGTGGATCGCGCCGCCGGCCTATACCGGCAAGGCGCCGGTCTATCTGGACATGGCCGAGCACGACAAGGTCCTGCGCGTTCCTGTCGGTAGCAAGATCGCGGGCTTCGTCGACGACACGCGCGGCCGCAAGCCGCCGGTCCTGTCGATCGACGGCAAGAAGACCGAGTTCTCGACCGTCAGCAAGGGCAAGTACCAGGTCGAGGAGACCATCACCGAGGGCAAGCAGATCACCCTGCAGGCGCGCGGCGACGAGCAGGCGCGCTGGAAGCTCCACGTGATCCCCGACCTCGCTCCCACCGTCGACTTCACCCGGCCGATCGGCGTCGACAAGTGGTCGACCAAGATCGAATACATCGCCGGCGACGATTTCGGCGTGACCGGCGTCCAGCTCCAGATGCGTCTGCACGGCAGCGTGTTGGGCGACGACGCGCTGAGCAGCGACGAGGAGCCGGAAGTGCTGCGCGTCGACCTGCCGGTCGCGGGCAACTCCAAGAAGATCGCCGACACCTTCGTGCGCGACCTCACCAGCCATCCGTGGGCCGGTCTCAAGGTCACCGTTATGCTGTTCGCCACCGATGCGCTGGGCCAGAAGGGCCGCAGCTCGGTCGAGACGTTCCTGTTGCCGGAGCGGGTGTTCAACGACCCGACCGCGCGGGCGCTCATTGTGCTGCGCAAGGCGCTGACGCGCGATCCCAAGGGCTATCGCATCGACGTCGCCGACGGCATGCGCCTGGTTCATGCGAATCCCAAGAGCTACCGTGAAGATCCGGTCGTCCAGCTCGGCCTGCGCATCGGCTCGGTGCGGCTGGCCCAGAAGGACGACAAGGAAACGATCGTCGACACGCAGAAGCTGCTGTGGGATCTCGCGATGCGCCTCGAGAGCGGCTCCACGTCGGATGCCGAGCGTGCTGTCGAGCAGGCGCGCCAGGAACTGCGCGACGCCATGCAGCGCCAGGCTGGCGACGAGGAGATCGAGAAGCTGATCCAGCAGCTCTACGACGCCATGGCGCGTTGGCAGCGGGAGCTGGCCGAGAAGATGAAGGATCCCGACGAGCGCCGCCGCATGGAAGAGCAGGCGGAGAAGATGGATCCGAACAACACCATCACCGGCGACGATCTGCAGAAGATGCTCGACAAGATTCGCGAGATGGCCAAGAACGGCCAGCGCGAAGAGGCCAAGCGCATGCTCGAGGAGCTGCGCAAGATGATGGAGAACGCCACCCCGATGATGGCGAACCCCAACGGCCAGCAGCGCCAGCAGCAGGGACAGCGCGGCCAGCAGGGCCAGGGCAACCAGCAGGGTCGCGAGATGATGAACCAGCTCGACCAGCTGTCACGCCGGCAGAACCAGCTGCTGGGCGAGTCCGAGCGGGAAGGCCGGCAGCAGGGACAACAGGGCCAGCGCGGTCAGCAGGGCCAGCAGGGTCAACGCGGCCAGCAAGGACAGCAGGGCCAGCAAGGCCAACAGGGTCAGGGCCAGCAGCCCGGTCAGGGACAAGGCCAGGGGCAGGGCCAGTGGGGCGAACAGCAGCGCGGCCAGCAGGAAGGCCTGCGCGGCCGGCTCGGCGACTTCATGAAGAAGCTCGACGAGAACGGCCTGCAGATGCCGGAATCGCTGGGTCGTGCCGAGCGTTCGATGCGCGAGGCCGAGGATGCCCTGCGCCGTGGCGATTCGCGCGAGGCCTCGCGGGCCCAGCGCCGGGCGCTCGACAATCTGCAGCAGGGCATGGGCGACATGGCCGAGCAGATGCGCCAGCAGCGCGGCCCGGGCAACAACCAGGACATCGCCGAGATCGAGGAGCGCGAGCGCCGCAGCGAGGATCGCGATCCGCTGGGCCGTTCCGACGGCAACTACGGTGACGCGATCGACTCCGGCGCTGACAAGGTACCGCTGGAACTCGACCGCCAGCGCAGCCGCGAGATCCTCGACGAACTGCGCCGCCGCGCCGGCGACCAGCTGCGTCCGAAGGAAGAGCTCGACTACATCGACCGTCTGCTGAAGACGTATTAGGACGGAGCGAAGCTGGGCTGATTGGCCCTGGAGACTCAAAAGATGCTCCGTCGTCTCGACCGAAGCCGAGCGAAGCGAGGCGCAGCGGAGAGACCTTTTCTCCACGAATTGCCGGCCTTTGGTTGAGAAAAGGTCTCTCCACTCCGCGCTACGCGCTCCGGTCGAGACGACGGAATTTCTCGATATCTATTCGCGTCTCGCGAATCTGTCGCCGGCCTCATTGGAACTTGCCACTCAAGTGGCCTCGTTCTTCAAGAGATGAGCGCAACCGGAGTTGCGCGCTCCGTTGAAGAGCTACGCCGTCTTCTCGACCACGCCGATATAGGGCAGGCCGCGGAAGCGGTGGGCCCAGTCGAGGCCGTAGCCGACGAGGAACTCGTCGCCGGCCTCGAAGCCCACGAAGTCGGCGGCCAGCGCGGTCCGTCGCTTGGCCGGCTTGTCAAGCAGGGTGCAGATCGACACGCGCCGCGCACCGCGTTCCTCCAGCAGCTTCTTGGCGAAACTGAGCGTCAGGCCGGATTCCAGGATGTCATCGACCAGCAGCACGTCGCGGCCGCGCACGTCGTCGACGATGTCGCGCACGATGCGGACATTGCCGCTCGTCTCGGTCCCGCTGCCGTAGCTGGAGAGGGTGAGGAAATCCATCGACCAGTCGGCACCGGCGCGGCTCAGCGCGCGGATCAGGTCGGCCGCGAAGACGAAGCTGCCCTTCAGGACGGACACCACCAGCGTGTCCGGTTCGAGCTTGCCTGCGAGGTCGGTGGCCATCTCCTCGACGCGCGTGGCAATCTCGGCGGCGGAGAAGCGAATGGAGACGACGGGGCGGTCGGGCGGAGTGCGATCGGGCATCAGTCGACGGTCGGTATGATGTTGGTCGCCCCGGCAGGGGGCTCGTCCAGGGGCAGCTTGAAGCTCATGCGGGCGCCCGGTGCGATCGGTCCCTCGATCAGCGGCATCGCGCGCTCGGCCAGGATTTCGTTACCGGCGCGGAAGACCAGCTTCAACCGGCTGGTCGAGCCGGGCGCGGTCCCCGTATTCACCAGTTCGCCCTGAACCACGTAGCGGCCGTCGACCAGGTCGATCTTCGTGGCGGCCATGTCGATGCCGACTTGCGGTCGCGCCGGCGCCGCAGCGGCGCCCTTCGGATGCAGCAGCGTGCGCCACGATTCCGGCAGGCGGGCCTTGATCTCGGCCCGATATGCGTAGCCCGCACCGCCGAACAGCACGGCAAATACGATCACGAAAGCGATCCACGTGCCCCAGTTGCTTTTTCTCGGAGGCGGTGTCGTCAACGCCGGCAGGCCGGCGCCGGGCACGGAGGGACGGATGACGAAGTCCGGAACGGCGGCAGCCGATGCGGCGGATGCTTCGCTGTCGGCGGGCGCTGCTGCCGGCATCGGCGCGGCCGGCTCCTGGAACCAGCGATGATTGCACCGGACGCACTGGACCGTTCGGCCGGACGGACCGATCGCCGCCGGATCGACGGCATAGCGGGCGCCGCAGTTTGAACAGGTTACTTGCATGATGAGCGGGGGATGCCCCACCAGATGTGCTTTGCGAGCGGACACTAGGCCACTAAAACTTGGCATACAAGCAACACGTCGTTCACGCATACATTTGAAATGATTGGCCTCGGGCTGCGCTCGTTCTTCTTCAACGTCGGCTGGTATGCCGGGACGACGATCATCGCCATCGCAGGCTCGCCGATCCTGCTGATGCCGCGGCGATTCGTGGTCGCCTGGTCGCTCTTCTGGATCGACTTCTGCCTGTGGTGGCTGCGGATCACCTGCCGCCTGACGCATCGCGTCGGCGGGCTGGAGAACATGCCGGGCGGTCCGGTCATCTTCGCCTGCAAGCACCAGTCGTCGTGGGAGACTCTGGCCTTCTCCCGCCTGTTTCCCGGCGCGGCGACGGTGATGAAGCGCGAACTGGTGCTGATCCCCGTCGTCGGCTGGGCGATGGCCCGGGTCGGCAACATTGCCGTCGAACGCGGTGACGGCTCCAAGGCGCTGCGCGGGCTGGTGAAACAGGCCAGGGCGACCCTGGCCGAGGGCCGGTCGATCCTGATCTTCCCGGAAGGAACGCGCGTGGCCGTGGGTGACGAGCGGCCCTACCAGGTGGGCACGGCGGCGCTCTACCGCCAGCTCGGCGTGCCGGTCGTGCCTGTAGCGCTCAATTCCGGCCTGTTCTGGGGGCGGCGCAAGTTCATCAAGCGGCCCGGCGTGATCGATGTCGAGATCCTGCCGGCCATCCCGCCCGGCCTCAGCCGGGACGCGTTCATGGCGACCCTGCGCGAGCGGATCGAAGGCGCGACGAACCGGCTCGTTGCCGCGGCTCAAGCGCGCGAACAAAAATAGAACGATCTGTTGATATCGTCCAGCCGTCGGCCTACTTTTTCCAGATGGAATGGGCTCCGGTCTCCCAGCGCATCTGGGACATGAAATACCGCTTCAAGAACGCCGCCGGTCAGGGCGCCACGGGGACGCCCGATGCCGACCTGGAAGCGACCTGGTGGCGGGTGGCGCGGGCGCTGGCGGCGCCGGAGCGCGATCCCGAGCTTTGGGCCGGACGCTTCCACGAGGCGCTGTCGGGCTTCAAGTTCCTTCCGGCCGGCCGGGTGATCGCGGGCGCTGGCACGGGCCGCAGCGTCACCCTGTTCAACTGCTTCGTGATGGGCACGATCCCCGACGACATGTCGGGCATCTTCGAGAGCCTGCGCGAGGCGGCCCTCACCATGCAGCAGGGCGGCGGCATCGGGCACGATTTCTCCAGCCTGCGGCCGCAGGGTGCGCCGGTGATGGGGGTGGGCGCGGACGCGTCCGGTCCCCTGTCCTTCATGGACGTGTGGGACGCGATGTGCCGAACGATCATGAGCGCGGGCTCCCGCCGCGGCGCGATGATGGCGACCCTGCGCTGCGATCATCCCGACATCGAGGCATTCATCGACGCCAAGCGCGACCCCAAGCGTCTGCGCATGTTCAACGTCTCGGTGCTGGTCACCGACGATTTCATGAAGGCGGTCGAGAACGACGCCGACTGGCCGCTGGTGTTCGGCGGCAGGACGTTCAGGACGGTGAAGGCCAGGGCGCTGTGGGAGCGCATCATGCGCGCGACCTACGAGGTCGCCGAACCCGGTGTGATCTTCATCGACCGGGTGAATCGCCGGAACAACTTGCGTTACTGCGAAAGCATCCAGGCTACGAATCCGTGCGTGACGGCGGAGACCTGGGTCCATACCGACGCTGGCCCGCGCCAGGTCGCCGATCTTCTCGGGCGGCCGTTCACGGCCCTGGTGGACGGCAAGGCGTTCGCCAGCGGCGATGCCGGCTTCTTCGTCACGGGCACGAAGCGGGTGCGACGCTTGCGTACCAAGGCCGGCCACGAGCTGCGCCTGACGGACGATCATCTCGTGAGAAAGGTGACGCGTCTCACGCGCTGGTCGCGCGATGTCGAATGGGTGCCCGCGGGAGATCTCGAACCGGGCGACCAGATCGTGCTGCACGATCATCGCAGCGCTCCCCAGTGGGAGGGCGGTCACAGCGAGGCGGAAGGCTACTTGCTGGGCCTGCTGATCGGCGACGGCACGTTGAAGCAGGACAAGGCGGTGCTCAGTGTCTGGAAGCCCGCACAGGTCGTCCATGGTGGCCCGCAGTTGGCCGGCGTGGACGGGATCATGGAAGCCGCGCTGGCGGCCGCGCGGACACTGCCGCACCGCGCCGACTTTGCTGGCTGGATGGAGGTGACGGGGCGCAACGAGTGGCGGCTGTCGCTTGCCGCCGTGAAGTCGCTCGCCGAGACGATGGGCCTTTCGCCGGGCCACAAGACCGTTACGCCTGCGATGGAGCGGACGTCGTCGGATTTCCATCGAGGCCTCTTGCGGGGCCTGTTCGATAGCGACGGTTCGGTCCAGGGCAGCCAGGCGAAGGGTGTCAGTGTCCGGCTCAGCCAGAACGACCTTTCCCTGCTCGAAGCCGTGCAACGCATGCTGTTGCGAGTCGGAATCGCCAGCACCATTTATCGTGACCGGCGGCCGGCCGGTCAGCGGCCGATGCCTGACGGTGCGGGCGGGCTGCGTCTCTACGATTGCGCGGCTCAGCACGAGCTGGTGGTCGCGGGCGACAATGTCGGCGTGTTCGCCGAACGGATCGGCTTTGCCGACAGCAGCAAAATGCTGCGGCTGCGGACTGTCCTGACCGGCTATCGCCGCGCCCTCAACCGCGAGCGCTTCGTCGCGGAAGTCGACAGCGTCGAGAAGGACGGCGAGGCCGAGGTCTACGATGTGCAGATTCCCGGCATCAATGCCTTCGATGCCAACGGCCTCTACGTCCACAATTGCGGCGAACAGCCGCTTCCCCCGTATGGCGCCTGCCTGTTGGGCTCGGTCAACCTCGCCACGCTGGTGAAGGCGCCGTTCACGCCGCAGGCGGAACTCGACATGGAGGCGCTGGAGCGGTTGGTGCCACTGGCCGTGCGCATGCTCGACAATGTGATCGACGTGTCGCGTTTCCCGCTTCCGCAGCAGGAGAAGGAGGCCAAGGCCAAGCGCCGCATCGGCCTCGGCGTGACCGGCCTTGCCGACGCGCTGATCTTCTGCGGCGTGCGCTACGGCTCGCCCGGGGCGGTGCGGCTCACGCGCGAATGGCTGGGCGCGGTGCAGCGGCTCTCCTATATGGCGTCGGCCGACATCGCCGCGGAGAAAGGGAGCTTCCCGCTTTACGATCGCGGGAAGTATCTCGGCGGAGAGACGATCAAGGCCCTGCCAGAAGAGGCACGGACGGTGATCGGCCGCTACGGCATCCGCAACGCGCTGCTGAACTCGATCGCGCCCACCGGCACGATCTCGCTGCTGGCCGACAATGTCTCATCCGGCATCGAGCCGGTCTTCGCCTTCAGCTACGTGCGTCATGTGCTGCAGCCCGACGGGACCAAGCGCGAGGAGAGCGTGGACGACTACGCCTTCCGCGCCTGGCGCGAGGCCAGGGGCAACGAGGCGCCGCCGTCGGACGTGTTCGTCGATGCCCAGACCTTGTCCCCAGCCGATCATCTCGCGATGCAGGCGGCGGCACAGGACTATGTCGACAGCTCGATCTCCAAGACCATCAACCTGCCGCGCGACATCTCCTTCGAGGCCTTCAAGGGCGTCTACGAGGAGGCCTACGCGCAGGGCTGCAAGGGCTGCACGACATACCGGCCCAACGACGTGACGGGTGCGGTACTCGAAGTGAAGCCGGCCCAGACCGCGCCGGTGGAAGCGCAGCCACGTGCGCTGGTGCCGGCGCCGGACGAGAGTGGCGTCGTCTATATCGCCCAGCCGCTCGACCGGCCGCAGGACCTGCCGGGCCGGACCTACAAGATCAAATGGCCGGGCAGCGACCATGCCATCTACATCACCATCAACGACCTGATGCAGGATGGACGGCGGCGACCGTTCGAGATCTTCATCAATTCCAAGAACATGGAGCACTACGCCTGGACTGTGGCGCTGACGCGCATGATCTCGGCGGTGTTCCGCCGGGGCGGCGACATCTCGTTCATCGTCGAGGAATTGAAGGCGGTGTTCGATCCGCGCGGCGGGCAGTGGATGGAAGGCCGCTACGTGCCCTCGCTGCTGGCGGCGATCGGAGGTGTGATTGAGCGCCATCTGGTCGAGATCGGCTTCCTGGCGCCGTCGGAATCGCCGCGCCTGATCGATGCCGCCGAGGAGCGCTTGCGCGCCGCCGCCAGCGGTGGCGAGGGCATGCGCGAGCCGCCGGTCTCGGCCAGCTCGGCCAAGACGATGGGTCAGTGTCCCAATTGCGGCGCGGCCGCGCTCAGCCATCAGGAAGGCTGCGACGTCTGCCTGAACTGCGGCTACTCGCGCTGCGGTTAGCCCGGATGAGGGTTTGCATCGTTGGCGCCGGCGCGATCGGCGGTCTCATCGGAGCGCGGCTTGCGGCGAATACCGATTGCGAGGTGAGTGCCCTGGCGCGCGGCGAGACGCTCGCGGCGCTGAATGCGGACGGCTGGCGGCTCCGGCAGGGCGATAGGCTCATCGCCGGCAAGGCGCGTGCATCGTCGGATGCGCTCGAACTCGGTCCGCAGGATCTCGTGGTCATTGCGGTGAAGGCGCCTTCCATGGCGGCGATTGCGGCGCAGATCGGTCCGCTGCTGAAAGCGGACACGATCGTGCTGCCCGCCATGAACGGCGTGCCCTGGTGGTTCTCGCAGGGGCTGCCGGGTGTGGGCGATCAGCCATTGCAGAGCGTCGATCCCGGCGGCGCAATCGCCCGGGCGATACCGCTGCGCCATGTGATCGGCTGCGTCGTGCATCTCAGCGCCGCGACCACCGAGCCCGGCCTCGTCCAGCATCGCAACGGGATGGGCCTGATCGTCGGCGAGCCGGACGGCTCTCCCTCGGCGCGGCTCGAGGGCATGCACGAATTGCTGGCGAAGGCGGGCTTCGACGTCACCTCGTCGGACGCGATCCGGCACGACATCTGGTACAAGCTCTGGGGCAACATGACGATGAACCCGGTGTCGGCGATCACCGGCGCCACCGGCGACCGCATGCTCGACGATCCCCTGGTACGCGCCTTCTGCTCCGCCGCCATGCGGGAAGCCTCCGCCGTCGGCGCCCGGATCGGCTGCGTCATCGACCAGGACCCTGAAGCCCGCCACGCGGTCACGCGCGAACTGGGCGCCTTCAAGACGTCCATGCTGGTCGACGTCGAGCGCGGCAAACCGATCGAACTCGACGCCATCGTGACGGCCGTGCACGAAATCGGCCGGCGGACCGGCGTGCCGACGCCGAACATCGACGCCCTGCTCGGGCTCACGCGTCTCTTCGCGCGAACCCGAGGCTTGCTGGCGGACTGATCAGCCCAGTTCGAGTTCGATGCCGGCGGACTTGCTGACGCCGGCCCAGAGCGTGGCGAACTCACCGACGAACGCCGTGTATTCGGCCGGCGTCATTGGCTTGTTGCCCGGAAGCAGAACCACGTCCTTGAAGCGTTCCACGACCTCAGGCGCCTTGTAGGCCTTCTGCAGCTCGTCATAGAGCCGCGCGACGACGTCCGGCGACATGCCCTTGGGTCCCGAGACGCCGACCCAGGTCGAGGTTGTGAGCTTCGGGAAGCCCTGCTCGGCGAAGGTCGGCGCGTTCGGGTACATGTCGAGGCGCTTGTCCGAGCTGACCGCCAGCAGGCGGACCTTGCCCGCGTTGATGTGCGGCACGTTGGTCGTGATCGGGTCGAACATCGAGGGGATGGCGCCGGCCAGCATGTCCTGCAGGGAGGGGGCGGACCCGCGATAGGGGACGTGCTTCAGCTTGATGCCGGCCAGGCTGCCCAGCAACTCACCCATCAGGTGGGTGTTGGAGCCGATGCCGGAGCTGCCGAAGGCGATCTCGTCGGGTTTGGCCTTGGCGGCGGCGATATAGTCGGCCAGCGTCTTGTAGGGCGAATCGCCCGGCACGATCAGGACGTTGGGCGTGTGACCGATCAGGGTCACGTGGGTGAAATCGGTGATCACGTTGTAGGGCAGTTTGGGATAGATGCCGGGCGCAATGCCCAGCGGCGAGGCATGGGAAATGACCAGCGTGTAGCCGTCCGGCGCGGCCTTGGCCGCGAGATCCGAGCCGATCGTGCCGCCGGCGCCGGGCCGGTTCTCGACCACCACCTGGGTGCCGAGCGCGGCCGAGAGCTTGGGCGCCAGGATGCGCGAGATCGTGTCGGCGGTGCCGCCGGGCGGGAAGGTGGCGATCAGCTTGATCGGCTGCTTGGTGGGCCAGCCGGGGCTCGCCTTGACGGCCGGCGCGGCGAGCGACGAGCCGAGGGCGGCGGCCGATCCGGCCAGGATGGTACGACGGGTCAATTTCATGAAGCGCTCCGGTTTCCCCTCGCGCCAATGGCTGGCGCATTGTCCGGAACCCTTGCAATCGATATGCCAGCGCCAATCAGCCCTTGATTTGCCATAAGGGAGGTCGCAAATCCGGGCCGGGCAGGGAGATGTACGGATGATTCGGCGAGTAATCTTGGCGACGGTTCTCATGGGATGCGGTGCGGCGACCGTCCTGCCACCGGCTGTCCATGCTCAGGGATTGCCCAGCTCGCGGACGGAACTCGCCTATTCCTATGCTCCGCTGGTCAAGAAAGTCTCGCCGGCCGTGGTCAACATCTACACGACAACCACCGCCCGCGTGCAGCGCCGCCTGCCGTTTCCCTTTCCCGGCATGCCCCAGCAGGGCAGCGACCGGGTCCAGAACTCACTGGGATCGGGCGTGCTGGTGCGGCCCGACGGGCTGATCGTCACCAACGCGCATGTCGTCAAGGGAGCCGACGAGATCCGGGTCGTGCTGGCCGACCGTCGCGAGTTCGAGGCCAAGCTCATCACCCAGGACGAACGCTACGACCTGGCATTGCTGCGAATCGAGGGGGCGGAGGAGAAGTTCCCGTTCCTCGAACTGCGCGATTCCGATTCGATCGAAGTCGGCGACGTCGTCCTGGCGATCGGCAATCCGTTCGGCCTGAACCAGACCGTGACCAGCGGCATCGTCTCCGCCGTGGCGCGCAGCGCCGGCGGCATCAACGACTCGAACTTCTTCCTTCAGACCGACGCGGCCATCAATCCGGGCAATTCCGGCGGCGCACTGGTGGCGCTTGACGGGCGTCTGATCGGCATCAACACGGCGATCTACTCGCAAACCGGCGGCTCGGTCGGCATCGGCTTTGCGACGCCTTCCAACATCGTCGAGCGGATGATTGCGACGGGCACGCAGGGCGGGCGTATCGTGCGGCCGTGGCTCGGCGTCAGCATGCAGCGCGTGACGCCCGATCTCGCGGCGGGCTTCGGCCTGTCGCGGCCGGCGGGGCTCGTGGTCAAGGAGGTCTTTCCCAACGGGCCCGGCGCGAGTGCGGGCCTGAAGCGAAACGACGTCATCGTCGGCATCCGCGAGCAGGCGATCGACGACGAGGCCGCACTGCGCTTCCGGCTCTCGACGCTGAACGTCGACACCACCGTGCCGGTCAAGATCATGCGCGGCGGCAAGGAACAGGTCGTCCAGCTGAAGCTCGCGGCTCCGCCCGAGGATCCGCCGCGCGACCTGTCGCAACTCGATGGCCGGCAGCCGCTGTCGGGCGCCTCGGTCGTCAACATGTCGCCGGCGGTCGCGGAGGAGATGGGACTGGCCGAGTGGCGGCCGGGCATCGTCATCGTCGAAGTGAAGCCCGGCGCCTATGCCGGCCGTTTCGTGCGACCCGGCGACATGATCCTCGCGGTCAATGGCCAGGACGTGAAGACGGTTGCCGATCTCAAGAAGCGCGTGGCCAGCGGCATCAACAGCATCAGCGTCGGCCGCGACGGCGTGATCTTCCCCGTCCAGTTCCGCTGAGCCCGTAGGGAAACCCGGGTCGTCGTGCCGGCCGAACTCTTCGCCTCGCTCGCCCCGACCCCGCTGGCCGAACGCCTGCGCCCGAAGGCCTTGGGCGAGATCCTCGGTCAGGATCACCTGCTCGGGCCCGAGGGGCCGCTCGGTTGGATGCTGGACGCCCGCAAACTCGGCTCGCTGATCCTCTGGGGACCGCCGGGCTGCGGAAAGACCACGATCGCCCGGCTGCTCGCCGAGGCCGTGGACCTGCATTTCGAGCCGCTGTCTGCCGTCTTTTCCGGCGTGGCCGACCTGCGCCGCGTGTTCGAGGCCGCCCGCCAGCGCCGCAAGGACGGCAAGGGCACGCTGCTGTTCGTCGACGAGATCCATCGCTTCAATCGCGCCCAGCAGGACGGCTTCCTGCCCTATGTCGAGGACGGCACGGTGACGCTGATTGGCGCCACCACCGAGAACCCGTCCTTCGAACTGAATGCCGCGCTCCTGTCGCGCTGTCAGGTCCTGGTGCTGCGCCGTCTCGACGACAATGCGCTGTCGGCGGTGCTCGAGCGGGCCGAGGAGGCGCTGGGCCGCAAGCTGCCGATCGACGAGACGGGACGTCAGGCACTGTTCGCGATGGCCGATGGCGACGGCCGCTACATGATCGGCCTGGCCGAGCAACTGGCGCAGCTCAAGGACAAGGGGCCGGTGCCGCCGTCGCGGCTGGCGACGCTGCTGCAGAAGCGCGCGCCGCTCTACGACAAGACGCAGGAAGCGCACTACAACCTGATCAGCGCGCTGCACAAGTCGCTGCGCGGGTCGGATGTCGACGCCGCCCTCTATTGGTTCGCGCGCATGCTCGATGGCGGCGAGGACCCGAAATACATCGCCCGCCGCCTCGTGCGCTTCGCCGTCGAGGATATCGGCATGGCCGATCCGCAGGCGTTGAAACAGACTCTGGCGGCCTGGGAGACCTACGACCGGCTCGGTTCACCCGAGGGCGAACTGGCGATCGCGCAGGCCGTGATCTATCTCGGCACTGCGCCCAAATCGAATGCCGGCTACATGGCCTTCAGTGCCGCCAAGCGCGCCGCCAAGACCCACGGCTCGCTGACGCCGCCGATGCACATCCTGAACGCGCCCACGAAGCTCATGAAGGATATCGGCTACGGCAAGGGCTACGAGTACGACCACAACGCCGCCGACGGCTTCTCCGGCCAGAACTACTTCCCCGACGGAATGGCGCGCGAGGAGTTCTATCAACCGGTCGAGCGCGGCTTCGAGCGCGAGATCTTGAAGCGCCTCGACTACTGGAAAAAGCTCAGGGACAAGAAGCGTTGATCATCGGAGCGCGCAACTCCAGTTGCGCTCATGTCCTGTTGAATCAACAAAGTTCGAGCGCCACTGGAGTGGCGCGCTCCAATGAGACGGCCAGCCCTCAGGGCTTCGCCATCGCGCGAACGACCCGCTTGTCGCGGCCGTAGACGTCGTCGCGGAAGGTCGGCACGCCGTCGGCATTGGCGCTGACCGTGCGGTAGGTCACGTAGAGCGTGATCGGCTCCGGGAAGGTGTAGTGGGCCTGCTGGCCGGCGGCGATGACCTGCTGGACGCGCTCCTTGCTGAAGCCGTTCTTGCCGCTGAAGACCTTGTCGACGAAGTCGAGCGGGTTCTGCAGGCGGATGCAGCCATGGCTGAAGTTGCGGCTGCCCTCGGTGAACAGCCAGCGGCTCGCCGTGTCGTGCATGTAGATCCCGTACTTGTTGTTGAACGGGAAGAAGATGTAGCCCAGTGCGTTCGAGGCGCCCGAATCCTGCCGGATGCGGTAGGGGAAGGCCTTGGGATGGATCGAACTCCAGTCGATCGTGTTGGGATCGATCTCGTCGTCGGTGCTCCAGCTGGCGAAGATCTTGAAGCCGCTGCCGGACAGCGCGTTGGGATCGCGGCGCAGGATCGGCAGGTACTCTTCGCCGGCGATCGACGGCGGCACCGTCCAGTACGGGTTGGTCTGGAAGCCGCGCATGGTCGACTGGATCTCGGGCGTCGGATCCTTGGGCGTGCCGACGATGACCTGGCTCTGGAAGGCGACCTTGCCCTCGTTCACGAACATCATCGAGTAGTCGCCGGTGTTCACGTAGACGAAGCGACTGCCGAGGTCCTCGGGCAGCCAGCGACGGCGCTCGAGGTTGGCGACGATCTGGTCGATGCGCTCGTCGATCGTGGTGTTGAGAGAGCGGACGGTCTTGGCGCCGATGACACCGTCGACGGTCAGGCCCTTCATCTCCTGGTAGGCCTTCACGACGGCGACCAGCGGCTCGTCGTAGAGGTCGGCCACGGCGCCGGCCGGCGGCACGGTGAAGTCGAGTTCGGCGAGACGCTTGCGCAGGGTCGGCACGCGGCTGTCGACCATGTTGGGCTTCAGCGCCGTGCCGTCGATCATGGGCGTAAAGGGGACCTTGCCGCGCTTCTCGCGCCACGTGACCAGGGCCTTCTGCAGCGCGGGGTAGTCGCCCTTGGGCGGCAGGGATGCCAGATACATGGCGAAATCGGGCGCATCGGCCGCGGCCTGCAGGAGGGCTGCCTTGTCGGCCGTGCGCTGGATGATGTCGATTTCCTTGTCGACCCGGTTGGCGCGGACGCGCCCGGTCGAGACGTCGCTGGCATAGGCCACGAACGCTGCAGACAGCAGGGCCTCGGCCGCTGCCGGATCGGTGCCGGGGACCAACGCCTTCTCGACGTCGCCGATGCCGTACCATTTGGGATCGAGCCCGTGCTCCCCGGCGGCGCGCAATGCCTTCAGCAGAGCCTCGGCACGGGCCGTAGCAACGCCCGACCCAGTCCACAGAACGCCTGAGGCGTAAGAGGACGAAACTCCCGAAAACGAGAGCGCGAACGCCAGGAAAGCGGCGAAAAAATTGAAGCGGATCACACCGGAGGTATAGCCGGAACCGGCCGATTCGTCCATCAGCCGACGAAACCGTGAGTCGCCAGGAAGGTCAACAAATCGGCACTGGCACGGGTTTTCAGCTCGACGGTGCCGCCGCCCGCCCGGGCGCCCCGGGTGACGCAATGGGCGCGGGCCCAGGCCTGGAAGTCGGGTTCAGCGAGCGCCCGGCCGAGGCTTGGCACGAAATGGCGGCCGTCATCCTCGATCAGGTTGCGGCAGCACGCCCAGTTCTCGGCGTCCCTGATGTCGAAGACCGGCCCGATGGACTCCCAGCCGTGGTGGGCGCTGCCGTAGATCTTGACCTTGATCCGGCTGTTGCCGGCGGCGCGCATGCGTTCGGCGTACTCGATGGCCAATTCGGCCGGCGTGTAGTCGTCCTTGGCGGCCAGCATGAAATACATCGGCCGTCCGTGGGTGGTCGGATCGCGGTGTTGCGCCGTCGCGCCGGGGCAGAGCGCGACATGGAGGTCGAACAGGTGCGGGAAGCCGCCGCGCCAGCGCTGCCGGACCGCGATGGCAGCGTTGAGTGTCGCCACGCCACCCTTGGAGACGCCCATGATGCCGATCCTGGCCGGATCGATCCGGTCGTCGGCGCGGAGGAGGGCGAGGGCCGCGAATGCATCGCCCTCCATCTGGGCGGCTGAGACGAGGCTCTGGTCGGCCACCGTACGCCGCACGCCCCGACCCCGGAAGCTGTCGACGATCAGCGCGGCCGCGCCGGCCTCGTTCAGAAGGTCGGCGTAGTAATGCTCGCGATGGCGCTGGACTCCGGCGCTGCTGGTGAGGATGACCATGCAGGCGACCGGCGCCGGCCGGCCCTCGGGAATGTGCAGGGTCGCGGAAATCCGCGCCGGCCGCGAGGCCGTCGGATGGTCGAACGTCAGCGTGTCGAAAGACACCGATTCCATGGACCCTGTGTAGCTTGTCCCGTAGGTTGTGCGCCATGAGCCAGAGCCCCGCCACTGGTGGTACCCGTCAGGTCCAGAACCGCGCCGTAACCGATGACGAGGCCGACATGCGCCTCGACCGCTGGTTCCAGCGCCACTTCCCCGAGCTGAGCCACGGCGCCCTGCAGAAGCTGCTGCGCACCGGCCAGGTCCGGATCGACGGCAAGCGGGCCGAGGGTAAGGACCGGGTCGAGCCCGGTCAGTCGATCCGCCTGCCGCCCGGCGTGTCGAATTCGCCGGCGCCCAAGCCGCGGCCGGCTTCGTCCGCCTCGGGTCCCACCATCTCCGACCGCGATGCCGCCGAGATCCAGAAGATGGTCATCCATCGCGACGACCATGTGATCGTGCTGAACAAGCCGCCTGGCCTGGCCGTGCAGGGTGGCAGCGGCACCGAGAAGCACATCGACGGCATGCTGGACGGGCTGCGCTTCGGCTTCGAGCAGCGGCCGAAGCTGGTCCATCGTCTCGACAAGGATACGAGCGGGCTGCTGCTGATTGCGCGCACCGGCCAGGCGGCCAAGCACCTGACCGCGTCGTTCCGGGACCGCGAGACCGAGAAGCTCTACTGGGCGATCGTGGTCGGCGTGCCGTCCAAAAAGGAAGGCGCGATCAACCTGCCGCTGGCCAAGCGGCCGGGCGCCTTCGATCGCGAGCTGATGCAGGTCGACGAGGAGAACGGCCAGAAGGCGTTGACGCATTTCCGGGTGGTCGACAGTGCCAGCCGGCGCGCCGCGCTTCTGGCGCTGTGGCCGCGCACCGGCCGCACCCATCAGCTTCGCGTCCATTGCACCGCCATCGGTTGCCCGATCCTGGGCGACCGCAAGTACGGCGGCGAGGAAGCGCTGCTGTCGACCATCGCCGACGCGCGCAAGCTTCATCTCCATGCCCGCCGCCTGACGCTGCCGCATCCCTCCGGCAAGGGAGAGCTGAAGGCGCAGGCCGAGCTGCCACCTCACTTCCGCCGCACCGTCGAGGCATTTGGCTTTTCGACGGACGGTGTTTGAGAGAGAATCGAACAGGATGCGGATTCCCTGGAGGCGCGTGGCGGTGATCACGGCGGTGGCGGTGCCCATCGCCGCCGTCGTCGGCGTCATCTGGGCCGCCACCCGGGACCTGTCGAGTTATCAGGCTCGATTGACCGAACAGGTCCGCAAGGTCACGGGACGAGAGCTGGCCGCCCGCGTGCCGCTGACCGTCAGGCTCGGCAGCGAGCCGGCCATGGTCGCCGAAGGGGTAACGCTATCGAACGCAGCCTGGGGCTCGCGGCCCGATCTCGCGCGTGTGCGCCGCCTGACGCTCTTCCTCGATCCGTTCTCGCTGTTCCTGGGCGAGGTGAAGATCGGCCGGATCCTGCTCGAAGGCGCCGACATCCTCGTCGAGCGCAACGAGGTGGGCGACGCCAATCTCGAAATGCTGCCGCCGCCCGATGGATCGGGTCCCCATCCCGGCGACAATCGATCGCTCCGGCTGCGAACCGTTGCCGCCTTCCCATGGATCAGCACCGTCGAGATTCGCGATTCCGTCCTGACCGTGTCCGAGGGCGCGGGCCGTCCGCCGGCTGTCGTCGAGATTCCGAACGCCACCCTGAAGGCGCAGGCGCCGAACCAGACCCTGCAGGTCGATGGACGGTTCGGCGTCGCGCAGGGCGTGCCGATGGACCTCGCCGGGACCGCGGGCTCCTTCAACGGCTGGATGGCCGGCCTGCCCGGCAATATCGACCTGCAGGGCGGATTCGGCGGCGGGAGGATCTCGCTCAAGGGCAGCATCAACGCCAAGGGCACGTCGCTGCAGATCAATTCCGAAGGTCCCGACGTCTCGGTGTTCGGACCTTACATTCGTCTGCCAGTGCCGTCAGGCGGCCCCTATGTGATGAACACCAAGGCCTCGACCCAGCGCAACGGCTTCAAGGTCGAGGTCCAGACGCTGAAGGTCGGCAACAGCGAGGCCGCGGGCGAGGCGCTGTTCCGCGTGGACCGCAAGGGCACGCCGACGATCGTCGTCAATGCCGACATCGCGCGCCTGGATGCTGCGGAGTTGAAGGCGGCACCCGTGGTTGCGGCGCCGGCGGCGGCATCGCAGGCACCGGTCCAGCCGCCGCGCCTCATTCCCACGATGCCCTTCGTTGCCAACTGGCTCGGCCGGTCGGCCCTCTCCGTGACGGTGCGTCTGGGAGAAGTCGTGGGTCTCGGCGCGAAGATGCAGAACGCCTCGGTAACGCTGGTTTCGGGCGAGACGCGCTTCACGTTCCGGGCGGCGGCCACGATCGGCAACGGCTCGGCCGGCGTCGATCTCGTCTACGATCCCGCCGGCCGCCTGGGCCAGACCACGCTGACGGCGACCACCAATCGCGTGTCGCTCGGCGAGATCTCGACCCTGCTGGGACTCGATCTCGGCCTGCGCGACGGCACGGCCGACGTCGACCTTCGCCTGCGCGGCAGCGGCCGCACGACCCGCGATGCGCTGAACTCGGCCAGCGGCTCGATCGACGTCGCGATGGGCAAGGGGTTCTGGCCGCACAGCCAGCTTGCGAACTGGCCACCGGAGACGCAGCGCCTCCTCGGCGGCACGGAGGCCGGCGTTCCGTTCAACTGCATCGCCGGACGCTTCGAGGTGAGCAGCGGCGTCGCCAATCTGCGGCGCCTCGTCGTGGATACGCCGCGCGGCGTGCTGGTGGGGGGTGGCTACTTCCATCTGCGCACCGAGGGCTGGGAATTCATCGTCGCGCCCGAGGCTCGCGACAACCAGAACGCCTCGTTGGCGACGCCGATGCGCATCAAGGGCGGTGCGGGCAAGCAGACGGCGAGTGCTCTCGACCCCAACCTCTCCAAGCTGCTGGTGGGCGGCGGCACCATTCCCAGCCTTGTCGCCCAGGTGGCGCAGGCCGGCCGTCAGGCGGGCGCCAATGCCTGCGCGGTCCTGGCGCCCCGTGTGGAAGCCCTGCGGCCCGGCCTGCGGGCGCAGTTGCCCGTTCCGACGTCCGATGTCCGGCAGCGGGCGTCGCGGCCCGCGGCGCAGACGCCCGGTCCGCAGCGCAGTCAACAGCGCTAAGCCTGCCCTTGTCGTCCGGCCGTCCCGCCGTGTAATCCCGACGCGACGATGCGACAGCCGGTTTGTGGATTCCGCATCGTGGTTGCTCCAGGAGCTGAATGAAGCGGTTCTACAAGGAAACGGGCATCGACGAGGGCGAGGGCGGCTTTCGCGTCCTGCTCGACGGCAAGCCCATGCGGACCCCGGCCAAGGCAACTCTGGTCGTGCCGACTCGGGCGCTTGCGGAGGCCATCGCCGCCGAATGGGCTTCTGTGCCCGACAAGGCCGAGATCAATGCCGCGCACCTGCCGCTCACGCGCCTCGCGGCGACGGGTGTCGACCGCGTCGTCTCGCGACGGGATGAAGTGATCGCCGACACCGCCAAGTATGCGGGCTCGGACCTGCTCTGCTATCGGGCCACCGCGCCGGAGAGCCTTGTCAAATTGCAGCACGATCGCTGGCAGCCCTTGCTCGACTGGGCCGCCGAACGTCATGGCGCCCGTCTGGTGACCGCCGAGGGGATAGGCTTCGTCGAACAGCCGGAGGACGCGAAAGCCAGGCTTCGGGAAGCGGTGGCGGCGCATGGCGATCTGGCGCTTTCGGCGCTCTACAATCTCACTCATATCGCCGGCTCGGTGGTGATCGCGCTGGCGGTGTCGGATGGCCGTCTCGACGCAGCGGAAGCCTTCGTCGCGGCGCAGACCGATGAACTTTACCAGATCGATCGCTGGGGCGACGATCCGACGGCCGAGAAGCAGCGCGAGGGCGTGCGCCGGGACATCGGCGCGGGCGTGCGCTTTCTTTCATTGCTGGAAAAGGCGCGTCTGCGCGGTTGAGAGGGAACATGGGAGCGGGCACCAGGCTGCGGAAGGTCATGGCGGACAAAGGTCTCGTCGAGGCGATGGCGGGGCACAGCCCGTTGTCGGCGATGCTCGCGGCCGAGGCCGGCTTCGACGCGATCTGGGCCTCGGGCTTCGAACTCTCCGCGATGTACGGCGTGCCCGATGTCAGCGTGGTGTCGATGACCCAGCATCTCGACATGACGCGGGCGATGGTCGATCGCTCGGGCCTGCCGGTGGTGGCCGACATCGACACCGGCTTTGGCAACGCGATCAACGTGCTCTACGCCGTGGAGCAGTACGAGCGCGCCGGCGTGGGTGCGATCGTGATGGAGGACAAGAGCTTCCCGAAGGTCACCAGCCTGATCGCCGGCGGCCGACAGGACATGGTCCGGATCGAGGAGTTCCAGGGCAAGATCGAGGCCGCGCGTTCGGCCCGGCGCGATCCGGATCTCGTCGTGGTGGCGCGCACTGAGGCGCTGATCGCGGGACTGGGCCAGGACGAGGCGCTGAAGCGCGCGCGCGCCTACGAAGCCGCCGGTGCCGACCTGATCCTGGTCCATTCCAAGCAGAAGACGCCCGACGAGATCGAGGCCTTCATCAAGGCGTGGGACGGCAGGGTGCCGATCGCGCTGGTGCCGACCGCCTATCCGCAGATGACGGTGGCGCGCGTGCGTGAGTTGAAGAAGGTCGGGCTGCTGATCTGGGGCAACCATGCGATCCGTGCCGCGGTCGGCGCGATGCGCAAGACCTTCGCCCAGATCCGCAAGGACGGCGGCATCCATGGCGTCGAAAGCAGCATTGCCACGGTCGACGAGGTCTTCGACTTGCAGGGTATGGGAACGGTGAAGGACAACGAGAAGCGATTCCTCCGCTAGACGTGATCGCGTTATTGGCCGAAAACTGACCGAGGGCCGGAGAATTAGATGCAGAAAATGTTGGAAGAACTCGAGCGCAGGCGGGCAGCGGCGCGTCTGGGCGGCGGCGAGCGCCGCATCGAGGCGCAGCACGCCAAGGGCAAGCTGACGGCGCGCGAGCGTATCGACGCGCTCCTCGATCCGGGATCGTTCGAGGAATACGACATGTTCGTCGAGCATCGCTCGATCGATTTCGGCATGGAGAACCAGAAGATCCCCGGCGATGGCGTGGTGACCGGCCACGGCACGATCAACGGCCGCCTCGTCTATGTCTTCAGCCAGGACTTCACGGTCTTCGGCGGGGCATTGTCCGGCATGCATGCGGCCAAGATCTGCAAGGTCATGGACATGGCGATGAAGGTCGGCGCCCCGGTGCTGGGCCTGAACGACTCGGGTGGCGCGCGCATCCAGGAGGGTGTCGATTCGCTCGCAGGCTATGCCGACGTCTTCCAGAAGAATGTGCTGGCCTCGGGTGTCATCCCGCAGATCTCGATGGTCATGGGCCCCTGTGCCGGCGGCGCGGTCTACTCGCCCGCGATGACCGACTTCATCTTCATGGTGAAGGACAGCTCCTACATGTTCGTCACCGGTCCCGACGTGGTGAAGACCGTCACGCACGAGACGGTGACGCAGGAGGAGCTGGGCGGCGCGCTCACGCACACGCAGAAGTCGGGCGTCGCCGATCTCGCCTTCGAGAACGACATCGAGGCGCTGCTGCAGCTTCGCCGCTTCGTCGACTTCCTGCCGTCGAACAACCGGGAGAAGGCGCCGGTCCGCACGACGCTCGATCCGATCGACCGCGATGATCTCTCGCTCGATACGCTGGTGCCGGAGAATCCCAACAAGCCCTACGACATCAAGGAGCTGATCCTGAAGGTCGTGGACGAGGGTGACTTCTTCGAACTGTCGCCGGAATGGGCGGCGAACATGGTGGTGGGCTTCGGCCGCATGGCCGGCCGCTCGGTTGGCTTCGTCGCCAACCAGCCGATGGTGCTGGCGGGTTGCCTCGACATCGACAGCTCGCGCAAGGCCGCGCGCTTCGTGCGCTTCTGCGACGCCTTCAACATCCCGATCGTGACTTTCGTCGACGTGCCGGGCTTCCTGCCGGGCACCACCCAGGAGTTCGGCGGTATCATCAAGCACGGCGCCAAGCTGCTCTATGCCTATGCCGAGGCGACGGTGCCGAAGGTGACTGTCATCACCCGCAAGGCCTATGGCGGCGCCTACGACGTCATGGCGTCGAAGCATCTGCGTGGCGACGTGAACTATGCCTGGCCCGGCGCGGAGATCGCGGTGATGGGTGCCAAGGGCGCGGTGGAGATCATCTTCCGCTCCGACATCGGCGATGCGAAGAAGATCGCGGCGCGCACCGAGGAGTATCGCGAGAAGTTCGCCAATCCGTTCGTGGCGGCCAATCGCGGCTTCATTGACGACGTGATCATGCCGCACGGCACGCGCCGCCGGATCTGCAAGGCGCTGGCCACGCTCGAGAACAAGAAGCTCGAGAATCCGTGGCGCAAGCACGGCAACGTGCCCCTGTGACGGGAACGACGTGCATCTCTCTCCCGAGGAGCGCATGAGGCGCGGCCGGATCGTGCGCAAGCACCTGATGGTCGGTCTTCTCGCGCTTCTCGTGATCATCCCGCTGAATTTCATCGTGAGCCGCCAGTATCCTTGGTGGCTCTGGGTCCTCATCGTCTGGTTGCCCCTGATCGCCGCCCACTCGCTGTGGGCCAAGGGCTTCTTCGATCGCAGAAAAGAAGGAATGTGAGCATGGCCGCCAGGAAGAAGGTCGCCAAGAACGCCCCGAAGGGCAGCAAGAGCGCCGCGACGGCGAAAGCCCCGGCGACGGCGCCCAGGAAGGCGCAGGCCCGGAAGCCCGCGGCCGATGGCCCGCTGTTCGACAAGATCCTGATCGCCAATCGCGGCGAGATCGCCTGCCGCGTCATCCGCACCTGCAAGCGGCTCGGCATCAAGACTGTGGCGGTCTATTCGGAAGCCGATGCCGACGCGCTGCATGTGCGGGAGGCCGACGAGGCGGTGCTGATCGGACCGCCGCCCTCGGCGCAGTCGTATCTGCTGATCGACAAGATCATCGAGGCCTGCAAGAAGACCGGCGCCCAGGCCGTCCATCCGGGCTACGGATTCCTGTCCGAGAAGGAAGCCTTCCAGAAGGCGCTGGCTGCCGAAGGCATCAAGTTCATCGGTCCCGATGCGCGCGCGATCTACGCGATGGGCGACAAGATCGAATCCAAGAAGCTCGCGCAGAAGGCCGGCGTCAGCACGGTGCCGGGCTATCTGGCGGCGATCCCCAATGCCGACGAGGCGGTGAAGATCGCCCAGAAGATCGGCTATCCGGTCATGATCAAGGCCTCGGCCGGCGGCGGCGGCAAGGGCATGCGCATCGCCTACAACGACGCGGAGGCGCATGAGGGCTTCGGCTCCGCGACCAACGAGGCCAAGGCCTCGTTCGCCGACGATCGCGTGTTCATTGAGAAGTATGTCGAGGAGCCGCGCCATATCGAGATCCAGCTGATCGCCGACGGCCACGGCAACTGCGTCTATCTCTGGGAGCGCGAGTGCTCGATCCAGCGCCGCCACCAGAAGGTGATCGAGGAGGCACCGAGCCCGTTCCTCGACGCGAAGACGCGCAAGGCGATGGGCGAGCAGGCGGTCGCGCTGGCCAAGGCGGTCAAGTACAAGAGCGCCGGCACCGTCGAGTTCATCGTCGACAAGCACCGCAAGTTCTACTTCCTCGAGATGAACACCCGCCTGCAGGTCGAGCATCCGGTGACGGAGCTGATCACCGGCCTCGACCTGGTCGAGCTGATGATCCGCGTGGCGGCGGGCGAGAAGCTGCCGTTCCAGCAGAAGGACGTGAAGCTCGAAGGCTGGGCCGTCGAGGCCCGTGTCTATGCGGAGGATCCGTTCCGCAACTTCCTGCCCTCCACGGGACGCCTGGTGAAGTATCGCGAGCCGCAGCCCGGCCCCGACGTGCGCGTCGACACCGGCGTCTTCGAGGGCGGCGAGATCTCGATGTTCTACGACCCGATGATCGCCAAGCTGTGTAGCTACGGCCCAACGCGCAACGCCGCGATCGATCGCATGCGCCGCGCGCTCGACGAGTTCTACGTCCGCGGCGTGTCGCACAACGTGCCGTTCCTGGCGGCGCTGATGGCGCATCCGCGCTTCGTGGCCGGCAACCTCACGACCAACTTCATCGCCGAGGAGTTCAAGGGCGGGTTCACGGCGGAGCATCTGCCGCCGGGCGATCCGGCCATGCTGGCGGCCATCGCCGCGGTCGTCGACCGCATCCATGGCCATCGCGCGGGGGCGCCGCAGTCCGAGCGTGTGGTCATGCTCAACCGGGCGCCGATCGCGGTGTCGGTGAGCGGCGGCGGGCTCGAATACGTCGTCGAGACCGAGGGCCGGCACATCGTGATCGAGACTGGCTGGCTGCCGGGCGAGCCGCTCGTGCATGCGAAGGTCGACCAGCACGACCTCGTCGTGCAGGTCGATGCCCTGGGGTCGGGTTGGCGCCTGGTCCATGAGGGCGGGCAGGCGGACGTGCTGGTGCTGACGCCGCGCCAGGCTGAACTCTATGCGCTGATGCCGGTGAAGGCCGCGCCGGACACGTCGAAGTTCCTGCTGTCGCCGATGCCGGGCCTGCTGGCCTCGGTCGCGGTGAGCGAAGGGCAGGAGATCAAGGCGGGCGAGGCGCTCGCGGTGGTCGAGGCGATGAAGATGGAGAACGTGCTGCGCGCCACGCGCGACGGCACGGTGAAGACGCTCCACGCCAAGGCCGGCGACAGCCTGCGCGTCGACCAGAAGATCATCGAGTTCGCCTGAGCGGATGGCGCTGCAGGCGCGCCTCGGCATCACCGGCCGCGTCCAGGGCGTGGGCTATCGCGATTGGGCGATGGTCACCGCGCAGAGGCTCGGTCTCAGGGGCTGGGTGCGGAACCGCGCCGACGGGTCGGTCGAGGCGCTGGTCGTCGGCGATGACGATGCCGTCGGCAAGATGATCGAAGCCTGCCGTCGCGGTCCGACGCTGGCGAAGGTGGACGCGGTCGAGGTCGAACCGGTCGATCTCGACGTGCTGCCTTCGGATTTCAGGCGGCTGCCGACGGCCTGACCGCGCCGAACACTTCCTCGAACGTCTCGGCCAGTGCGGCGTCGAGGTCGGCCAGCGTCACCGGCAGGCCGAGATCGACCAGCGACGTCACGCCGTGATCGGCGATGCCGCAGGGAACGATTCCCGCATAGTGCGAAAGGTCGGGCTCGACGTTGATCGAGATGCCGTGGAAGGCCACCCAATGGCGGATGCGCACGCCGATGGCGGCGATCTTGTCCTCGCGCGGCTTCCCGTTGGGCAGGGGCGGCTTGTCCGGCCGCACGACCCAGACGCCGACGCGGCCCGCGCGCCGTTCGGCCTTCACGTTGAAGCGGCCGAGCGTGCGTATGGTCCACTCCTCGAGGTCGGAGACGTAGCGGCGCACGTCCTGGCGGCGGGCCCTGAGGTCGAGCATCGCATAGGCCACCCTCTGGCCGGGGCCATGATAGGTGTATTGGCCGCCGCGGCCGGCGACATGGACCGGAAAACGCGCGGGTTCGAGCAGGTCCTGGGGGCGGGCGCTGGTGCCGGCGGTGTAGAGCGGCGGATGCTCCAGCAGCCAGATCATCTCGCCCGCACGGCCTGCGCGGATGTCCGCGACGCGTGCCTCCATGGCGGCGAGTGCCTCGTCATACGGGACGGCGCTGTCGGCGATCCGCCATTCGGGCCTTTTCATGGGGGCAAAATCGGCACTTCCGGGTCTTCGTGCAAGCCCGCCTTGCCACTGGGGGGGCGATTTGGTATCCCCCGCGCCGTCGATCCGGCGCGGCCATGGCGGAATTGGTAGACGCGCTAGCTTGAGGTGCTAGTGCCGCGAGGCGTGGAAGTTCGAGTCTTCTTGGCCGCACCATCGCCGGTTCGATGAAAAGGTAGACGAGAGGTCGCCGCCTGTTGGTAAAGTCCAACTGGCGGCCCTTTTGTTTTTCAGGCGGGAGACGAGCTTTGGCGGACGAACTCAGCGAAAGCGCCCTCCGATACCATCGCCTGCCGAGACCCGGCAAAATCGAGGTCGTTCCCACCAAGCCGCTGGCCACCCAGCGCGACCTGTCGCTGGCCTATTCGCCGGGCGTCGCCGCCGCCTGCAACGAGATCGTGCGCGATCCCGCGACGGCCGCCGAACTGACCGCCCGCGCCAACTTGGTCGCGGTCGTGACCAACGGCACCGCCGTGCTGGGCCTGGGTGCGATCGGCCCCCTGGCCGCGAAGCCGGTGATGGAGGGCAAGGGCGTCCTCTTCAAGAAATTCGCCGGCATCGACGTCTTCGATCTCGAAGTGGCCGAGCTCGACCAGGAAAGACTGGTCGACATCGTCGCCGCGCTGGAGCCGACCTTCGGCGGCATCAACCTGGAGGACATCAAGGCGCCGGAGTGCTTCTTCGTCGAGCAGAAGCTGCGCGAGCGGATGAAGATCCCGGTGTTCCACGACGACCAGCATGGCACTGCCATCATCGTCGGCGCCGCGCTGCTGAACGCGCTTTCCCTCGTCGGCAAGGACATCGACAAGGTGAAGCTGGTCGTTTCGGGCGCGGGGGCAGCGGCACTGTCCTGCCTCGGCGTGCTGGAGAAGCTCGGCCTGCCGCGTGAGAACATCTGGGTCACCGATATCGTCGGCGTGGTCTGGAAGGGCCGCAACGAGCTGATGGACCCGTGGAAGGAGCGCTACGCCCGCGATACCGAGGCCCGCACCCTGGGCGAGGTGATCGGCGGCGCCGACGTGTTCCTGGGCCTGTCGGCCGCCGGCGTGCTGAAGCCCGAGATGGTCGCGCGCATGGCCGACAAGCCGCTGATCTTCGCGCTGGCCAATCCCAATCCCGAGATCACGCCGGAAGACGTGGCGGGCGTGCGCGACGACGCCATCATGGCGACGGGCCGCAGCGACTATCCCAACCAGGTCAACAACGTCCTCTGCTTCCCCTACATCTTCCGCGGCGCGCTCGATGTCGGCGCGACGACCGTCAACGACGAGATGAAGATCGCCTGCGTGCGCGCGCTGGCGGCGCTCGCCCGCAAGGAGCCCTCCGAGGTGGTGGCGCGCGCCTTCGGCGAGCAGGCGGGCGGCTTCGGCCCCAGCCAGATCATTCCCAAGCCGTTCGATCCGCGCCTGATCGTCGAGCTGGCGCCGGCCGTCGCCAAGGCCGCGATGGACAGCGGCGTTGCCACGCGGCCGATCACCGACTTCGAGGCCTACCGCCAGCAGCTCAGCCAGTTCGTGTTCAAGTCCGGCCTGGTCATGCGGCCGGTGCTCGAGCAGGCGCGTTCCGATCCCAAGCGCGTGATCTTCAGCGCCGGCGAGGACGACCGCGTCCTGCGCGCCGTCCAGATCATCCTCGACGAGGGCATCGCCAAGCCGATCCTGATCGGCCGGCCGGAGATCGTCCGCCGCCGGGCCGAGCGTCTGGGCCTGCGCTTCCAGCCGGGCGTCGATGTCGAGCTGGTCGATCCGTCGAGCGACCCGCGCTACGACAAGTACTGGGGCGCCTATCACGAGCTGATGGAACGGCGCGGCGTCACCGAGCCGACGGCGCGCAATCTCGTGCGCTCCAGCCCGACCCTGATCGCTGCGCTGGCGGTCAAGCTCGGCGATGCCGACGCGATGATCGCCGGTGCCTATGGCCGGTTCCGCACGCACCTGGCTCATGTCCGCGACATCATCGGCCTGCGCGAAGGCGTGAAGAACATGGCGGCGCTCAGCCTTCTGGTCATGCCGACCCGCTCGCTGTTCATCGCCGATACCTACGTGAACTACGATCCCGATCCGGAGACGCTCGCGGAGATCACGCTCCTCGCGGCGGACGAGTTGCTGCGCTTCGGCATCCAGCCGCGCGTGTCGCTGCTCTCGCATTCCAGCTTCGGCAGTTCCGAGCATCCCTCCGCGAAGAAGATGGCGGCGGCGGTGAGGATCCTGCACAACCGCGCGCCGACCCTCGAGGTGGACGGCGAGATGCATGGCGATGCCGCCCTCGACCTGGAGATCCGCAACAGCGTCTTCCCGCGGTCGAAGCTCAAGGAAGTGGCGAACCTCGTCGTCTGTCCGTCGCTCGATGCCGCCAACATCGCCTTCAACCTGCTGAAGGAAGGGGCCGACGGTCTGCATATAGGCCCGATTCTGCTCGGTACCGACCTTCCGGCCCATGTCCTCACGCCGTCGGTCACCGCCCGCGGCATCCTCAACATGACCGCGCTCGCCGTGGTCGAGGCGCAGCGCCTCGCGGAAGCGCGTGGATGAGCAGCGAGATCGACCATCTCGACGAAGTGACGCCGGACCTGGTCCGGCGAGTCGAGGCGGCGCTCGCCGAGAACAGGCCGGAAGACGCAAGGGGGCTGCTGGCCAACCTGAGCGCCACCGGCCAGGCGTCCATCCTCGAACAGATTTCTGAGGCCGAACGCGACAAGCTCGTCGGCATCCTCAAAGGCGACCTCGACCCCGAGGCCCTGACGGAACTCGACGAGGAAGTGCTCGAGGACGTCCTCGACCAGCTCGACAGCAAGGAGATCGCGGCCGCGGCGCGCGAGCTCGAGGCAGACGATGCTGCCACGATCCTCGAAGACCTGTCGGAAGACGAGAGACAGGAAATCCTGGCGGAAATTCCGGCCGAGGAACGCGCCGACATCGAGCGGGCGCTGGCCTATCCGGAGGACACGGCCGGCCGCCTCATGCAGCGGTCGCTGGTCAAGGTCGCCGACAGCTGGACCGTGGGCCAGGTGATCGACTATTGCCGCGAGGCGACCGACCTGCCCGACGACGTGTACGACATCTTCGTCGTCGACGAGACCGGTCGCCTGCGCGGCTCGGTGCCGCTCGGCCGCATGCTGCGCACCAAGCGTCCGGTGCCGATCTTCGACATCGTCGATCCCGACATTCCGTCGCTGCCCGCGACGGCCGACCAGGCCGAAGTGGCGCACGTCTTCCGCGACAAGAATCTGGTCTCGTGCCCGGTCGTCGACGATGACGGGCGGCTGCAGGGTGTGATCATGGTCGACGACGTCGTCGACGTGATCGACGAGGAAGCCGAGGAAGACCTGCTCAAGATGGGCGGCGTCGGCTCCGACGACATGCATGCCGACACCGTGACGACGGCGCGGCTGCGGGCGCCGTGGCTGCTGGTGAACGTGGCGACCGCCCTCGTTGCGTCTTTCGTCATCAGCCAGTTCGAGGACACGATCGAGAAGATCGTGATCCTGGCCGCCCTCATGCCGATCGTCGCGTCGATGGGCGGCAATGCGGGCATCCAGACCGTCACCGTGACGGTGCGCGCGCTGGCGATGGGCGAACTGACCGCCGCCAATGGGATGCGCTTCATCGCCAAGGAAGCGGTCGTCGGCAGTCTCAACGGACTGCTGTTCGCGACACTGCTGGCCGTGGGCGTTATCCTGGTCTTCCACGACTGGCGGCTGGGCGCCGTGATCGCCGCCTCCATGGTCTGCAACCTCTTCGCCGCCGCGCTGGCAGGGTCTCTCATTCCGCTCGGCCTGCAGAAATTCGGCGTCGATCCCGCGGTTTCCTCGACCGTTTTCCTGACCATGGTCACCGACGTGACCGGCTTCCTGACCTTCCTGGGGCTGGCGACGATCTTCCTGCTTTGAGGTATCGTTCCGGTGGAGGAGGTCCTTGATGTCGGCAATCGTTCGCCTGGTGGGCGCGTTCGCCTTGCTGCTGGCCGCTTCTGCGGCCCAGGCGCAGAACAAGGTGCCGTCCGAGCGCGTGCTGGAGACGCTGGTCAAGGCATCGCTGCTGACCCTCAACGACGCCAACGTGACCGGAAACTATTCCGTGCTCCACGCCAAGCTCTCCAAGCCGTTCCGCCAGCAATTCTCGCCCGAGAAGCTCAAGGAGACCTTCAGGGAGTTCAGCCAGGGCAACGCCGACTTCGACATCATCGCGGCCATGAAGCCGGCCTACGATCCGCCTCCGGAGGTCGATGGCGACGGCAAGCTTGTGGTGAAGGGCAGTTTCCCGACCGAGCCGTCGCGGCTGCTGTTCGAGCTGGAGTTCATCCCCTCGGATGGCGAGTGGAAGCTGATCCGCATCCACGTCAAACTGGGTTCCAAGTCCTGAGCCATTCCTCAACAGGCCCCAACAGGTAAGACAGATCATGATTCCGAATGCGATGCCGCCGTTCGATTTCGGCCTGGGCGAGACCGCCGACGCGCTGCGTGACCAGGTCCAGCGCTTCGCCTCGTCCGAGGTCGCGCCGATCGCCGCCGAGATCGACAAGAGCGACCGCTTCCCGCGCGAGCTGTGGCCGAAGATGGGCGAGCTCGGCCTGCACGGTATCACCGTCGAGGAGGAGTTCGGCGGCTCGGGCCTCGGCTATCTCGAGCATGTCATCGCGGTGGAAGAGATCAGCCGCGCCTCGGCCGCTGTCGGCCTGAGCTACGGCGCGCATTCCAACCTCTGCATCAACCAGATCCGCCGCACCGGCAGCGACGAGCAGAAGAAGCGTTTCCTGCCCAAGCTGATTTCGGGCGAGCATGTCGGCAGTCTCGCCATGAGCGAGACGGGCGCGGGTTCGGACGTCGTGTCGATGAAGCTGCGGGCGGAGAAGAAGGGCGACCGCTACGTCCTGAACGGCACCAAGATGTGGATCACCAACAGCCCCGACGCGCAGGTGATCGTGGTCTACGCCAAGACCGATCCGGCGGCCGGATCGCGCGGCATCACGACCTTCCTCGTCGAGACCGACCGCAAGGGATTCAAGGTCGCCCAGAAGCTCGACAAGATGGGCATGCGCGGCTCCTCGACCGGCGAGCTGGTGTTCGAGGATTGCGAGATCCCCGAGGAAAACGTGCTGGGCACGGTGGGCAAGGGCGTCAACGTGCTGATGAGCGGGCTCGACTACGAGCGCGCCGTGCTGGCGGCCGGCCCGATCGGGATCATGCAGGCCGCGATGGATATCGTGGTTCCCTACGTCCACGAACGTAAGCAGTTCGGCCAGGCGATCGGCGAGTTTCAGCTGGTGCAGGGCAAGCTCGCCGACATGTACACGACGATGAACGCCTGCAAGGCGTATGTGTACGCCGTCGCGAAGGCCTGCGACCGCGGCCAGACCACGCGCAAGGATTCGGCGGGCGCCATCCTCTATGCCGCCGAGAAGGCGACGATGGTCGCGCTCGACGCCATCCAGCTGCTGGGCGGGAACGGCTACATCAACGACTATCCCACGGGCCGCCTGCTGCGCGACGCCAAGCTCTACGAAATCGGCGCCGGCACCAGCGAGATCCGCCGCATGCTGATCGGCCGCGAGCTGTTCGCCGAGACGGCATGATTTGACGAGACGAAGGTTCTTTCGTACACGGTGTGTATGAAAGCCCTTCGATGCCGCGCTATCTGACCGAGAAAGACATCGCCGATTTCCGGGCCGAATTGTGCCGGGTCGCGACCGAGCGGTTCGCCCGCTTCGGCTACGACGGCGTCACCATGCGCCAGCTTGCCGAGGCGCTGGGCTGCAGCCCGAAGACGCCCTACCGCTACTTCAAGGACAAGGCGGACATCCTCGCGACGGTGCGGGCGGAGGCCTTCTCCCGGTTTGCCGACACGCTGGAAGCCGCCGCCGGGAAGGGTGAGGGGCCGCTCGACAAGGCGCGGCTCGTCGGCGATGCCTATCTGCGGTTCGCCGCCGAGCATCCGCATGCCTATCGCATCATGTTCGAGATCGACCAGCCGATCGGCGACGAGCATCCCGAGCTGCTGCGCGAGTCGCGGCGGGCCCGCACCTTCGTGACCCAGCAGGCGGAAGACATGGTGAAGGCCGGGATGATCGACGCCGATCCTCAACTGTTCGGCTGGTCGATGTGGGCCGCGACCCACGGGCTGGTGATGCTGAAGCAGGCCGGCATGCTCGACCATGGACCGGACATCCGGACGCTCGCCGGTTTTCACGGCGCGCTGATGTTCAAGGGCGCGCTGACGCCCGCCACGAAGTCAGGGAAGAAGCGATGAGCGCAGGCGTTACGGCGGGTGAGCGGTTCCGCAGCTGGGCGGAGATCCGGGACAATGCGGCGCGCGCGGCCGGCGGGCTGGCGGCGCTCGGTGTCGGCGACGACAGCGCGGTGGCGCTGATGCTGCGCAACGACTTCGCGACCTTCGAGGTCAACATGGCGGCCAGCCAGGTGGGCGCCTATGCCGTGCCGATCAACTGGCACTTCACGCCCGAGGAAGCGAACTACATCCTGCGCGACAGCGGCGCGTCGGTCCTGGTGGCGCATACCGACCTGCTGGCGCAGATCTCGGGCGGCGTGCCCGAGGGCGTGACAGTCTTCGCCGTGCCGACGCCCGACGAGATCGCGGCAGCCTATGGCGTCACCGCCGATCGGCGGCAGGTGCCGGCGGGCGCCGAGCCGTGGGACGCCTTCGTGGCCGGCTCTTCGCCGCGCACCGAGCCGCCGCGCGCGGCGCGCGGCAGCATGATCTACACGTCCGGGACCACCGGCCGCCCGAAGGGCGTGCGACGGCAGCCGAGCACGCCGGAACAGCAGGCCGCCGCGGCGCAGGAGGCCGCGCTGTTCTGGGGCCTGAAGCCCGACCCGGAAATCGTCGTGCTGATGAACGGGCCGATGTACCACTCGGCGCCATCGGCCTACGGCAATGCCAGCTCCCGGCTCGGCCTGCACATGGTGCTGCAGCCGCGCTTCGAGGCCGAGGACATGCTGCGGCTGATCGCACGCCACGGCGTCACCCACATGCACATCGTGCCCACGATGTTCGTTCGCCTGCTGCGGCTGCCGGCGGACGTCCGGGCGCGCTACGACGTCTCGTCGTTGCGCTTCGTGAGTCACGGTGCGGCGCCCTGCGCGCCGGCGGTGAAGCGCCAGATGATCGAATGGTGGGGACCGGTCATCAACGAATACTACGGCGCGACCGAGACCGGCGTCGTCGTGTGGCACGGTTCGGAAGATGCGCTGCGCAAGCCCGGCACGGTCGGCCGCGCGGTCCCGGGCGCGACGGTGCGCGTCGTCGATGAAGAGGGCCTTGACGTTCCGACGGGAGAGGTCGGCGAGATCTATGTCCGCGGCCCGCATCTCGCTGACTTCACCTACAACAACGATGATGCCAAGCGGCGCGAGGTGGCGCTGGGCCAGCTCGTGACCGTGGGCGATATCGGCTACCTCGATGCCGACGGCTTCCTGTTCCTGTGCGATCGCAAGCGCGACATGATCATATCCGGCGGCGTCAACATCTACCCGGCGGAGATCGAGAGCGCGCTGATCCAGATGCCGGGCGTGCGCGACTGCGCGGTGTTCGGCATCCCCGACGAGGAGTTCGGTGAGCAGATCTGCGCCCATGTCGAACCAGTGGCCGGCGCTGGCCTGAGTGCCACATCGGTGCGGGCCTATCTGGCCGAGCATCTGGCGCGCTACAAGGTGCCGAAGGTGGTCGAGTTCAGCGCCGCGCTGCCGCGCGAGGATTCGGGCAAGATCTTCAAACGCAAGCTCCGCGCGCCCTATTGGGAGAAAGCGGGCCGCAGCATCTGAGGGATTCCATGGCCGATGACGACGTCACCCTGTCCGGCGAGATCAAGGGCAAGCTGGTCGACAGCAAGCAGAAGTGGGCCGAGGAAGGCCGGCTGCTAACGGGAAAGACGGCGGCGCCGTCGGAGCGCCTGCCGCCGGGGCAGCGCCTGGTCGAGACCTGGCCGGTGCTCGACCTCGGCATCCAGCCCGAAATCCCCACCCATGCCTGGCGCCTGTTCGTCGACGGCGAGGTCGAGGCGCCCGTCACGCTGAAGTGGGACGAATTCACAAAGTTGCCGAAGACGGAACTGACGAGCGACATCCACTGCGTCACCGCCTGGTCGCGCTATGACAATAGATGGGAAGGCGTGAGCGCCCGCGACCTGATCGCCCTTGTGAAGCCCAAGGCGGAAGCGCAGCACGTCGTTTTCCACTCCTACGATACCTACAAGACTAACGTGCCGCTGGCCGACTTCGCAGGCGATGACGTCTTGCTGGCCTGGAGCTGGAACGACGCGCCGATCAGCCGCGAGCATGGCGGTCCGCTGCGCGTTGTGATCCCTCGGCTTTATTTCTGGAAGAGCGCCAAGTGGATCAAGCGAATCGAATTCTCCATCATGGACAAGCCGGGCTTCTGGGAAGTGCGCGGCTATCACAATTACGGCGATCCGTGGCGGGAACAGCGCTACGACGATGAAATCTGAGAAGAGGAGCCACAGCATGGGCGCGCATGATTTCTCCTTCACGACCATCGACGGCAAGCCGCTCGACATGAAGAGCCTGGCCGGCAAGCCCGTGCTGGTCGTGAACGTCGCCTCCTATTGCGGCTTCACGCCGCAATACACCGACATGCAGGCGCTGCACGAAACCTACGGCCCCAAGGGCCTCGTGGTGCTGGGCGTGCCGTGCAACGACTTCGGCGCGCAGGAACCGCGCAGCGAGGGCGAGATCGCGAAGTTCTGCGAGTCGATGTACGACGTGACCTTCCCGCTCACCGCGAAGCAGAAGGTGATCGGTCCCGATGCGCATCCGCTCTACAAATGGATCGCCGCCGAGGCGGGCGAAGGCGCTGCGCCCAAGTGGAACTTCCACAAGTACCTGATCGGCAAGGACGGCAGCCTTCAGGGCGCCTGGCCGAGCCGCGTGCGGCCTGCGTCCGAGGAGGTCAGGTCGGCGATCGAGGCGGCGCTATAGGGAAAGCTGCCTCCTTGGAGCGCGCCACTCCAGTGGCGCATCATGATCATGAGCGCCACTGGAGTGGCGCGCTCCAATGATCAGGCGTCGAGCGCGCGGCGGACGCCGTCGAAGACCTGGTGGAACATCTCGGTCGTGAGCCGGCCGGTGTTCGTGTTGTAGCGGGAGCAGTGATAGCTGTCGGCCAGCATCAGCCCCGTCGGCAGCTGATGAAGGCGGTTGTGGATGAACGGGTAGGCGCCGGCCGGCCGTACCGTGAGGGCACGCAGGATCTGGTCGTGGGCACCCTTGCCCAGGGCCACCAGGATTCGCAGCTTCGGCATCACGGCGAGTTCGGACTGCAGGAACGGCCTGCAGGCCGTGAACTCGACGGGCAGCGGCTTGTTCTCGGGTGGCAGGCAGCGCACCGCGTTGGCGATGCGGCAATCGACCAGCTGCAACCCGTCATTGGGATCGGCACGGTAGGTGCCCTGGGCGAAGCCGAACTTCAGCAGGGTCGAGTAGAGGAGGTCGCCGGCATAGTCGCCGGTGAAGGGACGGCCGGTGCGATTGGCGCCCTTCATGCCCGGCGCCAGCCCGACGATCAGGAGCCGCGCATCGAGTTTGCCGAACGAGCGCACCGGGGCGTTCTTCCAGTCCGGGAATTTGCCCTGCAGATCGTGGCGGAAGTCCACGAGCCTCGGACAGCGCGGGCAATCGAGCGGCGGCTCTTCGAAGGCGGGCGCGGCCACGTGAGCCGGCAGCCTAGGCCGACCGCATCAGCGATTCCGACGGAGCGTCGTCCAGGTCGCCATCCGCTTCGCGGCTGGGCGTAGCCGGGCGGGGCGCGCGCTCCGACGGGTTGCGGGCGATCAAGGGCGCCAGTTCCGAAAGTTCGATGAAATCGTCGGCCTGGCGGCGAAGCTCGTCGGCGACCATCGGCGGTGCGGACTTGATGGTGCTGACGACCGAGACCCGCAGGCCGCGACGCTGCACGGCCTCGACCAGCCGGCGAAAGTCGCCGTCACCGGAGAACAGGATCACGTGGTCGAGGTGATCGGCCATCTCGAGCACGTCGATGGCCAACTCGATGTCCATGTTGCCCTTGACCTTGCGGCGGCCCATGGCATCGGTGAATTCCTTGGCCGGTTTGGTGACCATGGTGTAGCCGTTGTAGTCGAGCCAATCGATCAGCGGCCGGATCGGCGAGTACTCCTGGTCCTCGACGAGGGCGGTATAATAATAGGCGCGAACCAGCCGACCCTTTTCCCGGAACACCTTCAGGAGGCGGCGGTAGTCGATGTCGAAGCCCAGCGCGCGCGCAGCGGAGTAGAGATTTGCGCCGTCGATGAACAGCGCAACGCGCTCGTTCTCGTAGAAATTGCCCTTCATGGCGATCAAACCTCTTGAACAATATGCGTTGTGCAAGCGAAAAATATGGACGCGAAAAGGCCGGTAACCCGCGCCCCTCTGAAAGCATATTAAGAGTAGGTCGCTAACCTTTGGATCACAAGGGGTTGGAGGATAGCGTTGGTGGACAAGAGGGACCGTCGATCCATTTTCATCGGGGCCGGCGCGAACCTGCCTCATCCGTCCTATGCCTCGCCGCGTGAGACGTTGCAGGCGGCGCTTCTCGAACTCGATCGGCGACAGACCCGCGTGCTGCGGTACTCCCCCTGGTACCGCACCGCCCCCGTGCCGGCGTCGGACCAACCTTGGTATGTCAACGTCGTCGCCGAGGTGGACACGGACCTGCCGGCGGACGGGTTGCTGCAGACGCTGCACGACATCGAGGAGCTTTTCGGGCGAATCCGCAGCGTGCCCAATGCGCCGCGGCTCATCGACCTCGATTTGATCGATTATCGGGGGGAAATTACCGCTGGGGGGCCCGGAAGGGCGACGCTGCCGCACCCCCGGATGGCGGAACGGGCCTTCGTGCTGCGGCCCCTGGCCGACCTGGCGCCCGATTGGCGGCATCCCATCTCCGGGATCGCCATCGGAGAGCTGCTGGCGAACCTGCCGGCTGATCAGCGCGCGTGCCGTTTCTAGCCTCGCCGGCTTGCCTTTTGGGCAGGGGAGCGTATAACCCGCCGCTTCCGCGAAATTTGAGGTCCCCGCCATGGCGCGTGTCACCGTCGAAGACTGCATCGTGCAGATTCCCAACCGCTTCGAGCTCGTCATGTTCGCCTCTCAGCGCGCCCGGGATATCTCCGCCGGCGCCCAGATCACGCTCGACCGCGACCGCGACAAGAACCCCGTGGTGGCGCTGCGCGAGATCGCCGAGATGAAGCTCGATCAGGACGTCCTGAAGGACTCGCTGATCTCCGGCATGCAGAAGCACGCCGACGTCGACAAGCCCGAAGAGGTCAACGAGATGGCCGAACTCGAGCAGGAGCTGGCGGCGGCGCTGGCGCAGGGCGGTGCGGAAGCCGCCCAGCCCAAGGCCCTGCCGATGGCCGAGGAAGACGACGTCACCGAGTAGGACCGGCTCGGGCAGGTTCGACCTGCTATTCGTGCAAAGGTCGTGGAGTGAACGCAATCGCCCCCATATAATGGGTGATTGCGATGATTCGTCAGTTTGAACTCGTCGAGCGCGTACAGGCCTACGATCCGGATGCGGACGAGGATGTGCTGAACCGTGCCTATGTCTATGGGCTGAAGAAGCACGGCAACCAGTTGCGCGCCTCGGGCGACCCTTATTTTTCCCATCCGGTGGAAGTCGCCGGCATCCTGGCCGAGATGCGGCTCGACACCGCCTCGATCGTGACCGGCCTGCTGCACGACACGCTCGAGGACACCGACGCCACCCGCGACGAGATCGCCGGCATGTTCGGCGAGGACATTGCGCGGCTGGTCGACGGCGTCACCAAGCTCTCCCGCCTGGAGATCCAGTCCGAGAGCACCAAGGAGGCCGAGAACCTGCGCAAGCTGGTGCTGGCCATGTCGTCGGACATTCGAGTGCTGCTCGTGAAGCTCGCCGACCGGCTGCACAACATGCGCACGCTGCATCACATCAAGGAGCCCGCGCGGCGCCGGCGCATCGCGCGCGAGACCATGGACCTCTACGCGCCGCTGGCCTCGCGGATTGGCATGGAGAAGGTGAAGCGCGAACTCGAGGAGCTGGCCTTCGGCGAACTCAATCCGGACGGCCGGACGTCGGTGCTGGCGCGTCAGGGCTACCTGCGCGAACGCGGCGACAAGCTGGTGCCGCAGATCGAGGTCGAGCTGGTCAAGACGTTGAAGGAGGGTGGCCTCGATGCCCAGGTGTCGGGCCGCGAGAAGACGCCCTATTCGATCTGGCGCAAGATGCAGACGAAGAACGTGTCGTTCGAGCAGCTCGCGGACATCATGGCCTTCCGCATCATCGTCGCGGATGTCGCGCAGTGCTACCAGGCGCTGGGGCTGCTCCACGGCAAGTACCAGGTGCTGCCGCAGCGCTTCAAGGATTACATCTCGGTTCCCAAGCCCAACGGCTACCGCTCGCTCCATACCGGCGTGATCGGTCCGCTCGGGCAGCGCATCGAGATCCAGATCCGCACCGAGGATATGCAGGACCAGGCCGAGCGCGGCGTCGCGGCGCACTGGATCTACAAGCAGGGCGGCCCGTCGACCGACGCGCCGCAATATGCCTGGCTGCGCAGCCTGATGGACATCCTCGACAAGGCGCCGAACGCCGAGGAGTTCCTCGAGCACACCAAGCTCGAGATGTTCCAGGACCAGGTCTTCTGCTTCACGCCCAAAGGCAAACTGATCGCCCTGCCGCGCGGCGCGACGCCGATCGACTTCGCCTATGCCGTCCACAGCCAGGTGGGCGACACCTGTGTCGGCGCCAAGATCAACGGCCGCATGCTGCCCCTGCGCACGCAGCTCTCGAACGGCGACCAGGTCGACATCATCACGTCGAAGGCGCAGACGCCGTCGCCGACCTGGGAGCGCTTCGTCGTCACCGGCAAGGCCAAGGCCGCGATCCGGCGTTTCATCCGCACGCGGCAGCGCGAGCAATACATCCAGCTCGGCAAGTCGCTGCTCGACAAGGCTTTCCACGAGGAGGGCTACGAGGTCACGGAAAAGGGCCTCGACGGGGTGCGGATCAACTTCAAGCAGGCTTCGGTGGACGACCTCGTCGCGACGGTTGGTGCGGGTCTGGTCGGCGCGCGCGAAGTCCTGACAGCGGTCTATCCCGGACTGAAGCAGCCCCGCAAAGGCGGCGCCGACGTGGTGCCGATCTCGCGCGCCCGTGCCAAGACCGCCAAATCCGGCGATGGCGTGCGCGGGGGCAAGCCGGAGGACGGCAAGATCGCCATCCGCGGTCTCATTCCCGGCATGGCGCTTCACTTCGCGCGCTGCTGCCACCCGCTTCCCGGAGACCGCATCGTCGGCATCATCACGACGGGCAAGGGCGTCACGATTCACACGATCGACTGCGCCACGCTCGAGAGTTTTTCCGAGGCACCGGAGCGCTGGATCGACGTCGGCTGGGATTCCGCGAACGACGGCGATGGCGGCGTCTACACCGGGCGGCTCAAGGTCACCGTCTCCAACCAGCCCGGCAGCCTGTCGAGCCTGTCGACGGTGATCGCCCGGCACGAGGGCAACATCTCCAACCTGCGCATCGTCAACCGGTCGATGGATTTCTTCGACATGGTGATCGACGTCGAGGTCGCCGACGTGAAGCATCTCGCCGACATCACGGCCGCCCTGCGCGCCACGCCCGCCATCAACGCCGTCGAACGCGCCCGCAATTGACGGCTTCCCCAATCCTCCTTCCGCGAAAGTAGCGTATGTCCGCGCCCAATCACCTGCGCCTCGGCATCAACATCGACCACGTCGCCACGGTGCGTAACGCCCGCGGTGGCCACCTGCCCGATCCCCTGCGCGCCGCGCGCCTCGCCGAGGCCGCCGGGGCCGACGGCATCACGGCGCACCTGCGCGAGGACCGGCGCCACATCGTCGACGCCGACATCGAGGGCCTGATGCGCGAGCTGAAGGTGCCGCTCAATTTCGAGATGGCGGCGACGGAGGAGATGGTCGGCATCGCCCTTCGCCACAGGCCCCACGCGGCCTGCATCGTGCCGGAGAAGCGCGAGGAGCGGACCACCGAGGGCGGGCTCGATGCCGCCGGCCAGCACAACAACCTGAAGCCGATGATCGCGCGCCTGCGCGATGCCGGCATCCGCGTCTCGCTGTTCATCGAGGCCGACCCCCGCCAGCTGGAGGCGGCGGTCGCGCTGGGTGCGCCGGTCGTCGAACTGCACACCGGCCGCTACTGCGAGATCGAGGGCGAGGCCAAGCAGGCCGAGCTGCATCGGATCGCCAAGGCGGCGGCCCTGTGCGCCCAGCTTGGCCTCGAATGCCACGCCGGCCATGGGCTGAGCTATGCCGACGTCTCGCCGATCGCGGCCATTCCCGAGGTGCGGGAACTCAATATCGGCCATTTCCTGGTCGGCGAGGCCATTTTCGTGGGCCTGGAACCGGCGATCCGCGAGATGCGGCGCATCATGGACGCGGCCCGCGCCGGAGGGGCCGCCGCGTGATCATCGGTCTCGGCAACGATCTCTGCGACATCCGGCGCATCGAGAAGTCGCTGGAGCGGTTCGGTGAGCGGTTCATCCAGCGTGTCTTCACGGAAACCGAGCAAAAGCGCTCGGAAGGCCGGGCCACGCGTGCGGCGAGCTACGCCAAGCGATTCGCTGCCAAGGAAGCCTGCGCCAAGGCGCTGGGCACGGGGCTGCGGGCGGGGGTCTTCTGGCGTGACATGGGCGTGATCAATCTGCGCAGCGGCAAGCCCACCATGGCCCTGACGGGCGGGGCGCTGGCGCGGCTGCAAAAGATCACGCCGGCCGGCATGACGCCGCAAATCGACCTCAGCATCACGGACGAATACCCGCTCGCCCAGGCCATCGTGATCATTTCGGCGGTGCCCGCTCCATGATCCGGGATAGGGTGTCAGCGGGCGCCGGAAGGGCTCCCATGCCGCGGTCGGGGCGGGAGACAGGGCGTTCGAGCCCTGCTATAGCCCCGGCTTGTTCAAACTGGTACGGCGATGACGGACGTGGCTGAGCGTCGGAAGCGGGGACAGGAAAAGACCGGCGGATGGGGTGAAACCGTCCGGACGGTGGTCTATGCCGTGCTGATCGCACTGGTCGTGCGGACGTTCGCCATCGAGCCCTTCAATATCCCCAGCGGATCGATGATCCCGACCCTTCTGGTCGGCGACTATCTGTTCGTCTCCAAATATTCCTACGGCTACAGCAAGCACTCGTTCCCGTTTTCGCTGGGCGTCTTCTCGGGCCGCATCTTCGGCTCGCCGCCGGAACGCGGTGACGTGGCCGTATTCAAGTATCCGGGCGATCAGGGCCAGGGCGTCAATCGCACGGACTACATCAAGCGCATCGTCGGCATGCCGGGCGATCGCATCCAGGTGACGAACGGCCTGCTGCACATCAACGGCGTCGCCGTCGACCGGCTGAAGGTCGGCGATCATGTGAAGGGCACCAACGGCAGCTATCAGAAGGGCACGCTCTACAGCGAGACGCTGCCCAACGGCCGCCGCTACACCGTGCTCGAATATCGCGACGACGGCATGGCCGACAACACGCCGGAGTTCCTCGTCCCGGCAAACAGCTACTTCGTCATGGGCGACAATCGCGACGATTCGCTCGACAGTCGAACGCGGCTGATGTTGCGCGACTTCTCCGGCTCGACCCGTGACCGCGACCAGCTCGGCTGGTACGTGCCTTCCGAGAATCTCGTCGGCCGCGCGGAGTTCATCTTCTTCTCGCACGATCCGTCGGCCGCAGGCTGGCTGGAGCCATGGAAATGGCCTCAGGCGATACGCTGGAACCGCTTCTTCATGGCAATCCACTGAGTTCGACCGACGTCGATCTGACGGCGCTGTCGAAGGATTTGGGGCATGTGTTCGTGCGCGCGGCGTTCGCCGCCGAGGCGCTGACCCATCGCAGCGCACTGGACCGCCGGCCTGAGCTGAAGGCGGCTTTCCCCAACGGCAACGAGCGACTGGAATTCCTGGGCGACCGCGTGCTGTCGCTGGCCATGGCGGATCTGTTGCTGCGCCGCTTCCCGAACGAGCGCGAAGGCGAGTTGGCACGCCGCCATGCCGCTCTGGTGCGTGCTGAGACGCTGGTCGAGATCGCCACGGCGATCGGGCTGGGCGAGCATCTGCGCCTCGGCGATTCCGAGCGCGCGCATGGTCACAGCGTGAAGCCCAACATTCTCGCCGATGCGCTGGAGGCGTTGCTGGGCGCCATTTTTCTCGACGCTGGCCTGCCGGCCGCGGCGGCGAGCGTGGAGTTTCTGTGGGGCGAGCGGCTGAGCAGCCAGGTGGCGGCGCCTCGCGACCCCAAGACGGCGCTGCAGGAATGGGCACAGGCCCGCCGCCTGCCATTGCCGGCCTATCGTGAAGTCGACCGGGAAGGGCCGCCGCATGCGCCCGTATTCGTCGTCGACGTGGCCCTCAAGGGACACGATCCCGCACAGGGCCGCGGCGGCAGCAAGCGCGAGGCCGAGCGGCTGGCCGCCATGACATTGTTGGAAAGGTTGGAAAAGGCATGAGCACGCCTGCAACGCGGGCCGGGTTCGTCGCCGTCGTCGGCGCGCCGAACGCTGGAAAATCGACGCTGGTGAACGGGCTGGTCGGCTCCAAGGTGAGCATCGTGTCGCCCAAGGTACAGACGACGCGCATGCGCGTGATCGGCATCGCCATGGCCGACGTTCCCGATACAGGCGAGGGCGCATCGCGGGCGCAGGTCATTCTGGTCGACACGCCCGGTATCTTCCGTGTCGCCAAGCGCCGGCTGGAGCGCGCCATGGTCGCCGCCGCCTGGCAGGGCGCCGACGATGCCGATCTGGTGGCGCTGGTCGTCGATGCCGAGCGCGGTGTCGGGCAGGAGACGAAGGCGATCGCCGAGCGGCTGAAGGACTCGAAGACGCCGCGCATCCTGGTCCTGAACAAGATCGACCTGGTGCCACGCGAGACGTTGCTTTCCCTCACGGCTGAATTGAACGCGATCGTGCCGTTCGAGCGCACCTTCATGGTGAGCGCGCTCAAAGCCGACGGTGTCGGCGACCTCCTGGCGGCGTTTGCGCTGGCGGTGCCGGCGGGACCGTTCCTTTATCCCGAGGATCAGGCCGCCGACCTGCCCCTGCGCCTTCTGGCTGCCGAGGTGACGCGCGAGCAGGTGTTCCTGCAGCTTCATCAGGAACTGCCCTACGAAGCCGCGGTCGAAACCGAGAAGTGGGAAGACCGGCCCGACGGCAGCGTGCGGGTCGAACAGATCATCTACGTTCAGCGCGAGGGCCAGCGCGCGATCTTCCTCGGCAAGGGCGGCGCCCGCATCAAGCAGATTGGCGCGCGCGCGCGTCATGAGCTCTCCCAGATGCTGGAGCGCCAGGTTCATCTCTTCCTTCATGTGAAGGTGAGCGAGCGCTGGGCCGAAGACCCGTCGCACTACCGCACGATCGGCCTCGACTATCAGTCGTAGGACGGCGTGACTTGGTGAATTTCGTCATCTCGACCGGAGCCGCGCGTAGCGAAGCGTAGTGGAGAGATCTTTTTTCCACCATTTGTCGTTCGTGGTGGAGAAAAGGTCTCTCCGCTCCGCACCTTCGGTGCTTCGGTCGAGACGACGGCGTTTTTTTGGGGGGTTACGGATTTTCCAATGACCTAAGCCGTCGTCATCCCAGTCAAGACGGCGCGAGATCGAGCGAATGGATGACGGCGCCGGCGGCATTGCGATGGCTGACCGTCATTACGCCTGACTTTCCGTCGATCTTCACGTGGCCGAAATGGCACGAACCTTCGAGCGGCGAGAGATCGAAACGACCGGTCGGCGGGGCCTTCTGGAAGACCACCTGCGGCCCGAACGTAGCATCGAGCGCGTTGGGGCCGAAGCCGCCCGCGCAGAGCGGGCCGGAAACGAATTCGTAGAACGGCGTGAAGTCGGTGAAGGCGGCGCGCGCGGGATCGTAGCGGTGGGTGGCGGGATAGTGCACGTCGGCCGTGATCCAGTGCACGTTGCGGATGTCTTCGCGTTTGATGAACGACAGGAGATCGGCGACCTCCAGTTCGCGTCCCAGCGGCGGACCGTCGTCGGCATTGGCGACGGCTTCGAAACCTGACTTGCGACGCCAGTCGTCATAGACGACGAGCCCCAGCGGCATGTCGGCAGCCACGATCTTCCAGGTCGCGGTCGAGGCCTTGAGCGCCTGCTTCAGCCAGACGATCTGCTCGATGCCGAGGAACGCAGTGTCCAGCCCGGCTCTATCCTGCCGGTTGGAACCGTTCGGCGCGCGGAAGCTCCTCATGTCGAGGCGAAAGAGATCGAGCCGCGGGCCGAACGAGAACTTGCGGAACAGGCGCATCGTGCCGTCGAGCCCGTCGGCCAGCGGCATGAACTCGCGAAAGGCCCGCTCGGCCTTCTGCGCCAGGACGCCCACGCTCTTTTCCCGGTAACGGGGATCCTCGTCGAGCCTGCGCTCCCAGTACCAGTTGTCGAGCACGTCGTGATCGTCCCACAGGGCGATCATCGGAACCTCGGCGTTGAAGCGGCGGAGATTGTGGTCGAGAAAATTGTAGAGATGGTTGCCGCGGAAATCGGCGAGGGTCTCGGCGACTTTCGACTTCGCCTCGGTGATGACGTTCTTCCAGATTCGCCCGTCCGGCAGTTTCTTCTCCGGTGCCAGCGGATCGTCGGCATAGATCGTGTCGCCGCAATGCACGAAGAAGTCGGGCGCCAGCGACCGCATCGTCTCGTAGATCGTCATGCCGCCGATCTCGGGATTGATGCCCCAACCCTGGCCGACCGTATCGGCCGACCAGACGAAGCTCAGGTCGCTCTGGATGGCCGATGGAGTCCGGAATCGCCCGGTCACCCAGTCGCTCGTCGCGGTGTTGTCGGCGGGGTTTTCATAGGCAATGCGATAGAAAATCGTCTGGCCTTGCGGCAGGCCGGCCAGGCGCAGTCGCGACGTGTAGCCGGTTTCCTCGAGGGCCGTCGGTCCCTGGAGGCGGGTCGCGCCGGCAAAGCTCTCCGTCGTCGCATACTCGACGATCATGCGCGCCGGCCGGTCGGACCGGCTCCACAAGGTCGCGCCATCGCCGCCGACGTCGCCAGACTGCACGCCCTGTAGCAGGTGCGGGCGGCTGGCGGATCCGGTCTGGGCAAAGATGCGATGGGGCAGGGCGGCGAACGCGCCTGCGCCCAGCATCGCCCGCCGCCGAAATCCTGGTTTGGTCACGGCCCAACCTAGCGCGATTTCCGCAGACGCGGCATACAGGCCCATGGACTGGAGTGACGAAGGCATCGTGCTCGCGGCGCGGGCCCACGGAGAAACCGGCCTCGTCGTGTCGCTGCTGACGCGCGACCATGGACGCCATTCGGGCTTCGTGCCGGGCGGCATCTCGCGCCGCGCCCGTCCGGTCTGGCAATCCGGCAATCTGGTCGAGGTCGGCTGGCGGGGACGGCTTCCCGAGCAGCTTGGCAATTACTCGGGCGAGCTGCGCGAGCCGCATGCGGCGCGCGCCATGGACGATGCCACCGAGTTGGCGGGGCTGGCGGCGGCCTGCGCCATCATCGATGCCGCACTGCCCGAGCGAGAGCCCCATCCGGCCATGTTCGATGGATTCCGGGCCTTCCTGGGCTCACTCGGGCATCCGGGTTGGCCGACGATCTTCGTCCGACTGGAACTCGGGCTGCTGCAGGAGCTGGGCTTCGGGCTCGACCTCGGGAAATGCGCCGCCACCGGCTCGACCGAGAACCTGGCCTATGTCTCGCCCCGGACCGGCCGCGCCGTCTCCCTCGAGGCCGCCGGCCCCTACAAGGAGAAGCTGCTGGCCCTCCCGGCGTTTCTATCCACCGGCGGGCTGCCGGCCGATGACGAGGAACTGCGGCAGGGACTCGACCTGACGGGCTTTTTCCTCGAACGGCACGTGTTTTGGCCGCACAACAAGCCCTTGCCTCCCGCACGGTCGAGATTTATGGAATCGCTCCAACGCTAGAATAATCATGGCCGTGGCTCGAACTGCGGTCCTTACCCCTCGTCAGTCTGGTTCATGGCAAAGCGCAACAACGTCGTCCAACTGGCCGAGGTAAAGCCGGTGCAATTCGGGCAGGCGCTCTCCGAGCGCTATTTGTCCTATGCGCTGTCGACCATCATGTCGCGATCGCTGCCGGACGTGCGCGACGGGCTGAAGCCCGTGCATCGCCGTCTGATGTACGCGATGCGCCAGCTTCGCCTCGACCCCAACAGCGCCTTCAAGAAGAGCGCCCGCGTCGTCGGCGACGTGATCGGCCAGTATCACCCGCACGGCGACCAGTCGATCTACGACGCGCTGGTGCGCCTGGCCCAGGAATTCGCCGCGCGCTATCCACTGATCGAGGGGCAGGGCAATTTCGGCAACATCGACGGCGATAACCCCGCCGCGATGCGTTACACCGAGGCCCGCCTCACCGAGGTCGCCGAGGCGCTGCTGGGCGGGATCGACGAGAACGCCGTCGACTTCCGGCCCAACTACGACGGTTCGACCGAGGAGCCGATCGTCCTTCCGGGCGGATTCCCGAACCTGCTGGCCAACGGCGCGGCCGGCATTGCCGTCGGCATGGCGACATCGATCCCGCCACACAATGTCGGCGAGCTGTGCGACGCGCTGCTGCATCTCATCAAGACGCCGAACTCGCGCATCGAGACGCTGGTCGACCTGGTCAAGGGCCCGGACTTCCCGACCGGCGGCATCCTGGTCGAGCCGCGCGAGTCAATCGTCGAGGCCTACAGGACCGGCCGCGGCGCCTTCCGCCTGCGCGCGCGGTGGGAAGTCGAGCAGCTCCCGCGCGGCCAGTATCGCATCGTCGTCACCCAGATTCCCTATCAGGTGCAGAAGGGCCGGCTGATCGAGCGGATCGCCGAGATCATCAACGCCAAGAAGCTGCCGATCCTCGAGGACGTGCGCGACGAATCGGCCGACGACGTGCGCATCGTGCTGGAGCCGAAGTCCGGCAACGTCCCGGCCGAGCTGCTGATGGAGCAGCTCTTCAAGCTCAGCGATCTCGAGACACGCTTCCCGTTGAATCTCAACGTGCTCGACAAGGACAACACGCCGCGCGTGATGGACCTGCGCGAGGCGCTGCAGGCCTTCCTCGACCATCGGCGCGAGGTGCTGGTCCGTCGCTCGACCTTCCGGCTGGCCGCGATCGAGCGCCGCCTGGAGATCCTCGACGGCTACCTGATCGCCTATCTGAACCTCGACAAGCTGATCAAGATCATCCGCGAGGAGGACGAGCCCAAGCCCAAGATGATCAAGGCTTTCGGGCTCACCGACATGCAGGCCGAAGCGATCCTGAACATGCGGCTGCGCGCTCTGCGCCGGCTCGAGGAGTTCGAGATCCGCGGCGAGCACAAGAAGCTGAGCGGCGAGCGCAAGGACCTCAAGGCGCTTCTGAAGAGCGAAGAGCTGCAGTGGGACGCGATCGCCGACGAGGTGCGCGAGACCAGGAAGAAGTTCGGTGGCAAGACCGAACTCGGCCGTCGCCGCACCGAGCTGGCCGACGCGCCGGCCGAGATCGAGCACACGATGGACGATTTCGTCGAGCGCGAGCCGGTGACCATCCTGCTGTCGGAGAAGGGCTGGATCCGCGCCGCCAAGGGCCATCTCGACGAGAAGGCGGTGGGCGAACTCAAATACAAGGAAGGCGATTCGGCGCGCTTTGCCGTTCACGCCCAGTCGACCGACAAGATCCTGGTGTTCGCCACCAACGGCCGTTTCTACACGATCGGTTGCGACCGCCTGCCGAGCGCGCGCGGCCATGGCGAGCCGATCCGGCTGATGATCGAGCTGGGCAACGACCAGGAGATCGTCCAACTCGAAGTGCTGAAGGGCGGCCGCAAGTTCCTGGTTGCGTCGGATGCCGGGCGCGGCTTCATCGTGCCCGAAGACGAGGTCGTGGCGCAGACCAAGAACGGCAAGGGCGTCCTCACACTCGCGGACAAGGAGAAGGCGCAGGCTTTCGCCATCGTGCCCGAAGGGGCGAACTCCGTGGCCGTGCTGAGCGAGGGTCGCAAGCTGCTGATCTTCCCGATCGACCAGGTCCCGGAGATGGGCCGTGGCCGCGGCGTGCTGCTCCAGAAGTCGAAGGGCGACCAGCTGTCCGACGCGCAGGCCTTCGTGCTGTCCGAAGGACTGCCGTGGGGCAACCGCACCATCCCGGCGAGCGAGCTGAAGTTCTGGCGGGGCGAGCGCGCGCAGGCGGGGCGCATGCCTGAGAAGGGCTGGCCGCGGGCCAAACGATTTAAGGACTGAGAATGGACCTGACGCTGATCTGGAAGGCGCTGCTGATCGGCGTTGTCGAAGGTCTCACCGAGTTCCTGCCCGTTTCCTCGACGGGCCACATCATCCTTGCCGAGGAAGTGCTCCACTTCCAGGGACCCCCCGGCAAGGTCTTCGAGATCGTGATTCAGCTCGGTGCGATCCTTGCCGTCTGTCTGCTCTATCGCGCGAAGATCTGGACCACGGTCGAAGGAGTCCTGCAGCGCGACAAGCGGGCCATTCGCTTCGCCACCGCCATCGCCGTGGCCTTCCTGCCGGCAGCCATCGTGGGCGTGGTGGCGCACAAATACATCAAGTCGGTGTTGTTCAGCCCGTGGGTGGTCGCCATTGCGCTGATCGTCGGCGGTATCGCGATCCTGCTGATCGAGCGCTTTGCGCAGCGCCCGCGCATCAAGACGCTGGATGAAGTCGACCTCAAGACCGCTTTGTACATCGGCCTCTGCCAGTGCCTCGCGATGATCCCCGGCGTGTCGAGGGCGGGGGCCACCATCATGGGCGCGCGGGTTTTCCGCGTGGATCGTGCGACGGCGGCCGAGTTCTCGTTCTTCCTGGCGATGCCCACGATGCTGGGTGCCACTGTCTACGATCTCTACAAGAACTGGTCGGTGCTGAGTTGGGAGCATGGCGGCATCATTGCGCTGGGCTTCGTTGCTGCATTCCTGTCGGCGATGCTCGTGGTCCGCGCCTTCGTGCGTTTCATCAGCCGCCACGGCTTTACCGTTTTCGCCTGGTACCGCATTGCAGTGGGCGCATTGGCGCTTACCCTATTGCTCATGCGTTGAACCTTTCGCCCCTCCGCCCTCGCATGTCATAAGCCGCGCAATTCGGGCGGCACTCCGTGCCGTCCTGCAACACGCGTTCGGAGTAATCGCATGCAACGTCGTAAATTCATCCACACGGCCGGCATCGGCACGGCTGCGGTCGCCGCCACGGGTACGCTGGCCGCGCCGGCCATCGCGCAGTCTTCGCCTGAGCTCAAGTGGCGCATGGCGTCGAGCTTCCCCAAGGCTCTCGACACGATCTTCGGTTCGGGTGAGCTGTTCACGAAGTACGTGTCCGACGCGACGGACGGCAAGTTCCAGATCCGCCTGTTCGCCGCGGGCGAGATCGTCCCCGGCCTGCAGGTCGCCGACGCCGTGCAGAACGGCACCGTCGAGATGGGCCACACCGCGTCCTACTACTATGTCGGCAAGGACCTGACCTTCGCTTTGGACTGCGCCGTGCCGTTCGGCCTGAACGCCCGTCAGCAGGATGCCTGGTGGAACTGGGGCGGCGGTCGTCAGGCGATGAACGAGTTCTTCAAGGACTACAACATCCACTCGATCCCGTGCGGCAACACGGGCGCGCAGATGGGCGGCTGGTTCCGCAAGGAAATCAAGACGGTCGACGACCTCAAGGGTCTGAAGTTCCGGGTCAGCGGCTTTGCGGGCGAAGTGCTGTCGAAGCTCGGCGTCGTGCCGCAGCAGATCGCCGGCGGCGACATCTATCCGGCGCTGGAGAAGGGCACGATCGACGCGGCCGAATGGGTCGGCCCTTATGACGACCAGAAGCTCGGCTTCAACAAGGTTGCGCCCAACTACTATTATCCCGGCTGGTGGGAAGCCGGTCCGCAGCTTTCGGCCTACGTGAACCTCGCCAAGTGGGCGGAACTGCCGAAGTCGTATCAGGCGATCGTCGAGGCCGCCGCCGCCAAGGCGCACACGTCGATGCTCTCCAAGTACGATGCGCAGAACCCGAAGGCGGTTCGCGAGCTGGTGGCGTCCGGCACCAAGCTGCTGCCGTTCTCGCCGCAGATTCTCGAAGCGTGCTTCAACGCCACCAACGACGTATTCGCGCAGCTCAACGAGAAGAACCCGAAGTGGAAGAAGATCTTCGAGACGTGGAAGCCGTTCCGCGGCGAGGAGGTCCTCTGGTTCCGCGTGGCCGAGAACACGCTCGACAATTTCATGGCGCGCCAGTCGGCGGCCGGAAAGCTCTGATACAGCGTCTCCCGGAAGATACGGAAAACCCCGCTTTGGCGGGGTTTTCTTTGCCTGCAGCCTGACGGCAACTGCTTTTCATCAACGTTGCGCTATGCGATAACCCGACACCGCCAAGGTGGTTCGCGCTGCAGAAGTGCGTTCAGAAAAGAGTCTTTAGGGAGATATTCCAGATGCAACGTCGCAAATTCATGCGCACGGCCGGAGTCGGCGGTGCGACGGTCGCCGCTGCCGGCGTCCTGGCTGCCCCGGCAGTCGCCCAGTCCATGCCCGAGGTGAAGTGGCGCATGGCATCGAGCTTCCCCAAGTCGCTCGACACGATCTATGGCGCCGGCGAGTACTTCGCCAAGCGCGTCGCGGCCCTGACCGACAACAAGTTCCAGATCCGCGTTTTCGCCGCCGGCGAAATCGTCCCGGGCCTGCAGGTCGTGGATGCGGTCCAGAACGAGACGGTGGAGTGCGGCCACACCGCCTCCTACTACTATGTCGGCAAGGACCCGACTTTCGCGTTCGACACGGCGCTGCCGTTCGGCCTCAACACCCGGCAGCACAATGCGTGGGTGTATTTCGGTGGCGGTCTCGAGCTGATGCGGGACTTCTACAAGGAATACAAGATGACCTCCTTCCTGATGAGCCATACCGGCGCCCAGATGGGCGGCTGGTGGCGCAAGGAGATCAAGACCGTCGACGACCTCAAGGGCGTGAAGATGCGCATCGGCGGTTTCGCCGGCCAGGTCATGGCGAAGCTCGGCGTGGTGCCGCAGCAGATCGCCGGCGGCGACATCTATCCGGCCCTGGAGAAGGGCACGATCGACGCGGCGGAGTGGGTCGGTCCCTACGACGACCAGAAGCTCGGTTTCAACAAGGTCGCGCCGTACTATTACTATCCCGGCTGGTGGGAAGGCTGCGCGGCCCTGTCGCTCTACTGCGGCGACAAGGCGTTCGACGCCCTGCCGCCGATGTACAAGGAAGCGGTCGCCGCCGCTGCCGGTGACACGGTGAGCTGGTCGGTCGCCAAGTACGACGCCCAGAACCCGCGCGCGCTGCGCGAGCTGGTGGCGGCCGGCACCAAGTTCCTGCCGTTCCCGCAGGCCGTGATGGAGGCCTCCTACAACGCCTCCAACGAGCTCTATGCCGAGACCATCGCCAAGAACCCCAAGTTCAAGAAGGTCTACGATTCGTGGAAGCCGTTCCGGAACGAGGAAGTTCTCTGGTTCCGGGTCGCCGAAAACACGTTCGACAACTTCATGGCGCGCCAGTCGGCTGCCAACAAGCTCTGAACCTGGCTCATCGGCCGATTGAAAAGCCCCGCTCAGCGGGGCTTTTTATTGCCAGATAGCCCGACGCCGAAGCCCTAACATTGCAGATTTTTAAGGATTTTCCGGCATGCGGGAGCTTTTCAAAGCCATTATCGCATGCCAGTGTTGCAACCGCTGAAGGGGGCCATGAAGGCATCCAAGGGAGGAAACAGGAACATGCAGCGTAGAAAATTCATCAGGACCGCAGGCGTAGGTGCCGCGGGTGTTGCGGCGGCGACCACGATCGCTGCGCCGGCCATTGCCCAGAGCATGCCGGAAGTGAAGTGGCGTCTGACGTCGAGCTTCCCCAAGTCGCTCGACACGCTCTATGGCGGCTCGGAACTGTTCGCCAAGATCGTCGGTGAAATGTCGGATGGCAAATTCCAGATCCGCCCCTTCGCCGCAGGCGAAATCGTCCCGGGTCTGCAAGTTGCCGATGCCGTGCAGAACGGAACCGTCGAGGCCGGACAGACCGCGGCCTACTACTATTTCGGCAAGCATCCGAACTTCGTGTTCGAGACCGGCCTGCCGTTCTCGATGAACCAGCGCCAGTACTATGCCTGGCTCGAGTTCGGCGGCGGTCATGAGCTGATCAACGACTTCTACAAGGAGTACAACTTCCGCTCCTTCACCTTTGGCGGCACGGGCTGCCAGATGGGCGGCTGGTTCCGCAAGGAAATCAAGTCGATGGACGACATGAAGGGCCTGAAGTTCCGCGTCGGCGGCTTCGCCGGCCTGATCCTCACGCGCCTCGGTGTCGTGCCGCAGCAGATCGCCGGCGGCGACATCTATCCGGCGCTCGAGAAGGGCACGATCGACGCCTGCGAATGGGTCGGCCCGTACGACGACGAGAAGCTCGGGTTCAACAAGGTCGCCAAGTACTATTACTATCCGGGTTGGTGGGAAGGCGCGTCGGTCGGCTCGCTCTACATCAACAACGAGGCGTGGGCGAAGCTGCCGAAGCCCTACCAGGCGATGGTCGAGGCCGCGGCTGGCCGCGTCACCTCTTGGATGGTGCCCAAGTACGATGCCGGCAATCCGCCCGCGCTGCGCCGCTTGGTGGCTGCCGGCACGGAACTGCGGCCGTTCCCGCGCGCCGTGCTCGAGCCGTGCTTCCTCGAGGCCTACAAGTACTACGACGAACTCTCGGCCAAGGATCCGAAGTTCAAGAAGATCTACGACAACATGAAGGCCTTCCGCGCCGACGAGAACCTGTGGTTCCGCGTCGCCGAGAACACCTTCGACAACTTCAACTTCTCGATGTCGGCCCAGGGCCGCTAGAGAGCGAAGACCACAAAGAGAAAGCCCCGCCGGTTGGCGGGGCTTTTTTTGTGTTCGCCGGTTACTTGAAGACCGGTGGTGCCGAGTCTTCCGACGGTGGTGCCTGAAGCTCGATCGTCACCTTGCTGGGATCGACGCCGTGCGGCTTGTCGAGGAAGAAGGTCACGGTCTGCGGCACGAAGATCACGATCGCCACCATGATGAGCTGGAGGACCACCCAGGGGACCGCCCCCCAATAGATGTCCGAACTCTTCACTTCCTTGGGCGCCACGCTGCGCAGGTAGAACAGCGCGAAGCCGAAAGGCGGGTGCATGAATGAGGTCTGCATGTTCACGCAGAGCATGACGCCGAACCAGATGAGCGCCGCATCCGCGCCGACGACCGGCGTGAGCAGCTTCTGGGCGACCGGCGCCAGCATCGGGATGATGATGAAGGCGATCTCGAAGAAATCGAGGAAGAACGCCAGGAAGAAGACGAACAGGTTGACGACGATCAGGAAGCCCCAGACGCCACCCGGCAGGCCAGTCAGCAAATGCTCGACCCAGTGGCCGCCGTCGACACCCGCGAACGAGATCGAGAAGCAGGTCGCACCGACCAGAATGAAGGCCACCATCGCGGTGATGCGCATGGTTGCCTGCATGGCCTGGACGATGAGGTCGCGCAGATCCTTCACCTGCCAGGCCCGCCAGCACAGCCAGATGACCGACGCGAACATGAAGGTAAAGGCCACCTTGAATGCGAACGACTTGAAGGCAACGATGCCGATCAGCGAGCCGATGATGGCCGCGGCGCAACCGCCCAGGAACATCAGGCGGTCGAACTTGGTGAGCGGTGCATTGCGCACCACCGCCAGGACGATCGCACCGATGGTACCCATCGCGCCCGCCTCGGTGGGAGTCGCCAGGCCCATCATGATGGTGCCCAGCACGAGGAAGATCAGCACGGCTGCGGGGATGATGCCCCAGGCGCATTTAATCAGCAGCGCCTTGCCGAATAGCGTCCGCGGCACCGGCGGAAGGGCGTCCGGCTTGACCAGCGTCAGATAGAACGTATAGGCGGCAAACAGCGCGATCTGCAGAAGTGAGGGGCCCCAGGCGCCCAGGTACATATCTCCGACCGACCGGCCGAGCTGGTCGGCCAGGACGACGAGCACCAGCGACGGCGGCACGAGCTGAGTGATCGTACCGGAGGCGGCGAGCACGCCTGTCGCGTAGCGCATGTCGTACCTGTAGCGCATCATCACCGGCAGGGTGATGAGCGCCATGGCGATGACCTGGGCCGCCACGGTGCCGGTGATCGCCCCGAGGATGAAGCCGACGATGATGGTCGAGTAGCCCAACCCGCCCTTCACCGGGCCAAAGAGCTGGCCCATCGACTCCAGCATGTCCTCCGCCAGCCCGCATTTCTCCAGGATCGCGCCCATGAAGGTGAAGAACGGGATGGCAAGCAGCAGCTCGTTCGCGAGGATCGAGCCGAAGACGCGGCCCGGGATGGCCTGCATGAAGGCCATCGTGAAGTAGTTCATCTCGATCGCGAGGAACCCGAAAAAGAAACCCACGGCGCAAAGCGAGAAGGCGACGGGGTATCCGATGATCATGAAGACGACGAGGCCGCCGAACATCAGCGGCGGCATCCAATCGAGCGGGATCATTGCGTCGGCCTCTCGTAGTGCGCTTCAAGGCTGTCGACGGCATACCCGTTGAGGAAGGCGACGCGCTTGATGAGTTCGGAAATGCCCTGCAGGGCGACCAGGGCGAAGCCCACGGGGAGCACCAGCTTGATCGGCCAGCGCAGCAGGCCGCCGGCGTTCGAGGAGTGCTCGTAGACGTTGAACGACTGCATGAAGAACGGCCAGCTCAGCCACGCGAGGATGGCGCAGGTCGGCAGCAGGAAGACCAGCGCGCCGAGAATGTCGATCCAGAGCTGCCCGCGGCGGCTCAGCGTCATGTAGAGGATGTCTACGCGCACATGCTCGTTGCGCTTCAGCGTGTAGGCTGCACCGAACATCACGATGACGGCGAACATGTACCACTGCACTTCGAGCCACGCATTGGAACTCGAGTCGTAGGCGTACCGGACCATGGCGTTGCCCGCGCTGACCACGCAGGCCAACAGGACAAGCCAGTTGCACAAGACACCTATTTTTTCGTTTAACGCGTCGATCAGCGCGCTGAATGACAGCAACAAGCGCATCCCGTCTCCCCTGCTTGCGAGTTCTTATTGGGCCGCCAATCCGTTCTCGCCTACGGACCAGCTTTATTAACGCGGTCCGCTGGGCGAGGCCAGAGGCTGCATTTGTTCATTCAGCGGACGAGGTGCGTCAAGTCGCTCCACCACCGATGCAGTGCCTATGTTGTAGGCAACTCCACCCAACCATCGGGGCCGAAAAACTCCAGCGGGCGGAAAGACTGCTTGTAGGCCATCTTGGTCGAATCGGCGATCCAGTAGCCGAGATAGACATAGGGCAGGCCTCGCCTGGCCGCGGCGGCGGCGAGCCACAGGATCATGTGCGTGCCGAGGCCGCGCCTCGGATCCTGGGGATCGAAGAAGCTGTAGACCGCCGAAACGCCGCTCGACAACCAGTCGACGAGACAGCATCCGACGAGCCTGCCGTCCGCCGAATCGTCCCGGAATTCGATGATCGCCGTATCGACCGGGCTTTCCTCGACCATGGCGCGATAGTCGTCGAAATCCATGTCCGCCATGTCGCCATCGCGATGCCGGGTCAGCACATAGCGTGAAAACAACGAAAACTGCTCGCCGGTCGCCAGGGCCTGCACCTCGGTGGCGTGAACATGCTCGTTGCGGCGCTGGATACGGCGCTGCGCCCGGCTGGGTTCGAAGTCGCGAACCCGAATGCGGACCGGAACACAGGCTCTGCAACCGTCGCAGAGCGGCTTATAGACGAAATGGTGAGAGCGCCGGAAGCCGGCGTCGGTCAGCGTGTCGTGCTGGGAGATCGCATCGGGGCCGCTGAGTTCGGTCACGAGCTTGGTTTCCAGGCGATGCGGCAGGTACGGGCAGCGCATCGCCGGCGTCGTGCGGAAGAACCGAAGGGACTGGATGTTCTGGCGGATGAACATGTGATTGCGGTTGGGAGTGTACGCCTCGGACCGGGGAAGGAAAGCGGCAGTTCCTAGGCCGAAGGTCTATGGCGAGCCCGTGCGACCCGGCGAAATGGCTTCATTGCGAGCCGGAACAGCTTTGGCAGCAGCCAGATCAGCAGGACGACGAAGAGGGCGAGCAGGCACAAAAAAGTGATCGGATGGGCGATCGCCAACGCCAGCCCACCGAAGACGGTGACGTCCTCGCCCAGCGACGCGAGCACGTTGGTGAACGGTTCCGGCGACGTATTGATCAGTGCCCGCGAACCGGTCTTGGCGATGTGCGTGCCGGCGGCCAGCGTTCCGCCCAGCAGTCCGGCGATGATCGCGACTTCCGGGCTCAGGCCGCCGGCTGCGCCATAGGCCAGGAGCGCGCCGGCCGGAATGCGTACGAAGGTCTGCAGCGCGTCGTTGATGCTGTCGACATAGGGAATCTTGTCGGCGAGGAAATTGAGCGCGAACAGCAGCGCCGCCACGCCCAGCACCCAGGGCGAGCCGAGGACCTGGAGGTCTTGCGGCAGAGCCACGAGACCGAGCCTCTGTGCACCCCCGAGGACGAGCACCGCCCCGTAGGCGTTCAGTCCGCTGGCCCAGCCCGCTCCCAAGGCGATGGCGATGGCGGCGAGGGTTTCTGCACTCATGGGAGATCGCTAGAGCGCGCGCCGCGCCTTGAACGCGGTGGCCAGCGTACCGTCGTCGAGCCAGTCGAGTTCACCGCCGACCGGTACGCCGTGCGCGAGGCGGGTCAGCGGCACCTCATGCTCGGCCAACCGCTCGGCCAGGTAATGCGCCGTCGTCTGTCCGTCGACCGTGGCGTTGGTCGCCATGATGACCTCCCGCACGCCGCCGGCGGCGACGCGCCTCACGAGGGAGCCGATATTGAGTTCCTCCGGACCGATGCCATCAAGCGCCGAGAGCGATCCGCCCAGCACGTGATAGCGGCCGGAAAAGATGCGCCCACGCTCCATGGCCCACAGGTCGCCGACATCCTCGACGACGCAGATGAGGCCGGCATCGCGGCGGGGATCGGCGCAGATCGAGCAGGGATCGATCGTGTCGAGGTTGCCGCAGACGCCGCAGGCGCGGATTGCGCGTGCGGCATCGGCCAGCGCTGCGCCCAGCGGCTGCATCAGGGTCTCGCGCTTCTTAAGCAGATGCAGCGCCACCCGGCGCGCCGAGCGCGGTCCGAGACCCGGCAGGCGGCCGAGGAGCTGGATCAGCCGCTCGATCTCCGGCCCGTTCATCGGCGATGTCCTAGAGCTTGAAGCCCGGCGGCAGCGGCAGGCCGCCGGTGATGTCCCGCATCTGCGCCTGGACTGTTTCCTCGACCTTGCCGCGGGCATCGTTGGCGGCCGCGACGATCAGATCCTCGACCACGCCCTTGTCCTCGGGCTTGAACAACGAGGCGTCGATCTCGATCTTTCGGGTCTCGTTCTTGCCGTTGACCGTCACCTTGACGAGGCCCGCGCCGGAGGAGCCCACGATCTCCAGGCGCTCGAGCGCCACCTGCAGATCCTGCATCTTCTGCTGCATCTGCTGGGCCTGCTGCATCAGGCCGCCAAGGTCCTTGAGCTTGTCGAACATCAGTACTCGCTTTCCGGGATATCGTCGTCGGCCGGGTATTCTTCGGCGGGAGGCGGTTCGTCGGCCGTGAAATCGCCCAGGCCGGAGACCAGGGAAGTCTCCTCGCCCTTGCGTCGCACGGCATCGAGTTTGGCGCCGGGGAACGTCTTCAATATGGCCATGACCAGTTCGTTGTTCTCGGCGGAACTGCGCAGCCCGTCGGCCTTGTCGGTCTTCTGCTGGGTGAGAGTAGGCTTGCCCTCGGCGCTGGAGACCGAGGCGATCCATCGGCGACCGGTCCATTGGCTGAGCAGCTCGCTGAGGCGCGGGGCGAGATCGGTCGGCGCCCTTGGTTCGGGTCGGAATTCGATCAGGCCGGGTTCGCAGCGCACTTCGTGGACATGGTGCATCAGGCTGTGCACCAGCCGCGCCTCGCGCTTCGTCTCGAACAGCGCCACGACCTCGGTAAAGTTGCGCGGCGCCGGCATCGCCGGCTGGGTGGCAACGGCGCTCACGGGCTGGGTCGCGAGGCGCGCAGCGGCTCCGCCACCGCCGCCATTGGGCCGGGGTGCCATCGGTGCGGTCGCGCCGGCGGGAGCGCCGCCGCCATTCTGCAACGCCTTGATCGCATCGCCGGGCGAGGGGAGGTCGGCCACGTAGCAGAGGCGGATCAGCGCCATCTCGGCGGCTCGCAGCGGCGAAGGCGCGGCCAGTGTCTCCTGGAGGCCCTTGAGCAGCAGGGTCCAGGCCCGCGTCAACGAGGCCATGCTGAGCTTGCCGGCTATGGCGAGACCCTGGGCACGTTCGCTGTCGGCCGTCGCGGCGGCGGCATCGGGCGCCACCTTGAGGCGCGTGACCCAGTGTGTGAGTTCGAGCAGGTCCTGCAGGACGACGACAGGGTCGGCGCCGGAATCGTGCATCTCGCCGAGCGAGGCCACGACCGAGGGGGCGTCGCCGCGCATCACCTTCTCGAACAGTTCGAGCACCCGGCTGCGGTCGGCGAGGCCCAGCATGTCGCGCACCTGCGCGGCATCGACCACGCCGCCGCCATGGGCGATCGCCTGATCGAGCATCGAAAGGCCGTCGCGTACCGATCCGTCGGCGGCGCGTGCCAGCAACGTCAGCGCCTCGGGCGAGATCTCGACCTTCTCGGCTTGCGCGATCTTGCTGAAATGTTCGACCAGCGTTTCCTGCGGCACGCGCTTCAGGTCGAAGCGCTGGCAGCGCGACAGCACCGTCACCGGCACCTTGCGGATTTCGGTGGTGGCGAACAGGAACTTCACGTGCGGCGGCGGCTCTTCCAGCGTCTTAAGCAACGCATTGAAGGCCTTCTCCGACAGCATGTGCACTTCGTCGATGATGTAGACCTTGTAGCGTGCCGAGACCGGGCGGTAGCGCACGCCCTCGATCAACTCGCGCACATCGTCGATGCCGGTGCGGGACGCCGCGTCCATCTCGATCACGTCGACATGGCGATCCTCGGTGATGGCCTTGCAGTTGTCGCAGACGCCGCAGGGATCGACGGTCGGGCCGCCCGTGCCGTCGGCGCCCACGCAGTTCAGCGCCCGGGCGATGATGCGCGCGGTCGTCGTCTTGCCGACGCCGCGCACCCCGGTGAGCATGAACGCATGGGCGATGCGGCCGGTGGCGATGGCATTGCGCAGGGTGCGCACCATGGCTTCCTGACCGACCAGGGTCGTGAAATCGACGGGACGGTATTTCCGGGCGAGGACGCGATAGGGGATTGCCGGGTCTTCGGAGCCCTTGGTGGCCTTCGCCATGGCGATCACCCGCTATTCTGCGCCGTGGCCCCATTCAGGCCCGGCGGTCATCGCGCCCGGGCCGCCCGCCCTCCGCGGCGGCGCGCGCAGGGGAACGGGTGAGAGACCGACATGACCCGAAGCGAATTCGTTACGGCTGCTTCCTTCCGGATCTGACCGGGTTGGCGACTGCTCCGCCCACATCGGCCCCTCGAGGCCGTTATATCAGGAGTCCGGCCGTCCGGCGCAAGGGCCGAGTGCGACGCTGGGCCAAGTTCAGACAAGCCATTGATTTACAATGGTATTTTATCAACTGCGCCGGTCGGCGGGGCGCCCCAGTCCCAGGTGGTCGCGCAACGTGGTGCCGGTGTAGCCGGCGCGGAACAGGCCGCGCTCCTGCAGGATCGGCACGACGCCCCGGGCAAAGGCGTCGAACTGGCCCGGGAAGAACGGCGGCATGACGTTGAACCCATCGGCGGCGCCCTCGCGGAACCACCGCTCCAGCACGTCGGCGATCTGGATTGGCGTCCCGATCGGCAGCAGGTGGCCGCGCGCCGCCGCGACCCGATGGTACAGTTCGCGCAAGGTGAGATTCTCCCGTCGCGCCATCTGGATCAGCAGGGCCGCGCGGCTCTTGAGATGCTCGGTCTCCGGCACGGCAGGTACCGGCCCGTCGAGCGGATGGAGCGACATATCGGCGCCCAGCCGTTCCGACAGGACAGTGAAAGCCTGTGCCGTATCGATGTTGCGATTCAACTCGGCGAAGATTTCCCGCGCCTCGCTCTCGGTCCGGCCGACCACCGGCATCACACCGGGCATGACCAGCGCGGCATCGGCGGTCCGTCCGCACTCCTCGAGCTGCGCCTTCACGCTGCGATAGAAGACCTGTGCCTCGGTGAGGTCGTTCTGCGCCGTGAACACCACGTCGGCGATTCGCGCCGCGAGCGCCTGGCCGGGACCGGAGGAGCCCGCCTGGATCAGGACGGGATGGCCCTGCGGCGGCCGCGGCACGTTGAGCGCACCCTGGATCGAGAAGTACTTTCCCTCGAAAGCCGGCATATGGAGGCTGCCGGGGCGCACGAAGAGGCCAGCCTGTTTGTCGGCAATGAAGGCGTCGTCATCCCAACTGTCCCAGAGCAGGCGGCAGGCTTCGACGAACTCCCCGGCCATGGCGTAGCGCTCGGCATGCGGCGGATGCTGGCGGCCGAACACGGCGCTCGATTTCGAATAGGCCGTCGTCACCACGTTCCACGCCGCGCGGCCGCCAGAGAGATGATCCAGCGAAGCGAAGGCGCGGGCCACGTGATAGGGCTCGGCGTAGGTCGTCGAGGCGGTGGCGGCGAGGCCGAGCCGCGTCGTGCCCATCGCCAGCGCCGACAGAAGCCCGAGCGGCTCGAACTTGCCGATGGTCGACGGGTGCTCGCCGTAGCCCGTGGCAAAACCGTCGCCCAGGAAGAACATGTCGAACTTCGCCGCCTCGGCCGTGGCGGCGATGTGCTGCATCAATGCCAGGTTGGGCGTGCGCGCATCGGCGTCGGGATGGCGCCAGCCGCCGACGTGATGGCCCGGCGTCTGCACGAAGACACCGAGACGCAACTGGCGGGCCGATGGCTGCATGCCCGTCAGGCGCTCAGGGCGGCGTGTCCCACGACGCCGGAAGCTTCCACCGCGAAATCCACGGTGACGGTGCCGGCTTTCTCGAAGACGAGGGTGACGGGCAGCGTGGCGCCGGCAACCAGAGGTGCCGTGAGGCCGAGCATCAGCAGGTGATACCCGCGCGGCTTCAGGACCTGCCGATTGGCAGGCGGAATGACCAGGCCTCCCTCGACCTGCCGCATTTCCAAGCGTGGACCCTTGACCCGGATGGCATGGATCTCGATCGACGTGGCGGCCGAGCAGGAGGCCGACATAAGCCGGTCGGTCTCGCCTTCGTTGACCACGGTCATGAAGCCGCCGGCGATGTCCGACTGGGTAGAGGACGAGCGTGCCCAGGGCTTCACGATCTGCAATGGCCCCAGGCTTGCGGCCGGAACTTCCTTTGGCTCAGAACGACGAAGCCACTTCAGCAATCCATCCTCCGCCGCACCTAGTGCGCGAAATAGTGCATACCACCATCGACCGGAATGACCGCGCCCGTGATGTAGCGCGCCGCCGGGGAGGCGAGAAAGGCGACGAGATTTGCCACATCCTCCGGCTCGCCGAAATACCCGATGGGGATGTTTCGCTCGATGAAGATGCGGCGTGCTTCCTCTGTCGGATGGAGTTTCTGCAGGATCTGTTCGCTGTTGATCCGCCCTGGCTGAATCGTGTTCACCGTCACCCCGTCGGCGGCCACGTCGCATGACAGGCCTTTGGCCCAGAGATGCAACGCGGCCTTGGCTGCGATCGCCGCGTTGAGGCCGCGCGGCTCCATGGAGCCGCTGATGTTGACGACCCGTCCCCATTTGCGCGCCCGCATCGGCGGCAGCAGGGCCTTGGTGAGAAGCCGCGCCGCCGTGAAGTTGAGGGCGAAGGCTTCTTCCCAGACGTCCTCTCCGGCGTCCGGCCCGGTCGGCCGCGAGCCGCCGGCGCAGTTCACCAGGATGTCGATGGAGCCGAGGGCCTTGCTCGCCTCGGTCGCGATGCGCGCGAGGTCGGCCGTGTCGGTGACGTCGCCCGCGACGACGTGGACTCCGTCGAGCCGTTCGATCCTCTCGGTCCGCCGCGCCGTGGCGACGACCTTTGCGCCCTGCCTTGCCAGCAGGTGGACGACGCCGGCTCCGATGCCCGAGCTTGCGCCGGACACGAGGCAGGTCCGGCCTTCCAGTTGGTAATCCATCGTGCCTTGATGGAGCAGAAGTCGCATTCTGCCAATAGACGCATCGAGAGACACGGGATTCGGAGGAGCGCGCGATGGCGACGAGATTCGAGGGGCAAGTGGTGCTCGTCACCGGTGGCAACAGCGGGTTGGGGCTGGCATCGGCCAAGGCTTTCGCCGACGAAGGCGCGGAAGTCGTGATCTCCGGCCGCAACCGGGCGAAGCTGGATGCCGCGGTTGCCGAGATCGGTGCGAAAGCGATCGGTATCGTGGCCGACGTTTCGCGCGTGCCGGACATCGTGGCCCTCATGCGCGAGATCGAGAGTCGCAAGGGGCGTATCGACGTGCTGTTCGCCAATGCCGGAATCGCGCGCTTTGCGTCGATCGAATCGGTGACCGAGGCCGACTGGGACGGTTTGATGGGGACAAATCTGAAGGGCCTGTACTTCACGGTCCAGCAGGCCCTGCCCTTGATGCGGCGGGGCGGCGCCATCGTGCTCAACGCGTCGCTGGCGGCGGGTAGGGGAGTGGCGACCGCGTCGGTCTACTCGGCAAGCAAGGCCGCAACCCGCTCGCTGGGACGCAGTCTGGGTGCCGAACTCGTCGACCGCGGCATCCGGGTCAACGTGGTCAGTCCCGGTCCCATCGACACACCGATCTTCGAGACCTTGGCCACGGGCGCCGACGAGGTCGCCGCAACGAAGCGGCAGTGGGCCGACGGCAATCCCATGAAGCGGTTCGGCATGCCCGGGGAAGTGGCGCGTGCCGTACTCTTCCTTGCGTCGGCCGAAGCCAGCTACATCACCGGTATCGAGCTTGCCATCGACGGCGGCGCCGCGAGTTTTTGAGACTTCAACGTACCCGCGCTTTCTGCGTCGCCTCGGCATCGACGACGCCCGTGGCCGAGATCACGACGCCGTAGTCGCGTAGCGCCGTCTCTACCGTAATCATGCCGTCGAGCACATCGTCCGCGACGTTGGCGGGATCGCGTTCCAGCGGGTTGCCGTAGCCGCCGCCCGCCGGGCCGTAGCAGACGAAGCGGCCATCCTTGCCGATGTTCATGTGCGGGACCTTCGAGGGCAGGGCCCGGTCGGCCTGGCCTGGCACCATCAGGTCGAGCTTGGCCGGCATCCCCTCGCTGCCGCCGAGGAACCCCCAGGGCCGGTAGCGATGGCCTTCGCCTTCGACCGAGGCGCCGCCGTCGCTCAGGAAGGTGAACTCGCGGACCGAGCCCAGCCCGCCACGCCATTTGCCGGCGCCGGCCACATCCTCGCGCAGTTCGTAGCGCAGCACGCGCAGCGGCAGATGCGTCTCGATATCCTCGATCGGGTTGTTGCGCGTGTTGGCGTAGAGCGTGTCGACGGCATCCATGCCGTCCTTGCCAAGGCGCCCGCCGTAGGAGCCCTCGAAGATCTCCATGTGCACCCAGTGCGTCTCGTCCTTGAGTCCGGAGAAGGCGATGACCTTGAGGTTGCCGATACCCGCCGAGACGTTGCCGGGCATGGCCTGCGACAGCGCCTTCATCACCGTGTCGGCGAGCTGGTTGCCCGGGCAGAAGCGCGCGATGGTCGGTGCGGGGAAGGTTGGATTGGCGAGGCATCCCTTGGGCGCCACGATGGTGATCGGCCGCAGGAGACCCGCATTCACGGGAATGTGGCCGTGGACTTCGGTATCGAGCAGCACCGATCGGATGGTGAGCCAGATCGCGATGTCGGCGGTGCCTTCGAGCGGCATGTTGATCGGCCGGTCGGGCACCTGCGGCGCCGTGCCGGTCAGATCCACCACCAGCTGCTCGTCCTTCTTGGTGATGGTGACGACGATCGGGAGTTCCTTCTTGGAGGGATCGTCGCTGTCCAGATAACCGTCGATGGCGGTCTCGGCGCGATAGGTGCCGTCGGGCAGTCTGGCAATCGCCTGACGCATCAGCCGCTCGGCATGATCCATCAGCGCGTCGCAGGCCTGCTCGAAGGTTTCGAGCCCGTAGCGTTCCACCAGCTCGACCATGCGCTCCGCGCCGATGCGGGCGGCGGCCACCTGGGCATCCATGTCGCCAACCACGAGGTCGGAAGCGCGGATATTGTCGCGCACGATCTGCCACACCGCGTCGTTCCGCACGCCGCGGTCGTAGACCTTGATCGCCTTGAACTGCAGGCCCTCGGCATAGGCGTCGATCGCCTCGACGATGCCGCAGGAGCCCGGCGACAGCGCGCCGATGTCGAGATGATGCGCCGTCGTCGCGGCGAAGGCGATGAGCCGTCCTTGCACGAAGACAGGCACGATGAAGGCGACGTCGGGTCCGTGGCTGGCGCCGGAGTAGGCATCGTTGTGCATGATGACGTCGCCGGGCCGGATCGTGTCGCCGCGCTTCTTCAGGATACGCTGGATGCCCCGCACATAGCCCGGGATCGGACCCGACTGCAGCGGCGTCGACTGCGCCGATTCGGCAAGACCTCTGCCTTCTGCGTCGACCAGCGCCGCTCCGAAATCCTCCGACTCGCGGATGATCGAGGAGTAGCTCATGCGCATCAGCTTGTAGCCCATCTCGACGGCGATGTTCTCGAGCGCGCCCTGGATCACGCTGCTGGTGATCGGATCGATGCGATCGGGCTTGGTCGCGGGCTGACGGGCGGCGGACGGGCTCATTGCTTGGCCTCCTTGCGGATCATGAGATTGCCGGCGGTGTCGGCCTCGAAGCTGAAGTGCGGCGGCACGACAGTCGTGGTGTCCATCTGGAGCACGATGGCGGGGCCGGGGATGCGCTCGCCGACGGGTAGGAGGTCGCGGCGGTAGAAGGTCGTGGGGTAGTCGGCGAGCTTGCCGTCGACGCGGAAGGTGCCATTGCCTGAGCTGACCGTGGCTGCTGCGAGCGAGCGGGCGCCATCGAGGACGGGTTTGGCAATGGTGGCGGCGCTGGCCGCACCCACCAAGCGCAGGTTCACGATCTCGATCGCGGAGTCGGCGAAGTGATGGCCGTATTCCCGCTTGTGGACCTCGTGGAAGGCCTCGAAGGCCTTTGCGAGGGCAGCCTCGTCGAGAATGCCGTCGGGGAAGGTGACCCGCAGTTCGTAGCCCTGGCCGACATAGCGCAGGTCGCCGCGTCGCTCGAACGTCACCCTGGCGAGATCGATGCCGTCGGCCGTGAAGCGCCCGGCCAGTTCCTTGGCCATGACGTCGAAGTCGGCGTTGATGCGCGCGAGGTCCGCCGCGCCCGACACCTGGAACGAGGTCCGGATGGCGTCGTAGCGCAGGTCGCTGATCAACAGGCCGACCGCGGAGGTGATGCCGGGATGCGGCGGTACGATCACCTCGGTCACGCCCAGCATATCGGCCACTTCCGCGCCATGCAGCGGCCCGGCACCCCCGAACGCCACCAGCGTGTAGTTGCGGGGATCGATGCCCTTCTGGACCGTGCGCGAGCGGATGGCGTTGGCCATGTTGGCGTTGATCAGCGTGATGACGCCCTCGGCGGCTTCCCGGTCGGAGAGGCCGAGTTCGCGGGCCAGTTCGCCGATGACGCGACGGGCCGCGATCTCGTCGAGCGACATGCCGCCGCCCAGGAAGTTGCCGCCGTCGAGCCGGCCCAGCACGACATTCGCGTCGGTCACCGTGGCTCGCGTGCCGCCGCGACCGTAGGCGGCCGGCCCGGGCACGGCGCCGGCCGAGCGCGGACCGACCTTGAAGGCGCCGGCCGGGTCGACGAAGGCAATGGAGCCGCCGCCGGCGCCGATCGTGTGCACGTCGATCATGGGCACCAGCACGGGGAAGCCCGCGATCCAGGTGTCGCGCGCCGTCGCCTCGCCGAAGCCGCCCTCGGTGACGATGCCGATGTCGGCCGAGGTGCCCCCGACATCGAAGGTGATGAGGTTGCGTTTCTCCGACAGCGCGCCGGCCCAGTCGCCGCCGATGACGCCGGCGGCAGGACCGGAAAGGAGCGTGAGCACCGGCCGCTCGGCCACCATGGCGGGCGTCGCGACGCCGCCGTTGGAGGCCATGATGCGCAGGTCGGCCTTGAAGCCCGAGGCCTCGATCTCCGATTCGAGGCGCGTCACGTAATTGCGCACCTTGGGTCCGACGAAGGCATTCATCGCCGTCGTGGTGAAGCGCTCGAACTCACGGAACTGCGGCGAGACCGACGAGGAGGTGGTGGCGAAGCATTCCGGATATTCCTCGCGCACGATCTCCATGGCACGCGCCTCGTGGCTGGCGTCAAGATAGGAGAAGAGGAAGCAGATCGCGATGGCCTGGACGCCGGCCTCCTTCAACTCCCGCACGGCCTGGCGAACGCCGTCCTCGTCGAGCGGCTCCAGCACCTCGCCGCGCGGCGGGACCAGCCGTTCCTTCACCGTCTTGCGGTGCCGCCGCTTCACCAGCGGCCGGTCCTGCCAGGGAATGTCCTGCATGATCGAGTAGTGCTGTGGTCGCTGGTGGCGACCGATGTGGAGAATGTCGCGATACCCGCCGGTGGTGATCATTCCCGTCACCGCGCCGTCATGCTCGAGAATTGCGTTGGTGGCGATGGTCGTTCCATGGAAGACCGTGTCGATCGTCTCGCGCGGGATCGAATACTTGTCGCAGAGCGCCATCAGCCCCTGCACGACGCCGCGCGAGGGATCGTCCGGCGTGGTCGAGATCTTGTGCACGCCGGTACGGCCGGCCTCGGTGTCGGCAAAGACCAGATCCGTGAAGGTCCCGCCCACGTCCACGCCGATCAACCGCATCGCCGCCTCCCTTTGCCTGCGTTGGCGTCAGGCCAGCAAGAGCCGCGCCAACGCCCTGCCATTACCGCCCTCTGCGCACGGGGAATTCTACAGTGCTGGCATGGGGCTTGCTTGACACCGAGCATGGCCAAGCCGCCGGACATTGAACTCGTTTCCCTGACCAAGCGCTACGGCGAGACGGTGGCGGTCGATTCGATCGGCCTGCGCATCCCCGCCGGCTCGTATTGCTGCCTGCTGGGTCCCAGCGGCTGTGGCAAGACCACGACCCTGCGCATGATCGCGGGCCACGAGGAGGTCTCCGAGGGCGACATCATCCTCGGCAGCGAGAACATCACCGGCCTGCCGCCGGCCGCACGCGGCACCGCGATGATGTTCCAGAGCTACGCGCTCTTCCCGCATCTCGACTGCACCGACAATGTAGCCTTCAGCCTCAAGATGCGCGGCGTCGACAAGGAGACGCGCCGGTCCCGCGCCCTCGACCTGCTGAAGCGCGTGCACATGGACGCCTATGCCGGGCGCCTGCCGTCGCAACTCTCGGGCGGTCAGCAGCAGCGCGTCGCGCTGGCGCGGGCCCTCATCACCGATCCGCAGGTCCTGCTGCTCGACGAACCTCTGTCGGCGCTCGACCCGTTCCTGCGCATCCGCATGCGCGAGGAACTGAAGAGCCTGCAGACGCGGCTGGGCATCAGCTTCATCCACGTGACGCACAGCCAGGACGAGGCGATGGCGCTGGCCGATCTCGTCGTGGTGATGAACGGCGGCAGGATCGAGCAGGCAGCGCCGCCCCGCGAAGTCTTCAACAGGCCGGCCTCGGCCTTCGTCGCCAAATTCATCGGCGGCCACAACGTGCTGCCCGCGGCCGTAGCGCGCGCCGGTGCGGGGGAGGGGCCGTTCGTCGCCATCCGCGCCGACCGGATGTCCGTGCAGGCGGGCACTTCGGGGGAGGCTGGCGTCACGTCGCTGCAGGGCGTCACCCGGTCGGTCGAATATCTCGGTTCGACCGTACAGGTCGGCATCGACGTCACGGGACTCGAAACGCTGTCGGCCACGCTGTCGGAAGCGCGCTTCGATGCATCGCCGGTGCGGCCCGGAGAGCCCGTCATTCTGTCGTGGAGGCCCGAGGACGTTCACGTGCTGGGACGCTGAGGGGCGGTTGTGAGGGGAGGCGGCCCCGCGCCGTCGCTGTTGAAGGAGGAAGACGAGATGGCTCGGAAATCGAATGGCGGCATCGGCCGTCGCAGGATGCTCAAGGGCGCGGCCGGCATTGCGGGCGCGGCCGTCGGCAGCGGCGCGATCACCGGCTTTCCGGTGATCTGGGCGCAAAACAACAAGAACATCGTGCTGCGCCAATGCGGTACCGGCGTGTCGGCGATCAACGAGATCGCGGAGAAGTGCAAGGCCGACCTCGGCATCACGCTCCAGATGACGGCGCTGGACTCGGACGCGGTCGTTCAGCGTGTCGTGACTCAGCCCAATTCCTTCGACATCGGCGACATCGAATACTGGATGATCAAGAAGGTCTTCCCGGCCAACACGCTGCAGGCGATGGACGTCAAGAAGATCAAGCTGTTCGACAAGATCGTGCCGATCTTCACCAGCGGCAAGCTGAAGCCCGACAGCGTCATCGCCCAGGGCACGGCGCCGAGCACCGTGAGCTTCGTCGAGGGCGCGGGTTCGACCAAGTTCGCCAAGGGCCAGACCCAGTGGTTCACGATCGTGCCGACGATCTACAACGCCGACACGCTCGGCATCCGGCCCGACCTGGTCGGCCGCAAGATCGATTCGTGGAAGGACATCCTCGATCCGAAGTTCAAGGGCAAGACATCGATCCTGAACATCCCGTCGATCGGCATCATGGACGCCGCGATGATCTGCGAGGCCGCGGGCATCGTGAAGTACGGCGACAAGGGCAACATGACCAAGGCGGAGATTGACAAGACCATCGATTTCCTGATCAAGACCAAGAAGGACGGGCAGTTCCGCGCCTTCTGGAAGACCTTCGACGAATCGGTGAACCTCATGACCTCGGGCGAGGTCGTGATCCAGTCGATGTGGTCTCCGGCGGTCTCGGCGGTGCGCGGCAAGGGCGTGCCCTGCACCTACCAGCCCCTCAAGGAAGGCTATCGCGCCTGGGGCGGTGGCCTGGCGCTCGCCAAGCACCTGCAGGGCGCGCAGCTCGACGCGGCCTACGAATACATCAACTGGTACCTGTCCGGCTGGGTCGGCGCGTTCCTCAACCGCCAGGGCTACTACTCGGCGGTGCTCGAGACGGCCAAGGCCAACATGTCGGCCGACGAATGGGGCTTTTGGATGGAAGGCAAGCCCGCGCAGGGCGACATCAAGAACCCGCAAGGGCAGGTCGTCGAGAAGGCCGGCGCGGTACGCGACGGCGGTTCGTTCTACGACCGCATGGGCGCCGTCGCCTGCTGGAACGCGGTGATGGATGAGGACCGCTACATGGTCCAGAAGTGGAACCAGTTCATCGCCGCCTGAGTTCACAGCCCTCTCATATTCCTCTCCCCCGCTAGGGGGGGAGAGGCTAGGTGAGGGGGCCTCGAAGACTGCGTGTTACCCCCTCACCCTACCTCTCCCCCTGGCGGGGGAGAGGGGTAAGAAGCGATGAACCGCGTAAAGTCCTGGGTCACCTACCTGCAGGTCGCACCGCTCGCGCTGGTGTTCCTGCTGTTCCTCATCGTCCCGATCGCCACGATCGTGGTGGTGAGCTTCTTCGACTACAACACGACCCAGATCATCCCGGCCTTCCTGCTGCAGAACTACGAGGAGCTGCTGCTGTCGCCGGTGACTTGGCGCACCTACCAGCAGACCATCCAGTTCGCGCTCATCACCTGGGCGCTCACCCTGCTGATCGGCTTCACCGTCGCCTATTTCGTAGCCTTCCATGTGCGCTCGTCCACGATGCAGACGGTGCTGTTCCTGCTCTGCACCATCCCGTTCTGGACCTCGAACGTCATTCGCATGATCTCGTGGATCCCGTTCCTCGGCCGTCACGGGCTGGCCAACACCACACTGATGAATCTCGGCCTGATCAACCAGCCGCTGGAGTTCCTGCTCTATTCCGACTTCTCGGTCGTGCTGGCCTATGTGCACCTCTACACGCTGTTCATGGTGGTGCCGATCTTCAACTCGATGATGCGCATCGACCGCAGCCTTCTCGAAGCGGCACGCGATGCCGGCGCGAGCGGCTGGCAGACGCTGGTCAACGTCATCCTGCCGCTGTGCAAGCCCGGCATCGCCATCGGCTCGATCTTCGTGGTCACCATCGTCATGGGCGACTTCGTCACCGTGCGGATGATGAGCGGCGGGCTCAGCGCCTCGGTCGGCCTGATGATGGCGAACGCCATGTCGCTGCTGCAGTATCCCGCTGCCGCGGCCAATGCGGTCGTGCTTCTGCTGCTGGTGCTCGGTATCGTCGCGGCCATGATGCGCATGGTCGACATCCGCAAGGAGCTGTGACGTGCAGCACGGCAAGCGCGGTCCCGCCTTCTGGCTCCTCGGCGCCTTCTTCTGCCTGTTCGTGCTGTTCCTCTACGGGCCGACGTTGACGATCCTGATCCTGTCGTTCCAGGGACCGTCGGGCGGGCTCACCTTTCCGATGAACGGTGTGTCGCTGCACTGGTTCAGGAACCTGTTCGAGAAGCAGATGGTGGGCGACTTCGCGGGGTCGCTGCAGCGGTCGCTGATGCTGGGCATCGCCGTCATGCTGGTGACCGTCGTCGCGTCCTTCTCGGCGGGCCTCGCCTTTCGCTCGCGCTTCCGCGGTTCGGGAATCCTCTTCTATCTGGCCATCGCCAGCCTGATCGTGCCGTCGATTCTGATCAGCCTGGGCATCGGCCTGCTGTATCGCGTGCTGGGCTGGGATCCCGCCTGGTACAGCTCGGCCTTCGGCGCCCATCTCACCTGGACGCTGCCGTTCGGCCTGCTGATCATGTTCGCGGTCTTCAACCGGTTCGACCGTCGCTACGAGGAGGCTGCGCGCGATCTGGGCGCGACCTCGTGGCAGACGATCCGGCATGTCGTCGTGCCGATCCTGCTGCCCAGCCTGATCGGCGTCGGCCTGTTCGGCTTCACCCTGTCCTACGACGAGTTTGCGCGCAGCCTCTACACGGCGGGCACCTTCAACACGCTGCCGCTGGAGATCTACGGCATGACGACCAACGTGACGACGCCGGTCCTCTATGCGCTGGGCACCGTCACCACGGGCGTGTCCGTGCTCGCTATCGCGCTGTCGCTCCTGTCGGTCACCTGGCTGCGACGGCGTCGGACGCGCCATGGCAGCGACGCCGGAAAGGCCGCCTGACATGACCCGCCAGACCAAAGTGCTGCGCCTGCCGACCGCCGGCCCGCAGGACACGGCGCCGCTCGCCGCCGCCATCGCGGCCGGCGACGTCGATGCCAAGAGCATAGTGGCCATCGTCGGCAAGACCGAGGGCAATGGCTGCGTCAACGATTTCACCCGGGGCTACGCCACGCTGGCGCTGAAGCTGGTGCTGGCGGAGTCGCTGGGCTGCCCGCTGGCGGACATCGATAAGCGTGTTGCCATCGTGATGTCGGGCGGTACCGAAGGCGGGCTGTCGCCTCATCTGCTGATCTTCTGCCGTGAAGAGGTGTCGTCGCCGGCTTCGGCGGGACCGCGGCTCGCCATTGGCATCGGGCTGACGCGGCCTTTCAGGCCGGAGGAGATCGGCCGGGCGGCGCAGATCGAGGAAACGGCGGCGGCGGTGACGCTCGCCATGAGGGACGCCGGCATCGCCGGGCCTTCCGACGTACATTTCGTCCAGATCAAGTGTCCGCTGCTGACCAAGGAGCGGATCGAGGAAGCGGCCCGCCGTGGCGCGGCGACCGCCACCGACGAGACCTACCATTCGATGGCGCTGTCGCGCGGTGCCTCGGCGCTGGGCGTCGCCCTGGCGCTGGGCGAGATCGGGAGCGCGCCGGAAGAGGCGGTCTGCAAGGACTGGTCCCTGTTCTCGCGTGTTGCCAGCACGTCGGCGGGTGTCGAGCTGCTGCGCAACGAGATCGTGGTGTTGGGCAATGCGAAGGGCTGGGCGGGCGATCTCGTGATCGGCCACGATGTCATGAAGGACGCCATAGATGCCGAGGCCGCGCGGCGCGTGCTGGCGGACCTGGGTGGCGAGACGGTCGCGGTGTTGGCCAAGGCCGAAGCCTCGCCGACCGGCGAGATCCGCGGCCGGCGGCATACGATGCTGGACGACAGCGACATCCATTCGACCCGCCATGCGCGCGCCCTCGTGGGCGGCGTGCTGGCCGGCACGATCGGCGACACGATGCTCTATGTCTCCGGCGGCGCCGAGCACCAGGGACCGGCCGGCGGCGGTCCGATCGCGATCATTGGGCGGGTCTGAGCGACTGGGCTAAGCTCGCCGCATGAGCGAGACGGATCCCTACGAACTTCTCGGCGTGCGCCGGCGCATCAATGCCGCCGGCGCCCTGACGCGGCTGGGCGGCGCCGTGATGGCGCCCGAGGTCGTGGCCGCCATGGCCGCCGCGTCGCGGGCTTCAGTCGACATCGGCGAACTGCAGGACGCCGCCAGCCGACGGATCGCGGAAGCGACGGGCGCCGAGGCGGGGCTGGTGACGACCGGTGCGGCGGCAGCCCTCACGCTCGCGGCGGCGGCCTCCATCGCGCGCTGGGACATCGCCAAGATGGCGGCGCTGCCCCATGCCAGCGCCTTTCCCCACGACATCCTGATCCCGCGCACCCAGCGCACCGGCTACGCCCATGCGCTCGCGGCCTCCGGCGCGCGGCTGATCGATATCGGGCACAACGATCGCGGCACCGGCGCAGGCGTGCGCGGTCTCGAGGCGTGGGAGATCGAAACGGCGATTACCCCGTCGGTCGTGGCGATGGCCCTCTCCGTCAATGCCGGCAGCATCGTCGATCTGCCGACAGCCATCGCGACCTGCCGCGCCAACGGCATTCCGCTGATCGTCGATGCGGCGGCGCAGCTTCCACCGAAGGAGAACCTGCGGCGCTTCATCGACATGGGCGTCGATCTGGTCGCCTTCTCCGGAGGCAAGGCGCTGGGCGGGCCGCAGGCGTCGGGCATCCTCGCCGGCCGGCGCGACCTCGTGGCCTCGGCCCTGCTGCAGCAACTCGACATGGACGTGGCGCCCGACACCTGGACGCCGCCCAGGCTGGTCGATCGCGCCAATCTGCGCGGCGTGCCGCATCACGGGATCGGTCGCGGCTTCAAGGCCGGCAAGGAGGAGATCGTCGGGCTGCTCGTGGCGCTGGAGCGATTCGAAAAGGCCGATGACGCCGCCGCCAACGCCGCGCTGCAGGCGCGCCTGGAGGCGATCGCCGCTTCATTGAACGGCTTCGACGTGAAGCTGATACCGGCGGCGCAGACCGGGCGCGTGCCGGTATTGGAGGTCACGGTGGCCGACGCGCTTGCCGTCAGCGCCAGGCTGCAGAAAGGCGATCCGCCGGTTCACCTGTCGGAGCGGTACGCCGCGCGCGGCGTGCTCATGCTCGATCCGCAGGTCCTGTTGCCCGAGCACGACGCGCCGCTCGCGGCGGCGCTTCGTGCCGTGCTTCAGTCGACCGCCGACTGACCCTCATCGCGATAGGCCCAGCAGCTGTCGGGCGGCAGGGTGAGGGCGACCTCGCCGTCGTTGTGACGGGCCGCCGTGCCGAGTTCCAGCACTTCGACTTTGTGTCCGCCGAACTCGACGTCGTAGATGGTCTGCATGCCCTGGTAACGCCGCTCGATCACCTTTCCCGTGAAGCTGTTGGCCGGGCCACGCTCGCCGAGTCGGATGTTCTCGGCGCGCAGCGCCACATGGGCATTATCGCCCGCCACGAGCGGCTGCGGCGTCCAGGCTTCGATGCGGCCGGCGGCGCCCAGGTCGATGACGGCCTGCTCCCCTTTGCGCTCCAGCACCTTGCCCTTGAGCACGTTCGCGGCGCCCGTGAAGTTGGCGACGAAGGAATCGGCCGGCCTGTTGTAGATCTCGCCCGGCGGCGCCATCTGCAGCAGCTTGCCGTCCTTCATGACGCCGATCCGGTCGCCCAGCACCACGGCCTCGGACTGATCGTGCGTCACGTAGAGGCCGGTCATGCCGGTCATCTTCAGGATGCGGCGCAACTCGTCGCGCAGGCGGATACGCAGCTTTGAATCGAGATTGGACAGGGGCTCGTCGAGCAGCAGCAGCTGCGGCCGGTAGACCAGGCTGCGCGCCAGCGCGACGCGCTGCATCTGCCCGCCCGACAGCGACGTCACCGGGCGCTGGGCGTATTCGCCGAGGCCGACCAACTCGAGCGTCTCGCGGACCTTGGTCTCGATGTCGGCGCTGCCGCTGGTGTTTTTGCGGCGATACTTCAGCGGATAGGCGACGTTCTGGTGCACCGTCATGTGCGGCCAAACCGCATAGGACTGGAACACCATGCCGATGTCGCGTTCGCGCGGGCTCACCAGCGTGCCGCGTTCGGGTTCCGACACGACGCGGCCGCCGATCGAGATGCGGCCGCCGGTTGGATGTTCGAGGCCGGCGACGCAGCGCAGCGTCGTGGTCTTGCCGCAGCCCGAAGGCCCCAGCAGAACCACGATCTCGCCCGCCGGCACGTCGAAGTTCACGCCATCGACGGCCGCCTTGCCGGTCCCGAACTTCTTGACGAGGTTCTCGACGAGGAGCGCAGCGCTCACTGGCGGTACCCGTAGGTCTTGTTCCACTCTTCCATCCACGAGTTGCGCAGCTTGCTGAACTCGTCGAACTTCGGCACCCAGACCTTGATGACCTTGGGATCCCAGCCCTTCGGGTAGGCCGGCGGCTCCTTGAGGGACGTGATGTTGCCCAGCTTGTTGATCATGAAAGTCTGGCCTTCCTTGGAGAGGCGCCAGTTCATGAACAGACGGGCGGCGTTCGGGTTCTTGGACGCCTTGGTGATGCCGTCGGCATAGGGAACGATCGGCACGCCCTCGGGCGCGAAGATCGCCTCGGCCGGGGCACCCTCGACGATCTTGGTGTAGATGATGTTGTAGAGCAGCGGTGCGATCGACACCTCGCCGCGGACCAGCGCGTCCGAGAGCGGGGCGCCCGACGGATAGAGGGCGATGCCGAGTTCGGCCTGCTTCTTCCAGTAATCCTCGCCGAGCACCTGACGCTCGAACATGATGCGGGTCCAGGTCGTGCCGCCCGACGGCCCGATCACCTGGCCGATCTGCTTGTTCTTGTACTCGGGCTTCGTGAGATCCATCCATGTCTTGGGCGCGTTCTTCACGAGCTGCGTGTTGTAGGCGATCGCCCAGCCCAGCGTGACGCCCGGCCACAGCTTCGGCGAGACCAGCGCGTCGGGGCGATAGTCGGCGGCGTTCGGCGGCGCGTAATCCTGGAAGAGATCGGCGATATCCAGCATCAGGCCGCGGTCGGAATGGTTGACGACGTCGGCGCCGAGCTTGTCGGCCGCGGCTTCAGTCTTGATCCGGGTAATGAGCTGGCCGCCCGGCGCACGGACCATCGCGACCTTGATCTTGGGGAAGCGCTTGTTGAATTCCTTGATCACTTCCTGCTGCGTCTCGGCGAAGTCCGCCGTGTACAGGGTCAGTCCGCCTTCCTTCTCGGCGGCGGCGATCAGCTCCTTGGAGCCGAACGGATCGGTCTGGGCCCGGGCGGGCAGCGCGGCGGTCGCGGCGGCACCGGCAATGCCGGCCAGTACGGTTCTACGCTTCATCTTCTTTTCCTCCGATTGTTGTCGTTCGTCAGCCGGCGCGGGCGCTGCTTTCGGTAGCTCCGCGGGAAAGCCAGGTCGTGATGCCCAGCAGAACCGCGAGAATCACGGTCTGCACGAGACTGAAGGCGGCCGTCTTGCCGACGTTTCCGCCTTCGTAATAGTCGAGCAGCAGCACGGCCATCACGGTCGTGTCGCTGGTGTAGAGGAACAGGGACGAGCCCAGTTCGCGCACCGACAGCACGAACAGCAGCGTCATCGAGGCGACGATGCCCGGCCGGGCGAGCGGCACCATGATCGTGCCGATCGTGCTGAGCAGGCCACGGCCGCAGATCCAGGCGGCTTCCTCGAGCTCGCGATGGATCTGCATGAACGAGGTCGACAGCGCCTTGACCGTGTCGGGGATGAAGCGCGCCACGAAGGCCAGCGCCAGGATCCAGATGGTGCCGTAGAGGCCGCCGGGCAGGCCGATCCAGGCCCATAGATAGGCGACGCCGACGACGAGACCGGGGATGGCGACCGGGATCGTCGACAGGAGATCGATGATCTTGCGGCCGGGGACCTGCGTGCGGTTGATCGTATAGCCGATGGCGAAGGCCAGGAGGCCGCCGACCACGGCGGTGATCACGCCAACCTTCATCGTGTTCCAGATGGAGGTCATCGTCAGCGGATTGTCGAAGATCGAATTGAAGTGAACCCAGCTGTACGCCTTCATGTCGAACACCGCGTCGAAGTCCTTGAAGAACAGGAACCGGCGGAAGGCCGCAATCACCAGGGCGATCGTGGGCAGCACGACGACGATGAACAGGTAGGCGAGAGCCAGGCTGAAGGTGAACCAGCGCCACGGCCCGAGATTGAGGCTGCGCGGGCGGAAGGCCTTGCCGGCGACAGTGGCGAAGCTGCGACCCGACAGGATCCGCTGCTGCGCCCACACGAAAATTGCCGTGACCATCATCAGCAGAATCGCGACGGCGGCGGCCGTGTTGTAGAGCGGCGGACTCCAGGCGGTGAGCTTGAAGATGTAGGTCGTGAGCACGCTGATGTTGGCCGGCGCGCCGAGCGCGGCGGGAATGCCGTAGATGCCGAGCATCACGACGAAGGACAGCAGCGAGCCCGCGAGGATCGCCGGCGCGATCAGCGGGAAGGTCACGGTGAAGAGGGTCGTGAAGGCCGAGGCACCCGAAACTTCCGACGCTTCCTCGAGGCTGGGGTCCATGTTGCGCAGCGCCGAGGCGGTGAACATGTAGACGTAAGGCGCATAGTAGAAGCCGAAGACCAGGATCAGGCCCGACATCGAGTAGAAGTCGAAGCGGAAATCGATGCCCATCCACTTCAGCGCCGTGTTCAGCAGGCCGGTCTTGGGAGAGCCGAGGATGCTCCACGCGACGCCCGCCACCAGCGGCGGCACGAACAGCGGGATCATGCTGGCGCCGGCAATGAAGCCCTTGAACGGCGTGTTGGTGCGCACGACGATCCAGGAGAAGGCGAGGCCGATCACGACCGCGAGGATCGTCCCGCCGCCGCAGGCCGCCAGCGCGTTGAAGAAGGCGAGGCGGACATTCTCGTTGCCCAGCACCGCCAGGAAGTGAGTCAGCGAGGGGTTGAACTTGCCGAAGCCGTCGATCACCGGATTGGAATCGCTGATGGCGCCGAAGAACAGCATCAGCAGCGGGTAGATGACCAGGAACGTCAGGATGAGCAGAAGGGCGCCGACCCACAACGGCACGGCGAACCGGCGCGCCATCGGCGCGGCGTCTGTCGTTACAGGCAAAGCGGCAGCATTCGTCGCCGTCAACGCGTTCTTCCTCCCGGCTCGTCCGCAGCCTAGAAGGGTGCGGCTTCTTCATTAAGACTGCGATGCTAGCCCATCTGTTGCTCCGGCGCTACGTCCCGCTGATGCGCGAAGTCGTCGCCTGTCGATATGAAGTCCGTCCTGTTCGTCGCCGTTGTCGCTGGTCAGGAACCTTTCCGAATGGAAATTCATGATCTCCTGGCAGCTCATGATCGAGCATGGCTAACCGTGGCCCTTCCTGGCTTGCGGCGCTAATTTGGCGGAATGGAACTCAAGACGCACAATCGTTATGCCTACGCACCCCTGCGGGGCCGCGCGGACTACACTTGGCCGGCTGGCCGACGGCTCGCGGTCTACTTTGCCCTCAACCTCGAGCATTTTTCCTACGGCGAGGGGCTTGGTGCGGAACTGGCGCCTGGTGGTCCGCACCCCGACGTCCTCAATTATGCTTGGCGCGATTATGGCAATCGCGTCGGCGCCTGGTACATGCTCGACGCCTTCGATGCCTTGCGGCTGCCGATGGCCGCTTTGGTCAACAGCGCGATGTACGATTATGCGCCGGATCTGGTGGCGGCCTGTCGGGCGCGAGGCGACGAGATCGTGGGCCATGGCCGTACCAATGCCGAGCGACAGGGTGTGCTCGATGAGCCGGGCGAGCGGGCCCTCATTCGCGATGCGACGGCGCGGCTGGCGGAGGCCGAAGGCCACCCGCCGGAGGGTTGGCTCGGACCGTGGATCTCCCACAGCCACGTCACGCCCGATCTGCTGGCCGAAGCGGGGTATCGCTACCTGCTGGACTGGTGCATGGACGACCAGCCCATCTGGTTCCGTTGCCGCGACGACAAGCGCATCCTCGCGATGCCCTACCCGCAGGAAGTAAACGACATTCCGCAGATCGTGGGCCGCAAGATCGGCGGCGACGCATTCGCTGACATCATCGTCGACCAGTTCGACGAGATGATGGAACTGTCGCGGGAGCGGCCGCTGGTGATGGGCATTGCGCTTCATGCCTATATCGTCGGTCAGCCGCACCGGCTGCGGCATCTCAAGCGCGCACTTCGCCATATCGCCCGACATCGCGACTCGATATGGCTGACGACGCCCGGCGCCATCGCCCGGCATTGCGCTTCTCTTCCCGACGGCATCGTCCCCTAGGAGCACCATGCGTCTTTTCTCGGCCACGCTGGCAACCGAAACCAACACCTTCTCCCCCTTGCCGACGAGCCTGGAGAATTATCGCGAGTCGGTGTTTTTCCGAGCTGGCGAGCATCCCGCCGATGCGCCCCGCATGTGCACCGCGCCGCTGTTCGTCGCGCGCGCCCGTGCCAGGCAAGAGGGCTTCGAGCTGATCGAGGGAAGCTGCTTTGCGGCCAGCCCCGCCGGCACGACCAACCGCGCCGACTACGAGACCATGCGGGACGAGATCCTGGGCCAGCTCGAGGCGGCGCTGCCGGTCGACGGCCTGTTGCTGGGCCTGCACGGCGCGATGGTGGCGCACGGCTACGACGACGTCGAAGGCGACATCATCGAGCGATGCCGCGCGATCGCGGGGCCCAAATGCGTGATCGGAGTCGAGCTCGATCCGCACTGCCATCTCACGATGAAGCGCGTCTCGAACGCCGACATCATCGTCCTCTACAAGGAATTCCCCCATACCGACGTCGTCGAGCGCGCCGAGGATGTGCTCGACCTCGTGCTGGCGACGCTGCGCGGCAAGGTGAAGCCCGTCATGACGGTCTATGACTGCCGCCAGATCCAGAGCTATCCGACGACGATGCAGCCGATGCGCGGCATCGTCGACCGGATCATGGCGATGGAAGGCAAGGACGGGATCCTCTCGGTCTCCATCGCCCATTGCTTCCCCTACGGCGACGTTCCCGAGATCGGCACGCGCGTGCTGGTCATCGCCGACGGCGACAAGAAGAAGGCCGATGCCCTTGCGACGCAGTTGGGTGAGGAGCTGGTCGGCCTGCGGGGCAAGACCGCGCCGCAGGCGCTGGGCGTCGCGGCCGGTATCAGTGAAGGCGTGGCCTTCAACGACCTGCCGGTCGTCATTGCCGATCCCTCCGACAATGCCGGCGGCGGCGCGCCTTCCGACAATACCGACATCCTCAAGCACCTGATCGAGAAGAACGTCGAGAGCGCCTGCCTCGGCCCCATCTGGGATCCCATCGCGGTTCGCATCTGCTTCGACGCCGGGCTGGGCGCCCGCATCGGCCTGCGCTTCGGTGGCAAGATCGCGCCCAGTTCGGGCCAGCCGGTCGATGCCGAGGTCGAGATCATCGGTCTTCAGCGCAATGCCTGGCAGAGTTTCGGACCAACGCAGGTGCCGGTGGGAGACTGCGCGGCGGTGCGCATCGGTGGCGTGGAGGTCGTGCTGATCGCGAAGCGCACACAGGCGACCGGCCTGGAGCTTTTCACCAACCTCGGGATCGATCCCAGGGAGCGGAAGCTGGTCGTCGTGAAATCGACGAATCACTTCATGGCGGCCTACGGTCCGATCGCCAAAAAGGTGATTTACGTCGAATCGAGCGGCCCGTTGCCTCGGGACCACCGCAAGGTACCGTACACGAAAGTCGAGCGCCCGATCTGGCCGCTCGACGAAGGCGCCCAGCCGCGCGGGCTGATCTACTAGTCGATCCCAACATCCTGTCGTCTCGACCGGAGCCCCGAAGGGGCGGAGTGGAGAGACCCTCGCTCTACCAAAAGGCGGCTAGTTGTAGAGGGAAGGTCTCTCCACTCCGCGCTGCGCGCTACGGTCGAGACGACGGGATTTGGTTGCGTTGCGCTGGACAAGTCGGAGCACTGCTTTGCATACTCTCTGCGGGGAGTAAGGGAGTTTAGAATGTTCAAACGCATCTTCGCGGGCGCGCTCGCGCTGGCCGTTCCTCTTGTCGCGGGCCCGGCGCTCGCGCAGGAGAAGGTTCTCAAGGCCGTGATGCACGCCGACGTGCGCGTCATCGATCCGATCTGGACGACCCAGACCATCGCTAACATCCATGGCGCGCTGATCTATGACACTTTGTTCGGCAACAACGCCGACCAGAAGCCCCAGCCACAGATGGTGGGCAAGTACGAAGTCAGCCCCGACAGGCTGACCTATACGTTCACCCTGCGCGACGGCCTCAAGTTCCATGACGGCTCGCCTGTCACGACCAAGGACGTCATCGCCTCGCTGAAGCGGTGGGGCGCCAAGGACGGCGTCGGCCAGCGCCTCATGGGCTTCGTCACCAAGATGGAACCGGTCGACGACAAGACCTTCACCATGGTGCTGAAGGCGCCATACGGCATGGTGCTCGAGTCGCTCGGCAAGACGTCCAGCTCCATTCCCGCGATCATGCGCGAGAAGGACGCGATGACCGATCCCCAGCAGCAGGTGAAGGAGGCGGTCGGGTCCGGCCCCTACATGTTCGCGAAGGACCAGTGGGTTCCGGGCAGCAAGGCCGTCTACCTCAAGAACAAGGATTACCAGCCGCGCACCGAGCCGCCGTCGTCCTTCGCCGGCGCCAAGGTTCCGGGCGTCGACCGGATCGAACTGGTCTGGATCTCCGATCCGCAGACCGCGATGTCTGCCCTGATCAACGGCGAGATCGATTTCTACGAGGCACCGACCAACGACTTCCTGCCCCTGCTGGAAAAAGCCAAGGGCGTGAAGCTGATGAAGACCGGCAAGATCGACAGCACCCAGGGCTTCATTCGTCTCAACCACCTGCAGCCGCCGTTCGACAACGTGAAGGCGCGGCAGGCGATGTACTACCTGATCAACCAGGAAGACTTCCTGCGCGCCATCGTCGGCGACCCGAAATACTACAAGGTCTGCCCGGCACTCCTGACCTGCGGCGGCCCGTACGAGAGTGCCGGCGGCCGCGAGTGGATGAAGGAGTACAACCCGAAGAAGGCGCTGCAGCTCCTCAAGGAGGCCGGTTACAAGGGTGAACCGATCACCGTCCTGTCGGCGACCGACCATGCCACGATCACGCCGGCGACGCAGGTGCTGATCCAGGCGATGCGCGAGGCCGGCATCAACGTCGACGCGCAGTCTATGGACTGGGGCTCGGTCGTCTCCCGCCGCGCCAAGAAGGATCCGCCGGCGCAGGGTGGCTGGAACATCTTCGTCACCACCTCGGGCGGCGTCGGCTCGGCCAATCCCGTGCTCCACACCTGGATCGGCGCGGCCTGCGACAAGGGCCTGTTCGGCTGGCCCTGCGACGCCAAGATCGAGGAGCTGCGCAATGCCTTCGGCATGGCGCAGACCGAGGAGGAGCGGAAGAAGATCGCCAACGAGCTGCAGGCCCGGGCGATGGAGCAGGTCGTCTATATCCCGTTCGGCCAGTGGGACACGCCGCTCGCCTATCGCGCCGACCGGATCGACGGCATCGTGCCGAACACGGGTCTCGCCGTTCTCTGGGGGATCACGAAGAAGTAATGCCGTCCCGAGTACGCGTAGCCGTCGCACGCAAGGAGGCCTTGCCTGATCCCGGCAAGGCCTCGCCATGACCGCCTATATCGTCCGCCGTCTCTTCGCCACGCTGCCCGTCATGGCCGTGGTGGCGCTGTTCGTCTTCTTCCTGCTGCGCTTCGCACCGGGCGACCCGGCGGCGATCATCGCCGGCGAGGACGCCACGTCGGAAGCGATCGCCGCGGTGCGCGCCAAGCTCGGCCTCGACCGGCCGATGGTCGAGCAGTTCTTCGTCTGGACGCTGCAGCTCGCGCGGGGCGACATGGGCGTGTCGATCTTCTCCAACCTTCCGGTGACGCGGCTGATCTCGCAGCGCCTCGAGCCGACGGTTGCGCTGACGCTCTCGACCCTGTTCGTGGCCGTGGCGATGGCCATTCCCATCGGCGTGCTTGCGGCGTGGAAGGCGCGAAAACTGCTGGACCGGCTGGTCATGGGCTTTGCCGTGCTGGGCTTCGCCATGCCGGTCTTCGTGCTGGCCTACATCCTGATCTATTTTTTCGCCGTGAAATGGCAGCTCCTGCCGGTGCAGGGCTACCAGCCGATCAAGGAAGGCTTGTGGCCCTTCGTCCAGAGCCTGATCCTGCCGTCGATGGCGCTGGGCATCACCTACATGGCGCTGATCGCCCGCACCACGCGCGCGTCGATGCTGGAGGTGCTGGCGCAGGACTATATCCGCACCGCCAATTCCAAGGGCCTGGCGACCAATCGCGTCCTGCTGCTGCACGCGCTCAAGAACGCGGCGGTTCCGATCGTCACGGTGATTGGCATCGGCATCGCGCTGCTGATCTCCGGTGTCGTCATCACCGAGACGGTGTTCAACATCCCGGGCCTCGGCCGGCTCACCGTCGACGCCGTGCTGAAGCGCGACTATCCGGTGGTACAGGGTCTGATCCTGGTCTTTGCCGGCGCCAAGGTGCTGGTGAACCTGATCATCGACATTTCCTACGCCTTCCTCGATCCGCGGATCCGGTACTGACATGGCCGTAGTCACCGACGACCTCGCTCTGCCGCCCGCTCGCCGCTTCTCGCTGTGGCGGGCGGTCCGGCGCAATCCGACGATCGCATTCGGCGGGGTGCTGCTCGGCATCCTGATCGTGATGGCGGTGTTCGCACCGCTCATCGCCACCAGCGACCCGTTCAAGATTGCGCCGGTCAACCGGCTGCGCCCGCCCTCGGAGCGCTGGTGGTTCGGCACCGACCAGTTCGGCCGCGACGTGTTCTCCCGCACCATCTACGGCGCTCGCGTGTCGCTGATCGTCGGCCTCTCGGTCGCGGCCTTCTCCAGCATCCTGGGCCTCGCGCTCGGTCTGGCGTGTGGCTACTTCCGCAAGGTCGATGCGCTCGTCATGCGCGTCATGGACGGGTTGATGGCCATCCCCTCTATCCTGCTGGCCATCGCGCTGATCACCCTGTCGCGGCCGGGCCTCGGCATCGTGATCGTGGCCATCATCATTCCCGAGGTGCCGCGCATCGTGCGCGTGGTTCGCGCCGTCGTGCTTTCGATCCGGGCCCAGCCCTATATCGAGAGCGCCATCGCCGGCGGCACGAAGAACTGGAAACTGCTGACGCGCCATATCCTGCCCAACACGCTTGCGCCGTTGATCGTGCAATCGACCTATGTCTGTGCCTCGGCCATGCTGGTCGAAGCGGGCCTGAGCTTCCTCGGTGCCGGCGTGCCGCCGGAAGTGCCGAGCTGGGGCAACATCATCGCCCAGGGCCGCACCTTCTTTCAGATCGCCCCCTGGACCATCATGATCCCCGGCGCCTTCCTCGCGGTCACGGTCCTCGCGGTGAACCTGCTGGGCGACGGCCTGCGCGACCGGCTCGATCCCCGACTGGCGAGGCGGCTATGAGCGGCAATCCGGGCGCGATCCTCGAAGTTCGCGATCTCCACACCCAGTTCAGCACCCTGGACGGCATCGTGCGCGCCGTCGACGGCGTGTCGTTCGACGTGGCGCGTGGCGAGACGCTGGGCATCGTGGGCGAATCCGGCTGCGGCAAGTCGGTGACGGCCATGTCGATCCTGCGGCTGATCCCGCCGGAGACCGGCCGCATCGCCTCGGGCTCGATCAAGTTCGAGGGCCAGGAACTCACGACGCTCTCCGACGAGGCGATGAAGCGCCTGCGCGGTCATCGCATCTCGATGATCTTCCAGGAGCCGATGACCAGTCTCAACCCGGTGCTGACGGTCGGCACGCAGATCGCCGAGAATGTCGTGCGGCATCTCGGCGTGTCGTGGAAGGCGGCCCGGGAGCGCGCCTTCGAGATGCTCGACCTGGTGCGCATCGCCGATGCCCGCCGCCGGCTCGACGAATATCCCCACCAGCTCTCGGGCGGCATGCGCCAGAGGGTCATGATCGCCATGGCGCTCTCCTGCGATCCGCAGGTGCTGATCGCCGACGAGCCGACGACGGCGCTCGACGTCACCATCCAGGCGCAGATCCTCGATTTGATGATCGAGCTGAAGGAAAAGACGGGCACCGCCATCGTGCTCATCACGCACGATCTCGGCGTCGTCGCCGAGACGACCGAGCGTGTCGTGGTGATGTATGCCGGCCGCAAGGTCGAGCAGGCGACAGTCGAGGCGCTGTTCGAGGAGCCGTTGCATCCCTACACGCGCGGGCTGATGCGTGCGATCCCGCGACTCGACGTCGAGGCCGATGCCGCCGGCACGCGTCCGCGCCTGCAGGAGATCCCGGGCCTGGTGCCAATCCTTACCCAGCCGATCGTCGGTTGCGCCTTCGCGCCGCGCTGCGGCTTCGCGACCGACCGGTGCCGCCGCGACGCACCGCCGCTGGTGGACGCCGGCGCGGGCCATCTCGTCGCCTGCTGGGAGATCGACAGCGTGAGGAGGGCGGCATGAGCGACGCACCCGTCCTGCAGGTCGAGGGGCTCGTAAAGCATTTCCCGATCCATGGCGGCCTCCTGCAGCGCCGGGTCGGCGAGGTGAGGGCGGTCGACGGCGTCACCTTCTCGATCCGTCGCGGCGAGACGCTGGGCCTGGTGGGCGAGTCGGGCTGCGGCAAGTCGACGATCGGCAAGGTCGTGCTGAAGCTGATCGAGCCGACCGCCGGCAAGATCGTGCTGGCGGGCGAGGACGTCACCGCGCTCAAGCCCGGCGCGATGTGGCCGCATCGCCGGCGCATCCAGACGATCTTCCAGGATCCTTACTCCTCGATGAACCCGCGCCTGTCTTCGGGAACAATCGTGGGCGAGCCGCTGGAGAATTTCGGCATCGCCAATGGTTCGGAGCGAGACGAGCGGGTGGCGCAGCTCTTTCAGCGCGTCGGCCTGCGGCCCGAGGCGATGCGCAAGTTCGCGCATGAGTTCTCCGGTGGCCAGCGCCAGCGGCTCGGCATCGCCAAGGCCCTGTCGGTGAATCCCGACGTGATCGTGGCCGACGAGCCGGTCTCGGCGCTCGACGTCTCGGTGCAGGCGCAGGTTCTGAACCTGCTGATCGATCTGCAGGAAGAGTACGGTCTCGCTTACCTGTTCATCAGCCACGACCTCGCGGTCATGCGGCACATCAGCCACCGCATCGCCGTGATGTATCTCGGCCGCATCGTCGAACTGACGGACAAGCGCACGCTGTTCACGCAGCCGCTGCATCCCTATACCGAGGCGCTGCTGTCGGCCGCGACCGCACCCGACCCGAAGCGACGCCGCAAGCGCAAGAAGATCGTCCAGGGCGACGTGCCGAGCCCGGCCAGACCGCCGCCCGGCTGTCATTTCCACACACGCTGCATCTATGCGACGGCGGAGTGCCGCGTGACCGCGCCGCCGCTGCTGGAGGTGGCGCCCGGCCATCATGTCGCCTGCCTGCGCAGGCCAGTCGGGGGAGATCCGGGACCGCTGTCGATCCCGGGCTAACGCTGCGGCGTCTCGGCTGGTTCGGTCGCTTTCATCGAGGGGCGTCGCGCGACGGTGTCGTACCAGGTGGCGAGCATGGGAGCCGCTTCGCGCCAGCCCAACCCGTATCGCCATTCGTCATACCCGCAGGCCACGGCGGTCGTGATCTCGGGCAGGCCGAAAGCGTCGCCGAACGACGGGACCTTCTTCTCCAGCGCCGCGAAGCAGCGCAGGCCGCGGTCGTGCATCTTGGCGATGAAGTCGTCCGAACGGTCGGCGCCGGTGCGCAAGAGTTCGGCGCGCCGCATGATCTGCGCTTCGAGGATCGCACAGGCGAGCGCATTCGTTTCCAGCGCCTTCCATCGTTCGGGGCCGTCCGCCGCGAGGAGCCGGTGTTTACCGAACTTGCCGTCGAGATAGTCGATGATCGAATGGGAGTCGGTCAGCGTGACATCGCCGGCGACGAGCGCCGGGATGCGCACGACCGGTGTCGCCTCGACGAAGTCGGCCGGCATCTCGACGGTCCGCGTGCCCCAGGCATGCGGCCATTTCGTCTGGACGTACTCGAAGCGGTCGCCGATCCCGAGTTCGTCGATGCAGATCCTGACCCTCCGGACCCAGGGCGAGGCCGGCGTCATGTAGAGGCGCATCCGTTCAGTCACGCCGGGCGCCCGGCGCGGTGTCGCGCAGGTAGGTGAGGGCAGCCTGCGCGCCGCCCGCCTTGTGCGGCACCCTGGCGAGGCCCAGCGCCATCTCGACGCCAGAGAGGGTGCCCATCAGCATCAGGTCGTTGAAGTCGCCGAGATGGCCGATGCGAAACACCTTGCCCGCGACCTTGGTGAGGCCCTGGCCGAGCGACATGTTGAAGTTCTCGAGCGCCACCTTGCGGAAAGCATCGGCATCGTGGCCTTCGGGCATGACGATCGCGGTCAGCGAGCCTGAATAGGCCTTGGGATCGCTGCACAGGATCTCGAGGCCCCAGGCGGTGACGGCGGCACGCGTCGCCTCGGCATGGCGAGTATGGCGCGCAAAGACGGCGTCGAGCCCTTCCTCCAGCAGCATGTCACAGGCCTCGCTGAGGCCGTAGAGGAGGTTGGTGGCGGGCGTGTAGGGAAACCAGCCGTTGGCATTGGCCGTCAGCATCTCGTCCCAGTTCCAGAATGCCTTCACCATCTTCGACGACTTGGAGGCTTCGATCGCCTTCTCGCTCACCGCGTTGAAGGAGAGGCCGGGCGGCAGCATCAGGCCCTTCTGCGAGCCGGCCACCGTCACGTCGACGCCCCAGGCGTCGTGGCGATAGTCGACCGATCCCAGCGAGGAAATCGTATCGACCAGGAGGAGAGCCGGGTGCTTGGCAGAGTCGATGGCCTGACGTACGGCCGAAATGTCGCTCACCACGCCCGTGGAAGTCTCGTTGTGGACGATGCAGACCGCCTTGATGGCGTGCCCGGTGTCTTCCTTCAGGCGCTTCTCGATGGCCTCGGGGTCGGCTGGCTTGCGCCAATCGCCGCCCATGAATTCTGATTTGATTCCAAGCTTGTCGGCCATTTTCTTCCAAAGAGAGGCGAAGTGGCCGGTCTCCCACATCAGCACCAGGTCGCCGGGCGACAGGGTATTCACGAGCGCCGCTTCCCAGGCTCCTGTGCCGGACGCGGGGAAGATGATAACCGGCTGTTTTGTCTGGAAAATCTGGCGGACGGAGCGGAGGACTTTCTTCGCCAGCGCGTTGAACTCGGGACCACGATGATCGATCGTCGGGTAATCCATCGCGCGAAGAATGCGGTCCGGGACGTTGGTGGGACCTGGAATTTGCAGGAAATGACGTCCGGCGGGATGTGAGTTCAGGCGCATACGGCAAGTTCCTTTCGGCTTCTCTGTTGCATTTTGTATACAATATGCCAAAGTGAGTCCAGAGAAGATGGACGGTTCGACTTTCCCGATCGCGCGTCTGACGCTACCCGAGGCGGCGGCCGAACGCCTGCGCGCCCTCATCATCGAAGGCGAGCTGGCACCGGGCGCCAAACTCAATGAGCGCGAGCTGAGCGAGCGTATGGGCGTGTCGCGTACCCCCTTGCGGGAAGCGTTCCGCATGCTGGCGGCCGATGGCTTGCTGATCCAGCTCCCCAACCGCGGCGCGCAGGTCGTCGCCCTGTCGCGCGAGGATGTGCGCGGTGCCTTCGAGGTGATGGGCGCGCTGGAGGGGCTGGCGGGCGAACTCGCGGTGGAGCGGGTTACGGATGCCGACGTCGCGGATTTGCGCACCCTGCAGGAGCAAATGGAGGCCGCCCATGCCTCCCACGACCTGCCAGCCTATTACCGGATCAACCGCGCCATCCACGACCGGCTCAACGCCATCGCCGGCAATGCCGTACTCGGGCAGACCTACCGCACGCTCAACGCGCGGCTGCATGCCCTCAGGTTCCGTTCCAACCTGAACCCGGCAAAGTGGGCTCTGGCCGTCTCCGAGCATCGTTCGATGATTGCAGCCCTTGCGGCGCGCGACGGCGCTGCGCTACGTGGTCTGCTCGTCGGGCATCTGCGTGCCAAGCAGCAGGCGGTACTCGATTCAATGGACAACAGAGACGACAAGAACCTTCAGGGAGGAACAGAACCATGACGACGACTGTCTCGACGTCGCGACGCAACGCCCTCAAGCTCGGCCTCGCCGCCACCTTGGCGGCTCCTGCCGTGGCCCGTGCCCAGCAGGGATGGCCGAACGGCCCGATCACCTGGGTCAACCCGTTCCCGGCGGGCGGCGGCACCGATGTCTTCGCCCGCCCGCTGGCCGCACAGGTCGGCGAGCAGCTCGGCGTCCAGATCCTGATCGACAACAAGGGCGGCGCGGGCGGCACGGTCGGCGCCTCGCAGGCGGCCAAGATGAAGCCGGACGGCCAGACCTTCTTCGTGGGCGCGATCCATCACACGATCGCCCCGTCGGTCTACAAGAACCTCGACTACGATCTCGAGAAGAACTTCGAGCCGATCACCATGATCGCGCTGGTCCCGCAGGTGATCTCGATCAACCCGAACAAGGTGCCGGCGAAGACCGCGGCCGAGTTCATCGCCTACCTGAAGGCCAATCCGAACAAGGTGAACTATGCCTCGGCCGGCGCCGGCACCGCCCATCACCTTGCAGGCGAGCTGTTCAAGCTCGAGACCAAGACCGAGATCGTCCACGTGCCCTATCGTGGCGCGGGCCCGGCCATGCAGGACCTGCTGGCCGGCAACGCCGACATGATGTTCGACGGCATGGGCACGTCGGCGCAGCAGATCAAGGCCGGCAAGCTCCGGGGCCTTGCGGTCGCCACGGACAAGCGCGTGCCTGAGTTCCCCGACATGCCGACGGCCGCCGAAATCGGCGTGCCGTCCTGGCTCGTGTCGACCTGGTACGGGGTCTGGGCCATCAAGGGCACGCCGGAGCCGATCGTGAAGCGCATGTACGACGAGATCGTGAAGGCGCTGGGCAATCCCAAGCTCCAGACGATCTGGAAGGAGCAGCTGGCACAGGTCGGCGGTGAGGCCCCGGCCGACTTCGCCAAGCGCATCCGCACCGAGATCGAGAAGTGGCAGAAGGTCGTCGCGGCGGCCGGCGTGAAACTCGACTGAGGAGGGAGAACGTTCTCCGATGAACCCGCCTTGGGTGTCGATTACTCAGCCCTCTCCGCCCGCGTCGTACGCGGGAGGAGAGGGAGGGGACCCACGCGGAGCTTGGGGAGGGAGAGGTGGGTCGGATGTCGGAGCAACGCACGACGAGATCGCTGTAATGCCTGTCACTCAAAGGTCCCTCACTTCGTTCGGGATGACACCGTTTTTTGAACCAACGAACTGCGCCAGCCCCAACAATGCTGTCATCCCGAACGAAGTGAGGGACCCTTCACTTGCGTGCGACGCGGGCGGAGAGGGCGTTAACGTGTGGCTTCAGTCATGAGCAAGCTCGAACAAAATCTGCGCCGTAGCCTGAAGGGTGAGGTGCTGTTCGACAGGGCATCGCGCGGGCGTTACTCGACCGATGCCTCGATCTACCAGATCGAGCCGGTGGGTGTGGTCGTGCCGCGTGACGAGGCTGATCTCGCGCTGGCCGTCGACGTGGCGCGCGATGCCAAGGCGGCGATTCTTCCGCGCGGCGCGGGCACGTCGCAGTGCGGCCAGACCGTCGGTGATGCGCTGGTGATCGACTGCTCGAAGTATCTGCGCGAGATCGTGGGCTTCGACAAGAGCAAGGCGCAGGTGACGGTCCAGCCGGGCGTCGTGCTCGACCAGCTCAATGCCTGGCTGAAGCCGCACGGCCTCTGGTATCCGGTCGACGTCTCGACCTCGGCGCAATGCACGCTGGGCGGCATGGCCGGCAACAATTCCTGCGGCTCGCGCTCGATCCGCTACGGCAACATGGTGCACAACGTGGCGTCGATCGACGCGCTGCTGGCGAACGGCCAGCGGGCGCGTTTCGGATCCGCGCGGCCGGAGCAGATGCCCGACGGCGTGCGTGCCATCGCCGACAAGGTGGCCGAGATCGCCTTCGCCGAGCGCGACGAGATCGAGCGCATGTACCCACACGTCATGCGCCGGGTCGGCGGCTACAATCTCGACATCTTCTTCCCTCAGTCGGAGCGTCCTTACACGACCGACAATTCGGTGAACCTCGCGCACCTGCTGGTCGGCAGCGAAGGCACGCTGGCGGTGACCGAGCGGCTGACGCTCAACCTCGCGCCGCTGCCCAAGCACAAGACGCTGGGCGTCGTGAACTTCGCGAGCTTCTACAAGGCGATGGACAGCGCCCAGCACATCGTGAAGCTGAAGCCGGCCGCGGTGGAGCTGGTCGACCGCACGATGATCGAGCTGGCGCGCGCCAATCCCGCCTTCCGGCCGGTGATCGAGCGGGCGTTGATCGGCAAGCCCGAGGCCATCCTGCTGGTCGAGTTCGCGGGCGAGGAGCGCGAGGCCCAGTTGCGCGATCTCGCGCGCCTCGTCGAGCTGATGGCCGATCTCGGCATGCCGGGCAGCGTCGTCGAGATGCCGGAGCCCAGGCCGCAGTCGGAACTGTGGGAAGTCCGCAAGGCCGGCCTCAACATCATGATGTCGATGAAGGGCGACGGTAAGCCCGTCTCGTTCATCGAGGACTGCGCCGTCCCGCTGGAGCATCTCGCCGACTATACGCAGCGCCTGACCGACGTGTTCGGCAAGCACGGCACGCGCGGCACCTGGTACGCCCACGCCTCGGTCGGCACGCTGCATGTGCGGCCGATCCTCGACATGCGCCGCGAGGGCGCCGAGAAGATGCGGGCGATCGCCGAGGAAGCCTCGGCGCTGGTGCGCGAATACAAGGGCGCCTTCTCGGGCGAGCATGGCGACGGGCTGGTGCGCTCGGAGTGGGTGGCGTGGCAGTTCGGGCCGCGCCTCACCCGGGCGTTCGAGACGGTCAAGGACCTGTTCGATCCCGATAACATCCTGAATCCGGGCAAGATCGTCCGTCCCAGCCGCATGGACGACCGCTCGCTGTTCCGCTTCAAGCTGGGATACGAATCGATCAAGTACGAGCCGGCGCTCGACTGGTCGGCGTGGAACGTCCAGACCGATCCGGTCACCGAGATCTCGACCGCGCCCGGCACCGGCGGCGACCTGGCCGGCGGCTTCGCGAAGGCCGCCGAGATGTGCAACAACAACGGCCATTGCCGGAAGTTCGACGCCGGCACCATGTGCCCGTCCTTCCGCGTGACGCGCGACGAGAAGCACCTGACGCGCGGCCGCGCCAACACGCTTCGCCTCGCTTTGTCCGGCCAGCTCGGCTCCGAGGGCCTGCGCTCCGACGCGGTCGCGGCGGCGATGGACCTGTGCGTGAGCTGCAAGGGGTGCAAGCGCGACTGCCCGACCGGCGTCGACATGGCGCGCATGAAGATCGAGGTGAAGTCGGCGCGTCGCATGGCCAAGGGCCTGAGCTGGCGTGACCGGTTGATCGGCAGCACGCCGTCGATGGCGCCGTGGGCGCGACGTATGCCGTGGCTGTTCAACGCCGCCTGGTTCGTCCAGTCCTATCTCGGATTCGCCAAGCAGCGGCGGCTGCCGCAGTGGCGCGGCGACACGTTCCTGTCGACCACGGAGGTGGACGACAGCGACGCAACGGTGGTGATCTTCGCCGACACGTTCTCGAACAATTTCGAACCTGAGATCCTGCATGCCGCCCGCCGCGTATTGACCGCCGCGGGGCATCGCGTCGCCGTCGCCTGGCCCACGCTCGGCGCGCCGGCCCTGTGCTGCGGCCGTACCTATCTGGCGACCGGCCAGATCGAGCGGGCGCGGGGAGAGGCGCTGCGCACGTTGAACGCGCTGCGGCCGTTCGCACAGAAGGGCGTCCCGATCGTCGGGCTCGAGCCATCCTGCCTGTTCACGCTGCGGGACGAGTTCCTGGCGCTTGGCCTCGGCGAAGACGCCGAAGACGTTGCCGCCCACGCCATGCTGTTCGAGGAATTCCTGGCCCGCGAGCAGCGGGCAGGGCGCCTCACGCTCGACCTCAAGCCGCTCGCCGAAAACAAGGCCCTGCTTCACGGCCACTGCCACCAGAAGGCGTTCGGCGCCATGAGCGCCGTGCAGGAAGTGCTGTCGCTCGTCCCCGATCTCGCCGTCACGCCGATCGAATCGAGCTGCTGCGGCATGGCCGGCAGCTTCGGTTACGAGGCCGAACACTACGAAACCTCCATGGCCATGGCCGAGCTGTCGCTGCTGCCGGCGGTCCGTAAGGCCGACGCCGAGACCATCGTCGTGGCCGACGGGACTTCGTGCCGGCACCAGATCGCCGATGGGTCCGACCGTCAGGCGATACACGTGGCGCAGGTTCTCGAACGGGCACTGGCCTGATTGCAGCGGAAGCGGCCGTGTGGCACGGTCCGCGGCTTATGAGAAACCCAAGAAATCCCTATTCCAGTGCCGAAATCGACCGTGCCAGCCATGAGCGCGAGGACGATGAACGGATGATCGAACTGGCCTCCTCGGGGGCCGCACGCTTCGTGCCGATCGACACCGAGAAGAACCTGGTGAAGACCGGCGGCAATCCGGAGGCCGTCTTCCTCCAGGGGATGATGGGCCGCGCCGTGGCCAATTCGAGCGATGTCCAGATCTTCCTGGGCTACGTCGAGGGCACGCCCTACTTCGCGGTGGACGTGACCGGCAAGGATACGCCGCTGAAGGACCTGGGCGAGTTCGTCGACCTGCGGCAGGTCGGGCCGCTGCTCTTCGCACGCGAGGGCTCGATCCTCGCTTACGCCCGCGGCATGACCTACTGGCATCGCCGCCACCGCTATTGCGGCGTCTGCGGCGCCACCACTAAGGTGACGCGCGGCGGCCACGTGCGCATGTGCTCCAACGAGAACTGCAAGACCGAGACCTTCCCGCGCACCGATCCCGCGGTGATCATGCTGGTCCATCACGGCGACAAGTGTCTGCTGGGCCGCGGCAAACATTTTCCGCGTGGCATGCACTCGACCCTGGCGGGCTTCGTCGAGCCCGGCGAGAGTTTCGAGGATGCCGTCGCGCGCGAGGTCTACGAGGAAGTGAAGGTCAAGGTGAAGGACGTGATCTATCGCTCGTCCCAACCCTGGCCGTTCCCGGCCTCGGTGATGATCGGCTTCCATGCCGAGGCCGAGTCGATGGACTTCAGCGTCAACGAATCCGAACTCGAAAGCGCGCGCTGGATGAGCCGCGAGGAATTGCGCACCGAGAACCTTCCGAAGGACGGTTCCTTCTTCATGCCGCGCCGCGATTCGATTGCCCGCCGCCTGATCGAGGAATGGCTGGGCCACGAGGCCGGACCTTCGATCAACGGCTGATTTACTCGAGGAATCCCATGACCGCCCAACTCTTCACCCCTGTCGAGCTCGGCGGCGTCACGCTGCCCAACCGCATCGTCGTCTCGCCGATGTGCCAGTACTCGGCCATCGATGGCAGCGCCCAGCCCTGGCACCAGGTGCATTACGGCATGCTCGCGATGTCGGGCGCCGGCCTGCTCTGCCTCGAGGCCACGCATGTCGAGCGCGAGGGACGTATCACGCAGGGCTGCCTCGGCCTCTACAGCGACGAGAACGAGGCGGCGCTGAAGCCGGTCATCGACTGGGTGCGCGGCTGGATGCCCGGCGTGAAGCTCGGCGTGCAGCTCGCCCATGCCGGCCGCAAGGCCTCCGCCCAGCGCCCGTGGAAGGGCGGCGGTCCGCTGACCCAGGCCGACGCGCCCGATCTCCCCTGGACGACCTGCGGTCCCTCGGCACTGGCCTACGATCCGGCCGCCCGGTGGCATACCCCGGTGGCGCTGGACGCCGTTGGCCTGAAGCGCGTGAAGCAGGCCTTCGTCGAGGCCGCCGAGCGCAGCCTGCGGCTGGGCTTCGACGTGGTCGAACTGCATGGAGCCCATGGCTACCTGCTCAGCCAGTTCCTCTCGCCGCTCAGCAACCAGCGCAGCGACGAATACGGCGGAACCGCCGACAAGCGCCGGCGCTTCCCGCTCGAAGTGTTCGAGGCCGTACGCAGGGTGTGGCCGGCCGAAAAGGCACTGGGCATGCGGCTGTCGGCCGTCGAATGGGTCGAGGGCGGCGTCACCATCGAGGATACGATCGAGACGGCGCGCCAGCTCAAGGCGCTCGGCTGCGACTTCGTCGACGTCAGCTCGGGTGGCAACGCACCCGGCCAGAAGATCACGCTGGGTCCGGGCTATCACGTGCCGTTCTCGGCGCGCGTTCGCAGGGAAGCCGGCATCAAGACCTGGGCGGTCGGGCTCATCACCGAGCCCGAGCAGGCCGAGAAGATCATCGCGTCGGGCGAAGCTGACTGCACGGCGCATGCGCGACCCTTCCTGCTCGACCCGCGCTGGGCATGGAATGCGGCGCGGACGCTGGGTGTGGAAACCCCACCCTTGCCGTTACCTGCGGCGCGCGCGACAACGATCCTGCCGTTCAAACCCCTGACCAGCATGGCCAAGGCGGCGGAGTAGGGCTGTTGCATGTCGAGTGTTCTGCTGGCTGAAGACGAATTCCTGATCCGCGCCGTTCTGGTCGATTCGCTGGCGGACGTCGGCATCGAGTGTATCGAGGCGGCGACGGGCCAGGAGGCTCTCGATGTCGTCCGGAGCGACAAGCCGCTCCTGGCGGTCATCGTCGATATCGGCCTGCCCGACATGTCGGGCGAGAAGGTCATCGAAGCGGCCGCGCTGCACCGGCCGGACGTGCCGATCATCCGCTGCTCGGGTGCGTCGGCGCCGAGCAGCCTGCCGCCCGGCATCAAGATGCATTCGTTTCCCAAGCCCTACAGCGCGTCGGAGCTGTCGAACTTCGTGGCTTCCCTCGTCCGAAAGGGATAGTAGGCGCGCGTGCGGCGGCTTCTCAAACTCCAGACCTGGACGCTGCGCGGCACGACCGCGGCCGACGCCTCCTTCGTCCTTCTGGCCGCTACCGTCCTCGTACCGCTTCTGCTCTTCGCCGGGGCGAGCTGGATGGCCTACGGGGAGACGCAGCGCCAGTATGAGGAGCGCGTCTCGCGGACGCTCGACCTTCTCTATGTCGGCGCGCGGGCAACCTTCGAAACGCAGCAGCTCGTCGTCAGCAACGTGCTGGGTCTGATCGATGACCTCAGCGATGGCGAAATCCGGCAGAACGAGGCCAGACTCCACGAACAGCTCCAGCATCTCGTCCGAAAGTTGCCCCAGGTCGAGGACGTGTTCGTCCTCGACAAGGACGGGCTGCCGCTCGTGGCGGCCAACGTCTTCCCCCTGCCGGCCAATGTCTCGGCCGCCGACAGGCCGTATTTCATCGCCCATCGCGACGGCAAGGAGACGCGCTACGTCAGCGAGACGTTTCGCAGCCGGATCAAGGGCTCGGACATATTCCAGTACAGCGAGCGCCGGCAGAGGCCGGATGGGGGCTTCGACGGTGTCGTGCTCGTGGCGATCCCGCCTGCTTATTTCGCCAAGCTGTTCGAACACGCGTCCGGGATCGAGGAGTATACGACGTCGCTCATCCGTGCCGATGGCGAGTTGCTGGCACGCTTCCCGGCATACGCCGGAAGTACGACGCGCCTCGAGCCCGGTTCGACCTTCATGCGGGCGATCGCGGTGGATCGCGAGAGTGGCAGCTACAACACGCGGAGCGGAAGCTTCGATGGCGTCGCGCGAACGGTCGTCTATCGAAAGCTGCCCGATCTGCCAGTTTATGTCGCGGTCGGCGTTGCCAGGGACGCCGTAAGACAGGCCTGGCTGCACCGCATGGGCTCGCACCTTCTGTTCGGCCTGCCGGCGACGCTGGCGCTGTTTGCGCTCGCGCTGCTCGCGTCGCGGCGGGCGGCCAGCCAGGGCGAGACGCTCGAGCGGCTGCGCGAGGAGCAGATCAAGCGCACGGCGGCCGAGGAGAGCCTGCGCCAGTCGCAGAAAATGACCGCGGTCGGCCAGCTCACCGCCGGCATCGCGCACGATTTCAACAATCTGCTGACGGGTATTGGCGGGGCGATCGAGATGATCGGCCGGCGGGTCCAGCAGCCGACGCCGGAAGTCGTCCGCTTCCTCGAGCTCGCCCGTACCGGCGTGGCCCGGGCCGCCACGCTCACCCAGCGCATGCTGGCTTTCTCGCGGCAACAGCCGTTGCAGATCGAGTCGATCGACGCCAACCGGCTAGTCACAGGGATGTCCGAGCTGCTTCGCCGCACGCTGGGCGAGACCGTCGAGATCGAGACCGTGCTGAGCGGCGGCCTGTGGCGGGCCAAGGCAGATCCCGCGCAGTTGGAGGCGGCGGTCCTCAATCTTGCGATCAATGCGCGTGACGCGATGCCGGGCGGGGGCACGCTCACGATCGAGACCGCGAACGCGCATCTCGACGATGCCTATGCGGCGGCCAATGTCGAGGTGACGCCCGGCCAGTTCGTGATGATCGCGGTATCCGACACCGGCACGGGCATGGACCAGCAGACCATCGCACGCGCCTTCGAGCCGTTCTTCACCACCAAGGAGCGGGGGCAGGGCACCGGCCTCGGCCTCAGCATGACCTTCGGCTACGTCAAGCAGATCGGCGGTCACCTGAAGATCTACAGCGAGCTGGGCCATGGAACGACCGTCAAGCTGTACCTGCCGAGAGCCCATATGGAGGTCGGGGCGGTACCCGAACCCCCGCAATCCGTCAGCGTTGCGGCCGGCACCGGACCGATCGTGCTGGTCGTCGAGGACGATCCCGTGGTTCGGGACTTTGCCGTCGCCGCCTGTCGCGAATGCGGCTGTAGCGTCTACGAGGCAGGCGACGGGGAGCAGGCGCTGCGCCTGCTGGAACAGCACGCCGATATCCAGCTTCTCTTCACCGATGTCGGGTTGCCGGGAGGCATGAACGGCCGCCAACTGGCCGGCACGGCGACGGCGCGCCGTCCCGATCTCAAGGTGCTCTACATGACCGGTTACACGGCCAACGCGATCGTGCATCACGGGGTCATCGATGCCGGGGTAAACTTCCTCGGCAAGCCGTTTTCGGTGGCCGCGCTGGCGGCCAAGATCAAGGGCATGGGCTTCTAGCGCCCGGCGCGTTACTTTCAGAGAGCCATGCCACCTGACGAGACCCCGTCCGGACCAACGTCGGATACCGCGCCGAACGCACCGGCGTCGGCTGCCGTCGCGTCCCAGCCGCCGTCGCCGCCGGCACCTGTCGCGGCACCTGAAGCCACGGTGGCCGCCGCGCCGGCACCGGTTTCGCCGGCGGGATCGGCAAGGCCGGAAATCGAGACGAGCCGCCTTCATCGCCTGCTCACAGTCGGGGGCACGATCCTCGCTCTGTTCATCCTCTACGAGGTGTTCACCTCATTCGTCGCCTATACCGACGATGCCTATGTCCGCTCCGACCTCGTGGCGGTGGCGCCCCAGGTGACGGGTCAGATCGTCGAGGTCCATGTCGTCGACAATCAGGAGGTCAAGATCGGCGACAAACTGTTCACGATCGACCCGGAACCCTTCCAGCTCGTGGTCAACCAGTGGAAGGCCCAGATCGATCGTGCCTCGGCCCAGCTCAAGGTCGCACAGGAGGAACTGGCGGTAGCCCAGGCTGCCCTGCAGGTCTCGACTTCGAGCCATACCTACGCCGTCCAGGAACAGAGCCGCTTCTCCGATCTCGCCAAGCGCCAGTTCGCGCCCATCGCCGAACTCGACCGCGCCAACGACGTGCTGCGGCGATCCCAGGCCGAGATGACGATGTCCACCGTGGCCATTGCCAAGGCGCAGACCGACATCGGTGCCCATCAGGCAGCGCTGGAGCTTGCGCAGGCGCAACTGGCGTCGGCCCAGTGGAACCTGGATCGCACCGTCGTCCATGCACCGAACAACGGGCCGATCACCAACCTTACGGTCCGCAAGGGCGACATGGCCACGATCAACGTGCCGATCATCGGCATCGTCGATGCCGATGCCTGGCGCATCATGGCGAACTACAAGCAGTACTATATTCGCGACTTCAAGGTCGGCGACACCGCCTGGGTCTGGCTCGACAGCGCACCGTGGCATTTCCACAAGGGCCGCATCACCGGCATCGCCCGGGGCTTCAGCCGCAACCCCGGCATCGACAAGCTCCTGCCCTATGTTGCGCCGACCACCGACTGGATCCGCCTACAGCGCCGGATTCCGGTGACGATCGTGCTGGAGGAACTGCCGCCCGGCTACAAGCTCTACATGGGCGCCGACGCGCGCACCGTCATCTTCCCGTGAGCCGCGGCCTCGGCATCGCGCGCTACGGACGGGCCGTCGTGGAGGACTTCCGCGAGGGCGCCCGGCTGCTCGACCGGACGCTCACCGGGTTCTGGCGCGAGCTGGCCGACATCGGCACCCGACCGGCGCAGTCGCGCATGGGGGTCGTCGCGGCGGTCTCGGTGGTGCTTACGACGACCGTTGCGCTGCTGATGCAGCTCGATGCGCCGTGGTGGGCCGCGATCAGCGGCTACATGTCCCTGATGTCGACCGGAGCGGCCTCGGCGCGGCGCGGCGTGCTGCGGCTCAGCGGCACGGTCGTGGGCGCCTTTCTGGGTTTCGTCATGGCGCGCTGGTTGCCCTATGACCAGGTCGCGCTCTGCCTGTTCCTCGGCGTTGCAACGATGGCCGGAGTCATCGCCATGCAGGTCAGCCCCCACGGGTTGGCCTGGCTCTTCATGGCCATCACTTCCAGTCTGGTGCTCCTGATGAGCCTGAACGATCCGACTCTCGCTTTCCAGATCGCCTGCGACCGCACGATCGACGTGGCGGTCGGCGTGTCCTGCGCAATGGTGACCGCCAAGGTCCTGCAGGACTGGCACGCCGAGCCGCCCCCGACGGCACCGGGCTGGCGACACCTGCTCGGCGCGCAGTGGCCCTCGGTGCTGCACGGGCTTCGGGCCGGCATTTCCGTGGTGACCGTGCTGATTGTCTGGACGCTGGTCGACCTGCCGGACGTCGGCGAAATGGCGGTCACGATCGCCGTCGTGATGGCGGCGCCCCTGATCGCCGACGGCGGCACCTCGACACGCCATCTCGTGGCGGAGAAATCCTTCCATCGCTTCATGGGATGTCTGCTGGGCGGCCTCGTGGCGCTGGCCTGCCTCGCCCTGCAGGTCGAATCGCTGGTGTGGTGGCTGGCCATGATCGGCGGCGTCGTCTGGGTCGGCATGCACATCCAGATGGGGCGGCACGGCGTTCCCTATGTCGGCACGCAGTTTGCGTTCGTCTACGTCATCACGATGGTGCAGGGATTGGCGCCGCCGGAAAGCATCATGCCGGGTGTCGACCGCTTTGCCGGCATCACCGGCGGCCTCGGCATATTGATGATCGTGTCGCTGCTGCTGTGGCCCAACGACCAGGAACTGAAGAACGAGCTTCGCACCTGAATCATCCTGCGGATGGCATGCCATCCCCCGGAAGGACCTATGCGCTCCGGACGACCGCTTAGTCCCCGCCTGCACTTGTTGGCGGGGCCGGGCGGGTTAAGTTGCAGGCGATGACTGCAACAGTGCCCCCGCCGACCGACCGTATCCTGCGGGCGATCCTCTCGATCATTTTTTCGGTCCTGTGCTTTTCCGTCCTGAACGCCATGTCCAAGACGCTGAGCCAGACCTATCCGGTCATCGAGGTCATCTGGGGCCGCTACGTCTTCGCCTTTGTCTTCATGATGGCGATCTTCCTGCCGCGGTCCGGCCTCGCGCTGTTCCGCTGGCACAACGTGCCCAGCCAGGTCGTGCGCGGCCTGTTGCTGTTCCTCTCCTCCTTCCTCTATTTCCACGGCATCGTCGAAATGCCGCTGGCCTCCGCGGCCTCGATCTCGCTCACCAGCCCGCTGATCGTGACGGCGCTGTCCGCAAAGTTCCTGGGAGAGCCGGTCGGCCCGAAACGCTGGGCGGCCGTCATGGTCGGCTTTGTCGGTGCCCTGATCGTGGTGCGGCCGGGCTCCGCGCACTTCGAATGGCATTCGCTCTGGATCGTCGGCAGCACGATCTCGAGCGCGCTCTACCAGCTTTTCTCGCGGCGCTACGGACAGGCCGAGCGGCCCGATGCCTCGGCCACCATGGCCACCATCGTGGGTACCGCGGTGGCCCTGCCGATGTTGCCGTTCGAATGGGTGACGCCCACCCTCGGCTGGCACTGGGTCCTGTTCGTCGGCATGGGAATCATGGCCGGTGTCGGCCATTACTTTCTGACCATCGCCTATAGCCAGGCGCCGGCGGCCGTGGTGGCGCCCTTCAACTACGTGCAGCTCCTGGGAGCCGCCCTGCTGGGCTATCTCGTGTTCGGCGACTTCCCCGACTTCTGGACCTGGGTGGGCGCCGGCGTGATCATCTGCTCGGGCCTCTATCTCGGCCACATCGAGCGGCAGCGGCACAAGGCACTGATCCGGAAATAGCTGGCATATCCCTTGCTTGGCGATCCGGTGACGAAGGAGAAGCCGACCATGGCCACCAGCCTGATCCGAAGCCGCGCCGCCATCACCGGGACGAGGGACCGGTTCACGTGGAACGAGATCAAGGACGGGGCCGTGCTGCGGGAGGACGGCATCATCGCGGCCGTCGGCACCTACGACGACCTGCATGCAAAGCATCCGACGGTGCCGGTGATCGGCACCGGCAAGGAGATCCTGCTGCCGGGATTCGTGAACGGCCATCACCATGTCGGCCTGACACCGGTGCAGCTCGGCTCGCCCGACATGCCGCTGGAACTCTGGTTCATCACCCGCCTTGTGATCCGCAACCTCGACCTCTATCTCGACACGCTCTATTCCGCCTTCGAGATGATCGGCTCGGGTGTCACGACGGTTCAACACATCCAGGGGTGGCTTCCCGGCACATTGCCCGAAGCCGAGAAGCGCGCCGCCCAGACCATCAAGGCCTATGAGGATGTCGGCATGCGCGTCAGCTACTGCTACGCCGTGCGCGACCAGAACCGGCTCGTCTATCAGGCCGACGAGGAGTTCGTGCGCAGCCTGCCGCCGGAGCTGCGCGGCCCGATGCAGCGCTGGTTCGATCGCTTCAAGATGAGCCTCGACGATGCGATGGACATGTTCAGGTCGTTCCATTCGCAGCATCACAACAAGCGCCGCGTGAAGATCCAGTTGGCACCGGCCAACCTGCACTGGTGCTCGGACGTGGCGCTGACGAAGCTCAGCGAGGCCTCGGCCAAGTACGACGTGCCGATGCACATGCACCTGCTCGAGACGGCCTATCAGAAGGAATATGCCTGGCGGCGCGGCAACTGCACGGCGCTGGAATACATCGACCGTTTCGGCATGGTGAACGAGCGGCTGACGCTGGGCCATGGCGTGTGGCTGAACGAGAAGGACATCGACCGGCTGGCCGAGGCCAGGGGTTGCGTCTGCCACAACTGCTCGTCCAACTTCCGCCTGCGCTCGGGCGTGGCGGCGCTCAATCACTTCGAGAAGAAGGGCATCAACACCGCGATCGGGCTCGACGAAGCCGGGATCAACGACGACCGCGACATGTTGCAGGAGTTGAGGCTGGTGCTGCGCGCACACCGCGTGCCGGGCATGGTCGAGGCCGACGTGCCGACCATGGCGCAGGTGCTGCGCATGGCGACGGTGGGCGGCGCAAAGACCACGCCGTACGGCGACAGTATCGGCACGCTGGAAGTCGGCAAGGCTGCCGACATGGTGTTGATCGACTGGGAAAGCGTGGCCTATCCCTATCTCGACGAGATGACGCCGACGCTCGACGCCGTGGTGCAGCGCGCCAAGCAGCAGGCCGTCACCATGACGATGTGCGACGGCGAGGTGATCTACAAGGACGGCCTCTTCACCAAGGTCGACCGGACGGCGGCGCTGAAGGCGCTCCACGACGATCTCGGCAAGGCCCTGGCCGACGACGAGGTCGAACGCCGCAAGCTCTCGGTCGCGTTGCTGCCGCACGCCCGCAAGTTCTACGAGAACTACATGGACCCGTCGAAGCACCAGCCGTTCTACAGCCCGAGCTCGCGCGTGTGAGCGATCCTACGCGGTGAGTCGCGCGACGTAGAAGCCGTCGAGGCCGCCGCGATCGGCCCACATGAAGGGCAGGGTGCGGAGGTCGCCGCGCGGCGTGATGGCGTCCTCGAGACCCGGGACTTCCGCCGGCGTGACACGCACGCGCTTCACCTGCGGATTGCGAACGAGCACGCCGTTGATGCGCTCGATTCCTTCGTCCTCCTGCAGGGAGCAGACCGCATAGACCAGGGTGCCGCCGGGCTTCAGCATGTCGAGGGCGCGCACCAGCAGGCGATCCTGCGTGACGGTCAGCCGCCCCACATCCTCCTCGTCCTTCAGCCAGGCAATGTCGGGATGGCGGCGCAGGGTGCCGGTGCCGGAGCAGGGCGCGTCGAGCAGGATGGCGTCGAACTTCTCCTCGGGCGTCCACTTGCTGGCATCCGCGGTCACGAGATTGGCCGACAGGCCGGCCCGGGCGAGGTTTTCGCCGAGGCGTGTCATGCGGCGGGCCGAGATGTCGACTGCGGTGACCTGAGCGCCGGCAGCGCAGAGTTGCATGGTCTTGCCGCCGGGCGCGGCGCAGAGATCGGCGACGCGCTTGTCGGTGATGTCGCCCAGCAGCCGCGCGGGCAGGGCCGCGGCGGCGTCCTGCACCCACCAGGTGCCCTCGGCGAAGCCCGGCAGTTCGGCAATGTGGCCGCCGCCTTTCCGGCGCAGCGTGCCCGTGGGCAGCTTTTCGGCCTCGAGCTGCCCCGCCCAGAAATCGGCATCCCGGCGGACGGTGAAGTCGAGCGGCGCCTCGTTCAGGTGGGCGGATGCAATGGCCCGCGTCGTATCCTCGCCATAGGCGTGGATCCAGTTTTCCCACAGCCAGCGCGGCGTATTGAGGCGGGCGGGGTCGCGATCCGCCAGCAGCGCGTCGCCATCCCGGGATATGCGTCGCAGCACGGCGTTCACCAGGCCCTTGAGGTGATGCAGGCCGGCATCCTCCACCAGGCGCACCGAGGTATCGACGGCGGCGTGCGGTGGCGTTCCCAGGAACATCAGCTGCGCGGCGCCCAGGCGCAGGACCTGGCGGCCGACCGCATTGGCACCCTCCAGCGGCTTGGTGATCAGCCCGGACAGCACGCCCTCGATCTCGCCCAGGTGGCGCAGGGTGGTGGCCAGCAACAGGCGCACGAAGGCGCGGTCGCGCGGATCGAGTGCGGTGAAGCCGCGATGGCCGGCCAGCGCGTCGTCGAGCGGCTGGCCCTTGTCGAGGCAGGCCATCAGCACATCGACTGCGGCGCGGCGGGAAGCGAGCGGGGTAACGTCCATCGTGCGGCGCTATAGCCGCCGCGAGCGCCGTTGTCATCGTCGCCCTGTCTCGGCAGTGTGCCGCCCGAAAGGATTTCCTGCATGAAGAGCGTGAGTTCCTACCTCGCCGACTGGTGGCGGCTGGTCGTGCCCTATTTCCGCTCCGAGGAGCGCTGGATCGCCATCGGCCTGCTGGTCGGCGCGATCGTGCTCACCTTGGCGGCGGTGACGGTCAATGTCGCCTTCAGCGAATGGAACCGGCGCTTCTACGACAGCCTGCAGAACAAGGACGAAGCCGCCTTCTGGACCGAGATGGTCAACTTCGGCTGGATCGCGGCGCTCGCCATCGCCTTCGGCGTGGCGCGGGGGCTGGTCAGCCCCTACCTGCGCCTGCGGTGGCGGCGGTGGCTGACCGGCCACTATCTGTCGCACTGGCTGGATGGGCGCGGCTACTACCGCATCGAGCTCGAACGCAAGGTCGACAATGCCGACCAGCGAATCGCCGAGGATCTGCGGCTGCTGGGCTTCTACACGATGACCCTGTTGCTGGGATTGATCAGTGCCGTGGCGACGCTGATCTCGTTCCTGTTCATCCTGTGGCAGCTTTCGGGCCCGATCTCCCTGTCGTTCATCGGCCTCGATGTCGTGATCCCGGGCTACATGGTCTGGGCGGCGCTGATCTATGCCTTCCTCGGCACCTGGCTCGCCAACCTGGTGGGCAGGCGACTGATCCCGCTCAACTTCCTGCAGCAGCGCTACGAGGCGAATTTCCGCTTCGGCCTGATGCGCGTGCGCGAGAATGCCGAGGGCATCGCGCTATACCGCGGCGAGCCGCGCGAGAACGAGGTGCTGGAAGCCAAGTTCACCGACGTGTTCAACAATGCCTGGCGCGTGCTGGTGACCGAGATGCAGCTCGTCTTCTACCAGATCGGCTATGGCCAGCTCGCGATCATCTTCCCCTATATCGTGACGGCGCCGCGCTTCTTTGCCGGTGCGATCACGCTGGGCGTCGTCATGCAGACGGCGCAGGCGTTCGGCCAGGTCCAGACGGCGCTTTCCTTCTTCATCGACAACTACACCAACGTGGCCGAGCTGCGCGCCGTGATGGACCGCCTGAAGGGGCTGCAGGACGCCATCGAGGAGAAGCCGGCGGAGAACATCACCGTCGCCGCCGAGCCGGGACGGGCGGATGTCGGCACCAGCGGCCTCGACCTCGCGCTGCCCAACGGCCAGACCTTGCTCAAGGATCTCGACCTCGTGCTGCCGAAGGGCACCTCGACCCTGATCACCGGGACGAGCGGCTCCGGCAAGAGCACGCTGTTCCGGGCGATGGCGGGAATCTGGCCCTTCGGCCGCGGGCGGGTGCTGATTCCGGCTGGGGCGCGCGTGCTGTTCCTGCCGCAGAAGCCCTACATTCCGATCGCCACCTTGCGCGATGCCGTGAAGTATCCGGATGAGAACTCCACCGCGACCGATGCCGACATCGTGAGCGCGCTGGAGGCGGCGCGGCTCGGGCATCTGGCGAGCCGTCTCGACGAGGAGGCTCACTGGAGCAACACCCTGTCCGGCGGCGAACAGCAGCGGCTGGCGATCGCACGGGCATTGGTGTTCAAGCCTGACTGGCTGTTCCTCGACGAGGCCACCGCCTCGCTCGACGAGGCCAACGAGGCCGCGGTCTACGGCGTGCTGAAGGAAAGGCTGCCCGGCACGACGATGATCTCGATCGGCCATCGGCCGTCGTTGCGGCAATGGCATGCGCAGCGGCTCGAACTGAAGCGGGCGCCGGGCGAGACGGGGAGTCTAAACGTCGTAACCTGACGAACGCTCGATGGTGAGGCCGGGCACGCGCGCCAGGGCGCGGACGGCCTCCTCGATCGCGCGTGACTTCCAGGCGTCACGTGCCCACCAGGGGCCGACGTCGATCGACTCGGAGCCGCCGCCGCGCGCCGGCTCGATGCTGGCGACCTTCACGAGCGAAGTGCCGGGGCGGCCCAGCACGATGGTCACCGCGCGGGTCGAGAGGTGCCAGCGCTGGCCCGAGGCGTCGCTCCACAGGGCGAAGTCCTTTTCACCCAACGTCCGGGCGATCGGTCCGGGCGTGTCGAGCAGGTCGGGCGTGTGCAGGCAGCGGTTGGCGATGCGATGGGGATCGTCTGCGTCGCCTGCCCGCACATCGTAGGCGACTGCGAATCTCTCGATCTTGCCGGCCGATTGCGCATCGCGCGCGACGGCCTCGTTGGCGGCCTGCCAGTCAGTCATCCAGGGGGCGGCCGCGGCCTCAAGGTCGCCCCATCCGAGATAGAGTGCTCCCAGGCTGTCACCGAAATCCGTGGCGCGCGGTGCGCCATAGATCGAGAGGCCGACCGAAATCCCGTCGCGGGTCGTCCAGGTGGCGTAGAGGACGACATGGTCGGGGGAGCTTGCATACGAGGAAAACTCGTCGCGCTCGATGGTGTGGGGAGCGCCGAGGCGAATCACGAGCCGGGCGAACACGCCCTTGGCCGCCATGGCGCCGGCGGCCAGTTGATAGGTGATGTTGAGGATCGGGCGGTCGGGCCGGGATGCCGCGATCTCCGCCGAGAGCGTGGTGAAGCCAAGCGCTTCAGCACACCGCAGCGTGCGGCTGCAGTAACCCGTGTCCTCGATACCAGGAATGACCGCATCGAAACGCGTTCCCCAAGGGAAGAAGCCGGCATCGCCGAGGTGGAAGCCCTTAGCCGTGTCGTCCATTGGCTGAGATTAGCGGAAAACTGGAGTTGCCTGAGGAGATAGTAGTCTTGCTATATAGGAAAGTTCCCGCTAGCCTTTCCGCCATGGACAAGATCGCCCGCACCACCCGCGACATCGGGCTCCGCCTGCGGGCGGCGCGCACCGGCGCGGGGCACACCCTGGCCCACGTCGCAAGCCGCGCGGGCGTATCGGAAGGGTTCCTGTCGAAGCTCGAGCGCGGGCAGGCCGCGGCCTCGATCGCCAACCTGATCCAGCTTGCCGAGGTCCTGGGACTCGGCATGCACGAGCTGTTTCCTAACCAAGGCGCGCCGGCCATGACGCGGGTCGCCTTGCATCGCGCCGATAGCGGCAATCTTCAGGAGGTCGCCGCCACGGGCTATCGCTGGCGGCATCTCGGCGGTGGCGCGCCGCTCGACCGGATGGAGGTGTTCCACCTCGTCTTCCCGCGTGCCAAGGGCATGGAGGCGATGGTGTCCCATCCCGGCCAGGAGCACTGCTACGTGCTGTCGGGGGAGGTGCTGTTCCATGTCGGCGACGCGCAATACCGGTTGAAGGCCGGCGACGGCATCCTGATCGATTCGCAGCAGCCGCATCGCGCCGAGAATGCCGGGCGCGGCCAGGCGCAGGTCCTGATGTCGGTGGCGAAACCCGCCGATGCGGCCGGTGTGCCCGACTGGTGGCATCTCTCGTCACTCAAGAAGGAGGAAAGCAAGCCATGAGCAAGCATGTTCCCGACACGGCGGCGGCCAATGCGGCGCTGGGCACGACGCGCGAGGCTTCGCGTCGCGACCACAAACCCTACCAGGTGCGTCACCTCGACGAGATCGAGTGGGAGACGATCCGCTGGCCGGGCGAGACCGGCAAGATGCTGTTCCATCCGCGGCCGGAGGACCCGACGCAGCCGAACGCCGGCATTTTGCGACTGGAGCCGGGTGCTTATCATCCGGAGCACTATCACGGCTTCGCGCAGGTCTGGCTGGTGCTGAAGGGCGACTTCGTGATCGACGGCCGGACCTGCACGCCCGGCACGATGCTCTATCACCCCGATCCCCACTTCGAAGGCGAGTTCAGGACCGAGACCGGCGGCGAGATCCTGATCGTGCAGTATCCCGGCCCGACGACCGGCGAACGCCCGATCTATGCCGGCCGCTTCAACATGGAGACCCGCAAGTCGGTCGCCGAGGAGCGCGTCGACCTTTAAGGGGCGGAGCGCGGCGCAGGCTTCCAGGAGCGGAGGAGCAGCCAGCCGCCGAGACCGAAGCCCAGTACGCCACCCAGCGGCAGGCCAACGGCGACACCGCCCATCGCGGCCGAGCCCTCGAACGAACCGCCGATCGCGGTGAAAAGGAGGCCGAGCCCCAGGGCCATCACGCCGGCGCCAAGACAGGCGCCGACCAGAGCCGCCAGCAGGGCGACCAGCCAGCGGATCAGCGCAGGCTCGCGTTGATCTTGTCGAGCGCCGAGGTGCCCGGGCACAGTTCCGGGGCGTTCAGCGTGTTCAGCGGCACGTCGACCGTGTTGAGGTTGGCGTGCAGGTCGCTCGGCGTCGGGTCGACATAGAGCAGGCCGGTCACGACCTCGCCGGCATGCATGCCTTCCTGGATACGCTTCATCGCCGAGACCTTGTCGGACGGATCGTAATCCTCGCCGAGCTTGCGCAGGCGCAGGATCGAGCCGTCATGCTGCTGCACGATCTTCGTGGTGCCGGGATCGTAGGAGGTGGTGATCTCCTCGCGGGTCTCGATGAAGTCGATGCGGTTCAGCGCCTCGTTGTGCTCGCGCACATAGTCGTAGCTCTTGGTCGAGCCAGCATGGTTGTTGAAGGCCACGCAGGGGCTGATGACGTCGAGGAAGGCCGCGCCCTTGTGATCCATCGCTGCCTTGATCAGCGGTACGAGCTGGTGCTTGTCGCCCGAGAAGGAGCGACCGACGAAGGTGGCGCCCATCAGGATGGCCAGCGACACCATGTCGATCGAGGAGTCTGAATTGGCGACACCCTTCTTGCTGATCGAACCCTTGTCGGCGGTGGCGGAGAACTGGCCCTTGGTCAAGCCGTACACGCCGTTGTTCATGACGATGTAGGTCATGTTCACGCCGCGCCGCATGACATGGGCAAACTGGCCGAGGCCGATCGAGGCGGAGTCGCCGTCGCCCGACACGCCCATGTAGATCAGGTCGCGGTTGGCCAGGTTGGCGCCGGTCATCACCGACGGCATGCGGCCGTGCACGGTGTTGAAGCCGTGGCTGGCGCCCACGAAGTAGGTCGGCGCCTTCGACGAGCAGCCGATGCCCGAGAGCTTGGCGACCTGATGCGGCAGGATGTCGAGCTCGTAGCAGGCCTGGATGATCGCGGCGCTGATCGAATCGTGGCCACAACCGGCGCAGAGCGTCGAGACGGCGCCCTCATAGTCACGACGGGTGTAGCCCGCCTTGTTCTTGACCAGCGACGGATGATGGAGACGGGGCTTGGCGATGTAGGTCATGACGCGGCCTTGTCGAACGAGACAACCTTGAACTGACCGAGCTTCTTGGCGATGTCGGTCGCGATGAAGCGCGCCGTGATCGGCGTGCCGTCATAGTGCAGGACGGGGACGATCTTGCGGGCGTCGAGCGTGTATTCGCTGAGCAGCATGGTGCGCAGCTGGCCGTCGCGGTTCTGTTCCACGATGAACACGCGGTCGTGCTCGTGGATGAAATCCTCGACGCTCTGCGCGAACGGGAAGGACCGCACGCGCAGCGCGTTGACGTGATGGCCCTCGGCCTCGAGATGGTCCAGCGCCTCGTCCATCGCCGGGCTGGTCGAGCCGAAATAGATCACGCCGAAGCGGGTCGGCTTGGGCGAGGAATAGCGCAGCGGCTGCGGCGCGATCTTCTTCGCGGTCTCCCACTTCTTCTGCAGCCGCTCCATGTTACGCACATAGACAGGGCCTTCCTCCGAGTAGCGCGCGTACTCGTCCTTGGTCGTGCCGCGCGTGAAGTAGGAGCCCTTGGTCGGGTGCGTGCCGGGATAGGTGCGGAACGGGATGCCGTCGCCGTCGACGTCGAGGTAGCGTCCGAAATTCTTGCCCGCCTCGAGATCCTCGGCGGTCATCACCTTGCCGCGGTCGAGGACGCGGTTCTCGTCCCAGGCGAACGGCTTGCACAGCCGATGGTTCATGCCGATGTCGAGATCGGTCATGACGAACACCGGGGTCTGCAGGCGGTCGGCGAGATCGAGCGCGTCGGCGGTGAACTCGAAGCACTCGCGCGGATCCTCGGGAAACAGCAGCACGTGTTTGGTGTCACCGTTGGACGCATAGGCGCAGCCCAGCAGGTCCGACTGCTGCGTGCGCGTCGGCATGCCGGTGGAGGGACCGCCGCGCTGGACGTTCACCAGCACCGCCGGGACTTCGGCGAAATAGGCAAGTCCGATGAACTCGGTCATCAGCGAGATGCCGGGGCCCGAGGTCGCGGTGAAGGAGCGTGCACCGTTCCAGGCGGCGCCGATCACCATGCCGATCGAGGCCAGCTCGTCCTCGGCCTGCACGATCGCGTACTTGGCCTTGCCGGTCTCCTTGTCGTGGCGGAACTTCTTGCAATGGGCCTGGAAGGCCTCGGCCAGGGACGAGGAGGGCGTGATCGGGTACCAGGCGCAGACCGTGGCGCCGCCATAGACGGCGCCGAGTGCGGCGGCGCTGTTGCCTTCGACGAAGATGCGGTCGCCGACATTGTCGGCATGCCGCACCTTGATCTTCACCAGGTCGGGATCGACATGCTGCTTCACCCAGTCACGGCCGAGGTTCATCGCCTTGACGTTGGAATCGATCAGCTTTTCCTTGCCCTTGAACTGTTCGCTGAACAGCCGCTGGATCTGCTTCTCGTCGATGTCGAGCAGCACCGAGAGCGCGCCGACATAGATGATGTTCTTGAAGAGCTGGCGCTGGCGGGCGTCGGTGTAGGTGGCGTTGGTGATCGCCGTCAGCGGCACGCCGATCACGTTGATGTCCTCGCGGAACATCGACGCCGGCATCGGCTTGGTCGAATCGTAGAACAGGTAACCGCCCGGCGTGATCTCCTTCACGTCCTCGGCCCAGGTCTGCGGGTTCATGGCGACCATCATGTCGACGCCGCCGCGACGGCCGAGATAACCCTTCTCGGTGACGCGGACCTCGTACCAGGTCGGCAGGCCCTGGATGTTCGAGGGGAAGATGTTGCGCGGGCTGACGGGGACGCCCATGCGCAGGATCGACCGGGCAAAGAGTTCGTTGGCCGAGGCCGACCCGGATCCGTTGACGTTCGCGAACTTGACGACGAAGTCGTTAACGGCGGCTATTGCTTGCGGCATGCTTGCTCCGCGTGAGTCATTTCGATGTAGTACTTGCGCATGTCCCATGCGCCGGTCGGGCAACGTTCGGCGCACAGCCCGCAATGCAGGCAGACATCCTCGTCCTTGACCATGACGCGCTGGGTCTTGAGATCGCCGCCGATGTAGAGGTCCTGCGTCGGGTTAAGCGCCGGCGCCATGAGGCGCGTGCGCAGTTCCTTTTCCTCGCCGTTCTCGGTGAAGGTGATGCAGTCCATCGGGCAGATGTCGACGCAGGCATCGCACTCGATGCAGAGCTGGCCGCTGAACACCGTCTGGACGTCGCAGTTCAGGCAGCGCTGGGCCTCCTTGAAGGCGAGCTGCGGATCGAAGCCCAGCTCGACCTCGGCCATGATGTCCTTCAGCGCTTCCTGCTTGGGGCGATGCGGGACCTTCAGGCGATGGTCGATGGTGGGCGCGTTGTCGTAGCTCCACTCGTGGATGCCCATCTTCTGGCTGGCGACGTTGACGCCGGGGGCGGGACGCTCCTCGGGATTCTCGCCGATCAGCATCTTGTGGATCGAGGTCGCCGCCTCGTGGCCGTGCGCGGCCGCCCAGATGATGTTCTTCGGGCCGAACGCCGCGTCGCCGCCGAAGAACACCTTGGGATGCGTGCTGGCGAAGGTCTTTTCGTTGAGCTGGGGCAGGCCCCACTTGTCGAACTCGATGCCGGCATCCTTCTCGATCCACGGGAAGGCGTTCTCCTGGCCGATGGCGACCAGCACGTCGTCGCACTCGTGGAATTCGTCGGGCTCGCCCGACGGGACCAGCGAGCGGCGGCCCTTGTCGTCGTACTTCGCGACCACCTTCTCGAACAGCACGCCCTTGATCTGGCCGCCCTCGTGGCGGACTTCCTTCGGCACGAGCATGTTGAGGATGGGGATGTCCTCGCCGATCGCGTCTTCCTTCTCCCAGGGCGACGCCTTCATCTCCTCGAAGCCGGAACGGACGATCACCTTCACGTCGTCGCCGCCGAGACGGCGGGCGGTGCGGCAGCAGTCCATCGCGGTATTGCCGCCGCCCAGCACGATCACGCGCTTGCCAACCTTGGTGATGTGGCCGAACGAAACGGACGACAGCCAGTCGAGGCCGATATGGATGTTGGCGGCGGCTTCCTTGCGGCCGGGCACGTCGAGGTCGCGGCCGCGCGGCGCGCCCGAGCCCACGAACACCGCGTCGTAGCCTTCGGCCAGCACGGCCTTCAGCGAGTCGACGCGCTGATGCCGGAATTCGACGTTGCCGATGCCGGTGATGTAGCCGACTTCCTCGTCGATGACCGATTCGGGCAGGCGGAAGTGCGGGATCTGCGTGCGGATGAAGCCGCCGAGCTTCGGGTCCTGGTCGTAGATGACGATTTCATAGCCCAGCACCGCGAGATCGCGTGCAACCGTGAGCGAGGAGGGGCCGCCGCCGATGCAGGCCACACGTTTGCCGTTCTTCTCCGGCGCCTTGGGCATCTTGGAATTGATGTCGTCGTCGTCCTTGTAGTCGGCGGCGACGCGCTTCAGGCGGCAGATCGCGACCGGCTCCTTCTTGCCCTTGACCAGCGTCTCGTCCTCGACGCGGCTGCGCCGACACGCCGGCTCGCAGGGGCGGTCGCAGGTTCGACCCAGAATTCCCGGGAAGACGTTGGATTTCCAGTTGATCATGTACGCGTCGGAATAGCGTCCGTGCGCGATCAGCCTGATGTACTCGGGGACTGGCGTGTGGGCGGGACACGCCCACTGGCAATCGACGACCTTATGGAAGTAGTCGGGATTGGCGATATCTGTCGGCTTCAACATAAACTCCAGGCGGCGGCGGGAGCGCAGATACTCAGGTAAACGACAATTTAGATTACTCTAAAAGGGGGGCGCATTGGGGGATTATTACCGTCCAGCGTCAAGGGCTAACCGCTTGCAACAACGGGCAAAATCCCCTCACAGCGCACAGGGTTTTAGCGGGACGCTCAACGGGTGGGGCGGTAGGCGCTGGGGGACACGCCCGACGCTCTGCGGAACATCGCGCTGAAGGCGCTCACGCTGTCGTAGCCAAGATCGAGCGCGACGTCGGTTACGGCCTGGCCGCCGCTGAGACGTCCCATCGCTTCGAGCACGCGCGCCTGCTGCCGCCACGCGCCGAAGGTGAGGCCGGTCTCCGTCACGAACAGCCGGGCGAGGGTGCGAGGGCTTGCATTCGCCCATCCTGCCCAGTGTTCGAGCGTCCGTTGGTCGCCGGGCGCCGCCAGCAAGGCCGAGCAAAGTCGCTGCAGACGCTTGTCGCGCGGCATCGGGAGATGCAGCGGCAGCGACGGCTCGTGGTGCAGTTCGTCGAGGATCAGCGCCTCGACATGGCCCGCGGCGCCGCTTTCGTCGTAATGCACCGGCATCTCGGTCGCGCGCACGATCAATTCGCGCAGCAGGGGAGAGATGTGCAGCACGCGGCAGACCTCCGGCATACCTTCGGCCGCGTCCTGCCGCAGATAGAGGGTGCGCATCGTCACGTCGCCCGACATCACGATGGAATGGCGGACGCCGGGCGGCATCCACAGGGCGCGCTGCGGCGGCACCACCCAGACCGCCTCTTCTGTTGAAATGCGCATCGTGCCGGCGGTGGCATAGATCAGCTGGGCGCGGCGATGGCGGTGCGGCGCGATCTCGAAACCGTCGGCGAAGTCCTTGGGCATGGCCGCGACCGCGCGCGGGACGCCCTGGTAGTCCTCGGGGTTCGTCGAGCGCAGAGCGGCTTGGCTATTTTGCGACATTAGTTGGCAATCTAGCGCAAGACAGACAGGCGGGCCATCTCTAGTCTGACGGCTCTGGAGGAACGAACAAGATGAGCCACGGAAGTCCCACCTCTATCCTGCTCAACATCGGCCACGCCATGGATCACTGGATCCTGGTGGTCTTCGCCTATTCCTGGGGCGTCATCGCCGGCGTCTGGGGCGTGGAGTGGACCGAACTCACGCCATTCAACTACGGCGCGCTCTTCATGTTCGGTGCCGGCTCGATCGTGAGCGGCCGCCTCGGCGACCATTGGGGCCGCTGGATCATGATGGTGATCTTCTTCGCCGGCATGGGTGTCTCGGCCCTGATCATCGCGCTTTGCACCAACAAATGGCAGATCGGCGCGGCGCTGACCCTGATGGGCGCCTTCGCCTCGATCTACCATCCGGTCGGCATCCCGATGCTGGTCCAGAAGGCCAAGAACCCGGGATTCACGATCGGCGTGAACGGGCTCGCGGGCAACATGGGCATCGCCATCGCCGCCGGCCTCTCCGTCTACATTGCCCAGCGTTTCGGCTGGCAGGCGGCGTTCATCATCCCGGGCGTGATCTGCCTGATCTGCGCCGTCGCCTTCGTGGCACTGGTGCCGCGCGAGGAAATGGCGCCGGCCAAGCGCAAGGCCAAGATGCTCGACCTGCCGCCGTCGGTCATGGCGCGCGTGTTCGCCATCATGACCTTCACCGCGGTGACGGGCAGCATCATCTTCAACTTCACGACCAACGGAAACGGCGAGCTGCTGGCCAACCGCGCCAGGAACATCGCGCAGGATCCGGCGATGCTGGCGACGATGCTGTTCATCATCTTCTCGCTGGCCTCGCTGGCGCAGCTCGTGGTCGGCAAGCTGATCGACCGCTATCCGCTGAAGAACATCTACCTGCCCATCGTGCTGCTGCAGGTGCCCCTGTTTCTGATCGCCTCGCAGGTCGAGGGCTGGGCCCTGTTCCTGACGGCCATTGCCTTCATGCTGCTGGTGTTCGGCGCCATTCCGTTCACCGACGCGATGATCGTGCGCTACATCGACGACCGCATGCGCAGCCGCGTTACCGGCGTCCGACTGGCGATCGGGTTCGGCGTCAGCTCCTTCGTCGTGGCGCTGATCGGACCGCTGGTGAAGGACGCAGGCTTCCCCGTCCTGCTGTCGGTCCTGGCGGGTGTCGCCTTCTGCTCCTTCCTGGCTCTGTCGATGCTGCCCAGCGAGAAGGACGTGCACGCCATCGCCGCGGCGCCCAAGCCCGCCGAATAACCCGCTTCGCCTGACGAACGACGGCCGCGCCCGGATTGCGCGGCCGTCGCGCGTTTGCGATCCTGCCTCCCAAGAAACAGATCACGGGTAGGATCATGCTCAAGAGACGTACTGTGCTGGCGGGTACCGCCGGCTGGACCATCATTGGCGCCTCCGCGGTGCGGGCGCAGGTGTGGCCGAACCAGCCGATCAGGCTGGTGGTGCCCTATGTTGCCGGCGGTTCGACCGACACGGCCGCGCGCATCGTCGCCGAGAAGCTGACCGGGCTGCTCGGCCAGCAGGTGATCGTCGAGAACAAGGGAGGCGGCAACACGATCATCGGCATGGATGTCGTGGCCAAAGCGAAGCCCGACGGCAATACGCTGCTTCTGGGCGCCGCGACGATGGCCACCAACGTCGCGCTGGGCCTGAAGCAGCCGTTCGATCCGCTGAAGGACTTCCAGATGATCTCGACCCTGGTCGACATTCCCGATCTCCTGGCGATCGACGGGAAGGCGCTGCCGGCAAAGAATTATGCCGAGTTCGCGGAATGGGTGAACAAGCAGCCGCAGCGCGTGCGCTACGCCACGTCGGGCATGGGCAACCAGCCGCATCTGTGGGGCGAGTTGTTCCGCACGCGCAACAAGCTCAACCTGGAGAGCGTCAGCTACAAGGGAGCGGCCGACGCCTTGCGCGATGTGATGGGCGGCCACCTGCCGATCATGATCGACGTCGTGCTGCCGACGGGGACGCACGTCGCGGCGGGACGCCTCACCGGTATCGCGGTGGCCTCGCCCGAGCGCTCGACCGTGTGCCCCGACGTTCCGACCGTGGCCGAACTCGGCATGAAGGACCTGGAAAGCGCGGCCTTCTTCGGACTCGTCGGACCTGCCGGATTGCCGGCGCCGATCGTGGAGAGGCTGAATGCGTCGTGCCTGGAAGTCCTGAAGGATCCGCCGGTGAAGAAGAGATTCGCCGAACTCGGCTTCTTCAGCACTGGCAGCACGCCGCAAGCCTATCTCGATCGGGTCAAGTTCGAGACGGAGCGCTGGACCAAGGTCGTCAAGGACAACAACATCAAGGTCGAAGGATAGCGTTCATGGCGTCAGCGTCGGCCGTCCCGGTCCCTTCCTCCCATCTCGACGCCGCACGCGACGCCGAACCCGCAACCACGGCCGCGAACGCCGCGATGGCGTCGCGGCTGCCGTTCTCGGATACGGCGGACTTCGAGGCCGCGAGGAAAGGATTGATCGCCGAAGTCCCGGACGGAGTCGTGCGCACGGGCGGCGGCACGGTTCTGTGGAACCTGGGCGAATACGCTTTCATCGACGGCGAGTTGGCGCCGAATACGGTCAATCCCAGCCTGTGGCGCATGGCCCGGCTCAACCTCGCCAACGGTCTGTTCAAGGTGACGGACCGGCTCTATCAGCTCCGCGGATTCGACATCGCCAACCTGACGGTGATCGAGGGAGACAACGGGCTGATCCTGATCGATCCGCTGACGACCGCCGAGGTCTCGCGCGCGGCGCTTGAACTCTATTACGCGCACCGGCCGCACAAGCCCGTGGTCGCCGTGATCTACACCCACAGTCACATCGATCATTACGGCGGCGTGCGCGGCGTCGTCGACGAGGCCGACGTGAAGGCGGGGAAGGTCAAGGTGATCGCGCCGGCCGGCTTCATGGAGGCCATCTCGGGCGAGAACGTGCTGGCAGGAGCGCCGATGTCGCGGCGCGCGCAATTCCAGTTCGGCACGATGCTGCCGCGTGGCGCGCGGGGGCAGGTCGATGCCGGCCTCGGCAAGAGCGTGGCGCGCGGGACGCCCGGCCTGATCGCACCGACCCAGTCGATCGCCAAGGCGGTCGAGACGCACATGATCGACGGCGTCGAGATCGTCTTCCAGCTCGCGCCGGAGACCGAGGCGCCGGCCGAGATGCACATGTTCTATCCGCAGCTCGGCGTGCTCAACATGGCGGAGAATGCCTGCCCGCTGCTGCACAACTTCATCCCGCTGCGCGGCGCGGTGGCGCGCGATCCGCGCATCTGGGCCAAGTATATCGGCGACGCGATCGCGATGTACGGGCCGAAGACGAAGGTGCTGATCGGCCAGCATCACTGGCCGACCTGGGACAACGCGAAGATCATCGACTACCTCGAGGCGCAACGCGACCTCTACAAGCACATTCACGACCAGACGCTGCGCTACATGAATCGCGGCTGGCGTCCGGCCGAGATCGCCGAGGTGATCGACCTGCCGCCGGGGCTCGCGGAGCGCTGGTCGGCGCGCGGCTACTACGGCTCGGTGAGCCACAACGTGAAGGCGGTCTATCAGCGTTACCTTTCCTGGTACGACGGCAACCCCTGCAACCTGCACCCGCTGCCGCCGGCGCCCGCGGCGGCCAAGTTCGTCGAGTACATGGGCGGCGCGGCCGCGGTGATCGAGAAGGCGCGCGCCGACTTCGCCAGGGGCGAGTTCCGCTGGGTCGCCCAGGTGATGAAGGAAGTCGTCTACGCCGAGCCCCAGAACAAGGAGGCCCGCGCCCTCTGCGCCGATGCGCTGGAACAGATGGGCTACCAGGCCGAGTCGGCGACCTGGCGCAACGCCTTCCTCTATGGTGCGCAGGAACTCCGCCATGGCGTCTTCCAGATGCCGGTGCGACCCGGCATGGGGGCCGATACGCTGGCGGGCCTCACCAGCGACGTCTTCTTCGACCTGATGGCGATCCGTCTCGACGCGGCCAAGGCCGCAGGCCAGTCGCTGGTCGTCAACTGGCGCTTCACCGATCGCGGCGAGACGCTGGTGCTGACGCTGAAGCACAGCACGCTGACCCACCGGATGGGAGAGACGGCCACCAATGCCGACGTCTCGGTCACGACGACGCGGGCCACGATGGACCAGATCGTCATGCGCAAGCTCACCATTCCCGATGCCCTGGCGAGCGGTGCATTGAAGCTCGAAGGAGAGATCCCGAAGCTGGGCGCGCTGTTCTCGATGATGGATCCGCCGACGGGAATCATGTTCGAGATTCTGACGCCGGGAGAAGGCCGCTGACGCGAAACGCTTGACAGAACCTCCCGCGCACCCTGTGATGGGTGCAACAAATATTAAGAGTCTATGGGAGAGGGATATGCTCAAGCACAAGGGTCTGCGCCTTTTGGGGGGCGTGGTTGCCGCCGTTGCGGCATTGGGCATGGCGGTCTCCGCCCAGGCCCAGGAAAAGAAGATCAAGATCGGCGTCATCTACGATCTGACCGGGCCGCTGGCTGGCGGTGGGTCGGAACTGCAGTACGTCGGCGCCAAGATCATGATCGACAACTTCATCAAGCAGGGTGGGGTCGAGGGCTACAAGATCGAGGCAGTCTACGCGGATGCGCAGAGCAAGCCGGACGTCGCCATCAACGAGGCGGTGCGCCTGATCGAGCAGGAGAAGGTCAACCTCCTCCTGGGGTTCTTCTCCTCGGCGCAATGCGTTCCCGTCGCGGCGCGCGTCGAGCAGCTCAAGAACTTCATGTGGATCACGACCTGCATTTCCACGAGCGTCGTGGAGAACAAGAATCTCAAATACGTCTTTAGGCCCCAGGCGAGCGGCCAGCAGTTCGGCCTGATGGCCGCCGACATGATCGAGAAGAACGCCAAGGCGAAGTTCGGCAAGGAGCCGAAGGACATGCGCGTGGCGATCATCCACGAGGATGGCTCGTACGGTGTCGACGTCGCCAAGGGCAACGAGGCGGGCTCCAAGAAGGCTGGCTTCAACATCGTCATGAAGGAAGGCTATTCGGCAACCGCGCCCGATCTGTCGGCGCTGGTGACGAAGCTGAAGCGGGCCCGTCCCGACGTGATCTTCCACACGGGCTACAACCCCGACATCACGCTGTTCGCCCGGCAGGCGCGCGAACAGGGCCTGAAGTTCGGGGCGCTGGTCGGGCATGGCGCGGGCTACGGCGTCTACGAGAAGCTCAAGGAGGGCATGGGCAGCGATGTGAACTACGTGTTCAATATCGACCCGATCTCCATCTGGCTGGCTAACCAGGCGTCGCTCGATCCGAAGCTGCCGCCGGTGATCAAGATGGTCGGCGAGGAGTTCGACAAGGTGAAGCCGGGTGTCGCGATCCGCTCGGCCCATGTCGGCATGGCCGCTTCCAATTCGTACGTGTTCTTCACCGAGGTGTTGCCGCGGGCGATCAAGAAGTATGGCGGGATCGATCCCGAAGCCCTCCGCAAGGCTGCGCTCGAGGTCGACCTCCCCGAAGGCGGCACGATGCTGGGCTTCGGCGTGAAGTTCGCGGGCGAAGGCTCGCCGATCGCCGGCCAGAACGAGCGCTCCTTCCCGGTCATCATCCAGTATGTCGACGACAAGTCGTACGTGGTGTGGCCGAAGAGCCAGCAGCAGCGCGAGCCGGTGCTGCCGCTGCCAAAGACCTCGGGCTTCAGCAACCAGTAGGCTGCGGCCGCAACGAACGAGGGCGTGCCGTGCTGGTCGTCGAGGGTCTGGTAAAGCGTTTCGGCGGGTTCACGGCCGTCAACAACGTGTCGTTCAAGGTCGATCAGGGCGAGATTCTCGGCCTGATCGGTCCCAACGGCTCGGGCAAGAGCACGATCTTCAACATGCTGTCGGGGACGTTCCCTCCCAGCGCGGGATCGATCAAGTTCGCCGGCACCGAGATCGCGGGGCTGCCGCCGCACCGCATCATCAACAGCGGCATCGGGCGCACCTTCCAGATCCCGCGCCCGTTCCGCCGCCTCTCCATCTTCGAGAACGTGGCGCTGGCGGGCTACTACGGCCAGGGCAGCCACAGCCGCGTCAAGGCGGACGAAGCCGCCGAGCGGGCCCTCGCCATGGTCGGCCTGCCCACCGATCGAATGGCGAGCGTCGATGGGCTGGGCGCTGCGGGACTGAAGAAGCTCGAACTCGCCAAGGCGATCGCTACGGGACCGAAGCTCCTGCTGGCCGACGAGAGTCTGGGCGGCCTCGACGAGACCGAGATGGACCAGGCGGCCGAGATGCTGCGGAAGATCCGCACCGAACTCGGTATCACCATCATCTGGGTCGAGCACATCATGGGCGTGCTCATGCGCGTCGTGGACCGCGTCATGGTGCTGGATCACGGCGAGAAGATTTCCGAGGGCCTGCCGAGCGCGGTGTCGCACGATCCCCGCGTCATCGAGGTCTATCTCGGCACCGATGCCCACGCCACGCAGGCCACGGCCGCGGCGGCCGCTGCCGCCGGCGGCGGCACCGCCCAGCGCTGACGGGGCCGATACCATGCTTGAACTCAGATCGATCGACGCCGGCTACGGCCGGTTCCAGGCGCTGTTCGGCATCGACCTCGACGTCAAGGCGGGCGAGGCAGTCGGTGTGATCGGCCCCAACGGCGCCGGCAAGACCACCCTGATGCGCGTCATCTCCGGCCTGATCCGCCCGACCAAGGGTTCGATCAGCATGCAGGGGACCGACGTGCTCGCGACCCCGGCGCACCGGATCGTGAGCCTCGGCATCGCCCACGTGCCGGAGAACCGGCGCTTGTTTCCGCGCCTTAGCGTCGAAGACAATCTTCGCATGGGGGCCTACATGCCCGAGGCGAGGGCGCGCTATCGCGAGCGCATGGACTTCGTGTTCGACCTGTTCCCGCGCATGAAGGAACGCCGCAACCAGCTGGCCGGCACCATGTCGGGGGGCGAGCAGCAGATGTGCGCCATCGGCCGTGCGCTGATGAGCGACCCCAAGCTGCTGCTGCTCGACGAGCCGTCGGCCGGCCTCGCACCGGTCGTGGTGCAGCAGGTCTTCGAGCTGGTGAAGCGCATCCGGGCCGGTGGCCTCACCGTGCTGATCGTCGAGCAGAACGTACAGCAGGTGCTGAAGGTCGTCGACCGCGCCTACCTGCTTGAGGCCGGCTCGATCCGCGCCTCCGGCGCCTCGGCCGATCTGTTGGCCGACGACTCGATTCGTCAGGCGTATCTCGGTGTGTAGGTGAAGCGATGATGGAAATTTTCGACATCTACCTGCTCGAGGCGCTGGTCAACGGCATCCTGCTGGGCGGCGTGCTGGCGCTGCTGGCGCTGGGCCTGAACCTGATCTTCGGCGTCATCGACGTGACGTGGATCTGCTACGCCGAGCTGGTCATGATCGGCATGTACGGCATGTACTATCTGTTCTCCGTCTACGGCCTGCCGTACTGGGTCGCCGCGCCGATTTGCATCCTGCTGGTTGCGGCTCTGGGGGCGGCCCTGCACTTCCTGGTGATCGAGCCGCTGCTGGGAGCGCCGCCGATCAACCAGCTTCTCGCCACCGGCGGCGTTCTGTTCGTGTTGCAGAGCTTCGCCACGGTGGCCTTCGGAATCGACTTCCGCAATCTCGGCATCCGCCTGCCGGTGCTGGCGCTGGGCGAGATGCACTTCAGCTACGCCCGCCTGCTGGCCTTCGGTGCCGCGCTGATCGGCATGGTCGCGGTCTATCTCTTCATGACGCGCACCTACACCGGCACAGCCATCCGGGCGATCGCGCAGGACCGCCAGATCATGGCGCTGATGGGTGTCGACACGAAGAAGATCTACCTCGTCACCTCGGCGCTGGGCGGGGCCCTGGCCGGCCTCGCGGCCTGTCTGCTGGTGCTGCAGTACGACGTCCATCCCTTCGTCGGCCTGTCGTTCGGTCCGATCACCTTCCTGATCTGCGTGCTGGGTGGGCTGGGCAACTTCGTGGGCGGCTTCGTGGCGGCCTTCCTGTTCGCCGAGATCATCTCACTCGGTGGCCTCTTCTCCGACCTCGAATGGGGCTACGTGCTCGCCTTCGCCTTCTTCATCGTCATGATGTTCATCCGGCCGGCCGGCCTGCTGGCGAAGCGCTCATGAACAAGCAGCTCGCCTGGGGCGTCGGCCTGGCGGCGCTGGTCGCGCTGCCCTTCGTCTATCGCGACCCCTACCACCTGCACATCCTGGTGCTGATCCTCATCTGGTCGTTCGCCTACACGTCGTGGTCGATGATGGGGCGCTTCGGGCTGGTGTCGCTGGGCCACGGCGGCTTTATGGGTGTCGGCGCCTATGTGACGACACTGCTGTGGAACCATCTCGGCGTTTCACCCTGGATCGGGATCCCCGCCGCCATGCTGTGCGCCGGTGCGCTGGCCCTGGTCGTGGCCTATCCCTGCTTCCGGTTCCGGATTACCGGCCACTATTTCGCGCTGGTAACGCTGGCTCTGTCGGGCATCGTCCTGCAGATCATCATCGCCACCCGCGACTATACCGGCGGTTCGCTGGGCTACACGCCGGAGCGCACCAAAGGCAGCCATATCCTTGCCCTGCAGTTCGACGACAAGGTCGTCTGGTACCTGATCGCGCTCGGCATCTGGGCCGGCGGCCTGGCGGTCTGGTACTGGATCGACCGCAGCATGAGCCGCTACGCGATGGAGGCGATCTCGGAGGACGAGGACGCCGCCGCCGCCGCGGGGGTCAACGTGACGGCCGAGAAACTGCGCATCACCGTGATCAGCGCCGTCATGACGGCCATGGCGGGCGCCCTTTACGGCCAGTACCAGATGTTCATCTCGCCCGACACGGTAAGCGGCATCGCAGTCTCTCTGCAGATGGTGTTCGCGGCCGTGGTGGGTGGCATCTACGTGGCGCTGGGACCGACCGTCGGCGCCATCATCACCATCCTGCTGGCCGAGATACTGCGCATCGGCTTCGGGACCAAGGCGGTGGGCTACGACAACCTCGTCTACGGCATCCTGCTGGTCCTGTTCATCATCTTCCTCCCCAAGGGTATCCTGGGCAGCTTGCTTGCGTGGCTGAAGTCGCCTAGCAAGCACAAGGATGGATGAGTTCGATTTCGTCGTCGTAGGGGCGGGGTCCTCCGGCGGCCCGATCGTTGACCGGCTGACCGCGGGCGGGCGCTATTCCGTCCTGTTGCTGGAGGCCGGCCCCGACGCCAGGAGCCGCTGGCTGTCGATTCCCGCCGGCTTCGCCAAGACCTTTCTCGATCCCGCCGTGAACTGGAAGTTCAGGACGGAGGCCGAGCCTGAACTCGGCGGTCGCCGGATCTATTGGCCGCGCGGCAAGGTGATCGGTGGCTCCAGCGCCATCAACGGTATGGTCTATATCCGCGGCCTTTCCTCGGATTACGACCAGTGGCGCCAGATGGGCAACGAAGGCTGGTCGTTCGAGGACTGCCTGCCATATTTCCGGCGTCTCGAAGGATATGCCGACGGGGAGACCGCGCTTCGCGGCGGCAACGGGCCGGTCAAGATCACCCAAAGGGACTACGTCAACGAGCTGGGCGATACGTTCCTGGCGGCCTGCACCGAGGTCGGCCTCAATTCCAACGACGACTTCAACGGTCCCGACCAGATCGGCGCGGGCTATTATCACGCGACGGCGAGCGATGGCCGGCGCAACTCGACGGGCCGCGCCTACATCGCGCCCGCCCGCCGCCGCTCCAACTGCAAGGTCGTGACCGGGGCCGCCGTCGAACGCGTGGTGATCGAAGACGGTCGCGCCGTCGGCGTCGCCTTCAATGTCCGCGGCAGGAGTCGGCTTGCCCGGGCGCGCCGTGAAGTCATCCTCAGTGCCGGCACCGTCGGCTCGCCGCAGATCCTGCAACTTTCGGGAATCGGGGCCGGCGCCCATCTCTCGTCCCTCGGCATTCCCGTCGTCCGCGACCTGCCGGGCGTGGGCGAAAACCTGCAGGATCATTTCTGCGTCCGCTCGACCTACAAGACCTGGTGGCGCCTGACGTTGAACGACGACTTCAGCACGTTCCCCCGGCGTGTCAGCGCCGCGTTCCTCTATGCCCTGGCGCGGGTCGGACCGCTCACGGCGATGCCGGCTTTCGCGGGCGCTTTCGTGAAGCTCCTCCCACAGTCGTCGGAACCCGACACCCAGATCCATTTCTTCCCCTGGTCGGTCGACCGCATGGACAAGGGGCCGCATCCTTTCTCCGGCTTCACCATCCTGGCGAACCAGTCGCGCCCCGAGAGCCGCGGCCACGTCCGGATCACCTCACGCGACGCTGCGACACCTCCGGCGATCGTGGCCAACTACCTGTCGACCGAGACCGACCGGCAGGCGGTCATCGCCGCCGGCAAGTTCGAGCGTCTTCTGGCCCGCAGTTCCGCGCTGGGCCGCATCATCACCGACGAGATGCTTCCGGGCGTCGAGGTCTGGTCCGACGATGATTTCCTCGACTATGCGCGCCGTGAGGGCCAGTCCGCCTACCATCCGGTCGGTACCTGCCGCATGGGGCACGATGCCGAGTCGGTGGTCGATCCGCAGTTGCGGGTGCACGGGATCAGAGGCCTGCGCGTGGCCGATGCGTCGGTGATGCCGACACTGGTGTCGGGCAACACCAACGCCGCCTGCATGATGATCGGCGAAAAGGCATCAGACCTGATCCTGGCCGACGCGCAGCGATAGCGCGGCGATCGCCAGCGGCGCGGCACGGCCGCGGATCGACAGGGTCGGCAGTGGCTCGGCCTTCAGGTCGGCTGGAAGGCGAACGAGCGCCAGGAGTTCGGCCGAGACCAGCACGTCGCGGTGCAGGGTCTTGGAAGCGTCGAGCAGTCGAGCCGTGACGTTCAGCGTATCGCCGACATAGGCAATCTCGCGGCGCAGGTCGCCGATTTCCCCGGCGACGATCTCACCGAAATGGAGTGCGGCCCGGAACTCGGGGACGACCCCGAACCTGTCGCGATACCGCGCGGCATTGCGGAGGATGAAGTTGCGGGCGAGGAAGGGGCAGATGAGGCAGTCGCCCTCCCGGAGCGCAGGTCCGGCAGGCCAGGTCAGTATCGCCTCGTCCCCCACGTATTTGTGGATCTCCGCTTCGCTTTCCAGCGCCGCGTCGGCGACGTCCCGAAAAAATGCATTGAGCAATTCGTGGAAGCGGATCGCGCCCAGCCTCTCCGCGAGTCCCGTCGAATCCTTCATGTCGATCAGCAGAAAGGTCTTCTGCTCGCGCCGGGGGCGGGCATAGCGTCCAACAAGCAGGTTTTTCAGGGTGCCAAAGCCCAGCAGCCGCCCCATCTCCACGACGAGATTGCCGAACACCGACATGCCGATGGCGAAGAGCACGGAACTGCGAAAGGTCGGATCGACGACGATGCTGCGCGACGTGCCGATCGACATGATCAGGCGCGACAGGATCAGGCCGGCGACGATGACGATGCAATAGAACAGCACCTTGACCATGAAATATCCGGCAAGCGGCATGCGCCGCATCCAGCCGAGCGCGTTGATGCGTGCACGCCGCACTTCGAAAAACACGATCGGCGTGGCGATCAGCAGCGAGGTGAGGATGCCCTGCAGCATGCCCCTGATTGCCGGCTCGTCGGCTGGCGCCACAGCGTAGCCGAAATAGGCGCTGAGCGCGGCGCTGGCCAGGCTGATCCAGAAGACAAACCGCCATTCGCGGCGGTTGCGCCGCGATATCTCCATCAGTCAGCGCGGCCCGCACGATCGAGGGCACGCTTGAAGGTCGCATGATCGACGTTGCCGCCGGAGCAGACGACGGCGACGGCGCGGCCCTTCACCGTCAGCTTGCCGGTGAGCGCGGCGGCCAGCGCCACGGCGCCGCCCGGTTCCAGCACCAGCTTGAACTCGCGAAAAGCGACTTCCATCGCATCGAGCACTTCCTCGTCGGTCACCACCAGCCCCGGGCCCAGCACCCGCTGCGCCAGTGGGAAAGTGACGTCGCCCGGCGTCGGCGCCAGCAGCGCGTCGCAGATCGAGCCCGAGAGCTTCTCGTTCTTCTGCTTGGTGCCCGACGCCAGCGAGCGGGCGAGATCGTCGAAGCCGGCCGGCTCGCCGGCATGGACGCTCGTCGTCGGGCTGAGGCCCTTGACGCCCAGTGCCACACCGGTCGCCAGCCCGCCACCGGAGCAGGGCGCGGCGACGGCATCGAGCGTGACGCCCAGCGCCTTGGCCTGCTCCGCGATCTCGAGGCCGGTGGTGCCCTGGCCCGTCAGGATCCAGGGATGGTCGTAGGGCGGAACGATCGTGGCGCCGGTTCTTGCGGCGATGCCCTGGCCGATCTCCTCGCGGCTGTCCTTCACGCGATCGTAGAGCACGACCTCGGCGCCGCTCGCACGCGTGTTGGCGACCTTGAGCGCGGGTGCATCGGCCGGCATCACGATGGTGGCCTTCACGCCCAGCAGGCGCGCCGCCTCGGCCAGGCCCTGCGCGTGGTTGCCCGACGACCAGCCGACGACGCCCCTGGCGCGATCGGTCTCGCTCATCGAGGCGAGGAAATTGTAGGCGCCGCGCAGCTTGAACGAGCCGGTGCGCTGGAGGCACTCGGCCTTGAGGAACATCCGGCCGCCCAGCTTGGCGTTGACGCGCTCGTTCTCGAGCAGCGGCGTGCGGATCGTCACGCCTTCGAGGCGCCGGGCGGCGGCCTGTACATCGGCAAATGTCGGAAACGAACTCATCGGGGAACACCTATCAGGTCCGGTAGATCGGACAGGTCGCGGATTCGTGCCGCGAGCACGCCGGGCAGATTGTCGTCGGGCGCGCCGGTGCGGTTCACCCAGACGGTACGGAAGCCGAACTGCGCGGCGCCGTGGGCATCCCAGCAGTTCGACGAGAGGAAACACACTTTGTCCGGCGTCACGCCGCACCGGGCCTCGACGAGGCGATAGACGCGCGGATCGGGCTTGAAGACGCCGGCGTCGTCGACGCTCAGCACGGCCTCGAAATGGCTCGCGAGCCGGGACGCCGCCACCATCGGTTCGAGCATGCCGGGATTGCCATTGGACAGGATCGCGGTCCGCATGCCGACGCGTGCGAGACAGGCCAGCATGCCCGGCGCTTCGGGGAATGGATCGAGCTCGAGGTACGCGCCCATCAATCGCTCGCGCACCGTGGCATCGGCAATGCGATGCGCGGCCAGGCAATGGTCGAGCGCTTCTCCCGTCACCTGCCAGAACGGCGCATAAGCGCCCATGGCGTTGCGTAGCCACGTGTACTGGATCTGCTTCTGCCGCCACATCTCCGACAGCGTTTCGGCGGAAGGCCCGACCGCCCTCCGATGCCGCGCCACCGCTGAATTGAAGTCGAACAGCGTGCCGTAGGCGTCGAAGACGCACATCTCGATGCCGGGCAGGGCAGCGGCCATTCAATTGCTCCAGGAGGTCGTAGACCGTAGGCTAACAAGCATGTTCATCGCCATCGTTCAAATCCCCATCTCCAAGAGGCCGCGGGACGCCGCCGTCGAGGCCGCGCGAAACTCCGCGCCCACCTACACCGCGCTCGGGGCCAAGGGCCTGTTGCGGAAGTATTACCTCAACGGCGAGGCGGGCGGCGGCGGAGTCTATCTCTGGGAATCGGAGGCGGCGGCGCGCGCCTGGTACACGCCGGAGTGGGAGACGCGCATGGAGACGGCGTTCGGCGCCAAGCCCACCGTCACCTACTATGACAATCATGTCGTGGTGGACAACGAGACGGGCCAGGTCCGCGTCGACGGCTGAGCCACGCTCCGAAGAAAATTTCAGGGAGGATTAAGATGCAGAAGCGCAAGCTCGGCCGGACGGGCCTTGAGGTTTCGGTGCTGGGCTACGGCGCCGGCGCGGTGGGCGGCCTGTTCACCAAGGGCGCGGCGAACGATCAGGAGCGTGCCGTGGCGCGGGCGATCGAGGCCGGCATCAACTATTTCGACACCGCTGCGCGTTATGGCGACGGCGAATCGGAGCGCAATCTCGGCCGCGTGCTGAAGGCCTTGAAGGCCGATGTCGTGGTCGGCACCAAGTTCCGGCTGACGGCTGCCGATCGCGCCGATGTCGCGGGGCTCGTCGTCCGCTCGACCGAAGAGAGCCTGAAGCGCATGGGCCGCGACCATGTCGACCTGCTGCAACTCCACAATCCGCTGACGGCCAAGGACGGCGGCGACAATCTCGACGTCGAGATCGCGCTGAACGAGGTGGTGCCGGCCCTCGAGAAGCTGCGCAGGCAGGGCAAGACGCGCTTCATCGGCTTCAGCGGCGTCGGCGAACCCGCCGCGCTCCTGAAGGCCGTGGACTCCCGGCTCTTCGACACGGTGCAGGTCGTCTACAACGCGCTGAACCCCAGCGCCGGCGGCCCGATGCCCAAGGGTGCCCCCGGCCTCGACTATGGCCGCCTGCTCGACCGCGCCAGGGCCGCCGACATGGGCACGATCGTCATCCGCGCGCTCGCGGGGGGCGCGCTCGCCGGCACGACGGATCGTCATCCGCTGGCGCAACAGCAGGTCCCGCCGATCGGCTCGGCCCCGGATTTCGCCGGAGACGTGGCGCGCGCACAGACACTGGAGCCGCTGGTGAAGGAAGCCGGTGCCGCAAGCCTCACCGAACTCGGCGAGCGCTTCGTGATCTCTCATCCGAACGTATCGACGATGCTGGTCGGCTACTCGACGCTGCAGCACCTCGAAGAGGCGATCGCGGCGGTAGAGAGGGGACCGCTGCCGGCTGCTGTCGCGCAGCGCATTTCCGGGTAGGTCCGATCGCCGGTCCGCAACCGCCGCGGCGTCTTCACCGCGCGAGTGCGTCGCGCGTCCAGCGTTCGATGGTGCCGGCGTCCATGGCTCCCGATTGACGCGCGATTTCCTTGCCATGGCGGAACAGGATCATCGTCGGAATGCCCTGGATGCCGAAGCGGTGGGCCAGCTCCTGCTCGTCGTCGGTGTTCACCTTGGCCAGACGGACCGCGGGTTCGAGGCGTGCCGCCGCCCGCTCGAACTGCGGCGCCATCGACTTGCAGGGACCGCACCACGGCGCCCAGAAATCGACCAGCAGCGGCAGTTCGGCCTTGCCGGCGTGGGTCTCGAAGTTGCCTGACGCGAGGGCGATGGGATGGCCATCGAACAGCAGGGCGCTGCACTGGCCGCATTTGCCGGCGCTGCCTCCATCCAGTTTCGCACGCGGGAAGCGGTTCAGCGTGCTGCACTTGGGACAGGCGATGAGCAGGGTATCGGTCATGGCGTACCTCGGATTCAAACAGCGATGCAGCCGAGCGAGACAGCGGATTTCGCGAAAACCAACGCCGCGCCGCGCCGGACGTTTCCGGCTTCCGCGACCTACGACCGCCCCGTCGCCGGCGGGACGCTGCGGAACTGGCCGTTGAGGCGGTCGCGGTAGACGTTCACGCCTTCCATGATGCGCTGCACGTAGTTGCGTGTTTCGCGGAAGGGGATCATCTCGATCCAGTCGACCATGTCGATCTTGCCCGTGCGAGGATCGCCGCCGGCTTCGAGCCAGCGTGCCACCCGGTTGGGGCCGGCATTGTAGGCGGCGGCCGCGATCTCGTAGGAGCCGCCGAAACGTTGCAGCATCTCGCCGAGATACTGGCTGCCGAGCTGTACGTTGTAGGCGGGGTCGCGGGTGAGCTTATCCTGGATGAAGGGCACGTTGAGTCGGCCGGCGACGTCGCGGGCCGTGCCGGGAAGAAGCTGCATCAGGCCAAGAGCACCCGAGGTCGAGACGGCACCGGCGTTGAACGAGCTTTCCTGCTTGGCGAGCGCCAGTGCGAGCGCGCGCTCGACCGAGCCGGTGGGGCCGAGGTCGACGATCGGAAAGGCCGCGTCGAACAGCACGACGCCGTTCTCGGCGCCACGCCGTGCGACGGTGAGGCCGACATCGGGCCGCTTCAGGTCGAGGGCGAGCTGGGACAGCAATGCCACTTCACCCGGTGCCGTGATCGCGCGTGCGAGCCGCAACAGGAAGGGACGGGCGCGGTCATAGTCGCCGGCCTGTCCGAGATATCTGGCCATGGCCGCGAGTTCGCGGCCGGCCAGCGACTGCTTGTCGGCCGCGGTGGGAACGGGATCGACCGGTAGTTTCGGGTTTACGCCCTGGAGCTTCTTGGCGGCGAGCTGGCCATAGAAGGTCTGGCCGAAGCCGGCGGCGCGCGCATACCAGTCGTTGGCATCCTTGGTCTGCTTGGCTGCCTCATAGGTGCGGGCGAGCCAGTAGGCGCCGCGGCTCTTCGAGATGTCCGTCGAGACACCGTCGTATAATGTCGAGAAATGCTTCAGCGCGTCGGCCGGCTTCTTGAGCTGGCGCAAGGCGATCCAGCCCGCGAGGAACTCGGCCTCGGCGAATGCGACGCCCCGGGTCAGCCCGTGGTTTGTGGCAACGGCATAGGCGTCGGCCGGCCGATTGGCATCCAGCAGAGCCCGGACGACCAGGTTGCGCTCGTTCCACCAGGCGTCGGTCTGGTTGGGAATGGAGCCGGAGAGGGCGGCCTTGGCCTCGTCGAGCGTGCCGTTGCGGCGCACCCACTGCATGCGTTCGAAGCGGAGCTGAGGTTCGGCGAGGCGTGCCGGCGCAATGGCCTTCAGGAGCGTGCCGGCATCGGCTGCCTTCGCCGCCATCGCAAGACGGGCATTGGCGATCGGCTGGTAGTCGGGCGGAAGCTTCGGCACGAGTTCGCGCGCGATCGGAAGGCGGCCCTCGCGGAAGATCCGGTCGAAGCGCGCGACCTGATCGGGGCCGGTCAAATGCTGGGCATAGCGATTGAGAAAATCGTTCTCGTCGGAGCCGCGCAAGGTGGCGTTCTGCCAAGTGTCGCGCGCAAAGCGGGCGACGTCGCCCGGCGCCGCCGTACTGGCCGCTTCGAGCCGGCGCATGTGGCCGGCGCTGGTGAGGGGCGGGAAGGCGGTGAAGTAGCGAACGACCTCGGTCGCAGGGGTCTCCGGGCCGATCCGGTCCTCGGCCTGCCGGCGGAGCACTTCGGGCTCGGGCCAGTCGGGCTGCTCTCGCAGGAAGCGCCAGGTGTCGGCAAAGCTCACCTCCGTCCGGGGGGCGGCCCGAAGGATGCTCCAGGTGACGTAGCGATCGAGCAGGGCGTTGCGAAAATTGGCGACGGCGGCGCGCGCGTCGGCCCAGCGACTGTCATCGATCGCCTTGAGCGCCGCCGCGAAGGCGGCCGTTTCCGCGGCATTGAGCGGATTTGCGGCGACGGCGGGTCGCGTCGCAGGCGTCGTCGTCGTGCTGCCTCCCTGCACGGTCGGTGCGGGGGAGGGCGTCGAAGCCGTCGGAGGCGACGGCTTCTCGACGTCGCCCGGCAACCGCCGGACGCCGGTCGTGGGGGCGGCGGTCTGGGCCAGGGCAGGCGTGGCCGCGAACAGGACCGCCAGTAGAATGAGGGGGGATTTCTTGTTTTTCACGCCCGGAATCGTAGGCAGGCAGTTGCGGCATCACAATGGCAAGTTGCTCACCTTGCAGCGCCAAACCCCGGGGCTTAAGGTGGATTGTTAAGGGAAAATCGGAGGAAAGCCATGTTCACCGGATCGCTCGTTGCGCTGATTACACCGTTCAAGAACGGATCGGTGGACGAGAAGGGATTCGAGAAGTTCGTGGCGTGGCAGATCAAGGAAGGCACCGACGGTCTGGTCCCGTGCGGCACCACCGGCGAATCGCCGACCCTCTCGATGGAAGAGCACAAGCGAGTCATCGAAATCTGCATCAGTGCGGCCAAGGGGTCGGGCGTGCCGGTGATCGCCGGGACCGGCTCGAACTCCACCGCCGAGGCGATCGAACTCACGCAGCATGCCAAGAAGGTCGGCGCCGACGCTGCCATGCTGGTCGTGCCTTACTACAACAAGCCGACCCAGGAAGGCCTGTTCCAGCATTTCAAGGCGGTGGCCGAGGCCGTCGACATTCCGATCCTGCTCTACAACGTGCCGCCCCGCACCGGCGGCGACATGCAGGTCGAGACCGTGATCCGGCTCAGTCAGGTCAAGAACATCGTCGGGATCAAGGACGCCAGCTACGACATGGCGCGCCCGACGCTGACCCGCCTCAAGGCGAAGAAGGGTTTTGTCCAGCTGTCGGGCGAGGATGCGAGCGCGCTCGGTTTCCTGGCGCAGGGCGGCGACGGCTGCATCTCGGTGACGGCCAATGTCGCGCCGCGCCTCTGCGGCGACATGCACGATGCGTGGAAGAAGCGCGACCTCGACAAGGCGTTCGAGTTGCAGGACCGGCTGATGCCGCTGCACAAGGCGATGTTCTGCGAGACCAGCCCGGGCCCGGTGAAGTACGCCGCCGAACTGATCGGCCAGTGCAGTGCCGAAATGCGCCTGCCGATGGTGCCGATCGCCGAGAGCAGCAGGAAGGCCGTCCACGAGGCCATGGTCCACGCCGGCCTGATCAACTAGAAACACCGAGTCTTAGAAACCTACGAGCGTCCTGTGGCCAATAAACCGGAACTGGACCGCACCGTTGTGGCCCAGAACCGCAAGGCGCGGCACAACTACTTCATCGAGGAAACCTTCGAGGCCGGTCTGGCATTGACCGGCACCGAGGTGAAGTCGCTGCGCGGCGGCCGCAGCACGATCGCCGAATCCTACGTGACCGAAGAAGGCGGCGAAGCCTGGCTGGTCAATGCCAACATTCCTATCTACGCCTCGGGCAATCGCAACAATCACGAGCCGCGCCGGGCACGGAAGCTGTTGCTGCATCGCGGCCAGATCAACAAGCTGATCGGCGCCATCCAGCGCGAGGGCCGCACCGTCGTCCCGCTGCAGGTCTATTTCAATCCGCGCGGCCGCGCCAAGATCGAGATCGCCCTGGCCACCGGCAAGCAGGCTCATGACAAGCGCCAGTCCATCAAGGATCGTGACTGGCAGCGCCAGCGCGCACGGATGATGTCGACCCGTCGATAAGGCCAAGGAGAGCAGACGATGAGTACAGTTCTGATCACCGGCGCCGCCCGCGGGCTGGGGCTCGACTTCGTGAAGCAGTACGCGGCCAAGGGCTGGAAGGTGCATGCCTGTGCCCGCACACCCGAGGCATTGAAGCAGGTCAAGGGCGACATCCACGCCCACAAGCTCGAAGTGACCGACTACGACGCGGTCAAGGCGCTGGCCGCCAAGCTGAAGGGCGAGGCGATCGACGTGCTGATCTGCAACGCCGGCGTGGCGGGCCGCGAGGCCGGCGACCTCGGCCGCATCGATCCGAAGGTCTGGCGCGACACGTTCGAGGTGAATGCGCTGGCGCCGCTGATGATGGCCGAGGCCTTCGTCGATCATGTGGCGGCCTCGAAGGATCGCAAGCTGGTCGCGATCTCCAGCCGCTTGGGCAGCATCACGCACAATGATGGTGCGCGGTACGCCTATCGCGCCAGCAAGACCGCGCTCAACATGGAATGGAAGAGCCTGTCGAAGGACACCGCCGCCAAGGGCCTGATCTGCGTAGTGCTCCATCCCGGCTGGGTGCAGACCGACATGGGCGGCGGCAGCGCGACCCTCACCATCGACCAGAGCGTGCCCGCCATGGTGAAGGTGATCGACGGCTTGAAGCCCGCCGACAACGGCCGGTTCTTCAACTACGACGGCGCCGAGCTGCCCTGGTAGCCATGCTGCTCAACGAAGAACAGACGCTCATCCGCGACACCGCCCGCGCCTTTGCGCAGGAGCAGGTGCTGCCGCATGTGCGGGCATGGGAAGCAGCCGGCGAGATTCCGCGCTCGCTGCTGGCCGAAATGGGTCGCCTCGGCTTCATGGGCATGACGGTGCCGGCCGAATGGGGCGGCGCCGGCGCCGACATGGTGTCCTACGTGCTGGCGCTCGAGGAGATCGCCGCCGCCGACGGTGGGCTGTCGACCGTCATGAGCGTCAACAACTCCCCGGATTGTGCGGCGCTGCTGGCCTACGGCTCGCCGGAGCAGAAGGAGAAGTGGTTGAAGCCGCTGGCGCGCGGCGAGACCCTGGGCGCCTTCTGCCTCACCGAACCCCATGCGGGCTCCGACGCATCGAACCTCAAGACGCGCGCCGAGAAGCGCGGCAACGGCTGGGTGCTGAACGGCGTGAAACAGTTCATCACCTCCGGCCGCACGGCGGATATGGCGCTGGTCTTCGCCGTGACGGACCCGTCGTCCTCGAAGCGCGGCATCTCCTGCTTCATCGTGCCGACGGATGCGGCGGGCTATCGTGTCGCTTCGGTCGAGAAGAAGCTCGGCCAGAAATCCTCCGATACCTGCCAGATCGCGTTCGAGGATTGTACGGTCGGCGCCGACGCCATGCTGGGCGAAGAGGGCGAGGGCTACCGGGTGGCGCTGGCCAACCTGTCGGTGGGCCGCATCGGCATCGCGGCGCAATCGGTCGGCATGGCGCGGGCTGCGTTCGAGGCCGCCCGCAGCTACGCGCAGGAACGCGAGGCCTTCGGTACGAAGATCGTGAATCACCAGGCTGTCCTGTTCCGGCTGGCCGACATGGCGACCAAGATCACGGTTGCCCGGCAGATGGTCCTGCACGCGGCCACCTTGCGCGATGCTGGTCGTCCATGCCTCACCGAGGCCGCAATGGCGAAGTTATATGCTTCGGAGATGGCCGAGGAAGTGTGCTCGGCCGCAATTCAGATCCACGGCGGCTACGGATACGTTTCCGATTACCTGGTGGAAAAGATCTGGCGCGACGTTCGCGTCTGCCAGATCTACGAGGGCACCAGCGACGTCCAGCGCATCCTGATCGGTCGTGGTTTGGCAGCGTTATAGGGCCCGTCTTGCACTTGTCCCCCGGCACACCGCGTGCCAACATCATCCGGTGTGAAGGCCGCGGCAAGCGGTGTTGGGGGCATGGGGGAGCCGGGCGACGGATGGTCGGTCGTGCGCCGTAATCTTTTGAAACTAGCGACATTCGCCGTAGCCCTGCTTTCGGTGGCGGGCGGCGCTTTGGCCCAGGACAGCAAGGCGATTGCCAAGCCCGTGGCCGCGCCGTCGACGGCGCGCATCATTCACATGCAGACCGCCTTCAATCCTGCTCTCCCGGGCTCGGGCGAGGGGGTGAGGCTGTTCACCCGGACCGTCAAGCACATGACGGCAGGGGCCTTCGCCATCAAGATCATCGAGCCGGGCCGGATCGCACCGACCGCCGACATGCTGGACGCCATCGTCTCCGGCGATCTCGAAGCTGCCTTTACGTGGTCGGGTTATGCGGCCAACAAGGCGCCTGTCTTCAACGTCTTCGCGACCGTTCCGTTCGGGCTTGGCCCGGAGGAGATGATCTCCTGGATGCTGGAAGGCGACGGCGCGCGCATCCACCGTGAGGCGTACGACAAGCTGGGCGTCGCCGGCATTCCCTGCGGCATCCAGGGTCCCAAGGGCGGCGGTTGGTTCCGGGGCGAGATCAACACCGTGGCCGACTTCAAGGGCCTGCGCCTGCGCTACGGCAAGCTGGCGGCCGACGTGATCGCCCGTCTGGGTGCTGTGCCCGTCCCTCTGCCGCCCGGTGAGTTCTTCTACAAGCTGCAGCAGGGCAACGTGGACGGCGGCGAGATGTCGACGCCTGCCATGGATGCGGCCCTCGGCTTCGACAAGCTCGGCCTGCCGTACTACCTGCCCGGCTGGCAGCAGCCCTCCGCCGTGCTCGATTTCCTGATGCGCAAGGACAAGTGGGCGGCCCTGCCGGCTTCGCTGCGCGCGCAGATCGAGACGGCGTGCCGGGCCAACATCGCCTGGATGCTCAGCCGGTCTCCCAACGTCCAGGGCCTCGCGCTCGAGAAGCTGAAGGCATCGGGTGTCGTTGTTCGCGAATGGTCGCCGGACGTGATGGCCGCCTTCCGCAAGAACAGCGACATCGTGGTCAAGGATCTCGCCGAGCGCGATGCCGATTTCGCCGCCGCTCTCGCCAACCAGCAGGCCTTCATGGCCCAGGGCGCGCACTGGCGGTCGCTATCCCGCCTGCCATAAGCGGCGGCTTGCACGCGGTCCCCGGTCCGGGCAGTTTGCCTTGGCATGACCGTACTTTCTTCCCAGATCGACACCCGCTCCGACACCTTCAAGCGCAACGCCGAGGCGATGCGGGCGCAGGTCGAGGATTTGCGCCGCCGCACCGACACGGTCCGCCTCGGCGGCGGTGAGGAATCGCGCAAGCGCCACGTCTCCCGCGGCAAGCTGCTTCCCCGCGAGCGCGTGCGGGCGCTGCTCGATCCCGGCTCGCCGTTCCTGGAACTGTCGCCGCTGGCCGCGCTCGACATGTACGACAATGAGGCGCCGGGCTCGGGCGTCATCACCGGCATCGGCCGCGTGAGCGGCGTCGAATGCGTGATCGTCTGCAACGACGCCACCGTGAAGGGCGGCACTTACTATCCGATGACGGTGAAGAAGCATCTCCGCGCCCAGGAAGTGGCGATGGAGAATCGGCTTCCCTGCCTCTATCTCGTGGATTCCGGCGGCGCCAACCTGCCGCAATGGCCTGAAGTGTTCCCCGACAAGAACCATTTCGGCCGCATCTTCTACAACCAGGCCAACATGTCGGCCCAGGGCATCCCGCAGGTCGCGGTGGTGATGGGCTCCTGCACGGCGGGCGGCGCCTATGTGCCGGCGATGAGCGACGAGACGGTGATCGTGCGCAAGCAGGGCACGATCTTCCTCGCCGGCCCGCCGCTGGTGAAGGCCGCGATCGGCGAGGTGGTGAGCGCCGAGGATCTGGGCGGCGCCGACGTCCATGCCCGCACCTCGGGCGTCGCCGACCACTATGCGCAGAACGACAGCCATGCGCTGGGCCTCGCGCGCCGCATCGTGGCCAACCTCAACTGGAAGAAATCGCCGTCGGCATCGCTGCTGCCGCCGCGCGATCCGAAATACGCCGCCGACGAACTCTACGGCGTCGTGCCGATGGATACGCGAACACCCTACGACATCCGCGAGATCATCGCGCGCCTGGTCGACGGCAGCGAGCTCGACGAGTTCAAGCATCTCTACGGCACGACCATCGTCACCGGCTTCGCCCGCATCTGGGGCTATCCAGTCGGCATCGTTGCCAACAACGGCATCCTGTTCAACGAATCGGCGCTGAAGGCGGCGCACTTCATCGAACTGTGCGGACAGCGCGGCATCCCGCTGCTGTTCCTGCAGAACATCACCGGCTTCATGGTCGGCCGGAAGTACGAGGCGGGCGGCATCGCGCGCGATGGCGCCAAGATGGTGACCGCGGTCTCGACCGTGAACGTCCCAAAGTTCACCGTGATCGTCGGCGGCAGCTACGGCGCCGGCAACTACGGCATGTGCGGCCGCGCCTACAGCCCGCGCTTCCTGTGGATGTGGCCGTCGGCGCGCATCTCGGTGATGGGCGGGGAGCAGGCGGCGAGCGTGCTGGCCACCGTGCGGCGCGACAACATCGAGGCCAAGGGCGGCGCCTGGGCCAAGGATGAGGAAGAGAAGTTCAAGCAGCCGATCCGCGAGGCCTACGAGCGCGAGGGCCACCCTTACTATGCGACGGCGCGGCTGTGGGACGACGGCATCCTCGATCCGGCCGACACGCGCATGACGCTGGGCCTCGCTCTGTCGGCCTCGATGAACCAGCCGATCGGTCCGACCAAGTTCGGCGTCTTCCGGATGTGATCCGGCCATGACCGACACGATCCTGACGAAAGTCGAGGGCGGTGTGGCCACGCTCACGCTCAACCGGCCGAAGGAGATGAATTCCTTCGACGGTGACACGGCGCGCGCCATCATCGATGCCGTGGAAGCCTTTGCCGCCGACGAGTCGGTGCGCACCCTCGTGGTGGCGAGCGGGGGACCGGTCTTCTGCGCCGGCGGCGACTTCAACTGGGTGCTGAGCTGGCCCGAGCTCGACGCCATCACCCGCAAGGTCGGCGCCGATTCGCTGATGGCCGCGATCCAGGCGGTCTACGATTTTCCCAAGCCCTCGATCGCGCGGGTGCAGGGCGCCGCGGTGGGCGGCGGCGTCGGCCTGATGCTGGCCTGCGATTTCGCGGTCGCCGTCACCTCGGCGCGCTTCGGCCTCACCTCGGCCCGCAACGGCCTGCTGGCGGGTATCGCCATCCCGGTGCTGATCCAGGCGGTCGGCCCGCGCATGGCGCGCCAGCTCCTGATGCACGGCGGCATGTTCGACTCTGCGACGGCGCTGCGGATCGGCCTCGTCGACCAGGTCGTCGAGGATGACGCGCTCGACGCGACGGTGGCTGCCCTTGCCGATGAACTGCGCCGCGGCGCGCCGTCGGTCCAGACACTGGTCAAGAAGCTGATCACCGAGATCGACGCCATGCCGCACGATCGCGCGGTCGCCGACCTCATCGGCGAGCACGTCGCCGTCCAGTGCACGACCGACGAAGCGACCGAAGGCATGAGCGCCTTCCTGAACAAGCGCAAACCGAAGTGGGCCGTCTGATGTTCTCCAAGATCCTGATCGCCAATCGTGGCGAGATCGCCTGCCGGGTCATCAAGACGGCGAAGCGTCTCGGCATCAAGACGGTGGCGGTCTATTCCGACGCCGACCGCAACGCGCGTCACGTCGCGATGGCCGACGAGGCCGTCCATATCGGTCCTTCGGCCGCGCGCGAGAGCTATCTCGTGGCGGACCGGATCATCGATGCTGCCAAGAGGACGGGCGCGCAGGCGATCCATCCGGGCTACGGCTTCCTGTCCGAGAATGCGGGCTTCGCCGACGCGTGCGCCGCGGCGGGCCTCGTGTTCATCGGGCCGCCGGCTGCCTCGATCCGGGCCATGGGCTCCAAGAGCGAAGCCAAGAAGATCATGGAAAAAGCCCGCGTGCCGCTGGTGCCTGGCTATCACGGCGACGACCAGTCGCCGGAGCTGCTGGCGGCTGAGGCCGCGAAGATCGGCTTCCCGGTGCTGATCAAGGCGTCGGCCGGCGGGGGCGGCAAGGGCATGCGCGTGGTCGAGAGCGCCGAGAAGTTCGCCGACGCGCTGGCCGGCGCCAAGCGGGAGGCCAAGGCCTCCTTCGCCGACGATCATGTGCTGGTCGAGAAGTACCTGACGCGGCCGCGCCATATCGAGATCCAGGTCTTCGCCGACGGGCACGGCGGCTGCCTCTACCTGTTCGAGCGCGACTGCTCAATCCAGCGACGCCACCAGAAAGTGATCGAGGAGGCGCCGGCCCCGAACATGGACCCCGCGCGGCGCAAGGCGATGGGCGAGGCGGCCGTCGCGGCGGCGCGCGCCATCGGGTACCAAGGCGCCGGCACCGTCGAGTTCATCGCCGATCAAGACGGCACCTTCTTCTTCATGGAGATGAACACGCGCCTGCAGGTCGAGCATCCCGTGACCGAGGCGATCACCGGCCAGGACCTGGTCGAATGGCAACTCGTCGTCGCGGCAGGCGGAAGGATGCCGCTCACCCAGGGCGAACTGCGCATCGATGGACACGCCGTCGAGGTCCGTCTCTATGCCGAGGACCCGGCGCGGAACTTCCTGCCCTCGACCGGCATGCTGGTTCACCTGAAGCTGCCCGAGGAGGGTGCGCATGTGCGCGTCGATACCGGCGTGCGCCAGGGCGATACGGTGACGCCGTTCTACGATCCCATGATCGCCAAGGTCATCGTGCACGACCGCGACCGCGCGTCGGCCCTGCGACGCATGGCGGCGCTGATGGGCGAGACCGAAGTGGTCGGGGTGACGACCAATTCGGCGCTGCTGAAGGCGCTGTGCTCGCATCCCGCTTTCGTGGGAGGCGAGGTCGATACGGGTTTCATCGAGCGCCATCGCGCGACCCTGTTCGCTAAGCCGGCGCCGGCCGGCGACCGCGCCTTTGCCGTCGCCGCGCTGGCCCGCCTTCTGGAATGGCGCGACGCGGCCGAGCCGTCGGCAAGCGATCCCTGGTCGCCGTGGAACGACCAGAACGGATTCCGCCTGCTCGATGAGGGCCACGAGGAAGTGCGCTGGAAGGACGGCGAGCGTGAGGTCGCCGTGATCGCGCGGCGCCTGCGCTCCGGCACCCTGCGGCTGGAACTGGCGGAGGGCGCCCAGGAGGCGCGTGTCCAGCGTCTGGCGGACGGCCGCCTGTCGGTGACTCTGGGCGCGGACTCTTTCCTGGCAACCGTCGTGCGTCGCACCGCCCTCGACGGCGGCATCGACTACACGCTGTTCATGGATGGCGACAGCCGCCGCCTGCGCCTCGTCGATCCGCTCGACGTCACGCAGTACGAGGCGACGGCCTCGGCCGACGCGATGGTCCGCGCCCCACTACCGGGCAAGATCATCGACCTGCGCGTCAAGGCGGGCGACACGGTGAGCAAGGGCCAGGCGCTGCTGGTCCTCGAAGCCATGAAGATGGAGCACACGCTGGCCGCGCCGGCCGACGGCAAGGTGAAGAGCCTGCGCTATGCCGTGGGCGAGCAGGTGCCCGAGGGTGCCGAACTGGTCGAATTCGAATGAGCGCGCTGCTCGGGGGCTGGCGGCTCGAGAGCTGGTCGTATCTCTACGAGGATGGCCGCGCGCCGGAGTTCCCGATGGGCGCCGACGCCAAGGGCTACATCCTCTACACGCCGCAAGGCCAGGTGAGCGCGACCATCATGCGCGCCGATGCCAGCGAGTGCTTCGCCTATGCCGGCCGCTACGAACTCTCCGACGGCACGGTGTTCCACACGATCGAGATCTCGACCAGCAAGGCGCTGGTCGGCATCCGCTCGACCCGGCACATCGAGCTCGACGGCGACCGCCTGACCCTGTCAGGCCCGGACTTCACCGCCGGCACCGCCCGGACCCAGCAGATCATGTGGCGAAGGGCCTGAGTCGTTGGAGCGCGCCACTCCAGTGGCGCTCGGACCTGGACAACCGGTGAGATATGAGCGCCACTGGAGTGGCGCGCTCCCTTGAAGTGGCCTTATCGCCGCCGAAACCCCAACACCGCATTCATCAGGATTGCGCCGAAGGTCGCGGTGCCGATGCCGCCCATGGCGAAGTCGCCGAACTTCAGGGTGAAGTCGCCGGTTCCCAGGACGAGCGTGATGGCGGCCACCATCAGGTTGCGGCTCTGGGTGAAGTCGACCTTGTTGTCGACCCAGATCTTGGCGCCGGCGACGGCGATCAGGCCGAACACGACGATGCTGACGCCGCCCATCACCGGCAGCGGGATGGTGTGGATCAGCGCGCCGAACTTCGGGGAAAAGCCCAGCAGGATGGCGAACAGGCCGGCGACGACGAACAGGGCCGTCGAGTAGATGCGAGTGGCGGCCATCACGCCGATATTCTCGGCATAGGTCGTGACACCGGTGCCGCCGACGCCTCCGGCCACCATGGTCGCCACGCCATCGCCCAGGAAGGCGCGGCCGACATAGGGATCCATGTCCCGGCCGGTCGTCGCGCTGACGGCCCGCAGATGGCCGAGATTCTCGGCCACGAGGATGAAGGCGACGGGCGCGATCAGCACGATCGCGCGGGTGTCGAAGACCGGCGCGATGAATGCGGGCGCACCGAACCACGCGGCCTTCGCCAGCAACTCGCCGCTCACCGGCTTGCCCCAGCCGAGCCCGTTCGCGAGGAGTGCATAGACGAGGGTCGCGGCGACCAGGCCGACCAGAACCAGCAGGCGCCGGGTCATACCGCGCGTGAAGACCGCGACCAGGGCGATGCTGAGGAAGGTCACGGCCTGCATCCAGGCGTCGAACGGGGTGGGAGCCATGTTCTTGACGGGCACGGCGGCGAGGTTGAGGCCGATCACCGCGACCACGGCGCCGGTCACCACAGGCGGCATCAGCCGCTCGATCCAGCCGGTGCCGCTGGCCATCACGATCAGGCCGATCAGCGCATAGATCGCACCGCAGATCACGATGCCGCCCAGTGCCAATGCGATGTTGGCGTTGGCGCCCTGTCCCGCGTAGCCGGTGGCGGCCGCGACCACCGAGATGAAGGCGAAGGAGGAGCCGACATAGCTTGGCACCTTGCCGCCCACCGCCACGAAGAAGATCAGCGTGCCGACGCCGCTCATCAGGATGGCGACGTTGGGGTCGAAGCCCATCAGGAGCGGCCCAAGAACGGTGGCACCGAACATCGCCACCACATGCTGGATGCCCAGCACCGCGGTCTGCGGCCACGGCAGCCGCTCGTCCGGCGCGACGACGACGCCGTCGGCCGGCTGCTTCACGGTCCAGTCGAGCATTCTCTCCCTCAAAGTCTTCTTGTCCCGCAGCCCAAGGACTGCGGGAGCATTCGTTACGCGACGACCTTTCTATAAAGATGCCACGTCGCGTGGCCTAGTACCGGCAGCACGATGGCGAGGCCTATCAGCAGAGGAAGGGTGCCGAGCGCGAGGCCGGCCGCGACGATCAGGCCCCACATCGCCATCGGCCCCGGGTTCATCCGCACGGCGCGGACCGACGTGGCGATGGCGGTGCCGACGCCGACCTTGCGGTCGAGCAGCATCGGCAGGGACACCACGCCGATCACCAGCACGACGAGCGCGAAGAGGAAGCCTACCCCGATGCCGACGACCGTCATCGTCAGGCCCTGCGGCGTGGTGAGCGCGTCGCGCACGAAGGCGACGGCCGAAACAGGTGCATCCGGACCCAGGGTCACGGTGTAGAGGAAGTTCGCCGCAAACAGCCACAGGCAGAAAATCGCCAGCAACAAAAGCCCCATGACGATGATCGAGCCGATGTTGGCTGAGCGGGCGACGGCAAAAGCGTCCGTCCAGTGTGTTTCGAGCCCGCGCTCGCGGCGACGGCTGATCTCGTAGAGGCCGAGCCCGAACAGCGGTGCAATCAGGGCGAAGCCGGCGATCAGCGGGAAGACGAGAGCCAGCATCCCGTAGTCGAAGGCGATGCGCGAGATCGCAAGGCCGGCGATGGGATAGATCAGACAGAGCATCATCACGTCTGTCCGGCAGGCGCCGAAGTCACGCACGCCTTTGGCCAGGGCATCGCCGATATCGGCGGAGGTGATGCGACGGACGGTGGGCGCCGACGTGGCGCGATCCTCCCAGGCTCCATCCATCGAGTTGGCGGCCGAACCGACGGCCTCGCCCGTTTGCTTGAGATGGTCCCAGCCCCATTCGAGGGGATTGCGGACGTGGTTCTGCATGGCCATGACTGCCTCCTTGCGAACGAAGTTCGAAGGTCGCGGTCTGTCGTCGATCACGACAGCGCGCGATCTACCACGCGGAGGAGTCTACGCCCGATGGAAGGGGATGTCGTCCCCCTTCCCATGCACTGCGACGGAAGCCTTCGCTACTGCGAGAACTTCAGGTACTGGGCCACGAAATCGCAACCGACGCTCTTGGAATAGGCGTCGATCAGCTTCTTCGTGATCGGGCCCGGGGCCTTGCCGTCACCGACGGGCGCGCCGTTGAAGCTCTTCACCGGCAGGATGCAGAGGCTGGTGGAGGTGAGGAACATCTCCTCGGCGTTGGCGGCATCGAACAGGTCGACGTCGCCCGGCGTGCATTCGACACCGAGCTGCTTGGCCATGTCCATGGTCATCTGGCGGCTGACGCCCGGCAGGACGTAGCGCTCCGACGGCGTGAACAGCGCGCCCTCGCGCACGATGAAGATGTTGCTGCCCAGGCCCTCGGCCAGGTTGCCGTTCTCGTCGAGCAGGATCGGCCAGGCGTCGGGGTTGAGCGCCTTGATCGGCTTCTCGGCCATGATCATGTTGAGATAATTGTGCGTCTTGGCACGCGGGCTGAGCATCGACGGAGCGATGCGGCGGGCCGTCGTGGTCATCGCCTCGGCGCCCTCGCGATAGAGCTTGCCGCGCTTGGCGAGCGGCAGCGGCAGCATTTCGATCACGACGTTGGGGCCGGTATGATCCCAGCCTTCGTCGCCCACGGCGTCGACGCCGCGGCTGACCCTCTGGCCCAGCCACCAGTCGCCGACCTCGGCGCGCAGGTGCTCGTTGCGCGCCACGACTTCCTCGCTGTGCGCGACCATTTCCTTTGCCGACAGGCCGGGATCGATCTGCAGGTAGCGCAGCGAGCGATAGAAGCGGTCGATATGCTCCTTCAGGCGGAAGGGCACGCCGTTGAAGGTACGGGTCATGTCGAAGGCGCCGTCGCCGTACTTCCAGCTGCGGTCGCGGAACGGGATCATCACCTCGTTCTCGGGCACGAACTTGCCGTTGAACCAGGCGATGCGCTGATTGCTGAGTTGCTGGGCCATGTATGTCCTCCTGATCAGTTGGCGTGAAGGTCGAAGGCTGCGGCGCCCGCCGGTCGGCGGCGTCGTCTGGTGGCGGCGGTCGGAGCGGCCGGCGCGATGTTGCCGTTCTCGTCGGCGAGGTCGGCGACATAGGAGAGGGCGCGACGGATATCCTCGGCCATCTCGCGCCGCGCGGCGGCTGCGTTGCGCGCCTGCAGCGCCTCGATGAGACGCTGCCGGCCGGCGGGACCGCGCGAGGAGGAGATGAAGTCGGGATAGAGCAGGTTCATGTAGGGCCCGGTCTGCAGCCACAGGCTCTCGATCAGGCGCAGCAGCGTCGGCTGCCCGGCCGCCGCATAGACGGCGAAATGGAATTCGCGAACCTTCTGGCGGTCCGTGGCGCTGTCCCCGCGGTTTCGGGCGACGATGATCTCGCGGGCGGCACGCCGGATGTCGGCGATCTGGCTGCGCGTCGCCACCATCGCCGCCTTTGCGGAGGCAAGGCCCTCCAGCTCCATCCGGATGTCGCGCAGTTCGAGGACCTTGCCGCGCGTCATCAGCGGGACCCGGACCGACCGGTTGGGGTTCATCTCGAAAGCGCCTTCCGCCACGAGGCGACGAAGCGCCTCGCGCACCGGCGTGAGGCTGACGCCCAGCACGCCGGCAATATATCGGAAGGTGACTTTCTGTCCCGGCGCGAAGCGGCCCGTGGTCAGCGCCTCGCGCAGGGACACGTACACTTGCTGGCGCAGCGAGGTGTCGGTGGCATCCGGAGGGGGCACGGCAAGGGGCATCGGTGGGGAAGCTTAGCGCACGATCACCGGATTTGTGATCACAAAAATGCTTTGCCGGGGTGGAAAGCGGCGGCTACGCTCGTCTTCATCCGCGGCTGCCGGAGTGAGGGACGGGACATGCGCTCCTACGCGAGATCGATCGCGCTCTACGAAAAAACCCGAAAGCATCTGGCCGGCGGCGTCAGCAGCAACGTGCGCTATGCCAGCGTTCCCGTGCCGCTCTTCTTCGCGCGCGGTGAGGGCGCCCGGCTCTACGATGTCGATGGCAACGTCCATATCGATTACGTGCTGGGGAACGGTCCGGCAATCCTCGGGCATGCGCCCAAGAAGGTGATCGAGGCCGTGGCCGCATCGCTGGGTGAGGGACAACTCTTCGCGGCGCAGAATCCGCGCGAGACCCAATTGGCCGAACGACTGTGCGGCCTATTGCCGGGCGCGGAAGTCGTGCGTTTCTCGACCTCGGGAACGGAAGCCGTGCTGATGGCCTTCCGCCTCGCCCGCGCCTTCACCGGCCGCGACAAGATCCTGAAGTTCGAGGGCCATTATCACGGCTGGAGCGACCAGGCCTTTATCAGCGCCCGGCCGCCGCTGAACGAGGCGGGGCCCGCCAACGCACCCGTGCCGGTCGCCGGCTCGCCAGGCATGCCGACCAGCGTGTTGGGCGACGTTGCCGTCTGCGCCTGGAACGATCTCGACTTGCTGGAGCAGGCGCTGGACCGACATCGCGGCCAGATCGCCGGCGTGATCATGGAGCCGGTCATGGTGAACGGCGGGGCGATCCTGCCGGCTCCCGGCTATCTCGAAGGCGCGCGCGCCCTCTGCCACAAGCACGGCGCGCTCTTCATCTGCGACGAGGTCATCACCGGCTTCCGTGTCGGTTTGCGTGGCGCGCAGGGCAAGTTCGGCGTGACCGCCGACCTCAGCATCTACGCCAAGGCCGTGGCGGCGGGCTTTCCGCTCGCCCTGGTCGCTGGCCGGCGCGACCTCATGGACACGCTGCTGGACAAGGGCGTGATGCACGGTGGCACCTATAACGGCAACGTCCAGAGCATGGCGGCGGCGCTGGCGGCGCTGGATGTCCTCGAAGCCGACGAAGGCAAGGTCTATGGCGACCTCGAAGCGCGCGGCACGGAACTGATGCAAGGTCTCGCGTCGCTGGCGAGGAAGCACAGGTTGCCGATCCTGGTGCAAGGAATGCCGGCGATCTTCCAGACCTTCTTCACATCGAGCCCGGCGCCACGGAACTATCGCGAGGCCGCGGCTTGCGATCGCGACGCCATGCTGGCGCTTCATGCCGCGCTGCAGGAAGAGGGCGTGCGGGCCCAGCAGGCCGGCAAGTGGTTCCTGTCCACGGCGCACGACAAGCCGGTGATCGAGGAAACGCTCGCCGCGGCCGACCGCGCCATGGCCAAAGTGGTGCGCGCCTAGATCGCGCAGGGATGCGGGATCGCCGTTGCAACGCTGCCGATCTTCTTTACGGTCTCGCTGAAGCAGACGCTGGTGTAGGGACGGAAACGATGAATTATCCGAAGACGGTGCGGCTGGTCGAAGTGGGACCGCGCGACGGTTTGCAGAACGAAGCCAGGCCCGTGCCGGTCGAGGCCAAGGTGGCGCTGATCGACGCGTTGTCGGCTGCCGGCCATTCCGCAGTCGAGGCCGGAAGCTTCGTGTCGCCCAAGTGGGTGCCGCAGATGGCCAATACCGACGAGGTGATGGCCCGCATTCAGCGCGAGCCGGGAGTCAGCTATCCGGTCCTGGTGCCCAACAAGCAGGGCATGAACGGCGCGGTCGAGGCCCGCGTCGATGAGATCGCCATCTTCACGGCGGCGTCGGAAGCCTTCTGCCGCAAGAACACCAATTGCTCGATCGACGAGAGCTTCGAGCGCTTCGCGCCGGTGATGGAAGCGGCTCAAAAGCACGGGATGAAGGTGCGCGGCTACGTTTCGACCGTGATCGCCTGCCCCTATGACGGCAAGGTCTCGCCGGCCAAGGTCGCGGAGGTGTCGGACCGGCTGTTCCGGATGGGCTGCTACGAGGTCTCGCTCGGCGACACGATCGGAGTCGGCACGCCCGGCGAGTGCGTCGCCATGATCGATGCCGTCGCCGAAAAGATGCCGCGGGAAAAGATCGCCGCGCACTTCCACGACACCTATGGCCAGTCGCTTGCCAACATCCTGGCGGTGATGGAGCGCGGCATCGCCGTGTTCGACACCGCGGTCGCGGGGCTCGGCGGCTGTCCCTACGCCAAGGGCGCTTCCGGCAACGTCGGAACCGAGGATGTCATCTATCTGATGAACGGGCTGGGCATCCAGCACGGCGTCGATCTCGATGCCGTCGCCAGGGCCGGCCGCGACATCTGCGCCGCGCTCGGCCGCGAGCCCGCCTCCAAGGTTGCCCAGGCGCTGAAGGCCAAGGCGGCGTAGCGACCTGGCGACCGCCTGAGTCGTCGAGGTCTATTCCTCGATGCGTTGAAAGCGAAGGAACTTCCCGATTCGGGCGCGGCCGGGTTCGGTGGCGGCGTCGATGGCGGAATCACTCAGTCGCATGGGGAGCGGATTGTGGTCGCTCAGGCCGACCCGCTCGGCCGTGGCGGGAGCCTGCGGCAGGTCTAGGCCGGTGGCCGCCCGCACTGCCGAGAGAATGGCGGCGGGTGCCTGGACGTGCGGCATCTCTCCGATCCCGTTGAAGCCGAACGGAATGCCTGGCACCGGCCGCTCCACGAAGCGGCAGTTCACGATGGGGGCGTCCGCCATGCGGGGCAGTCGATAATCGCGCCAGTCGCCGTTCAGCGGTAGGCCATCGCGATATTCGAGCGACTCGCTCAAGGCCAGTCCGAGCCCCATCAGCGAGCCGCCGGCGACCTGTCCCAGGGCCAGCGCCGGATTCGCAACCCGGCCGGCATCTTGTGCGACGTCCATCTGAACCACGCGCACCAGCCCCAACTCCACATCGACATCCACGACGCATCGATTGGCCGAGAACGAGAGCGCGACGTGGACCGGCTCCAGGGCGTGAGGATCGTCCACCGGTCGCGTCGAGCGCTGGTCGAAGCGTTCGGTCGCGCGAAAGGCAAGGCCCATTCCGGCCTCGGCCACAGACGCCAGTCGGTCGCCCTGGTGCGAGACGACGAAATCGTCCCGGATATCCAGCGTCGCGGCATCGAGGCCATGCTCGCGTGCGAAAAACTGCAGAAACCTCCCCTTGAGGCGGGTGGCCGCCAGGTGGATTGCCGGACCGGAGGTTGTCGTCTGTTGCTGGGCGTCGGTGCTGGCGGCCGGTGGCATGGCGGTGTCGCAGCCGGTAACCCTGACGTCGCCCACGCCGAGGGTGGACTGGACGATCTGGATCGCGATGGCCACGAATCCCTGTCCGACTTCGGCCGCGGCGCAGTCGACCGTTGCGATGCCGTCCCGAAGAGTCACCAGCGCCGTGGAATTCACGGGGCAGCCTTCCGAGAAGCACGTGTTCTTGACGGCGGCGGCGAGTCCGACGCCGCGACGGATATGCCCGTGGCGTGTCGGCGTCGCGATGCCACCGGGAAGAGCGGCGCGGAGCGGGCCCGGTTGCTCCAGCGGCGGAACCAGAGGAAGCGGCATCGCCTGGCAGAGGTCGACCAGCTCGGAGACCGGCGCCGGCCGCTCCTGGACCTGCCGGAAGGTCCATGTGTCGCCGGTTTTGATCAGGTTGCGGCGGCGCAATTCGACGCCCTCCAGGCCGAGCAGGCGTGCAAGCCTGTCCATGTTGGACTCGCAGGCGAAGATCGGCTCCACGACCCCGAAACCGCGCATGGAACCGCACATGCCGTTGTTCGTGGCCACCGCCCAGCCCTCGATCGAGGCGTTGGGGACGTTGTACGGTCCCTGGATCAGCGAGCAGGAATTGCCGATGCCGGCGGCTGCGGTGTGGCTGTAGGGGCCGTCCTCCAGGAGTATCCGTGCTTCCAGCTTGACGAGAGTGCCGTCGCGGTTGGCGTGGTGCCGCATCCAGATCCTGCTCGGGTGACGGTGATAGCGGGCGAGGAAGGTCTCCCGGCGCGAGTAGACGAACTTGACCGGCCGACCGGTATGAAGCGCGAGGAGGGCACCATGCACCTGCCAGGTCATGGAAACGCGTCCGCCGAACGATCCGCCGATGCCCGAATTGACGACGAGGACTTTCTCCTCGGGAAGAGCAAGGCACATGGCGATCTGCTCGCGGTCGGCATGGACCCATTGCGAGGCCCCGATCACCTCGACGCCTCCGCTTCCGTCGGGACGCGCCAGTCCGGCGTCGGGAGCGAGAAAGGAATGATCCTGCCGCGGAGTGAGATACTCGCCCTCGGCCTGTACCTCGCCGACGATATCGGGGTCACCGTGGGTGATGCGGACATGCCGATACACGTGCCCCGAGGCGAGGGCTTCGAGTGCATCAGTTACCGGCCGCATCGGCTCGTAGGCGACCGCAATGGCATCGATCGCCTGGCGCGCGAGGGCCGGCGTGTCCGCTGCGACGATCACCACGGGTTCACCGACATAGCGGACCATGTCGTCGGCCAGCACCGGCGTGTCCTTGTTGACCGCGCCGAATGTGTTGACCGGGACGTCCCACGCCCCCAGGACCGCCCGCACGCCGGGTATCCGCTTTGCCGGGGTCAAGTCCACTTTCAGAATCCTGGCGAGCGGATGCGGTGAGCGCAGCGTGGCACCCCAGAGCATGCCGGGCGCACGGACGTCGGTGGCGAATTCGAACTCGCCCCGCACCTTGGCGATCGCGTCGGGACGAACCATCGACGCTCCGATGCCCGTCGTTTTTCCTCCGGTTCGAGGATCAGTCGCCACGGCGCGCCTCGGCCACTTCGAGGATCGCCGCGAGGATGCTGCCGTAGCCCGTGCATCGACAGAGGTTGCCGTCCATTTCCGTGCGGATTTGCTCCTCGGTGGCCCCGGGGCACTCGGCGAGAAGGGATTCGGCGGCGAGAATGATGCCGGGAATGCAGAAGCCGCACTGGATGGCGGCGTGCTTCACCAGCGCTTCCTGCAGCGGCGTCAGCGAGCCGTCCCGAGGGTTGTATCCTTCGATGGTCACGATCTCGCGACCGACGGCTTCGGCGGCCAGTTCGAGGCACGAGTTGACGGGCTCCCCATCGATCAGGACCGTGCAGGCGCCGCACTGGCCGTCCTCGCACCCCTGCTTCGTGCCCGGGAACTCAATTCGGTTGCGCAGGACATCGATGAGCCTGGCGCCGAAATGCACGTCAGGAATGTCGTGAGAAACGCCATTCACCTTCAGCTCGTACGACAGGAAACCGTGGCTGTTCATCGCGTCGACTCCCATGCCTCCTCGAGGGCTCGCCGTACCATCACCCCGACGGCGTGGCGCCGGTACGTGGCACTGGCCGACAGATCGGTGGACGGGGCGCAGTGTCGGGCGGCGATTTCGCCGATCTTGGACGGGAGAGAGGCCGGCACCGATGCGCCATTCCAATCCAGGGCCGCCTCGGCGAAGGCCTCGGCCTCGTGCGCCCTGACGGCGGTGGGTCCCACGCCCCCCAATCCAATGCGGACGGCATGGCGCTCGCGGTCGAGCTTCAACGCGACGCTGACCGTGGCGTATCCGCCACCGTTGCCGGCCGCGATGCGTGAATAGTAGTGATGGCCGCCGGCGCGCGGAATCGTTACGCCGACCAGGATCTCCGGCGCCGCGGTCTGCGTAGCCTTCGCCCGATCGCTGAGGTAACGCTCCAGCGGAGCAAGCCGGAGCCCTTGCCTGGAATGCACATGCACGCTCGCTTCGAGCGCAAGCAGGCACGGCGGCAACGATCGATCCGCCAGCGCCACCGCGATGTTGCCGCCAAGGGTGGCCCGCGAGCGCACCTGCCGGGTTGCGGTGGCGCGGCCGGCCTGGACGAGCAAAGGGGTGCCGCCTGCCAGCGGATCGCGCAGGATGATGGCAATGGCCAGTCCCGCCCCGACGAACAGACCATCTGTCCGCATTTCGATTTCCTGCAGGTCAGGAATCCGCCTCAGACTGATATAGCCTCCCGGTTCGTGTGCCAGCCGATCGGTGACCGGGGTCGTGCCGCCGGCGATGAACGCGGCAGCAGCGTTCTCCTCCTTCGCGACAAGGGCCTCTTCGAGTGAGGTCGCCGGCAGAAAGAGGGGACGCGACACTGTCATCGATCCGCTCCTCAGAATCCCCAGGCTTCGAAGACGTACGAGAAGGCGGCAACCTCAAGGACATAGAGCGCGATGAGCAGCAACGCACCCTGGATCGTCTGTGTCCGGGAAGCCGCCGGGTCCAGCCACCAATCGAACAGGCGAACGGCCGCCGGCATCAGCATCCAGGAGAGGAGCACGGTACCAACCGCATTGCCGAGGAAAACGACGACAGGGAATGGCAGCCCCAGACCTCTGATGATCGAATGCCCGGCGATTGCCAGACCCTGTCCCGCGGCGTTTCCCAGCGTGATGTCGTAGAAGCTCACCAGCGGATAGAGTACCGCCAGAACGACCATCGCCTGCTTCCATTCCGGGGCGACACGCGGGGCCGTGGTGCGAGCCACGAACCAGGTGCCGAAGGCGGCGGGACCGACGTCCACACTGTCGTGCTTCGTTTCCTCGAACTGGCTCAGCAGGCGTCTGCGCTCTTCGGAGCCCTTCCAGTTCTCGAGATCCCGTTCGCTGCGAAACGTGAGAACCGTCGTCCAGTTGTGACCGTCGCCGGAGGGCTTGAATATCTCGAGCCCGTCGAACCCGGGGAAGCCCACGACCAGCGCATTCAGGCGGGCCTGAGCGGTGTGCCAGTCCGCCTCGCGCCCCGGAGCGACATGTGACGTCACCACCATCATCCGCGACGCGCCGTCATCCACGTCGGAGACTGTCTGGGGAGACGAGGCGAACAGAGGTGCCGCTTCGGCATGTGCCTTGGCGAGATCGATGGAGTTCACCCAGTTCTCTCGATCCAATGCGGTTTCGAACCGGCAGGTGATTTTCCAGCGGGTGGCCCCGGGCGTACTGTCCTGCTCGGCTCGACTGACGCCGATCAATCCGGGCGCCGTCACCGCAAGCGCGAGCAGATCGCGCACCCAGGCCTCGAAGGCTTCGTCCTGGCCCGCGCGAACCGAATAGCTGAAGGTGGCCAGCGGCGGAGACTGCTGCATTGCGTGGATTGTCGACGCTGCCGCCAATGCTCGTCAACCGGGTCCGCCCTGCGGGGAGCGAGCCAGGCCTCACCGCTTCAGCGCCGCTCGACGATCCGGACGGTCACCGACGTGGATCGACCCGCCTCGTCGACGACGGCGAGGCGCGCGACGCCGGCTCCATCGGGTACCCACTGGCTGCCGTCGAGGGGCCGGCCGTCGACCAGCCAGCGCAGACGGCCCTGGCCGCCCATCGCGTTCAAGGGAACTGCCTCACGGGCGACCAGTTCGATGCGGGCATCCGCCGGTGGATAGGCGATGCGCGGCCCGCCGCTCGTCTCGGCGTAAGGGGTTAGCGTGCGCATGCGTGGCGGTAGCTCGCGATGGGAAGAGACCTTGATCGCGTCGGCCGGTGGGCGGATCGCGCGATTGTCCTCGCCCGGCAGGCGGCCGAACGCCTTGAACAGGATCGGCAACGCCGACAGGCGGCCGAGCTGGCCGGGGCGTGGTGTGCCGTCGGCGTGGCCAACCCAGACGACGACCGTCCAGTTGGCGCTGTAGCCTGCCGCCCACGCGTCGCGGTAGCCGGCCGAGGTGCCGGTCTTGAAGGCGATGCGGCGCTCGCGCAGGGACACGGGGAGCGAGGCAAAGCCTTCGGGCAGAGGCGCCTCGGCCAGCACGTCGGAGACATACCAGGCCGCCGTGGGGCCAAGGAGGCGCACCGGCACGGGCTTGGTCCGATCGCGCCGCACCTGCGGCGGTGCAAAGTTGCCGCCAGTGGCAAGACCGGCATAGAGGCCGGCCATCTCGAGCGGCGACAGGGTCGCGCTGCCGAGCGCAATGCCCAGCGAATTGCCGGTGTCGCCCGGCGGCAGGCCGGGCGCGGCGCCAGCGGTGCGCAGCGTCGAGAGGAAGCGCTGCGGTCCGACCTTCTCCAGTGCCAGCACGGCCGGCACGTTCAGCGACTGCTGCAGGGCGCGGCGCACCGTTACGGCGCCCTGGTGGTCGCGGTCGAAGTTGCGCGGCAGCCAATCTCGGAAGCGAACCGGCACGTCCTCGACCAGCGTCTCCGGATGCAGCGTGCGATCGTCGAAGGCCATGGCATAGATCAGCGGCTTCAGCGCCGAACCGGGCGAGCGTCGGGCCCGTACGAGGTCGACCTGCCCGGCGCGCCCGAAGAAATTGTCGCCGCCCAGCCAGGCCACGACACCACCGGTGCGGTTGTCGAGCACGACCATGGCGATCTCCGCGCCGTCGGCGAGCGGTCGACGCTCTTCATGCACGAACTGGCCGAGCGCCTGCTGCAGTTCGTAGCGCACCGTGGTCGGCACGACGGTGCCGGGCGACTGTCCGGCCAGCCAGGCCGAAAGATGCGGCGCCTGCATCGGCATGGCGAGGCGCCGATCGGGAGCGATACGGCTGCGTGCCATCTCGAACAGCGGCGCGTCGATCACGCCATGCTCGACGCCGCGCTCAAGCACACGGTCGCGGGCCTTCTGTGCCATAGGCGAGGCACGGTCGGGTCTTCGGCGCTCGGGCGATTGAGGAATGGCGACGAGGAGAGCCGCTTCGGCGGCACTGAGTTGGCGTGGCTCCTTGCCGAAATAGGCGAGGGAGGCGGCGCGCACGCCCTCCAGATTACCGCCCATCGGTGCCAGCGTCAGGTAGATCGCCAGCACTTCGCGCTTGGAGTAGCGCCACTCCAGTTGAAGCGCGCGGGCGGACTGGATGAGCTTGGTGGTGAAGCTGCGCGGCCTCGGGTCGAGCAGGCGGGCGGCCTGCATGGAGATCGTCGACGCGCCCGAAACGATGCGGCCGCGCTCGGCGAGCTGCCAGGCAGCGCGAACCGCGGCGAGCGGATCGACGCCCCAATGGTTGTCGAAGCGTCGATCCTCATAGGCCTTGAGGAGGCTGAGATAGAGCGGATCGACATCGTCTACCGTCGCCTTCAGCCGCCACTTGCCGTCCTGTGTCGTGAAGGCGCGCAGCAGCCGGCCATTGGCGTCGACCACCTCTGTGGACCGGTCCTGATAGCGGGTCAGGTCGGGCGGAAAGGCGCGGTCGAGCACCAGCCCCGTCGCCGCCACGGTCGTGGCGACGACGGCAAGGCCGACCAGGAGGCGCTTGAAGCGCATGCCGCTACTTCGTCTCCGCCGGGACGATCGTGAGCGTGCGCATCGCGGTCCGGCCGAAGATCCGTGGCGCATACATATCCGACACGTTCGTCGCGGGCACGGCGAAGGTGCCGGGCGTCACGGCGCGGACGATGTAGGCGATCTGGTAGGAGTTCGGGTTCTTTGCCTGTGTGTCCCACCAGGTCATGTAGGGCCTCGTGCCCATGTTGAAGGACGCAAAGAAACGATCGTCGCGCGCCTCCGAGACCCTGGTTTCCGTCAGTCCGGACAGGAACGGGAAGGACTTCACCGTCTCCTCGTTCAGGACCGATTCGATCTCGAAGCCGGCCGGCAGAAGGTCGAGCAGCGCCACTTCATGGTAGCCGCCCTCCAGGTTGCGGCCCGAGATCGAGACGATGATCCGGTCGTTCTGCTTGACGTTTGCGAGCGCGGCCGGCGTCCCGTCGAACTTCAGGAATTCGCGCTGGACACTGATACCGGCCGTCGCCGCGGGTTGCGGATCGAGCGGCACGCCGCGCGCCGTCACCTGCATCCAGATCGGACGGTCGGTGTCGTTGCGCAGCTTGAGGCCACGAGACAGAGCCGCGGCGTCGGGGTTGATCGCTACCGGCTCGGTGGCCGCCTGACGCGGCTGGCCGTCGACCGAATAGGCGAGCTGGGTGCTGCCGCTCATCGCCCGAGCGGCCATCACCAGCCATGCCTGTTCCTGTGTCGTGGTCAGGCCGATCGAGGCGGCGAGCCGGTCGCCGACCAGATTGGTCATCTCGGTTACGCCTTCGCGGCCACCGGCTTCGACGGCGAGGGTCACGAGCGCGGCTCGGTTGCGCAGCGGCGAGCCGTAATAATCGGACGGATCGCGCTCGTCGAGGCGCTGGCGCGCCGTCGCGAAGGCGAGGCGGCCGCGTCCGGGTTCGCCCACCTGGTTCAGCGCCGCGGCCAGCATCGCCCAGGCGATACCGCCCTTCATCTCGGACGCCTTCGTGTCCTGGAAGTAGCGGACGCGGCCGGGATCGGCGAAGCCCGACTTCGCCAGCACGTACCAGGCATAGGACTGGGCGTTGGGCGAAAACTTGTCGGCGGTCTTGTTGAGCCAGCTCAGGGCCCGCTGCAGCGACGCCGACGGCACGGCCATCTGCTGCTGGTTGGCGCGGACCAGGAAGTCCAGCACGTAGGTCTGCAGCCATTCGGCGGCCGGCGTGGAGAAGGGCCCCCACATCCCGAACGATCCGTCGGGAAGCTGCATGTCGACGATGCGGTAGATCGCATCCTGCACCCGGTCGTTGATGCGTGGATCGGTGGGACCGTAGCCGAGCAGTGCCACGTCGTTGTAGTAGAGAAGCGGCATGGCGCGGCTGGTCGTCTGCTCGATGCAGCCGAACGGGTACTTGTCGAGGGCCCGCAGAAGGCCCGCGACGTCGATGCCGGGGATGCGCGTCAGCGAGGCGCTGACCTGCGCGGTGCCGGGGGCGAAAGCCGCAATCACGTTGCGGTCGACCGTGGCCTCGTTGCCCGGTCCCAGGCGCGCGACCGTGTCGACGGCACTGGGCGTCTGTGCCGGCCGTACCTGGATGTCCCATTCGCGCTGCACGGCGAAATTGCCGGGACCCTGGACGGCCACCGTCACCTTGCCGAAGCCCGCGTCGCCTGCGCGCAGCGGCCAGGTCAGCAGTTCGCGCTGGTTGGCGGCAAGGCGCTTGGTCTCGCTGACCGGCCGTTCGAGCGAGACGGAGCCGGTGGCCGTCATCGTGACGCGGTAGTCGCCGGCCTGGCCGTCGACGTTGTGCAGCGACAACGCGACCCGTCCGAGGTCCTTCGGGGCGAGGAAGCGCGGCAGCACCGCGTCGGCGGTGACCGCATCGCGCACGAACAGGCGTTGCTCGCCCGAGCCGACGCGGTTCTTGTCGTAGGCGACCGCCATCAGCCGTAGCTGGCCGATGAAGTCAGGGATGTCGAAGGCGATCTTTGCCTCGCCGTTGCCGTCGAGCTTCACCGGCCCGCTGAACAGCGCCACGGTACGTGTCGGCACGATGTCGAGACCGCCGATCTCACCGGCGTCTCCACCGCTCCGGATACGGCCGAGATCGTCGGCATTGGTTTCGAGCAGGCGCCCGTAATCGTCGCGCATCGCGACGCCCAGACGGCGCTTGCCGAAGTAGTAGTCCGACGGGTTGGGCGTCTTGTAGCGCGTGAGTTGCAGGATGCCCTCGTCGACGGCGGCCAGGGTGACGAACGCCTCCTGGCCGGCCTGCAGGTTCGACACCTTCACCGGTATTTCGATGCGCTGGCGGGGCGTTATCTTCTCCGGCGTGGCGATCTGGATGCCAAGCGTGCGCAGGGCCGGGTTGAGGCCGAGCCAGGCCGCACCGATCGCACGCGTCGGCGTGCGTTCGGCCGGCGCCGACAGCGGCCGCCAGGCGGTGACCAGCGCATAGGCGCCAGCGCTCCATTCGGCTTTCACCGGGATCTCGACCGTCATGCCGCCGGCGGGTACTTGCACCGACTGGGTCGAGACGATGCGGTCGGTGGCGATGGCGATCAGTGCCTCGCCGGCGAACGGCGCTTCGATGCGCAGGCGGGCGTTGTCGCCGGGTGTGTAGTTCTGCCTGTCGCTGGCGACGCGCAGCGTGTCGGGTGCTTCCTCGGTCGAATCGCCGCCATACCAGCCGACGTAGAAGGTCAGGCTGGTCGAGGTGTTGGCGTCGTTGTCGACAACGGTGAGCTTGTACTGTCCCCAGTCGAGCCGCTGCGAAAGGCGCACTGGCGCATCGGCCTTCAACGTCACCTTCTCGGACGTGATGAGCCGCACGTTATGGACCGATTGCCAGCGCCAGCGGCCTTCGACCTGGTACCACTGATAGGCAAAGACGATGCGCTCGATCTTGTACTCGACCGACGGACGGGCGATCTGCTTGCCACTGCCGTCGACGGCCACGAGATCGAACTCGGTGGTCAGTCCCTCGCGCGCATAGCGGCCGTCGAAGGTGGATGCAACGCCGAGATAAGTATCGCGCGTGCGGACCGGGACGACTTTGTCGGTCTTGGTCGCGCGACCGCCGCCCGGCTCGAAGACACGGGCCTGCACATAGGCCTTTAGCGGGAGAACTGTGTCGTTGGCGAGGTTTCCCGCCCATTCGAGTTTCGATTTGCCCTTCTCGTCGGTGTCTTCGCCCTTCAACTCGATGAAGGGCGGCTCGAACTTCTGCCGCGCGTCTTCCGGTCCGAACCGGTACCTGGCGAAGGTCGGGAAGGGCGTCTCGTCGACCGTGATGCGCATCTCGCCCTCGACCGGAAGGTCGGAAGCGGGGGCGCCGTAGAGGAAGTCGGCGGAAATCCCGAAAGTATTCATCTGCCCCGGGCGCAGGATCGGCTGATCGGCCGTGAGCTCAACCTTGAGCTTCTCGGGCACGAAATCCTCCACCGAGAATTCCACCCGGCCGACTGGCGCGCCCTTGGGGTCGATATGGGCGGCAACCGACCAGCGGCCGCGGCGCGACGACTTGGGCAGGTCGATCGCCTGCGGGACGGCGCCCGAGGTCTGCAGGGCGTGGGTGAAGCGCGTGAACTCGCTGCCGTCGGGGCGCTTGACGATCAAGGTAAGGGGCAGACTGGAAAGCGCGTTGGCGGCATCGTCGCGCACCAGCGTCATCAACTGCACCGTCTCGCCGGGGCGATAGACCCCGCGCTCTGTATAGAGGAATGCGTCGACCGGGCCCGGCTGGGCACGCCCATCGACACCGCGATCGGACAGGTCGAAGGCCGACTTGGTGAGTTCGAGGCGCGAGAAGTCCTTTTTTGCCGGATCCTGCGCCATGACGGCGACCGGCTCGGCAGCGCCGCTGCCCTTCAGCAGGCCGGCGGCGAAGGACGCGCGGCCGTCGGTGCCGGTGATCACCTTGCCGATCGGTTCGTTACCGCGCGACAGCACGACGACCTCGATTCCGGGCAGCGGCTGGGCGGTCTGCAGCGAGCGCGCGAAGACGTTCAGCCCATCGTCGCCGCTGAAGGAGGTCAGGCCGATGTCGGTGTCGATCACCCACAGGCCGGCCGCCCCGCCGCCGGACGTTTCATCGTCGTCATAGTCGCGGGACGGCGGCTTGGCGGCGTTCCAGACGACGACGAAGTAGGCGCCGGGCTTCCAGTCCTGGATGGTCTCGCGGATCGGGAAGGCGGTGACGACGGCCTGGTTGGGCGCGTTGCGCACGTCCATCGTGCCGGTCCACTGCTCGGCGCCGTTCTGGCCGTTCAGCCAGCTTCGAAGCGACCAGGGTTCGGTGATCGGCTCGGAGCCGGGGAAGGCCACGTCGTAGTAGCGGTCCGAGGCGAAGCGATCGATGCCGCGCTCGTTCACGCGGTAGACCGAAATGCCGACCTTGGTGACGTTGATGGTCGTGATCGGCAGGCCCGCGGCGCTGCCGCGCGGCAGGATGAAGCCCTTGCCGGGGAGATTCACCACGGCGGGACGGGCGCCCAGCGCCACGCTCACGCTCTGTTCGTCGCGCAGCTTCTCGCCATCGCGGCCGGGAAAGCCCGCCAGCAGTTTCACGGTGTAATCCTGGCCGTAGGTCAGGCCCGCGATGCAGAGGCGATCCTCGGTGATGCGCAGCGCCGTCTTGGCCTCGGGTTCGATGCGAATGAAGTCGCCGTACTTCACGTCGCCCGTGGCGAGTGGCTTGTTGAAGGCGAGGCAGGCTTCCGCTTCCGAGCGGCTGGAGTCGACGCCGACGCGGCGGAAGGCGAAAGAATCGGAGGGCGCCGCCGGCGGCTGCGCGATCGGCGTTGGTGACGTCGTTTGCGCCGTCTGAGGTGCCGGCGTCGTGCGAGGTGCCGCCGGCCCTGGGCTCGGAGGCGGAGTGATCGTTGCGGTGCGTGCGGGTACGGGACGCTCGACTGAATCGGCGGGCCTCCCAATCAGGTACCCTGCGATGCCGGAGCCCAGCATGAGGGCCACGACCAAGGCAGCCAGCGTCGAACGATTCATGAGAACCCCGCGGAAAGAGCGCCCGGACTTTAGAGCGTGGATTGTGCAGACAATGTGGAGTCCGGAGTGCGCCCGCCAATTCTCGCAGGCTGTGGCGGGAAGGTCACGCTGTGGATAGGCGGTGCTTGAGTGAAAGGGCCGCGGCGTACTAATCGCAATCGATGGCGTTGCATCTCATCAAGCTCGCGGTCGGCGTCGACGACCTTGCCCACATGAAGAAGGTCCAGGCGGCGCGGCGCGCGGAGCGTCGTCAGTCCGCACGCTCGCCGCACTGGGTCTACACCCGCAACTCGCCGCGGCGGGGCGACGACCTCAAGGGGGGCTCGCTCTACTGGGTGGTGCGCGGCGTCATCCGCTGTCGCCAGGAACTGGTCGGCTTCGAAGAGGATTTCGACGAGGAGAGCGGCAAGAAGTTCTGCCGCATCAAGCTCAAGCGCGCCCTGATCCAGACCGCGCCGCGCGCCTGCAAGGCCTTCCAGGGCTGGCGCTACCTCGAACCCGAGCGGGCACCGCCGGACCTGTCGAGCGGCGATACCGCCGACATGCCGCCGGAAATGGCCGCGGAACTGAAGAGGCTGGGGCTGCTTTGAAGTCTTTCCGGCTTCGCTGACGTAGGCGGCGTCTGATCAAGCCCGTCGCAGGCCGGTCACGAGAGTGCGGAAGGCATCCACTGCCTTTGGAAAGACGGTCTTCGGATCGTCGGCGGCTGCGATCCAGAGCGCGGCGTTGAGTGCCGCGCCGTTTACCAGGCGCGCAGCGGCTTCGGCATCCATCGGCTTGACCGTGCCGTTCTTGATGAGCGTTTCGATCGTCTGCGTCGTGGTGCGCAGGCACGCCGTCTGGTTCGGCCAGCGCGAGGGGTCGCCGAGCACGGCTGGACCGTCCAGCAGCATGATGCGCTGGATCTCTGGCTCGAGGGCCATCTCGATATAGGCGACGCCCTCGTCCACGAACCCATCCCAAAGGGTCTTCGCCTTGGCCGATGCGATGCGCATCCGCGACAGCATTTCCCCGTCGATCTGGTCGATCACGGCCTGCAACAGGCCCTTCTTGTCGCCGAAGTTGTGATAGAGGGCGCCGCGCGTTAGGCCGGCCTCCGCCGTCAGCTCGTCCATCGATGCCGCCGCGTAGCCTTTGGTCGCGAACGCATGTCGCGCGGCTTTCACGAGCTTGGCTTTGGATTCCTCGACCATTTCCGCACGCTTGGCCAACATCGCCTCCGAAGGACATACGTCTCGTATGTCAATTGACATACGATCCGTATGCTCCCATATGCTCACATACGAACCGTATATCAATGGAGTGTGAGATGAACCAACGCGAAGCAATCTTTCCGGCTGGCAGGCAGGCCCTTTACGAGAAGCACCGCTATTCCGCGGCTGTTCGCTCGGGCAACCTGCTCTTTGTGTCGGGTCAGGTAGGCAGCCGGGCAGACGGCTCGTCGGAGCCTGTCTTCGAGCGACAGGTTCAATTGGCATTCGACAATCTTGCGGCGGTGCTGAAAGCGGCGGGCGCGACATTCGACGATATCGTCGATGTCACGACTTTCCATACCGATCCTGAAAGGCAGCTTCCGGCGGTCATGTCTGTGAAGGACAAAGCGTTCGGCGACGCGCCCTATCCGACCTGGACCGCCGTCGGCGTGACCTGGCTGGCCGGCTTCGATTTCGAGATCAAGGTCATCGCGCGCCTTCCATAGGGCGGGGCGATCGGGCCGGGCTATCGATTGGTCAGCTTCAGCTCGATGCGCCGGTTGCGGGCCGTGTCCGTCGATGAGAGCGGCTGATATTCGCCGTAGCCGGCGGCCACCAACCGGTTGTTCGGGATTCCTTCGCTGTGCAGGAACTTGACCACGGCGATGGCGCGGGCGGCCGAAAGTTCCCAGTTCGACGGATACTCCCGGCTGGCGATAGCCTTGTTGTCGGTGTGACCGTCGACTTGGAGAACCCAGTTGACGTCCTTCGGGATCGTAGCGGCGATCTCGACGAGGCGCTTGGCCACGCTCGCGAGCTGCTTCTCGCCATTCTCCTGCAACTTGGCCGAGCCCGAGGGGAACAGAACCTCGGACTGGAAGACGAAGCGGTCGCCGACGATCTGCACGTCGCGCTGGCCACGCAGCGCCTCGCGCAGCTTGCCGAAGAATTCCGAGCGATAGCGTGCCAGTTCCTCGACCTTGCTGGCCAGCGCGCGGTTCAGCTTCTGGCCGAGGTCGACGATCTGGGCCTGCTGGTCCTTGGCCTTGGCATCGGCGGCGTCGAGCGCGGTGCCGAGGCGCGCCAGCTCGTCCTTGAGCGCGGCCATCTCGGCGGTGAGGCGCACGACGGCGGCTTTCTGCTCGGCACTGAGCTTCTGCTCCTCGGTGAGGTCGCCGAATAGCTTGCCCTTGTCCTGGTTCGCGGCCGCCAGCGACGCGGCGAGGCGCGTGAGTTCGAGGCGCTGGCGCTCAATCTCCTTCTGGAGATCGCCGGCCCTGGAGGCGGTGGACGAGGCCTCCTTGTTGGCGCTCTCGAGAGAGGCGGCGAGCCGGTCGCGTTCCGCCATCATCGAGGTCAGGCGTTCGGTGAGCTGGTCGCGCTCGATCTTCAGCGCGTCCGACGAACTGCGCTGGCTTGAAAGATCGGCCGTGAGACGGTCGCGCTCGCTTCTCAGCGCGTCTGTTGCGCTGCGCTGGGCTGCGAGATCGGCGCCCAGGCGTTCGCGCTCGGCCTGATTCTCGCGAAGCTGCAAGGTGAGCTTCTCGAGATCCTGCTTCAGTCCGTCGTTTGCCGCTTTCTCAAGCGACAGCACGCTGGCGAGACTGCCGAGCTGCTTGTTGAGGGCGTCGATGGCGCTGTCGCGCGTGTTCAGCGTGTCGGTCAGCGTGAACTGGGCAACGCTGAATAGCGACAGCAGGAAGATCAGGACCATCAGCAGCGTGGTCAGCGCGTCGACATAGCCCGGCCAGGTATAGTCGGCCGAGCCCCCTCCGCGGCGGCGGGATGCGCCCGCCATGGCCGCTAGCCGTCGCCCGGCGGCGGCGCGCCGCGCGTCGAGGCGATTGTGCGGGCAAGCAGGCGGAACTCGCCACGCAGTTCATCGGCCAGCGCCGTGCGGCTGCGCACGCTCTCGTCGATAAGCCGGGCCAGCCCGGCTTCGAGATTGCGCTGGTGGGCCAGCATGGCCTCGCTGTCGGCGGCGGCTTCCGGCTTGCGCTCGGTCAGGCGCGCGACGGTGCCGCGCAGCTCGATGGACTGTTCCGCGAGCCGGGCCAGCAGCGCCTGCTGCGAGCGCATGCTTTCGGTCAGGGAGGACAGGCGCTCGACCAGCGTGGCGTTGGCGGCGGCCGCCTGTTCGCGGCCTTCCTCGCTGCGGCGGAGCGTGCGGGTGAGATCGTCGAGACCGTCCGCGGTACGTTCCAGCAGCGCCTCGACATAGGCCGAGACGCCCTGTTCGCCCTCGGTCTGCAGGGTGCCGCTGGAGAGCCGTGTTGCGCCGGCCAGCCATTCCTCGAGTTCGGTGTGGAAGCGGCCCTGAGCCTGGCTCGCCTGCAATTCCAGGAAGCCCAGGACGAGCGATCCGGACAGGCCGAACAGCGAGGCGCCGAACGCGGTCGACATGCCCTTGAGCGGTCCTTCGATACCCTGCTTCAGCTTGGCGAAGATCTGGACGGCGTCGCCGCCGGTCACCTGCATGCCGACGATGGCGTCGGCGACGGCGCCGATCGTCTCCAGCAGGCCCCAGAAGGTGCCGAGCAGGCCGAGGAAGATCAGCAGGCCGATCATGTAGCGGCTGAGTTCGCGCCGCTCGTCGAGACGGCTGGCGATGCCGTCGAGCATGGCGCGCGTCGCCGTCGGAGACAGGCGGAAATTGTCCTGCCGCTCGCCCATCATGGCGGCCATCGGCGCCATCAGGTCGATCGAGCCGGTATCGAGCGGCGGGGCGCCGGGTTCGCGATGCTGGAAGCGCCGCAGCCAGCGCACCTCGGGCCACAGCGAGAGAACCTGGCGCATCACGAAGAAGATGCCGATCACGAGAACGCCGACGATGACGCTGTTCAGGATCGGCGTGTTCATGAACACGCGCAGCAGGTCGTGGTGCAGCAGGTAGGCGATACCGGCCACGACGGCGAGGAACAGCAGCATGCGGACGAGATACGGAAGCGGATTACTCATGCGAACTCCCGCTGCCGTTGGTGCGCTGGCCGCGAGCGATCATGTGCTTGGCACCACGATTTCGACCCGCTCGTTGCCGTCGCTGCTGGAGAACGTGCCGATCTCGATCTTGGACTTCACGCCCTTGTCGATGAGGTAGGTGCGGACGTTGAGGGCGCGCGCCAGCGACACCTTGCGGCTGTCCGGCTCGCCGTTGCCGGCAAACGAGCGCAACTCGACCTGGCGCAGGCCACGGTCTGAGATGCTCTTGATCAGGCGGTCCAGTTCCGTCCGCGAAGCGTCCGAGAGTTCCGCCGATCGCGGCGTGAAGACCAGGGAAACGGTGAGGGGGAGCCGTGCCGGGGTCGAGGGCTGCGGCGCCAGGGCCGCAATCTTCTGCTCGGGGACGGCAGGCGCGGGCGCAACCGAGGGGGCGGCTGCCACTGAGGACGCAGTTGCCGGTGCCGCTGCCGGTGCGGCCACAGCGGTCTGGGCGGCTGCCGCGGGCGTCGACTTCGGAGCGGCAGCCTGCTTTGCAACTGCTGGTGGGGCGGGGGCCGGCGATGCCTTGGGCGCCGCGACCGCTGCCGACACGCGCTTGGGCGCGGATGGGACGGCGCTCGCCTTCTGGGCGTCGCGCGGCCGACTTCGGTTCGTCGTCAATTCTGGCACCGCGACGATGCGGCTTTCGATCCGCCCGGTCGGTGCCGGCAGGCTGGCTCCCGGCTCGGTGGCGCGCACTGACGGGGGAGAGGCTTGTTGGGTGGCCACGGGGGCCGGGTTCGAGAGCGTCCAGGGGTTGAACGCCGGCCCGGCCACCTGCGCCGGGGGCACGGCCGGTGCCGTCACGGGGGGCGTGGCCTGCGAGGCGTTTTGCGGAGAAGGACCGCCTGGCAGGCCGACGCCGGAGTAAGGATTGAAGGCGGTGACGTTCTGCCCGTGCGCTGCAATAGCCGCAGCGCCGACGCCGAACACGGCGAGAGCGAGGCTGCGTGCAGCGACCGAAGACGGGGGCATAACCAATTGCCTTTCCAAGGGATTTGGCAATCGACCATACCGAATGGAATCCATGCGCTCAACCGCCGGCGGCGACGTGCCTGCGGACGAATTCGCACGGACGAACGGTCAGGCCTTCGACAGGATGTCGACCATGGCGTCGCGCAGCCCGAAATTGCTCGCGAGAAGGGACGGACCGCCCAGTTCGTAGGGCTGTCCCGCGACGTCACCCACGAGGCCGCCGGCCTCGCGCACCATCAGGATTCCCGCGGCGACATCCCAGGGAGCCAGGCCGAACTCGAAGAAGGCGTCGTAGCGGCCGGCGGCCACGAAGGCGAGATCGAGCGCCGCGGCGCCCCAGCGGCGGACGCCGGCCGTGCGCTCGGTCACGGCCGCCAGCTTGGCGTGATAGGCGGCATGGTTGCCCTTGCCGATGTGCGGGATGCCGGTGCCGACAAGCGCGCGGGCCGGATCCTTGCGGCCGGACACGCGCAGACGCCGCGAACGGGCGTTCGGCGTGTCGATGTAGGCGCCGTTGCCCTTTTCGGCCCAGAACAGCTCGTCGGAGATCGGCTGGTAGATGACGCCGGCAATGATCTCCTTCTCGCGTTCCAGCGCGATGGAGATGGCGAAGTGGGGGACGCCGTGCAGGAAATTGGTCGTGCCGTCGAGCGGATCGACGATCCAGCGGTTGCGGCCGTCGCCCTTGGTCTCGCCGCCTTCCTCGCCGAGGAAGCCGTAATCGGGACGGACGCGCGACAGTTCGGCGCGCAAGGTGCGCTCCGCCTTGATGTCGGCGTGGCTGACGAAGTCGCCGGGGCCCTTCTCGGAGATCTGCAGATGCTCGACCTCGCCGAAATCGCGCTTGAGATTCTTCGCGGCGGCAAAGGCCGCGCGGATCATGACGGTGACGGTGGCCGAGCGCTGCGCCAGCGACTTGCGCTCGGGTGGGCCTGAGCGCTCGCGAGCCTCGCCCATCGGGGCGCGGCCTACGCGGGCGACGGGAGTCTCTCGCGGGGGGCGATTGGTGGGGAGGGCCACGATGTGCGCCTAGTCCTTGGCGCGTTCCATGTAGGTGCCTTCTTCGGTGTTGATCACCAGGCGGGTGCCCACGCCGATATGCGGCGGCACCATCACGCGGATGCCTCCCTCGACGATGGCAGGCTTGTAGGAGGAGGACGCGGTCTGGCCCTTCACCACGGCATCGGCCTCGGTGACGGCGAGAATGACGGTCTTCGGCAGCTCGGCGCCGACCGGCGTGCCTTCATAGAGCGACACGGTCACTTCCATGCCGTCCTGCAGCCAGCGGGACTGATCCTCGTCGAGCACGTCGGCACCGACCACGAGCTGCTCGAAAGTCTCCTTGTCCATGAACGTGAAGCCGGCCTCGTCCTTGAACAGGTAGGTGCACTCGCGCTCGTCGATATGGACGCGCTCGATGGTCTCGCCCGAGCGGAAGCGCTCCTGCAGCTTGTTGCCTTCGCGCAGCGCCTTGGCTTCGATGGCGACGAAAGCGCCGCCCTTGCCGGGGCTGATATGCTGCACCTTGGAGGCGACCCAGAGCTTGCCGTTGTATTCGATGACGTTGCCGGCTCGGATGGAATTGACTTGGACTTTCATTGAGTTACCCGGCCTTACCGCTGTCTCGGATGAATGGAATTCGGCCTCGTCCGCAGGGGCGGTACGAGGCCGGCGCGGCGTTCTATCAAAGGCGGCCGGGGGTCGCAACCGGCCGGCAGGAGGGCTTCCGGGGCTATTTCAGGCCCAATTCGGCCTGTTTCCTCTTCGGCAGGCGTGCCGCGATGACGGCGTGGGCCTGTTTTAGGTAGGCGCGAGTCTCGGCCGGCGTCAGGACCGAGGGATCCTCCAGAGCGACCCAGGTGGCGCGGGCGAGGTAGGGGGCTGGTTTGAACCCCTTTGCATGGGACAGCGCCTCGAAATGCTCCGGCGGGCACTTGAAGCAGAGGCGGGCGACGGAATGACCGGGCGGACCGATCAGGCAGAACATCTTGCCGCCGACCTTGAAGACGGTCACGCCCTCCCACTGTACCGTTCGGGTGGCGGCCGGCAGCCTGCGGCAATAGGCATCGACCTGCTTGGGCGTCATGACGACATCCTACACGCCGTGCGGCCGGCGTGCGATGCTGGCGCATGACCGATTGGCGTCCCGACAGGCTTTCGCGGCGCCTGCCGCATCTCCAGACGCGTGCCCGGCTGCAGGCCGCGATGCGACAGTGGTTCGCGGGCGAAGGCTTCCTGGAAGTCGAGACGCCGATCCTGCAGGCCGCGCCTGGCGCGGAAGTCCATCTCACCGGCTTTGCTACCGAATGGGAACTGCCCGACGGCGAGTCGCGCGAGCGCTGGCTCCACAGTTCGCCCGAGTTCGCGATGAAGAAGCTGCTGGCGGGCGGGCTGCCCAGGATTTTTCAGTTCGCGCGGGTGTTTCGCAATGCCGAGGGCTCGGCGCTGCATCATCCCGAGTTCACGATGCTCGAATGGTACCGGGCGGGCGTGGGCTACGAGTCGATCATGGCGGATTGCGCCGCGCTGCTCGCCGCGCTCGGCGTCGATCAGCTGCGGTGGGACGGGCATGTCTGCGATCCCCGGGCCGAGCCGGAGCGGCTGACTGTCGCCGACGCCTTCGTTCGCCATGCCGGCGTCGACCTGTTCGCGACCATGGGCAACGCCGAGGCGCTGTCGGGAGCCTCCGGCGTCGCAATGCATGCGGGCGACACCTGGGAAGACGTTTTCTTCCGCATCATGTTCGAGAAGATCGAGCGGCGCCTTGGCATGGGCCGGCCGACCATCCTCTGCGAGTATCCGATCTCGATGGCGGCGCTCGCCCGCGCCAAGCCGGGCGATCCGCGGGTGGCCGAGCGATTCGAACTCTACGTCTGCGGCGTCGAACTGGCGAATGCCTTCGGCGAACTCACCGATCCGCGGATTCAGCGCGAACGTCTCGAAGCGGACATGGACCTGAAGGATCGGCTCTATGGCGTGCGCTGGCCGGTCGACGAGGATTTCCTGGCCGCGCTCGATCACGGCCTGCCGGACTGCTCCGGCATCGCGCTCGGCTTCGACCGCCTGGTCATGCTGGCAAGCGGCGCGGCCCGAATCGAGGACGTTCTATGGCTCCCCGTGCGTTGAAAAGAGATCGTTGAAGGCCCGGACGGCCGCCTCGGGGCCATCGCTGTAATTCCAGACACCGCCCGACACGGCGAGGAAGTCGGCGCCCGCCACGAGCAGCGGCTTGCAGTTCTCCACCGTGATGCCGCCGATCGCGACGCAGGGGACCTGCATCAGCGCGCCCCACCATTCGACGATTTCGATGTCGGCGGGCGTCGTGACTGCTTTGGTGGTCGACGGGAAGAAGGCGCCGAAGGCCACGTAGTCTGCGCCGGCCTCGGCCGCCTCCATGGCAAGATGTCGCGACGCCTTGCAGGTGACGCCCACCTGACGGTTGGGACCGACGATCCGGCGCGCCTCGGCGTAGGGCATGTCGTCCTGGCCGACATGCACGCCGTCGCAGTCGAGCTTCACCGCGAGGTCCGGCCGGTCGTTCATGATCAGCGCCGTGTCGCGCTGCTGGCAGATGGGCCGCAGCGTGTCGGTGACGCGGGCGATCTCGTCGTCGGGAACGTCCTTGAGACGGAGCTGGAAAGCCGCAACGTCGCCGCCGTCGAGGGCGGCACGCAGTTCGTCGGCGAAGATCGACGGATGCTCGATGCGGGCGGGCGAGATGAGATAGAGACGGGCGGTCACGGGCTTCCTGATTTTCGTGTGGTGTATGCGGAACCCGGCGCCGCGTCGAGAGGCGGGCGGGGAAATCCTTCCGTTGTGTTGCCGCAGCGGCATGGGCTTAACTGACGGCAGCCTTCTCGCCAGGAACCATGAACAAAGTCAGCAAGACCATTCTCCTGGCGCTGGTGTCGACCGCCGCCAGCGTCCTGTTCGGCATCGCCATCGCCGCCTACCTGACCATTCCCAGCATCCCCCTGGTATCCGAAGGCGACCGTCTTCTGGTGTTCGACCCCGAGATCGGCGCAAGGGCCAATCCCAGCTCCCATGCACGGCGCATCTATCCGGCCGTCCGCGACCGCCAGACGTTCGCCTTCGACATCTACACCGACGATCGCGGCGCGCGGGTCGACGGACCGGGTCAGCGCAGCCCCGCCCAGGTCGATGTGCTCGTGGTCGGCGATTCGTTTTCCTGGGGTTACGCCCTGTCCAACCCGGAAACCTATGCCCGGCATCTCGCGCGCGAACTCGAGACCGGTGTGTCGAACTTCGCGATGGCGGCCTACGGGACGACCCAGTCGCTGCAGATGCTGCGCCGCAATGGCGATCTCGCACCCAAGCTGATCGTGTACGGGATCATCGCCCATCACATCGAGCGCAACGTGATGCCGTGTCTGCCGTCCTACTACCCGTTCTGCTTCGACGCCTCGCACGTCACCTGGAACGCGGCGGGAGAGCCCTACATCGCGCCGCCGCAAAGCAATGGCGTGCGCCGCTTCCAGCGTCATCTGTCGGGTGACTATACCAATCCGGTCACCTGGCTGACGCACGGTATCGATGTGATTCGCGGGCGGATCGAATATGCCGAGGCCACCTACAGCACGCCCAGCGACCAGCGAAAGGAAGAAGCGCTGGGTTTCCTGTTGCGCAACATGGAGAAGTCCGCCGCCGACATCGGCGCCCAGCTGCTCGTCGTCTATCTGCCGACGAACTACTACTCCGCGCCGGAAGCCCTGCCTCGCGTGATCGGCGACATCCGCCTGCTCGACCTAACGAAGGCCTTCCAGCGGGAGAGGGACAAGGGCGCCGATCTCTACATCGTGGGCGACGGGCATCCCAACCGGGCGGCCCACGAACTGATCGCGCGGGAGATCGCGAAGTACGTTCGCGACAACGGCCTGCTTTAGCCGCGGTCGAAGCTTAGGGCACTCCCTTCCGGCGGAGCAAGGCGGGATCGCAAGCCATGCACGTCACCGAGCACCCACAGATCGCGGACGAGCGGGCCGTCGAACGTGAAGATGGGGGCGCCGTACCACCAGACCCTGCGACCGGTCGGCGGCTCGCCAAATAGCGTGCGGCGGTGGATGCCGTGGAAGCGCAGCTTGCCCGATATGCGGTGGCCTTCTTCCACGAGCTCGAGGATGTCGGACGTATAGTCCTCGAGCGTTTCGGTCAGCCAGCTCACGTAGTTGCCGAACTGCTGGTGACCCACGAGCACGGGGCCGAGCGACCCGCGAAACGTGAAGTCGGGATGGAAGATCTTCGGAACGAAGCTGAGATCGGCCTTGTCCCACAGCTCTTTGTAGAACACGCGTACGACGTTTTTCTGCGCGCTGAGACGGGACGGCGTGAGGTCGATCTCCTCTTCCCGGGGCAGTTCGGCGTGGTGCTTCTGGCGATGCGTCATGCGTTGGCTCCCGCTTGTCTGTCTCGATTTGGAGCGCACATCGCTGCGGCCATGCGGCTCTCGTCCGGTGATGTCTTCATTGATCGCAGTGCCGGCCCAGCCGGCATTGTTTCCTTCAGCTTCGACTCTGGCGGCACGCCTCGCGAATGCAACAGCGGGCATGGCGCAGGGCCAGCGGCGTTTTTCTGCCCGTGGAGTCGATGTGAGGGGCGGCGAGAGCCGAGGGGGCCAAACCGTCAAAACGAACCCAGTGAGTCAGGTTCTGACTCCTGGCTGCTGTTGCTGGCAGCCATTCTTCAACTGCGGCGTTGCACGTGCTGAATGGGATGGCATCTGCGACAGCATCATGAATCAGTGCGACGTGAGAGGTCGCCATTAGGGCGGTCGAGGACAGAGCTCCTGCGAGCAGATGAACTGCCTCCAATCTGCTTGGATCAGAAGTGCCGGGCGAAACGCAAACCGAGCGACTGGTTGAAATACTGGTCTGCGGCAAGCATCCGGTATTCGAGCTTTGCGTCCCACAATTTGTTCGCATAGATCTGCACGCCCGCTTCGCCGTTCAGCAGCAGGCTGGCGCCGTAGGCATTCACCGCATAGGGCGAGCCGAACGCGTTGCCGCTGATCCGCCGGTAGTTGGTCGGGACATACATTGGTCCCGCGGCCATATACGGCCGCAAGACTACCGACCCGACATCGACCCGGCCACCGACCTCGAGCATGGGATTGAACTGCACACCCGTCGAACTGCTGGGATCGACGGTGAGCGTGCCGGCCGATCCATTCATCTGCGTGCCGGAATCGTTCGTGAGGCCGACGCCGATATCGAGACGCGGCCTCAGGTAGACGGGATCGAAGGTGACCTGGTACGCCCCGCGCAGCAGTACGCCGGCGCTCCAGCTATTGCTGTTACTCGTCAGGGTGCCGTTGCCGAACGGCAAGGTGCCGGTGGCCTGTTCCGTGGTGCTCGAGAGGCCCAGGGCCGCGGAAAGGTACAGCGGTCCCTTGACACGCTTCACCACAACGGCGCCGTCGAAGGTGCGCTGCGATTCCTGGCCGAGAGTACTCTGCGCGGACAAGGCCTTGGTGCCCAGCGCTCCGCCCAGAAACCAGCCCGGCCCGACCTCGTATTGACCGCCGACCTGCCAGGAGATTGCCTGCGACGCGCCCTGTCCCGACGTCTCGCCCATGAACTTCGCCCAGGTGCAGCTATCTTCCCCGAGTGCCGTTCCCGAGCCGATGAACACCGGACAGCTCTGCGTGCCGAGCATCGTCGAGCCCGTGACGTCGAGGATGGACGGCAGGAACAGAAGTGCCGCGCCGGCAAAGACCAGCGCGACCGGCGTGCCGATCGGGACCTGCGCCGGGTTATCCTTGTGATGCTTGAATTTCAGGATGGCGCCTATGGCGAAGCCCATACCGGCGGTGTAGGAGCTGACGGTGACCAAATTGGTCAGGTCGCTGTTGACGCCCACGACTTCCTGCGCCTTTGCCGGTCGATGCGACAACCCGACAGCCAGGCTCGCGGCCACGACGAGGCCGACGATTGTTGTCCTGAAACTCAAGCTGATCCCCCGATCCCGAACGCCATGACACTCTTTGGTTGGTTGGCTGGATCGTACTTTAAGCCGGCATCAGGAGGCATGCTTTAACCCGGGGCCGCAAGGGTCGAAGCCAGGATCAGAACCAAGGAGGAGGCAATGGTGAAAACCATGGCCAGCAACAGAGGCAGGGCCGCCGCTCTCGGCGATCAGCGGCTGAGAGGAGTCGTGGACGTGTGCCCAGTATGCCTGGGCTGCGAGGCTGGCGGTCGACGATGAGCGTCAAAGAAAAAGGGCTCGGAGTTACCTCAAAGGTCACCCCGAGCCCCAAAAAACAGCGCTTCGTCCGCTGGTCTTACATCTTGCCCTGATAGATGCTGATGATCTTGTCGAGCATGTCGAGCGCCTCGGCGCGCGGGCGCTGGAAGGTGTTGCGGCCGATGATTGAGCCGTTGGCGCCGCCGTCGCGCAGGCCGCGGATCTCGGTGAACAGGCCTTCGAGATCCTTCGCCTCGCCGCCCGAGAAGACGACGATGCGGCGGCCGTTGAAAGTCGCCTGCATCACGTGCTTGATGCGGGCGGCCATCGTCGAGATGTCGACGTTGGCCTTCTCGTAGGCGGCCTTCGCCTCGGGCTGCCAGAGCACGTTGGTCGGCGGCTTCACCTTGATGATGTGGGCGCCGAGCAGGGCCGCGATGTGGGCGGCGTAGGCGCAGACGTCCATGGCGGTCTCGCCCGCCTTGTCGAGCTTGCCGCCGCGCGGATAGGACCACATGACGACGGCGAGGCCGACCGACTTGGCCTCGGCCGACAGTTCGCGGATCTCTTCCATCATCTCGTACTGGTCTTCGGCGCCCGGATAGATCGTGAAGCCGATCGCCGAGCAGCCGAGACGCAGCGCGTCGGACACGGTGGCCGTCACGGCCTGGTCCTTGTTGGTCGACAGCGAGTTGGCCGAGTTGCACTTGAGGATCGTCGGGATGGCACCCGCGAAGGTGTCGGCGCCGGCCTCGAGCGGGCCGAGCGGCGCGGCATAGGCGTTCAGGCCGGCATCGATTGCCAGTTGGAAGTGATAGTGCGGATCGTAGCCGTCCGGATTCGGCGCGAACGAGCGGGCCGGGCCGTGCTCGAAGCCCTGGTCGACCGGCAGGATCACCATCTTGCCGGTGCCGCCGAGGCGGCCGTGCATCAGGATGCGGGCCAGGTTGGCCTTGGTGCCGGGGCAATCGCTCTCGTAGTTGTCGAGGATCTTCTTGACGGTACGGGTGATTTTCACGGTCCAGCTCCCAGGGCGGTTCATTCGAGGGGAAACGGAGCCGGTGATAGCGGTGCCGGGGGACCGGTTCAAGCCCCGGGACGGACGACTACCTGCCGCGTCATTGACCCCGGGGCGGAGCTATGGACAGGCTGCGCCCCCCTGCCTGCCACAACGCGACTGGCGAAACGGATAGAGGAGTATTGGTGCCGTCTCCCCCATTGCCCCCGCGACCCGCGTCGTTCGCGGCGCGCCTGCCATTCTTCTTCGGCTGGGTGATCATCGCGATTGCGTTCCTGACGGTCGCGGTGAGCGTGACCACCCGCACCGCCTTCTCCCTGATGTTCCCGCCCATCGTCGACGAATTCGGCTGGGATCGCGGCCTGGCGGCGGGCGCCTTCTCCTTCGGGTTCCTGGTGTCGGCGGTGATCAGCCCGGTCGTCGGCCGGACCATGGACCGGCGCGGGCCCCGGTTCGTGATCGAGATCGGCGTCGTGCTGACGGTGGTGGGCCTGCTGGGCGCGACCGTGATCGACTCGCCGTGGCAGCTCTACGCGACGCTCGGCGTCCTGGTAGGAGCGGGCGCCAACTGCATGAGCTTCTCGGTGCAGTCGCAGTATCTGCCCAACTGGTTCGTGCGCCGCCGCGCACTGGCGACCGGCATCGCCTTTTCCGGCGTGGGCGTCGGCGCGATCCTGATCCTGCCGTGGCTGCAGACGATCATCCTGAAGGACGGATGGCGGAGCGCCTGCTGGGCACTCGGCCTGATGACCCTGTTCGTGTTGCTGCCGCTGAACCTGTTCGTGACCAAGCGGCCGCAGGATCTCGGCCTGTTGCCCGACGGTGCGAAGGAAGCGGGGACTGCCGCCGCGCGGCGGGCCGCGGCCATCGTCGATCCGCGCTGGGCCGCCGTCGAATGGACGGTCGCCAGGGCCGCGCGGACGCACCGCTTCTGGTGGCTTTGCATCGGCTTCTTCAGCACGGGCTATGCCTGGTACGCGGTGCAGGTGCACCAGACCAAGTACCTGGTCGAGATCGGCTTCGGGCCGATGGAGGCGGCCTGGGCGCTGGGCCTCGTGGCGATGGTCGGCATTCCTGGCCAGATCCTGCTTGGTGCGCTGTCGGACCGTATCGGCCGCGAGATCGTCTGGACCATCGCCGGCACGGGCTTCGTCATCTGCTATGCGGCGCTTCTGGCGCTCGGCGCCGGACCGTCGCAGCCGCTGCTCTACCTCATGGTGCTCTCGCAGGGCGTGCTGGGATACTCCTTCACCAGCCTCATGGGATCGGTGGTGGCCGAGATCTTCGAGGGCCCGCACTTCGGCTCGATCTTCAGCATCATCATGGTTTCCCTGCTGGCGGGCGGCGCCGCGGGCCCGTGGGTCACCGGCGTGCTGTTCGACATGGAAGGTTCGTATCGCATCGCCTTCATCGTGGCGCTGGGCTTCAGCGCGCTGGGTGCCGTCTCGATCTGGTTCGCATCGCCCGGCAAGGTCCGAATGGTCGCCGGGCGCGCGAAGGTTTGAACGCTACTCGTTCAGACCCTTGCCGGGATACGGATGCGTGGCGATCCAGTGCCTGGCGATGTCGATCCGTTTGGTGACCCAGACGTCCTCGTGCTTCTGCACATAGTCCAGGAAGCGCCAGAGGCCGGCCATGCGGGCGGGATGGCCGATCAGGCGCTGGTGCAGGCCGACCGACATCATCTTGGGCTGGGTCGAGCCCTCCTTGTAGAGGACGTCGAACGCGTCCTTCACAAGACTGAACCATTGCTCCGAATGGACCATGCCGGCGGCGTACTTGCCGTCGTTGTTGGTGAGCGAATACGGGACGATGAGGTGCGGCTTGCCCTCGACGGTCTGCCAGAAGGGCAGTTCCTCGCCGTAATAGTCGCTGTCGTAGGTGAAGCCCCCTTCCTCGATCAGCAGGCGTCGCGTGTTCACGCTGGGTCCATAGCGGCAGTACCAGCCGGCCGGCCGCTCGCCGACGGTCTGCTCCAGCGACTTGATGGCCTTGCGGATGTGTTCGCGCTCCTCCTCTTCGGAGAGCTGGAAGTGACGCACCCAGCGCCAGCCGTGGCAGCACACGTCCCAGCCGGCGGCCCGGATCGCCTCGGCGGCCGGCAGATTGCGCTCCAGCGCGAGCGCGCAGCCGAAGACGGTGAGGGGCATCCCGCGCTCCTGGAAGGCGCGATGGATGCGCCAGAAGCCGACGCGGCTGCCGTACTCGAACATGCCTTCGCCGGCGAGATCGCGGCCCTTCAGGCCGATCGAGGAAGTGCTCGACTCGGTGAGCCCCGTCTCGGTGTAGCCCTCGCCGTCCTGAACAGAAGGCTCCGAGCCTTCCTCGAAGTTCACGACGAAGTTGATGGCGATGCGCGCGCCGCCGGGCCATTTCGGATCGGGCGGATTGGCGCCGTAGCCGACCAGGTCGCGTTTCGGTTCCCAGCTCATGACGGTCTCCTCACCAGTTCGGCGCCCATCTGACGGGCGATGTCGGCGATCTTGTCGTTGTGCGTGGTCATCGAGATGGTGCGCACCCCGGCGCGCAGGCAGGCGAGCGCATAGCCCGGCGCGTCGCCGCAATCGACGATCAGCGTGAAGGCCACGTCCGGGAACTCTTCGCGCGCGCGCTCCTGCAGGGCGCCGAGGTAGCCCGCGCCATAGAACGAGGCAGCATCCTCAGGCGTCAGCAGCACCGGCGCCGTGCCCGCGGCGCGTGCGGCCAGCAGCGCAGCCACCGTTTCCTTCCAGTCGCGTACCAGGATCACCGGGCGGTCCATCGGCGCCACAATACACTCTGTCATCCCGGGCGTAGCGAGGGACCCTTCCTTTGGCCCGAAGGATCCCTCGCGATGCTCGGGATGACATAGGCTACTCATTCAGGCCCTTGCCCGGATAGGGATGGGTCTCGATCCAGTGGCGCGCGATGTCGAGGCGGCGGGTCACCCAGACGCCTTCATGCTTCTGCATGTGGTCGAGCAGGCGCTGTAAGCCGACGGCGCGGGCGGGATGGCCGATCAGGCGCATGTGCAGGCCGATCGACATCATCTTCGGCTGCGTCGCGCCCTCGCGGTAGAGCATGTCGAAGGCGTCGCGCACGAAGGAGAACCACTGGTCGGACGTACCGATGGACGCGCCGAACTGGCCGTCATTGTTGGTGACGGAATAGGGCACGACGAGCTGCGGCTTGCCCTCAACAGTCACCCAGAAGGGAAGCTCCTCGCCGTAATAGTCGCTGTCGTAGAGGAAGCCGCCTTCCTCGACCACGAGGCGGCGCGTGTTCACGCCGGGACCATAGCGGCAGTACCAGCCAAGCGGCCGCTCGCCGGTCATCTTCCGGATGGCGGCGATGGCCTTGCGGATGTGATCGCGCTCGGTCGCCTCGTCGAGCTCGTAGTGCTTGATCCACCGCCAGCCATGCGAGCAGACGTCGAAGCCCGATTTGGCGATGGCGGCCGAGGCTTCGGGATTGCGCTCCATCGCCAGGCCGCAGCCGAAGATCGTCATCGGCAGGCCGCGCTCCTGGAAGAGACGCATCAGCCTCCAGAAGCCGACCCGGCTGCCGTATTCGAACAGCCCCTCTGCCGCGAGGTCGCGGCCCGTGATCGACTGGCCCATGCCCGCGGCATCGCTGAGGCCGATCTCGGTATGGCCCTCGCCGTCCTGGATGGAGGGTTCGGAGCCTTCCTCGTAATTCATCACGAAGTTCACGGCGATTCTCGCGCCGCCGGGCCATTTCGGATCGGGCGGATTGGCGCCATATCCGATGAAGTCGCGGCGAACCTCGTAAGGCATCAGGGGGCTCCGGATCAGGGAATGCGGACGGTGAAGGGGGGGACCGGCACGAACTCCTCGTCGCCCTTGCCGCCGTCGCGCCACATGAAGACGGCGAAGCGGCCGGGCCGGTCGAGGACGGTGAGGCCGTGATGCCAGGTGTCGGGCCGATAGGTGACGCCCTGCTTGCCGGTGGCAATGAAGGCTTTCATGCCGCTCACGTCGGGACCACCGGCGCCGGCATGCGGCGCCACGATGATCAGCCAGCGCTCGACGTCGAGCGGCATGAAGGTCTGGGAGGAGAATTCGTGGCGCTCCATGTAGTCGCTACGCAGCGGCCGGTCTTGCGTCTCGACCTTCAGGCTGACCGAGAGGCTGGCATGCGCGGTGTCGCGGAGATTGCCCAGCGCATCCTCGTAGTAGGTGCGGCCGGCAACGTCGGGCACGTCGATCACGTCACCGAAGGGAGCGAAGGCTTCTTTGGTGAGGGGCTGGGGAATCAGTTCCATTGGCGGGTCCTCGTCAGTCGCGCATGCGGCGGGTCAGTCCCACCGTCCATTCCATGACCAGCATCAACAGGAAGGCCGCGGCGATCAATACGCCCGACACCGCGGCGATGCGCGGATCGAGCGTGGATTCCATCATGCCCCACATGCGGATGGGCAGCATGTCGGTGCGCGCCGTCGACAGGAACAGCGAGACCGGTACGTTGTCGATCGAGGCCATGAAGGCCAGGAACGCGCCGGCGAAGATGCCGGGCGCGATCAGCGGCAGGGTCACGCGGCGCAGCGTGTAGAACCAGCTGGCGCCCAGGCTCTGCGAGCTGTCGTTCAAGGCGGGATCGAGCTGCGACAGGCTGGCGCTCGTGGTGCGCAGGATGAAGGGCACCGTCACGATCATGTGGCCGGCGATGATGAGGTTCAGCGACGGCCGGAAGCCGATCAGCGTGAAGTACATGAGGGCGGCGAGGCCGAAGGTGAGGCCGGGCAGCACGAGCGGCGACAGGAAGAAGCCATCGGCGACCCGAGCGAGCCGGTGCCGGTTGCGCGCGATGCCGAGCGCCGCCATCGAGCCCAGCAATACGCCGAAGCCGGTCGACCAGGCCGCCACTTCGAGCGAGTTGCCGACGGCGCGATGGATCTGGCGGGATTTGGACGGATCGAACAGGGCCTCGTACCACTGCAACGAAAATCCGGTCGGCGGGAACTTGAGCGACCGGCCCTCCGTGAAGGAGGTGGTGAGGACGATCACCACCGGTGCCACGATGATGAACAGGGCGATCGTGGCCAGTGTCCAGATCACCACGCCGTAGGAAATGTCGCCGAAGCTCCGCCGCCTACCCATGGACATAGCCTCCGGAACGGCGGCCGAGCCACGACAGCGCGCTGACGACGGTGAGCACGGAGATCAGCAGGGCGATCGAGACCACGGCGGCGAACGGCCAGTTGAAGACGACCAGCGACTGCTGCCAGATCAGCAACGGCAGGTAGATGAGCCGCACGCCGCCGATCACGCTCTGCGAGATGAAGGCAGTGGTCGAACTCGCGAAGACCAGCAGGCAGCCGGCGACCAGGCCCGGCATGCTGAGCGGAACGATCACGGTGAAGAGGGTGCGCCAGCGCGAGGCGCCCAGCGCCGCCGAAGCGTCGCGCAGGTTGGGATCGAGCCGCGACATCACGCTGATCAGCGGCAGCAGCAGCAGCGGCATCTCGATCTGCGTGAGAGAAATGACAAGGCCGAGCTCGGTCTGCAGGAGGCGAAGCGGTTCCGAGATGATTCCGAGCTGCATCAGCACCGTGTTCACCACGCCTTCGCGGCCCAGCACCACGATCCAGGCGAAGGTGCGGACGACGACCGAGAGCAGGAGGGGCATCACGATGATGAAGATCAGCACCTTCTGCACGCGCGGCGACGCGTCCAGGTAGACCAGCGCCAGCGGATAGCCGATCAGGATGGTGGCGCAGACGGTCTTCACGCCGAGCAGCATCGTGTCGGCGATCACCTTGTAGCTGAAGGGATCGCCGAGGAATTTGGCCCACTGGCCGAAGCCCGGCTGGCTGATCTTGTCGTCGTTGAAGAAACTGACGCCGACCAGCATGAGCAGCGGCGCCAGGAAGATCGAGGCGAAGGCCAGCGCAAGCGGCAGCGCGAGCTGCCACTCGGCGAGGACGGAGCGCTTTCCTCCCCCGTCAGCGGGGGAGGTGGCGCCGCCAGGCGACGGAGGGGTCATCGTGCGCATCGATCATGACCCCTCCGCCCCCGATAACGGGGGCACCTCCCCATTTGAATGGGGAGGCAAGCTGAAATCACTTGGCCATTTCCTTGTTGAACTTCTCGATCCAGCCGGCGCGCAGCGGATTGATCTTGGCCCAGTCGTGCCGGATGAAGCTCGACATCTCGTCGAGGCTCTTCATCGGCAGGTAGTCGGGCAGCGGCACGTCCTTGTTGACCGGCACGAAGTTGTAAGGCGGCTTGGTCAGCGCTTCCTGCACGTCCTTGCCGGCGACCAGGTCGATGTACTTGTAGGCATTCTCGATGTCGGCGGCGCCCTTGGCGATGTGCAGTGTCGTGAGGAATGTGATGGCGCCGGTCTCGGGCTTCACGAACTCGATGTCGACGCCGCGGCCCTTCAGCGTCGCGACGGTCTGGGTGTTGGTGTAGATCACGTCGCACTGGCCCTGCTGGAAAAGGCCCGGCATGGCGGCCGGCTGGCCGACCGCGGCGATCTTGGGCAGCACCTTCTTCAGCTCCGCCAGAGCCGGCTCGATGTTGGTCTCAGAGCCGCCGAACACCTTGGCGATCTCGATCAGGGACACGGTGCCGAAAGTCGTCTGGAAGCCGGTGATTCCCAGCCGCGAAACCCACGGGTCGGTGAAGAGGTCCTTCCAGCCCTTCGGCGCTGGCACCTTCTTGGGATTGTACGCAATGCCTACGACCTGCGCGTTAACGCCGACGCCCCATTCGTCGACCAGCCCGGCCGGCAGTTTGGAGGCGTTGGTGAGCTTCTTGGCGTCGAACTTCTCGAACAGGCCACCTTCGATGGCGGTGATGCGCGGGCCGGGATCGAGCACGAAGGCGTCAAACGGAGGGGCGCCGCGTGCGGCCTTGGCCTTGGCCACCTGGTCGACGGCGAACAGCGGCTGCAGCTCGAGGTCGATGCCGTCCTTCTTCTTCAGCGCCGGCGCCACGGTGGCGCGGAACGCCTCCTCCCAGGTGCCGGGATAGATGGCGGCGGCGACGCTGCCCTTGGCATGCGCGATCGAGGGGAGGAGGGAGGCGCCTCCGAGGGCGGTAGCGCCGGCGAGCACATGTCTGCGGCTGATCATGGAAGAGTCTCCGTGGTTGTCAGGGGGAACGCGGGAAAAGCGTGGGGCGCGCATCGGCGGCCAGGGTGCAGTAGGCGCGGGAGGCCTCGCTCATGACCGTGCGGCGTGGTTCGATGATCTTCAGGAACATGCCGTCGGCCGTGCGGGCCTCGTGCACGAGCTGCGCGCCGATTGGCAACGCGAGGCCGGGCTCGATCTTCCAGGTATCGGGTCCGGGGACGGAGGAAAGCGCCAACTGCTCGGGTCGCACCGACATGTGCACCGGTGCGCCGAGACCGATGCCGGCCGGGGCGGGCAGGCTGAGGCTGGCGCCGGCATCCAGCGCGACCGTCGCCATGCCGTTCTGCAAACCGGCGATCTTGCCGTTCATCAGGTTGGTGGTGCCGATGAAGCCGTTGACGAAGAGTGTCTGCGGCCGGTCGTAGATCGCGATGGGCGTGTCGAACTGCTCGACCTTGCCCTTGTTCATGACGGCGATGCGATCGGCGACGCTCATCGCCTCGTCCTGGTCGTGCGTCACGAGAATGGTGGTGAGCCCAAGCGTCCGCTGCAGACGCTTGATCTCGATCTGCATGTCGAGGCGCAGGTTGCGATCGAGGGCGGCGAAGGGCTCGTCGAGCAGCAGGATCGAGGGCTCGATGGCGAGTGCGCGAGCGAGCGCCACGCGCTGCTGCTGGCCGCCCGAGAGCTGGCGCGGCAGGCGCTGGTGGAAGGCGCCGAGCTGGACGGTGTCGAGGAAGCGCGAGACCGTGGCCTCGACTTCCGGCCCGCGGTTCCCGCGGGCGCGCAGGCCATAGGCGACGTTCTCCGCCACCGTCATGTGCGGGAAGAGGGCGTAGTTCTGGAAGACGATGCCGATGTTGCGCTGGTTGGACGGGAGATGGTCGATGGTCGCCCCGTCGACCCGCACCCGACCGGTGGCCTGCCGGACGAAGCCCGCAATGACCCTGAGAAGCGTGGTCTTTCCGCACCCGGAAGGGCCGAGCAGGGCGACGACCTCGCCAGGCTCGATGGCGAGCGTGACGCCGTCGACGGCCAGCGACTGCCCGTAGCGGACGCTCAGGTCCTCGACGTCCAGCGACCGTGCCGCCTTGTTTGTCGCTACATCCTTCACCTGCGCCACCTCCCGCAGGCAACAAACGCAAGGGGCATGCCAACCATCGGCAGGTCGGTCATGCCGGAAATTGTTCCCGCCACGACGCCGCGATTTCGTCGCGCCGCGCGATCCACACTTTCTCGCCGTAAGAATCGAGCAGGGCGAGCACGCGCTTGAAGGCGGCGAAGCGGCCGGGGCGGCCGGCGATGCGCAGGTGCCAGCCGATGTTCAGCAGCTTCGGATGGCCGGCCTCACCTTCCTCCAGCAGCATGTCGATGGCGTCGCGCACATAGTCCACCATCTCGTCGGCGCGCACGAAGCCGTTGGGATGGAAGAACTTCATGTCGTTGCTGTCGAGCGCGTAGGGCAAGACCAGCAGGGGATGCTGCGGGTCGGACCTGTCCCAATAGGGAAGGTCGTCGTCGAAGCCGTTGCTGGCATAGCCGAAGCCCAGCTCGCGCAGGATGGACCGCGTCTCGCGGCTCTCGCTGCCACGGCAGAAAAAGCCCGTCGGCCGCTGCCCCGTGGCCTTCTCCATGACCTCGACGCAGCGCCGCAGATCGCGCAATTCGTCATCCCGGTCGGCGTAGTCGGCATGGGGGCGCCACAGCCAGCCATGGCAGGCGGCCTCGTGGCCGGCTTCGACGATGCGCCGCGCAACCTGGGGCAGCCGCTCGACCGCGCGACCGCACATGTAGAAGGTGACGGGCCGCCGGTGCTTCTCCAGCGCCGCCAGCACGCGCCAGATGCCGGCGCGCATGCCGTAGGCGAAGATCTGCTCGTTGCCCTGGTCCCAGCGGCCGGGCGGGACCACGCTCACCACCTCGGAAATCTTCTCGGCCTGCGGGTCGCCGTCGCTGACGGCCAGTTCCGCGCCTTCCTCGAAATTGACCACCATCGAGACGGCGAGTTTTGCGCCGCCGGGCAGTTTCCAGGCCGGCGGCGTGCCGCCATAGCCCACCAGGTCGCGCGTCTGGCTCACGCCTTGCATGTCTTCCTCCCACAGGATGTGCACATTTCTTGACGTTATGTGCACATAATTTTACCAATCGGCGGCAGGCCCATGACCGAACTCCACCGCGACCTCGATCCTGAAACCGCCCTGGCGGGCCAATGGTTCGAGCATCTGCGCACGCACTCCAAAGGCCGCCTCGGAGTCACCCGCGCGTCCTATGGCGAGGGCGAGCAGATGGCGCACGACCTGATGCAAGGCATCGGCCACTCGCTGGGGCTGGAGAAGCGCATCGATGCCGCTGGCAATCTCTATCTGACCCTGCCGGGGCAGGACCGGTCGCTGCCCGCCATCATGACGGGGTCGCATCTCGACTCGGTGCCGGAGGGCGGCAACTACGACGGGGCGGCGGGCGTGGTCGCCGGCATGGCGATGCTGGCGCGCTGGCATCGCGCCGGCCGCCGGCCGAAGCGCGACATCACGGTGATGGGCGTGCGCGCGGAGGAGCTTTCCTGGTTTCCGGCGCCCTATATCGGCAGCCGCGCTGCCTTCGGCCTGCTGGAGCCGGAGGCGCTCGATGCCTGCCGGCGCCCCGATACCGGCCGCACGCTGGCCGAGCACATGACGGCGTTGGGCTTCGCGCCCGAGCGCATCCGCGCCCGCGAGCGGCAGCTCGACCCCGCGCGCATCGCCTGCTTCCTCGAACTCCATATCGAGCAGGGGCCGGTGCTGGTCGATCGTGGACTGCCGGTGGGAATCGTCACCGGCATTCGCGGCAACCTGCGATACCGCAATCCGCACATCGTTGGCCGGTACGGCCATGCCGGCGCCGAGCCGAGGCTTTCGCGCAACGATGCGGTGATGGCCGGCGTGGAATTCGTGTCGCGCCTGGAAGCACTCTGGCTGGAACACGAGGCGTCGGGAAAGGATCTCGTCTGTACCGTCGGGCAGTTCCATACCGACACCGCCGTCCACACCATGACCAAGATCCCGGGCGAGGTCTGGTTCTCGATGGATATCCGCAGCGAGGACAACGAAGTGCTGCTCGCCATCGACCAGCGGCTGCGGGAGATCGCCGAGGAGACCGGCGCACGGCGCGGCGTGACGATCGATCTCGGTGCCTTCACCAATGCGAAGCCCGGCCCGATCGACCGCACGCATCGCGCGCGCCTCGAGCGGCTGGCGGCCGAACTCGGCATCGATGCGCTGCCGATGGCCAGCGGCGCAGGACACGACGCGGCGGTGTTCGGCATCATGGGCGTGCCGACCGCGATGATCTTCATCCGCAACGACCACGGCAGCCACAATCCCGACGAGGCGATGGACCTCGCCGACTTCGCGCAGGGCCTGCGCTTGCTGGTCGCCGCGGTGGAGGAGATCGATGCCGCGTAAGCCGATGAAGGGCGACGTCGCTGCCGACGAGGCGGTGTATGGCGCGATCCGGCGGGCGATGCACATGGGCCGCCTCGCACCCGGCACCAAGCTGCAGGAACCGGCGCTGGCGCGCGTGCTGGGCGTCAGCCGCGAGCGCGTGCGCAAGGCGCTGCACCGGCTGGTGCACGAGGGCTGGCTCACCGCGATCCCCAACCGCGGCACCTTCGTGCCTTCGCTCACGGTCGAGGAGATGCGGGAGATCTACGACGTGCGCTCGATGCTGGAGGCGGCGATCGTGCGCCGTCTCAGCGAGGGCCATACCGCAGCGGCCGCCCGGCGCCTCAAGGCGCATGTCATCGAGGAGAAGGCGGCCACGCGCCGCGACGATCGCGGCCGGCTGTTCGAACTGTCCGGCGAGTTCCACGTCCTGCTCGCCGAACTGTGCGGCAACGACGAGCTGACGCGGCTGCTGCGTGGTCTGCTCACGCGCTCGACCATGCACTTTTCGATCGCCGCGCCACGACAGCTGACGAACTGTGCTGGCCCTCACGATCACGGCGACATCGCCGAGGCGATCCTGGGCGGCAGGGCCGACAAGGCCGCGAAGCTGATGCTCGGCCATCTCGCCGGTCTCGTGACGCTGCAGGCCTCTCGCGCACCCGAACGGAAGTCCACCGACCTCGAAGAGGCCTTCCGTGGAATCAAGGCACGCCAAACGAAAGCGGGCGCCCCGTAGGGCGCCCGTTCGATCTGAGAGACTTTCGACCGGCCTTAGAGCTTGCCCATCGCGACGGCGGTGTCGGCCATGCGGTTGGAGAAGCCCCACTCGTTGTCGTACCAGCTCATCACGCGGACCAGCGTGCCTTCCATGACCTTGGTCTGGTCCATGTGGAAGGTCGACGAGTGGCTGTCGTGGTTGAAGTCGATCGAGACGTTGGGCTGGTCGGTCCAGCCCAGGATGCCCTTGAGCTGGTTGGCGGCGGCCAGCTTGATGGCCTTGTTGATCTCTTCCTTGTCGGTCTTGCGCTTGGCGACGAACTTGAAGTCGATGCACGAGACGTTCGGCGTCGGAACGCGGATCGAGACGCCGTCGAGCTTGCCGTTCAGTTCCGGCAGCACGAGGCCTACGGCCTTGGCGGCGCCGGTCGAGGTCGGGATCATCGACAGCGCCGCGGCGCGGCCGCGGTACATGTCCTTGTGCATCGTGTCGAGCGTAGGCTGGTCGCCGGTGTAGGCGTGGATGGTCGTCATGAAGCCGTGGTCGATGCCGACCGCGTCGTTCAGGACCTTGGCGACCGGGGCCAGGCAGTTCGTCGTGCACGAGGCGTTCGAGACGACGATGTGGTCCTTGGTGAGCTTGTCGTGGTTCACGCCGTAGACGACCGTGAGGTCGGCGTTGTCGGCCGGGGCGGAGACCAGCACGCGCCGGGCGCCGGCTGTCAGGTGGGCCGAGGCCTTGTCCTTCGAGGTGAAGATGCCGGTGCATTCGAGGGCGATGTCGACGCCCATCGCCTTGTGCGGCAGCTTCGAAGGATCGCGCTCGGCGGTGACCTTGATCGGGCCGCGGCCCACGTCGATCGTGTCGCCGTCGACCTTCACTTCGCCATTGAAGCGGCCGTGAACCGAGTCGAAGCGGAAGAGGTGGGCGTTGGTCTCGACCGGGCCGAGATCGTTGATCGCCACGACCTCGATGTCCTTGCGGCCGGACTCGATGATGGCGCGCAGCACATTGCGGCCGATGCGGCCGAAGCCGTTGATTGCAACACGAACAGCCATGTCTTTCCTCCGTTTATGACGCCAGCCGACGCGCCGCTTCCGCGATCGCCTCGGCGGTGATGCCGAAATGCTTGTAGAGATCGGATGCCTTGGCCGAAGCGCCGAAGCCCTTCATGCCGACGAAAGCGCCCTTGGCGCCCAGCCAGCGCTCCCAGCCGAAGCCGGTCGCCGCCTCGCAGGCCACGCGCACGGTGCCGTCGGCACCCATGACCCTGTTGCGATATGTATCGTCCTGCGCCGAGAACAACTCCCACGACGGCATTGAGACGACGGCGGCCGCCTTGCCTTCCTGGGCGAGGAGATCGCGTGCCGCGAGGGCAAGCTGCACTTCCGAACCCGAGGCGATCAGACGGATCGGCGCCGACTCGTCGCCCGCCAGGATGTAGGCGCCTTTGGCGCACAGGTTCTCTTCGCCCGCGCCGCGTACGGTCGGCAGGTTCTGGCGCGTCAGCGCAAGGACGCTCGGTGCGTGCTTCGCCTCGAGCGCGATCTGCCAGCACTCCGCCGTCTCGATCGCGTCGGCGGGCCGCAGCACCTGCAGATTGGGAATGGCGCGCAGGGCCGGGAGATGCTCGACCGGCTGATGGGTCGGGCCGTCCTCGCCGAGGCCGATCGAATCGTGCGTCATCACGTAGATGACCCGCACGCCCATCAGCGCCGAGAGGCGGATCGAGGGGCGGCAGTAGTCGGTGAACACCATGAAGGTGCCGCCGTAGGGGATGACGCCGCCATGCAGTGCCATGCCGTTCATCGCCGCGGCCATCGCGTGCTCACGGATGCCGTAATAGATGTAGCGGCCGGCGGTATCGGTGCGCGAGGCGCCCTTCAGCGTTGCGGTCTTGGTGTTGTTCGAGCCGGTCAGGTCGGCCGAGCCGCCGATCGTGTCGGGCAACACCGGATTGATGACCTCGAGCGCTTCCTGGCTCGACTTGCGCGTCGCCCAGTTCGGCTTCTCGGTCGCGAGCTTGGTCTTGAACGCCGCAATTGCCTCGCCGACGGCCGGCGGCAGGTCGCCCTTCTGGCGGCGGTCGAACTCGGCGCGATCCTCGGGCGCCATGGCGGCGAGGTTCTTGTTCCACTTGCGGCGGGCTGACTTGCCGCGCGCGCCGATCTTGCGCCACGCCGAGAAGATCGCCTCGGGAATGTCGAACGGGCCGTGGCTCCAGCCGAGCTTGGCGCGGGCGCCGGCGATCTCGTCCTTGCCGAGCGGCGAGCCGTGCGTGGCGGCGGTGCCGGCCTTGGTCGGCGCGCCATAGCCGATCACCGTCTTGCAGGCGATCAGCGAGGGTTTGTCGGTGACGTTACGCGCCTTGCGGATGGCGCGCGTCACGGCCTCGGCGTCGTGGCCGTCGACCGAGAGGACGTGCCAGCCGGCGGCGGCGAAGCGCTTCTTGTGGTCTTCCGAGGTCGACAGCGAGGTCGGACCGTCGATCGAGATGCCGTTGTCGTCGAACAGCACGATGAGGCGGCCGAGGCCGAGATGGCCGGCCAAGGTGATCGCTTCCTGGCCGACGCCTTCCATCAGGCAGCCGTCGCCGGCGATCACGTAGGTGAAGTGGTCGACGACGTCGCGGCCGAACCTCTCGCTGAGCGCCCGCTCGGCGAGGGCAAAACCAACCGAGTTGCCGAGGCCCTGGCCAAGCGGGCCAGTCGTCGTCTCGATGCCGCTCGCATGGCCGTACTCGGGATGGCCGGCGGTCCGCGCGCCGAGTTGGCGGAACTTCTTCAGCTCGTCGAGGGTCATGTCGGCGTAGCCGGTGAGATGCAGCAGCGAATAGAGCAGCATCGAGCCGTGGCCGGCCGACAGGATGAAGCGGTCGCGGTCGGGCCAGTTGGGCTCCGAGGCGTCGAACTTCAGGAACTTGGAGAACAGGACGGTGGCCACATCGGCCATGCCCATGGGCATACCGGGATGCCCCGAATCCGCCTGCTGCACGGCGTCCATGGCCAGGGCCCTGATGGCGTTCGCCATGTCGCGCGAGGCAGCGGTCTGGTCGGTCATTTGAGGCTTGTACCGTATGGTTTTTCGAATGGCGCGCAACATGACGACCACCCCATGGCGCGTCAATGCGCAAAACCGGGGGCAAGGCCAACATGTTGCGGGCTGTTACGCCTCGCAGGGGCAAGATGTTGACCGCTCACAGGCACACCTCTTATCCTTCGCCAATGGAGCAGATTCAGCCGGGCGACGAACGGCGATCCGCTGTCGGGGGAGCAATGTCCAGGGCAGCCACCGCAAAGGACCGGGTCGACAGCGCGCTCAGCCGGCTCGAGGCGATGGTCGACGAGAAGCTGCGCGCCGAACAGGCTCGTTCCGACGAACTCGCCGCACGCCTCGCAAAGGTCGAGAGCGAGCATGAGGAACTGAAGCGGGTTGCGATCGAGGTCGAGGCCCGGCTCGAACGGGCGATGGAATACATCCGCTCGCTGCTGGCCGCCGACCAGTCGTAGCGAATCTTCCTTTTCCTCCCCAGGGCAGGAGTGCGTCGCCGGAGGCGACGTGGCAAACTGCGACACCCCTCAAACGCCGGATAAAGGCGCAAAAAGCAGGAGAAGCGGAAAATGCCGCAAGTTTCGGTTCAAATCGCCAATCGCACCTATGAACTCGCTTGCGGTGAGGGCGAGGAAGCGCGTGTCCAGGAACTGGCCGCCTATGTCGAGGAAAAGGTCAGCGAACTTCGCCGCCAGCTTCCCGGTACGCCCGAGTTCAAGCTGCTCGTATTCGCCTCGCTGCTGCTCGCCGAGGAAAGCCGCGAAGCGCGCGGCGCTGCCAAGGCGGCCGAGACAGCCCGTGCCAGTGCGACGGACAGCGCCGAGACGCTGGCGACCGCGCTCGAGGACCTGATCACGGCGCGTGTCGACAAGATGTCGAAGAAAGTCAGCGGCGCGGCCTGAAACGAGGTCGCGGCCGCGCATTGCAGGAGCCGCCCCGAGTACCTAAGTTAGGTGTGGGGCGGATTTCTGCGCGGTGCGTAGGTCGCTTAAAACCCCGGGGCCAATAAGAACTCCTGGGAGTTGTACCTAGCCTTGACCCTGGTCTTGGTTACACGACGCCCACCTGCTTTTGCAGGCCTTGGTGGTTCTACGAGCTACGGCCCATCGTGGAGCCGCCCCACTCGAATCTCGGCAGCCGCAGGATGACCCTGATCGACAGCAAACGGGCCTTGCGCGCCGCCATGCTAGCCAGGCGCGAGAGCCTCGGCGACGTGGCCCGCCGCGCCGCTGCCGCGAGCCTTCGTGATCTGTTTCTCCTCGAATCGCCGTTGCAGTCGCCGGCCGTCGTGTCGGGCTTCTGGCCGATCAGGGATGAAATCGACATCCGCCCGCTGATGGAAACGCTGGTCGACAAAGACTGCCGGCTCGCGCTGCCGGTGGTGCAGGGCCGGGGCCAGCGTCTGCTGTTTCGTGCCTGGAGCCCCGGCGAGCCGCTGGAAGCCGGTGTGTTCGGCACTTTGCAGCCGTCGGCTGCCTCCGAGACTATCGAACCGGACGTGCTGATCGTGCCGCTGCTCGTCTGCGACGGCGAGGGCTGGCGGCTGGGCTATGGCGGCGGCTTCTACGACCGCACGCTCGAGGACCTTCGAAAGTGGCGCAAGGTGACGGCGATCGGTGTTGGCTTCGACCTGCAGCTCGTGCCGGAGGTTCCGCACGCCGCCGACGACCAGCGGCTTGATTGGCTGTTGACCGACCGGCGCGCTTGCGCCTTTGTCTAGCGCATGAAGATCATGTTTTGCGGCGACATCGTCGGCCGCGCCGGCCGCGACGCGGTCGTCAAGGAAGTGCCGCGACTGCGGCGCGAACTCGGGCTCGATTTCGTCGTGGTGAACGGGGAGAACGCGGCCGCCGGCTTCGGCATCACCGCCAAGATCTGCGCCGAACTCCATGAGGCGGGCGTCGATTGCATCACCACCGGCAACCATGCCTGGGACCAGCGCGAGATCATTCCCTACATCGCGCAGGACAAGCGCCTGCTGCGGCCGATCAACTTTCCGCCGGGGACGCCGGGCTGGGGCGCCAATCTGTTCCAAACGCCACGCGGCCAGAAGATCGTGGTGATCAATGTCATGTGCCGGCTGTTCATGGACGCGCTCGACGATCCGTTTCGCGCGCTCGATGTCGAGCTGGCGAAATATGCGCTGGGTCGCGGCGCGCAGCTGATCCTGGTCGACGTCCATGGCGAGGCGACCAGCGAGAAGCAGTCGATCGGGCATTTCTGCGACGGCCGGGCCTCGGCGGTGCTGGGCAGCCACAGCCACGTCCCGACGGCCGACGGCTGGGTCCTTCCGGGCGGGACCGCTTACCAGACCGACGTGGGCATGTGCGGCGACTATGACAGCGTCATCGGCATGAAGAAGGAGGTCGCGATGCAGCGGTTCATCCGGAAAATGCCGGGTGAGCGCCTGTCGCCGGCCGAGGGCGAGGGCACTTTGTGCGCGGCGGTTGTCGAAACCGACGACCGTACGGGTCTCGCCAGGTCGATTCGGCCGGTCAGGGTGGGGGGGCGGCTGGCGCCGACCGCCTGACTTTCCCGCATCTGGTATCCGTCACGCACCCTGCACACCTATTAGAAGTGGCTTGAAGAGCGTCGTTGACGGCCTGGGGAAAAACCGGCATCCTTTTGATGTTAAAGAGTTTTTCGCCACATTCGGCGAACGGTCTTCTAGGTTAGAGGGGGCGTCGGAATCAAGGTTCCGACGTTTTTTAGCGGGGGCTTCGGCCCCCGCCTTTTTTTGCCCGAACGGCCGGTTGGGGCGCCTGCCTGCCTGCCAAAACCCACGAGAAGTGGTATAGGCGGCTCCTCTCATTACTCAATCTGGTTGTCGGCGATGGCGGGGCATTCCCAATTCAAGAACATCATGCACCGCAAAGGGCGTCAGGACGCCGTGCGGGCCAAGATCTTCACCAAGCTGATCCGGGAGATCACGACGGCTGCCCGGATGGGCGCCGCTGATCCGGCGTCCAACCCGCGTCTGCGCGCAGCGGTGATTGCGGCGCGTGACAACAACATGACCCGCGACACGATCGATCGGGCCATCAAGCGCGGCTCGGGCACGGACGCGGACGCGAACTACGACGAGGTGCGCTACGAGGGCTATGGCCCGGCCGGCGTCGCCGTGATCGTCGAGGCCCTGACCAACAACCGCAACAGGACCGCGGGCGAGGTCCGCTCGATCTTCTCCAAGCACGGCGGCAACCTGGGTGAATCCAACAGCGTGTCGTTCATGTTCGACCGGCTGGGCGAGTTCCGCTTCCCGCTCGCCGTCGGCAGCGCCGACGAGGTGATGGAGAAGGCCATCGAGGCCGGTGCCGACGACGTGGTGAGCGGCGAGGGTGAAGAGGCCGTCCACGAGATCTATTGCGCGCAGGACGATTTCAACCTCGTTCGTGAAGCGCTGGAAAAGTCGCTGGGCCAGCCCAGCGTGGCCAAGCTGACCTGGCGCCCCAAGACCGGCGCGCCGATCGAGGGTGAGACCGTGCAGACCATGCTCGATCTGATCGCCGCCCTGGAAGACAACGACGACGTGCAGAACGTCTACGCCAACTTCGAGGTTTCGGACGACGCTCTGGCGAAGTTCGCGGCCTGAGTCGGGCGGGATGAGATTGATCGGCCTCGACCCCGGCCTGCGGTTGACCGGCTGGGGTGTGATCGAGGTCGAAGGCAACAGGCTGCGCCATGTGGCCCACGGCGTCGTGAAGGTCGCCCCGGCGGGCACGCTGGCGGAACGACTGAGGGAATTGTTCGAGGGCGTCGCCGGCGTCATCGAAGCGCAGCGCCCGATCGAGGCCGCGGTCGAGGAGACCTTCGTGAACGTCAATCCCGGTTCGACCCTGAAGCTCGGCCAGGCGCGCGGCGTGGTCATGCTCGCGCCGGCCCGCGCGGGACTGGAAGTGTTCGAGTATTCGGCGAACCTCGTGAAGAAGTCGGTGGTGGGTGCAGGCCATGCCGACAAGAACCAGATCGCCATGATGGTGAGTCGGCTGCTGCCCGGCGTGGTCGCCAAGGCGGATGCGGCCGACGCCCTGGCCGTCGCCATCTGCCATGCCCATCATCGCGCCACGGCGCGGCGGATCGAGGCCGCGCTGTGATCGCCAAGCTCAAGGGTCTGGTCGACTCGGTCGACACGGACAGCGCCGTCATCGACGTGGGCGGGGTGGGCTATCTCGTCTCGGCCTCGGTGCGCACGCTGCGCGATCTGGCAGTCGGCGGGCAGGCCACGATGCTGGTCGAGACGATCGTGCGCGAGGATGCGATCTCGCTCTATGGTTTCCTGGAAACCGCGGAACGCGACTGGTTCCGCATCCTGACGACGGTGCAGGGCGTGGGTGCGCGCGTGGCGTTGTCGATCCTCTCGACCCTGTCGCCGGATGAAATCGCGCGCGCCATCGCCGCGCAGGACAAGGGCACCCTCTCGCGGCCGGCCGGCGTCGGGCCCAAGCTCGCGGCGCGCCTTGCGACGGAATTGAAGGACAAGGCCGCCGCCTTCGGCATCGCGCCGCCTCCTGCGTCGGAGAGCAACGCGGGTGCGCCGGCCGCGGCCGCCGGCTCGATCAACGAGGACGCAATCTCCGCCCTCGTCAATCTCGGCTACAAGCGCGTCGAGGCCTTCGGCGCCGTCGCTCGCGTCACCCAGCGGCTCGGTGCCGAGGCCAGGCTCGACGCCGTGATCCGCGCAGGCCTGCAGGAGCTTGCGCGATGAATGCCGTTCCGGAGCGCCTGGTGACCGGCAAGCGCGCCGAGGAAGACGCGGCCGAGCTGGCGCTGCGCCCGCAGACGCTCGACGATTTCATCGGCCAGAAGCAGGTCCGGGAAAACCTGAAGATCTTCATTACCGCCGCCAAGGGACGTGGCGAGGCGCTGGACCACGTGCTGCTGCACGGCCCGCCCGGCCTCGGCAAGACCACGATGGCGCAGATCGTGGCGCGCGAGATGGGCGTCGGCTTTCGCGCGACCTCGGGGCCTGTCATCCAGAAGGCGGGGGACCTCGCGGCGCAGCTCACGAATCTACAGCCGCACGATGTGCTGTTCATCGACGAGATCCATCGTCTCAATCCTGCAATCGAGGAGGTCCTCTATCCCGCGATGGAGGATTTCCAGCTCGACCTGATGATCGGCGAGGGACCTGCGGCCCGGTCGGTGCGCATCGAACTGCCGCCGTTCACGCTGGTCGGCGCCACGACGCGCTCGGGCCTCATGACGCGGCCGTTGCGCGAGCGCTTCGGCATTCCGCTGCGCATGGTGTTCTACGAACCGGCCGAACTGGAGACGATCGTGCAGCGCGCCGCGCGCGTCCTGAAGATGTCGCTGGCGGCGGACGGCAGCGCCGAAATCGCCAAGCGCTCGCGTGGCACGCCGCGTGTCGCCAACCGGCTGCTGCGCCGGGTCCGCGATTTCGCGGCGGTCGCCGGCAATTCAGGCGTCGACGCCCGGGTCGCGGACGCGGCCCTGACGCGGCTCGAGGTCGACGGGCGCGGGCTCGACGCGATGGACCGCCGTTACCTCGCCTGCATCGCCGAGAATTACGGCGGCGGCCCGGTGGGCGCCGAGACACTGGCGGCGGCGCTGGCGGAACAGCGCGACGTCATCGAGGACGTGATCGAGCCCTACCTGATGCAGCTCGGCCTGCTGATGCGCACCCCGCGCGGCCGGTTGCTGTCGGAAGGCGGCTATCGTCACCTCGGCCTTTCGATTCCCAAGGGCCAGAAGCAGCAGCTCGATCTCCTGGCAGGTGGCGGCACGGTGGAGGAAGCGTGACCGCGGCGCCGACCTCGGGCCGCATCGACGACGGTACCCACGTGCTGCCGTTGCGCGTGTACTATGAAGATACCGATGCCGCCGGCATCGTCTATTACGCCAACTGGCTGCGCTTCCTCGAGCGTGGCCGCACCGAACTTCTGCGGCTTCTCGGGCAGCAGCACACGGCGTTGCGCGAGGAGCGCGGCGTCAACTGGGTCGTGCGCCGTTGCGCCATCGACTACCTGAAGCCCGCCCGGCTGGACGATACGATCGAGATCGTCACAAGCTGCGGCGAATTGCGTGGCGCCTCGCTGGACATGCTCCAGCACGCGCGCCGCGGCGAAGAGATCCTGGTTCGAGCCGAACTCGTCGTCGCCTGCATGGGCGAGGGCGGTCGGCCTGTCCGATTGCCGCCGCTCGTGCGGACTGCCCTGGCCCAGGTAGCCGTGAACGGATCGCCCCGCTCACGCCATATTCGGATACAACCCTCTTGAACCAACGGAGAACATAAATGGACGCGTTTGCGCAGGTCGCCGGAGCCCCCCTCGGCGGCGGCACGGGGACAATCGACATGTCCGTCTACGGCCTGTTCATGCAGGCCGACTGGGTCGTGAAGGCCATCATGATCCTGCTCCTGCTGGCCTCGTTCTGGTCATGGGCGATCATCTTCGAGAAGGTTCTCCGCCTGCGCTCGCTGAAGCGCAGCGCCCAGACCTTCGAGGACACGTTCTGGTCGGGCGTTTCGCTCGAGGATCTCTACGACCGCGTCGGCGCCAAGCCCGACGATCCGATGTCGAGCATCTTCTCCGCCGCCATGCGCGAATGGCGCCGCTCGGTCTCCAAGGGCCTGGCCTCGAGCGCCACTGCGCGCGCGGCATTGCGCCAGCGCATCGAGCAGGTGATGGGCGTCACCATCCAGCGCGAGATGGAGGCGATCGAAAAGCGCCTGGGCTTCCTCGCCACCGTCGGCGCCAACGCCACCTTCGTCGGCCTGTTCGGCACGGTTTGGGGCATCATGAACAGCTTCAGCCACATCGCGCAGTCGAAGAACACCTCGCTTGCGGTGGTGGCGCCCGGCATCTCGGAGGCGCTGTTCGCGACCGCCATCGGCCTGGTGGCCGCCATTCCCGCCGCCGCCGCCTACAACATCCTGTCGGGCCAGGTCTCGCGCTACGCCCAGCAGCTCGAGGCCTTCGCCGGTGAATTCATCACCATCCTGTCGCGGCAGCTCGAGGAACAGGTCTGATGTCGGGCGTCATTCCGGCACCCGGCGCCAACTCGTCGGGCAGCAAGTTCAAACGGCGAAGCTATACGCCCATCGCCGACATCAACGTGACGCCGCTGGTCGACGTCATGCTGGTGTTGCTGATCATCTTCATGGTGACGGCGCCGCTGCTCCAGGTCGGCGTGCCGGTCGACCTGCCGAAGACCAGCGCCCAGCAGGTCGGCGGCAAGGACGAGCCGATGGTCGTCTCGGTCAATTCCCAGGGCGAGGTTTTCCTGGGCGAGACCAAGTACGACGTCGCCGAACTCGGTGCGAAGCTGAAGGCGATCCATGAGGAGAAGCCCGACCAGCGCGTCTTCATGCGCGGCGACAAGAGCGTCGACTATGGGAAGATGATGGAGGTCATGGGCGTGGTGATCGACAGCGGCTTCCGCCAGCTCGGCCTGCTGGGCGAGCAGGCGCAGGCGCTGGGACGGGGCGGCGGCACGGTGAGCCCGGCCACGCCGGCGCAGCCCGCGCCGCGGGCACCTACGCCGCAACCCCAGGCGCCGGCTCAGCGGCGCTAAGAGAGGCGGATCGAAGCAGGCGATGGCTCGGCGTCACCCTTCCAGCATCGAAATGCGCACACCGGCGATCGTGTCGTCGATGGTGCACGTCTTCGTGCTGGGGGCGGCGGTGCTGAACCTCGATTTCTTCGGCAAGCCGCCGCCGATGGAGCCGGAGCCCGTGATGGTCGAGTTCGAGGCCATCGCCGCGAAGGCCGCTGCGCCGACGGTGGGCAATCCGCCGCCGCAGCCCAAGGACGTGCCGATCGCGCAGGAGACGACGAAGGCACCGCCGCCCAAGTCGGCCGAACCGCCGCCGTCGCCGCCGACTCCCAAGCCACCGGAAGTGGCCGAGCCGCCCAAGCCCCCGGCGCCGCCCAAGCCGGAGGAGAAGCCCAAGACCGAGGCTGCAAAGCCGGTCGAGGATCTCGTGGCGATGAAGCCCAAGGAGCCGGAGCCGCCGAAGGTGGAGAAGCCGCCGGAGCCGCCCAAGCCCGCGCCCGAGGTGAAGAAGCCCGAGCCGCCCAAGCCGCCGCCGCCGAAGCCGACGCCACCGAAGCAGAGCGTCGATTCGATGATCGACGACATCCTGAAGAACAAGCAGTCGCCGTCGAAGGTGCAGACGCCTGAGCAGCAGCCCAAGCCCGTGCAGCAGGTCACGCGCCAGGCGCCGGCCGCGCCCAATCTCGCCGCCGTCGTCACGGCCAGCGAGATCGAGGGCGTGCGGCAGAAGATCCGGCCGTGCTGGAACACGCAGGGCGGCGCCCGTGACCAAGCGATGATCATTTCGCTCGTTGTGGAAATGAACCAGAACGGTACACCGGTGAAAGCTGAACTGCGCGATCCCGGGCGCTATAACAGCGACCCCGTCTATCGCGCCGCCGCCGACGCCGCCCATCGCGCCATCATGAATCCGCGTTGCCAGCCCTGGCCGCTTTCGCCAGAAAAGTTCACGAGCTGGAAAACCATTACATTCAATTTCGACCCACGCGACTACTAGACCCCTCCACCCTACAGAAACCTTGAGATGAAGAGGTCCGACATGATGCTTCCCCGACGGACGACCCTGCTGGGCGGTGTTGCGCTCGCCGCGGTTGGCGCTGCGAGCACGGCGCGCGCCCAACTCACCATCGACATGACGCGCCCGAGCTTCGAGCCGGTGCCGATCGCCGTCGTTGACTTCAAAGGCGATGCGGTGGGTGCGCAGATGGCGGGCGTCATCCGCAACAACCTGCAGAACTGCGGACTGTTTCGCGTCATCCCCTCGGGCTCCTACATCCAGAAGGATGTCGACGCGACCTCGCCGCCGCGCTTCCAGGACTGGCGCAGCGTCGGGGCGGCCGGCCTCGTCGTCGGGCAGGTCACCTCGGTCGGCGGCAATATCAAGGTCGACTTCCGCTTGTGGGACGTCGTGACCAGCCAGCAGGCCACCGGCCTGTCCTTCACCAGCCAGCCCAACAACTGGCGTCGCCTGGCGCACATCATCTCCGACGCGATCTACAAGCGCGTGACCGGCGAAGAGGGCTACTTCGACACCCGCGTCGCCTATGTCTCCGAGACGGGTGCGGCCAACGCCCGGGTGAAGCGCATCGCCATCATGGACCAGGATGGCGCGAACAATCGCTACATCACCGACGGCAAGACCCTCGCGCTGACGCCGCGCTTCTCGCCGACGCTGCAGGAAATCGTCTACATGGCGTACGGCGAGAACAACGGCCCGCCGCGCGTCTACCTCCAGAGCGTCGACAGCGGCCGCCGCGAACTGCTCGGCAATTTCCCGGGCATGAGCTTTGCGCCGCGCTTCTCTCCGGATGGCAGCAAGGTCGTCATGAGCATCGCGGAGAACGGCCGCACCAACATCTACGAGATGGACGTGCGCGGCCGGCAGCTCCGCCGCCTGACCAACTCGCCGGCCATCGACACCTCGCCGTGCTTCTCCAACGACGGCTCGCAGATCGTGTTCAACTCGGACCGCGGCGGCGCGCAGCAGCTCTACATCATGAGCGCAGGCGGGGGCGGCGAGCGGCGCATCAGCTTCGGCGAAGGCCGCTATGCCACGCCGGTCTGGTCGCCGCGCGGCGACTTCATCGCCTTCACCAAGATCTCGGCCGGCAGCTTCGGCATCGGCGTGATGCGGGCGGACGGGAGCGGCGAGCGCATGCTGGCCAACGGCTTCCTCGTGGAGGGCCCGACCTGGGCGCCCAACGGACGTGTGCTGATGTTCTTCCGCCAGCAGCCCAGTTCGGGGGGCCGCGCGGGCTCCGCGACGCTGCATCAGGTCGACATCACGGGCCGCTTCGAGCGGCAGGTGCCGACGCCGACCGATGCATCGGACCCGGCCTGGTCACCCTTGATTCCGCAGTAGCGAAATATATGATCTTTTCTGTCGACCCGTGCGTAGCCCGCGCCCGGGTCGATTCTGTCAGGGAGTGGATCGAAAGATGAGCATGATCAAGGCCTTATCGGCCCTCGCAGCGATGTTCCTCATCGCGGCCTGCAGCAACAACGACACCCAGACCGCCTCCGCCGCCAGCACGTCCGTGACGCCGGGCTCGGTGGGCGACTTCCGGCAGAATGTCGGCGACCGCGTGTTCTTCGACACCGACTCCTCGACCGTTCGTGAAGACGGCCGACAGACGCTGAACCGTCAGGCCGAATGGCTGAAGAAGTACGGCAACTATCAGATCACGATCGAAGGCCATTGCGACGAGCGCGGCACGCGCGAGTACAATCTGGCGCTCGGCGAGCGCCGCGCCAATGCCGCACGCCAGTACCTGATCGCTCAGGGCATCCCAGCGTCGCGCCTCAAGACCGTCAGCTATGGCAAGGAACGTCCGGATCCGGTCGGCTCCGACGAAGCCGCCTGGGCGCGCAACCGCCGCGCCATCACCGCGCTGGAGTAGATCAGCCTCGTACCGAGGCTATCGAGGAGACGCCGGTCGCCATACGACCGGCGTTTTCGTTTGGAGGCGGGGCGGGCATGCCTGAAAATGGCCGCGTTTGATGTGAACAAAGCGCCTGCCATGAAGTTCATTTCGCCCCGATTCGCTCTTCTCGTCGCCTTCGCCCTGCCGACCGCCGCAGCGGCACAGCGCGGTGGCGACAGCGTCTACATCGAGGACCGCCTCAATCAGCTTCAGCAGACGCTGACGATGATGACCGGCCAGATCGAGCAGCTTCAGCATCGCAATGCGACGCTGATGCAGCAGATGGAGAAGATGCAGGCCGACTACGAGTACCGCATCGACCAGCTCGAAAAGGGCGGTGGCGGCAAGCCGGGCGGCGCGGCACCGCGTCCGGGCGGTCTGGCGGCCGCACCCGCGGCCCCCTCGGGGCCCGCGCCGACGCCGGGCGCAGCGCCGGGCGGTGCCGCGGCCGGCGATCAGCTTTACGACGAGGCCTTCAAGAAACTGCAGGAGGGCGACTACGCCGCCGCCGAACGCGGCTTTAAGACCTTCGTGCAGCGCAATCCGCAGAACAAGCTCGCGGGCAACGCGCAATACTGGCTGGGTGAGACCTATTACGCCCGGCGCGACTACAACAATGCGCTGACGGCTTTCGCCGAAGGCTACAAGGTCTACAAGACGAGCCCGAAGGGACCGGACAACCTCCTGAAGCTGGGGATCACGATGTCCAACCTCGGCCGCAAGTCCGACGCCTGTGCCGTGTTCGCCCGCTTCAACCAGGACTATCCGCGCGCGACGGACCTTCAGAAGCGCCGCATCGACCAGGAGCGGCAGAAGAACAGCTGCGGGTGAGCGTCGCAGCCATGCCGTCCGCTCTGGGCGGAGCGGCCTTCGAACGTCTGATGGCGCCCTTTGCGCCCTTCGAGAGACATCCCGTCCTTGCCGTGGCCGTTTCCGGTGGCCGCGATTCACTTTGCCTGGCCCTGCTGGCGAGCGAGTGGGCCGGCGCGAGGGAGGGGCGGGCCATCGCCCTGATCGTGGACCATGGGCTGCGGTCCGAATCGGCTGAAGAAGCCCTGTCGACGTCCTGCCTGCTCGAGCGGCTGGGCATGGAAGGTGCCGTGCTGCGCTGGACGGGGGACAAGCCGCGGACGGGCCTGCAGGAAGCGGCCCGCGACGCCCGTTATCGCCTTTTGCGGCAGGCCTGCCGAGAGCGCGGTATCCTTCACCTGCTGGTGGCCCATCACGCCGATGACCAGGACGAAACGATCGCCATGCGCGCCGCCCGGTCGAGCGGTCCCGATGGGCTCGCCGGCATGGCGGCATTGGTCGAATGGCCGGAGGTTCGGTTGCTGCGCCCCCTGCTGGCGGTGCGGCGGGCGGCTCTTACGGCGACGCTTTCAGCCCGGGGCATTCCCTGGATCGACGACCCGTCAAACGTCGACCCGCGCTTCGAGCGGGCGCGGCTGCGTCTTGCCGGGGTGGGCGATGCCAGCCGGTCCGATGCAGACCTCGTGCGCGCCGGCCATGAACACGCGGCGGCAGAGGCTGGTGTGGCGCTCCTCGAAGCCCGCGAGGACGGGGGCGTCGCCCTCGATCCGCAGGTGCTGGAAAGGCTGCCGCCGGACACTCGCGGCCGGCTGGTGAGGCGCGTCGTGCAGGCAATCGGCGGCGGCCGCCATCCGCCGCGGCGGGAGCGGCTGGACCGCGCGCTGGCGCGGTTGTCGGAACCGCTCGACCGCGGGAAATCGGGACGGGAAGCGGATTTCACCCTGTCGGGGTGCCGATTCCTGCTGCGTCAGGCTGTCGGCTCGCCGCAGCTTGTGTGGATTGTCCGCCCCGAAAGTGGCAGGAAAGGCAGGCAGCCTTTGATTCCGGCTGCATTTTTCGCTTGCGACCCGGCGGCCGCAACCCATCTTTGAACGTAGCTCTAGCCAACGGAACCCCTAAGTGAACCCGTTCAATCGTAACGCTGCCCTGTGGATCGTCATCGTTCTCCTGCTGGCGCTGCTCTACAGCGTGTTCCAGGGCGGAGCGACCCGTTCTCCCGGAAACACCATTTCCTATTCCGAATTCGTCCGGGCGGTTGAACAGCGGCAGGTCCAGGACGTCCGCATCCAGGGCAATACGATCAACGGCACGTTCCGCGAGCCGCGCAACGGCGTGCAGAAGTTCTCGACCTACGCGCCGAGCACCCCGCCCGACGACCAGCTGATGCCGATGCTCATCAAGAACGTCGACCGCGTCGATGCCGGTCCGGCGGAGGAGGGCGTCAACCTCGGCAGCATCTTCGTGAGCTGGCTGCCGGTCCTCGTGCTGGTCGGTGTCTACATCTTCTTCCTGCGCCAGATGCAGAGCGGCACCGGCCGTGCCATGGGCTTCGGCAAGTCCAAGGCGCGCCTGCTCACCGAGAAGCATGGCCGCGTGACCTTCGACGATGTCGCCGGCATCGACGAGGCCAAGGGCGAACTCGAGGAGATCGTCGACTTCCTCAAGGACCCGCAGAAGTTCCAGCGCCTGGGTGGCAAGATCCCCAAGGGCTGCTTGCTCGTCGGTCCTCCGGGTACCGGTAAGACGCTGCTCGCGCGCGCCATCGCGGGCGAGGCCAACGTGCCCTTCTTCACGATCTCGGGCTCCGACTTCGTGGAAATGTTCGTGGGCGTCGGCGCCAGCCGCGTGCGCGACATGTTCGAGCAGGCCAAGAAGAATGCACCCTGCATCGTGTTCATCGACGAAATCGACGCCGTCGGCCGCCATCGCGGTGCTGGCCTGGGCGGCGGCAACGACGAGCGCGAGCAGACGCTGAACCAGCTGCTGGTCGAGATGGACGGCTTCGAGGCGAACGAGGGCGTCATCCTCATCGCCGCCACCAACCGTCCCGACGTGCTCGATCCCGCGCTGCTGCGTCCGGGTCGCTTCGACCGCCAGGTCGTGGTGCCGAACCCGGATGTCGGCGGTCGCGAGAAGATCCTGAAGGTCCACATGCGCAAGGTGCCGCTGGCGCCGGACGTCGATCCGCGCGTGCTGGCCCGCGGAACGCCCGGCTTCTCCGGCGCCGATCTGGCCAACCTCGTGAACGAGGCCGCCCTGCGCGCTGCGCGCGTGGGCAAGCGCCTCGTCACGATGGGCGACTTCGAGTACGCCAAGGACAAGGTGCTGATGGGCACCGAGCGGCGCTCGATGGCGATGACCGACGAGGAGAAGACGCTCACGGCCTACCATGAGGCGGGTCATGCGCTGGTCGCCATGCACGTGCCGAAGAGCGATCCGCTGCACAAGGTGACGATCATCCCGCGCGGCCGCGCGCTGGGTGTGACCATGCAGCTGCCGGAGCGCGATCATCTCAGCCACACCAAGCAGTATCTCGAGTCGCGCCTGGCGATCATGTTCGGCGGCCGCCTCGCCGAGGAACTGGTGTTCGGCCCGGACAACGTGACGACGGGTGCCGCCAGCGACATCCAGGTCGCGACGCAGACCGCGCGCGGCATGATCACCGCCTATGGCATGTCCGAGAAGCTCGGTCGCGTCCGCTATCAGGCGAACGAGCAGGAAGTCTTCCTGGGGCACGCCGTCACGCAGACGCAGAACGTCTCCGAGGCGACCGCACAGCTCATCGACCAGGAGGTTCGCCGCTTGATCGAGGAGGCCGAGGGCCGTGCCCGCACGATCCTCACCGAGCGCCTCGAGGACCTGCACACGATCGCGAGGGCGCTGCTCGAGTACGAGACGCTGAGCAACGACGAGATCGGCACGATCCTGCGTGGCGAGAAGGTCGTGCGCGATGACACCGGCGGCGCCGGCACCTCCGATCGCCGCCGCCGTGCCTCGGTCCCGACCAGCACCGGCCCGGCGCCGGGCGCGAACCCCGAGCCTCAGCCGGGCGTTTGACGCGACGCTTCGCGGGCCTCGCCCTCGATCGCCCTCTCGTGATGGCGATCGTGAACGTGACGCCCGACTCCTTCTCCGACGGCGGTGAACGCCTCGACCCGGCGCGGGCCATCGACGATGGCCTGCGCTTCGTCGCGGAAGGCGCCGATATCCTGGATGTTGGAGGTGAGTCGACGCGGCCGGGTTCGGCAGCCGTCTCTCCCGACGAAGAACGCCGCCGTATCCTGCCCGTGGTCGAGGGCTTGGCCCGGCAAGGCGCCGTCGTGTCGCTCGATACGCGTCGCGCGTCCGTTGCCGAGGCGGGGCTTGCCGCCGGGGCGCGGATCGTGAACGACGTGTCGGCTTTGCGGGACGACGAGGCGATGTTGCCGCTGGTCGCCCGGACCGGAGCGGCCGTCGTGCTGATGCACCGTCGCGGCAAGCCGGAGGAGCGCTACGCCGGTCCGGCCTATGATGACGTGGTCGAGGACGTGCGGCGTTTCCTGCTCGATCGTGCCGCGGCCTGCGTGGCGGCTGGCGTCGAGCGCCAGAAGATTGCTCTCGATCCTGGCCTCGGCTTCGGCAAGAAGGTCGAGGAGGAACTGGCCTTGATTGCCGGCGCGCGGCGGCTGGCGGATGAGGGCTACCCGGTGTTGATCGGCGCCTCGCGCAAGAGCTTCATCGGCCGCCTCACGGGCGTGGAGAAGGCGGCGGATCGCGATCCGGCCTCGGCTTTTCTGGCCGTGGAGGCCGTGCGCCACGGAGCGTCCATCGTGCGCGTCCACAATGTCCCGGCCACCCGGCAGGCGCTCGCCGTCTTCGAGGCGATGCGGTAGAACCGCCGTCATGGTTCGTTCACTTTTCGGCACGGACGGCGTTCGCGGCCGCGCAAATACCTCTCCGATGACCGCCGAGATGGCGATGCGCATCGGCATGGCGGCGGGGCAGGTGTTCCGTCGTGGCGCCCATCGCAATCGCGCCGTCATCGGCAAGGATACGCGCCTGTCGGGCTACATGCTGGAGCAGGCGCTGACGGCCGGCTTCCTGTCGGTGGGCGTCGATGTCTTTCTCCTGGGGCCGATCCCGACGCCTGCCGTGGGCTTCCTGACGCGATCGATGCGCGCCGATGTCGGCGTGATGATCTCGGCATCGCACAATCCGTACGAGGACAACGGCATCAAGCTGTTCGGCCCGGACGGCTTCAAGCTGTCGGATGCCGTGGAGAGCCGGATCCAGGCGCTCGTGATGTCGCCGTCGGACATGACGCTTGCGGACGCAGCCGCGATCGGGCGCGCCAAGCGGCTGGACGACGTGCAGGGTAGATACATCGAGGCCGTCAAGGCATCGGCGCCCCGCGGCCTCGATCTCAGCGACCTCAAGGTCGTCGTCGATTGCGCCAACGGCGCCGCCTACAGGGTTGCGCCGACCGTTCTGTCTGAACTCGGCGCGGAAGTGGTTCGGGTCGGCGTGTCGCCCGACGGCTTCAACATCAACGGCAATTGTGGCTCGACGCATCCCGGGGTGCTGCAGGAGCAGGTCGTCGCGCACCATGCCCATATCGGCATCGGTCTCGACGGCGATGCCGACCGCGTCATCATGGTCGCCGAAAATGGCCAGGTGATCGACGGCGATCAGCTCATGGCGACCATCGCCGACCAGTGGATGCAGAGTGGGCGCCTGTCGGGTGGCGGAGTCGTCGCCACTGTCATGTCGAACCTCGGCCTCGAACGCTATCTCGACGCGCGCAAGCTCAGGCTGGTACGCACCCAGGTCGGTGACCGCTACGTGCTCGAGCGCATGCGGGCCGACGGCTACAATCTGGGCGGCGAGCAGTCCGGTCACATCATCATGACCGACCACGCCACGACTGGTGACGGGCTGATGGCGGCGTTGCAGGCGCTGTCGGCGCTGATCCAGAAGGGCCGGCCGGCCAGCGAGCTCTTCCGGGCCTTCGAGCCGGTGCCGCAGCTTTTGAAGAACGTCCGGGTATCCGACGCGACCGCGGCGCTCGACGCGGCGTCCGTGATCAAGGCAATCGCCTCGGCCGAAGCCAGGCTGGGCACGGGCGGCCGGATCCTCGTGCGCAAGTCGGGTACGGAACCGCTGATCCGCGTCATGGCCGAGGGCGATGATTCCGACCTGGTTCGAAGCGTCGTCGACCAGATCATCGAAGCGCTTCCCCGGCAGGCCGCATGAAAGGCCGCGTGCTGATCGTCGCCGGATCGGATTCCGGCGGCGGGGCGGGAATCCAGGCCGATATCAAGGCGGTCACCGCCATGAACGGCTTTGCGGCGACCGCGATCACGGCGCTGACGGCGCAGAACACTGAAGGCGTGCACGGCGTCGTCGGCATCGAGCCGGCATTCATCGCCCAGCAGATCGAGGTGGTGCTCACCGACATCGGCGCCGATGCGCTCAAGACGGGGATGTTGCACAGCGCCGCTGTGATCGAGGTCGTGGCAGCCGGGATCGCGAGACACGCGGTGGCCGGCACGCCGCTGGTGGTCGATCCGGTGATGGTCGCCAAGGGAGGGCACCGGCTGCTGCTGAGCGAAGCGGAAGCCGCGCTGCGCGACACGCTGCTGCCGATGGCAGCCCTGATCACGCCGAACCTGCCCGAGGCGGAGGTCCTCGTCGGGTTTCCCGTGCGTACCGAAGCCGACATGAAGCGCGCGGCGGAACGGCTGGCGATGCTGGGTGCGGGCGCGGTGCTGATGAAGGGCGGCCATCTCGAAGGCGATCGCGTCGTCGACCTGCTGTTCCACGAGGGGCGGTTCGACCGTTTCGAGGATGCCCGCATCCCGAGCCGGAGCACGCACGGGACCGGCTGTACTCTTGCATCGGCAATTGCGGCCGGGCTCGCCCAGAACATGACGCTCCGCGATGCCGTGGCACGCGCGCGCGACTATGTCCGCAAGGCCATCGAAACCGCGCCCGGCTTCGGACGCGGGCACGGTCCGCTGAATCACGCGGTGACAGTCAGATAAGCCCGGCGCCCTCGGCGACCGGGAGCCGGCCGGTCCATTTGCCGGCTTCGCTCATGACGATGAAGTTCCAGAGCTCGCGGTTGAACGCATCCGGCTCCTCGATGTTCACCGCGTGGCCGGTCTTGGCGAACATCGCGAGGCCTGCATTGGGCAGGACGCGCTTCAGGTAGAGGCTCGGCTGCAGGCAGGGATCGTCCTCGTCGCCGCAGATGATCAGGGTCGGGACGTCGAGCGCCTTCCATTCCTGCTCGAAATCGTAGAGCGACGGCCGTTTGCCCTGGTAATTCTCCATTGTGTTGGCGGCGCCGAGATCGGGATGTTCGGAGAGATGCTTCGTGAACTCGGCGAAGCCGCGCGGGTCCTTCAGCTTGAAGCGCGAGCGCGTGGGATTGGTCGTGAGACTCTCGGCATACTTCGCCATGCCGTCCTTGCGGATCAGCCCGGCCGTCGTCACGGCATCCTTCTTGAACTGCTCATGCCCCTCGCGGGCCGCACCGGAACCCACGCCCGCGAGCGTGAGCGACAGGGCGCGGTCGGCATGGCAGCGGCCGAAATGGGCAGTTGCGAAAGCGCCCTGCGACAGGCCCACGATATGCGCCTTGGGGATCCTCAGGTGGTCGAGCATGTTCTTCGCATCGTCGACCGCATGCTGCTGGCCATACATGTCGGCGGCCAGCGGCACGTCCGAGCCGGGATAGCCGCGGAAGGAGCAGGTGATGCAGCGATGGCGGCGCGAGAAGAACCGCATCTGCGGCTCCCAGCTCCGCCAGTCACCGCAATATTCATGGACGAACAGGATCGGCGTCCCGGTGCCCGCCTCTTCGTAATAGAGCTTCACGCCATCGGGAGTGGTTGCGTGGGGCATGGCGTGAATCCTCTCGAAGTCGTTGATGGCGGTGGCCGATAGGCTAGCATCGGCATCATGGCAAAGCACCGCATCTACACCACAAGCGTCGCGAGCGTTTACCCACTCTACGTCACGAAGGCGGAGAAGAAGGGACGCACCAAATCCGAGGTCGACCAGATCATCGCCTGGCTGACGGGCTACAGCGCCAAGGCACTCGAAACGCAACTGAAGAAGCAGACCGACTTCGAGACCTTCTTCGCCAAGGCCCCGAAACCCAACCCGTCGCGTGCCCTCATCAAGGGCGTGGTTTGCGGCGTTCGCGTCGAGGAGGTTGAGGAGCCAACCATGCGCGAAATCCGCTACCTCGACAAACTGATCGACGAGCTGGCGAAGGGCAAGGCGATGGAGAAGATCCTGCGGAAGGAATGATCCGCGGGACCCGTCTTACACGCCGAACCGCTCGAGCCGCTCCAGGACGGTCGGGATCTTGTCGTCGGTGACGTTGGCGAAGGCGAGGCGAATGAAGCGTTCCTGGCCCGCACCGAACATGTCGCCGGGGATGGTGAGCAGATTTTCCTCGTCGGCCATGCGCTTGGAGACTTCGGTCGACGGCGTCCCGGCGAACGGATGCTCCACATAGGCGAAGTAGGCGCCGATGCTGACCAGGCGCCAGCGATTGGAGCGTTCGAGGCCCTGACCCAGCATGTCGGCGCGCGCCTTGAGGCCCGCCGTGTTGTTCCGCGCCCATGGCAGGAGGTTGCGCAGACCGTAGAGGGCGCCTTCCTGGGCGAGGCGCGGCGGACAGATCGAGACGCAGTCCATGGCCTTCTCGATCTCGGTCATCAGTCCGGTTCCGGCGGTGACGGCGCCGACGCGATAGCCCGTGAGCGCAAAGACCTTCGAGAAACTGTAGAGGTGTACGAGCGTGTCGCGCCAGTCGGGCCGGCTGAAGAGATCGTGCGGCCGCGTGCCCTCGGGCAGGAAGTCCTTGTAGGTCTCGTCGAGCAGCAGGGCGATACCGTGCTTTTTCGCCAGTTCGTAGAAGGCGTGGATCGTCTCCGGTGGATAGACCGCGCCGGTCGGATTGTTGGGCGAGATCAGGATGATCGCGCGGGTGCGAGGCCCGATCAGCTTCTCGGCGTCTTCCGCGTTCGGCACCGCGCCGGAGCCCGGCCGGAAGTCGAGCGAGACCGGCTCGACGCCCTGCATCCGCATCCACATGTCGTGATTGAAGTAGTGGGGCCTCGGCAGGATCACCTGATCGCCCGCCTTGGCGATGCTCATCAGGGCCAGGCAGAAGGCCTGGTTGCAACCTGACGTGATGCCCACCTCGGCGGGCGTGATCGGCGCGCCGTAGAAGTCCGTGAGGTGGTTCGCGTAGGTCTCGCGCAGCACCGGCGTACCGAGGATCGGCGTGTAGCCATGCATGGTCGGATCCAGCAGCAGTTCGCCGAGATGCCGGCGCAGTTCGAGTGCCGGCGGGTATCCCGGCACCGCCTGGCTGAGATCGATCAGCGGCCGCTCGGGCGGGAAGGTGCGTCCGAGGACCCAGCGCTTGGTTTCGCCGATGGGGGAGGGAGCGACGGCAGCGAGCCAGGGATTGACGATCGGAGCGGTATTCATGAGGAGGCGTACGCTTCTTTCGAAAAGACTGACGAACGAATTTCGCAGTCGACTTTCGCCAAAGCCGCGAGGCCGCTCTGGCGAAGAGTGGCGGAGCATCCAAGTCTCTCTGCAACCTGTCAAATCCTGCGCTGATCGCAGTGGCGCGTCAAAATGCGTTGCTTGCCCGGCGTCTTGTGCATAGCATCGCCCTCAAGGCCCCGGATGAGGGCCATTGCCTTGGCATCGATGCAGGCTGGTTCAATCGGCCGTTCGAAACGGCTCTGAGGAGGAAACATGATAACGAGAAAAGTCGGTCGTCGTCGTTTTGTGGCCGGTACCGCTGTCGCTTCGGCAGCGTTCGTGGCCGCCCCGTTTGTCCGCAGCGCGAATGCCGCCGGCAAGCTCTCCGTAGGCTTCTGGGATCACTGGGTGCCGGGCGCCAACAAGGCGGTCGAGGCGCTCGTGAAGGAGTGGGCCGACAAGAACAAGGTCGAAGTCTCGATGGACTTCATCACGTCGCAAGGCAACAAGCTGCTGCTCACCACGGCCGCCGAATCCCAGGCCAAGTCGGGCCACGACGTTCTCGCCTTCTCGACCTGGCTGCCGTCGCGCTACGCCGACCAGCTCGTTCCGATGAACGACGTCATGGAGCCGCTCATCAAGGAGAACGGCGCGGTCAACGGCACCGTCGAGTATCTCGGCAAGGTCGGCGGAAAGTGGCTCGCCGTGCCTGCCACCTCGGGCAGCCAGATCAAGGGCCCGTGCTCGCGCATCGACCTGCTGAAGAAGCATGCCGGCATCGACATCCAGGCGATGTATCCAGCCGGCGCGGCTCCCAAGGCGGACGCCTGGAACCTCGACAACTTCCTCAAGGCGGCGGAAGCCTGCCAGAAGGGCGGTAACCCGTTCGGCATCGGCCTCGGCACGACTTCGGACAATGTCGATACCGCCGGTGCGCTGTTCCACGCCTTCGGCGCGCAGCTCGTCAATGCCAAGGGCGACATCGTCGTGAAGAACGACCAGGTCCGCCAGGTACTCGACTACTACAAGAAGCTGATGCAGTTCCTGCCGGCCGACGTGCCGTCGTGGGACGACGCTTCGAACAACAAGTTCCTGGTGTCGGGCCAGGGCACGCTGATCATGAACCCGCCCAGCGCCTGGGCCGTCGCCAAGCGCGATGCGCCGCAGGTCGCCGAGCAGCTCTGGACGCACGGCTTCCCGTCCGGTCCGAAGGGCCGGTACGCGCCGTTCCTGCCGTACTTCTGGGGTGTCTGGAACTTCAGCAAGAACCAGTCGGCCGCCAAGAGCCTGATCACCTTCCTCTCGCAGGCGAGTTCTGCGGAGAAGATGACCAACGCCTCGCAGGGCTACGATCTGCCCGCGTTCGAGAAGCTCACCACCTTCAAGGTGTGGGCGGAAGAGTCGCCGCCCAAGGGCACGCTCTACCACTACCCGAACCCGCACAACCACCAGACCCTCTCGATCGCCGCGGCGCCCGCGCCGCACAAGATCGCCGAGCAGATCTACACCCAGGCCATTCAGACCCAGATGGTCGTGCGCTACGCCAAGGGCGAAGCCATGGACAAGACACTGGACTGGGCGGCCAAGGAGCTCGAGGGCTTCAGCCGCAACTGACGCGAGACGATCGCCGGCCCCGTCGAGGGGCCGGCGGCCGGCTTCGGGATTGGCCGTCGCGGTCGGTCCGATGGATCGATCCGACGGGAATGCCGGGTTGTCCCGCCTGCCGGCGGGATGGCCTCGCTTCCGGTGTGATGGTCCGATTCCTCCTTCATCGTAGCACCTTTCAACTTGGTGTTTCCCGCTCGGCCCGACGGGGGCCTGGAGTACCCGATGGCAGATGTAGCGGCCCGCAACCCGGCCGATCTTTCCACACAGCCGCGCAGCGGCCTCCACAAGCTGATGCAGCGCAAGTCGACCATCGCTTTCCTGATGGCCCTGCCGCTGATCCTGCTGATCACGATCCTGGTCGCTTACCCGGCGGGCTACGCGGTCTACCTCGCGACGCTCAACAAGGGCATGACCCGCTTCGTCGGTTTCGGGAACTTCGAGTTCCTGTTCGGTCGCGACACGTTCTGGCTGGTTGTCTACCAGTCCTGCCTTTTCGCCATCACGGCGGTGATCTTCAAGGCGATCATCGGTTTCGTGGTCGCCCACTTCGTTCACAACATTCCCTCGAAGGGCCAGCGCAAGTGGCGCGGCATGCTGCTCGTGCCGTGGGTCATCCCGCCGGCCATGAGCACGCTCGCCTGGCTGTGGCTGTTCGATCCGTCCTACAGCGCGCTCAACTGGCTCCTGGGATTCTTCGGCATCGAGGGCATTCCATGGACCGGCGAGGCGGGATGGGCCCGCTTCTCGGTCATCCTGGTGAATGTGTGGATCGGCTCGCCGTTCTTCATGATCATGTATCTCGCGGCGCTGAAGTCGGTGCCCGAGCAGCTCTATGAGGCGGCCTCGATCGACGGCGCCACCTGGTGGCAGCGCATCTGGTACGTGACCCTGCCGATGATGCGCAACATCATCGCGATCACCGCTCTGTTCTCGCTGATCGTGACTTTCGCGAACTTCGACATCGTGCGCGTGCTGACGGCGGGCGGTCCGCTCAACAGCACGCATATCTTCGGCACCTGGGCTTTCCGTGTCGGCATCGAGGGCGGCGACATTCCGCTCGGCGCCGCCGTGTCGCTGTTCATGGTGCCAATCCTGGCCGTCGCCGCGACTTTCATCCTGCGCGACATCACCAAGCGGGGGAGTGAAGTCTGATGGCCGACGCATCGATCGCCAGCGGGGCGCCGAGCCGCCCCAACTACGGCAGCATGAGCCGCGACCGGACCTGGGCGCTGCGCTGGTCCTATTTCTTCCTCGTGCTGTTCGCCATTTTCTTCCTGATGCCGCCGATCTACATGCTGATCACCTCGCTGAAGACCAGCGCGGAGATCTCGGCCGCGAAGAATCCGTGGTGGATCAGCAGTCCGACCCTGCAGAACTACATCGACCTGCTCTCGCAGAACCAGTTCCTCGTCTTCTTCCGGAACTCCGCGATCGTGTCGATCTGCGTCGTCATCCTGACCATGATGATCAGCGTGATCGCGGCCTTTGCGCTCGCCCGCATGAAGTTCTGGGGATCGGCCACGCTGGCGACAGGCGTGTTCCTGACCTACCTGATCCCGGAAACACTGCTGTTCATCCCGCTGTTCAAGATGTTCGCGTGGGTGAACGAGACGTTCGGCATCCAGCTGATGAATCATTGGTGGACGATGATCATCCTCTACCCGACGCTGACGGTGCCCTTCGCCACCTGGATCATGATCGGCTACTTCGCGTCGATCCCCAAGGAGCTCGACGAGGCGGCGCTGATCGACGGCGCGACCTGGATGCAGACCCTGACCAAGATCTTCATTCCGGTGGCACTGCCGGGGATCATCGCGGCCACGATCTTCACCTTCACCGTGTCCTGGGCGCAGTTCCTCTACCCGCTGGCCTTCACGACCTCGACCAGCGAACTGGTGCTGCCGGTGGGCATCATCACGACGTTGATCAAGGGCGACGTCTTCAACTGGGGGCAGATCATGACCGGCGCGCTGCTCGGCGCGGCGCCACCGCTCATCATCTACGCCTTCCTCATGGATTACTACATTGCGGGTCTGACCGCGGGCGCGACAAAGGGATAGTCGACACATGGCTCAGGTAACGTTGCGTAAGGTCGTCAAGAAGTACGACGAAGTCCTCGCCGTGCGCGGCATCGATCTCGACATCAGCGACAAGGAGTTCATCGTCCTGGTCGGCCCGTCGGGCTGCGGAAAGAGCACGACGCTCCGCATGATCGCGGGGCTGGAGGAGATCAGCGGCGGCGACATCGCGATCGGCGGCCACGTCGTCAACGACGTGCCACCGAAGGACCGGGACATCGCCATGGTGTTCCAGAACTACGCGCTCTATCCGCACATGAACGTCTACGAGAACATGTCGTTCGGCCTGAAGCTGAAGAAGACGCCGAAGGACGTGATCGACCAGAGGGTCAAGCAGGCGGCTCAGATCCTCGACATCACCGAGCTGCTCGACCGCAAGCCCAAACAGCTCTCCGGCGGCCAGCGCCAGCGCGTCGCCATGGGCCGCGCCATCGTGCGCGACCCCAAGGTGTTCCTGTTCGACGAACCCCTGTCCAATCTCGATGCGAAGCTGCGCGTCCAGATGCGCACCGAGATCAAGAAGGTGCATCAGAAGGTGCGCACCACCACGGTCTACGTGACGCACGACCAGGTGGAGGCGATGACCCTCGCCGATCGCGTGGTCGTCATGAACGGCGGCCTGATCGAGCAGGTCGGCTCGCCGAACGACCTCTACCATTCGCCCGCCACCAAGTTCGTCGCGGGCTTCATCGGCTCGCCGGCGATGAACTTCATTGCCTGCCAGCTCGAGCAGGCGGCTGGCGCGCTGCGCGTCCGCCTGAACGACACACTGTCGTTTCCCGTCCCGGCCGAACGCACCGCCCGCTACAATGCCCATGTGGGCAAGGCCAACCTGATGTTGGGCCTGCGGCCCGAGCACATAGCGGAGACCCGGCCGCACGCCGAGCCCAACCAGCACGACTTCGACATGGTCATCGACGTGGTCGAGCCGATGGGCATGGAGACGCTGGTCTACTTCACGGTGAATGGGCGGGAGGTCTGCGGTCGCGTCAATCCCAACGCGGGGGCCGAGGCGGCAAGTTCCATGAAACTGAGGGCCGACCTCAGCAACATGCATCTGATCGACGACAGCACCGGCAAGGTGCTTTAATCGTCGCTTTCCGGCGTTGAGGAGATTTTCATGGGTGCGTTGACGGGCAAGGTCGCTTGGGTGACCGGTGCGGGCTCTGGTATTGGTCAGGCGGCTGCGGTGGCGCTGGCGAAGGATGGGGCGACCGTCATTCTTACCGGACGGCGCCGGGCGCCGCTCGACGAGACCGCCGCGATGATCGCCAAGGTCGGTGGCAAGGCCGAGGTGAAGCCGGCTGATCTGATGAAGGCCGCGTCGGTTGAGAAGACCGTCGCGGCGATCGCCAAGAAGCATCGCCGCCTCGACATCCTGGTCAACAATGCCGGGCTCAACATCCAGAAGCGCAGCTGGAAGGAGCTTTCGCCCAAGGGCGTCGACGAGGTCGTGCACGGCAACCTGTCGAGCGCCTTCTACTGCACCACGGCGGTGCTGCCGCTGATGCGCAAAAACAAGGGCGGCGTCCTGATCCACACGTCTTCTGTCGCCGGCAAGGTGCCGAGCCTGCTTTCCGGCCCGGCCTATTCGGCGGCCAAGCACGGCGTGGTGGCGATGAGCCACACGATCAACATGGAAGAATGCGTCAACGGCATCCGCTCCTGCGTGGTCTGCCCGGGCGAGGTGGCGACGCCGATCCTCGACAAGCGGCCGATCCCGATCACGCCGGCCGAGCGCAAGCGCATGGCGCAGTCGGAGGATGTGGGCGACCTGATCCGCTACATCGCCTGCCTGCCGCCGCACATCGTCATCAACGAGGTGATGATCAACCCGACCTGGAACCGCGGTTACGTCGCGAGCCTGCAGCGCGGCAAGTCCTGACATGGGATACGTGACCATCAAGGCGAAGGAACTCGAATCCTTCGTCGCGGACATCTTCGCCTCGGCGGGATGCTCCCGGGAGGAGGGCGGCCGCATCGGTCGCTACCTCGTCAGCGCCAACCTGTCGGGCCATGACAGCCACGGCGTGGTCCGCGTGCCGCGCTATGCCACGCAGAAGAAGACCGGCACCGTCATTGCCGACGTGAAGGTCGACGTGCTGGTCGACACGCCGGTGATTGCTGTGGTCGACGGCAAGTACGGCTTCGGCCAGACCGTGACGCCGCAGGCGGTGCAGATCGGCATCGACAAGTGCCTCAAGAACGGCCTTTCGGCCGTGACGCTGCGCAATGCCGGCCATGTCGGCCGCGTCGGCGACTGGGCGGAGATGGCGGCCGAAGCGGGCCTCGTCTCGGTCCATTTCGTCAACGCCTCGGGCAGCGTCCTCGTGGCGCCCTACGGCGGCGTCGAGCGTCGCTTCTCGACCGCGCCCTATTGCGTCGGCGTCCCGCGGCCCGGCGAGGATCCGCTGGTCCTCGACTTCGCCACGTCGATCGTGGCCGAGGGCAAGGTCCTGGTGACGAGCCAGGGCGGCAAGAAGCTGCCGGAGGGCGCGCTGATCGGCCCGGACGGCAAGCCCAGCGCCGATCCGCACCTGCTCTACGGCGACTACACGCCGACCGGACCGCGCGACCACAGCAAGGGAACCGGCGCCATCCGCGCCTTCGGCGACCACAAGGGCTCGGGCCTCGCCTTCATGTGCGAGATCCTGGGTGGCTCGCTGTCGGGCACGGGCGCGACGGACCCGAAGCGCGGGCGCTTCGCCAACGGCATGCTGTCCTTCTACGTCGATCCCAAGGTGTTCGATGCCGAGGGCTTCTTCCCGACGGACATCGCCAAATACGTCTCGTTCGTGAAGGGCTCGAAGCCCGCGACGCCGGGTGTCGAGATCCTGGTGCCGGGCGAACAGGAATCGCGCACCCGCGCCCAGCGTCTCGCCGAGGGCGTGCCGCTGCCGGACGATACCTGGGCGGCCATCGTGGAGACGGCGCGCTCGGTCGGCCTCGACGAGCGGCGCATCCAGCAGGCCACGATGTAACGCGTCAGCGGCCGGCGGCGCGTCGCAGCCGGTAGACGGACCCGGCGACCGGATCGACGGTGGCCGGCGTCGCGACATAGTCGGTGCGCAGCATGCGTTGCAGCGCACCGAGGCGGGCGGCGTCGGCGACCATGCCGGTCTCCGTCAGCAGTTGAGCCTCGGGAATGTCCCACAGGCGCACCACCATCACCTCGTACCCAAGCTCCAGCGCGCGGTCGATCTCGCGCCGCAGCGCCTCGACATGCCGTTCCGTGCTCCAGTCGGGATGGCGCAGCACGTTGCCGGTGAAGCCGATCCATTTGAACTTCGGCAGTGCCTGGGGCGCCGACCCCAGCCCTGAAACGCCGGGCTCGGCCGTGCCCCAGTGCAGCGAGGCATAGACCATCGTCCAGTCGAAATCGTGCAGCAAGAACACGGTGCCGACCGGGTCGCCCAGTTGCTCCAGCCGCTCGATGGCCTGCCGCCACTTGCTGTCGAGCCCGCGCAGCGGCGCGATGCTCCAGACGTTGTAGGCGAACAGGGCCACGGTCAGGCCGGCCATCGCGGCGAGACCGCGCGCCGGCCAGCGCTGCCCGATCGCCACCAGGGTCAGCGCCCAGGCGGGTGTGACCCAGGCCATCACGTTGATCTGCATCTGCGGATCCTGCGGCTGGGAGTAGAGGTTGAACACCTCGCCGGCGAGGAAGGTGACGCCGAACACCGCGGCGAGCGCGCGCGCCTTCCCCTCGTGCCGGGCGCGCCACAGGATCGAGCCTGAGACCCAGCCTATGCCGATCAGCCAGAACGTCGTGGCGAACCGCCAGATGTCCCAGCCGGGGAGGCCGTCGAACGTCGTGATGCCGGTGCCCAGCAGGTAGGCCACGATGCCGTCCCACAGATAGCCGACCTTGGCCCAGGTGAAGCCCGCCCAGACCGAGCGCACCGCCTTGCCGGTCCAGATGAGGTCGAACGGCCCGACGGCGCCCTCGTGCCCGCGCCAGGCCAGCGAGACGAGCGTGGCGACCGCGATCATGGTGGCGAGGAAGAGCGCGATCCAGACGAAGCGCAGCGTCCAGCGCCGCTCGCACAGCCAGAGCGCGGCCAGCATCGCGGGAAGGGTGGGAAACATCAGCCGCCATTCGAACAGCCAGCCGATGGAAAAGAGGACCGAAACGGCAATCACGCGCGCCGCCGTCGGCCGCGCCAGCCACACCGCGCCCAGCGCCATCGCCGCGAACATCACCGTATAGCTCGGCATGATGTCCTCGTTGACGATCGCGAGGAACATCACGTGGCTGGTCGCAAGATGAAATGCGCCGGTCTGCAGGGCGATGGAGCGGTTGCCGGTGATCGCGCGGGCCAGCAGATAGGCGACGCCGACACAAAGACTGGCGCTCGCCGCGTTCAGGATGGTGAGCTGCCGGCGCGGATCGCCGGCAAAGATGCCCAGCAGGTCGAGAAGGCGGCAGAGCGCGCCATAGACCGGATAGAAGAGATAGTTCGAGGCGTAGAGCGGCGCGTTCGCCGGATCTACGACCCAGGGCTTCAGTTCGAGGCTCTTGAAGACGCCGTTGCCCGTCAGCCCACCCTGCGCATTGTCGAACCACAGGATGATGGCGATCAGGATGGCGCTGCCACCGATGACGAGGCCGGCAAAGTCGGCGAAGCGGCCTTTCGGCCTTTCTTCTGTCAGCGGAAGGGAAGCGGAAAGGGCCAACACCGACAGCCGATCGACACGTGCCGCCAAAGGCGGTCAGGCGGCCGGCTGGCGCTCCCTACGGGATTCGAACCCGTGTTTTAGCCTTGAGAGGGCCACGTCCTAGGCCTCTAGACGAAGGGAGCCAGGGCCAGAAGCGGGGTTGATAGTCGAATGGCCGCTCCAACGCAACCCCACTCATTTCAGCCTCAATCGACGCGAGAATGAACGCAGGATGGATGGCGGGTGACGGTTGGCCTCATGCGGCTCGACTCTTCCGGTATCTGTGGCAGACTTTGAGAGGCTCCCGTCAGTCGTCATGCAAATGGAATTGCGTATGAAGCGCGCCCTAGCCATCGCCCTGGTCGCCGTCTGCTTTTGGCAGAATCCCGCGAGGGCCGATCTGATTCCGGGGTCGCGCACCACGGTCGGTGGATGGTCGCTCAGCGCCCACGATCGGGCCGGCGGCAAGTTTTCCCACTGCGCGATCTCCGCGCCCTACAAGAGCGGAATCCGGATGCTCTTCTCGGTCTCCGGCAACCAGACCTGGCGCGTGGGCTGGACGCACGAATCGTGGCGTTTCACGAAGGGGCAGAGCGTCGATCTCACTCTTCTCGTCGACAATGCCGGGCCGTTCCCGTTGAAGGCCGTCGCGGCGACCGAGAATCTGGCTCTCGCCGAACTGCCGGCGAAGGAAGAACTGTTCGACGTGATGCGCAAGGGCACCCGGATGACCGTGCGCGCCATGGGCAATACCTATGCCTTCAATCTGGATGGCACCTACGCAGCCCTCACCGAAGTCCTGAACTGCACCGCGCGCTACGGCGGCGGCTCCGCAACGCCGCCCGGCACCTCGACGTCGGCCGTAACGTCGCCACCGGCGTCGCCTGCGCCCGCCCCGCCGCTCATGCCGTCCCAGCCCCAACCCTCGGCATCGGCCCCGCCGCCGCCGCCGCCACAGTCACGGCCGACGAGCGCGCCGAACGTCGCCGACCGGTCAGGCAAGACCAACATGATCCGGCTGATCCTCGGCGACGGGACCGAGTCGAAGCCGCATGAAGTGTTCGAGAAGGCGAGCGGCGCCGTCTACATCGTGAAGGCCGAGAAGTCTCTCGGGTCCGCCATTGCCGTCGGCGAGCGCGATCTGCTCACCAACTGCCATGTCGTCGAGGGCGCTACCACGGTGACGCTCGAACGTGAGGGATTGCGCTTCCCGGCGACGGTCGTTTCGGCGAACGCGAACGCCGACCGGTGCATATTGAGGATCGGCGCCACCGCGCCGCCGCTGCCGAAGTGGGTGCGCGTGCGTCCCTATGCCGACGTCAAGGTGGGCGAGCGCGTGTTCACGATCGGCACGCCGCGCGGGCTCGAACTGACCCTCGCCGAAGGCATCATCTCCTCCAAGCGCGTGAAGGAGGGCGAGCGTCTGCTGCAGACGTCGGCGCCGATTTCGCGCGGGTCGTCGGGCGGCGGCCTGTTCGACGCGCAGGGCAACCTGATCGGGATCACGACCTTCATGATCCGCGATGCCCAGAACATCAACTTCGCCATCGCCGCCGAGGAATACGCCCGGTAGGCTGGGCCAAAATCCCGCTGGAGGACAACGCCATGGACATGCCGATCGCTTCCGAACTGCCGCTCACCGGCATCGACGTGAACGCGCTGCCGCCGGCCGACGGCGAATGGGTGCTGCGCCGGCAGCTCGCGGCGGCCTACCGGCTGGTCGATCATTTCGGCTGGACCGAGCTGATCTACGGCCATCTCACCGCGCGCGTGCCGGGCGAGGCGCCGCACTTCCTGATCAATCCCTACGGGCTCAACTACGACGAGGTGACCGCCTCGAACCTCGTGAAGATCGACCTCGACGGCAAGATCGTCGAGCCGAGCCCGCATCCGGTGAACTATGCCGGCTTCGTCATCCATTCGGCCGTGCACATGGCCCATGCCGACCGCCACAAGGTCGTCATGCACACCCACACGCGGGCCGGCATGGCGGTCTGTGCGCTGAAGGACGGGCTGCTGCCGGTGTCGATGGTCTCTACGGCTTTCCACGGCAGGCTCGCGTATCACGACTATGAAGGCCCGAGCCTCGATCTCGACGAGCGCGAGCGGCTGCTGAAGAACCTCGGCGACAACCAGGCGATGATGCTGCGCAACCACGGCCTGCTGACGACCGGGCGCTCGGTGCCGGAAGCCTTCCTGCGCCTCTACCGGCTGGAGCGGGCCTGCCAGATCCAGCTCGACGCCGCCGCCGCGGGAACGCTCAACGTGATGGGCGACAATCTCGCCGCCAAGTCGGGCGCCGACATGGACCGTTTCTCCGAGATGGAGTCCGCCGTCGGCATCGGCGATCTCGAATTCGCCGCCCTGGTGCGCAAGCTCGACAAGGTCGATTCGAGCTGGCGCCACTGATCTCTACTTGAGTTTATAGAGTGCCTTGAGCGAGCCGCTGGGAGATTTGATCTCGGCGATACGCCAGCCTGCTGGCGTTCGCACGAGTTCCAGGACGACCCGCCTGGCCTCTCCGAAGTTCTGAAACGACACCCGCGCCATGGCGGTGTCGCCGTTCGTCGTGGCGTCGATCGCCAGCCTCGTGATCTCCCAATCCTGCGCGTCGACGAATGGATCGCCGTTTAGGGTCGGTGGCTCGTTCCGGCGCTTGGCCTCGCGGTAGTCGCGGTCGATGGCCTGAGCCAGAGCGGGCGCAAAGAAGCGGGCCGTCTGTTCATAGGGCTGTCCTTGGAAGGCCTTGTTCAGATAGGGCCTGTAGATGTTCTCCACGAACGCCTGCGCCGTTACGGCCTGCGCACTGGCATGACGGCCGCCCAGAGTTGCGGCAGCCGCGGCGGCCATCAGCAGGCGGCGGCCCAGTCGTTCGAAACGCAAGATACGCTCCTGTCCTTCTACGCGCGGAAGGTCGTGCGGTCGGTTCCGGAGTAGAGGGCCTTGGCCGACCGCTCGACGGCTTCGCGATGAGTGGCGACGGCGGCCGCATCGAGGTCGGCCTTCGGTGCCGGTTCGGGATCGAAGTTTCCGAAGGGATCCCGCCCACGGACGAGGGTTGCCGAGTCACGCACCTTGAGCTGGCGGACGTGGGGCGGGATGTAACGCAGGGCGAAGCCGATGCGCCTGTCACCGGTGGTGTTCGGTCCCGAGGCATGGGCGAGCAGGACATGATGCAGGGACATTTCGCCGGCCTTCAACGGCACGTCGACGCCGGCGCCCTCCGGCACGTCGACGGCGATCTCCTGGCCGCGGCTCAGCAGGTTGTTTTCGTCGAACGTGTCGCGGTGCTCGAGCTGTTTCCTGAGATGGCTGCCAGGCCAGAACTTCATGGCGCCGCTTTCGACCGGAGCATCGGCAAAGGCCACCCAGGCGGTGACGACCTCGTCGGTGCTGAGGCCCCAGTAGGTAGCGTCCTGATGCCACGACACGAAGGACGGCGAGCGCGCCTCCTTGATGAAGAAGGTGCTGCTCCAGCAGAGGATGTCGGGACCGATGAGGTCCTCCACCGCATCGAGGATGGCGGGATGACGCGCCAGGTCGTTCGCCCAGGTGAACAGGAGATGCACCTTGTGGCGCATGTTGCCGGCGATCGGCCCGCCCGTCGCCCGCTCATGGTCTTCGAGCCTGCTGCGATACGCTCCCGCTTCCTCGGACGAAATCACGCGAACGGGGAAGTGGAAACCGTCGTTGCGATACCGTGCGATCTCGTCGGTCGTGAGACGCCTGGTCATCGGACCTCCACCTTGCTGGGGACGCCAACTGTGGCGACCGTTTGAAACAGGCGCAAGACGGCGTCCGTTTCAGGCGGGCTTTCGCCCCGTGATGCGTGAAAGAACGCCCGGAACGAATGGATGGACGATCACGTCGACGAAGCCCGCCGCCTGCAGGTAACCCTTCACTTCCGACTCGGTGTGAGCGCGGCCCGTGCTGTTCTGGATCGCCTCGTTCAGTCCCCAGAGGGCGGCCGAGATCGGGCCGTTCCTGTCATCGTGCAGCGTCTCGCCGATCAGGTGCATCTCGCCACCCGGCACGAGGGCTTCGAAAGCCTTGGCCACGACCAGGCCGATGAGGGTGGGCTCGTACTGCGGCAGATTGCTCGCCATCACGACGACGTCGACGCCCTGCGGGAAGGCCGTCTCGGTGAAGTCGCCCGGCAGGGTGCTGACGCGATCGGCGGCGCCGTTGGCGGCGATGTATTCATCGGCCACGACCGCGACCGGTGGCAGATCGAGCACGACCGCCTTGAGTCCGGGGAAAGTTTTGGTGGCGACGATGCTGTAGGCGCCGGAGCCGCCACCCAGATCGAGCATCAGTTTGCGGCCGGAGAGGTCGACGCTGCGGCTGAACAGGCGGGCGGCGCCCATGCCGATCGAATAGGTGGCGGCGTGGTAGCGCCTTGCGTCCTCGACCGTGAAGTCGACGTAAGCGCCGAGCTTGTTTTCTTGCGGATCGCGCAGCCGTTCCGAGAGTTCGCCGAAGGCCGTCCAGCGCGGCTTGGTGAACAGGATCCATGGTCCGGCGTAACGCTCGCCATCCTTCACCAGGAAGCGCTGGACGTCGGCGGCATTGGTGAAGCGCTCGCCGTCGCGCGACAGCAGCGTCATGGCGACCAGCACGGTCAGAAGCCGTTCGGCATTGCGGTCGGAGATCCCGGCGGCCTTCGCCACGGCGGGAATGGTGTCGTGACCGTGCGCAATCGCGGTGAATATCTCGAGCTCGACCGCGGCCATCAGGGCGGCGCTCTCCCAATAGGCCTGGGCGATCTTCTGCAGCCGTGTCGTATCGAGGCGCTGGGGTTCCGGCATTCTTCGTTTCCTCCTGGGCTGCCCGACCATAGCGCAGAGCCGACGCGCTCGCTGGTGCCCGCGAGGCTCAGAAGAAATGCAGGAAGATCAGGACCATGGCGACGTAGAGCGCCGTGATGAGCGCGGCGCCTTGCAGGCCCGCACGCAACGCCCGGCCCGGCGCCGGCTGCAGCCACCAGCCGAAATATCCGGCGACCCATGGCACCATGAAGCCCGTGAGCACGACGCTCACCACGTTTCCCAGGAACAGCGAGACGGCGAAGGGCAGGTGGAACATCCGGTCGAAGACGGGGGTGCCGACGAAGAACCCGAACACCATGACGACCGGGTAGAGCATCAGGAGGACGAGCATGTTCATCTTCCAGACCGGCAGCGATGCGCCGGCGGCGTCGCCGTCCCTGAACCATTGCTCGAACCCGGAGCTTGCGATGCGGGAATGGAATTCCACGGTGAGCGGGGCGGCTTCCTCGACCAGCGCCTTGCGAACGGGCGAGTCGAGCCAGGCCTTGAGGTTCGCTTCGGTATCGAACCGCAGGATCGCGACGAAATCCTCCTGGACGCCCGGTACGGGCGGCTCGAAGCGGTAGCCCTGGAGGCCGGGGGCCTTGGACTGCGCGGCGGCGATCTTGCGCTCCCAGGCCCGGTACGCCTCTTCCTGGCCGGGCTTCACCCGGGTGGAAATGATGGCCGACACCGGCGCCGGCTTGATGCCGCTGGCTTCGTCCTGGACGATGTGGACGTCGTCGCGGCCGACCAGCATGGTCGCGGCCCCGGCGATCCGACTCTGACGCTCGGGCGATCCCAGCCAGCGCTGTGCGTCGGCCAGGCTTGCGAAGCGTTGCAGGATGACCCAGTCGACCTGAAGAGGCGGGGCGGGCGGCAGCAGCCGCTGCTCGATGAAGCCGGGGAAGTGCTGGATGAGACTGCTCGTCTCGCCCTGCCAGCGCGCGAAGTCGTCGGCGCGTTCGGGCCGCACGCACGTTTGCGTCACGATGCTGACGCTGTGGGTAGCGTCCGTCTTGCTCACGCTCACGGCTTGTCCGCGAGCCTGGAGAAGATCCGGTCCGGCGTGAACGGCAGATGTGCGAAGCGGATGCCGGTGGCGTCGGCGAGCGCGTTGGCCACGGCAGGGGCGACCGGATTGATGCCGCACTCGCCCTGGGACTTCGCGCCGAGGGGACCGATCGAATCGATCGTGTCGGCGAAGAAGATCTCGGTATGGGGCGTGTCGGCGTACGCCGGGATGCGATAGTTGCGGAGCTGCGGGTTCACCATGTGGCCCTCGTCGTGCACCATGTTCTCCGTCAGCGCCCAGCCATAACCCATGGCCACCGCGCCATCGAGCTGGCCGCGGCACTGCATGGGATTGATCGGCCGGCCGATGTCGGCGGCGTGCACGCTGTGCAGGACGCGGATCTCGCCGGTGACGCGATGAACGGCGATGCGGACGCCCTGCACGTTGAAGGCGATCGAGCGCGGCGTGAGATAGGCCTTGCGCGCGACGGTGAAGCGATGGCCGATCACGGTGCCTGCGGCGTGTAGATCGCTCAGCGGGATCCGCCTGTTGCCGCAGACGACCGCGTCGCCGTCGAGGCGGCATGCCCCGGGATCGGCCCCGGTATGGCGGCTGGCGAACGCGATGATGTCCTCGCGCATCGCCTCTGCCGTGAGGTGAACCGCCTTGCCCGCGACCACCGTGCCGGTGCTGGCGAAGGTGCCGGTGTCGTAGGGCGTGCGGTCGGTGTCGGCATTCACGATGGCGATGTCGCCGGCCTTCACGCCCATGACGGTGGCCGCGATCTGCTTGTGCGCCGTGACGATGCCGTTGCCCATCTCGGACGAACCGCAGGCCAGATGATAGGTGCCGTCGGCCAGCAGCTTCATCTCCGCGCCGGAGCGATGCTCGGTCGGCGGTCCGCATTCGAGCATCGCCATGGCCACGCCCGTGCCCTCGGCCCACGCGTCGCCAGGGAGGCTGGCGACGCCGTTGCCCCGGGCCAGCTCGCGCTCGACGATGTCGAGGCACTCGGTGATGCCGTAGCTGCCGAAGCTCGCATCGCTGGGCTCGCGCCAGATCGATTCGATGTTGTCGCCCGGCCGGACGACGTTCTTGCGGCGCATCTCGATCGGATCGATCGCGAGGATGCGCGCCATCTCGTCGATCGCGCTCTCGATGGCGAAGGTCGTCTGCGAGGCGCCATAGCCGCGGAAGCCGCCGCCCGGCACCATGTTGGTGTAGACCGCGTAACCCGCGCCCTTCTTGTTGTCGCAGCGGTAGGCGGCAAGGGGGCTGCCCATGGCGGCGGCCAGGGTCTCGCTGCCGTGATTGCCATAGGCGCCGGTGTTGGACACGACGCGCACGTCCATCGCGGTCAGCGTGCCGTCCTTGCGCGCGCCGATCCTGACATGGGTGGTCATTTGATGCCGGGTCGTGGCGCCCAGGAACTCGTCCTCGCGCGTCCATTCCCACTTCACGGGACGACCGATCTTCATCGAGGCGAACAGGACGAGGTCTTCGGAGATCATCTCCTGCTTGCCGCCGAAGCCGCCGCCGACGCGCTCGGTGAAGACGTGGAGATCGCGGGTCCTGAGGCCCATCAGGTAGCAGAGCTTCTTCTGGGCGGCGAAGGGACCCTGGGAGCTGGTGCGGACGTGCCAGCGCCGGTCCTCGCCCTGCCAGGCGATCGAACCGTGCGTCTCGAGATGGACGTGCTGCACGCGCGACGTCGAGTAGGTCATTTCGTGGATGGCGTCGGCTTCCGCGAATCCCTTGGCGATGTCGCCGATCTCGCCATGGAGGTCGCAGTAGACATTGCCGCTGTCGGTGACGACGTCCTTGTCATGGAGCAGGGGCGCACCGGGCTCCATGGCCCGGACGGGATCGAAGACGGCCGGGAGGAGTTCATACTCGACCCGAAGCGCGCGACATCCGGCTTCCGCCGCGCCTTCGCTCTCCGCAACCACCGCGGCGACGCGCTGTCCGGCGAAGCGCATGACATTGTCGAGCATGTAGGTGTCGTCGGGATCGACGAGATGATCCTCGTGCAGCGCGGTGCTGTAGAGCCGCCGCGGCACGTCCTGCCAGTCATAGACCGCGACGACGCCGGGCACCGCCAGCGCCGCCGTCTTGTCGATCCCCGCGATGCGCGCATGAGCATGCGGCGAGCGCAGCACCTTGAGGTGCAACATGCCTGGCATCGCAACGTCCATCGTGTACCGCGCCCGGCCGGTCAGGATCGCGTCGGTGAAAGGATTGGGCAGGCTGGCGCCGCACGCCTTGCCGGCCGCGTCTGCCTCGATGTTGCACTTCCCGTTCAGCGCGTCGGTGATCGAGCGATAACCGGTGCAACGGCAGAGATTGCCCTTCAGCGCATGCGGCAGGTCTGCCTTCTGCTCCTCGCTCATGCCGGCCGTGGTCATGATCATGCCGGCGGCGCAGAAGCCGCACTGGAAGGCCTGTGCGTCGTGGAAGGCCTTCTGGACGGGATGCATCCCGCCCTCGGGTGCGAGACCCTCGATGGTGGTGACCTTGCGGCCCTCGGCGCGAAAGGCGGGGACCAGGCAGGAATGGAACGGCTTGCCGTCGATCCAGACGGTGCAGGCGCCGCAATCGCCGGCATCGCAGCCCTTCTTCACGCCGAAGACTTCGAGGTCGCGCAGGAAGGTGCGCAGACACTGTCCGGGCCTGGGATCGACCGCGTAGAGATCGCCGTTGATTTCGTACCGGCTCATGCGAGCTCCGCTCGGATCTGTTCGGCGAAGTGATAGGTGATGTGCTGCTTGTAGGCAGCCGAGCCGTGGACGTCCTGGAAGTAGTCGTCGGCCGACAGCCGCTCGTCGATTGCCTGGCGCAGCTCGCCGGCCGCCGGCGTGCGGTCGAAGCGCAGTTGCACCGGCCGGGGCGTCGCCGCGGTGATCGTCAGGAGGAAATCCCGCCCGTCGTCGTTTACTGTCGCGACGATCAGGGCCGCCGAGCGGCCGAGCCGCGTCAGGGACATCTGACGCATGGCATAGCGCTTGGTCAGTGCGGTCGCGGGGAGGCGGACCGAGCGAAGCAGTTCGCCGTGACCCAGCAGGTTCTTGTGGTTGCCCGTCACGAAGTCGACGACCGGGACCTGACGGGGCGCGCCATCGCGCGGCCACAGCGTGCAGACGCCTTCGAGAGCGGCGGTCAGGGAGATCATGGCACCGGCCGGCAGCGACATCACGATGTTGCCGCCGATCGTGGCGGCGTTCCAGATCTTGAAGGACATGAGGAACGAATCGATGCAGTCGCGGAAGAGGGGCACCGCTTTCCATTCAGCCGGGCCCTTGAAGGCATGTAGGTCGGCCACGCGGCAGGTCGCGGCGATCTCCAGTCCCTCGGCCCTCGCCGTGAGGGGCGCCCAGCCGAGCGCGTCGAGGTCGATCAGCGTATCGGTCGCGATCTGCGGCTCGGAGAAGAGCCAGGTTCCTCCCGCCAACCATGCATAATTCGGCTGCCATGGACCGACATCCTCGAGCGAAGCCGGCCGTCTCACTTCCGTGATGGTATCGAGATTCATGCTTTCGGCGTCATCCCCCGTTTCGACGGGACTGTCTCTGACAGCCGCCGGCGCCGGCGCACTATCGCAGCCGAACGACCTCTTTGGGAGGTGGGATGTTCGCATGAGGCCGCGAATCGGATTGCGACCCGATCGCCCGGGACACGCGCCGGCGCGTCGGCCGGCACGCGGTAGCTTGTCAGGGTTCCCCGGATCCAATCACCGGGGAAGGAGTCTACTTCGTGAGGATCAGCTTCTCGGAAGCCGTCACGCGCAGCCGGTAGGTGCTGGTGCCGTGGCGGATGAGGAGTTCGCGACGGCCGGCCATCAGCTGGTTGCTGTCGACGCTCGATGCATCGCGCTCCGGCTTCGCGCGGGATGTCTCACCGGTGGAATGCAGCGTCATCATCTGGTCCATCTTCGCCTCGCCTGGATAATTGCAAGTCACTCGCATTTGCAGACATGGCAAGTGTCTTGTCAATGCCCAAGCGAAGGCAGCGCAGCGCGGCGTCAGCGTCCCGAGAAGGCGGGGAGCTGGTGTGCCGTTACCAGGGGAGCCGGCCCGTCGAAGCGCTCGATCTCGACCAGGCAGGTTTGGGCGATGCAGCCCTGGCTGAGCTTCGAGGATCCGATATCCAGCGTCAGCGCGTTCGGGTTGCCGTGCTTCTCCAGCGGCGTGTTGGAACCCGAGTCCTGCGGATCGAACCAGGCGCCGGTCGACAGCCGCACCACGCCGCGGCGGATGCGATCCGACAGCCGGGCCGAGGCGAGGCAGGCACCGCGGTCGTTGAAGACCCGCAGCAGGTCGCCGTCGGCGATGCCGCGCGCGGCGGCGTCTTCCGGATGCATCGTGACCGGCTGGCGGCCCTTCACCTTGGTCGCCTTGGCGTGGGGACTGTGGTCGAGCTGGCTGTGCAGCTTGTCGGCCGGTTGGTCCGACAGCATGTGCAGCGGATAGCGCTCGGCCGTTTTGGAGCCCAGCCACTCGATCGGCTCCATCCAGACCGCATGACCGGGGCAATCGTCGTAGCCGAACGAGGCGATCTTCTCGGAGAAGATCTCGATCTTGCCCGACGGCGTCTTGAGGGGATTCGCCGCCGGATCGGCGCGGAACTTCGCGAGCATCACCGGATCGGTATTCTCGCCCGGGACCTTGGCGATGCCGGCCTCCCAGAAATCCTCGAACGAGGGCAACTCCACGCCCATCTTCGCGGACTTCTGGCGGCCCTCTTCATGCATGTGCGCGAGCCACTGCATCGCGTCCCGGCCTTCGGTGTAGACGTCATCGGCGCCGAGGCGGCGGGTGATCTCCGAGAAGATCCAGTAGTCGTCGCGCGCCTCGCCGATCGGCTCGCGCGCCTTCTTCATGGCGATCAGGAAGGGCTCGCGCCGCGAATAGCCGATATCGTCGCGCTCGAGGCCCGTCGTCGCGGGCAGCACGATGTCGGCCATCTTCGCGGCCGGCGTCCAGAACTGCTCGTTGAAGATGATCGTCTCGGGCCTGGCCCACGCGACCCGCAGGCGGTTGAGGTCCTGGTGGTGATGGAACGGGTTGCCGCCGGCCCAGTAGATCAGCTTGATGTCGGGGTAGGTGAGTTCCTTGCCATTGTAATGAACCTTGCCGCCCGGATTGAGCAGCATGTCGGTGAACCGCGCGACGGGGATGAAGTCGGGGACCTGGTTGGTGCCCTGCGACAGCGTCGGGCCCGCAAGCAGCGGAGCGGTGCTGCCCATGCCGTTGGTCGGACCGTAGCTAGCGCCAAGCCCGCCGCCCGGCAGGCCGATCTGCCCCAGCATGCAGGCGAGCGTCACCAGCGCCCAGAAGGGCTGCTCACCATGATGCGAGCGCTGCAGCGACCAGTTGATGTTCACCGTGGTCCGCGTCGCGGCCATCTCGCGCGCCAGCGCGCGGATGCGCACGGCGGAGATGCCGGTGATCTTCTCGGCCCATTCCGGCGTCTTGTCGGCGAGCGACGGCGCGAACTTGTCGAAGCCCACCGTGCAGCGGTCGAGGAACTCCCGGTCGTAGAGCTTCTCCGTATGGAGCACGTGGCAGAGCGCCAGGATCATCGCGGCGTCGGTATTGGGCCGGATCGCCAGCCATTCGATGTCGCCGCCGGTGTCGAGGTCCTCGGCGGTCGGCGTGATGTTGATGAAGCGCACGCCCTTGGCGCGCATGCCGTAGAGCCCGTCCTTGAGGCGATGCACCATCGCGCCGCCGGCGCTGATCTGCGCGTTCTTGTGCGGCGCGCCGCCGAAGGTCACGAACAGCTTGCAGTGATCGGCCAGCACGTCCCACGTGGTGTGCATGGCCATCAGGTCTTCCATGCTGGCCAGGATGTGCGGCATCAGCACGCGCGCCGCGCCGAGGCTGTAGGAATCCTGGTGGCGGACATAGCCGCCGAGCGCATTCAGGAAGCGATGGACCTGGCTCTGCGCGTGATGGAAGCGGCCCGCGCTCGACCAGCCATAGGAGCCGCCGAAGATCGCGCGGTTCGAGTGCGCGTCCTTCACGCGCTTCAGCTCGGCGGAAACCATGTCGAGCGCCTCGTCCCACGGCACTTCGACGAAAGGCTCCTGTCCGCGCTTGTCGCTGTTCGCGCCGGGGCCTTTCTCCAGCCAGCTCTTGCGGAAGGACGGCCGGCGCACGCGCATCCGCGCGACCTCGTCGGACAGCATGTGCAGGCCGATCGGCGAGGGGTCGGGATCCTTCGAGAAGGGATGCAGCTTCGTCGCCTGTCCCTTGTCGTCGTATTCGACTTCGTAGACGCCCCAGTGGGCGGCGGTCAGGGTACGCTGATGGGTCATGGAACGCTCACGCTGCTTTCTTGGCGATGCTCAGGAAGCGATCGACGGTCGTCTGCTCGGTATCGAAGGCGGTAACGAGGCGGTAGGCCCGCTCGCCCGGCCGATCCGACGGCCAAGGATGATACTGCGCCCCAGCGGCCTGAAGCGCATCATGCATGCGAGGCGGCAGGATGACGAAAATCTCGTTGGCGTCGACCGGGTAGAGAAGCTGCGTCCCCTTGAGCGTCGTCAGGCCCGCCACGAGGCGGCGCGCCATGGCGTTGGCGTGATTGGCATTGGCGAGCCAAAGGCCGTCGGTCAGGTAGGCTTCGAGCTGGGCCGACAGGAAGCGCATCTTGGAAAACAAATGTCCGGCGCGCTTGCGACGGAACTCGAACTCGCGCGCGAGGTCGGGGTCGAAGAAGACGACGGCCTCGGCCGCGAGGGCGCCGTTCTTGGTCGCACCGAGGCTGAGCACGTCGACGCCTGCCATCCAGCAAAGCTCGGCCGCCGAACACCCGACGAAGGCGAGGGCGTTGGCGAAGCGGGCACCGTCCATGTGCAGCTTCAGGCCGTGCCGATGGGCCGTCGTGGCGATCGAGGCCACTTCGTCGGGATCGTAGACGGTGCCGCATTCGGTGGCCTGTGTGATGCTGACGGCTGCCGGCTGCGGATGATGGACGACGCCGTACACCGGCTGGGCCAGCGCCTCGGCCAGTTTCTTCTGGTCGATCTTGCCGGCCGGTCCCGGAATCGTCGAAAGCTTGGCGCCCGAGGTGAAGAACTCCGGTGCGTTGGCCTCGTCGACGACGATGTGGGCCTCGGCATGGCAGTAGATCGATCCCCAGGACGGCGTGCAGCAGGACAGCGCCAGCGAGTTGGCCGCCGTGCCGGTCGCCACGGGAAAGGCCACGAGGTCGGGCTTCTCGAAAATGTCGCGCAGGCGGCGCTCGACCCGGTGCGTCCAGTCGTCCGCGCCATAGGACGGCGCCGTGCTGCCGTCGGAGAAAGCCTTCGTAACCGCCTCGAGGATTCCAGGGTGTGCGCCGACTTCGTTGTCGCTGCGGAAATTCATTCCTTGTCCTCGTACTGGTGCGTCGTTGTGCTAGCGACCGGCGCCCGGCGGGAATTCGATCTTGCCAAGCAGCGCGCCGCTGCGCGGGTCGACGACATAGGCGGCGGGGCCGCTCAGGGTCTCGATGTGCACGACAAGGCGGTCGCCGACGGCGGTCATCGACACCACGCGGGCGCCAGAGGGCAGGGCGATGCGTTCGGCGAAGCCGCCGGTGCCGCCCGATGCTGGCGAATAGGCGGCGTTGGGCGTAGAGATGCGCCGGGCGATTTCGGCAACCGCCACGACGAAGCCCACCACGATCAGCAGGCCCATTCCAATCACGAGCACCTTCAGCCAGAGCGGTGCAGAGGCCTGAGCAGGGGACGCCAAGAAAACTCCATGAGCGACGCCGGTCGCCACACCGTGACCTTCGACGAGAGCGCCGCCGGCGAACGGCTGGACCGCGCGCTGGCTGTTGCCTTGCCTGCCCTGACGCGAAGCCGCGTGAAGGCGCTGATCGAGGGCCGCTGCGTAGCGCTGGCGGGAGGTCAGACGATAGAAGAGCCGTCCCGCAAGGTCAAAACGGGCGATGTCTTCTTCGTCGATATTCCGGAGCCCGAACCGGCGACCCCGCAGGCACAGGATATGGACCTGGAAATCCTGTTCGAGGATTCCGATCTGCTGGTCCTGAACAAGCCGGCCGGGATGGTCGTCCATCCGGCGCCCGGCAATCCGGACAGGACTCTGGTCAACGCCCTGCTGGCCCATTGCGGCGACAGCCTCTCGGGGATCGGCGGGGTGAGGCGGCCGGGCATCGTGCACCGGCTCGACAAGGACACGTCGGGGGTAATGGTCGCGGCCAAGAACGATGTAACCCACCACGCCCTGTCCAAGCTGTTTGCCGCCCACGACCTCGAGCGGATCTACAAGGCGCTGGTCTGGGGGGCGCCCAAGGCCTCGCGGGGAACGGTCGAGGCAGCGTTGGGGCGGCATCCCGTCGACCGCAAGCGCATGGCCGTCCGCAAGAGCGGCGGGCGGGCCGCGTTCACCGAGTACTGGCTGGAAAAGCGCTTCGGGCCGCCGATAGCGCCGATCGCCAGTCTGGTTGGGGCCAAGCTCGGAACCGGCCGAACCCATCAGGTCCGCGTCCATATGGCCCATATCGGCTGTCCCGTGGTCGGAGATCCGGTCTATGGCCGGAAAAATCGCAACGGCAGTGCACCCGAGTCGTTGAGAAACTTCCCAAGGCAGGCACTTCACGCATCTGTGCTCGCTTTCCGGCACCCGACGACAGGGAAGGACATGCGATTTGCCACAGAATTGCCTCAGGACTTCCTGAAGTTGGTGGGAACGCTGAACGGCGTTAAGTAAAGCCCGCAATACCCGAGGGGGTTACTCGGATTTATATTGACCGAAGGGCTACCCGACTTCTAGAGTCGGATTTAGCAGTCGGGGGACGAGAGTGCTAAATGATCGTTCACCGGCTTTCCCGCGTAGAAAGGGGGAGAAGCCATGAGTACAGCCACCGCAAACCTTCCCGCCCTGCCGTCATCCCTGACGCCCGAGGGCAATCTCAGCCGATACCTGTCGGATATCCGGAAGTTTCCCCTGCTGGAGCCGCAGGAAGAATTCATGCTGGCCAAGCGCTGGCGCGAGCACGGTGATTCGAAAGCCGCCCACCGGCTCGTCACCAGCCATCTGCGCCTCGTCGCCAAGATCGCCATGGGCTATCGCGGCTACGGCCTGCCCGTCGCCGAGCTCATTTCCGAGGGCAACGTCGGCATGATGCAGGCCGTGAAGCGGTTCGATCCGGATCGCGGCTTCCGCCTGGCGACTTACGCCATGTGGTGGATCCGCGCCTCGATCCAGGAATACATCCTGCACAGCTGGTCGCTCGTGAAGATGGGCACGACCGCGGCGCAAAAGAAGCTGTTCTTCAACCTGCGCAAGCTCAAGGGCCAGATGCAGGCCATCGAGGAAGGCGACCTGACGCCCGAGCAGGTGAGCAAGATCGCCACCCGCCTCGGCGTTCCGGAAGAGGAGGTGGTCAACATGAACCGCCGCCTCGCCGCGCCGGACTCGTCGCTCAACGCCCCGGTGAAGGCCGAGGGCGACATGGAGTGGCAGGACTGGCTGGTCGACGATGCGCCCAACCAGGAAGCCCGCCTCGGCGAGAGCCAGGAGCTGGGCCAGCGCAAGGGCATGCTGGCCGCCGCCCTGAAGCAGCTCACCGATCGCGAGCGTCACATCATCGTGGAGCGTCGCCTGGTCGACGAGCCCAAGACGCTCGAGGACCTGTCGTCCAAGTACGGCATCAGCCGCGAGCGCGTACGCCAGATCGAGGTGCGCGCCTTCGACAAGCTGCAGAAGGCCATGAAGAACATGGTGGTGGAAGCCGCAGGCCGGCCCACGACCCAGCCGTCCCGCGCCTGAGGGACGCGGCCCGTCCGATTCGGTAGGCTTCCGGAAAATTTCCGGGAGCCTGCCATGACGACATCACCGATTCTCTACGAGACGTTGCCGGACGGCATCGCCCGGATCGTTCTCAATCGGCCGGACACGCGCAACGCGCAGGACACGGCTTTCCTCTATGCGCTGAACGAGGCCTTCGACCGCGCCGCGCACGACGATACGATGAAGGTGATCGTGCTGTCGGCCAATGGGCCGCACTTTTCCTCGGGCCACGACCTGCGCGAGGTCGACGGCCACGGCAACATGGCCAGGCACGAGACGGTCGGCACCTGGGGTGGCTTCGGTAAGCCCGGCGCCGAGGCCCAGTACGCGCGCGAGCAGGAGATCTACCTCGGATTCTGCGAGCGCTGGCGCAACATCCCCAAGCCGACGCTGGCGCTGGTCCACGGCAAGGTGATGATCGGCGGCCTGATGCTCATGTGGCCCTGCGACCTCATCGTCTGTTCCGAGGACGCCGAGTTCCTCGACCATTCGGTGGCCATGGGCGTGGGCGGGGCCGAGTTCTTCGCCCATCCCTGGGAGATGGGCATCCGCAAGGCCAAGGAGTTCCTGTTCACCGCCGACTGGATCAAGGCGGCCGAGGCGCATCGCCTGGGCATGGTGAACCACGTCGTGCCGCGTGGCGAACTCGAGACCTTCGGCCTTGCCATGGCCGAGCGCATCGCCAGCAAGCCGCTGTTCGCCCTAAAGCTCGTGAAGCAGGCCATCAACGCCGCGCAGGACGCGCAGGGCCGGGTCGGCGCCATGCAGACCTCGTTCGCGCTTCATCACCTCGCTCATGCCCACAACATGCTGGCGCACGGCAAGCTCGTCGATCCGACCGGCCTGATGCCGGCCATCAAGAAGCACGAGAAGGCGAGTTAGCGCGCGCCCGCACGTCGTCGCCCGGCGGGCCTGCCGCGGAACTCCGGTGCCTTCACGTCCGATTCAGACGAGGCTCGGATCGACGACCAGAATGGTCTTGCCCGCTCCGTTACCGGACAGTGCGTACTCGAGTGCTTCGCGGTATCTGCCGAATGGGAAGGTTTTTCCGACCGGCACGTCGAGGTCGCCCTTCGAGACCCAAGTGAGCAGTTCGTCGAGTTCTCTGGCTGCGGCTCCGGCCTCGAACACCGCGCCGAACTGGCGATAGTCCACGCCGACGAGGGCTGCTCCCTTGAGGAGTGGCAAGTTCACCGGCAAGGCCGGTATGTCGCCGCCGGCAAAGCCTATGACGAGGTAGCGCCCACCCCATCCAAGCGACCGGAACGCCGGCTGCAGCAATGGTCCGCTGACTGGATCGAAGACGACGTCGATGCCGTTCGGGGCCGCCGCTTTCAGCCGATCCCGCCATCCGTCGACGTTCCGGTCGAGGGTGACTCCCGCACCGGCCTCTGCAACGACGGCGCGCTTCTCCTCGGTCGAGGCGACACCGATGACGTTCGCGCCGAGTAGCCGACCGACCTGTACTGCGGCCAATCCGACTCCACCGGCAGCGCCGATCACCAAGAGGGTCTCCCCGGCCTTGAGTGCGGCACGATCGCGAAGGCCGTGCAGCGCCGTGCCGTAGTTGACACGAAAGCCGGCGGCCTGGTTCAGGCTCATCCGGTCAGGCACGCGGCTGATGTCCCGTGCGGAGGCGATTGCATACTCCGCAAAGCCGCCGCGCACCTGCGCGAGCACACGCTCTCCTGTCGCGTAACCCGTGACCCCTGGCCCCAGCGCATCGACCAGGCCTCCGATCTCGGAACCGGGCACGTGAGGCAAGGGTGGCTTGACCTGATAGCGACCGAGCGCAACCAGAGCATCGACGAATCCGACCCCGCAGGCAGCGATCTTGATCCGAACTTCGCCCTCGCCTGGCTGGGGCGCGGGCATGTCGACCGGGACATAGTTGTCGATGGAGCTGAGATCAGCGGTCTGTATGGCCTTCATTGAGAACCTTCGTTCTTTACACGCGGTAGCCGATCCGACCGAAGAACTGCGCGATCTCTTGGGCGGCAAGATCGGGCTGCTCATAGTGAACGAAGTGGCCCGCATCCTCCGCGATGCCGGCCTCCACGTCCCGGAAATATTCCCCGACGACGTCGATCCACGAGGACTTCAGCACGGGATCGTGACGGCCCCACAGCACGCGCGTCGGCTGGGTGATCATCGGCGGCTTGGGCGCCGTTCCGGCCATGACCGCAAGCCGGCCGGCGTTTTGCGAGATGTACCAGTTGAAGCCGCCCTGGAGGTTGCCGGGCCGCATGAAGTTGTCGACCCAGCGTTCCAGCACGCCGTCGAACGCGTCCTTTCGATGGCACCAGTGCGTCAGGAAATGCCGGAAGTAGGCCCGGCAGGAGTCGCGTGAGGCGCCGACGATGCCCGGCGCGAACGGCATCTGGTGAAAGGTCTGGTACCAGATCTCGTTGATCTGCTCGGGCGCCCGCCAACGCGCACCGACGCCGTGGGTGCCACAGTTGAAGAAGAACAGGCCGGCCACCCGGTCGGGATGGCGGATCGCCAGCCGCTGCGTCACGTAGGCGCCGACGTCGTGGCCGACGAAGCCCGCCTTGGCGATGCCCAGGCGATCGAGCAGGGCCACGATGTCGTCGGCCAGCACGTCGGGCCCGGCCTGGTCGGAGGGGCCGGACGTCGGGTTGCCGCTTTCGCCGAAGCCACGGAAATCGGGCGCGATCAGGCGGAAGCGATCGCCCAGTCGATCGAACATCGGCTCCCAGGTCGCCCAGAATTCCGGCCAGCCGTGCAACAGGAGCAGCGGTGCGCCGCTGCCGGCCTCGGCGACATGGGTCGGGAAACCGCGCGTCTCGACGAAGGAGTGCCTGACGGCCGACATAGACACCTCCTTGGCTCAGGCCTTTTTGACCATCGCCTCGATCAGGGTCGGCCCGTCGGTCCGGGCCAGAGCCCGGTCGAGGGCGGCGTCGAAGCCTTCCGCGGTGTCGACCCGCTCCGACGGCAGGCCGAAGCCCTCGGCGATCTTGGCGATGTTCATCGGCGGGTCGTTGAAGTCCATGCCGATCGGCGTGTCGTTGCCGTGGAACAGCTTCAGCCGGTTCTTGAGGATCTGGTAGCCCTCGTTGTTGGTGATCAGGAAGATCACCGGCAGCTTCTGGTTGGCCGCGCTCCACAGCGCCGAGATCGAGTACATGGCGCTGCCGTCGCCGATCACCGCCACGACGCGGCGCTTCGGCTCGGCGATCTGCACACCCACCGCTGCAGCGATGCCCCAGCCGATGCCGCCGCTGACATTGCCGAAGAAGCTGTTCTTGTCGCGGAAAGGGAAATAGCTCGGCAGCGTCATGGTGCTGGTGAGGCCTTCCTCGACGACGATGGCGTCCTTGGGCAGCTTGTCGCTGAGGCGCATCATCACCCATTCCGCCGGCAGCGGCTTCGTCGTGGGCGTCGCGACCTTGGCGGCCTTCTGGGCGCGCTGGGCACTCCAGTTGCGCTTCGAGATTTCCGCCAGCGAGGCCTTGGCCTGGTCTGCGAGCTGCTTGCCGCCCAGATTCTTCAGGAGCGGGATCAGGGCCTTCAGCGTCTCCTTGACGTCGGCGCGCAGCGCGATCTCGGCCGGGAAGTTCTTGCCCATCTCCCAGTCGCGCAGGCCGATCATTGCCACCTTGGTGGTCTCGGGCAGCGGCTCGGTCTCGCTCCACACCGACATCTTGAGCACGTCGGCGCCGACGCAGAGCATCAGGTCGTAGTCGGACAGCACGCGACGCACGTACTTCTGGTCGCGGTTCAGCGCGCCGAGATAGGCGGGATGCTCCGACGGGAAATGCGCACCCCAGGCCACGGTCTGCTGCAGCACCGGCGCGCCCAGCGTCTCGGCCAGTTCGGCGGCCTCGGCGAAGGCGTCGGACGTCGCGATCTCGTGACCGGCCAGGATGACGGGCTTCTTGGCCGACAGCAGGCGCCGGGCGAGTTGCTCCAGGGCGGCATCGCTCGGTCGCACCGCCGTGTCGACGCGGGTCACGTCGCCCATGTCGATGGCGGCTTCGTTGTTCAGGATGTCGCCCGGCAGCGAGATGAAGACCGGGCCGGTCGGCGCGGTCAGGGCGACCTTGGCGGCGCGGCGCAGGATGCGCGGCAGGTCCTCGATGCGGCTGACCTCGGTGGCCCATTTCACGACCGGCTGTGCGATCGGCACCAGCGGCGCGTAGAGCAGGGGCTCGGTCAGCCCGTGGCCCTGCTCCTGCTGGCCGGCGGTCACGATCATGGGCGTGCCCGACATCATCGAGGTGTAGATCGAGCCGATGGCATTGCCGAGGCCGGGCGCCACGTGGACGTTGCAGGACACCAGCTTGCCCGAGGCGCGGGCATAGCCGTCGGCCATGGCGATCACGACGGCCTCCTGGAGGGCGAGCACGTAGCCCATCTCCGGGGCCGACGAGAGCGCATGCATGATCGGCAGCTCGGTCGTGCCGGGATTGCCGAACATCTTGGTGACGCCTTCGTCCTTCAGCACGCGCAGGAAGGCATCGCGGCCGGTGATGGTGTTGGGGACGTGTGCGTCGGGCATTTCATTTCCTCCGTTGGGCGGGCGAGGGTAGCGCGCCGTCGTGCCTCGTGAAATGATCGAGTGCATGACGGTTGGCAGACCACGCGCGATGCGGAAAGCCGGTGACTGATCTCGAACGGAGGATCGCGGCGCTGGGGTGCTGGCGCGGCCCGGTGACCATGGCGCCGCTGACGGGTGGGCTGACCAACCTGTCATATGTCGTCGAGGATGCCGGCGAGAAATTCGTCGTGCGCTGCGGCGACGACATTCCCGTCCATCACGTCTTCCGCGATCGCGAGCGGGCCGCGTCCGTGGCCGCGCATGCTGCCGGCCTTTCGCCGGAGGTCGTCCATACCGAACCCGGCCTCCTGGTGATGCGCTTCGTTGACGGCCGGACCTTCACCGAAGCGGATCTGCGCGCGAACATTCACCAACTCGCGCCGCTGCTGCGCAAGTGCCACCGCGAGGTCGGCCAGCATCTCGCGGGCCCGCCGAATTTTTTCTCGGTGTTCCATGTGATCCGCGACTATGCGCGCACGATTACGACGGCGGGCAGCCCCTTCGCGGCCGGTGTGCCGCGTTACCTGGAGGCGAACCGGGCGCTGGAAGCGGCGCAGGTGCCTATGCCGATCGTCTTCGGCCATCACGATCTGCTGCCGGGCAACGTGATGGACGACGGCAAGCGCCTCTGGCTGATCGACTGGGAATATGGCGGCTTCGGCACGGCCATGTTCGACCTGGCCAATCTCTCGGCGAACGGCGCTTTCGGCGAGGCCGAGGATACGGCGCTTCTGGATGCCTATTTCGAGGGCAAGGTATCGGCCGATCTGCGCCGGTCCTTCCACGCGATGAAGACCGCCAGCGCCTTGCGCGAGGCCATGTGGGCCATGGTCTCCGACGCTCACCTGAAAATCCCCGGCGCCGACTACAAGGCGCATGCACGTGAATATCTCAGTCGCTTCGAGGAACTGATGGCCCACTGATTGCATGTCGCGCCTGGGGACCCGATTTCAGGAGCACTTGCATGAGCCTTCGCCGATTCAGCCTTGCCGTTGCGATCGCAGCAGCGTCAATCGTCCCGCTTTCGGCCGTACAGGCCCAGGAAAAGACGCTCCGCATCGCCATGACGGCGTCGGACATCCCGACGACCACGGGCATGCCGAACAACGGCTTCGAGGGCATGCGCTTCCTGGGCTTCCCGATCTTCGAGGGACTGATCCTGTTCGACCTGTCCAAGTCGGACCAGCTCGCCACGCTGCGGCCCGGCCTCGCCGAGAGCTGGAAGCAGGCGCCGGACGACAAGAAGACCTGGATCTTCAACCTGCGCAAAGGTGTGAAATTCCATGACGGCACGGACTTCAATGCCGATGCGGTGATCTGGAATCTCGAACGAATCTTCAACAAGGACAGCCCGCAGTTCGAGGCGCCCGCGACCGGCATCATGCGCGCCCGCGTGCCGATCCTCGCCTCGTGGAAGAAGATCGACGACTACACGGTGGCGCTCACCACCACGCAGGTCGCGTCGTATTTCCCGTGGATGGTGCCTTACATCCTCACCTCGTCGCCCACGCAGTGGGAGAAGCTCGGCAAGGACTGGGGCAAGGTCGGTGCCGCCGGTGGCGCCGGGACGGGGCCGTTCAAGATCACCAAGGTCGTGCCGCGCCAGTCGGTTTCGCTCGGCCGTAACGACGAATATTGGGATCCGGCTCGCAAGGCAAAGGTCGACGCGGTGCTGCTGATGCCGATCCCGGAAGCCAATACACGTCTGGCCGCCCTGCGTTCGGGCCGTGTCGACTGGATCGAGGTTCCGCCGCCGGACGGCATCCCGTCGCTGAAGCAGGCAGGCTACGTCATCTCGACCAACTCGTATCCGCACGTCTGGCCGTGGTTCTACAACATGGCCGCCAAGAACAGCCCGTTGGCCGACGTCCGCGTGCGCCAGGCGCTGAACTACTGCATCGACCGCAGCGCCATCGTATCGATGCTGAACGGCACGGCCGAGCCGTCGGTCGGCTGGCTGAAGCCCACCGATGCCGCCTTCGGCAAGCCCGAGAACCAGTACAAGTTCGATCCGGCCAAGGGCAAGAAGCTGCTGGCCGAGGCGGGCTTCACGCCGCAGAAGCCACTCTCCTTCAAGGTGATGATCTCGACTTCGGGATCGGGCCAGATGCTGCCGCTGCCGATGAACGAGGCGCTGCAGGAGAACCTGAAGCAGGCGTGCGGCGTCGACATCCAGGTCGATGCCGTCGAATGGCAGGTGCTGCTGAACGCCAGCCGCGCCTTGCCCGACGCCCCGGCCCTGAACGGCGCGATGGCGCTGAACGTCAGTTCGCCGTCGAGCGACGTTGGCATGATGTTCCGCTACTTCGCGGCGGCCAACTCCTCGCCGACCGGTTCGAACTTCCAGCAGTGGAAGGACGACAAGTTCGAGGCGGCGCTCACGACGCTGGCCGAGGCGACCGACGAGGCGGTCATCATGGAGAACTTCAAGACGGCGCACGAGCGGCTGGTCGACAACCCGCCGTGGCTCTACATCGTCCACGACCTCAACCCGCGTGCCTTCAGCAAGAACGTGCAGGGCTTCACGCCGGCGCAGTCCTGGTTCGTCGACCTGACGAACGTAAGCCTGAAGTAGCGGAGAGGCATTCGAGATGTGCTCCCGATAGAAGCATAGCGAGCCATGCTGGCTCGCTATGTTGGGGAGAATGGGAAAGTCAGAATAGCAGCCCGGCCCGCATGGTCACGGCAACTCCGGTCGCCGTGCCACGCGGGTCGATTGTTCAGCCAATTTCGATTCCCACATCCTTCCCGATCTCCAGGGCGGCCGCGACGATGGTGTCCGGCTTGCCCGTGATGGCCGCCGCCGCGAAGGCCAGGACATCGACCAGCAGATCGATGAACTTCGCAGCGGTCTCGATCACCGCAATACGCTTCTTCGCCTTGTCGATCAGTTCCGTCAGTTTCGCCTGCGAGATTTTCAGTCCCTTGACGATGCTCTTCACGGCCTCGGTCAACAGTCCACCGGACAGGAGGCTTAGTTGTTGGATGTGAGAGATCGCTTCCTGTGCCTGCTTCTCGGAGATTTTGCCGGCCTTGATTCCGGCAAGTGTGGTCGCCATCGCCCGATCGGCGATCGATGACAAGAGATCGGCAATCTCGATGACCTGGTTTTTGTTGCTAAGACCGTTCATGGCATGCCTCCTCTAGTTGAGCTTGTCGATCTGGCCCTTGGCGGCCCAGATGTCCTGTGCGATCGCCTTGAGCGCGGCCGCAAATTCCCTGCTGCTTAGGTTGTTCACGTTCCGCCGTAGTTCGGCGTGGCCGTAGCCGATCTTCGCGAGAGCCTTGTCGACTTCCCCGAGCCTGGCGGCGCGCGCGGTGAACTCTGCCGATTTCTCTCTGAAATGATCGTCCGACAGGGCTGCCAGAAGCTTGTCCCGGCTCGGGCTTACACTCGAGTAGGCAGTCGAGATGAAAGGGCGATTGATCGTGTAGACGGCTTCGACTTCGCGCCGTTCGTTGGCGAGGTCCCTGCGGTACACATCGATGATCTGGCGCATTCCCGCTGTCACGGTCTGGATAGACGGGTCTGCTTCCGTGACGAGTTCGATGACGTACTGTTGCTGGATGCCGAGGAGCGCCCACTTGGCGACAAGTCTTGCAAGCGTTCCAGCGGCGTTGGCGGTATCGGCGTCGAGCCCGAACGGTGGGAAAGCTGCGACTGCCTGCTGAAGTCCCTCGGTCTGCTTGTCGAGATTGAATGTCTGCGCACCGGCGAGCTTGCCGAGCACTAGCATGTAGGCCTGGAGATTCTTGTGGACCGCAATCAGGTCGGGGACCGCCTGCTCCCGCGCGGGCGCCAGTGCCTGGGCGGTCTTGCGACCCTTTTCGTCCAGGTACACCTCGACGCGTGTAAAGTGACTGCCGAACTCTTTCGTCGCCTCGTCGTATCCCGGGACAGTCGCCGACGCCTTGGCATAGTCCTGGACAGCCGTGAGATCGGCGCAGGCGCTCGCGAGGAGCAGCAAGGCCGCAACCAATGCAAATCTTAGTTTCATGGCACCCTCGATTGCCCGGCCGTCCAAATCGGCCGGATATCGAGGTTTAGTCAGTCATCTGATGTTCAATCTGTGAGAATGCGCACATTGCCTGATTTTTCCCGAAAGGCCTTGCGGCTCACTATCCGGCGGCACACGCGTTGGCGCAGTCGTGGTTCGTCGACCTGACGAAAGTCAGCTTGAAGTAGGAAGCGCACTCTAATCGTCCTCTCCGCCCACGAAGTGGGGGGAGAGGAAGGGGCCCCGTGCGTAGGATGGGGTAGGTGAGATGGGGCTTCACTGCGTCACCCCCTCACCTGGCCTCTCCCCCTAGCGGGGGGCGAGGGACATGAGAAGATCTCAGCGAGCGCAGATCTTCGGGATTTTCGACAGCATCTCGAGCGAGCAGACCTCGGTCGGGAAGAGGGCCCAGACCGCGGCGAGGATGATCGCCAGGAAGATGAACGGGCGTAGCACGCGCAGCACGACCGGCAGGAGAACCTGCAGCGCCCAGTAGGCCAGGAGCAGGCCGATGACCACGGCGAGCACGCGATACTGCATGCTCCAAGTGTCCCAGGTGCCGAGATTGGCCCGCGTCAGGAGTTCGTTGATCTGTTCCACGATCAGTCGCGGAACGGATCGGTCATGAGGATCGTGTCCTCGCGCTGCGGGCTGGTGCTGAGCAGCGCCACCGGGCAGCCGACCAGTTCCTCGACGCGCCGCACATACTTGATACAGGTCGCCGGCAGTTCGCCGAAGGAACGGGCACCCTGGGTGCTTTCGCTCCAGCCCTCGAACTCTTCCCAGATCGGCTTCAGCTTGGCCTGCGCGCCCATCGTGAAGGGAAAGCGCTCGATGCGCTTGCCGTCCAGCTCGTAGCCGACGCAGACCTTGATGACCTTCTCGCCATCGAGCACGTCGAGTTTGGTGAGCGCAATGCCGTCGATGCCGTTCAGCTTCACCGCCTGGCGCACCATCACGGCGTCGAACCAACCGCAGCGGCGGCGGCGGCCGGTGTTCGTGCCGAACTCCTTGCCGCGGTCGCCTAGGCCCTGGCCGATCTCGTCGGTCAACTCAGTGGGGAAGGGGCCGTCGCCGACGCGGGTGGTGTAGGCCTTGGCGATGCCCAGGACATAGCCGACCGAGCCGTTGCCCATGCCGCTGCCGATCATCGCCTGGGCTGCCACGGTGTTCGACGAGGTCACATAGGGATAGGTGCCGTGGTCGATGTCGAGCATGGTGGCCTGCGCGCCCTCGAACAGGATACGCTTGCCGGCGGCGCGCAGCCCGTCGAGCCGCTCCCAGACATCTTCCGCGAACGGCAGGATCTTCGGCGCCAGTTCGAGCAGCTCGGCCGTCAGCTTGGCGGGATCGACCAGCGGCTGGCCCAGCCCCTTGCGCAGCGCATTGTGATGCGCCAGCAGCGTGTTGACCTTGAGCGGCAGCATGTCAGGTTCGCCGAGATCGCCGACGCGGATGGCACGACGGCCGACCTTGTCCTCGTAGGCGGGGCCGATGCCTCGGCGCGTCGTGCCGACGCGGATGACGCCCGGCGCATCCTCGCGCCAGCCATCGAGATCGCGGTGCAGCGGCAGGATGAGGACGGCGTGATTGGCGATCTTGAGGCTGGCCGGCGTCACCGACAGGCCCTGCGCGGTGACTTTCTTCACCTCCTCGAGGAAATGCCACGGGTCGATCACGACGCCGTTGCCGATGATCGACAGCTTGCCCTCGCGCACCACGCCCGAGGGCAGAAGCGCCAGCTTGTAGGTCTGGTTGCCGATGACCAGCGTATGGCCGGCATTGTGACCGCCCTGGAAGCGCACCACGACCTCGGCGCGTTCGCTCAACCAATCGACGATCTTGCCTTTGCCTTCGTCGCCCCACTGGGCGCCGATCACTGCCACATTGGCCATTGCCTGTTTCCTTCGGCCGGTTCCCTTCACACACGAAAACGCCTCCCCGGGGCCGGTTCCGGAGAGGCGTGATGTCGGATAGCACTTCCCCTCGCCGCGAGCGAGGTGAAATGCATCCTCAGAGAGGAACGGCCTCGCCGTCGACCAGCGCGTGGCTGCAGCGCAGGCGCTTTGCTTCGGCCCGCGGCTCGGATGCTGCGACGACAGCGCGCACGACGGCATAGCCTTTCGCCTGCCACGGCAGGCAATCGGCCCATGGCGTTCCGAGGCCGACATACAGGCGTGGTCGCTCGGGCGGCGCTTCGGAGGCGGCCAGAACGGCGTCCATGTAGACGGTGAAGCCGGTCGCCGATTCGCTGACGCCATCCTCCGGATAGCCCGCCGAATAACGGCCGCCGCGTGCGAGTTCCTCGCGGCCCTTGAGCGCGAAGACCGAGAAGGAGACGCCGGTCTGGTATTCGAGGCCACGATACTCGACAGGATCGATGGTGAGCGGCAAGCCTTCCTCTGCCGCCGAGACGAGCTTCACGACTTCGGCGAGACGGGCCGCTTCGGCTGCCGCCGCCTCCGGCAGCTTGAGCCTGGCGAGCTGGGCGAGGCCCTTGTCGGCGGGGCCGGCAGCACGGAGGAGGCCCGCGAAGAGATCGGCCGCCTTCTTGTCGACACCGGCCTTGGCGATGCCACCCTCGTCCTTGCGGTCGAGCGCCCGGCGCAGGCGGCTCATGGCATCCTCGGGCTGGTTCACGCCGCTCGCGACGGCTGCGACCAGCGTGGGCAGGTTGAGGTCGACCGACAGGTCCGACACACCGATCGCACGCAGTGTTTCCACTGCCAGCAGGACAGCCTCGGCATCGGCTTCGGCGCTGTCGACGCCGATCAGCTCGGTGCCGACCTGGGCGAACTGGCGCTCGGGCTTGAGCGCGCTGCCGCGGACGCGGATCACATTGCCGCCGTAGGAGAGGCGCAGCGGCCGGGGCTCGTGCTTCAGGCGGGTCACGGCGATTCGGGCCACCTGGACCGTCATGTCCGGCCGCACGCCCATCATGCGCTGGGAAACCGGATCCATGAGGCGGAAGGTTTGCTGGGATAGCGCCGCTCCGGGCCCGCCCAGCAGCGACTCCTCGAATTCGACCAGGGGCGGCTTCACCCGCTCGTAGCCGAACGCGGCGAATCGCTCGATGGCTACATCTATTGCGCGGGCCTCCCGTGCGGCGTCGGGAGGCAGCAGATCGGCGAGGCCTGCAGGCAGGAGGCCGCGGTGGTCATTGTCGTTTGAGCTCATGGTGGCGCTTGATAGCCCATTGCGCCCCGGATGGGGAGGCGGGACGCGACCGCTGCCGGGTGGCTCGTTTTCCCGGTCCGCATGGGTTATTGCTCCCCGCATGAATTCCGCCCCACGCCCGGCCATATCCGTCGTGGCGCCCTGCTACAACGAGCAGGACGCCTTGCCCGAGTTTTTGCGCCGGGTCTGCGCCGTCCTGGACGGGATCGGCGGGACGAGCGAGGTGGTGCTGGTCGACGACGGCTCGCGCGATCGCACATGGGATGTGCTGGCCGAAGCGGCCGCCCGCGACCCGCGCATCGTGGCCGTCCGCCTGATGCGCAACCACGGGCACCAGCTCGCACTGACGGCCGGGCTGTCGGTCTGCCGGGGCGAGCGCATTCTGATCATCGACGCCGACCTGCAGGATCCGCCCGAGCTGCTGGTCGACATGATGAAGATGATCGACGAGGGAGCAGACGTGGTCTACGGCCAGCGTCGCCAGCGCGACGGCGAGAGCCTGTTCAAGCGCGCCACGGCGGCGGCCTTCTATCGCCTGATCGGCCGCCTGACCGATGTGCAGATCCCGCCCGACGCCGGCGACTTCCGGCTGATCACGCGGCGCGTCCTCGACCTGCTGCTCGCGATGCCCGAGCGCCACCGCTTCATTCGCGGGATGGTGGCCTGGATCGGCGGTCGGCAGGTTCCGCTGGTCTATGATCGGCATGCGCGCGTGGCCGGCGAGAGCAAGTATCCGCTCTCCAAGATGATCCGTTTCGCCGCCGACGCCATTACCTCCTTCTCGGTGGTGCCGCTGATGGCCTCGATGACCATCGGCTGGGTCATGGCGGGGCTGGGATTTGCCTTCTTCCTTTACTCTATCGTCGGCTGGGTGAACGGGCACACGATGCCGGGTTGGACCTCGCTGATGGCCGCCGTCGGCCTGCTGGGCGGGATGCAGTTCCTGATGCTGGGCGTCATCGGCGCCTATCTCGGCCGGCTCTACGACCAAAGCAAGGGACGGCCGCTGTTCATGATCCGCGACATCGTTGGCGGCCAGAAGTGAGCACGCCCGAGCCGCAATCCTGGTCGGGCGAGCCGGCGGAGTTCGACGACTACGCCGCCGAATACCAGGGCGGCCTCGACAATCCGATCAAGCGGATGCTGGGAAGTTCGCCCGACCAGTTCATCGCCGTGAAGGCGCGCTGGCTGCTGCGCCGCGAGCCCGGCTTGCGGACCGGCGGTTTGTCCATCCTCGACTATGGCTGTGGCGTCGGCAGCCTGATGCGCGTGCTGATCGGGCATGGCGCCAAAGGGTCCTTCACCGGCTGCGACATCTCGACGGGCATGCTGCGCCAGGTCGAGAAGCGCTGGCCGCGCGAGCTTGGCGCGCCGCCGATGCTGGCGCCGCAGCAGGGCGCCAGCACGCCCTTCGCCGACGGGCAGTTCGACATCGCCATGATCAGCGCCGTGCTTCATCACGTGCCGATCGAGGACCGGCCGGCGGTCTACGCCGAACTGGGCCGGGTCCTGAAGCCCGGCGGGCGGCTCTACGTCTTCGAGCACAATCCACGGAATCCGCTGGTACGGCACGTGATTGCCCGCACGCCCATCGACCGCAACGCCATCCTGCTGGATGCAAACGAGGTCCGGCACGGACTGCTGGACGCGGCGCGCTACGAACTCGACACCGACTACCTCATGTTCATGCCGCCAGGCATCGCCTTCCTCCGGGGCGTCGATCGCCTGCTGACATGGCTGCCGATGGGGGCGCAATATGCCGTCGCGGCCCGCAAAGCGGCCTGAGGAGGGATGGATGGATCGCCACGTTTTCGAGACCGAACTGAAGCGTGAAGGCTACGACGAGATCCTCACGGGCAACACGCAGGGACCCAAGCACAACGGCGAGCACAGCCATCCCTACGACGTGAAGGCGATGGTGATCGACGGCGCGATCACGCTGGCATGGGAAGGCAGGACCCAGACCTTCCGTCCCGGCGAGATTTTCACCATGGCGCGCGGCTGTCCGCATACCGAGACGTTCGGCCCCGAAGGCGTCGTGACGTTGGTCGGCCGCAAGCACTAGGGTCTTTCCGATTCAAGTTCATCCGCACATCCTCATCCTGAGGAGCCGCGCTTCGCGCGGCGTCTCGAAGGATGGGCCACGGACATGGTGCGCGTTCCCATCCTTCGAGACGCGGTCCTGCGGACCGCTCCTCAGGATGAGGCCATCGTTTGAAAGCGGTGTGATTCCTTCTCGACCGGGAAACTTCTAGTGACGAAGGCGGCGCCAGCCTGGCAGCTTCTGCTCGCCTTCGCGCTGTCCCTGCTGGTGCTGTGCGGCCTGATCGGTTGGCTGCAGAACGTCCACATCATCAGCGCCAACGGCATGTACAAGAGCATCCAGGCCGAGCCCTGGATCGCCTCGCCGTCGACCGCGCGCCTCGATCAGTCGAACTATCTTTTCTTCCCGCTCTACGGGGTGAGTGCGCGGCTGCTCGATACGCTCGGCATCCTGCGCGGCGTCGCGTGGAAACAGTTCGCCTATCTCAACGCCTTCTGGGCGAGCATCGGCACGGTCATCGTCTATGCCTTCGTCCGTCACCTGACCGGCAGCGCGCGCGTCGCGGCGCTCACCTCGGTGTTCCATCTCGGATGCGGCTTCGTCCTGCTGCTGTCGGTGATCAGCGAGGACATCATGCCGGGCTACGTGTTCGTCCTGGGCTCGATGGCGCTGGCCGGACTCTGGTTCGACCGGCCGACATGGCGGCGCATCGCGGTCGTCGGCGCGGTCTTCACCCTGGGCTGGCTGATCGAATGGCGACTGCTGTTCCCGGCCTTGCCGGCCTTCGTGCTGGCCCTGCTGTTCGCGCCGGAGCCGCTGAAGAACCGCGTCGGCCACGTGCTCGTCCTGCTGGTTTCGATCCTGGCCGTGTCGGGCATCGTCCAGCTTCTCTGGGAAGGCCATAACGGCGCGATCGGGCTGCACGACATCCTGTGGACAGGGAAGGGCGTGGCCACCGGCTGGGCCGGCATCACCTGGGACAAGGCGTGGATGATGCTGTCCGGCATCGGCAACTACCTGCTGCTGGTTGGAGGCTTCGTCGATCCGAAGTCGGCGAAGGAGGCGGTGTGGCCGCTGGCGATCTCCGTGCTTCTCCAGTCGGCGATCTTCATTGCGAGCGTCGTGTTGCTCTGGCCGCGCCGTGACGAGCCGCGGTTGCGGGCGGTCGCCGTCATCTTCCTCGGCACGCTGGGGGCGGGGCAGGTGCTGAATTTCTACTCGCAGCCGCAGGACCCGCAGATGCAGATCAACGTCATGCCATGGCTCGCCGTGGCCTGGGCGCTGCTGCTCGCGGCTATGCTGCCGACACGACGCGGCCTGGCGATCGGATTGGCGGTTCTGTCCTGCGCGCCGTTCGCCTGGAATGTTGCGGCGCTGGCCAAATGGCGCGGCGACGACACGCGCTGGCTCGCGGCGACGGCGGCGCTGGAGAAGCGCTTTCCGCCAGACTCGAGCGTGTTTCTCTATTTCGGCTACGAGCCGATCACGACCTGGAAGTACGCGCTGTGGAGCCGGACCTGGGATTGGGACAATCGCGTCGCGATTCCGCCGGCGCCCTCCGCCGATCCGAAGTTCAAGTGGATCGCCGTGAATGCCGGCGCCATTCGTCATCCCGGCTGGACGGCGGCTGAACACGCCGCGGCGATCAAGCGCGACATCGATCTCGCGCTCGATCGCGGCTATCGCGTGGTCGTCTCCGACATGTGGTCTTGGCCGCCCGATGTGCTGGCGGCCTATCTCGGAACGGTCGCCGCATCGGGGCGCACCGATGCGATCTATCGGATGCTGCACGACGACTTCCGCGCGACCGAGGCGTTCAGCGATCCGATCGCCGGGACCTATTACGAGTTGCAGCGTCGCTGAACCGAAGCGCGACAATCTCTCCACATTGACGGCACACCCGTCGGCCCGTATATCGGCCGCGGGCCACGCTCCCCCACCGGAGTGCATTTCTTCTGTAAGGGAGAATGACAATGACGAAGCCGTCTCTGCGTCCCGCGCGTCCCGACTTTTCCTCGGGCCCCTGCGCCAAGCGTCCGGGTTGGACACCGGAAGTTCTCAAAGATGCCGCCGTCGGGCGGTCCCATCGATCCAAGATCGGCAAGAAGAAGATTGTCGAAGCGGTCGATCGTACGCGCGCGATCCTTGGCATTCCCGCCGACCATCGCATCGCCATCGTTCCCGCGTCCGACACCGGTGCCGTCGAGATGGCGCTGTGGTCGCTGCTCGGCGCCCGCCCGGTCGACATGCTGACCTGGGAAAGCTTTGGCGAAGGCTGGGTCACCGACGTGGTGAAGCAGCTCAAGCTCAAGGATACTCGCACGCTGAAGGCGCCCTACGGCCAGATCGCCGACCTGAAGGCGGTCGACTGGACCCACGACGTCGTCTTCACCTGGAACGGTACGACCTCCGGCGTGAAGGTCCCGAACGGCGACTGGATCGCCGACAATCGTGAAGGCCTCGCGATCTGCGACGCGACCTCGGCCGTGTTCGCGATGGACCTGCCGTGGGCCAAGCTCGATGTCGTCACCTGGTCCTGGCAGAAGGTCATGGGCGGTGAGGGTGCGCACGGCATGCTCGTCCTGTCGCCGCGCGCCATCCAGCGCCTCGAGAGCTACACGCCGGCCTGGCCGATGCCGAAGATTTTCCGCCTCACCTCGGGCGGCAAGTTCTCCGAGGCCATCTTCAAGGGCGACACGATCAACACGCCCTCGCTGCTCTGCATCGAGGACGCGATCGACGGCCTGAAGTGGGGTGAGGGTGTCGGCGGGCTGAAGGGCCTGATGGCCCGCTCCGAGGGCAATCTCGGTGTGCTCGAGAAGTTCGTCGCCGAGCGTCCGTGGGCGGCCTTCCTGGCGGCCGACAAGACGATCCGCTCTAATACCTCGGTGTGCCTCGTGATCAAGGCGCCGTGGTTCACCGCGCTGCCGGCCGACAAGCAGGCCGCGGCGGCGAAGAAGATGGGCGACCTGCTCGAGACGGAGAAGGCAGGCTACGACCTCGGCTCCTACCGCGACGCGCCGCCGGGCCTGCGCATCTGGTGCGGCGCGACGGTCGAGAAGGCCGATCTCGAAGCGCTGCTGCCCTGGCTCGACTGGGCCTACGCCGAGATCGAGCGCGAGTTCGGCGCCAAGGCTGCCTGAGCTTTCATTGGAGCGCGCCACTCCAGTGGCGCTCAAGAATCATGATTGCGCCACTGGAGTGGCGCGCTCCCCCGACTTGAGGAGTCTCTAGTAATGGCCAAGCCCAAGGTTCTCATTTCCGACGAATTGTCCCCGCGCGCCGTCGAGATCTTTTCGGAGCGCGGTTGCGACGTCGATTTCAAGCCGGGCCTGAAGCCCGCCGAGTTGCGCGCCATCATCGGCAACTATGAAGGCCTGGCGATCCGCTCTGCGACCAAGGTCACGGCCGAGGTACTGGCCGAAGCCAAGAAGCTGAAGGTCGTGGGTCGCGCCGGCATCGGCGTCGACAATGTCGACATCAAGGCCGCCACCTCGCACGGCGTCGTCGTCATGAACACGCCGTTCGGCAACGCGATCACCACCGCCGAGCACGCCATCGCGCTGATGTTCGCCGTCGCCCGCCAGGTGCCGGAGGCCAATGCCAGCACGCAGGCCGGCAAGTGGGAGAAGAACAAGTTCATGGGCACCGAGCTTAGCTTCAAGACGCTGGGCCTGATCGGATGCGGCAACATCGGCTCGATCGTCGCGGAGCGCGCCATCGGCCTCAAGATGCGCGTCGTGGCCTATGACCCGTTCCTGAGCGACCAGCGCGCCACCGAGCTTGGCGTCGAGAAGGCGACCCTGGAGCAGGTGCTGGCGCGCGCCGACTTCATCACGGTCCACACGCCGCTCACCGAGCAGACCAAGAACATCCTGTCGCGCGCCAACCTGATGAAGACCAAGAAGGGCGTGCGCATCGTCAACTGCGCGCGCGGCGGTCTGGTCGACGAGCTGGCGGTGCGTGACCTGCTGGTTTCGGGCCACATCGCGGGCGCGGGCTTCGACGTGTTCGTCGAGGAGCCGGCCAAGGAGAACGTTCTGTTCGGCGCACCGAACCTCGTCTGCACGCCGCATCTCGGCGCCTCGACGGTGGAAGCGCAGGAGAACGTGGCGCTGCAGGTCGCCGAGCAGATGGCCGACTACCTGCTGACCGGCGCCGTCACCAACTCGCTCAACATGCCGAACGTCTCGGCCGAGGACGCGCCGAAGCTGGCGCCGTTCCTCGACCTCGCCGAGAAGCTGGGTTCGTTCGCGGGGCAACTGACCGACACGGACATCAAGGCCGTCTCCATCGAGTACGAAGGCCAGGTGTCCAAGCTCAACGTCAAGCCGCTGACCCAGGTGGCGCTGATGGGCGTGCTGCGCCCGCAGCTCACGTCGGTGAACATGGTCAACGCGCCGGTCATCGCCCGCGAGCGCGGCGTCGAGGTGGCGGAAGTCAAGCACGAGCGCGAGACCGACTACAACTCGATGATCCGCCTTTCGGTCACGACCGAGAAGTACACGCGCTCGGTGACGGGCACGCTGTTCGGCGGCAAGCATCCGCGCATCGTCGAGATCAAGGGTATCGAGATCGACGCCGAGTTCGCGCCGCACATGCTCTACATCACCAACGACGACAAGCCGGGCTTCATCGGCCGCCTCGGCACGCTGCTGGGCGAGGGCAAGGTCAACATCGCGACCTTCCATCTCGGCCGCGACAAGCCGGGCGGATCGGCGATCGCCCTGGTCCAGGTCGACCAGCCGATCCCGGCCGAGCTGATGGGCAGGATCAGCGGCATCGAGGGCGTGATGCAGGCCAAGGCGCTGGGCTTCTAGCCCACGCATGCCGTCGGCGCGCAGCAGGGCCTATCGCACCGTCGCGGGCTTTGTCGTCGCGCCGATGATACCGGCGCTGATCCTCGCCGGCGTGGTGCTCGCCGCCGGCGGCGATTCGCAGACGCTGGGGTATGCGGCCTTCGCCGGCTACGTCTCCTATCCGTTCGCCCTGCTGGTCGGCCTGCCGTCGTTCCTCGTCATGCGCCGCAAGCGCTGGGACGGCTGGCGTGCCTATGCAGTCGCGGGCCTCGTCCTCGGACTCGTTTTCCTGGCGCTGTTTGCCGCTCTGGTTGGCGTGGACGGCGAAAAGGCCAACTCCGCCTGGCTGGCCCTGCTGGCCAATCTCGCCTTTCTGTTGCCGTTCGTCCTGGCCTGCGCGCTGGCGTCGTCGATGGTCTTCTGGCTTGTGGTCCGACCGGATCTTCATTGATCCCGGGTTCGTGCCTTCGGCGATTTCATCCGGTCATGAGAAGAAGTCCATCGTGGTGCGGCCGACCGTGGCGCTAACGTTCGCTCCCTGAATAGGCGAGGTGTTGCATGGCGCGGGTCAGCGAGATCGAGGAAGACGGCGGCGATCCTATCCTGAAGGCCGCGTTCGAGAAGCAGCGCGAGATGTTCGGCGGCCTGCTCAATCCGACCAAGGTGATGGCGCATTGCCCGCCGATCCTGCGCGCCGCGGGCATGCTGGGCCAGTCGATCGAGCAGTCGGGACTTCTGCCCAAGGGGTTGCCGGCGCTGCTCTATGTGCGCGTCGCGACCATCAACGGCTGCCCGTTTTGAATTGATATCAATTCCAGCCGTGTGCTGGAGACGACGGAAGGCGGGATGGAGAAGCTGGCGGACGTCACGACGTGGCGCGACAGCACGCTCTTCAGCGAGGCCGAGCGGCTGGCGCTCGAATATGCCGAACGGATCACCTACACCGACCGCAAGGTGGACGACGCGCTCGTCGAGCAGCTCAAGCGGCACTACACCGAGGCCCAGATCGTCGAGCTGACGGCAGCCATCGCGATGGAAAACTTCCGATCCAAGTTCAATCCCGCGCTCGGCATCGAGGCGCAGGGCTTCTGCATGGTGCCGAAACGGGATTAGACTGCCGACAACAATGAAGCTGGTGGAAACGATGACCGAGACCGTCCGCTACATCGATCGCACGAGGGCCTATTACCGGGCCCTCGGATATCCGTCGGACTACGTCTGGTCTCGCTTCGACGAAGTACCGTTCGCGCGGCTCTCCAGGCCGCTGTCGCAGGCCAGGATCGGGCTCGTGACCACGGCGAGCCCGCCGGATCTCGGCAATCGCGATTCGGCCGGCAAGCGGCAGGTCTGGTCGGGCCCGGTCTCGCCGGCCCCGGCGACGCTGTTCACCGCCAACGTCGCCTGGGACAAGGAATCGACGCATACCGACGACCGGGCCAGTTTCCTGCCGATCGAGGCCGTGCAGGAGCGGGTGGCGGAAGGCACGATTGGCGGCCTGGCCGCGCGCTTCCATGGCGTGCCGACGGAATACAGCCAGCGCAAGACGATGGAGATCGACGCGCCGCAGGTGCTCGAGCGACTGCGTGCCGACGGCGCCGACGTGGCCCTGCTCAGTCCGCTTTGACCCGTCTGCCACCAAACCGTGAGTTTGGTCGCCCGTCATCTCGAAGCCAACGGCATGCCGACCGTGATCGTCGGCTCCGCTCTCGACATCGTGGAATATTGCGGCGTGCCGCGTTTCCTGTTCACGGATTTCCCGCTCGGCAATCCGTGCGGCCCGCCGTGGCGGCGGGACCTGCAACGCGCGATCATCGGGCAGGCGCTCGATCTTGTCGGGAACGCCCAGGCACCGCGCACCACGCGGCGCTCCGATGTCGCCTGGCCGTCGGACGACGACTGGCGACCGCGCTACGGGCGCGTGAAGCCGGAAGAGATTGAGCGCCTCAGGAAGCTGGGCGAGGAGCGGCGCGAGAGACAGGCCGAGTCGAAGAGGCCTGGATAGAGCGGCTCTGCGCTCTCGGCGCTACTCCATCTGCACGTTGAGTTCGCGCAGCTTCTTGGCCCAGAAGGCATGTTCTTCGCCGACGAACTTGGCGAACTGCGCGCGCGTACGATCGGGCGGCATCTCCAGGCCGTCGCGGGCGAGCGCCTCCTCGTACTTCGGGTTCTTCATGCCTTCCTTGGCCGCCTTCTCGATCTTGTCGAGGATGTCGGGCGGGGTCTTGGCCGGGGCGAACAGGCCCTGCCAGCTGGTGACGACGACGTCGATGCCCTGTTCCTTCAGGGTCGGCACGTCCGGCATGGAACTGACGCGCTTGCTACCGGTCACCGCCAGCGCCTTGAGGTTGCCGCCCTTCACCTGCGAGACCGCCGGTGGCAGCGACGAGAAGTTCATCGTGATCTGGCCGTTGATCACGTCGGCGACGGCCGGACCGGTGCCCTTGTACGGCACGTGGGTCAGCTTGACGCCGGCGGCCTCGGCGAACAGCGCACCGGCCAGGTGATTGTTGCCGCCCACGCCCGACGACGAGTAGGTGAGCTTCTCGGGATCCTTCTTGGCCAGAGCCACCAGTTCGGCGGCCGTCTTCACCGGGACCGTATTGCCCACCACAAGAACGTATTGGTAGTCCGTGATCTGGCAGATCGGCGCCAGCGCGGCGAGCGTGTCGATCATGCCCTTCTGGACGTGCGGGTTGATGATCACGTTCGTGCCGACGGCGACGAAAATCGTCTGGCCGTCCGGCTTGGCGTTGGCGACGGCGCGCAGGCCGATCGAGCCCGCGGCGCCGCCCTTGTTGTCGATGATGATCTGCTGGCCGATGACCGGCGTCATGACATGCGCCAGTTCGCGGGCGTTGATGTCGGTGCTGCCGCCCGCGGCATAGCCCACGACGAAAGTGACCGGACCGGCCGGCCAGTTGGCCTGGGCGCGCACGGCCGACGGCAGCAGCAGGGACGAGCCGCCGAGGGCCAGGGCGTGACGTCGGGTGATTGGGAACATGTTCTTCCTCCTCTGCCGCGCGCGGTTATCCGCGTCGCGCAACCTCAGTTTGCCGAAGACCTTGAAGCCAATCCCGCCCGGCAGCAAGCGGGGCTAGTTCTTTCCCGCGACGTACTTGCCCGCGCCGTCGCCCGCGAGCTTGCCCAGGACCGCGCCGGAGACGAGGCCCGTGCCGCCCGGGTAGTTGTGATAGAACAGCCCGCCCACCAGCTCGCCCGCGGCGAACAGACCGGGGATCGGGTGGCCGTCTGTGTTCTCGACCTCGCCCTCGTTGCTGATCTTCAGGCCGCCGAAGGTGAAGGTGAGGCCGCAGGTCACGGCATAGGCCTCGAACGGACCCTGGTCGATCGTGTTGGCCCAGTTGCTCTTCGGCACGGCGAGGCCGCGGGTGCCGCGGCCGTCCTTGATCGCCGGATTGAACGTCACGTCGGTCATGACCGCGGCGTTCCATTCCTTGATGGTCTTGAGGAACTGCTCCTGGTTCACGCCCTCGAGCTTGGTCGCCAGTTCCTCGATCGTGTCGGCACGGACCTTGGTCATGCGCTTGATGCGATACTCGTCGCGCAGCTTGTCGAGCACCTTCGAATCGAAGATCTGCCAGGCAAACTGCTGCGGCTGGGCCAGGATCACCGCGCCGTACTTGGCATAGGTGTAGTTGCGGAAGTCCGCGCCCTCGTCGACGAAGCGCACGCCGTTGGCGTTCACCATGATGCCGAGCGGGTAGGAGTGCTTCTGGAAGTTGTCGCCGACATCGAGGTCGCCGAATTCCGGCGCGTTCATGTCCCAGCCGACCGCGTGTCCGCCCGACCAGTTGCCGTGCGGCTTGGCGCCGATCGCCAGCGCCATGTTGATGCCGGCGCCGGTGTTGAAGCGGGTGCCGCGCACCTTGGCGAGATCCCAGGTCGGGCCGAGGTAGCGCGTGCGCATCTCGGCGTTGCTCTCGAAGCCGCCGCAGGCCAGCACGACCGCCTTGGCGCCGATCCGCACCTTGCGGCCCTTGTGGCGGGCGATGACGCCGCGCACGACGCCGTCTTCCTCGATCAGCGACACCGCCGCCGTCTCGTAGTGAATGGGGATGCCGGCCTTCACCGCCGCCTTGTGCTCCAGGTCGACGAGGCCCGGACCGCCGCCCCAGGCCTCGACCGCGAGGCCGCCCCAGAACTTGTACTTGCCGTTCACCTTGAAGGCCTGGCGGCCGTAGGAGGGCTGGAAGCGCACGCCCTTGGAGCGCATCCACTTCATCGTCTCGAAGCTGCGGCCGATCAGGATGTCGGTCAGCTCGGGGTCGCAGCGGTAGTTGGTGACCCGGCCCATGTCGTCGAGATACTCGTCAGCCGAGTAGCTGCCGAAATCGACGTCGCGCTTCTCGTCCTCGGTCAGGTCGTAGAGCTGGACCAGGTCGTCGACGCCGTGGAACACCACGCGCATGGCGCCGGCCGTGTAGGTGCTGTTGCCGCCGCGCTCGGCCTCCGGAGCCGCCTCCAGCATGGCAACCGAGGCGCCCGTCTCGCGGGCCGCCAGGGCCGCACAGGCCGCCGCGTTGCCTGCACCAACAACCAGTACATCGACCTGAAAATTGTCCACGCCTCGCTCCTCACCTGACCTGGACCTCACCCTGAGGAGCGGCCCGGAAGGGCCGCGTCTCGAAGGGTGGGCAACAAGCGACGTGCTTGTTCCCATGCTTCGAGACGCTCGCTGCGCTCGCTCCTCAGCATGAGGTCATTTGTGTTCCTATAGCGCGTTTTACCCGCGCCCGAACTGCTCTAGAATAGGCGCAATGGGTGATCGTTTCGACCGTCTTGCGACCCGGCATGCAAATGTCGAGGTCCTGCTACGCCGTCCCGGCATCGGGCACAATAACGGGCCGACCTTCGACATGTCGTGGGGAGCCTGGGTCTGGCGCCGCGCCGCCGCCAAGGCCTGGAAGACGCCCAGCCCGGAAGTCGCGAAAATGCGTATCCGGCGGGCAGAGCGGCTGGGGATCACCTACAAGGAACTGACAGCAGCGCTCATGAACACCGGTGCCAATCTGGGTGCCGCGGTGATGCCGCTGTCGCTGGCTGCCCGGGTGCGCCGCGGACCCAACCGCGAGATCATCGTCGAAGCCCGCAATTCGGTGGCCGCCCTGGTCGCGAAGTTCGGAGGTCGGCTTTTTCTGCTGGGCGATATCGATGCCGTGCCGGCTCTCACCGAAGAGGAGCGCGCCCAGTTCCTGTCGACCGTCAACCGCGCCTTCGACGGCAAGGTCGAGGCGATCGGCTGGGGTCATGATGGCAAGGCGATCCGCACGATGCTCAAGGCGAATGCCGTTCCGCATCAGGAGGCGTTCCTGGTGGGCGCCGGCGTCGGCCATCAGGTGCTGGGCGAGGCGGCCGGCCTGCCGTTCACCAAGGACATCGATACGTGGCTCGCCCCGACAGGGTGAGGTATTGCATGAGGCATGACCTCATCGTTTGAACCGCCTCTCAAGGGCGTCCGCGTCGTCGAACTCACCCACACCATCCTCGGCCCGTCCTGCGGCATGATCCTGGCCGACCTCGGCGCCGAGGTGATCAAGGTCGAGCCGGTCGACGGCGACCGCACGCGCAAGCTGCGCGGCTTCGGCGCCGGCTTCTTCGGCTACTTCAACCGCAACAAGAAGAGCCTGGCGCTCGATGCCGATTCGCCCGAGGGCCGCAAGGTACTGGTGAAGCTGCTCGAGAAGGCCGACGTGCTGATCGAGAACTTCGCGCCGGGCTCGATGGCCAAGCGAAAGCTGGGTCCGGCGGATCTGGAGAAGATCAATCCGCGCCTCGTCTACTGTGCGTTGAAGGGCTTCCTGCCCGGGCCCTACGAGAAGCGGCCGGCGCTCGACGAAGTCGTGCAGATGATGGGCGGGCTAGCCTACATGACCGGGCCCAGCGGGCGGCCCCTGCGCGCCGGCACCTCGGTGATCGACATCGTGGGCGGCATGTTCGGCGCCTTCGGGACGGTGCTGGCGCTGAAGCAGCGCGACCGCACGGGGAAGGGCGGACTGGTCGAGAGCGCGCTGTTCGAATCGGTCGTCTTCCTGATGGGCCAGCATCTCGCGATCACCGCGATCAACGGCGCGCCGCCGCCGCCGATGCCCGAGCGCGTGAGTTCGTGGGCGGTCTACGAGATTTTCAACACGGCCGACGACCTGCAGGTCTTCGTCGGCATCACCAGCGACGGCCAGTGGAAGCGCTTCTGCGAGTTCTTCAAGCAGCCGGAGCTGGCGGCCGACCCGAAGCTCGCGACCAACAACCTGCGTATCGAGGCGCGGCCGTGGCTGGTCCCGAAGGTCGCCAGCGTGTTCAAGGCCTATACCAAGGAGGCACTCGAGAACATGTGTCTTGAGGCCGACATCTCCTTCGCCCCGGTCGCGCGACCGCAGGACCTGTTCGAGCATCCGCATCTGCTGGCCAATGGTTCCCTGGCGCCGACCACTTTGCCGGGCGGCGTGCAGACCCGCCTGCCGCTGCTGCCCTTCCAGATGATGGGCTGGCGGCCGCCGCTGACGTCGAACCCGCCGGAGATCGGCCAGCACAATGACGAGGTGCTGGCGGAGATCGGCTACGACGCGGCGGGCATCGCGGGCCTGAAGACGGCCGGGCTGCTCGGACCGAAATAGCCGATGACCGCACGGCCTTTCAGCCGGGGCGAAGTCGTCGATCAGTTGCGCGCGCTGGACGTCCGGCCCGGCGGCGTTTTGCTGGTGCATACCTCCTTTCGAGCCGTGCGGCCGATCGAGGGAGGGCCCCTCGGCCTGATCGATGCGCTGCGCTCTGCGCTCGGCTCCGAGGGCACCCTGGTCATGCCCTCCTGGACCGGTGACGACGAGGTGCCGTTCGATCCTGCATCGACGCCCGCCGCCGAGGATCTCGGCGCGACGGCCGATCTGTTCTGGCGCCAGCCTGGCGTCGTGCGCTCCGATCATCCGCAGGCTTTCGCCGCGATCGGTCCGCGCGCGGAGGCGATCGTGAAGACGCCGTTGCCCCTGCCGCCCCACGTTCCGCATAGTCCGGTGGGCAGGGTGCATGATTTCGATGGCCAGGTGCTGTTGCTGGGCGTCGGCCACGACGCCGACACGTCGCTGCATCTCGCCGAACTCATCGCGAAGGTGCCCTATGGCATCCCGCGGCACTGCTTGGTGATGCAGGACGGCAAGCGCGTGCGGGTCGACTATGTCGAGAACGATCATTGCTGCCGGCGTTTCGCCTTGGCCGATGACTGGCTCAGGGCGAGGGGATTGCAGGCGGAGGGGCCGGTCGGTCATGGCACGGCGCGGCTGGCCCGGGCCCGGGACATCGTCGGTCTCGCGGTCGATGCGATTCGGCGGCAGCCCACGATCTTCCTGCACGAGCCCGGGGAAGGCTGCGCCGATTGCGACGAGGCGCGTGCCGGCGAGACTCCGTCAGATCCTGCCGACGTCTTCCAGTGATCGCACGATGTGGTCGTGCAGCCGGCGGGCCGGCGCACCCAGGCCGCGCGCGGCGAGCAGGGCGATCTCGGTATCGTGCAGGTCGGGCAGCATCGAGCGTCTCTCCACCACGGTGAGCCCGGAGGGCACCATGTCCTTCGGCAGCACCGTCACGCCGAGACCAGCCTTCACGGCCGCGTGCTGGCCGGCCAGCGAGGCGCAGCTATACGCAACCCGCCAGCGGCGCCGCGCGCGGTTCAGGCTGTCGGTGGCGCGCTTGCGGTAGACGCAGGGCGGCGGCGAAACGACGAGGGGCAGGGGGCCTTCCTCTGGCAGCGCAAGCTGGCCCGCGGCGACCCACACCAGCGGCTCGCGCCAGACGCGGACGCCCCGGTTGGAGCGTTCGGGCTCGCGCTTGACCAGCACGAGGTCGAAAGCGCCTTCCCGGAAACGCTCGACGAGGGTGAGCGTGAGGTCGCACGTCACCTCGAGTTGCACGGCGGGATAGGCCTGGGCGAAACGCGCCAGGACCTGCGGCAGGTAACTGGTCGCAAAATCCTCCGGCGTTCCCAGGCGCACGGTCCCGGCCAGCGCGGGCTGTGACAGGCTGGCGACCAGCCGGTCGTTCAGCTCGAGCATCTGGCGGGCATGCGGCAGCAGGGCGTCGCCTTCGGCCGTCAGGCGAACGTGCCGCGTCGCGCGATCCAGCAGGCGCTTGCCCAGCCCGTCCTCCAGCCGCTTGACCTGAAGGCTGAGGGTCGACTGGCGGCGCAGCAGCGTCCCGGCCGCGCGCGTGAAGCTGCCGAGATCCGCCACCGTCACGAAGGCGCGCAGCAGATCGACGTCGAGGTTGTGCAGCCGAGCCATGATTTATCAATTTCCATGAATAATTAACCGCCAACTATCAATTTCTCGGGACAGGCGCCACCGCCTAAGGGAGGGCACCGAAAACGCCGAGGCCTCCATGTCCTTCTTCGATCTCGCCGCCCAGAACATCCTCTCGCCGATGGTGCTTTTCTTCGTCCTCGGTACAGCCCTCAGCCTCGCCCGCTCGGACCTCTCCATTCCGGGTTCGGTGGCGAAGCTGCTGTCGCTCTACCTGATGATGTCGATCGGCTTCCGCGGGGGTGTCGAGGTCGCCCATCACGGGCTCTCGGCGACGCTTGCCGCCTCGCTCGCGGCGGGCGTGATGCTCTCCTTCGCCATTCCCTTCCTGGCTTATGGGGTGCTGCGGTTCGCCACGTCGCTGTCGGTTCCCGATGCGGCATCGGTGGCCGCGCACTACGGCTCGATCTCCGCCGTCACGCTGGTTGCGGTCACCAGCGCCCTCGGGCAGCTCGGCATCCCGTTCGAGGGCTACATGATCGCCGTCGCCGCGGCGATGGAAACACCGGCGATCCTGAGCGCACTCTTCCTCGCGCGGGGCGGCCGGGTGCCGGGGCGGGGGAGCGAACTGGCCCGCGAGATCCTGCTGAACGGCGCCGTCGTCATGCTGCTCGGCTCGTTCCTGATCGGCATTCTGACCGGCGATCGCGGGCAGGCTCTGCTCAAGCCCTTCCTGGTCGATGCCTTCCCCGGCTTCCTCTGCCTGTTCCTGCTCGACATGGGGCTGGTGGCTGGCCGGGGCCTGCGGGACGAACGGCGGTTGCTGTCGCTTCGGCTGGTGACGTTCGCCGTCGTCATGCCGCTCATCGGGGGTACGTGTGCGGCGCTTCTGGCGCCCTGGATCGGGCTGTCCGCGGGAGGCATCGCGGTGTTCATCACCCTCGCGGCCTCGGCCTCCTACATCGCTGTCCCGGCTGCCATGCGGCTCGCGTTGCCGCAGGCCAATGCAGCCATCCCGCTGACGCTGTCGCTGGGCGTGACGTTCCCCTTCAACCTGCTGATGGGTATCCCGCTCTACATTGCCGTTGCCCGCTGGATCGGCGGGTAAGCGAACGGAGAGGCCGTTCGCGCGGTGAATTATCCACAAATTCAACGCGGAACGTATCTAGAACTTGTGTCAAGAACATTAGTTCTTTCAGAGGGTTAATTGTCCCATTGCCGCGTGGAACAAAATGGGTACATTGACGCCATCAGACGTTCGAACCCTTTGCGGACTTATCCGCATTGCCGCTCCTGACAGGGGCATGGGAAGAAGGAGAAAGCCAATGTCGGCGATGCTCAAGGTGGTCGAAAAAGAAGGCATGGAAAGCAAGAACAAGGCGCTGGACGCCGCTCTCGCCCAGATCGAGCGCGCCTTCGGCAAGGGTTCCATCATGAAGCTGGGCCAGCGAGAGGCGCTGGAGATCGAATCGATCTCGACCGGCTCGCTGGGCCTCGATATCGCGCTCGGCATCGGCGGCCTGCCCAAGGGCCGTATCGTCGAGATCTACGGGCCGGAAAGCTCAGGCAAGACGACGCTGGCGCTGCACGTCATTGCCGAGGCCCAGAAGAAGAGCGGCTCCTGCGCCTTCATCGACGCCGAGCATGCGCTCGACCCCGGCTACGCCAAGAAGCTGGGCGTCGACATCGGCAACCTGCTGATCTCCCAGCCCGATGCCGGCGAGCAGGCGCTCGAGATCGCCGACACGCTGGTGCGCTCCGGCGCCATCGACGTGCTGGTGATCGACTCGGTTGCAGCCCTCGTGCCGCGCGCCGAACTCGAAGGCGAGATGGGCGATTCGCTGCCCGGCCTGCACGCCCGCCTGATGAGCCAGGCGCTGCGCAAGCTCACCGCCTCGATCTCCAAGTCGAACACGCTGGTGATCTTCATCAACCAGATCCGCATGAAGATCGGCGTCATGTTCGGCAGCCCCGAGACGACGACGGGCGGCAATGCGCTGAAGTTCTATGCCTCGGTCCGCCTCGACATCCGCCGCATCGGCGCGCTCAAGGACAAGGACGAGGTCGTCGGCAACGCCACGCGCGTCAAGGTCGTGAAGAACAAGGTGGCGCCGCCGTTCAAGGTCGTCGAGTTCGACATCATGTACGGCGAGGGCGTCTCCAAGAGCGGCGAGCTGATCGACCTCGGCGAGAAGGCCGGCGTCGTCGAGAAATCGGGCTCCTGGTACTCCTACGACGGCACCCGCATCGGCCAGGGCCGCGAGAACGCCAAGAATTACCTCAAGGAGCACCCCGAGGTCGCCAACGCGATCGAGAACAAGGTGCGCGCCAACGCCGGCATCCTCGCCAATGCCTTGATGGAAGGCGGTAAGGAAGACGACGAGGACGACGAATAGGGAACCCCGATCCCCTGTCTCCGGGTCCCTACGGGCGGTACCGCATCCCACGCGCGGTACCGCCCATTTTCTTATGCGCAAGGCGCATAAGAAAATGGGCGGTGGCAGGCGGCAGCGCTTTCATAGGCGCGGGAGCCTGCACGGTGCAGAATGGGTACGAACGCTGACCAAGGGTCCCTCACTTCGCCGGGATGACATTGGTTTCGGGATGGGCGCACTGCGCTAATCCCAGAAACGTTGTCATCCCGACGAAGTGAGGGACCTTTTGGCTATGTGGAGGCCGTCCTCAGCCTTTCCGCGACATCCCCTTCAAAAACTTCTGAATCCACTCTGGTCCTGTCCGCCTAGCGCCGGCCTTGGGGCGCGTCTTCGCCCAGTCCATCAGCAGTGCCAGCGGAAACCAGTCCTCGCGCTCGTCCTGCAGCCCGCGCGCGGCCAGCGAGACCTTGGGCACGGGCACCGGCGTCACGCCTTCCTGCTCGGTACCGGCGCAGAGCTCCGCTGGCGAGGTGACGAGGTATTCCCGGCAGACCAGCGGCCGGTCGGGATGGATCGAGCAGCTTTCCTCCTCGAGGAAGGGGCAGGGGATGCCCAGCGCGAAGTAGCCGGTCGACAGTTCCCGGTCGGGCCGGCCCTTGCGCTCCTTGAGGTCGGCGGCGGCCAACGCGGCTTCGGCGGCCGCGAAGCGGGCCTCCAGCGTGGTGCGCCGGTCGGCCGGCAGGTTGGCCACGGTCACCATCAGTCGTTCAGCCTCCGTGCGCGAGATCGGCACGAGCTGGCGGCAGCAGGCACCGCACCCCTTGCGGCAGGAAATCGCCTTGCCGGCCTCGGCCGCCGTCACGACGGCATTCACCAGCCCCTGCAGCGCCGGGACGACGTCCGCGGCAGCCACCGGGCCGGTCGGTACGGTGATCGGATGGACGATCCGGAGGTCGCCCACGGAGAGGCGAAGAGTGGCGGTAGAATGGGCCTCGGCGGCCATTTCCCCTGGGCTCCCTGTTCTGGACTTGGCGGGCTGGCGCACGCTACAAGGCCGGCATGCAAAGCGTCAGCGAAATCCGTCGTACCTTCCTAGAGTACTTCCGCAAGAACGGCCACGAAGTCGTTGAGTCGAGCCCTCTGGTGCCGCGCAACGACCCGACGCTGATGTTCACGAACGCCGGCATGGTTCAGTTCAAGAACGTCTTCACGGGTCTGGAAACGCGCTCCTACTCGCGGGCGGCGACCTCGCAGAAGTGCGTCCGTGCGGGCGGCAAGCACAACGACCTCGAGAACGTGGGCTACACGGCCCGCCACCACACCTTCTTCGAGATGCTGGGCAACTTCTCGTTCGGCGACTACTTCAAGGAACACGCGATAGAGCTGGCGTGGAATCTCCTGACCAAGGACTACGGCCTGCCCAAGGATAAGCTGCTCGTCACGGTCTATCACACCGACGACGAGGCGGCCGGCCACTGGAAGAAGATCGCGGGCCTCTCCGACGACAAGATCATCCGCATCCCGACGTCGGACAATTTCTGGGCGATGGGCGACACCGGCCCCTGCGGCCCGTGCTCGGAGATCTTCTACGATCACGGCGAGGGCATCGCCGGCGGGCCGCCGGGCAGCCCCGATCAGGACGGCGACCGGTTCATCGAGATCTGGAACCTGGTCTTCATGCAGTTCGAGCAGGTGACCAAGGACGAGCGCATCGCGCTGCCCAAGCCGTCGATCGACACCGGCATGGGACTGGAGCGGCTCGCGACCGTCCTGCAGCACAAGCACAACAACTACGACATCGACCTGTTCCGGGCGCTGATCGAGTCGGCGGCGCACGAGATCAACGTCGATCCCGACGGCAAGCAGAGCGCGTCGCTCAAGGTCATCGCCGACCATCTGCGCGCGACCTCGTTCCTGATCGCCGACGGCGTGCTGCCCTCGAACGAAGGTCGTGGCTACGTTCTTCGCCGCATTATGCGCCGCGCCATGCGCCACGCCCACATCCTGGGCGCGCAGGATCCCGTGATCTTCAAGCTGGTGCCGACGCTGGTGCACGAGATGGGCGATGCCTATCCCGAACTGTCGCGCGCCCAGCCGCTGATCACCGAGACGCTGAAGCTCGAGGAGACGCGCTTCAAGAAGACGCTGGGCACCGGCCTGAAGCTGCTCGAGGACGAGACGAAGGGCCTGGGTGCCGGCGGTACGCTGAAGGGCGAGGTCGCGTTCAAGCTCTACGACACGTTCGGCTTCCCGCTCGACCTCACGCAGGACGTGCTGCGCGCGCGCGACATCAAGGTCGACACGGCGGGGTTCGAGACCTCGATGGACGAGCAGCGCGCCAAGGCGCGGGCGGCGTGGTCCGGCTCGGGCGAGACCGCCGACCAGGCGATCTGGTTCGACGTGCGCCAGAAGGCCGGCGCCACCGAGTTCCTGGGCTACGACACCGAACGCGCCGAGGGCCAGATCAGGGCGATCCTGCTCGACGGCAAGGAAGTCTCGTCGCTGAAGGCCGGCCAGACCGGCTGGATCGTCACCAACCAGACTCCGTTCTATGCCGAATCCGGCGGCCAGCAGGGCGACGCCGGCAAGCTGGTGAGCGGCGGCAACGAGGCCGAGGTCACGGACGTCCAGAAGATGGTGGGCGACCTGCATGCGCATCACGCGAAGGTCGAGAAGGGCGAGCTGAAGGTCGGCGACGATCTGGTCATGACCATCGACCCGATCCGCCGCGCCCAGCTGCGCGCGCACCATTCGGCAACCCATCTGCTGCACGAGGCGCTGCGCCGCCATCTCGGCAACCACGTCACGCAGAAGGGCTCGCTGGTTGCGCCCGACCGGCTGCGCTTCGACATCAGCCACACCAAGGCGGTGTCGGCCGAGGAGCTGCGCAAGATCGAGGACGAGGTGAACGATCGCATCCGCCACAACTCGGCGGTCGAGACGCGCCTCATGACTCCCGACGAGGCGATCGCCGCCGGCGCGATGGCGCTGTTCGGCGAGAAGTACGGCGACGAGGTGCGCGTGCTCTCGATGGGTGGCGACGCCAGCGTCCCGGGCGGCGAGAAGTATTCGGTCGAGCTGTGCGGCGGCACGCATGCGCGCCGCACCGGCGACATCGGCCTGTTCAAGATCGTGGGCGAGGGCGCGGTGGCAGCTGGCGTCCGCCGCATCGAGGCATTGGCCGGCAATGCGGCCGAGGCGCATGTCCGTCACCAGGCCGATCTGCTGATCGAGGCCGCGGCAACGCTGAAGGTTCGGCCCGAGGATCTGCCGGCCCGTCTGGCGGCGCTGGTCGAGGGCCAGAAGAAGATCGAGCGCGAACTGTCGGATGCCCGCAAGGCGCTGGCGCTGGCCGGTGGCGGCTCCGGCGGCGGTTCCGCGGCCGACGAGGTGCGCGACGTCGGCGGCGTGAAGCTGATCGGCCGGGTGCTGAACGGTGTACCGGGCAAGGACCTCAAGGGCATGGCCGACGAGTTCAAGAAGAAGCTGGGCTCGGGTGTCGTGGCGCTGATCGGCGTTGAGGACGGCAAGGCCTCGGCGGTCGTCGGCGTGACCGAGGATCTCGCCAAGACCCACAGCGCGGTCGAACTCGTGAAGGCGGGTGTCGCGGCGCTGGGCGGCAAGGGCGGCGGCGGCCGGCCGGACATGGCGCAGGGCGGCGGTCCCGACGGGACCAAGGCTTCGGACGCGCTTAAGGCCATCGAGATAGCGCTGGCGGGTGGCAGATGAAGGCGGCCATCGTCCTCGTGATCGCGGCGGCGGCGATGTCGGCCTGCGCGCCCAAGGATTTCACCAAGGACGGCGCGACGGCCGAGCAGTTCACCCGCGACGAGTCGCTGTGCCGCAGCCAGGTGCGGGCCCAGTCGCAACAGGAGCGCAACATCGACGATCAGCGCCGCGCCACTTTCTCGGCCGAGCGCGAGCGTTATGGCCAGCAGGGCCTCTACACCGACATGGCCAACCAGGGATACAAGTTCAACTTCGAGCGCTCGATGGCCAGCTGCATGGAAGCGCGGGGCTGGGCGCCCAAGCAGAACGGGCCCATTCCGATGCCGAAGCTGACCTGGTGAGTGTCGCGTGCTCAAGGTCGTTCTTCTCTATCTGGCCTGCGGGGCGGCGACCTTTCCGCTGACGCTGACAGCCGTGCGCGCGGCCGTTTCCGCTGCGGCTCCCGCGCGCGCGACGCCGGCTTTCCATCAGCGGCTCGACAGCGCCATGAGCTGGTCGATCACCGCCTGGATCCTGGGCGTCTTCGTCTTTTACTGGTCGGCGGTGCTGATCGAGCGGCAGAAGCCCTGCGACGACCAGCGCACCAACCAGCTCACGACCGAGTGCAAGATCGCGCTGGGCGCCATCCGCTAGAGCGGAGGTCCATGATAAGTATCGATCGGGTCCTGCTCTGCATCGTCACGATGGCAACCCTCACGGGATGCGAGACGCGCGCGGAGCGCGAGGCTGTCTTCGACAATCAGTTGCGTGCGATGTCCGGAGCCTCGGAGGCGGGGCTGCTGGGCAGCATTCCGGACAACACGTACCAGCTGGAGGACGGCAACAGGATCCTGCAGTGGAAATGGGACACGTCCTACATCGATCCGGGCATGCCGCCGATGTACCAGCGCTTCGGCGGCTGGGGCTGGGGATGGGGCGGCGGTCTATGGATCCCGATGGGAGGCTTTCCGCCGACGCTGGTGCGCCAGGGCTGCATCGTCGAATGGACGATGGTCGGTGGATCGGCGCAGGGCTATCGCTGGCAGGGTGCGGGTTGCCAGAAGGTCACTCCGTAAAGATGACGGCCGGCCGCTAGGCGGCCGGCCGTCTCAGGATTGAACCTGGAGGCTTTTACCAGTAGCTCGGCGCGTTGTAGTACTTGTCGACCTGACGGCCGTAGTCCGGCGTCCAACTGAAATTGTCCGAATCGTCGAAGGTCGGCGCACCCTCCAGGACCTTCTTGTCCAGGGCCACGACGTAGCCGCCCTGGCGCTCGTCGTATTTCAGCGTCGACCAGGGCAGCGGATGATGCTTCTCGCCGATCCCGAGGAAGCCACCGAACGACATGACGGCATAGATGGCGCGTCCGCTGACCTTGTCGATCATGATGTCCGCGACGGTGCCGAGCTTGTCGCCCTGAAGGTTATAGACGTCGGTGCCGTTCACGCGCTCGGCGGCGATCAGGTTCCTCGGCGTAATGGACAGGTCGGTCATTGCTCTCTCCGTTCGATGGTTGGGGATGCCTCACGAACGCGAGGCGCGCCCGACCAGTTGCCGCGTATCGAGAAAAGAGAGACCTGACGATCGCTATTCCGGCGTCTTGTCCGCCGTCTTGCGCAGTCGTTCGCCGACTGCGGCGATCATTGCCTCGTAGGAGGAAACGTCGCTGGCGCTGCCGGCGCGGGGCAGGGCTCGATAGCGCTGGCGCCCGACTTCGGTAAGTCGCGGAACACCGGCATCGATCTCGACGAGGGACAGCGACGTGAGGCGCGTGAGGTCGCGTGGCGCAAGATCCTTCATCGTCGAAATGCCGAGCGCGACGCGGCGCAAGGTCACTTCTTCGTTAGGACTGAGTGGAGCGTCCAGACTGCGTGACATCGTCTTCCCCTGGCGCCACTAGACGCGGATTCGCGTCCCATGGGCAAGATCAACAGGCCGCATCCGTGGTGCGGTAAGCTCCTGGGCTGTTCGTCATCGAACCTACCGATGATTTCGCCCCGGGGTCTGTGAGAATCCTGCGACCAGACCGATTTCCGTCCGTGGCGTGTGAATAGTTATTGCACCCGGGTTGAAAGATTGGTCGGGACACGCTACCGATTGGCAGAGGGTGTGCTTTTGGGGAGCGAAGCATGGACAATGAAGCCGATGAAAAGCGCGTTCTCCAGAGACGCCGCATCTATCTCGAAGACCGGATGCCGGATGTCGTCGCCGAGATCGAACGCTTCGACGAGGAAGCCATTGCGCTCAAGGAAACATTGTCGCGCAATCCCACGGGCGAACTTCTCACCAGGTCGCAGCGCCGTCTCAACTACGTCCGCCAGCGACTTGCGATCCTGAACGCCGAGCGCGTCGATTCCAACGCCGAACGCAACGCGATCATCAAGCAACTCCGCGAGATGGCCGAGGGCGGATCGTAAGCGAGAGCCTCAGGCTCTCGTGTGGGCGTGAAATACCTTGCTGTCGATGATCCAACCGTCTTCCCGCCGGATCATCACGAAGAAATCCGTGTAGCGCATTCGCTGGGGCACTTGGCCCCGTAGGTCAGTTCACTCCGCGGCGCGCACGCCCTGCGTCGCCGCCTGGGATCCCGGCGCAATGCCCTTCATCGTGCCGCCGTAGCGGTCGGTGAACGCCGTCGTGTCGATCTCTTCCAGATCGACGTCCCGGTTGAGAACGCGCTCCTTCCATTTCAGCAACTCCGGATGCGCGCCCTGGAACTCGGGCATCACTTCCTTGGCGAACAGCTCCAGCGATTCGCAGATGTCCTCGTGGCGGTTCTTGCCGGCCTGGTTCAGCAGCACGACCTGGTCGATGTTGGACGCCTGGAACTTCTTCAGCTTGCGGCGGATCGTGTCGGGCGAGCCGATCAGGCCGCCGCGCAGCGCCGCGGCGTGCTGCTCCGGATTGGCCTTCTTCCACTTCTGGTACTCGTCCCACATGTTGACCGTGCCGGCGGGCGGCCGGCGCCGGTCCGCGGACTGGCCGTAGAAGCGCAGCGCGAACTGGAAGAACGTGTCGCCATCGGCGCGCTCGCGCGCCTCCTCGTCGGTCTTGGCGCACATGAAGAAGCTGACCAGCGCGATGTTCGGGTTGGTCTTATAGTCCGCGAGCTTCTTCTGCCGCTTCACGAAGGCGTTGTAGTAGGCGTGGACCCAGGCATGCGCGGCGTCGGCCGACACGAACTGGAAGCCCAGCGCGCCCATGCCCCATTCGCCGGCCTTGGTCAGCGTCTGGAGCTGCGAGCAGGCGACCCAGAGCGGCGGGTGCGGCTTCTGCAGCGGCTTCGGCACGACCATGCGCAGGGGGATGTTCCAGACCTTGCCCGCGTGCTCGCTGGGCCCGTCCTTGAACATCGGCATGATGGCGCGGACGGCTTCCTCGAAGACCTCGCGCTTGTTCTCCATGTCGACGCCGAACGGCTCGAGCTCGGTGATCGAGGCGCTTTCGCCCATGCCGAACTCGCAGCGCCCGTTCGACAGCAGGTCGAGACAGGCCACGCGCTCGGCGACTCGTGTCGGATGGTTGGTCGTGAGCTGGAAGATGCCGTGACCCAGCCGGATATTCTTCGTCCGCTGGCTCGCCGCCGCGAGGAAGGATTCAGGGGAGGGCGAGTGGGAATACTCTTCGAGGAAGTGATGCTCGACCTGCCACGCATGGTCGTAGCCCAGCCGGTCTGCCAGTTCGATCTGGTCGAGCGCGTTCTGATAGAGCCGATGCTCGTCACCGGGCGCCCATGGGCGGGGCAGCTGCAGCTCGTAGAAGATGCCGAATTTCATGGTGCGTTCCTCCTTGAGCAGAGCATGACGCGGATTTGCGCTCGCGCAATCGACTCCGTCGGACTGTTTTCATAAGGTTCCGGCGGGCAACATCGGCTCGGCCGACGGTATCACGGTACACGCTCAGAGGGTGTGACTCTCGATTCGAATGTTTCGTTTATTGTTTTTATTTCGTTGTTCCCCCCACGCCCACCTTGCAATGGCGTGCTCATCGGCCGTTTTCACGCGTGATATGTGATATCATTTGGCAATGGCACATCTCCTAATCCGAGACATCCCCGAAGCCCTCGTTCTGGCTCTCGAGCAACGCGCCGCCGCCAACGGCCGCAGCGCCGAGGCTGAGCACCGCCTGATCCTCGAAGAGGCCCTGCGCAGCGGCCGCAACGAGTTTCGCAAGCGGGCCGCGCGCCTGCGTGCCGCGACCGCTGGCATGATTAAGGGCGAATCGGCGGACCTCATCCGCGAGGATCGCCACTCACGATGACCATCGTCGTCGGCGCCTAGATCCCGCTGAAGTGGGTGCTGGAGGAGCGGGACGCGATGCCCCCGAGAAGCTACTGGAGAAGGAGTTGGTAGCGCCTCGATATTATGCAGGAGAGCATGACGCAAAATTAATATGCACAATAGGACATCGGCCATAGGCCCTGCTTCTCGGCTATGCAGGTTCTGACACTCGGCGTAGGCAAAGTATGAGCCGTAGTTGTCCCCAAGCTTGGCTTTGGTTGGTGTAGTACGGTGCACTACTCCAACTGAGTGCTGAATGTCGTCTCTTGCCGCAACCCAAATTCCAAAGCCTGCAGACGAACAAGCGTTCGAGAGAGCCTGCGTGGTGCTTTGGCGCCACCTTTTGGGTGACCCAAATGTTCAGCGACACGGCCGCAGAGGACAGCGGCAACATGGCGTTGATCTCTATGGTATTCGGAATGGAAATCCAGCCCATTTAGTGGGAATTCAATGCAAACTCAAAGGCCCAGATCAAGAACTGGATGAAGAGGAAATTCGAGAGGAGTTCGAGAAGGCAGCAGGCTTCCGCCCTGATCTGACCGAGTACTTCATAGTAACTACGGCGCCAGATGATGCACGACTGCAGGAACTGGCAAGGACCCTCGCTTCAGATCTAGCCAAGTCTGGGCGTCGCCTTTCATTCGCTGTTTGGGGTTGGAATACCCTTGAAGAACGAATCTCTGAATACTCGGACGTCATTCATGCTTTTGATCCAAGTCATACGCCATTTGGATCAACGCTGTTTGGGCAATTGGATAAGGTTCACGACGATCACGCGATAGCTCGTGCTGAGAACAATAAGAATTTCGGAATTATCGCCAAAAGTCTAACGAAGGTGCAGGGCTTAATACGCCAAGTCGTTGCATCCGCCGACGCAGTCGAGAGCGATAATGTTTCTCAACATCTTAACGCGGAGATTGATGGCTATCGGTCACTTCTCAACCTCGGTAAGGGGAGGACTGCGCTAGAATTGCTTGAGCGGCTCCTTGCCAGACTTGGCGAGAGCGCTTCAGAAATTGTGCTCTTTCGGATCAAGGCTAATATCGCAAGCTGTCGCTTGTCGCTCGGTGACCCAGTTGCTGCTTCTGTTCTTATGCTAGAAGCCTTTGAACACGCACCAAACGACCGAAGAGCTATAGCTAATAAAGCGCTAGCGCTATGCCTTAGGCAAGATTGGCGCAGTGCCATAACATTTTGTCAGCAAGAACTCGGCAGAGACCCGTCGAATGAATGGGTGGCAAGCTATCTCATTCAAGCGGCGTCGCATGTAGAGGAAATACATGAGCCGTTGGCTCTCGTGCCATCCGGATTGCATGAATCGAAATATGTCGTAACAGCCATGACTGTATTCCTTCGGGACCGCAGTCAGATACCTGCGTGGTGGAATGCGGCCCGCAAAGCGCGAACTCTTGACTCAGAGAACGACATTTGTAGGCAGTACGCCGCCGAATCAGTGCTCGACGAAATCTCGCGAGACCTCCACTTTGCTCGTACCGGATTCTTATCTGGTGCTCAGCGTGCTCGTTTGGGAGAAGCCGCCCGAGTCCTTTCGGATATTTGGCACAAAGCCCTGCGATCCGAGGCGAGTCCGAACTCCGAATCCGTTGGAGCGTGTTGCAATTTGATTGCCACACATCGCCTGCTGGATGAATGGTCAGACGCACTTAAGGTGGCCCGGGCGGGTATCGCGGCTGGTGTCAACCATGAAGCATTCCTGACTTATGCAATGCTGGCGGCTGCGGAAGGTGGCGATCGGGAGTTAGCAACCGAACTCGTAGGTAAGCTGCCACGAACATCAGAAGCAGATACCTTGCGCTTTATGCATTTTGCAGAGAGTCGAGATTGGGTTGCCTTGGCTCAGTTAGACGAAGGCTTTGTGAACGGAGTTTCTGCTGGAGACCGCGAACTGGCTCGGACGGCAATTGAGTTAAGTAAGATTCGCGTCGGTCAGGCTGAACGACGAAGAGAGAAACTTGAGGCTCTAGTTCTCAGCGTTAAGGCAGATACGAGATCGAGCGTGATTGTCGCAGACTGTGCAAAAGAGTTGGGCTTTGGGGATATTCTTGCCGTTGGATTTGAGAATGCCATTCGAAGCGTCGATGAGCGTAGCCACGCGGCGGAGCGGCGAATGGCTGCCCTATTTTCGGCCCGAATTGGTAAGTGGGCAGAAGTGGCCGATTTACTGGATCGACGTGTATCAGAGGATGTTGATAGTGAAGAGCTGAAGGCTTTGGCAACTGCCTTTGCAAATGATCTTCCTATCCGTCAGCGAGCGTTGCGATTCTTGGAGCGGTTGCCGCCGGATGTTGCGAGTGGTTCAGTTTATCTTCGATGCGCGGGCCTCATTTATTTCAACAATGGCGATTTGCTCAAAGCAGAAGAGAAGTTGCGGCAATGCGTTGATGCGGACCCGGCCGATCTGCATGGCATTCTCAGTCTGATTTCCACGTTACATCGGCGGAGCAACCGCGAGGAGATAGACAAGTTCGTGGGTCGCTTAGATTTGTCAAAGCTGCGGGGTACGCCGCACCAGAAGGTCATGTTGGCTCAAGCTTTAAGTGAATCCGGCGATGTCGAGCGGGCCCTGCCTCTCGCATATAGCGCGCTTATCGAGGGCCATGATGATGCAAGGGTAATTATGGCGTACTTCGGCTTGGTAGTGGTGGGAGCGGCTGGTAGGGCCATTCCTCGTCCCTCCGCAGTAGCGACAGATTGCTGGGTGTCTTTGAAAGGGGAGAACGACCAGGTCTTTGCCTTCCTAATCGACGAGGGGCCGGCAGCTCCATCGGTGAACAAGTTGACGCGAAGGCATCCGATCGTTTCAGCCGTGCTTGGGTTGTCAGTCGGAGAGTCGTTTAGGCGTCATCTTCCAGTTGGACCTGAACAGGTTTGGCGGGTGCAAGAGATTAAGCACAAGTACTTGTTCGGTCTCCATGCTGGCATGGAAAATTTCGGACTCCGCTTCCCTGATCAGAAGGGGTTTCATCAAGTACCAGTTACTGAGGGCGACATAACGCCTATACTAAACGAAGTCCGAAAACAGGCGGAATCGAATGCCGAAGTAGCGGCAATGTATGGCACAGCAAACGTCCCTCTCCCGATGATAGCAGCTCGTTTAGGCGGCAGCGTAGTCGATTTTGCAAACTATTTACGTGTGTTGGGATTAGACATAGCTACCTGTGTTGGCAGTCGTCCTGAGCTACGGCAGGCGCACGAACTCATTCGGAGACACAAACATAGGGGAATTGTACTCGACACCTATACTGCCTGGGTCGTGGCGGAGCTTGAGCAATTTGAAACACTGACTGCACTTTTTGATGAGCTGGTGGTGCCTCAGTCGACAATAGATGACATTGCAGAAATGCAGCGTGAAGGTACCGGAGCCACGAGTAGTCGTATGACTTTGGCCTGGCATAATGGGCAGTTTGTGCGCCAGGAGCTTACAGCCGCGGATCTCGACGGGCAGAGACATTGGATCGACAAGCAACGCGCCGCCATTGAAAAGTATTGTTTGGTTCGTTCGGTGGCTGCTCCAGACGAAAGAGTGCCGTTGAGTGAAGCCATACTTTCGACGTTCGGCAACCACGCTCTTGATGTAGTGACCTTGACGAGCCAAGGCTTAGTGCTTGTTTCAGACGATCTGTATCATAGGCAAATTGCCAAAGTGCTGTGCGAGACAGACGGCCTTTGGCTTCAAGTCATTTTCAAGCATGCATTCTCTTTGGGAATCATGAATAGGCTAGGATACGCAAGGGCAATTGCCGCGCTAGCTAGTAGGCGGCATGCACACATCGAGCTCGACGAGAATCTGCTAGCGGACATTCTTGACCTTGATATCAGTGACAATCTCCAGCTATTTGCGGCGGCGGTAAGGTACTTGGGGGTCGCCAAGGCGGATGTGGTCGCTCATCTGTCCGTTTGCCGGGCTTTTCTAGCGCTGGTTTGGGATAAGAAATTCCCGCCGAGTGTACGCCGACGGCGTGCGACGAGCATGGTTCTTGAAAGCTTACTTCGCTTTCAGTGGGCGCGGTGGCCGCTTTTTCTTGCGGCAGTTCGGTCGAGTCCATCTGGAGAGCTCTTTGATTTTGTGGCGCTTTGGGTTCGAGGACACTTTTTGGATGTCGGGGGCTTGGACGCTAGGCAAGCGGATGTTCTGTCGGCGTTTATTATGCGGGATCAGCGTCGTGACGATGTTCATCGCGACCGACTTATGAGCGGGGTGTCCTCTACTGCGCTCGGAATTGCCCTTCAGTAACTTCGCCTCCGTTACGAAGCCGGATCGCGGCTGAAACGGTCGCGGAGCAGTAGGTGACGTGGAGCAGTGGGCTGACAAGCCGATCGCACCTGCAATTGGGGTGGGATTGTCGAATTTTCTGGTAGTCGAGCGGCTACTCAGCCGCCGCCTTCATCGCCTCCGGGTTGCGCCACTGGTGGAGCAGGTCGGCTTCCTTCTTCTTGGCCTTTTCCAGGTGCGCGTCCTTCACGTGGCCGTAGCCGCGGATGTCGTCGGGGATGCTCGCGAGCTTGATCGCCAGGGCGTGGTTCTGGGCTGAGAGGCTCGCCAACAGCTCGGCTATCAGCGCTTCATAGTCGGCAATCAGCTTGCGCTCGGTTTTGCGCTCCTCGGTGTAGCCGAAGAAGTCGAGCTTCGTGCCGCGCAGGCCCTTGAGCTTGGCAAGCATCCGGAAGGCCGGGAGCATCCAGGCGCCGAATTCCTGCTTGATGAGCTGGCCGGTCTGCGGGTCGCGGCTGGAGAAGAGCGGCGGGGCGAGGTGGAATTTTAGCTTGTAGTCGCCGTCGAACTGCTTGCTGAGGCCGGCCTGGAAGGCGGCCTCGGTGTAGAGGCGCGCGACTTCGTACTCGTCCTTGTAGGACAGGAGCTTCGAGTAGTAGAGCGCGACGGCTTCGGCGAGGCCGGTCTGGCCGATCTTCTGCTCAGAGGCGCGGACCTTGTCGACCAGCGCCTTGTAGCGCTGGGCCAGCGCGGCGTTCTGGTAGCCGGTCAGGTGCTTCGTGCGCGAGGCCACGATCTCGTCGAGCGTCTTCGGCAGCGTGCGCGTGAAGGCGACGACGTTGTCCTTCGTCGCCTTGGGCGCGACCAGCTTCTCGACGGCAGCGCGGTCGTGGGCGGCGCGGCGGCCCCAGCGGAACGCCGCGAGGTTCATCGGCACGGCGGCGCCGTTCAGCTCGATGGCGCGCTCGATCGTTTCGTGCGCCAGAGGGATCAGGCCCTTCTGGTAGGCGTAGCCCAGCACGAACATGTTGGTGGCGATCGAATCGCCCATCAGCGCGGTGGCGATGCCGGTGGCGTCGAGGAAATCGACCCCGTCGGCGCCGGCCGCGGCTTCGACCGAGAGTTTCAGGGTGTTGGCCGGAAAGGTGAGGTCGGGATGGCGGGTGAACTCGCCAGTGATGGTCTCGTGCGTGTTGACGACGGCGTGCGAGACGCCGGGCTCGAGGCTCGCCAGCGCGTTGGGGCTGGCGCTGACGACCAGGTCGCAGCCAAGCAGCACGTTGGCGCCGCCGGCGGCCAGGCGCACCGCATGCAGCGCCTCTGGCGTGGCGCCGATACGCACGTGGCTGATCACCGCGCCGCCCTTCTGCGCCATGCCGAGCTGGTCGAGCACGGTCGCGCCCTTGCCCTCGATATGGGCGGCCATGCCCATGATGGCGCCGATGGTGACGACGCCGGTGCCGCCGATGCCGGTGATGAGGACGCCGTAGGGCTTGTCCTCGATCGACGGCAGCGTCGGCGCGGCCGGCATCTCCGGCTCCGGTGCGGCGGCAGCGTCGGTCTTCTTCGCGGCGACCGCCTTGCCCTTCTTCAGCGTGCCGCCTTCAACCGAGACGAAGGACGGGCAGAAGCCGTTCTGGCATGAGAAGTCCTTGTTGCAGGACGACTGGTCGATGGCGCGCTTGCGGCCGAACTCGGTCTCGACCGGCACGACCGAGAGGCAGTTCGACTTCACGGAGCAGTCGCCGCAGCCCTCGCACACCGCCTCGTTGATGAAGAGGCGCTTGTTGGGATCGGGGAAGGTGCCGCGCTTGCGGCGGCGGCGCTTCTCGGCGGCGCAGGTCTGGTCGTAGATCAGGACCGAGACGCCCTTGACCTCGCGCAGCTCGCGTTGGACCTCGTCGAGCTGGTCGCGGTGATGGAAGGTGACGCCCGGCGCCCAGGGTGTGCCGACCGGATATTTGTCCGGCTCGTCGCTCACCAGCGCGATGCGACGCACACCCTCGGCGTGGACCTGCTGGCTGATCGTCCAGGGATGGACGTTGCCGTCGTGCGGCTGGCCGCCGGTCATCGCGACGGCATCGTTGTAGAGAATCTTGTAGGTGATGGTGGTGTCGGTCGCGATCGCGTGACGGATCGCGAGATAGCCCGAATGGAAGTAGGTACCGTCACCCAGGTTCTGGAAGACGTGCGGCATGTCGGTGAAGTGGCTGGCGCCGACCCACGGCGCGCCCTCGGCGCCCATGTGGGTGAAGGTCTTGGTGTTGCGCTCCATGCCGATGGCCAGCGTATGGCAGCCGATGCCGGCCATCGCCATCGAGCCGTCGGGCACCTTGGTCGAGCTGTTGTGCGGGCAGCCGGAGCAGAAATAGGGGACGCGGGCCAGGCCGGTTTCGTTGCGCACCTGGCGGCCGGCGCGACGTTTCAGCGCCTCGAAGCGTTCCTTGGTACGGCTGCTGAAGGACTCGAGGCCGAAGCGGGCGACGATCGCCGAAGCGATCTCGAAGGGTGTCAGCTCGCCGTCGGTCTTGAGCAGCATCTGGCCGCGCTCGTCGGTCTTGCCGACCACGACGGGGCGGCGGTCGGCCGGGGCGTTGAACAGCGCGTCCTTGAGCTGCTGCTCGATCAGGTTGCGCTTCTCCTCAATGACGAGGATCTCGCGCTTGCCGGCGGCGAAGGCGGTGGCGCCCTCGGTCTCCAGCGGCCAGACCATGCCGACCTTGTAGATGGCGAGGCCAAGGCGCTCGGCCTCCTCGTCGCCGACTCCCAGCTCGTCCAGCGCCTGGCGCACGTCGAGATAGGATTTACCGACGGTGACGATGCCGAAGCGGGCGTCGGGGCGCCCGAGCATCAATTTGTCGAGCTTGTTGGCGCGCCAGTAGGCCAGCGCCGCGGGCTGCTTGATCGTGACGACGCGGCGCTCCTGGCCCAGCCAGTCGTCGGGCCAGCGGATGTGCACGCCGTCGGGCGGCAGGATGAAATCGGTGGGGGTGTGGATCTCGACCCGGTGCGGGTCGATGTAGACCGAGGCGGAGCTATCGACCGTCTCGCTCAGGACCTTGAAGGCGACCCACAGGCCCGAATAGCGCGACATCGCGAAAGCGTGCAGGCCCCAGTCGAGATATTCCTGGACGCCGGCCGGGTGGATGACCGGCATGCCGGCCGACATGAAGGCCGGCTCGCTCTGGTGGGCGACGGTCGAGGATTTCGCCATGTGGTCGTCGCCCGCGAGGGCCACGATGCCGCCATGCTTGGAGGTGCCGGCGTAGTTGGCGTGCTTGAACACGTCGCCCGAGCGGTCGACGCCAGGCCCCTTGCCGTACCACATGCCGAACACGCCATCGTAGCGGGCGCCGGGGTAGAGGTGGATCTGCTGGGTGCCCCACAAGGCGGTCGCGGCGAGGTCCTCGTTGGTGCCCGGCTGGAATTCGATGTGGCTCTTCTTGATGAATTTCTTGGCCTGCCACAGCGCCTGGTCGAAGCCGCCCAGCGGCGAGCCGCGATAGCCGGAGATGTAGCCGCCGGTGTTCAGGCCGGCCGCGAGATCGCGCTGTCGCTGCATCATCGGGAGGCGCACCAGCGCCTGCGTCCCGGTCAGGTAAACGCGTCCACGTTCCAGTACGTACTTGTCGTCCAGGGTCACCGCGAGGGGCATGGCAACCTCCCTGACATTTCAATATGGGGACGGTAGCGACGTTTGCACACTGCAGGCAATGCGGAACGGGCCGGTGGTTGAAAAACGACGTTTTACATCCGCCCATGCCTGCCAAAGTGGCGTCGCCGTTTCACGGTGTCTCCCTTGGGTGAAATGTTGTAAGCGTCCGGCCGCATGAGTTCAGTCCTCGTCACCGGTGTCGCCGGCTTCATCGGCTCCCATGTCGCCCGCGCCCTGCTCGCGCGGGGGGAGACCGTGATCGGTGTCGACAATTTCAGCGACTACTACGATCCGGTCCTGAAATTCGCCCGGCTGAAGCCGCTGCGCGAGATGCCGGGTTTCACCTTCCTCGAGACCGACGTGTCCGACCGTGAGGCGATGCAGGGGCTGACCGACTGCCACGGCGACATCGACCGGATCGTGCATCTGGCCGCCCAGCCGGGCATTCGCCATTCCAAGGTCGATCCCTACATCTATATCCAGACCAACCTGATGGGGCAGGTCGTGCTGCTCGAACTGGCGCGCCGGCTGGGGCCGCAGCTCAGGCATCTGGTATATGCCTCGTCGTCGTCGGTCTATGGCGGCAACCGCAAGATTCCCTTCGCCGTGAACGACCCCGTGGACCGTCCGGTATCGCTCTATGCTGCGACCAAGCGGGCCGACGAATTGATGACCGAGACCTACGTTCACCAGTATGGGCTCAAGGCGACCGGCCTGCGCTATTTCACGGTTTATGGCCCGTGGGGCCGGCCGGACATGTCTCCCTACATCTTCGCCCGGGCGATCCACGAAGGCCGCACGATCGACCTCTATCATCACGGCAAGGTGAGGCGGGACTTCAGCTACATCGACGACATCGTCTCCGGCACCCTGGCCGCACTCGACAGGCCGCCCGAGGCCGCCGGCCACCGGCTCTACAATCTCGGCGCCGCCCGGAGCGAGGAGATCCTGCACGTCATAGGGCTGTTCGAGAAGGCGCTGGGCCGGAAGGCCGTCATCGAGCTGAAGCCCGGCGAGCCGGGCGACATGCAGGAAACCGCGGCCGACATCGAAAGTTCCGTGCGCGATCTCGGCTGGTCGCCCCAGGTGACCGTCGACCGCGGCATTCCGCTCTTCGTCGACTGGTTCAAGTCCTACAACCGGCTCTGAGCCGAGCGAAGCGCGGCTTGCGAGCGTCAGGACATCGCTGTGCGATGTCCGGAAGCGACGAAGGAAGCAGGGGCGCTTTGACCCCTCCGTCGGCGAAGCGGCTTGGTTACAAGCCGCGAGACGCCGCCACTTCCCTGTTCAAATCAGGGCTATGTCATATGAGGTAAGGGTCCCTCGCATGCGCTCGGGATGACAATTTCTTTGGGATTTGCGCAGTGCGCCGATCAAAAAGACGATGTCATCCCGAGCGCATGCGAGGGACCTTTCGCCTCCTTCACACACCAGCCATCACGGCCTTTTGAGGCTTATGCGATAGCGCTGCATCTGAATGAGGAGGCACTCTTGGGAGCTTCGAAAGGCAGCATGAGGAAAAGCAGATTCATCCTCACCGGCGCGCCGGGAGCGGGGAAGACGGCCCTGCTGCGGCAACTCGAGGTCGACGGGTTCGGCGTGGTCGAGGAGGCGGCGACGGACGTCATCGCGCTCGAACAGGCCAAGGGCGTCGCCGAGCCGTGGACCGTTCCCGGCTTCATCGACCGGATCGTGGCACTGCAGCGGCGCAGGCGGCTCTCAGCCTCGGGCGAGGTCCAGTTCCATGACCGGTCCGCCTTTTGCACCGAGGCGCTGGGGACCTTCCTTGGGCATCCGCCCTCGGATCTGCTGCGTATGGAAATCGACGAGCTGAAGCGCGAGGGCTTCTACGACCGTCGCGTCTTCTTCATGCGGCTGATGGGCTTCGTCGAGCCCACGGCGGCGCGGCGGATCGGGCTGGAGGAGGCAAGGCGCTTCGAGGCGGTGCATGAGCGCACCTATCGTGCGCACGGCTTCGAGCCGGTCTTCGTCGAACCGGGAAGCGTGCTAGATCGGGTGGCCGCGATCGGACGCTGCCTCGAGGGCCGCTCCCTCTAGTCACGACGCGGGTCGCGCCCCATATCCGGGGCGACGCAAGGAGTGGTGAATGAACGTTGTGTTGGGCGACCTGCCGACCTGGAACCTGGCCGATCTCTATTCCAGCCCGACCGGGACGGACCTGGGCGCCGACCTGAAGCGCGCGGCGGCGGAAGCGGATGCCTTCGCGAAGGATTACGAGGGCAAGATCGTCGGTCTCGACGGCAAGGCGCTGGGCGGGGCAATCGTGCGCCTTGAGGCGATGAGCGACCTGCTGGGCCGTATCGGTTCCTATGCCCAGCTCTATTCGGCGCAGGACCAGTCCGATCCGGAGCGCAATCGCTTCGCCCAGGACATCTCCGAGAAGCTGAACGACATCGGGTCGAAGCTCCTGTTCTTCCGGCTTGAGATCAACAGGATCGAGGATGCCGACCTCGCTGAGAAGCTGAAGGCTCCCGAGCTTGCGAAGTACGCGCCGTGGCTGCGCGACGCGCGCCTGTTCCGCCCGCACCAGCTTTCCGACGAGCTGGAGAAGTTCCAGCACGACCAGTCGGTGGTCGGCAGCAGCGCCTGGTCGCGTCTGTTCGACGAGACGATCGCGCGGCTGCGCTATCCGTTCGGCAACGAGATGCTGAGCGAGCCGCAGATCCTCGACAAGCTGTCGAACAAGGATGCCGCGGTGCGCCAGGAAGCCGCCAAGTCGTTCGGCAAGGTGCAGGGCGACAATATCGCGGTCTTCTCGCTGATCACCAACACGCTGATCAAGGACAAGGAGATCGACGACCGCTGGCGCAAGTACGCTCGGCCGCAATCTTTCCGTAACCTCGCCAACGTCGTGGAGGACGAGGTGGTCGACGCGCTCGCGGCGTCGGTCAAGAAGGCCTACCCCAAGCTCGCGCACCGCTACTACAAGCTGAAAGCGAAGTGGTTCGGCGTCGAGACCATGCCTTACTGGGACCGCAACGCGCCGCTGCCCGAGCATGACGACCGCACGATCCCCTGGCCCGAGGCCGAGAAGATCGTGCTCGACGCTTACAACGCCTTCTCGCCGGAACTGGCGGATGTCGGCCGCAAATTCTTCGGGACCGGCTGGATCGACGCGCCGGCGCGGCCGGGCAAGTCGCCGGGTGCCTTCGCCCATCCGACGGTGCCGTCGGCGCATCCGTATCTGCTGCTGAACTATCAGGGGAAGGTTCGCGACGTGATGACGCTTGCCCACGAGCTGGGGCATGGCGTGCATCAGGTGCTGGCGGCCAAGCAGGGCCCGCTGATGGCCGACACGCCGCTGACGCTGGCCGAAACCGCCTCTGTGTTCGGCGAGATGCTGACCTTCCAGTCTTTGCTCAAGACCGCTCCGGACAAGGCCACGCGCAAGGCGATGCTGGCCGGCAAGGTCGAGGACATGCTGAACACCGTGGTGCGCCAGATCGCGTTCTACGATTTCGAGTCTCGCCTCCACATGGCGCGCCGCGAGGGCGAGCTGACGCCCGACGCGATCGGCGAGATCTGGATGACGGTCCAGAAGGAGAGCCTCGGGCCTGCTTTCCGCTACGACGACGAGTACAAGTACTACTGGTCCTATATCGGCCACTTCATCCACTCGCCGTTCTACGTCTACGCCTACGCGTTCGGCGATTGCCTGGTGAACTCGCTCTATGCCGCCTATCAGGCCAAGCCCGACGGCTTCCAGGAGAAGTATCTCGACATGCTGCGGTCGGGTGGCGTGAAGCGGCACAAGGAGCTGCTGGCGCCGTTCGGTCTCGATGCTTCCGACCCGGCCTTCTGGGACAAGGGCCTCGAGGTGATCTCGGGCTTCATCGACGAGTTGGAGAAGCTGTAGGCAGCCATGGCAGACGAAGGCGATTCCCTCGGCGGGCGGCTCGGCCGTTATGCGCGGGTCGGCACGTCGGTCGGCGGGCTGGCCGTCAAGCTGGCGGGCCAGCGCTATCTCGGTTTCGGTCTCGATCGAGACAAGCATGCTGGCGAGCTGAAGGCCGCACTGGGAGGGCTGAAAGGCCCGCTGATGAAGGCGGCACAACTGCTTGCCACCATCCCCGATGCGTTGCCGCCGGAGTATGCCCGGGAGCTGGCGCAGTTGCAGGCCAACGCGCCGGCGATGGGCTGGGCGTTCGTGCGCCGCCGCATGGCGTCGGAGCTGGGTCCCGACTGGCAGGCGAAGTTCGCCCGCTTCGACAAGGAAGCGTCGTTCGCCGCCTCGCTGGGCCAGGTCCATCGCGCATCGCTCCTGGATGGACGCGAGGTCGCGGCCAAGCTGCAGTATCCCGACATGTCGTCGGCGCTGGAGGCCGACCTCAACCAGCTCAAGGTCGTGTTCGCGATCGGCCAGCGTTTCGATCCGGCGATCCGCACCGACGAGATCCATGCCGAGATCGCCAACCGCCTGCGCGAGGAACTCGATTATCGCCGCGAGGCGAAGCACGCGGCATTGTACCGCTACATGCTGCGCGACGAGAGTCAGGTTCACGTGCCCGGCGTCGTGGCCTCTCACTCGACCGAGCGGCTGCTCACGATGGACTGGCTGAACGGCGAGCCGCTGCTCAACTGGAAGACCCGCTCGCAGGAAGAGCGTGACGCGCTGGCCATCGCGATGTTCCGCGCCTGGTATGTGCCGTTCTATTTCTACGGCGCGATCCACGGCGATCCGCATCTCGGCAACTACTCGGTGCGACCGGACGGTTCGGTGAACCTGATGGATTTCGGCTGCATCCGCATCTTCCCGCCGCGCTTCGTGCGCGGGTCCATCGAGCTCTATCGCGCGCTGATGACCGACGACGAGGCACGCGCCGTTGCGGCCTACGAGGATTGGGGCTTCACAGGTCTCAGCAAGGAAATGATCGCCATCCTCAATCGCTGGGCCGCCTTCCTCTACGGCCCTCTGATGGACGACCGGCCTCGCCGCCTGACCGAAGGCATGGCCGAGGGCTATGGCCGCGAGATGGCGCAGAACGTGTTCGGCGAGCTGCGCAAGATGGGCGGCGTGCGGCCGCCGCGCGAGTTCGTGTTCATGGACCGCGCCGCCATCGGCCTCGGTTCCGTGTTCATCCACCTCCGCGCCTCGATCAACTGGCACCAACTATTCGAGAATATGATCGACGGCTTCGACGTCGACGCGCTGGCAGCGAGGCAGGAGGCGGCCCTGAAAGAGGCAGGGCTGGCGTGAACATCCTCGTAACGGGTTCGTCGGGTTGGCTCGGCCAGACCCTGGTGCCGAGGCTTGTGCGCGACGGACACAAGGTGGTGGGGCTCGATCCGGAGCCGGGCGGCACGACCAGCGTCGTGGGTTCGGTCGTCGATCGCGCTCTTGTTCGCCGCGTGATCCGCGACGAGGGCATCACGGCCATCGTTCATGCCGCCGCGCGCCACAAGCCGCACATCGAGACCCACGACAATTCGGAGTTCGTCGCCGTCAACGTCCAGGGCACGCTGAACCTGCTGGAGGAGGCGGTGGCGCCGGGCTCGGCGGTCGACCGCTTCGTCTTCACCTCGACGACCTCGCTCATGATCTCGCAGCAGATCCGGGACGGAAGGGCGGGTGGGGCGAAGGAAGCGGTGTGGATCGACGAAACGATGGCGCCGCTCAAGCCGCGCAACATCTACGGCGTCACCAAGCTTGCCGCCGAGGAGCTGTGCCGCCTGTTCAATCACCTGCACCGGCTGCCGGTCCTCGTCCTGCGCACCTCGCGGTTCTTTCCCGAGGAGGACGACATGGCGCACGCCATCGAGCAGTCCAGCGAGAACACCAAGGCCAACGAGTTCCTGTTCCGCCGTCTCACCGTCGAGGACGCGGCCGAGGCGCATGTCGTGGCGCTGGCCAGGGCGAGGGAGATCGGCTTCGACACGTTCATCGTATCGGCGATGACACCGTTCCGCCGCGAGGATTGCCGCGAGCTGATCGCCGACGCACCCGCGGTCGTGAGCCGGCTCTTTCCGGAGTATCGCGCGCTCTATGAGAAGCGTGGCTGGACCATGTTCGACGCGGTCGACCGCGTCTATGACGCCGGCAAGGCGGCCCGTGTGCTCGGATTCACCTGCAGCACGGGGTTCCGTGAGGTGCTGGACACGCTCCGGTAGGCAGGGCTATCGCATATGAAGTAAAGATCCCTCACTTCGTTCGGGGTGAGACCTCTTCTTGGATCGGCGCACTGCGTAAATTCCAACAACATTGTCATCCCGAACGCAGTGAGGGATCCTTCGCTTTCCTCGGAACGCCAACCGCATCGCCCATTAGGCCATACGCAATTGCCCTGCTCCGGTAGGGGGCAACTATTCCCGCTTCCGGGCGTTTTCTTGCCATGATGACCCGCATTCTCCCTCCCAAGCGCCTTGTTGGCGCCGCGGTCCTGGTGGGTGTCGCGATGGCGCTTTCCGGCTGTGGCGTTGCGGCATTTCCGGTGCGCGTGACCAGCGCGACGGCGAAGATCGTGCCTGTGGCCGGCGATGTCGTCGCCTATCCGCTCGACAAGACCGCGGACGCCATCGACTAGATGGGGCCGTGCCCCTGACGGCCTGAAGCGTGATAGAAGCATCGCCCGGGCAGGCGGCTCCTGGAGGAGCTGGGAGTGCGATCAGGGCAATGACATGCGGTTGATGCTGTACGCGGTGCTTGCGCTTGGCGCGGTGGCCCTCCTGCTGTCTCTTGTATCGTGGATCGCCGAGCGCCGCCTCGAAGCCCTCGCCGACCCGTACATCAGCAGCGATCCGGCGAGGCTTCCGGAGGTCACGGTGGCGCTGGTCCTGGGCGCGGCGCCGATCGGTCCCGAGGGCGGACCCAACCGCTACTTCGTCTATCGGCTCGACGCGGCAGCCGCGCTCTACAAGGCAGGCAAGGCCAGGTACCTGCTGGTGAGCGGCGACAACAGCGGTCCCGATTACGACGAGCCGACCGCCATGCGCGCCGGGTTGATCGAGCGTGGCGTGCCGGCCGAGGCGATCTATCGCGATTTCGCGGGTTTCAGGACCTGGGATTCGGTGGTGCGGGTCGAAGAGGTTTTTGGTCAGACACGCGTCATCGTCGTGTCGCAGCGCTTCCACCTCTCGCGCGCAATCTTCCTCGCCCGTCAGCAGGGTATCGAAGCCTGGGGCTTCGAGGCGCGGGACGTGGCGCGCGCCTACAGCATCGTCACCATCCTGCGGCGCTATCCCTCGGCCTTGCGCGCCTACTTCGACGTCTGGTTCGACACGCCGCCGAAATACACCGGTCCGCGAATCGTGATCGGCAGGGATCCACCGAACTAGCGACTGGTTTCAGTCGCGCAGGACCGCCCTCACCGGGAGAGTGCCTGTCCGATTATCCGCGGCAACTCGGCCTGCCAGAATTCCACGAAACGGGGATAGGGCAGGATCGGTCGCGGATGGGCGCCGTCGAAATATTCCAGATGGCCGACGAGAGCGAAGCCGACCAGCAGGCCGGCAACCGTCAGTGCGGCCGGTGCCGGCGTTGTCCTTGCGATGAACAGAAGAACGAACAGGCTGGACAGCAGGGACAGGAAAACCCAGCGAAAGACGTCCCAGCCGAAGAATCCCAGGAGCAGGGGCGCCAGGCACGCGCCGAGCACGCACAGGACCTTCAGCACGCCGAACCAGCGATCGGAACGACGGTAAAATGCCACCGCCACGACGACCGATACGCACGCCGCCATCAGCAGCGCCCGCGTCAGGTAGCGTGCCGGCGGCATGTAGTAGTTGCGCATCCGCTCGCCGACGAAGTCGTTCCGAAACAGCTGATAGTAGCTTTCGTCGACGGCGTAACGCGCAACGGAGCGGACCCGCGCCAAGAGCGCCTCGATCGTCTCCGACGGCACAGTCTGAAGAAACAGGTAGATGAACGCGAAAACCGCGACCAGGACGGCGCCGTGTATGACGGCCGTTCTGAGTTCACGTCGCAGAACGAGGCTTGTGACGTAGAGCGGGATGACGGTGAAGGCCGCCAACTCCTGGACGAAGAGCGTGGCGCCCATGATCAGGAGGGCGGGCAAGGGCCGCACGTGGATTGCCGCCAGCAGCGCGAGATAGAGAATGTCCTCGGGATAGCCGGCTGTATGAAAGAGATAGCCACCGGTCGGCGCGACCAGGAATGCGATCATGACCAGTTTCAGCGTCAGCGGCGAATGCCACGCGCGCCAGAATAGGATCGCGATCAGCGTGTAGCGAACGGCCATCTGGAGCGCCGCCACGAAGACATATTCGAAGCGCAGCGATCCGAACGGATAGAGCAGCGTTCCGATCAGGCTGCGCCGGCCGAAGCCGTCGAAGAAGCTCGGGATGTAGTAGTTGATGGCCCAGAGTATCGGCAGACCGAAGCCGACGTAGAACGCCAGAAACAGCGCGACGATCAGACCGGCATCGGCAGCCCGTTCGATGCCGTCGGCGTTCCGCACGGTTCTGGTTCCCGCCAAACGACTGCGGCCGTCCAATGGGCCGTCAGCGCGGTCGGGGAGCGTCGGCGGCGTTGGCCCACTCGCGAAACTCGGGTACGGGCGACGCCACCGGCTTGCCGGCGAAATGGTTGTCGAGGTTGCGGCAGACCAGGTCGGTCATGCGGCGCTGGGCGTGCTCCGTGCCGCCGCCGAAATGGGGCGTCATCACCAGCTTGTCGAGCTCCAGCAGTTCGGTGCCGGTGTAGGGCTCCTCGTCGAAAACGTCGAGCGCCGCGCCTTCGATGATTTCGTTGCGCAGCGCATCGGCGAGTGCCTTCTCGTCGACCGCCCAGCCGCGCGAGATATTGACCACGTGGCCGCGCGGGCCGAGTGCCTTCAGCACGTCGGCGTTGATGATGTGCCGGTTGGAGGCATCGGAGCGCAGGCAGACGATCAGGTAATCGCACCAGGTGGCGAGTGCCATCACGTCGGGGAAGTACGGGAAGTCGACGTCGCTGCGCCTGCTGCGGTTGCAGTAGCCGATCTCGACGTCGAACCCCTTCAGGCGCCTGGCGACTTCCAGGCCGATCGCACCGAGGCCCAGGATGCCGACCTTGCCGCCCGTCAGGCCGGCGATCGGGCCGAAGCGATTGGGGATGCGCTGCTTCCACTCTCCGCGGCGGATCATCTTGTCGGCGCGCACCAGGCGGCGCGTCGAGGCGAGCAGGATGCCGACCGCCAGTTCGGCCACGTCGGGCGCATTGGCGTCGGCGCCGTGCGTGACCATGATCCCGCGCCGGCGGGCGGCCTCGAGATCGACCCGCTCGTAGCCCGTGCCGTAGCAGCAGAAAAGCGAGAGCCGCGGCAGGGCGGCCATCATGGAATCGGAGATGCCGACGCTGCCGGTGCTGACGATCGCCTGCACCGTGGCGGCCGTACCGGGCGGGATGTCGGCCACGGTGGGCGTGGGACTGTCCATGTGCCCGACGATCCTGCAGCGCTCCCCAAAGGAGGCGAGCGTTGCCTTGGTGAAATGGAAGCCGGTCAGGATGTGCGGTTGGTCAGGCATGGTCGAGCCGTAGCATGTGGCATGGGAGTGCGTAAGCGGGAGGCTTCCACGCGGCGAAAAACCGGCTTGGCAAAGAACGGAACGCTGTGCAAGGTGCGGCGCACGAAGCGTCCCGCCGCGTTCAAACGGATCTGAAGCGCTCCATGAAAATCGCCATTGTCAAAGAACGCAGGCCCCATGAGACCCGTGTGGCCGCCACTCCCGAGACCGTCAAGAAACTGAAGGCGCTGGGCGCGGAGATCACGATAGAGGCGGGGGCGGGGACCGTCGCCGCCTATACCGACCAGGCCTACGGCGACGCTGGCGCGACGATCGTTCCGGACGCGGCCTCCGCCATCGCGGCGGGCGACATCGTCTTCAAGATCCAGCGCCCGATGTCGGCCGAGGAAGGGCTCGACGAGCTCGGCCTGCTGCGGCCGGGGCAGACCCTCATGTCGCCGCTCGGCGCGCTCACCAACAGGGATCTGGTGCAGGCGCTGGCCTCGCGCGGCGTGACCTCGTTCGCACTGGAACTGATCCCGCGCATCACGCGCGCGCAGTCGATGGACATTCTCTCCTCGCAGGCCAATCTCGCCGGCTACAAGGCAGTTCTTCTGGCGGCGAACAACTACGGGCGCATCTTCCCGCAGATGATGACGCCCGGCGGCACCCTGGCGCCGTCGCGCAGCTTCATCATGGGCGTGGGCGTTGCGGGCCTGCAGGCGATCGCCACGGCCCGGCGCCTCGGCTCGGTGGTGACCGCGACCGACGTGCGGCCGGCAACCAAGGAGCAGGTCCAGTCGCTCGGCGCCAAGTTCGTGGCGGTCGAGGACGACGAGTTCAAGGCAGCCGAGACGGCGGGCGGCTATGCCAAGCAGATGAGCCCGGAGTACCAGGCCAAGCAGGCTGCTCTCGTGGCCGAGCACATCAAGCTGCAGGATATCGTGATCACCACGGCGCTGATCCCCGGCCGCAAGGCGCCGGTGCTGGTGAGCGAGGAGATGGTGAAGACCATGAAGCCCGGCTCGGTGATCGTCGACATGGCGGTCGAGCAGGGCGGCAACTGTCCGCTGTCGGAGTTCGGCAAGGTGGTCGAGAAGCATGGCGTGAAGATCGTCGGTCCGGCCAACCTGCCCGGCGAACTGGCGACCGACGCCTCGGCGCTGTTCTCGCGCAACCTGCTCAATTTCATCACGCCGATGGTCGACAAGGAGACCAGGGCGCTCACGATCAACCTCGAGGACGAGGTCGTGAAGGGCACGCTCGTCACCCGCGACGGGCAGATCGTGCACCCCTCGCTGGTGCAGGCCTAGGGCATGCGGGTTCGGCCTTCTTTCAATACGAGGTGTCATCCCGAGCGCAGCGAGGGATCCTTTGCGACGCCCGATCAAGGATCCCTCGCATTCGCTCGGGATGACAATCTTGGTTTGCTGAGTTCCGGGAGCCGATAGATGGACGACAAGATTGCAGGCGAGGCCTCCAGGCTCGCAACCCACGCACAGGACGTCGCCGCCCAGCTCAAGCTGCTGGCACAGCAGATCACGGACGCGGCGGCCGCGAGCCCGGTCGCCGTGCCCGACGGCCACATGCCGTTCGTGGCGCTGCTCACCATCTTCGCCCTGTCCTGCTTCGTGGGCTACTATGTGGTCTGGCGGGTGACGCCGGCGCTGCATTCGCCGCTGATGGCCGTCACCAACGCCGTCTCGTCCGTCATCATCGTCGGCGCGCTGCTGGCGGCGGGCCTCAAGGGCCTGGGCGCCGCGCAACTCTTTGGCTTCATCGCCGTGGCGCTGGCCGCGGTGAACATCTTCGGCGGGTTCATCGTCACGCACCGGATGCTGTCGATGTTCAAGAAGAAGCCGGTCAAGAAGTAGGCGGGAGCAGCAGGGATGTTCACCCAGGAACTGGCCGCCTACGGCTATCTGATCGCCGCCATCTGCTTCATCATGGCGCTGCGCGGACTGTCCTCGCCCACGACCTCGCGGCAGGGCAACCTGTTCGGCATCGTCGGCATGGTGGTCGCCATCGGCGTCACCGTGCTCTCGCCCGGCGTCCTCTCGCCCTGGCTCATCCTGGCGGGTCTGGTGATCGGCGGCGCGATCGGCACCTTCGTCGCCCTGCGCATCCAGATGACGGCCCTGCCGCAGCTCGTGGCGGCCTTCCACTCGCTGGTCGGCCTTGCCGCGGTGTTCGTGGCGGCGGCGGCTTTCATTTCGCCCGAGGCCTTCGGCCTCGGCGTCCCCGGCAAGATCAAGGTCCAGAGCCTGATCGAGATGGGCCTCGGCACCGCGATCGGCGCCATCACCTTCACCGGCTCGGTCGTGGCCTTTGCGAAGCTCCAGGGCCTGGTCTCGGGCTCGCCGCTGATCTTCAAGGGCCAGCATCCGCTGAACGCGCTGCTCGGCATCGCGCTGGTCGTGCTGCTGGTCTGGTTTGCGATGCGCGGCCATACGTCGACCTTCGTCCTGCTGGTCGTGCTGTCGCTGGCGCTGGGCTTCCTGCTGATCCTGCCGATCGGCGGCGCCGACATGCCGGTCGTGGTGTCGATGCTCAATTCCTACTCGGGCTGGGCGGCGGCCGGCATCGGCTTCACCCTGGGCAACACCGCGCTGATCGTGACCGGCGCGCTGGTCGGCTCCTCGGGCGCGATCCTGAGCTACATCATGTGCAAGGGCATGAACCGCTCGATCTTCAACGTGATCCTGGGCGGTTTCGGCACCGACAGCGCGGCGGCCGGCGGCCCGGCCGTCAAGAACGACAAGCCGGTCAAGGCCGGCTCCGCCGAGGACGCGGCCTTCCTGATGAAGAACGCCCAGTCCGTCATCATCGTGCCGGGCTACGGCATGGCCGTCGCACAGGCCCAGCACACGCTGCGCGAGATGGCCGATCTCCTGAAGAAGGAGGGCGTGCAGGTGCGCTACGCCATCCATCCGGTCGCCGGTCGCATGCCCGGCCATATGAACGTGCTGCTGGCCGAAGCCAACGTGCCCTACGACGAGGTCTTCGAACTCGACGACATCAACCGCGACTTCGCCTCGACCGACGTCGCCTTCGTGATCGGCGCCAACGACGTCACCAACCCGGCCGCCAAGACCGATCCGAAGAGCGCGATCTACGGCATGCCGATCCTCGACGTCGAGAAGGCGCAGACCGTGCTGTTCGTTAAGCGCGGCATGGCTTCCGGCTATGCCGGCGTCGACAACGAGCTGTTCTTCCGCGACAACACGATGATGCTCTTCGCCGACGCCAAGGTGATGTGCGAGAACATCGTGAAGTCGCTCGAGGGCTCCTCGCACTGAACCGCTATCGCGCCGTCATCTTCGACATCGGCGGTGCGGTCGATCTGGAGTTCGCCTGGGAGATGGCGCTCGATGGCGCCATCGCCGCGGCCTGCGGGCTGGAAGGCATCCGCGTCGATCCCGCGATGGTCGAGGAGGCATCCGAGCAGGCCGTTGCTGCTTTTGCGCCGGACGTGGCGCGCCACATGATCGAGACGTTATGTGGCGGCGAGCCCACGACGGTGGCGCGCGTGGCGCGGCGCGTGGAGGCCATGACGGGGCAACTCGACGCTTTCCAGATCCGGCCGGAGATCGAGAGTCTGCTGAAGCGCCTCAAAGCGCGTGGTCTGGTGCTGGGCGCGCGCGAGTTGCGCTGGCAACGTCTGGAGCGGGCAGGGATCGCTTATCTGTTCGTGCGCGATCCCGACGTCCCGGCTACTGAATGCATCTTGGTCGGCGACCGCATCGACGCCGACATCGCACCCGCAAAGGCCGCCGGCATGGCGACCATCCAGTTTCGCTCGGGGCGCTGGCGCCGGCAGCGACCACGCTCGGAGGCGGAAACGCCTGATGCCGTGGTTACGGATGTCGCGGAGTTGGAAGTGGCGATCCTGGAACGCTTGAAGGGCTGACAAACAAAAACCCCCGGGGATGCCGGGGGTTGTCGTCTCGTGCGAGAGGCGAGGACTAGTAGCCCTCGCGCTCCATGCGCTTGCGCATCAGCTTGCGCGTACGGCGGATGGCCTCGGCGCGCTCACGGGCGCGGCGCTCGGAGGGCTTCTCGTAGTTACGGCGGAGCTTCATCTCGCGGAAGATGCCCTCGCGCTGCATCTTCTTCTTCAGGACGCGCAGCGCCTGATCGACGTTGTTTTCACGAACGAGAACCTGCACTTCGATCGCTTCCTTCCAATGCGGCTTGGCCCACGAATGTGCCGGGGCCCGAATTCAGAGGCGGCGTAGGTATCACAGGGCGATACCCTTGGGAACCCCCCGATTGGGACCTATATTCCACCTCATGGATGAGCAGAAAACCCCCGATTTTGCGGAAATTGACCCGGATGCCAGCCTCAGGGACCGGCTGGCCGACGCTGCCGCCTCCGAGGCGAGCTTCGACGGCTGGACACGGGCGGCCCTGGCCAGCGCCGCGCGGGGACTCGATCTCGCGCCCGGCGAGGCCGAGCGGCTCTTCCCCGGCGGGCCTCTGGATGTCCTGACCTATCTCAGCCGGCGCTCGGACCAGCGCACCGTCGCGGACATGGAGAAGGAGGGCGTCATCGCCCTCAAGATCCGCGATCGCATCAAAGCCGCCGTCCGCATCCGGCTGGAACGTCATGCCGGACAGCGCGAATCGGCAAGGCGGGCGCTTTCTCTGTTGTCGCTGCCGTTCAATGCCCCGCTGGCGCTGAAGCTGCTCTACGGCACCGTGGATGCCATGTGGTACGCCGCTGGCGATACCAGCACCGACTTCAATTTCTACACCAAGCGCGCCACCCTGGCCGGCGTCTATTCCTCGACGCTGCTCTACTGGCTGAACGACCGCTCGGCCGACTCGGAGGCTACCTGGGCCTTCCTCGACCGCCGTATCGACGACGTGATGCGGATCGAGAAGCTGAAGGGGCAGGTCAGGTCGTGGACGAACCCGAAGCGGGCGGCAGCGCGCCCGGCAGCACGTAGGTGACGTGTCCCATCTTGCGGCCGGGGCGGGCCTCCGCCTTGCCGTAGAGGTGCAGCCGGGCCGTCGGTTCGGCGAGATAGCGGGGCCAGTCGTTGGCCTCGTCGCCGATCAGGTTCTCCATCCGTGACGGCGCCTGCACGTCGACCGGCCCGAGCGGCAGGCCGCAGATGGCGCGTACCAGCTGCTCGAACTGGCTGGTCGCGCAGGCATCCATGGTCCAGTGGCCGGAATTGTGCGGCCGCGGTGCCATCTCATTGGCCAGCACGCTCCCGTCCCTGGTCACGAACATTTCCAGCGCCACGAGACCCACGAGATCGAGGCCCTGCGCCAGTTCGATGCCGAAGCGCTCGGCCGTGGCCAGCGTGGCCGCCGGCAGCCCCGAGGGCACGGTCGTGGTGCGCAGGATGCCGTCGCGATGGCCGTTGATGCCGATGGGGAAGCAGCGCGTGGCGCCGTCGAGCCCCCGGGCGACGATGGCCGAGACCTCGCACTCGAAATCGACCATCGCCTCGAGGATGCACTCCCGCCGGCCGAGCTTCTCCCAGGCGGCGGCGAGGCCCGCCCGGTCCGTCACGCGCGCCTGGCCCTTGCCGTCGTACCCTTCGGTGCAGGTCTTCAGGATGCCGGGCAGGGCGGTGGCAGCTGCGATGTCGGCTTCTGAGCGGATCGGCTGGTAGTCGGCCGTGCCGATGCCAAGCTTGCGCAAGAAGTCCTTCTCGCGGATCCGATGCTGGGCGAAGTGGATGGGCTTCACGCCCGGCCGGACCGGCTTCAGCGTCTCGCAGGCAAGAACGGCGCTCTCGGGCACATTCTCGAACTCATAGGTGACGACGTCGACCTGGGCGGCGAAGCGGGCCAGTGCCTCGGCGTCGTCATAGGCCCCCTGAACATGACCGGCGCAGACCTGCGCGGCGATCGGACCCTCGTCCGGGGCATAGACGATGCAGCGATAGCCCAGCCGGGCTGCGGCAAGCGCCGTCATGCGGCCCAACTGGCCGCCGCCCAGGATACCGATGGTCGATCCCGGCGGTAGAGGGTGCGGCACGGGCATCAGCGATGGGCGGGAGCGTCGTCGGATGGGATTTTGGCGACCGCCGCTGTCTGGCGGGCGCGCCAGGCCTCGACGGCGGCCATGATCTTGGCGTTGCCAAGACCAACGATGGAAGCTGCCAGGAGGGCGGCGTTTATGGATCCGGCACGGCCGATGGCCAGCGTGCCGACAGGGATTCCCGCCGGCATCTGGACGATGGAAAGAAGACTGTCCTGCCCCTTCAGGGCGGCGCTTTCGACAGGAACGCCCAGCACCGGCAGCGGCGTCATGGCAGCGGTCATGCCGGGAAGGTGGGCCGCGCCGCCCGCGCCTGCGATGATGACCTGCAGGCCACGCGCTTTGGCACCCGAGGCGTAATCCATCATGCGCTTGGGTGTGCGGTGCGCCGAAATGATGCGCGCCTCGAAGGGAACACCCAGGGCTTCCAGGGTCTCGGCGGCGTGACGCATGGTCGACCAGTCGGACTGGCTGCCCATGATGAGGCCGACCACCGGCTTTGCGGCCGGGCGGCGTGTGGTGGTTTTCTTGGCCATGGCTCTTCTCAGGCGATGATATCGGGAATGAGCTGGCTTTCCAGCCGCAGGATCTGGTCCTTGAGCCCGAGTTTGCGCTTCTTGAGGCGCTGGAGCTGAAGCTGATCGAAGGGCGGCTTCTCGATCAGGCGATCGATCACCTCGTCGAGGTCGCGATGCTCGCTCTTCAGGCCCTCGAGCTTGGCCTTGATGGTCTCGGCGTCCGGCGGGTCCGACGACGTCAGGTCATTCATGCGGGGCGCACTCGTCCAGGCAGGCTAGCCACGTCGCTCCCGGCCGTGTACCCCGTAGCCCGCCCAAAGGGAAGCGCCCAAAGGCCAAGCAATCGTGTCGGACTTTCTCCCCCATCCGTTCTGGAACTTCTCGCTCGAGCTCTATGCCGGGGAGGGCGTGGCCGAGGCCTGCCTCGACCTGCAGGAGCGCCGCGGCTGCGACGTCAACGTCCTGCTGTTCTGCTGCTGGCTGGGCGCCTCGGGGCGGCCGACCCTGACCGCCGACCGTCTGCGCTCCATCCTGGCCGCCAGCGACGCCTGGCAGTCCGAGGTCGTGAAGCCGCTGCGCGAGATGCGGCGGCGGCTCAAGGACAGGAGTTGGCCGGGTGCCTTGCCCGAAACGGTCGATGCCGTGCGCCGGCGCGTCGCCGACGCGGAACTGGCGGCCGAACATGCCGAGCAGCTCAAGCTGGCGAGTCTCCATTCTCCTTCGGCTGATCGCGAGCGTCCGCCGGAGAAGCGCCTGCGAGCCGCGGTCGGCAACCTGGGTGTCTATGCCGTCTGCCTGGGCGTCGTGCCGGACGACAAGGATCGCAAAGCGGTCGCCGCGCTGATGCGCGCAACGTTTCCCGCGCTTGCCCCGCCCGAGGTCGCGGAGGCCGTGGGGCTCGCGGCCTGAGCGAAAATGGTTGCCCGGCGGGCGGCCAAAGGTGGCGGTTATTCACAATCTTTGCCGGCCAATCGTTTCGCGGGTTGATTCGACGTGACTCCGCCCAATGTCAGAGTCAGACTTCTGCTGTCCCCGCCAACAAACTCGGAGGTATCCGACTATGAGCACCGTGGACCACATCGAAGCACTGAAGAACAAGCACTCTGTTCTCGAGCAGGCGATACATCAGGAGAATACGAGGCCGCATCCCGACGATGATGCGATCTGCAGCCTCAAGAAGCGGAAGCTGATGATCAAGGACGAGATCGTCCGTCTCAGCGAGCCCGACACGTCGCACTGACGTCCATCGTCATCCGGAAATTCAGGCGAGGCCCGCCCAGCGGGCCAGCGCCACGGCGCCGACGCCACCGAAAAGGCCGGGAGTGAAGCCTCCGACCCTGCGGGTCATCGCGGCGGCAACCACCGCGCCCACGATGAACGCGCCGCCCGTTTGCGCGAGCGGCACGATCGCGGCGGATACGAGCACGGCGCCGGGGGCGTGATCGAGAAGGGCGGTCACGAAGCGATGGCGGCCGAGCCAGCGCATCGCGATGAAGCCGCCACCCTTCGCGGCCATCGCCGCGAGCGCCATCACCAGAATGGCGACGAGATTCTCAGGACTGGCGGACATCGTCGCCTTTCCTGAGATCCCGAATCGCGCCGAAGAGTCCGCCGGCCAGACCGCCGATCACGATGTACCAGTTGCCGCCGATCAGCCACCTGGCGGCGAAGGCCGCGGCGATCGCCACCATCCACGGCGCGATGTCGCGCTTGCCGCGAAACAGGATGGTCGCCACCACGACGAAGACCGCCACGCCCACGAAGTCGAGGCCGAGACGCTTGGCCATCGTGGGATCGGAGAGGACGCCGCCGGCCGCCAGATGGCCCGCGAGCGTCGAGCCGGACCAGATGCAGGCCATGACGAAGCCGCCGCCCAGGAACTTCCCGAGGTCGCCATGGCCGCGGCGATATTCGGCAATGTTGACGGCCCAGTTCTGATCGACCGTCACGTACCAGACCGGCGGCTGAAGCCACCACGGCAGGTGCGGGAGATGAGGCTGCAACGCCGCGCCCATCACGAAGTAGCGCAGGTTGGCCACGAATACGGAGACGGCAAGCGCCATCAAGGGCAGCGGCTGCGCCCAGATGTCGAGCGCCACCATCTGGCTGGTGCCGGCCATGACGGTGAAGCTCATCAACGTGGTCTCGAAAGCGCTCAGGCCCTTCTGCGCGGCGGCGACGCCGAAGCCTATTCCGAAAGGCAGGGAGGCGAGGCCCGGCAGGATCATGCGCAGGGCGCCGGCCTGGAAACTGCGCCACGTCACGCGCGCGGAAAGGGACACTGAAGCTGCTACCGGTGAGGAGGAAACGGCGCACAATCTAGGGCAGGCGCGGCGTTGCAGGAACCGAGTTTACCTCGGTCGCCCATGAGCTGGGTCAGTTCAGCTTGTGCAGGTTGACCGACCAGGTGACCGGCGCGCCGTAGGCGTTGCGTGACTGGCCGCTGCACACGGCGATGTTGTCGGAGCCGCGATGGCAGACGAGCTGGTCGGCGAACCAGCGCGAGCCGTCGTTGCAGGTCGAGTCGGCATCGCGCAATCGCAGGACCGCGCCTTCGAACCGCGCCTGGGCGCGCGTCCGGCAGGCGGTTCGGCCGCGCCGCCATTCGAGTTGGCCCGCGCCGCTCGCATCGAAGCAATAGGACGAGACTCCCGGCTGCATCTGCAGTGTCTCGTGGCGGAACGGATCGGTGCGCCAGCAGCCCTGCATGAACGAGTAGTCGTTAGTGGGAGCGTTCGGCAGGCGCAGGCGATTGTCGGAAGGATTGCGCGGTTGCGGTGCCGGTTTTGGTGCAGGCGGGGGCGGTGCGACCTTGGGCGGTGCAGGCGCAGGCGTCGGCGGGATCATCGGCGGGGGCGGCGGCGCGACGGCCACCTGTGGCGGCTTGGGCGGTTCCGGGGGCTTGCAGTCGGCGATGCGCTTCTTCAGCTCGGCTTCTGCCAGCGCCAGTTCGACCTTCAGGACGCGCTCGCGCGATTGCTCGGTCGAGTAGGCCGCCTTCAACGCGGGCACGGGATCCGGCAGGGCTTCCGGCGGCGGGGGAGCCGGCGGTCCCTCGCGCGTGGCGATGGCGACGTCGGGATTCACGGGCAGCAGGCCGCGCAGCAGCCATGCGCCGCCTATCAGAAGCAGCAGGAGCGGCAGCGCGAGGGCGAGCGTTTGCCACCACGGCACGCCGGCGGCAGGAATGACAGCGGGCAATGCCGGCCGCGCCACTTGCGCCGCTTGCAGCACCGGACGTCGCTCGGGCGCGCGCAACCCGGGTGCGGGCGCGTCGGGTACGTGTGCCAAGGCAAGCGGCAGCAAGGCGTTGGCGGCTTCCTTCTCGTAGCCCCAGGCGACGATCACCGGACGATCGCCGACCAGGAAGACGAAGGCGGGAGAGGGTGCGCGGGCCGCGAGCTTCAGCGACAGGCCGACGGTGCCCGTCTCCTCCTTGGGGCCGTGCCCTGCCAGCATGTCGCCCAGCCGGCGGATCTCGGCGAGCGTGGCCTCGACCTTCGCCAGCACAGCGGAGCGTTCGGCGGGGGCAAGTTCGGCAACGGGGCGAATGGGACCGGACCAGCCGGCATACCAGTCGATGCCCTGGCCGCTCTCATGGAGCTGCGGATCGGCCAGCAGGTCGGCAGCGGCATCGCCCAGGCGGCGGCGCACCACGCGACGCAGTTGCGGCGCGGCATTGTGCAGGGGCTCGCCGCGCACGCCCAGCGGGCGCACGCCGCTGCGGGTCGTCACGATGAGCGTTGTTTCGCCGGCCATGGGAGATTGGAATTAGCCCGTCGATTATGGCGGCGCGATGGTTTGCGACGGTCGGCGCGAGGGCGGCTTCAGGCCGCCTTCGCCCATTCCCGCAGGACGAATTTCTGCACCTTGCCGGTCGAGGTCATCGGCAGGTCGCGGAACACCACGTGGCGCGGGCACTTGTAGCCCGCGAGATTGGCGCGGCAGTGGGCGATGATGTCCTGGGCCGTTGCTGTCGCGCCGGGCTTCAGCATCACGAAGGCGCAGGGCGTCTCGCCCCATTTCTCGTCGGGCTTGGCGACCACGGCGGCGTTGGCGACGGCGGGATGGGCGATGATCACGCCCTCGACCTCGATGGTCGAGATGTTCTCGCCGCCGGATATGATGATGTCCTTGGAGCGGTCGCGCAGTTCGATGTAGCCGTCCTCGTGCATCACGCCGAGATCGCCGGAATGGAACCAACCGCCGGCAAAGGCATCGCGTGTCGCGGCCGGGTTCTTGAGATAGCCCTTCATGGTGAGGTTGCCGCGGAACATCACCTCGCCCATCGTCGTGCCGTCGCGCGGCACTTCCTTCATGGTCCTGGGATCCATCACCGTTACGCCGTCCTCGGCCGCATAGCGCACACCCTGGCGCGCCTTCAGCCGTGCCCGGTCATGGGCCGGCAGTTCGTCCCAGTCCTCATGCCAGGAGCAGATCGTGGCCGGGCCGTAGACCTCCGTGAGGCCATAGACGTGCGTCACGCGGAAGTTCTGCTTCTCCAGCGCTTCCAGCACGGCGGCTGGCGGCGGCGAGGCGGCGGTCATGAACTCGACCTTGCGCTTGAGCGGCCGGCGCTCGGCCGGCGTGGCGCCGATGATGAGCTGCATGATGATCGGCGCGCCGCACATGTGGCTGACGTCGTTGTCGGCCAGCGCGTCGAAGATCGGCTTGGCGGCGGGACGGCGCAGGCAGACCGAGGTGCCGGCAACCAGCGCCAGCGTCCAGGGGAAGCACCAGCCGTTGCAGTGGAACATCGGCAGCGTCCAGAGATAGACCGGGTGCTGGCCGATCGGCCATTGCGTCGCGTTGCCGTACGAGGACAGCGTCGCGCCGCGATGGCTGTAGACGACACCCTTGGGGTTTCCGGTCGTGCCAGACGTGTAGTTGAGCGTGATGGCGTTCCATTCGTCTGACGGATACGCCCAGGCGAAATCGGGATCGCCGTCGGCGATGAATTCCTCCCAGGTCGTGTCGCCGATCTGGGCGCGGTCCTCGCATTCGGGATCGTCGATGTCGACGACCAGCGGCTGCACCCTGGCGATCGCCAGCGCCTCGGTCACCACGCGATGGTATTCGCGATCGACCAGCAGCACCTTGGTTTCGCTATGATCGAGGATGAACGCGACCATCGCCGCGTCGAGGCGGGTATTCAGCGAATTCAGTACGCCGCCCGTCATGGGGACGCCGAAATGCGCCTCGTACATCTCGGGGATGTTGGGCGCCATGATGGCCACCGTGTCGCCCACGCCGATGCCGACCTTCGCGAGGGCCGAGGCGAGACGACGGCAGCGAGCATAGGTTTCCGCCCACGTCTGCCGACGTTCGCCGTGGATCAGGGCGACATGGTCGGGATAGACGCTGGCGGTGCGCTCGATGAACTGCAGCGGCGTGAGAGCGGCATGGTTGGCTGCTGTCTTGTCGAGGTCTCGTTCGTAGATGTTGTGCGCGGCGAGCGCGGTCTTGTGCGAAACCGGGCGGGGCGGCGCGAGGCGGGTGACGGAGGTCCGGCTCTTCACCGGCCGGCGCTGGCCCGGGCGGGCGAGTGGCTTGGAGGCGGGGACCTTGCGGGGCGCGGCGACTTTTTTCGGCGAAGCAGCCTTCTTCGGAGCTGCCTTCTTCGCGGCGCGCCCGGCCGGCTTCTTCGCCCTGGCGGCGATCTTGCGCTTGGCTGGAGCCTTCGACTTGCCGCTGCCTCTTCCCGTCTTGCGCTTGGCCATGATCTTCCGTCTGTCTCCTTGGGTGGCGGCACTCTCTCACAGGGCGCGGCGATTACTCCAGCCTGATATCCAGGTCCTTCAGCAGCTTGGCGAAGTAGGCCTGGTCCTCGCGCACCTGGCGCGCGAAGTCGGTGTAGGATTGATATTCCACGTTCTGCGCCACGAGCAGAAGTTTCTCCTTCATGTCCGGCAGCGCCGCTGCCTGGGCTGCCGCATCGGAGATTCGCTTGAGCACGGGTTCCGGCGTTCCCCTGGGCGCAAAGAGGCCGAACCAGCTCCTTGCACGAAAGCCCTTGAGATCGAGACCGACCTCGATCGCGGTCGGCGTGTCCGGCAGGTCGGCCATGCGGCTCGGCTGGTCGACGAAAGCGGCGCGCACCTTGCCGGCCTTGGCATAGGGCACGAACGACGGATCGAAGACCATCTGGATGCGGCCGTCGAAGACGTCGCCCGTGGCATCGACAATCGTCTTGTAGGGCGAATGCTGCATCTGGATTCCGGCCGCGCGTGTCAGCACCTCGCCGGTGAGATGCGTGATGGTGCCGAGACCCGACGAGCCGAACCAGTACTTGCCGGGATTTGCTTTCGCGAGCGCCACGAATTCCGCCCAGCTCCTGGCGCCCAGCGCGTTCGTGATCGTGACGACGAGGATCGGCGTCGACAGGCGCGCGACGGCAACGAGGTCCTCGGGATTGTACGGCACCTTCCGGGCGGCCGGCGTGATGGCCATGATCGCGGTCGGCGAGAGCAGGAGCGTGTAGCCGTCGGGCGGCGCCGTCGCGACCATCTGGGCGCCGACACCGCCGGACGCGCCGGGCTTGTCCTCGACGATGATCTGCTGGCCGAGCGACGCGCTCATCTTCTCGGCATAGAGCCGGGCGACCTGGTCGGCCGAACCGCCGGGCCCATAGGGCACGATCAGGCGGATCGGCTTGACCGGCCAACTCGGGGTTTGAGCCTGCACACGCGTCGACGCCAGCGCGGCAAGACCGCCCAGCGTCACCTCACGGCGACCGACCATCGTTCCCTCCCAGGAACATTTTCGTTGCCGGGAGGATAGCGGTATGCGGCGGGCGGCGACAGCCGTTCCTAGACGAGGGCGAAGGAGTCGAGGAACTGGCGCGTCGCCGGCTGGGTCTCGATGCCGGCCTTGCCATCGACCACGAGCTGGAACATGCGGCCACGCGACCAGTAGGTGCGGGTGACGGCGACGTTGCCGTTGGGTTGGACGATCGTGTACTCGCGACCCTCGACCCGGCCGATCTGAAGTTTCTTCTCGTCCCGATACGAGCCCCCCGACGCGGCACCGTTGCGAACCTGTGTGAGGATGACGTCTGCCGCCGCGCCCTTGGTCACCGTGTTGGGGTAGTCGACATAGGATGCGATGTACGCCACCTGCGAGACCACGGAGGTCGCCTCGGTCATCGGCACGGTGTTGTTGTTGCCGATCGGCACCTGGACGATGGCGATCTTCGGCAGGGCGGGGAGGTCGACACGGAAGCGGCCGCCCTCGGGCTTGTATTCCATCCAGCCCTGAGCCCGGCCCTCGGCCGGCAGAAAAGCCGTCGAGCCACACGCGGCCAACAGAGCCGCGAATGAACGTCTGCGCATCGAAACACTCCGTGAGACAAGATGCTCCCACATCCGGATTGCCGCCGACCATGCCGGGCGTTAATCCTGACTGTCAAAAGGGAGAAGAAACCTCATGACCGTCGGGAACAGGTATCGCGCCGTGCATGCGCGCTCGCTGAGCGACCCGGAGGGTTTCTGGGCGGAGCAGGCCGCCGCGATCGATTGGACGAGGCGCTGGGACAAGGTGCTCGACGGCGCCAATCCGCCCTTCTATCGCTGGTTCGAGGGCGGTGAACTCAATGCCTGCCACAATGCGCTCGACCGGCATGTCGAGGGCGGCCGCGCCGATCAGACGGCGCTGATCTACGATTCACCGCTGACCAACACGAAGAAGAAATTCACCTATCGTGAACTGCGCGATCAGGTCGCGCTCATCGCAGGCATGATTGCCGGGCAGGGCGTGGGGAAGGGCGATCGAGTCATCCTCTACATGCCGATGATCCCCGAAGCCGTGATGGCGATGCTTGCCTGCGCCCGGATCGGTGCCATCCACTCGGTCGTGTTCGGCGGCTTCGCGGCCAAGGAACTGTCGAGCCGCATCGACGATTGCGCGCCGAAGCTGATCCTCACCGCCTCGTGCGGCATCGAGCCGACGCGCATCGTGCAGTACAAGCCGCTGGTCGATCAGGCGATCGAGCAGGCGGCTCACAAGGTGCCGCGGGTGATCCTGCTGCAACGGCCGCAATGCGCCGCCACCATGATGGCCGACCGCGACCTCGACTGGAACGAAGCGCTCGCCACGGCGCAGCCGGCGGCCTGCATGCCGATGAAGGCGACCGATCCGCTCTACATCCTCTACACGTCGGGCACGACAGGCCAGCCCAAGGGCGTGGTGCGCGACACCGGCGGCTACTGCGTGGCACTCGCCTGGTCGATGAAGAACCTCTACGGCGTCGAGCCGGGCGAGGTGTACTGGTGCGCCTCGGACGTGGGCTGGGTCGTCGGCCACAGCTACATCGTCTACGGGCCACTCATCCATGGCGCGACCACGATCCTCTATGAAGGCAAGCCGGTCGGCACACCCGACGCCGGCGCCTTCTGGCGCGTGATCTCCGAGCACAAGGCGATGGCGCTGTTCACGGCACCGACCGCCTTCCGCGCGATCAAGCGCGAGGATCCCGACGGCAAGCTTCTGAAGCAGTACGACCTCTCGAAGTTCCGCACGCTGTTCCTGGCCGGCGAACGGGGTGACCCGCCGACGGTCGAGTGGGCGCAGAAGTTGCTCGGCGTGCCGGTGGTCGATCACTGGTGGCAGACCGAGACCGGCTGGGCGATCTGCGGAAACTTCCAGGGCCTAGATCCCATGCCGGTGAAACTGGGCTCGACTTCGGTGCCGTCGCCGGGCTGGCGTCTCGACGTACTCGACGAGAACGGCCATCCGATGAAAGCGGGCGAGGTCGGCGCCCTGGCCGGCAAGCTGCCGTTGCCGCCGGGAACCTTCCCGACCCTGTGGAACGCCGACGAGCGCTACCGGCAGAGCTACATGAGCGAGTTCCCCGGCTACTACAAAACCGGCGATGCCGGCTTCATCGACGCGGACGGCTACGTCTCGGTGATGACGAGAGTCGACGACGTGATCAACGTCGCCGGCCATCGCCTGTCAACCGGACAGATCGAGGAAGTGCTGGGCGCCCACAACGACGTCGCCGAATGCGCGGTGATCGGCATCGCCGACGATCTGAAGGGGCAGGTACCGCTCGGCTTCCTCGTGCTGAAGGCCGGCGTCAACCGGCCGCCGCAGGAGATCACCGCTGAGGTCGTGCAGATGGTGCGTGATCGCATCGGTCCCGTCGCCTTCTTCAAGAGCGCGCTGGTCGTGCAGCGTCTGCCGAAGACGCGCTCCGGCAAGATCCTGCGCGGCACGATGCAGAAGATGGCCGACAGCCAACCGTGGACCCTCCCGGCCACGATCGAGGATCCGGTGGTGCTGGATGAAATCAAGGACGGGCTGAAGGTCGCGGGGTTTGCCAACAAATCATAGGAGCGCGCCACTCCAGTGGCGCTCATGAATGAAGGGAAGATGCGCCACTGGAGTGGCGCGCTCCAAAGGCAAGAAGGATAGACAGATGACTCTCGACATCAACCGCGCCGATCTCACCGTCGGCGTCGTGGGAACCGGCGCCATGGGCCGCGGCATCGCCCAGGTCACCGCGCAGGGCGGCATGAAGGCGATCATGTTTGACGCGGCCCCCGGTGGCGCGGCGAAGGCCAAGGCCGCGATCGTCGACACGCTGAAGGGACTCGTCGCGAAGGGCCGTCTCACCGACGCCGATCTCGCCAAGGCCGACGGCAATCTCGGCGTCGCCGAGAAGATCGAGGACCTGAAGGGCTGCCACGTCATCGTCGAGGCGGTGTTCGAGAACCTCGAAGTGAAGCAGAAGCTGTTCGGTGAGCTGGAGGCCGTGGTGTCGCCGGAAACGATCCTGGCGTCCAACACCTCGTCGATCCGCATCGCCTCGATCGCGCGCTCGCTGAAGCACCGCAATCGCGTCTGCGGCATGCACTATTTCAATCCCGTGCCGCTGATGAAGCTGGTCGAGGTCATCCGCGCCGCCGACACCGCGCAGTGGGTGGTCGACGCCATGGTGGCGCTGGGCAAGCGTCAGACGCGCGTGCCGGTGGTCGTGGGCGACACGCCGGGCTTCCTGGTCAATCTCGGCGGCACCGCCATCGGCACCGAAGGCCTGCGCATCATGCAGGAAGGCCGCGCGACGCCGTCGCAGGTCGATGCCGTCATGCGCGACACCTGCGGCTTCCGCATGGGCCCGTTCGAGCTGATGGACCTCACCGGCATCGACGTGAACTTCCCGGCGCGCAAGATCATCTACGAAGGCTTCTTCCATGACCGGCGCATGACGCCGAGCCCCTATCACGAGAGCCTCTATGCGGCCGGCAAGCTCGGCCGCAAGACCGGCGGCGGCTGGTACGGCTATGACGAGAAGGGCGCGAAGATCGATGCGGGCGCCGATCACCCGACCTCGCACGTGCCGGCCTCGAGCGTCGTCATCATGGACACGCACAACACCAAGCTGATGAGCCTGCTGAGCAGCGACGGTGCGAAGATGCTGGCGGCCGACGACGGCAAGAGCCCGATCCTCGTGGCGCCGATCGGCAAGGACTGCACCACGACGGCGGTCGAGCTCGGTCTCGATCCGAAGCGCACCGTCGCGGTCGACCTGACGGGCGACATATCCAAGCGCATCACGATCATGATGGCGCCGGGCTTCGATCCCGCGATCCGTGACGCCACGGTGGCGCTGCTCGCGAAGTCCGGCACCAAGGTGACGGTGATCAAGGACTCGCCGGGCTTCATCGCCCAGCGCATGGTCTCGATGATCGCCAATCTCGGCTGCGAGATGGCGATGATCGGCATCGCCTCGGCCGCCGACGTCGACACGGCGATGACGCTCGGCCTCAATTATCCGCGCGGCCCGCTGGCGCTGGCCGACTGGCTGGGCGTCAAGGAGTGCCACGAGATCCTCGTGCAGATCCAGGCGATTACCGGCGACGACCGCTACCGCCCCAGCCAGTGGCTGCGCCGCCGCGCGATGCTGGGTCTGAGCGCCACCACGGTCGAATAGCGATCGCCAAGGAACAGGGGCACCGAATCATCGTTCAATCCCCTGCAGCCTTTTGCAGGGGAATGCGATGACGATGTGGAGCAGATGGACGACGGCCGGTGTGGCCGCACTGATGTGCCTGACCGTCGGCGGGGTTCAGGCGCAGCAAATGAAGAACGAGAACCTGCTCGTCGGCATGCCGCAGGGCTTCAAGGTCGGCTTCAAGGACTCGAAGAATGGCATGAACATGCAGGAGTTCGTGCCGGCTTCGGAGACAGTGCAGAACTGGACCGAGATGGTCACCGTTCAGGTGTTCCTGAGCCGCAAGGATCTCCAGCCGGGCCCGTTCCTCGCGGCGATGCAGAAGCAGTGGTCGGATGGCTGCAAGGGCAGCACCTCCACCGCGGTCGCGACCGGCAAGGTGAAAGGCTACGACTCCGCCACGGTCCTCCTGCGCTGCCCGTTGCTCGCCTCGACGGGCAAGCCCGAGACGGCGATGATCAAGGCAATCAAGGGCAACGACAGCTTCTATGTCGTGCAGCGCGCAGTGCGTTCGGTGCCGACGCCCGAACGGCTGGAGACGATGAAGAAGTACATCGATGAGGTCGGCGTCTGCGATTCACGTCTGGCCAACGCGCCCTGTCCGACTGTCAGATAGCGCTCAGGCGAGCGTCAGGATCAACGGTCCGCGACGCGTGGCGACCAGCGTGTGCTCGTACTGCACGGTCGGCTGGTGGAGCGGGGGACGCAGCGTCCAGCCGTCGTCCATCTCCTCGACCGAATCTGCGCCCAGCGACAGGAACGGTTCGATCGTGAAGACCAGGCCTTCGGTGATCCTGCGGCGGTCGTGCTTCTCGTACCAGGTGGGAATCTCCGACGGCTCGTCGTGCAACGACCGTCCGACCCCATGGCTCGCGAGATTGCGCACGAGGCTGTAGCCGTTCTTCTTGGCGAAGGTCTCGATCGACCGGCCGACCTCGTTCAGCCGGGCGCCCGGTTTCACGGCCCGGATGCCGGCCCACATGGCCTTGCGGCCGTCTTCGCAGAGTCGCTGGATGCGCGGGCTGGTCGGCGGCACGGCGAAGCTCGCACCGGTATCGCCGAAATAGCCGTCCAGCTCGGCCGAGACGTCGATGTTGATCAGGTCGCCCGCCTTGATCGCGGTGTCGTCCGGAATGCCGTGGGCGCAGTCGGGGCCGATCGAAATGCAGGTCGCGCCGGGGAAATCGTACGTGAGTTCGGGCGCCGAGCGCGCGCCTTCCTTCTCCAGCAGGCCGCGGCCGAGATCGTCCAGTTCGCGGGTGGTCATGCCGGGCTCGAGCGCTGCGCCCATGGCGGTCAGGGTGCGGGCCACCAGCCTGCCGACGATGCGCAGCTTCTCGAGCTGTTCTTCATTCTCGATGGTCATGCTGTCCTCGTAGCCGGCGTTGACGTTTACGTAAAGGTAAACTACCTACGCTGTGCTGGCGGACGAACCGCGGGCAGCCCACAGTCCTTCCAAGAAGACTGACCATACTGATCGTTGGAGGACGACGCTCGTGACCGCTTTGGCCGCGCACTACACGCCCGAACACAGGATGTTCCGCGACACCTGCCGGCGCTTTTTCGAGAAGGAAGTGACTCCGTTCCACATGAAGTGGGAGGAGGAGGGGATCGTGCCGCGCGAGCTGTGGCGCAAGGCGGGCGAGCAGGGGCTTTTAGGCATGACCATGCCGGAGGCCTATGGCGGCGCCGGCGCTGATTTCCTCTACAGCGCCATCATGATCGAGGAGCAGGGCCGCGCGCTGGCGTCGGGTCCGGCCTTCTCGCTGCACAACGACATCGTCGTTCCCTACCTGCTCCACTACGGCAGTGAGGAGCAGAAGAAGAAGTGGATCCCGATGGCCTGTTCAGGCGAGCTGGTCACGGCCATCGCCATGACGGAGCCGGGAACGGGCTCCGACCTGCAGGCGATCAAGACCACGGCCGTGATGGACGGCAACCACTGGGTCATCAACGGCTCCAAGACCTTCATCTCCAACGGCCAGCTCGCCGACCTCGTGATCGTGGTCGCCAAGACCGATCCCGCGCTCGGCGCCAAGGGCACGTCGCTGATCGCCGTCGAAACGAAGACCGAAGGCTTCAAGCGCGGCCGCAATCTCGAGAAGATCGGCATGAAGGCGCAGGATACGTCCGAGCTTTTCTTCCAGGACGTGCGCGTGCCGGCCGATCATCTGCTGGGCGGGCCGGGCATGGGCTTCGTGCAACTGATGCAGCAGCTACCGCAGGAGCGGCTGGTGATCGCCATCCAGGCGGTGGCGGCGATCGAGGCGGCGCTGGAACATACGCTGGCCTACGTGAAGGAGCGCAAGGCGTTCGGGAAGCAGATCATCGATTTCCAGAACACGCGCTTCAAGCTGGCGGAACTCAAGACCAAGGCCCACATCGCCCGCGTCTTCGTCGACGACTGCGTGGCGAAGCATCTCAAGGGCGAACTCGACGTCGCGACGGCGGCGATGGCCAAGTACTGGACCACCGAGCTGCAGTGCGAGCTGATCGACGAGTGCCTGCAGTTCCACGGCGGCTACGGCTACATGTGGGAATTCCCGATCGCGCGCCTCTACGCCGACGCCCGCGTGCAGAAGATCTACGGCGGCACCAACGAGATCATGAAGGAACTCATTGGACGAACGCTCTGATTCCTCTCCCCCGCTAGGGGGAGAGGATAGGTGAGGGG